>Ga0105240_10000014_pt1 | contig 482033 bp, 456 predicted proteins | sample KBSC54metaG_FD_80426 | JGI IMG/M metagenome (GOLD analysis project Ga0105240, IMG submission 80426) | Corn rhizosphere microbial communities from Kellogg Biological Station, Michigan, USA - KBS C5-4 metaG | ecosystem: Host-associated > Plants > Roots > Rhizosphere > Soil | place: Michigan...
CTTGGCGCCGGTCAGGCTATAGCCGCCATCGACCTTCTTTGCCCGCGTCACCATCGAGCCGGGGTCGGAGCCATGGTTCGGCTCGGTGAGGCCGAAGCAGCCGATCCATTCGCCAGTGGCAAGCTTCGGCAGGTATTTCCGCTTCTGGGCCTCAGACCCGAAAGCATCGATCGGCACCATGACCAGCGAGGACTGCACACTCATCATCGAGCGGTAGCCGCTGTCGACGCGTTCCACTTCGCGGGCGATCAGGCCATAGGCGACATAGCCGAGGCCGGCGCCGCCATATTCCGGCGCAATCGTCGGTCCGAGCAGCCCAAGCTCGCCCATCTCGCGGAAGATCGTCGGATCGGTCTTTTCGTGGCGGAAGGCTTCAAGCACGCGGGGGGCAAGCTTCTCCTGCGCATAGGCATGTGCGGTATCCAGCACCATGCGTTCTTCATCGCTCAGCTGCTCCACCAGCCGGAACGGATCGGCCCAGTCGAAAATCTCGCGGCTCATGCTGTCGTCTCCCACTAATTGGCTTTCAGAAGTTCGCGCGCGACGATGAGTTTCTGAACCTCCGTCGCACCTTCATAGATGCGAAGCGCGCGGATCTCCCGATAGAGTTTTTCCGTTATCTCGCCGGACCTTACGCCACGTCCACCGAAGAGCTGAACGGCGCGGTCGATGACGCTCTGTGCGGTTTCCGTAGCCGTCATCTTGGCCATGGCCGCCTCGCGCGTCGTCGGCAAGCGCTGCACGTCGCGACGCCAGGCCGCCCGATAGGTGAGCAATGCCGCCGCGTCGATGCCGGTCGCCATATCGCCGAGGGCGGCCTGCGTCAACTGAAGGTCCGCGAGCCTTCCGCCAAACATCGGACGCGCGCGAACATGGGCAAGGGATTCATCGAGCGCGCGGCGGGCAAAGCCGAGGCCTGCGGCAGCGACCGAGGCGCGGAAGATATCGAGCGTGCGCATGGCGATCTTGAAACCTTCGCCCGGCGCACCGAGCCGCCGCGACGCGGGGATGCGGCAATTCTCGAAGCGGATCGTCGCCAGCGGATGCGGCGCGATCACCTCGATGCGCTCGGCGATGGAAAAGCCGGGATCATCGGCAAAGACGACGAAGGCGGAAATGCCGCGCGTTCCCGGTGCCTCGCCTGTGCGGGCAAAGACCGTGTAGACGTCGGCGATGCCGCCGTTCGAGATCCAGGTCTTCTCGCCGTCGAGAACATAATGGTCGCCATCGAGGCGGGCGGCACAGCTCATGGCCGCCACATCGGAACCGGCGTCTTTTTCCGAAAGCGCGAAGGCGGCAAGCCAATCGCCCGAGCGCACTTTGGGCAGAACAGCCGCGCGCAGCTCTGGTGAACCGGAAAGGCCGATCGCGCCGGTGCCCAGCCCCTGCATGGCAAAGGCGAAGTCGGCAAGGCCGTCATGCCAGGCAAGGGTTTCGCGTGCAAGGCAGACGAGGCGGGAGTCGATCAGCGGTTCGTCATGGGAAGAACCCGTGGCGGCGGCAAGAAGCCCGGTATCGCCGAGCGCCTTGACCAGCTTTCGGCAAGCGCCGTCGACATCCCTGTGATCGGTCGCCGCGATCGCAGGGGATTTGGCGAAAGTGTCCACCTCAGCCGCGAATTCACGGTGGCGTTCCTCGAAGAACGGCCAATCCAAATGGTCTCGCGTCGGACCGGGGAGGGCGCTTGCCATAGACATTGCCTAGTCTCCCTGAAATTCCGGTTTGCGCTTGGCGGCGAAAGCCTCGAAGGCGCGACGGAAGTCCTGCGTCGCCATACAAACGGCCTGGGCTTGCGCTTCGGATTCGATCATCTCGTCGATGCCCATCGCCCATTCCTGGTTCAGCATGGTCTTCGTCATACCATGCGCGAACCAGGGACCATCGGCCAACGAGCGAGCGAGTTTGACGGCTTCCTGCTTCAGATCGGCGCTGGCGTGCAAGCCGTTGTAGAAGCCCCAGGCCTGACCTTCGCTCGCCGTCATTGAGCGGCCGGTGAAGAGAAGTTCGGCGGCGCGGCCCTGGCCGATGATACGGGGCAGGATACCGCATGCGCCCATATCGGCGCCGGCAAGGCCGACGCGGGTGAAGAGAAAGGCGGTCTTGGCCTCGGGCGTCGCCAACCGCAGATCGGAGGCCATGGCGAGGATGGCGCCGGCACCGGCGCAGATGCCGTCGACGGCCGATATGATCGGCTGCGGGCATTTGCGCATCGCCTTCACGAGATCGCCGGTCATGCGTGTGAAGGCCAGAAGCTCGGGCATGGCCATGCGGGTCAACGGTTCGATGATCTCGAACACATCGCCACCGGAGGAGAAATTGCCGCCGGCGCCCGTCAATACCACGGCGCGAATATCCGATGCATAGACGAGATCACGGAAGAGGTCGCGCAGCTCGGCATAGCTCTCGAAGGTCAATGGATTCTTACGTTCCGGGCGGTTCAGCGTGAGCGTAGCGACGCGGCCATCCTCGCTGACATCCCAGAGGAAATGCTGCGGCTTGTAATCCTTGAAGGGCTTCAGATGGCCCCGCATCGTCATATCTAGATCGCTCATCCCCTCAAATCTCCCCACCGGCAACCGCGATTGCCTGTCCATTGATCGATGCCGCTACCGGCGATGCCAGCCAGAGAACGGTATCAGCGACTTCCTCCGGTGTGACGAGCCGCCCCTGCGGATTGGATTTCGTGAACTCGCCAAGCGCCTGCTCGGCCGTGCGCCCGGTCTTGGCGACGATGGTTTCGATCGATCGCTGGATGATCGGGGTATCGGTGAAGCCGGGGCAGACGGCATTGACTGTCATGCCGGTCTTGGCGAATTCCAGCGCCAGCGAACGGGTCAGGCCGACGACGCCATGCTTGGCGGCAACATAGGCGGAGACGTAGCCATATCCCTTCAAGCCGGCCGTCGAGGCGATATTGATGATGCGCGCGCCGGCGCCATGCGCCTTCAGATCGGGCAAGACTGCCTGCGTCACCAGAAAGACACCGGTGAGGTCGACTGACAGGACATGGTTCCATGTGTCCAGGCTGGTCTTCTCGAAAGACGCGCTCGGGGCTTCGCCGGCGTTGTTGACGAGAATATCGATGGGGCCGAATTTTTCGCGTGCCCTTGCGAGCCCTTGGGCGATAGCCTCGGTACTTGTGACGTCGAACCCATCGACGACGAATGCCTGCGCGCCGATTTCGGCTGCGACCACTTCCAGAGGCTCCTTGCGGCGGCCGAGCAGGGTGACGCGCGCGCCGTCCGCTGCAAGCGCCCTTGCGATCGCTGCACCGATGCCGCTGCCGGCGCCGGTGATGAGGGCGTGACGGCCCGCAAGTTTGCCAGAAGTCGTCATCCGATCCTCACTTCGCCGGCGCGGTCGTGGCCGCGCGGGCAAGGTTGGTTTCATATTGCGTCTTACCGGAGAGATACTGCTTCGGCCAGGGAATGGACGTCAGGCCGATCTTGGCGGCCTCATGCAGCGACCAGGCGGGATCGGCCAAATGCGGGCGGGCGACGGCGCAGAGATCGGCGCGGCCGGCGGCAATGATCGAATTGGCGTGGTCGGCTTCCGAGATTGCGCCGACGGCAATCGTGGGAATGCCAATCTCGTTGCGGATCTTATCGGAAAAGGGTGTCTGGAAGAGGCGGCCGTAAACAGGCTTTTCCTCTTTCGATACCTGGCCGGAGGAGCAATCGATCAGATCGGCGCCGGCCTCCTTGAACAGACGCGCGAAGATCGCAGCATCCTCAGGCGTGTTGCCGCCATCGGTCCAGTCATGGCAGGAGAGGCGGACGGACATGGGCTTGTCTGCGGGCCAGATCGCGCGCATGGCCTTGAAGATTTCAAGGGGATAGCGGGCACGGTTTTCATGGCTGCCGCCATATTCGTCATCACGCGTGTTGGTGATCGGCGACAGGAAGCTCGACAGCAGGTAGCCGTGGGCGCAGTGCAGCTCCAGCCAGTCGGCGCCGGTCTTGACGGCGAGTTCGGTCGAGCGGATGAAGTCGGCCCTGACGCGATCCATATCGGCGCGGTCCATGGCCTTCGGCACCTGGCTGTTCTTAAGGTAGGGGACAGCTGACGCCGAGATCAGCGGCCATTCACCTTCCGCCAACGGCTGATCGATCCCTTCCCAGGCAAGCTTCGTTGCGCCCTTGCGTCCGGCATGGCCGAGCTGAATGCCGACCTTGGCGGCGCTGCTCGCATGGACGAAATCGACGAGCCGCTTCCATTGCGCGACCTGTTCGTCGTTCCAGAGGCCCAGGCAGCCGGGGGTAATGCGTGCATCCGGTGTGACGCAGGTCATCTCCGCGAAGATCAGGCCTGCACCGCCAAGCGCGCGCGAGCCGAGATGAACGATGTGGAAATCGTTCATGATGCCGTTTTCCGCCGAGTACATCGCCATCGGCGAGACGACGATGCGGTTGACGAGCTGGACATCGCGCAGGCGATAGGGCGTGAACATCGGCGGCAGGCAGCGGTCGTTGCCGACGGCGAGGCCGGATTTCTCCGCGAACCAGCGCTCGAAACCTTCGAGCCAGTTCTTGTCGCGAAGCCTCAGATTTTCGTGGCTGATGCGCTGCGAGCGGGTGAGCATCGAATACATGAATTGCGGTGGCTCGAGCGTGTCGGCATAGCGGCGTCCCACGACTTCGAACCATTCCATCGCGTTGCGGGCGGCATTCTGGATGCGGGCGACGTCGACGCGGCGGATTTCCTCGTAGGTTTCGAGAACGGCCGGGATCTTGTCCTTATCGTGCCCGTGGATCTGGAACTGCCTGGTTAGTTCGATGGCATCGTCGATGGCGAGCTTGGTGCCGGAGCCGATGGCGAAATGCGCGGTGTGGGCGGCGTCACCCATCAGCACAACATGCGAATTGCCGTTGAAATGGCTCCACTTGCCGCAGATGAGCCGGTTGAAATTCAGCCAGGCCGATCCCCGGATGTGACGCGCATTGGTCATCAGCGACGCGCCGTCGAGCACTTCGGAAAACAGGTTTTCGCAGAAGGCGATGGAGCCATCCTGATCCATCTGGTCGAGACCGTGGGCGAGGTAGGCCTCCTCGGTGGTCTCTACTATGAAGGTCGAGGTCTTGTCGTCGAACTTGTAGATGTGCGCCTGGAACCAGCCGTGCTCGGTCCTGCGGAAATCGAAGGTGAAGGCGTCGTACTGCTTGTTTGTGCCGAGCCAGATATAGCGGTTCGGCCGGGTGATCATATCCGGCTGGAAGACCTCCGGATAATGGTTGCGAATGCGGGAATTGAGGCCGTCCGAACCGATGATGAGATCGGCATCGGGGTAATCGAGATCGGAATTGACGTCGGTCTCGAAGATCAGTTCGACATCGAGAGCCTCGCAGCGCTTCTGCAGGATATTCAACAGCTTCTTGCGGCCGATGCCGACGAAGCCGTGGCCTGAAGTGCGCTGACGCGTGCCCTTGAACAGGACTTCGATATCGTCCCAATGGTTGAAGGCGTCCTCGATCTCGGCCGCACTTTCCGGATCCCATTCGCGCATCGATATCATGGTGGCATCGGAGAAGACGACGCCCCAGCCGAAGGTGTCATAGGGGCGGTTGCGCTCGACGACGCGGATCGAATGTTCGGGATGAAGCTTCTTCATGAGAAGCGCGAAGTAGAGGCCGGCAGGCCCGCCGCCGATACAGACGATGCGCATCGCTTATCCCTCCTCATGCGACCGAAGTCGCCTCAAAATCATTTAAGTTTAAAATATCTTGTCGTGACCGTTCGTCAAGGCTTGTCTTGCCGGAATCTGCGATCAGCAGAAAGTCACAATAGCTCAAAATTCCAAAATTGCCTTTTGAAATCAAAGAGAATCCAAAAATATTTTAGGCTTAAAATTTCTTGCTTGAACATTTCGATCTTCGATGCGATCTTTTTTATCGCGCTACACGGCTGCAGGGGAAAGCGGCTGCCCTGGCGATTTGATCGAGAAGAATGCGGGAGCAAGGCGATGCTGGGACCGACCGGTCATACCGATACATTCACGCGAGACAATCTGCCGCCCTTCGGCGAATGGCCCGAGTTGCTGATGGATGGTTTCGACTATCCCGAATGGCTGAACGCCGGCTTCGAACTCAGCGACCGGATGGTCGAGCGAGGTTTCGGCGATCATGTGGCGCTGATCGGCAACGGCCGCCGCCGCACTTATAAGGAATTGGCGGACTGGACCAACCGCATCGCCCATGCGCTTGTCGAAAATTTCGGCGTGAAGCCCGGCAATCGCGTTCTCATCCGCTCCGGCAACAACCCGGCGATGATTGCCTGCTGGCTGGCGGTGACGAAGGTCGGAGCCGTGGCCGTCAATACCATGCCGATGCTGCGGGCGGGCGAACTTTCGAAGGTCATCGACAAGGCGGAAATCTCGCTGGCGCTTTGCGATACGAGGCTGCTTGAGGAGCTTGTCGCCGCGGCCAAGGACAGCCGCTTCCTGAAGCAGGTGGTCGGCTTTGACGGCACCGCCAATCACGATGCCGAACTCGACCGTATCGCCCTCAACAAATCAGTTCGTTTCGAAGCGGTGAAAACCGGGCGCGACGATGTGGCGCTGCTCGGCTTCACCTCGGGATCGACGGGTGTGCCGAAGGCGACGATGCATTTCCATCGCGATATCCTGATCATCGCCGATGCCTATGCGAAAGAAGTTCTGCAGGTCACGCCAGACGATGTCTTCATCGGCTCGCCGCCGATCGCCTTCACCTTCGGGCTCGGCGGTCTGGTCGTCTTCCCGTTGCGCTTCGGAGCGTCAACCGCTCTGCTTGAAAATGCCTCGCCGAAGAACATGGTCGAGATCATCCAGGAATATGGCGCGACGATCAGCTTCACCGCGCCAACTGCCTATCGCGCCATGCTGGCGGCGATGGAAGAGGGGGCAGATCTCTCCTCGCTGCGCATCGCGGTATCCGCTGGCGAGACGCTGCCCGGGCCAATCTTCGAGGAGTGGACGCGCAAGACCGGCAAGCCGATCCTCGACGGGATCGGCTCGACCGAGCTGCTGCATATCTTCATTTCCAATCGGCTCGATGATGCCAGGCCGAACTGCACGGGCAGGCCGCTGACCGGCTATGAGGCGCGCATCGTCGATGACGAGATGAACGAGGTGCCGCGCGGCACGATCGGCAAGCTGGTGGTTCGCGGGCCGATCGGCTGCCGTTATCTCGCCGACCACAGGCAGGCCGATTACGTGCGGGATGGCTGGAACATCACCGGTGACAGCTTCATCCGGGACGACGAAGGCTATTTCCATTTCGCCGCGCGTTCCGACGACATCATTCTTTCCGCCGGCTACAATATTGCCGGACCGGAAGTCGAAGCGGCACTTCTGTCGCATGCCGATGTGCTGGAATGCGCTGTCATCGGCAAGCCGGACGAGGATCGGGGCAGCATTGTTCAGGCGCATGTCGTGTTGATGCCGGGTGTGAGCGGCTCGCAGCTTCTGGTCAAGGCGCTACAGGACCACGTCAAGACTGTCATTGCGCCCTATAAATATCCACGTTCGATCATTTTCGTCGACGCCTTGCCGAAGACGGAATCGGGCAAGATACAGCGCTTTCGCCTGAAATAGCCGGAGGTTCGATCAGGAGGTCGTTTTCCCGCCAAATCTCACTTGCTCGGGCTCTTTGGATTCCATAGCCGTGTTTTGGCGCTTTTTTCATAGGCCATGCCCTTCGGATAGCTGATTGCTTCGAACTGCAGCCCCCATGGTGCCTGGAAGTAAAGGATCGACTGGCCAGCTGCCGGACCGTCGTTGATTGTGAATGGTCCCAGCCGCGTTTCGATGTTCTTGCTATCGAGATAGGCTTTTGCTGCAGCGATATCGTCAACGTACAGCGAGATATGAAATGCACCGACATCGCTGTTCTTCTGCTGGAGATCTCGCTGATCGGGAGCCGAATATTCGAACAGCTCGATGTTCGATCCGAAGCCACAGCGGACTTGCGTTATCTGCTTTATTTCAGCCTTGGGGTCGACGCCGAGCAGATCTTTCATGAATGTGCCCTTATCGTCGGCAAACGGCCCGAATGACATTACGACCTCGCAGCCGAGCACATTCTCGAAGAAATCGATCGCCTGCTTCATATCCGGTACCGTGAGTCCTGTATGGTCGTGACCACGAAGTCCGGGTAGCCCGGTGGCTTTTGTTGCTGCTGACACAGGGTATTTCATATTGCTTCCCTTCTGTTGCCGGTGCCGTCGCGCAGCTCGCTGCGGTTAAAATGGCAGCTTTGCGCCCCCCTGCGGGCGACTATTCAAGCACTGGATGCTTCTTCAATCAGGCTTTCGCGGCCGAGCCAGTGCGGGTCGATTTCCGGCAGGGGAATCGCATCGAGCAGCATGCGGGTATAAGCGGAAGCGGGTTCGGTGAAGACGCGCTCGCAATCGCCTTCTTCCTCGATGCGGCCGTGCCGCAGGACGTAGACGCGGTCGCAGAGAGCGCGGATGACCGAGAGGTCGTGGCTGATGAAGGCCATGGACAGGCCGAGGTCTCGCGACAGTTCCTTCAATAGGTTAAGCACTTGCGCCTGGGTCGACACGTCGAGGCCGGAAACGATCTCGTCGGCGAGCACGAAGTCCGGTTCCAACAGGGCGGCGCGGGCAATGCCGATGCGCTGGCGCTGGCCTCCGGAAAGCTCGTGCGGATTGCGGTCGAGGCACGCTTGAGGCAGCGTCACACGCTCGAGGATTTTGGCGACGCGGCGTTCGGCCTCCTTGCGATCCGAGGCCAGTCCGTGCAGGAGCAGCGGCTCGACCAGAATGCGGCGGATCGTATGGCGCGGGTTGAGCGAAGCCATAGGGTCCTGGAAAATCATCTGCATGCGCCGGCGCAGCGGCCGCATTTCGCTATCCGGCAGATGCGTGATGTCCCCGCCGTCGAAATGGATGCTGCCGGCGGAGACGTCGACCAGGCGCAGAAGGGCACGGCCGAGCGTCGTCTTCCCCGAGCCGCTTTCGCCGACGATGCCGACGGTCTCGCCGCGGCGGATATCGATGTCGACGCCGTGCAGCACCTTGATGCCGTGGCCCGGTGGTCCGAAAAGATGCCGCTTGGCGCCATAGGTGACCTCGATGCCTCTGGCCGACATGAGATTATCGGAAGTGCTCATCGTCCGACCTCCGGAATGCCGATCTCTCGGCGCAATTGCTCGAAGACCGCCTGCGGCACCGGCGTCAGCCCGGCATCCGGCCGGTCGTAGCGCGGGCCGGCTGACAGCAGCGATTTCGTGTAGATGTGCTGCGGGCGCGCAAGGACATCGCTTGTGCTTCCCTGCTCGATGACCTTGCCGGCATAGAGCAGGGTAACGCTGTCACAGATCTGGGCGACGACGCCGAGATCGTGAGTGACGAAGACGACGGCGGTGCCATGCGCCTCCTGCAGGCCGCGGATCAGCCGCAGGATCTGCTTCTGCACGGTGACGTCAAGCGCCGTGGTCGGCTCGTCGGCGACAACCAGCTTCGGCTCCAGCGCAAAGGCGGCGGCAATCAAGATGCGTTGCCGCATGCCACCCGACAATTCATGGGGATAGGCACGCAGCACGCGCTCGGGATCGCGGATATGCACTTCTTCCAGCAATTTCAGCGCGCGCAGTCTCGCATCGCGCGACGACATACCCCGCTTCAGCCGCAGGCCATCGGTCAGTTGTGCCTCGATGCGGCGGCCAGGATTGAGCGCCGTCTGCGGGTCCTGCGGGATCAGCGAGATGTCGCTGCCCATGATATCGCGCAATTCCCTAGCGGAGAGAGTGAGAAGATCGCGATTCTCGAAAAGGATGGAGCCGCCGGTGATGCGAACGCCGCGCGGCAGGATGCCGAGCAAGGCCTTCGCGATCGTCGATTTGCCGGCGCCGCTTTCTCCGACGAGGCCGCGCACTTCGCCGCGCTCGAGCGTGACGGAGACATCTCGCAGGATCGGCGCGCCGCCTTCGCGGTCGGATACGGCGCTGAGGCCCATTATGGAGAGAAGCGTAGATGTCATCGGCGCATTACCGGATCGAGAGCGCGACGCAGGCCGTCGCCGAGTTGATTGAAGGCAAGTACAGTCGCGAAGAGGGCGATCAGCGGCACGACCAGCACCCACCAGCCTTGGTAGATCATCTGCCTGCCCTCGGCGATCATGCCGCCCCAGGTCGGCGTGTCCGAGGAGACGGAGAGGCCGACGAAGGACAGGATGGCCTCGACGATGACGGCGATGCCCATCTCCAGGCTGACAAGCGCGATCAGGACCGGCATGACATTGGGCAGGATCTCGCTGAAGAGAATCTTCGCCCGCGAAAAGCCGATCGTATGGGCGGCTGTCACGTAGTCCATCTGCGCCTGCGCCTGGGTTTCGGAGCGCACGACGCGACAGAAGCGGGTCCAGTCGATGATGACGATGGCGGCGATGACCGAATGCACGCCCGAGCCGAAGACAGCGACCAGCAGGATCGACAAGAGCACCGGCGGGAAGGCCATCCAGATATCGACCAGGCGCGAGATCACCTTGTCGATCCATCCGCCATACCAGCCGGCGAGAAGGCCGAGCAACGTGCCGATGAATGCCGCAAGCCCTGCCGCGACGAAGGCGACCGTCAATGCGATACGCGTGCCGAAGATGACGCGGGACAGGACGTCTCGGCCCAGATCGTCCGTGCCCAGCAGGAAGCCTGGATCGGAGCCGTCGACCCAGACCGGCGGCAAGGTGCCGGACATGAGATCCTGCTCCAGCGGATCCTTCGGCGCGAGATAGGGCGCGAAAACAGCGAGAATGATCAGGATGAGGATGAAGCCGCCGCCGAAGATCACCTTCGGCTCGGAGAGCAATGCCCGAACCCGTTTCGCCATTCTGGAGGGCGGGCTTGGCATGGCGGGCGAGATGACGTCAGCCATGGGCGAGCCTCGGATTGAAGGCCGCGACCAGCAGGTCAACTGCCAGGTTGACGAGGATGAAGAGAGCGCCGAAGACCAAGACGAGCCCCTGGATGAGCGGCAGGTCGCGGTTGATGACCGCGTCGATCGCCATGTTTCCGATGCCGGGATAGGCGAAGATGCGCTCGACGATGACGGTGCCGCCGATCAGGAAAGTGAATTGTACGCCGGTGAGCGCGATCGTCGGGCCGACGGCGTTACGCAACGCTTCCTGCAGCACCAGCCGCAGGTCGGACATGCCCTTCAGCTTGGCGAGCAGGATATAGTCCTGCACCATGGCTTCAGAGAGTGCGGCCTTCAGCACGCGGGCGATGATGGCCGCCAACGGCAGGCCGAGCGCCAGCACCGGCATGACCATATGGGCTGATATATCGGCAAAGACGCGGAAGCGGAGGGTGAGCAGGCTTTCGATGAGATAGAAGGGGGTCGCGAATTGCACGTCCGTGCTTGGATCGATGCGGCCGGAAAGCGGGAAGAGCGGAAACAGCACGCCGAGGACCAGAACCAGCGCCAGCGCCCAGACGAAATCCGGCACGGCAAGGAAGAGGCCGTTGAGGCTGTCGAGGATCGGTTCGAGGATGGTGCGGCGGGCGAGTGTGCCGATGATGGCGACAGCGCCGCCGAGAAGGACCGCGAGTACGAGGGCCGCAAAAGCCAGTTCCAGCGTCGCCGGCAGGCGCTCTCCCAAGAGCGATAACACATCGCGTTTCAGCGAGATCGAGGTGCCGAAATCACCCGCCAGCACCGACTTCAGCCAGATGCCGAATTGGGTGGTCAGGCTTGCGTCGAGGCCGTAATGGGCGCGGAGCGCGGCGATATCGGCGGGGCTAGCGCCCGGTGAGATCATCATGGCGATGGGATCGCCCGGCACGACCCGCAGGAGCACGAACACGATCAACGCCACGCCGAAGAGCGTGGCGGCGGCCATGATCAGGCGGTTGAGAATGGAGACTGCTATCATTCGTTATGAATTCCGATCGCACGGCTGGTGGTGATGGAGAGCCCCAAGCCCCTCATCCGCCCTGTCGGGCACCTTCTCCCCGTTTTGACGGGGAGAAGGGAAGACGCACCTACAGCCTACCCCTAACGACATGTTCCGGCGAGGATACAAAGATCGTCCCCTCTCCCCGTCAAAACGGGGAGAGGGCTAGGGTGAGGGGCCGGGCTACACGTTCAAAGCTGGACGATCACCCCTTCGACACCAGCGTCGGCTGCAGCGCGCCGGAAACGTTCGGCGTCACCTTCAGGCTCGATTTATAGACGATCGGCTGAACATATTGCAGCAGCGGGATCACATAGCCCTGTTCTGCAATGTACTTGATTGCAGCCTTCCAGCCGGCGATGCGCTTCGCTTCGTCCTTTTCCACCCAGAGCGGACCCAGCATGTCGTCGACATCCTTGGTCTTCCAGGCCGAGTGCGGCGAGGGGCCGAACATGGCGAAGCCGGTCGAGGTCGTGGGGTCGCCGATGGCGTTGCCCCAGTTGTAGAAGGCGGCGGGGCCGAGCTGGTGGGCGGCGCGCAGTTCGTAATGCTTGGCGATTTCGTAGACTTCGATTTCCGCTTCGATGCCGACCTTGCGCCACATGCCGACGATCGCCTGGATCATCTCGTAATCCTTCGGCTTGAAGCCGCGGGTCGTCTTGATGCCGAACTTGACTGGCTTTGCCGGCGAATAGCCGCTGGCCGCCAATAGCTTCTTCGCCTGTTCCGGATCATAGGGGATCTTGATCGAGGCGTCGTAGGCTTCGTATTCCGGCGCTTCCAGCGTCGAAAGCGGCTTGCCGTAGCCGCGCAGCAGACGCTTGATGATCGCTTCCTTGTCGATCGCCAGGTTGGCAGCGAGACGGACGTTCTTGTCGAGCATCGGGTCGACGTTGCTGATGAAGATCATGCCGATATCCGAGATCGGCGTGGCAACGCCTGCAAGTCCGGACTTCTTCCTCAGCCGGTCGAAATCCTCATAGGGGATTTCCAGCGTCACATCCGACGAGCCGGATTCGATTTCGGCGACGCGGCTCGTGGTGTCGGGCACGAACTTGAAGATGACCGTATCGAAGGCCGGCTTGCCGCCGAAATAGTTGGGGTTCGCCTTCAGGCGCAGATAGGAATTGCCCTCATAGGCGTCGACCATATAGGGGCCGGTACCTACAGGCTTCTTCTCGAAGCCTTGTGCGCCCACTTTGGTATAATAGTCCTTCGGCAGGACATAGCCGGTGAGGAAAGCCATCCACTTGAAGTAAGTGGGTTCGAAGCGAACGACATCGCCGGTGATACGGTTGCCTTCCACCTTATAATTATTGGCCGTCGACCAGATGAACTGGATCGGGTTGCCGGTTTCCTGCTTGGCGGCGCGCTCCAGTGACCAGACGATGTCGTCGGGCGTAAACTTGGAGCCGTCATGCCAGGTAACGCCCTCGCGAACGTCCATCCAAACCTTGGTCTTGTCGTCGTTCCAGCCCCAGGCGGTCAAAAGGCCCGGCTGGAATTTCAAGTCCGGCCCCTGGGCGATGAACTGGTCGAAGACCGAGCGATAGATCGCCTGGATCGACGGATTGACCGCCGACGGTCCTGTGGTCGGATCGAAAGAAGGTAGGTTGACGTTGTAAGCGATGGTCAGCGTGCCGGCTTCGGCGGCTTCCACATGTGTCCTGCCCGCGAGAATCCCAGTAATGAATGCGGCTGCGCCGAGGCTCAAGGCCTCGCGCCGAGTAAGCGTTGTCATGGTCACTCCGTTCCCCTGTTAAGCGGCAGAAAAGCATGACGCCCGCCTGCCGCTGGCGATTTATTGTCGGAATGTTTTAATCCTAAAATAAGTATTTCGGAGCGGCAAGCGCTTTCTCTGAGCGTCTCACAAAATCCAGGCCTTCATTTTTCAGCGCGCCTCGTAATGCGCCCATATTTCATGCATTTGCATATATATGCGCTTTCACCCACGATTTCTTCGGGGCGTTTTCGGAATCGGACGGCACATTTCTGCGGCTTGAGCGCCAATCAACCCCCGAAGTCTCATATTTGTTCGTTGACAGCTCGAGGAAGTTCAAAATATGATTTTGCAAATGATTTAAAAGAAGCCCATAGGGCAAAGGGGTAACGTCTATGGCCGAGCGGTCTTTTGCGCGCGAGGTCGAGGATCTGAAGCTCGGGGAAGGCGATATCTTCCGCGGCGAGGGTATTCTCGCGATCACCAAGGCACTCCTGCAATCCGGCGTGTCCTATGTCGGCGGCTATCAGGGCTCGCCGATCTCCCATCTCATGGATGTGCTCGCCGACGCCAAGGATGTGATGGAGGATCTCGGCGTCCATTTCGAGACCTCGGCATCGGAAGCGGCGGCTGCCGCCATGCTTTCGGCCTCCGTGATGTATCCGGTGCGCGGCGCCGTCACCTGGAAATCGACGGCGGGGACAAATGTCGCCTCCGATGCACTCTCCAACCTGTCCTCGGGTGGGGTCACCGGCGGTGCGCTGATCATTATCGGCGAAGACTACGGTGAGGGCTCCTCGATCATGCAGGAGCGCAGCCATGCCTATGCGATGAAATCGCAGATGTGGCTGCTCAACCCGCGCCCGAACCTGCCGTCGATCGTGCGGGCGGTGGAGGAGGGTTTCGAGCTTTCGGAGGCCTCCAATACGCCCGTCATGCTGCAGGTCGGCATTCGCAGCTGTCATGTGCACGGCCAGTTCGTCGCCAAGGACAACAAGCGGCCGGCCTATACGTTGAAGCAGGCGCTGGAAAATCCGATCCGTGACGTCAACCGCATCGTGCTGCCGCCTGCCTCTTTCCTGCATGAGAAGGAAAAGCTGGAGAAACGCTGGCCGGCTGCCGTCGAGTTCATTAAGAGGCGCCAGCTCAACGAGTATTTCGGTCCGTCGGAAGGCGAGGTCGGCATCATCCTGCTCGGTGGTGCCTATAACGGCGTCATGCGGGCGCTGCAGCAGCTCGGCCTTGCCGATGTCTACGGCAATTCCGCCGTGCCGCTCTACGTACTGAACGTCGCCTATCCGCTGATCGACGATCAGATGGCCGAGTTCTGCGCCAATAAGAAAGCGGTTCTGCTGGTCGAGGAGGGTGCGCCCGAATATATCGAGCAGTCGCTCAACACCATCCTGCGGCGCCGCGATATCCAGACGAAGATTTCCGGCAAGGATGTCCTGCCGATGGGCGGAGAATATACCGCGCCTGTCCTGATGAAGGGCATCAAGAATTTCCTGGAGACACATCAGCGCGTGCTGCTCGGCAACCAGCCGCCACTGCCGGACCCGTCGCCGATCCTCAACGATCCGAAGATCAAGGCGCTCGCCGAAGTCGTGCCGCCGCGCCCGCCGGGCTTCTGCATTGGCTGTCCCGAGCGGCCGATCTTCGCCGCGATGAAGATGGTAGAGGGCGAACTCGGCCAGCACCACATCTCCGGCGATATCGGCTGCCACCTGTTCTCGATCCTGCCGCCGTTCAACCTGGGCAGTACGACCATGGGCTACGGTCTCGGCCCGGCGGCGGCCTCGGCCTTCAATGTCGCCGCCGACAAGCGCGCGATCTCGGTCATGGGCGATGGCGGCTTCTGGCACAATGGTTTGGCGACTTCCGTCGGCAATGCCGTCTTCAACAAGCAGGACGGCGTCATCCTCGTTGTCGACAATTTTTATTCGGCCGCGACTGGCGGGCAGGACATCCCGTCATCACGTGCGTTGAACCCGCGCCGCAAGACCAATAATTCCATCGTCAATGCGGTCAAGGGCATCGGCGCGACCTGGGTCCGCCAGATCGACCGCACCTATGATGTCGCCAAGATGCGTGACACGCTGCGCGAGGCGCTGACCTCGAAGGAGCCGGGGCCGAAGATCATCGTCGCTTCCTCGGAATGCATGCTGAACAAGCAGCGCCGCGTGAAGCCGCAATTTGCCAAGGCTGTCAAGGACGGCAAGCGCATCGTTAAGGAGCGTTTCGGCGTCGATGAGGATGTCTGCACCGGCGATCACGCCTGCATCCGGCTTTCCGGCTGTCCGTCGCTGTCGGTCAAGCATACCGACGATCCGCTGAAGGATGATCCGGTGGCGGCGATCGACAATAATTGCGTCGGCTGCGGCAATTGCGGCGAAGTCGCGGAGGCTGCGGTGCTCTGTCCCTCCTTCTATCGCGCCGATATTATTCATAACCCCACGGGTTGGGACCGCTTCGCCGCCCGCTTGCGTTCCGCCGTGATCGGCTGGCTGCAGGCGCGTCGCCGCGCCGGCCGCATCGTCTTTTCGGATTGAGAGGGCGATATGAACGAGCATGTGAGCATGAGTGACCTCGGCGCCAGCCGCCTTTCGACGGACAAGCCATTGTCGCTTGCCATTCTCGCCATGGGCGGGCAGGGCGGCGGCGTGCTGGCCGACTGGATCGTCGGTCTTGCGGAAGCCGAAGGCTGGATGGCGCAGACGACGTCTGTGCCCGGCGTGGCGCAGCGAACGGGCGCGACGATCTACTATATCGAGATGCTGCCGGCGAGGGACGGTCACGCGCCGATCTTTTCGCTGATGCCGACGCCTGGCGATGTCGATGTCGTCATGGCGGCGGAGTTGATGGAGGCCGGCCGCTCCGTCCTGCGCGGTCTGGTTACGCCAGACAAGACCGTGCTGATCGCTTCGACGCATCGTTCCTTCGCGGTCGGCGAGAAGGAAAAGCCGGGCGACGGCATCGGCAATCCCGAAATCGTGGTCGAAGCAACGGATTTCGCCGCCAAGCGCACCATCGCCTTCGATATGGAGACGCTGGCCATCAAGAACGGCAGCGTCATTTCGGCTTCCATGTTCGGCGCTCTGGCTGGTTCGGGGGCGCTTCCTTTCGCAAAGCAGGCTTTCGAAGCGATGATCCGGGCCGGCGGCAAGGGTATCGAGCCGAGCCTCAAGGCGTTCAACGCCGCCTTCGACCGGGTCAAGGACAAACCGCGTGATGCGGTTTCCGCAACGCCGACGAAGCATTTCGACGTTCTGCCTGAGACGGCCGGCCACCCGGCACTGGATCGGCTGGTCAATCGCATCCGCGTCGAATTTCCGGAAGCGGCTCGCCCGCTGCTGTTTGCCGGCGCCAAGAGGCTGACCGACTATCAGGACCCGGCCTATGCTGATGAATATCTGAGCCGCGTGGCGGCTCTCCATGCGCTCGACCGCAAAGCCGGCGGAGCGGACAAAGACTTTGCGTTTACCGTGCAGGCCGCAAAATATCTTGCGGTGGCCATGGCCTATGACGATGTCATCCGCGTTGCCGATCTCAAGGTGCGCGCATCGCGCTTCGAGCGGGTGCGCAAGGAGGTCGGCGCCAAGGACGATCAGATCGTTTATATGACCGAGTACATGCATCCGCGCATGGAGGAAGTCTGCGGCACGATGCCGAAGGGTCTCGGCCTTTGGATCGAAAACCGGCCGAAGCTCTTCGACCGTCTCGATCGCATGGTCAACAAGGGCCGCCGTGTGCAGACAGGAACGCTCTTCTGGTTCCTCAGCCTCTATATTGTCTCGGCCTTGCGACGCACCCGTCGCGGCACGCTGCGGCACATGCGCGAGGTCCAGCATCGCGAAGCCTGGCTTGTGGCGGCGGCCAACCTGCTTACGGTCAATTACGATCTCGCCATCGAGGTGCTGAACAATCGCCGCCTGGTCAAAGGCTATTCCGATACGCATGCGCGCGGCCTGTCGAAATTCGATCGGGTGATGTCGGCGCTGCCGATGCTGCGCGACCGCGAGGATGGAGCCGCCTGGATGAAGCGGTTGCGGCAGGCGGCGTTGCTAGACGAGAATGGGGCTGCGCTGGATGGGGCGCTGAAGACTGTAGAGACGTTGTGAACGGCAGAGGGTGTATTACAGTGTAATAATTGTGTGCTATGATGGGGCGAATTGAGGATATCTGCCATGCGCACAAGCAAGCCGATTACTGTCACGCTCGGAAAGCAGCAGCATCTTTTGGATGAGCGTCTTGAGACAGGCGCATATGAATCTGCCAGCGAAGTTATCAGGGCTGCGCTTCGGGCTCTTGATCGTGAGGAGGCTGCAGTGAATGCGGTCGTTCGCGCCAAGATTCGTGAAGCACTGGAGGATCCTGCCCCTGATATTCCGGTTGATGATGTCTTTGCTGAATTGCGCGCTTATCATCTGGAACAGGTGAGAACCGACAAGCGTGGTTTATAAGATTGTTTTCAGACCGGCAGCACGAGCCGATTTGAAGGCGCTCTATAGTTATATTGCCAAACAAGCCGATCATAGGGTCGCTGGTGCTTATATCGACCGAATGGAAGCATCATGTCGCTCACTTGCAATTTTTCCTGAGCGTGGCACCGTCAGAGATGACCTTTTCCCGGGTGTCAGAGTCATAGGTTTCGAGCACCGTGCATCGATCGCTTTTATTGTCGAAGCAGACACCGTGCGCATTTTACGTGTGCTGTACGGAGGACAAATGTTTCCGAAGGATTGGTCGGCTGAGTAGCTGGCCGTCAGCTTTGCTCGTCAAATCTCATGCTTCCTGATATTATGCAGCACCTTGTGCAGCGTCGAAATAAATGCGCGATATTCGGCCTCCTCGACGCCGTCGAACATCTGCAGGAACAGGTCGTACATGGTCGGCCACACCTTCTCGAAGGCGGCGCGGCCTTCTTCGGTGATGGAAACGTCGCGGATGCGCATGTCCTCGGCGCGTGGCTGGCGGCGGATGAAGCCCTGCCGCTCGAGCGAGTCCAATGTGCGGCTCATCGTCGATTGCTCGGTGACGGCGAAGACGGAGAGTTCGTTGATCGTAACGCTGGAGGAGACGCTGAGCACGGCAAGCGCCCGCATCTTGGCGGTCGTCATGTCGTATTCGCGCAGCTCGTCCGACAGGTTGGCGTTCCAGCGGGCCATCAACCGGTTCATCAGATAGGGCGCGAAGTGATTGAGGCCTATTTCGCCCATGGTCGGACGTTTTACGGGCTCCTCCCGACTACGCCTTAAAACAGTGCCTGAAAATCGCTCCTCCATCGACGATACTCCTCCTGAAACGTGTTACTTCAGCGATGATGCGAGGAGGAAGCCTGAGCCTCCGCCGAGCCCGGCTCCCGGGTGCGCCGAGGCGCCGATATGGTATAGGCCTGATATGTGGGTGCGGTGGTTAACAGATGACTTGAAGGGGCGCCAGATGAAAAACTGGTCCAGGCCGCAATAGCCGCCATAGGGATCGCCGCCGACAAGGTTCACGTTCATGGCTTCCAGATCACCCGGCGAATAGGCGCGCCGCGCGAGCTTTATACCGGAGAAATTCTCGATATGGCTTTCGAGCAGCGCCTCGACGCGGTCGGCATAGCGCTCGCGCACCTCTTCCGTCCAGCAGCCGTCCTTCGGCGTTGCGATCTCGCCCGCGGCGTCTCCCTTGATATGGCGCGGCGCTTCGGGAAGCTGCAGCCAGAGGATCGATTTACCCTCCGGTGCGCGGCTGGGATCGAGGGAGGCGGGCTGGCCGACGCAGACAGTGGGTTCAGCTGGCAGCAGTCCGCGCTCGCATTCATTGGCGGCGCGGGAGACACCGTCGAGACCAGGCGTCAGATGCAGCAGCGCCACCTTGCCGAGCTCGGCATCGGCCTTCCAGCGCGGCGGCGCGGAGAGGGCATAGTGGATCTGCATGTCGCCCTTGCCGTAGCGATAGCTCGCAACGCCGGCCTTGATCTCTGTCGGCAGCGGGTCGGGCCAGTCCTTCATCAGCCGTTCGTAGAGCTGGTTGGGCGTTACCGAACATATCACGCCGGCCTTGGCTTTCAGCGTTTCGCCCCCTGCAAGGCGCACGCCGTCGGCGCGGCGATTGGCGCCGGGAATGATGGCTTCGACGTCGGCGCTGATGCGGATCTCGCCGCCATTATCCTTGATCAGCCGTTCGAAGGCCGTCAGCAATGTTCCCGCACCGCCCTTGACGATCGGCGCGCCGCCAAGCTCCAGCGCAAAGCCGATGACCTTCAGCATTTCGGCGGAATAGGCGCTTTCGGGCCCGAGGCCGCAATGCAGGACCCAGGGTGCCCAGAGCGCATGAATATCCTCGGAGCGATAGCTGGTCTCCAGATAGCCGCGGGCCGGTGTCAGGGCTTCACCGAACCAGGCCGCAAGCTTGCGCAGGCCGCGATTCCAGCCTTGGCCGGCAACGTTTTTCAGGGTCGATCCCGACCAGAGTGCACCACCGAGCAGGGAAAACAGGAAGGGGGCATCGGCGGCGAGCGCGTCCATCTCGCGAGAGAAGGTCTGCCCGTCGCCGAGCGACAATTCATCGAAGGTGGCGATGTTCCGTCGCCTGTCCTTGGAAAAGATCACATGCGAGCCATCCGGCCTCAGCACGCCTGTGGGAAGGTCGGCATGGGCAAATTCCAGGCCGCGGGCCTCGAGATCCTTGCCGATGGCGCCATAGGCCGGCGAGGTGAGGAACAGTACCATGGTCGTCGCCATGACGTCGTGGATGAAGCCGGGCTCGGTGATCTCCTCTGTGCGCAGACAGCCGCCGATGCGGTCGTTGCGCTCGAGGAGGAGCACCTTGTGGCCCTTCTTGCCGAGCATCGCGGCCGCGACAAGCGCATTTATGCCGCTGCCGACGATGATGTAGTCATGATCGCCCATTGCCGTTGCCCCTCATAGGCAAGGAGTGTGGAAAGGAGGAGCTTAATTCGCCCCTGGAGTCCAGCCTTCCCAACCTATCATGCGATAAGTGCCAGTGCACGGACCGGTGAACCCGTGCCCTTGACGAACTTCAGCGGTGCGGCGATCAGCACGGCGCCCTTGGCGGGGAGCTGATCGAGATTGGAGAGGCTGGCGAGGCCATAGCGGTTGGCCTTGTGCATGAGGTTATGGGCCGGGAAGGGCGGGTTCATTCCGCCGGCGGAACCGGCGTCGGTACCGATGGTTTCCGAGCCCCAGCCGATAATGCCCTTGGTCAGAAGATATTCGATCGCCTCGGCGGTCGGGCCGGGAGAATGCGGGCCGCTCTCATCGGCGTTCAGGAAGGTTTCCGTCGAGCCGTTGCGCTTGTACCAGTCGGTGCGCAGCAGCACCCAGCTGCCGGCCTCGATCGCGCCATTCTGTGCTTCCCATTCCTTGATGCTGTCAACCGTCAGCAGATAGTCCGGATTGGCGGCGGCTTCCTTCGACCGGTCGATGACGTTGACCGGTGCGACGAAATTCTGCGTCGGTATGGTGTCGGTCGTGTTGTTCGGATTGTCCTTGCCGGTGATCCAGTGGCAGGGGGCGTCGAAATGCGTGCCAGTATGTTCGCCGAGTTCCAGCCAGTTCCAGGCCCAGAAGGGGCCGTCCTCGTTATATTCCGAGATCGTATGGACCTTGACCGACGGCGTGTTCTTGCCGAACTGTGGTGGCAGGTAGAGTACCGGTGTTTCAGGGCCGAGCGGCGCTGTGAGATCGACGACCTTGATGGAGCCTGAAAGCAGGGCCGAGGCCAGGCTGGAAAGTGTGGTGGCGGTCATAAGTAGCGTTCCCCTTGTTGTCGCCTGATCCCATGCGAAGAGCCGCATTGCGGGCCTTCCGTCCAGGATCGAGCTTGAAGCCTTCATCGCCATGCGCAGGGGTGCCTTTCCTCCAGGCACCGGGTCCGCGCGGCGGCGGAATGAAGGGAGCCTATGTTACAATATATGATATTGCAAGCATTCCGGCATGGTCTCCAGGCCCAAAATCGACCCATATCCGGCGGGCTAGCGGGTGTTTGTAAGGCGCTGAAACTAAACGTGAATCTCTGAGGTTGATTGCGATTATACTACTCAAGATTGTTTCTTTTCTTTACGATTCGCGTTGATTGGTACTTGAAGCTTAAAACTCAAGATGTATGCATGTGACAATAATAATCACCGGCGAAAGAGGGGCAATCGATGAGCTATGATGCGATCATAGTGGGGGCGGGCCACAATGGCCTGGCAGCGGCGGTGCATCTGGCGGCGAAGGGCTGGAAGGTTGCCGTCATCGAGGGCAATGCCGAGCCGGGTGGAGCGGTGAAAACCCGCGAGGTGACGCTTCCGGGCTTCCGCCACGATCTCTGTGCCATGAACCTCTCCATGTTCGCCGGCTCGGCCTTTTTTGCGCAATACAAGAACGAGCTTTCGGCCGAAGGTCTCAATTTCGTGCCCGCGGCGGATTGCTTTGCCAGCGTCTTTCGCGACGGCACCTTTCTCGGCGTCAGCACCGATCTCGAAAAGACCACCGGCGCCATTGCCGACATATCGCCGCAGGACGCAGCTGCGTGGCGGCACATGCTGTCGGAGTTCGGTGCGGATGCGCCTCATATCTTCGGCCTGCTCGGTTCGCCGATGCCTTCGATGGCGGCCGCCAGGGTCGTTTGGAAGGCATGGCGCGAAAAGGGAAGCGGCTGGCTGTACGACACGGCGCGCATGCTGTTTGCCTCGCCGCGCGACTTTCTCGACGCCCGTTTCCAGAACGCCAAGCTCAAGACGATGATGGCTGCCTGGGGGCTGCATCTCGACTTTGCGCCCGATGTCGCGGGTGGCGCGCTGTTTCCCTATCTCGAATCCATGGCCAACCAGGCTTTCGGCATGGTGATCGGCAAGGGCGGGGCCGATACGATCGTCAAGGCGATGGCGGCCGTGCTGAAAAGCAAGGGCGGCGAGCTTATGCTCGGGACGCGCGTCGACAAGATCGTCACGTCAGGTAAGAAGGCGACCGGCGTCATCCTCGCCGACGGCCGTCGCTATGAAGCCAGGCGCGCCGTCATTGCCAATGTCCATCCGCAGATCCTGTTCGGCAAGCTTCTCGATCGGGAGCCGTCGCGCCAGGAATTCGATAACAAAGTCTCGCGCTTCCGGGCTGGTCCAGGGACGATGATGATCCACCTGGCGCTGTCGGGGCTTCCGGACTGGACGGCGGGCAAGGCGCTCCAGAATTTCGCCTATGTCCATATAGCGCCAGATCTCGAGATGATGTCGCGCGTCTATGCCGAGGCGGTGGGCGGCTTGTTACCCGCCGAGCCGGCCCTTGTGGTCGGACAGCCGACGGCCATCGACCCGTCGCGCGCTCCGACCGGGCAGCATGTGCTCTGGATCCAGGTGCGTGTCCTGCCGGCGGAATTCCGCGGCGATGCGGCGGGGGAAATCAGCGGTGCGAACTGGGACGAGATCAAGGATGTCTACGCAGAACGCGTTCTCCATATCGTCGAGCGCTACGCGCCCGGCCTGCGCGGCAAGATACTGGGACGATCCGTGTTTTCGCCCCTCGATCTCGAACGGGAGAACCCGAATCTCATCGGCGGCGACAATCTCTCCGGCAGCCATCACCTCGACCAAAACTTCCTGTTCCGACCCGTCGCGGGCTACTCGCGCTACAGGACGCCTGTGGGGTCGCTGTTCATGTGTGGGGCCTCCACCTGGCCCGGCGCGGGCACCGGCGCCGGTTCCGGTTTCATGCTGGGGAAAATGCTGGCCAAGTGACGACCAACGGACTTGACGCGTAAACCTTTGACATTTCAAATGTCGGCCCCTAGATCGTTCATATAAGCAATGCAAAGCGGTGGGTTTAGCTGACGTGATGACAGAGCCTGAGAGTGCAGCCGTCGACCTGGAAATCATTGTTCAGGGAGCGCAGGAAGGCAAAAAGCAGGAGCTGCGACTCTGGCTGCGCATGCTGTCGACCACCAAGCTGGTCTCGCAGGAAATTCGTCGCCGGCTGCGCAACGAGTTCGGCGCGACCCTGCCGCAATTCGACCTGATGGCGCAGCTCTATCGCGAACGCGACGGCCTGCGCCTCGGCGAGCTTTCCAAGCGCACCATGGTCACCAACGGCAATGTCACAGGCCTGGTCGAGCGGCTGGAAACGGACGGGCTGGTCTTGCGCGTCACGCCTGACGGCGACCGGCGCGTGACGGTCGCGAAGCTGACCGCGAAGGGCGAGACGATCTTCGGCGCCATGGCTGTCGCCCATGAAGGTTGGCTGCGCGATATGATGGCGGATGTCGATCCCGCCATCGTCAGCGAGCTCTGGCAGGATATCGGCGCGGTGAAGTCGTCGGTGAGCAACCACCTTTCAGGCGGTGACTTCGATTGATGGCCGGCTCTATCGGGCCCGCTCGCTTTTGAACCTCTTTTCGAGCACGCTGACGAGACGCACCATCGGCCAGAGCAGGATGATGTAGATCAGCGCGGCCATAATCAGCGGCGAGGGATTGGCGTAGAAGCCCTGAGCGTTCTGCCCCTCTTTCAGAAGTTCCGGCAGCGCGACGGTCGAGGCAAGCGACGTGTCCTTGAACATGGAGACGCAGTTGCTGGTCGTCGGCGGAATGACGATCCGCACCGCCTGCGGCAGCACGACCTTGTAGAGCGTGATCAGGAACGGGATGCCGAGGGCGGCGGCCGCCTCGAACTGGCCGCGCGGCACGCTTTCGATGCCTGAGCGGAAGACCTCAGCCGAGTAGGCAGCCAGCACGATGGAAAAGCCGAGGATCGCCGACCACCAGGCCGAAAAGCTGATGCCGACGAAGGGCAGCGCGTAATAGATCAAGATCAGCACGACCAGCATCGGCATGGCGCGCATGATGTCGATGTAGGCAATCATCAGCATTTGGAGCGGCTTCGGTGCATAGAGGCGGATCAGGCTGACGATGAGGCCGGCGGAGACGCCGATGACGATGCTGACCACGCCAAGCGCGATGGTCATCCAAAGCCCGCGCAGCAGTTGAGGGAAAGCCGAGATCATGACGTCGGAATTGAAGAAGGTATCGACGAAAGACATTGGCACTCCCGTGTACGAGACGAAGATAGGATTTCCTTACATTTACGCCGGCCGCAATGGCCGGCGTAAGCGCTATTTCGTAGATGATCTTTTGATCACGCCTTGGGGATAGGCAGTTCGGTGACGGTGGAGGAGCCGGCGGGCGCCTTGCTGCCGAACCACTTCTCGTGGATCTTTTCCAGCGTGCCGTCCTTCTTCATCGCGGTGATGGCGTCGTTGATCTTGGCGACGAGCGGGGAGTCCTTGGTCATCATCAGGCCGTATTGTTCGCCGGTCTTGATGCGATCCTTGATGGCAAAGCCCTTCGTCTTGACGAAGAGATACTGCATGCCTGGGATATCGCTGACGACGGCGTCAATGCGGCCGGCACCGAGATCGAGGAACATGTCCTGCTGGGAGTTGTAGCCCTTGACGTCGGCGAAGCCCTGGGCGGCCTTGTTGTCGTTGACCCATTTTTCGCCCGTCGAGCCGGACAGCACGCCGACGGCCTTGCCCTTGAGATCGGCAAGGTTTTTGATCGCGCTGCTTTCCTTGGCGGCGACCCCCATGTCGGAATCGTAATAGGGCTGCGTAAAGGATTGCGACTTGAGGCGTTCCGGCGTGATTGTTATGGACGAGATCGCCACGTCGATGCGCTTGGAGCTCGTTGCCGCGAACAGGGCCTGGAAGCCGTAGTCGGCAATATTGGTCGTCATGCCGGCGCGCTTGGCCGCTTCAGTGACGATGTCGACCTCGAAGCCCTCGAAACCGCCCTCGGCGGTCTTGTATTCGAATGGCGGATTGTTCGGATAGGAGCCGACATTCAGCACATCGGCGGCATAGGCGAAGTGGCTTCCGCCGGCGAGGCCAACGGCGGTCGCAAGGACCAGCAGACTGCGACGAGTAATATGCATTTTCTTAGTCTCCCTCTGGTTATGGCTGCGGGCATTCCTCTTACCCGCGGGTATTCCCGCCCGCCCGCCTGGGCGGCCGTGTCATGTCATCGCATCGACCATGCGGTCGAGGGCGATACGCATCTGTTCTGTTTCGCGGAAGGTGCACATGCGCAGGAAGGCGCGGGACGATTCACCGAAATGGTATCCGGGCGCCAGGCCGACGCGCGCCGTCTCCAGAATGCGCTCGCAAAGTACGGTCGCATCGGCTTCTCCCTGCAGCGCGAAGAAGGCGTACATGCCGCCACGTGGCTTTTCCGGCAGGATGATGCCCGGTATCTGCGGCAGCTTTTCATAGGCAAGGTCGAGGCCGGCCTTGATCCTGCCGCGGATCTCGGCAACCAGCGGCTCGCCTTCGCGCAGTGCCGCCGCTGCTCCCGCCTGGACCATGGCCGATGTGCCGCTGTTGACATATTGCGTCATCGCACCGAGCTGGTCGGCGATCGCCGACGGATGCGTCAGCCAGCCGACGCGCCAGCCGGTCATCGCCCATGCCTTCGAAAAGCTGTTGATGGCAATCACACGATCGCCGTCTTCGGCGACCTGCAGGATCGAGGGCGCGATTTCGCCCTCGAAATAGAGGCGGGCATAGACCTCGTCGGAGATGATCCAGATGCCGGTACGACGGCTGAAATCCAGCAGGGCCTGCATCTCCTCGCGGGATGCCGTCCAGCCGGTCGGATTGGAGGGGGTCGACAGGAAGATCGCGCGGGTACGGGCATCGCAGCGGGCAAAGAGCTTGTCGAGGTCGAGGCGCCAATCGGTGTCGAAATCGAGCGATACAGACCGGGGCTCACCACCGATCAAATGGATGGCGTTATGAATGTTTGGCCATTGCGGCGCCACGTAGACGACATTGGTGCCGACATCGACGAGCAGTTCCAGCGCCATGTAGAGCGCCTGCATGCCGCCGGGAGCGACCGTGGTGCGCTCGATCGGGATGGGGCGTCCATGCCAGTGGGTCTGATATTCGGACAGCGCCTCGTTCAGCGTCTGGAGGCCGCGCATGTTCGGAACGTAGAAGGTCGCACCATCGTCCAGCGTCTTCTTTGCGGCGTCGCGGATGAAGGCCGGCGTCACGATGTCGCCTTCGCCGAACCATAGCGGGATGACGCCGCCGAGTTCGCGGGCACGCTTGGCGAGCACGGCAATATTGTCGGTGCGCATGTCGCGGATCTGAGCGCGGATGCCTTCGAGGGCATCGCGGCCGCCGAGCGCGTTCGGCAGGTTATGCTGCGGCAGAAGAGACAAGGAACTTCCCCTCGGAATTCGGTGTCGAAGGGACGATGCGATTGCAGAGGCCTGCGCTCGGATTGCCCTTCATTTTCGAATGGTTATCCAAAAACGAGTGCATTTCAAGGATAAAGTTTAAGCTTAAAAAGTCCGCCCCTTCATCCGGTTCATCTATGGGTGGCGCACATCTTAAAGCTAAGGAATTGTTCATTTTTCCGCGACTCCCAAACTACTCTTGTGCTTCTTCGCCTCGATGACACCGGCGGTCAGGCCGGCGCCGAGATACATCGTGTCGCTGGCCAGCAGGAAGAAGCTTATCCCTGCCGCCGACCACGTGCCGACGTCGTCCGGTGTCGGGCGGAAAATGCCGACCGCGCGGCCGGCGGACAGGGCTGTTTTCACAATGGTCCGGATGGCCGCATCGAGCTTGTCCTTGCCTGCCGGACCCATGGCATCGATCGAGACCGAGAGATCGCCGGGGCCGATGAAAATGAGATCGACGCCGTCGACTGCGGCAATATCGACGATATTCGCCAGCCCTTCAGCCGTCTCGACCTGAATGGCCAGTACCAGCTCGGCATTGGCCTTGGCGAGATAATCCGGGATGCGATAGCCGTATGCGGCCGCACGGCCCGGACCGACGCCGCGCGCACCGAGCGGCGGATAGCGCATGGCCCGAACGGCAGACCGAGCTTGCTCCGCCGTCGAAATCCGCGGCACCAGAACGCCGGCTGCTCCTGCATCCAGCACGGCGGCGATGTCTTCCGCCGCGTGGCCCGGCACACGGACCATGGCGGGAACGCGATGGACGTCGGCGGCGCGGATCAGATCCTCGATGCGCTCGCGGCTGATTTGCGAATGTTCCCAGTCGATGCAGAGGAAATCGACGCCGGAAGCGGCGATGACTTCGATGGCGACCGGATGCGGGATGGCCGCAAACGTGCCGATCAGCAGCTCGCGCTCGATACAGTTCCGGCGGAAATCGCTCATCCTTTTCCTCACATTTCAGCGGTCATCTCAATGAGGGATAGACCGAAAAAACCTAGCTGCGAAGCGGCAATCTGCTCTCAACTCAGGCAGCGTTCCGTGCCGTTGCCGGTTGGGGTCGACGGCACGGAGGCATTGCGGTGGCGGAGTTGTTCGGGCGCCGCCATCGCTCATGGGCGCGGCTTATCTGCGTCGCGCCATGATCTCAGTCAGGACGGAGTCGAAGCGGGCGATCTCTTCGACCTTGTTATAATGCACCAACGACACGCGGATGGCGCCTGTTTCCATGGAAAGACCGAGGCGTTTCATCAGACGTGGTGCGAACATATGGCCGTCGCGCAGGCCGATGCCGGCTTCGCCCATCTCTGTGGCGAATTCCTGCGGCGTGATGCCAGGCATGTTGAAGCAGATTGTGGGAACGCGCCGCTCGAGGCGGGCCTCATCCGAAATGCCATATATGACGGCGCCGTGGCGCTTCAGGACCGCTATCATCTCCCGAGAGAGCATCAGCTCATACTGGCGGATCGCGCCCATGGCCGCAGCTAGGGCTTCCCGACGGCTATGGTCGCCGGTCGGGAGGAAACGCCGGCCGAGGCCTTCCAGATATTTGACCGCGGCGTTCATGCCGGCAACATTCTCGTAGGTGAAGGTGCCGACCTCGATCTTATAGGGCGGCACGTCAGGAATGAAGTCTTCCTTGAATGTGGGAAGCTTGACCAGCGCGTCGTAGCGGCCCCAGAGGAAGCCCATGTGCGGCGAGAAGTTCTTGTAGCCGGAGCAGACGAGATAATCGCAGCCCCAGGCCTGAACATCAATCAGGCCATGCGGACCGTAGTGAACGCAATCGAGAAAGGTCTCGGCGCCGGCCGCATGCGCCAGTTTGCAGACGGCGGCGACATCGACGATCGTGCCGATGGAATGCGCTGTCACGGTGCAGGCAACGAGGCGGGTCTTATCGTTCAGGAGCGGCTTCAGATCCTCGGGATGCAGCGTGCCGTCCTCACGCATGCGCCACCATACGATCTTGGCGCCGTCTGCTTCCAGGGCGAGCCAAGTGGCGATGTTGGCATCGTGATCCATGTCGGTGATGACAATCTCGTTGCGCTCGCCGAGAAGCTTGGCGATGCCGAGGCTCACCAGGCGGATGAAGGAGGTGGCGTTCTGGCCGAAGGAGATTTCTTCCGGTCTGTAAGCATTGACCAGCATGGCGACGCTTTCGCGTGCTTCATCGAGATTGCGGTCGACGCCCTGGCTGTGCTGGTATTTCGCCATGCGCTGGACGTTGAAATCGATCAGATGGTTGGCGACCGCATCGACCACCGTCTGGGGGACCTGCGACCCGCCTGCATTATCGAGAAAGACGAAGTCGCCGGCCTTCTGGATAGCCGGAAACAGGGCGCGGATCTCATCGACCGGAAAGCTGTTATGACCGGCAAATTGCGACGTGGAAGGGGCGGAACTCATGGGGATCTCGCTCTGAACGATGGGATTGAAATCTGTATTTTGATCATTTGATCACAAAATACTTTAAGGTTCAACCAAATTTCGCCTGACGCCGGCCGCAAGTTAATTGTCGACGGTTCGCAGGTTAGCGGCGGGATGCCGAGCCGGATCCCTTGCTTCGTGGCTCGTCCTGCGTGACCGGGCAATAATCGCGCAGAATTTCGTGTGTGCGGCGAATGTCGGCGACGACCCCGTCGCGGGCAGCGGCAAAATCGCCGGCCTTCAGGGCCTCGACAATCGGAACATGCTGGCCGGCGGGATCAAGCTCCCCGCTGCGCATCAGGGGCTCGACCGAGGCGGATAGCATGCGCATATAGGGGCCGAACCGCAGCCATAATGTTTCGATGAGCTGCAGCAGCACTTCCGAGCCGGAGGCGCGATAGATTGTGAAATGGAACTGCTGGTTCTTCGCCATCAGATCGTAGACATTGCTGCCAAGGCCGATTGCGTGTTGATCGACGGCGATGCGCTCGAGCGCGGCGATGTCGGTCGGGGTGAGATTGGGTATGCCGAGCTCAGCGGCCAGCCCTTCCACGGCGATGCGGGCGCGGCAGAGATCATCCAGTCGGGCAAGTGTGACCATCGGAATGCGGGCCGAGCCGTTGGCGGCGACTTCGAGCGCATTTTCGGCGGCCAGCCTGCGCAGGGCTTCGCGGACGGGCATGTTGCTTGTGCCGAAAGTCTCGGCGAGCGAGGCGATGGTGAGCGTCTGGCCGGGATCGAAATTACCGGCCATCAGCGCGTTTCTGAGCTGCTGGTAGACGCCCTCCTGGATCGTCGTTCTGGAGGACACCGGTTCCAGGGCTATGCGCACGCTCGTTTCCTTTTCGCTTGGGGACTCATTCATGGTAGAACGAAGGACAGGCGAATGGAAAGCGTTTCGCGGAGAAGTGCTCAGGCTTCCTCCGCTTCCCAGTCTGCTTCATCGGCTGCGGGTGCCGCTTGATCGCTCGCCGTCGGCGACTTTCGCAGACCAAGGCCGACGCCGATTAGGGCGAGCGCGCCGCCGATGGCATGATAGGAATGCAACTGCTCTCCGAGAAGCGCCCAGGCAAGTGCCGCGACCACGATCGGCAGAAGATTGATCAGCAGCGAGGTGCGACTGGCGCCGAGTTTCTGGATGCCGATCATCCAGCAGAGCGGGGCGACAAGCGACGTCGGGATCGCCGCATAGAGGATCAGCGGCAGATTGGCCGTCGTGACCGGCGAAATGTCACCCATCAGGAAAACCGGGATCAGCAGCAGCGTCGAAAAGCCGATCTGCCAGAAAAGCTGCTGCCAGATCGGGATCGGCATTGCCCAGCGTTTCAACATCACGCCATAGAGCGCGTTCGACAGCACGGCGATGATCATCAAGCCGTCGCCGATATGGAAGCCGCCATTTATTAATCTTGTCGGGTCTCCCTGAGACGTCAGATAGATGAGCCCGATCAGCGAGATGGCGCCGCCTGCGAGGCTGGAAGCGCTCAGTCTTTCTCCGGCGAGCAGACTAGCGAAAAACGTCGACAGCAATGGCATCAAGGCGAGCATGACGCCCATGTTGACGGCCGAGGTGGTCTTGGCCGCCTCATAGGCAAGGCTCTGGTAGATCACCATGCCGAGGGCTCCGAGGATGGCGAGCTTCAACCAATGCTCGCGTACTAGCGCGCGGTTGCGCCATGCCGCTCGGCCGACAAAGGGCAGGAGCACGACGAAGGCGAGCAGCCAGCGATAGAAGGAGATGGAGCCGGGCGAAATCAGGCCGGCGGATGCCTTGGTGACGACGGTATTGCCGGACCAGATCAGCACGGTGAGCAGCGGCGCAAGTCCGGCCACGCTGACGACGGATGCGGATGAGTGCGGCTGGGTGCTCATGGAATGGTCTCCCGACGTCATTCTGGCTTCTGTACTAAACGAGGCATGGCGGACTTCGTTCACCACTGGGATATCCTTCTACTCTTTGTCCGAATTTTGGTATATAACGAGATTAGGACAATCGGTAGCGAAATGAGGACATGCCGGACAGGCTTCCACGCATTGAGGGCGATCCGCCGCGCCCCGTTTCCTTTCGGACGGAGAACTATAGAGCGGGCACGGTTTTTCCGAGGAAAAGCCAGCCGTGGGGTGAGCTCAACTATGCGCTGGTCGGCGTTTGTGAGTTCGATATTCAGGGCGTGCCCTATCTGTCGCCGCCGCATTACGCCATCTGGCTGCCGCCGGATACGATGCATGGGGCGCATAACCGGCATGACCTGCGCTATGTGACCGTCTATGTCGAGCGCGCCCTCTGCGCCGATCTGCCGGGCGAACCTTCGACGCTGAGCATCAGCCCGCTGCTGAAGGCGATCCTGGCGGATTTCGCGGCACGGGATATCACTTTGCCTGAAACGTCCGAGGACTTGCGGCTCGCACAGGTTCTGGTCGATCAGATCCGCCTGGCGCCACGCTGTGAAAGCTATCTGCCGCTTTCCGACGACCCATTGCTCGGCCCGGTGCTCAGCGCGTTGCAGGCCGATCCGGGCGATCGGCGCTCCCTGGCGGAATGGGCGCGCAGGATGGGGACGACCGAGCGTACGCTGTCGCGTCGATGCCAGGATGATCTCGGCCTTTCCTTCAACGAATGGCGCCAGCGGTTGAAGCTGGTCGCAGCCCTGGCGCTGATCGAAGCCGGCGAGCCGGTGTATCGGATTGCATCGCAGCTGGGCTACAGCAATGCCTCCGCCTTCATCGCCATGTTTCGCCGGCTGACGGGCACGAGCCCGACACAGATGCGATAGGTTTCATGGCTCGATCAACACGATATCGAGCCTGCGCAGCTGTTGCGGATCGGCCATCGCATCGATGGTCGTGACCATGCCGTCTTCGTTGACGGTGAAATGTAGGGCGATACGCAACTGCCCACCGATAACCACGATGGCGCCGACCGCGCCATCGATGACGGCGAGCCGGGCTGCCTGCGCGCGGCCGTTGAAGGTTTTGGCGACGTCGACACGCCCGCGGATTTCCCCGACTGATCCCATACGCGCCGCGACGGCATCCGGGCGGAAGACTGCCTCTGGATCGAGAACGGCGAGCAGCGCGTGCATGTCGCCTCCGCGCGAGGCGGCGAAGAAGGCGTCGACGACATGCCGCTGGCGGGCGAGGTCGGCTTCCATCGAGACGGACGTTTCCTGCACGCGATGGCGGGCGCGGCTTGCAAGCTGGCGTGTCGCAACCGTGGTCCGCCCGACGATCGGGGCGATGTCATCAAAAGACACGTCGAACATGTCATGCAGAACGAAGGCAAGTCGCTCTGCCGGGTTGAGCTTCTCCAGAACGACCAATAGAGCAAGGCCGACGGAATCGGCCAGCAGCGCATCCTGCTCGGCCTCGTGGGGCACTGCCGGCTCGGGGATGAGGACCGTCAACGGCTCCTCGCGACGCGATTTGCGGGCGCGCAGCAAATCGAGACAGATGCGTGCGGTGACCGTCGTCAGCCAGCCGCCGAGGTTTTCGATTTCGGACCTATCGGCCTTGAGGAGACGGAGCCATGCTTCCTGCACGGCATCTTCCGCCTCCGTCCGCGAGCCGAGCATGCGGTAGGCGACGGCGCGCAGATGCGGCCGGTTCGCCTCGAATTTTTCAGCCTGCCAGTTTTTTCCGTCCATCGGTCACATTTCCTCATCGTGTTCCGTCAAACCCATGACGAATGCAGTCCGGCCGGTGTGACACAAGATCGACAGGAAAATTCATCGTCAAGATCGAGGCCATCGTGGCGCCCGAACAATCAGAGGACAAAACATGCAAGCTCGTATGCAGAACCCCGCCGTCATCCTGCCGGAAACACTGCAGGCCCTTTTGGCCGTCAGCGCTTCCATTAGGGATCGCGGCCTTTCTGAAAACACAATCGACCTCGTGCATCTGCGCATCAGCCAAATCAACGGCTGCAGCGTCTGCACCGACATGGGCTTTCGCAAGCTGCAGAAAGCGGGCGAAACGATGGAGCGCATCGTCGGGGTCTCCGCCTGGCGAGAAATGCCCTATTTCTCGGACGCCGAGCGTGCGGCCCTTGCGCTCGGCGAGGCAGTCACCCGGCTTGCCGACCGGCCGGATGCCGTCAGCGACGAGGTCTGGAACGAGGCTGCCCGACACTATGACGAGAAGGCGCTGTCCGCCCTGATCGTTGCGATCGCGATCGACAATGTCTGGAACCGGTTGAACGCAACGGTTCGCCAGCAGGCGGGAGCCTCCTGGAACTGAGCGGTCGCGAGAACCTGGCCTTCTCCCCTCAGATAGGCAGAGCAATCGTATATGAGGTGGGATCGTTGCCGCACAACTCTTCTCCCCTCGGGGAGAAGGTGCTTACGGTTGCCTGCTCAAATAGGGGAAGGCAGTTTGCTATCTCAGGCTTCTCCCACCCGCGAGGTGATCAGCAATTTCGCCAGCCAATCGACGAAAACGCGCACCTTGTTGCTCAGGTGCCGGTTGGGCGGATAGACGATGTGCATGGGCAGCGCAGGCCGGGTCCAGCCGGTGAAGATGGGCACCAGATCACCCTTGGCAAGCGCCTCGCGGGCCATGAAGCTGGGAACCTGTGCGATGCCTAGCCCGGTCAGTGCCGCTTGGATGTAGCTGCGGCTGTCATTCACCGAAAGGATGTAGCGCGGGGTGATTTCCAGCGACTCGTTGCCGTGTTCGAAGATGAAAGGGATAGTACGGCCCGTTTGCGCGCGGAAATAGCTGACCGCATAGTGAGCCGTCTCCAGCTCTTCCGGGCGCTCCGGGATGCCGTGCTTTTCAATATAAAGCGGCGCGGCGCAGGTGACGAAGTGGATCTCGCCGACGCGGCGGGCGATCAGCGACTGGTCGCTCGGCATGCCGGCGCGCAAGGCGCAGTCGACATTCTCGGCCAGATAGTCCACCAGTCGGTCACCAACACCGAGGTCGATATGGATATCGGGATAGCGCTGGTGGAAATCACAGAGCGCCGGCATCACGATCCTCTCGGCGAAGGCGCCGGCCATTTCGACGCGCAGGCGACCGCTCGGCAGGCTCTGCGAATTGCTGATGCTGCCGTCCAGTTCCTCGATTTCCGAGAGGATTTGAATGGCGCGCTCGTAATAAAGCGCGCCGTCGGTCGTCACCATGACGCGCCGGGTCGTCCGGTTCAGAAGCTTGGCGTGCAGATGCGCCTCAAGCGACTGGATGAGTGTCGTCACCGTCGCTTTCGGCATGGAGAGGGCCGCGGCGGCGCGGGTAAAATTACCCGTTTCCACCACACGCGCGAATGCCCGCATTGCTGACAACTGGTCCATTCCATGATGCCCCTCGACCACAACGAAAAGGGGTCGATTGTTTGTGATTGTGAATAGTCTGATCGAATATAGGCTACTTATTCTCGGAACGGAATAACAATATGTTGTCTGTGTAATTGTTGCAATGCGGCATGGGGGCGCTAAAGACCGCATTATCGGGAACATGGTCACAGGGCATGATAAAAGCCTCTGAAAGTGATCATATTCACTCGAGCAGATAGGATTTGGGTCGATGAGTGCGCCGTGGAAAGATGTTGTGCTGGAAAACGTGCCTACGGGGCCGGTGGCAGCTCGGATCTATAACGGCGAAGGTTTGAAGAAGGCGGCACCTCTCGTGCTCTATTTGCACGGCGGCGCTTTTCTGGACACCAATCACGCAATCGACCGGCCGGTGGCCGTAAGCCTCGCGGAAGCCGGCGCGATCGTGGTTGCCGCGGACTATACCAGCGGCAATCAGAATGCTTTTCCGCAGGTGCTCGAATGCGCCTACGGGATTCTGGCCTATCTCGGCAACAAGCGAAACATGCTTGCGCTGGGTGGAGCGAAAAAATCACTGCTGTTTGTCGCCGGAGAGGAATCGGGTGGCAATGTAGCAGCAGGTGTCGCTTTAAAGGCACGCGATCAGATGCCGGGTTCATTGGATGGACAGGTGTTGATATCGCCTTTGCTCGACCCCTTCATGGGATCGAAATCTTTCCTCCAGGCGGAGGAAAGCGGCATGCGCGAGCGCTGGACGGAGGGTTGGAACCGATACCTGGGTTTCCTGGGCGGTGTCTGCCACCCCTATGCGGCGCCTCGATACTGTTCGCGGCTTTCGGGCCTCGCGCCGGCATTGGTGCTCACGGCCGAGGACGACCCGCTCCGCGACGAGAGCATGGAATACGGCAGCCGGCTGAAAGCGGCCGGCGTCCGTGTTCGCCAGCAAGTCCTTCCCGCCGGGACAGGCTGGCCCACCCTCTACGGCGGGCAGTCGAAGGACAGGCCCTCGTGGCAGCAAGATGTTTGCTGTTGTTTCAAGGGCTTTGTCGAAGAAGTGCAGGCTTGATCGACTACAGCATCCCGATCGCGAGGGAAATCGCGGAATTGGACGGGATGTTGGAGGCAGAAAGCCGGAGTGATCTTCGCGCGGATGCGCAGTGCTTCGGACCCCAGACTGTATTGAGATATTAGGAATTTTCGGTCCCGTTTCCCAAGGCGGTGCCAAAGGAGAGAATAACATGAAGTCCAACGGTAAGCGCTGGGCCCTGTGGGGCGCCGGCATGGGTGTCGCTGCGGCTGTTGCAGGCGCAGCTTTCTATCTTGAGCTGCCACGCGGCGCTCAAGCAACCGAGGCGGCTGGCCCGGCGGCAATGCCGCCCGTCCCCGTCACCGTTGCTGCGGTAGAGCCGCGTGACATCACCTCATGGCAGGAGTTTTCGGGGCGGCTCGAAGCCATTGACCGGGTTGAAGTCCGGCCGCGTGTGGCCGGCGCAATTCAGTCGGTGCAATTCCGCGAAGGTGCCCTGGTCAAGCAGGGCGACCTGCTGGTGACGATCGATCCGGCAACCTACCAGGCGGCCGTCGCCCAGGCTCAGGCCCAGGTCGGAGCGGCAAAGGCCAGGCTTAACCTGACCAAGGTCGAAGTCGACCGTGGTCAGAAGCTCTTCGAGAACAAGACGATCTCGCAGAGCGACATGGATACGCGCGCCAGCAATTACGCCGAAGCGGATGCCAATGTGAAGGCGGCGCAAGCAACCTTGCAGACGGCGCAATTGAACCTCGACTACACGCAGGTTCGCGCTCCGATTTCCGGCCGCGTCGGCAAGATCGCGGTTACCGTCGGCAATCTGGTTGCTGCCGGTTCGTCCTCGCCGGCGCTGACGACGCTTGTTTCGGTCGATCCGGTCTACGCGAGCTTCAATGCGAGCGAACAGACGGTCACCCAGGCGCTGGCCGAACTTCCGGTCACCAATGGCGCGGCGCCACCGGTCGAGCAGATCCCCGTGCAGATCGGTACAGCGAACGACAACGGCACGCCGGTCAACGGCAAGCTGCAACTGATCGACAATGAAGTCGATACTGCAAGCGGCACCATCGCCGTTCGCGCCGTCTTCGACAATCCGGGCGGCCGTCTTATCCCGGGCCAGTTCGTGCGGGTGCGCATGGGCCAGCCAAAGGCCGAGAGCAAGCTCCTCATCAGCGAGCGCGCGATCGGCACGGACCAGGACAAGAAGTTCGTCTTCGTTGTTGGGGCCGATAACAAGGTTGAGTATCGGCCGATCAGTCTCGGCGATACCTCCGATGGCATGCGCATCGTCAATTCCGGCCTGAATGCCGGCGACCGGGTCATTATCAACGGCCTGCAGCGGGTTCGCCCCGGTGCCGTGGTCGATCCGAAGCCGGAAGAGAAGGTCGCCGCGAAGTAATCTGCGCGGCCGGAAGGCGAAATCTTCCGGCCGCTATTCCAATGTTTCGATTTTCAATGCTCGTGGCGCCTCGGTGGGCCGCGGGCACGGGCCTCGTGTCCTCTTGATTCACCCCCTGGAGAGGGTTCTGCCATGAACATCTCAAGATTTTTCGTCGACCGTCCGGTGTTTGCCGGAGTGCTATCGGTCCTCATCCTGGTCGCCGGCCTGATCGGCATGCGGCTGCTGCCGATCTCCGAATATCCGGAGGTCGTGCCGCCCTCGATCGTCGTCACGGCGCAGTATCCGGGCGCTAATCCGAAAGTCATTGCCGAAACAGTGGCGACGCCGCTGGAAGAGCAGATCAACGGCGTCGACGGCATGCTCTACATGAACAGCCAGGCGACCTCGGATGGTCTGTTGACGTCGACGGTCACCTTCAAGCTCGGCACTGATCCGGACAAGGCGCAGCAGCTGGTGCAGAACCGTGTCTCGCAGGCAGAACCGCGATTGCCGCAGAACGTCCGCGACCTCGGCATCACCACGGTGAAGAGCTCGCCTGACCTGATGATGGTGGTCAACCTCATCTCGCCCGACAATCGCTACGACATCACCTATCTGCGCAACTATGCGACGCTGAACATCAAGGACCGTCTGGCCCGCATCGAGGGCGTCGGCCAGGTTCAGGTGTTCGGTTCGGGCGATTACTCGATGCGCGTCTGGGTCGATCCGCAGAAGGCCGCCGAGCGCGGTCTTGCCGCCAGCGATATCGCAAACGCCGTCCGTCAACAGAACGTCCAGGCCGCCGCCGGTATCATCGGCGCGTCCCCCAGCGTTCCCGGTCTCGACGTCCAGCTTTCCGTCAACGCCCAGGGCCGTCTGACCACGCCGGAAGAGTTCGGCAACATCATCGTCAAGAGTGGCGCAAACGGTCAGATCACGCGTCTGCGCGATGTCGCCCGCGTCGAACTCGGCGCGTCGGACTATTCGCTGCGCTCGCTGCTCGACGGCAAGCCGGCGGTCGCCGTTCCCGTCTTCCAGGCCCCGGGATCGAACGCGATTACCATCTCGGACAATGTCATCAAGACCATGAACGAGCTGCAGACGGCGATGCCCGACGGCGTCAAGTATGAGATCGTCTACGATACCACGCAGTTCGTGCGTGCCTCGATCGACAAGGTCGTCCATACCCTGCTCGAAGCCATCGCCCTGGTCGTCGTCGTCGTCATTCTGTTCCTGCAGACCTGGCGTGCCTCGATCATTCCGCTGATCGCCGTTCCTGTCTCGATCATCGGTACTTTCGCGGTGATGTATGTCTTCGGCTTCTCGATCAACGCGCTCAGCCTCTTCGGCCTAGTGCTGGCGATCGGTATCGTCGTGGACGACGCCATCGTGGTCGTGGAGAACGTCGAGCGCAATATCGAGAACGGCCTCAGTCCGCGTGACGCAACCTATCGCGCCATGAAGGAAGTCTCGGGTCCGATCATCGCGATCGCTCTCGTGCTGGTCGCCGTCTTCGTACCGCTTGCGTTCATCTCCGGTCTGTCGGGCCAGTTCTATCGTCAGTTCGCCTTGACGATCGCCATCTCGACGGTGATTTCCGCGTTCAACTCACTGACCTTGTCTCCGGCTCTGGCGGCTCTTCTCCTGAAGGACCACCACGCGCCGAAGGACATGCTGACGCGGGTGATGGACGTGACATTCGGCTGGTTCTTCCGCGGCTTCAACAGGGTGTTCAACCGTGGTTCGAATGCCTACGGCAAGGGCGTCGGCGGCATCCTGTCGCTGAAGAGCCTGGTCATGGTCATCTATATCGCTCTGATCGGCGCAACCTACTTCCTGTTCCAGACCGTTCCGGGCGGCTTCGTGCCGCAGCAGGACAAGCAGTATCTGATCGGCTTCGCGCAGTTGCCTGACGGCGCGACCCTCGACCGGACGGACGACGTCATCCACCGCATGAGCGACATCGCCATGCAGCAGCCGGGCGTCGAGCATGCCATCGCCTTCCCGGGCCTGTCGATCAACGGCTTCACCAACTCGTCCAACGCCGGCATCGTCTTCGTGACCCTGAAGGCGTTCGAGGAGCGCACGACGCCGAATCTGTCGGGCGGCGCCATTGCCATGCAGTTGAACCAGAAGTTCGCCGGCATCCAGGACGCCTTTATCGCCATGTTCCCGCCGCCGCCCGTTCAGGGTCTCGGCACGACGGGCGGCTTCAAGATGCAGATCGAGGATCGCGCCGGCCTCGGCTACCTGGCGCTTGACCAGGCCAACAAGGCATTCCTCGCCAAAGCCTATCAGGCGCCGGAGCTTACCGGCCTGTTCTCGAGCTACCAGATCAACGTGCCGCAGCTTTATGCGGACCTTGATCGCGCCAAGGCCGAGCAGCTCGGCGTCTCGGTGACGGATGTCTTCGATACGCTGCAGATCTACCTGGGTTCGCTCTATGTCAACGACTTCAACGCCTTTGGTCGTACCTACAGTGTGCGTGTGCAGGCAGACGCCCAGTTCCGTGCTCATGCAAGCGACATCGGCCAGTTGAAAGTCCGTTCGGCATCGGGTCAGATGATCCCGCTGTCGGCGCTCTTGAAGGTCGAGGCCAGCACCGGTCCCGAGCGGACGACGCGTTACAACGGCTTCCTCGCCGCCGATATCAACGGCGGTCCGGCTCCGGGCTTCTCGTCCGGTCAGGCACAAGCGGCCGTGGAGCGTATCGCCAACGAAACCCTGCCCAAGGGCATCAGTTTCGAATGGACGGATCTGACCTACCAGCAGATCCTGGCCGGCAGCTCGGGTATCATCATCTTCCCTCTAGCCCTGCTGCTCGTCTACCTCGTGCTGGCTGCCCAGTATGAGAGCGTCACGCTGCCGCTTGCGATCGTCATGATCGTGCCGATGGGCGTGCTGGCTGCCTTGACGGGCGTCTGGTTGACGGGTGGCGACAACAACATCTTCACGCAGATCGGCTTGATGGTGTTGGTTGGCCTCTCGGCGAAGAATGCGATCCTGATCGTGGAATTCGCCCGCGAGCTGGAGTTGGAAGGCCGCAAGCCGGTACAGGCCGCTATCGAGGCCAGCCGCCTGCGTCTGCGCCCGATCCTGATGACCTCCATGGCCTTTATCATGGGCGTCGTCCCGCTCGTTACCTCGACCGGTGCCGGTGCCGAGATGCGTGCGGCCATGGGCGTGGCGGTGTTCGCCGGCATGATCGGCGTGACCTTCTTCGGCATCTTCATGACGCCGGTATTCTACGTGCTGATCCGCAATCTGACGGGCAACCGTCCGCTGAAGCAGCACCATCACAACGACAACGACCATTCGGCCGAGGTGCTTCCGATCGCCGCCGAATAGGGTGGTACTCCGGTGCCGGATACGTTCACGGGCGGGACCGCAAGGTCCCGCCCTTTTTGTTTTTGTGCGGCCACTTTTTCACTCCTGCCGCTTCGATCATCTGATTTTTTGAAGAATTTTCCGTATGCGCGCCGATTTCTTTTGCATGCTGGCACCATAGGTTTATCAAGCTCTTGGACGAGTTGATTGACGTGCGTCGGGCAAGAGGAGTTGCTCTTGACGCTCGAGGCTCGAGGAGGATTGCGTGCATGACGTCCTTGCCGAATCGATCGGCATAATCGGTGGCCGCGCGATGGCGGGGCCGGCACAAATTTATGTCGGAGGACGCTTGCCATGAGCGGCAGAAAGATCGCCTTTCTCGGAACGGGTCTGATGGGAGCGCCGATGGCGCGGCGGCTGCTGGCCGCCGGCTTTCCGGTCACCGTCTGGAATCGCGACCGTAGCAAGGCGGATCCCTTGGCGGATGATGGCGCGACCCTGGCCGCCACTGCCGCCGAGGCGGCGCGGGGTGCATCGGTGCTCTTTACCATGCTGACCAATGGCGGCGCCGTCAGCGAAGTCCTGTTCGGCAGCGGGGTGGCCGACGCGCTGGAGCCAGGTGCCGTTGTCATCGACAACAGCTCGATATCGCCGGCGGTCGCGCGTGAACACGCATTCAAGCTTGCCGAACGCGGCATTCGGCATATCGATGCGCCGGTCTCCGGCGGTGTGGCCGGCGCTATGGCCGGAACTTTGGCCATCATGGCCGGTGGCGATGCCGATATCATAGACAGCGTTCGCGATGTGATGGCACCGCTCGGTCGCGTGACTCGCGTCGGGCCGAGCGGCACCGGCCAGCTTGCCAAGCTCGGCAATCAGCAGATCGTCGCGGTGACGATCGGTGCCGTCGCGGAAGCGATGTTGCTGGTCGAAGCCGGTGGTGGATCGCGCGAGGCGTTCCGTGCCGCCATTCGCGGTGGTTTTGCTGAAAGCAGAATCCTGGACCTGCACGGCCAGCGCATGATCGAGCGTAATTTCGAGCCGGGTGGAACGGCCCGCAACCAGCTGAAGGATCTCGATACGGTTCTTGCTGCCGCGCAAAGCCTGTCGCTTCACCTGCCGCTGACTGAAATCGTCAGGACCGAATTTGCCGAATTCGTTGAAAATGGCGGCGGCGAACAGGATCACAGCGGTTTGCTGCAGCATTTGGAAGACAAGAATGCCCGAGGAAAGGCTTGAGGAAAAGATGAGCGATAAGGCTGCATCCAGGCGTCGCCTGCGTTCCCAGGATTGGTTCGACAATCCGGATCACATCGATATGACCGCGCTCTATCTGGAGCGCTTCATGAATTACGGCATCACGCCGGAAGAGCTGCGTTCGGGCAAGCCGATCATCGGCATCGCCCAGAGCGGCAGCGATCTCACTCCCTGCAACCGCCATCATCTCGATCTTGCCAAGCGCGTGCGCGACGGCATTCGCGACGCGGGCGGCATTCCGATCGAATTTCCGACCCATCCGATCTTCGAGAACTGCAAGCGCCCAACGGCCGCGCTCGACCGCAATCTCGCCTATCTCGGCCTCGTCGAGGTGCTCTACGGCTATCCGCTCGACGGGGTTGTGCTGACGACCGGCTGCGACAAGACCACGCCGTCGGCGCTGATGGCGGCCTCCACCGTGAATATTCCGGCGATCGTGCTGTCAGGCGGGCCGATGCTGGATGGCTGGCACGATGGCGAGCTTGCCGGGTCCGGCACGGTGATCTGGCGTTCGCGCCGCAAGCTGGCGGCCGGAGAGATCGACGAAGAGGAATTCATGGAGGCGTCACTCGCCTCTGCTCCTTCGGTGGGTCACTGCAATACGATGGGAACGGCCTCGACCATGAATGCGATGGCCGAGGCGCTCGGCATGTCGCTTACCGGCTGCGCGGCCATTCCCGGCGCCTATCGCGAGCGCGGTCAGATGGCCTATCGCACCGGGCGGCGCGCCGTCGAACTGGTACTCGAGGACATCAAGCCGTCCGACGTGCTGACGCGGCAGGCCTTCCTGAATGCCATCCGGGTCAATTCCGCCATCGGCGGATCGACCAATGCGCAGCCGCATTTGGCCGCGATGGCCAAGCATGCCGGCGTCGAGCTCTATCCCGACGACTGGCAGGTGCATGGTTTCGACATTCCGCTTCTGGCCAATGTGCAGCCTGCGGGTGCCTATCTCGGCGAACGCTTCCACCGTGCCGGCGGCGTACCCGCCGTGATGTGGGAGCTGCTGCAGGCCGGCAAGCTCGATGGCGACTGTCCGACGGTGACCGGCAGGACGATGACAGAGAATCTGAAGGGGCGCGAAGCGACGGATCGAGAGGTTATCCGCCCCTTCGCGGCGCCGTTGAAAGAGCGGGCCGGCTTCCTCGTGCTGAAGGGCAATCTCTTCGATTTCGCCATCATGAAGATGAGCGTCATATCGGAAGACTTCCGCCTTCGTTATCTGCAGGAGCCGGGCCAAGAAGGCGTGTTCGAGGGCAAGGCGGTGGTCTTCGACGGATCCGAGGACTATCACAGGCGCATCAACGACGCCGATCTCGGCATCGACGAGAGAACCATCCTCGTCATCCGTGGTGCCGGGCCGATCGGCTGGCCGGGATCGGCCGAAGTGGTCAACATGCAGCCGCCGGACGCGCTTCTGAAGCGCGGCATCCGCAGCCTGCCCACAATTGGCGACGGGCGTCAGTCGGGCACGGCCGACAGCCCCTCGATCCTCAACGCTTCGCCGGAGAGTGCGGCGGGTGGAGGGCTTGCCTGGTTGCGGACCGGCGATATCATTCGTATCGATTTCAATCACGGGCGCTGCGACATGCTGGTGGACGAAACGGAAATCGAGCGTCGAAAGGGCGATGGCATCCCGGCCGTCCCGCCCGACGCAACTCCATGGCAGCGCATCTATCGCCGCTCCGTGACGCAGCTGTCCGATGGTGCCGTGCTCGAGGGCGCGGCCGATTTCCGCAACATCGCGGCCAATCCGCCGCGGCACAATCATTAGCTAAGGATATCGAGGGAAATCGCAGACTAGGTCACGACACGCGCGCGGGCATTAAAGTTCGTGTAAGGGAGTAGTGCAAATATATCAGTTGCACGTGCGTAATCTCTCAATGTGTCCCAAGGGGGTGAAGCCGGTTGGCAGAGGCGGCGTCAGGGCGAACAGAGGAAGAGTTCCAGGACCTTTTGAGAAGGCTGGAGCTTGCGCTGGAGGCGTCTCAAATCGGTGTCTGGCAGCACAATATCAAGGATGAGGAACTGCTCTGGGATCCCCAGATGCACAAGCTCTACGGGACCGGTCGCCAGGATCGCAAGGTATCATCCGATGTCTGGCTGAAAGCCCTGCACCCCGAAGACGTTGAGGAGGCGCTTAGCGACTTTCAGGCCGCCCTTGGCGAAAGGGGTTTCTATAACTCGCAGTTTCGCGTCGTCCTGCCGGGCGGAGAGGTGCGGCATCTGCGCTCACGCGCTCATTTCTATGAAGGTCCCGATGGTGCGCCGTCCTTCATCGGTGCGGAATGGGATGTCACCGCCGACGTCCTGCTCAATCGCGAGCTCAGCAGCCAGAAGGCCATCGCCGAAGCGCGCGCGGTGGCGCTCGAGCAAAGCCGCGCGCGTATCGAGCATGCCGCCGATCATGATTATCTGACCGGCCTTCCCAATCGACGTTATTTCGACCGGCGGCTGGCCGAATTGCGCAAGGATAATGCCGGGCAGACATTGGCCGTGCTCCATATCGATCTCGACGGCTTCAAGGAGATCAACGACAAATGGGGCCATGCGGCCGGGGATGCGACCCTGCAGAGCGCGGCCGCGCGTATCTCCGGCGCGATCACCGCCAACGACATTGTGGCCCGTGTCGGCGGCGACGAATTCGTCGCTGTTTTGGCCAATGTCGGCAGTGCCGAAAAGCTGGAAGCCATTGCGGACGATATTCTCTCGCGATTGCGGCGCGAAGTGCGCTTCGGCAATGAAATGCTGCGGATCGGCGCATCCGTTGGCGTGGCCTCAAGCCGGGCTGACCGCGCGGGCAATCTGCTGGCGGAATCCGACGTGGCGCTTTTCCAGGCCAAGAAGCTCGGGCGCAATCGGGTCGAATTCTTCACGCCGCAGCTCCAGTCCGATCTGCACACGGAACGTCAGCTGGCCGACGAGTTGCGGTTGGCGCCTGTGCTGCGTCAGATCGAGCCTTTCTATCAGATCCAGGTGGATGCGCGCAGCCGCCACATCGTCGGGCTGGAGGCGCTGGCACGCTGGCGGCATCCGGAAAAGGGACTATTGAACCCGGCAGCGTTCCTCAAGGTTGCAGACGAATATGGGCTGACGGCCGAGATCGATGCCGCTGTGTTGAAGCGCGCGCTTGCCGATCGCGCCGCCTGGGTTTCGCAAGGTATCACGCCGCCGCGCATTGCCGTCAACATTTCCGGACGCCGGCTTGCCGACCCCAATTTGATCGAGGGGTTGCAGGCGCTCGAGATACCGCGCCAGGCCATCGCCTTCGAACTGGTGGAAACCATTTTCCTCGACGATCCCGATGACAGGGTGCTGGCCAATATCGATGCGATCAAGGAGATGGGGATCGATATTGAAATCGACGATTTCGGATCGGGTCATGCTTCGCTGATCGGTCTGGTCAAGCTGAAGCCGAAGCGGCTGAAGATCGACCGGCAGCTGGTGACGGCGATAACCGTGTCAGACGAGCAGCGCCGCCTCGTCGGCTCGATCGTCGAAATCGCCCGGACATTGAATGTCGAGGTTATCGCCGAGGGTGTCGAGACCGAAGAGCATGCATGCATTCTGGCAGAGGTCGGCTGCGATGAACTTCAGGGTTACGCCATCGGCTATCCTTCTTCGGAGAGCGATACCGCCGCTTTGCTGAAATCGGCCCGCACATCGGGCAAGAACCGATCCTCGGCTGGTGGCGGTGGGCGGACTACTGGATCTGCAAGGCGACGATCAGAGCGTAGCTGATGGCGCCCAGCATCAGCAGCGACAATGTGGCCGCTACGATCACGCGGCCGCCGGCATGGGCAACCGAGCGGATATTCACCGACAGCCCGAGTGCCGCCATCGCGATGACAGTCAGGATGCCTGAAACCGATTCCATCGGGGCGATCAGCGCGTCCGGAATGAGGCCGAAGGAGCGCAGTGCCATCAGCCCAAGGAAACCGCAGATGAACCACGGAACCAGCGAGTGATGATGGCCGCTGCGTCCTTTCGTGTCTGTCGTTTCGACCTTGGTGAGGATGCCGAGCAGGAAGATGACTGGTCCCAGCATCAGGACGCGCACGAGCTTGACGAGTGTGCCGGTCTGGACGGCGAGAAGGCCGGCCGGGGCCGTGGCGGCAAGCACCTGGGGTACGGCGTAGACGGTGAGCCCGGCCAATGTGCCGTATTGCGGTACGCTCATGCCAAGATGAAAATAGAGAAGCGGCAAGAGGAATACAGCCGCAATGCCGAGCACGGCGGTGAATGCCAGGGCTGCCGCGATTTCCTGCGAGTCCGCCTCGATCACGGGGGCTACGGCGACGATGGCCGAATTGCCGCATATCGAGTTGCCGCAGGCGATCAGCGTCGCCAGCTTCGGCGGCAGGCCGAGCAGCCGCCCGATGAGATAGGTGGCCGCGATCGAAAGGACGACGACGATGGCGATGCCGGCAATCAGCCAGACGCCTGCGCCCCGGATCGCCGAAAGGCTGATGGATGCGCCCAGAAGGACGATGGCGATTTCCAGCAGGATCTTGGCGCTGAAATCGATACCTGGCCGCATGGCCGGCTTCAGCGGTTTGATGGTGCAGACGACGATGCCGAGCGCGATGGCAAGCACCAGGCTTTCGATCCACCTGCCACCGAAAATGCCCTCCTCAATGTGCTCGCCGGCATAGGCAAGAAGCGCAACGACGCAAGTGAGTGCAAGGCCGGGAAGTATCTGGTTTGCGCGCTGAGCATGGGACATGTCGTACTGCCGTTCGTTATTCCGATTGAGTGACGGCTGGAAAGTCTCATCTCCCGATGTGGACATCCATCGAATATTATCCTACGTTTCGTTCGATAAATTAGAATGATTTCCCATGACCTTCGAGCAACTTGCCATTTTCGTCGCCGTCGCCGAGCGGGAACATCTGACGCATGCCGCGGAAGCCATTCATCTGACACCCTCGGCTGTCAGTTCGGCGATCAAGAACCTTGAAGCCTATTACGGCGTGGAGCTGTTTCACCGCGTCGGCAGGCGGATCGAGCTCACGGAGACGGGCCGCTCCTTCCTCGGCGAAGCCAAGGCGACGCTTGCCCGCGTGCGCTCGGCCGAACTGATGCTGTCCGAGCTGGGCGGCCTGCAGCGCGGTCAGCTCAGCCTCTATGCCAGTCAGACCATCGCCAGCTACTGGCTGCCGCCGTTGCTGATGCGGTTTCATCGTGACTATCCCGGCATCGAACTGGACCTGACGATCGGCAATACGCGCACCGTCACCGAAGCCGTCATCAATGGCGCGGCCGAGCTCGGTTTCATCGAAGGTGAGGTGGATGCGCCGGCCCTGTCGATGACGATCGTTGCGCAGGATGCGCTGGTCATTGTCGTGCCGCCACACCATCCCTGGGCGGACGGGCGGCAGCTTGCCGCGGCCGATCTTGCCAGCGACACATCCTGGGTGATGCGTGAAGAGGGTTCCGGCACCCGATCGGAATTCGAAAACGCGGTTGCCAAGCTTGGCGCTTCGCCGGGTGATCTCAAGGTGGCGCTCGTCCTGCCCTCGAACGAGGCCGTGCTATCAGCCGCTTGCGCGGGACAAAGCGCGGCCGCTATTTCCAGCGCGGCGGCCAGGGCCTATCTCGGGCAGGGTCTGCTGGTTCAGGCCCGCTTCGATATGCCCGTCCGCAGCTTCCGATTGCTGCGTCATAAGGAGCGCCACGCCAGCAAGGCGGCGCTGACGCTGGAAGCCATGTGCAAGGGTTAGCCGCTTACCGCCGCTCCATCCGCTGCCGGTTGGCGATCACCAGTTCGATCTCGTTGCGCTCCAGCATGGCCCGGATGTCCGGCGGCGGCATGTCGTCGGTGACCAGCACGTCATAGGTTGCCGGTTCGTTGAGAACGACCGGCGCGGTGCGGCCGAACTTGGCGCTGTCAGCAACGATGATGCGGTTTTCGGCGCGGCTTGCGGCTTCTCGAGAGTATTCCGCTTCCTCGAGATCGTGCAGCATGAAGCCGGAGGTGGCATTGACGGCGCCGACGGACAACACGGCATGACGCACATTGAAGCGCCGCAGGAAATTGGCCGCTTCCATGCCGAAAGTGCCGCCATCGTGACCACGCAGCTCGCCGCCGGCGAAGAAGACGCGGTTGCCATTGCGGGTGGCGAGCGCATGGGCCACAGACACGGCGTTGGTGACGACGAAGAGGTTCTGGTGCTTTTGCAGCGCAACGGCGATGAAAGCCGTGGTGGAGCCGACATCAAGGAAGAGGGTGTCGCCGTCCTTGATCATCGCCGCGACGGACGCGGCTATCATCCGCTTTGCTTCGGCATTCTCATTCATCCGCAGGTGCAGCGGCGGCTCGATCATGGCGTCCTTGATATGGACGCCGCCATGCACCTTGGTCACGAGGCCATTGGCCTCCAGACTGCGGATGTTGCGGCGAATGGTTTCTTCCGAGACGCCGAGCCGTTCGGCGAGGAATTGAATGCGGCTGGCGCCGCCGGCCAGCCGCAGCTCCTCCAGGATCTCCCGTTCTCGATGATTGGAATGAAGCGGCGGTTGGGAGGTGCCCGGCATGGTCCTGATCCTATTAGGGGTATGATCCCAAAATGTGCGAGCGGCTTGCTGATCGGGCAGTCATGCGACGCCGGAAAGTGGCGTAAAGATGCAAGCTCGATCCATTTGCCTCGCGTGTGAGTTTTTAAGTCAAATCTCACTTACGGTGAAGCGCTCTGTTGCGATATCCATAGCTCATGCGATGGCGTTCCTTTTCGTCAAACCAACAAAAAGCCAAATATTCGTTTCCTTTTGTGGGATGATGCTTGACAAGCCTCCGTTGGTGAGGAACCCTTCCATTATCGAGGATACACGGTCGCAACGTCGGAGGGGGGATGATCGCAACGGCTGAAGACAAGATACAGTCTCTTGGCATTTGGCACGGGCCGATCGATATCGCCCCGCTCGTCGGCGGCATCACCAATCGCAATTATCTGGTCAGCGACGGCGGCCGGCGCTTCGTCGTCAGGCTTGGCTCCGATATTCCCATTCACCATATCAGCCGCGTCCACGAGGTGGCTGCGAGCCGGGCAGCGCATGCGGCCGGTCTTTCGCCGGCCGTCGTCCACCATGAGCCCGGCATATTGGTGCTGGATTATATCGATGCAAAGCCGCTCTCTGCCGACGGTGTCCGCGATCCCGCGATGTTGGCGCGCGTCGTGCGCCTCGTCCGTTCCTGCCATCGCGATGTCGCGGGGCATTTTCGCGGGCCGCCCGCGATCTTCTGGGTCTTCCATGTGGTCAGGGATTATGCGGCCGCACTCGATGCCGGCGGTAGCCGGCACAAGCCGCTGCTGCCGTCCTTTCTCGATATAGCGCAACGGCTCGAACAGGCGGCCGGCCCTTTCGACATCGCCTTCGGCCATAACGACCTGCTGGCCGCGAATTTTCTCGATGATGGCAAGCGGCTTTGGCTGATCGACTGGGACTATGCCGGCTTCAACACGCCGCTCTTCGATCTTGGCGGCCTAGCCTCCAACAACGAATTCTCCGAAGCGCAGGAGAGCGCCATGCTGGAAACCTATTTCGAAGCGCCGATAAATGACGATCTGCGTCGGCGCTACCAGGCGATGAAATGCGCTTCGCTCCTGCGCGAGACGATGTGGAGCATGGTTTCGGAAATCCATTCCGATATCGATTTCGATTATTCTTCCTACACAAACGAAAATCTGCGGCGGTTCGAGAGCGCCTGGCAGAGTTTTCGGAATTCTTGAGGTGACGCAATGAAGGAACTGCCGAACACTGCAAAGACCGTCGTCATCGGCGGCGGCATCATCGGCTGCTCGACGGCCTATCATCTCGGCAAGCTTGGCTTCACCGATACCGTGCTGCTGGAGCGCAAGAAGCTGACCTCGGGCACCACGTTCCACGCCGCCGGCCTTGTCGGCCAGTTGCGCACCAGCGCCAATATCACCCAGATGCTTGGCTACTCCGTCGATCTCTACAAGAAGCTTGAGGCCGAGACCGGGCTTGCCACCGGCTGGAAGATGAATGGCGGGTTGCGTCTCGCCTGCAACGAGGAGCGCTGGACCGAGGTCAAGCGGCAGGCGACGACGGCGCAATCCTTCGGCCTGCAGATGCATCTGCTGACGCCCAAGGAGGCTTTCGATCTCTGGCCGTTGATGGATATCGACGATCTCGTCGGCGCCGCCTTCCTGCCGACCGACGGTCAGGCCAATCCTTCCGATATCACCCAGGCGCTGGCGAAAGGCGCCCGCATGAGCGGCGTCTCGATCTTCGAGGATACGGAGGTTCTGGATCTCGAGATCGACAAGGGCCGGATCCGCGCCGTCATTACTGACAAGGGGCGGATCGAATGCGAGCGCGTCGTCGTTTGCGCCGGACAGTGGACGCGGACGTTTGCCGGTCGCTTCGGCGTCAATGTGCCGCTCGTCTCCGTCGAGCATCAATATCTGATCACCGAGTCCTTCGGCGTGCCCTCCAACCTGCCGACGCTGCGCGACCCGGACAGGCTGACCTACTACAAGGAAGAGGTCGGCGGGCTGGTCATGGGTGGCTATGAGCCCAACCCGATCCCCTGGGCGCTTGATGGTATTCCCAAAGATTTCCACTACACGCTGCTCGACAGCAATTTCGATCATTTCGAGCAGATCATGGAGCAGGCGCTGGTGCGCGTGCCGGCCCTGCAGACGGCCGGCGTCAAGCAACTGCTCTGCGGCCCCGAGAGCTTTACGCCCGATGGCAACTTCATCCTCGGCGAGGCGCCGGAACTGAAGAACTTCTTCGTCGGCGCCGGCTTCAACGCCTTCGGCATCGCCTCTGCCGGCGGCGCGGGCATGGCGCTCGCCGAATGGGTGGTAAAGGGCGAGCCGCCCTACGATCTCTGGCCGGTCGATATCCGCCGCTTCGGCCGTCCGCATTTCGACACAGACTGGGTACGCACGCGCACGCTGGAAGCCTATGGCAAGCACTACACCATGGCCTGGCCTTTCGAGGAGCATTCCAGCGGCCGACCCTGCCGCAAGTCGCCGCTCTATGATCGCCTGAAGGCGCAGGGCGCCTGTTTCGGCGAAAAGCTCGGCTGGGAGCGGCCGAACTGGTTTGCCGATCTCTTTACGGGCGAGGAGCCGAAGGACGTCTACACTTATGGCCGTCAGAACTGGTTCGATGCCGTCGGTCGTGAGCATAAGGCGGTTCGCGAGGCCGCCGTCATCTTCGACCAGACGTCTTTTGCCAAGTTCGTGTTGAAAGGCCGGGATGCGGAGGCGGCGATCTCGTGGATCGCCTCCAACGACGTCGCCAAGCCTGCGGGCGCGCTGACCTATACGCAGATGCTGAACGATCGGGGCGGCATCGAGTGCGATGTCACAATTGGCCGTATTGCCGAGAACGAGTTCTACATCACGACGGGCACCGGCTTCGCCACGCATGATTTCGACTGGATTGCCCGAAATATTCCAGCCGACCTGCATGCCGAACTGGTGGATGTGACCTCCGCCTATTCCGTGTTGTCGCTGATGGGGCCGAAATCGCGCGAGATATTGCAGACTGTCACATCGGATGATGTTTCGAACGCCACTTTCCCCTTTGGCAGGGTGAAGACGATCGGTATTGCCGGCTGCCCGGTGCGGGCGCTGCGCATCACCTATGTCGGCGAACTCGGCTATGAGCTGCATGTGCCGGTGGAATATGCCGGCACTGTCTATGACGTGCTGATGGCGGCCGGCCGCGAGCATGGCCTCATCAATGCCGGCTATCGCGCCATCGAAAGCTGCCGGCTGGAAAAGGGCTATCGTGCCTGGGGTTCCGATATCGGGCCGGATCATACGCCGATCGAGGCAGGGCTTGCCTGGGCTGTGAAGACGAAGAAGGATGTCGCATTCCGCGGCCGAGAGGCGATCGAGCGGCAACTGGCATCAGGCGTGAAGAAGATGCTTGCCTGCTTCGTGCCCGACGATCCGCAGACCGTGCCGCTCGGCCGAGAGACGATCTACCGCGACGGCCAGCGCGTCGGCTGGCTGTCGAGCGGCGGCTATGGCTACACGATCGGCAAGGCCATCGGCTATGGCTATGTCCGTGACCCCGGCGGGGTGACGGAGGATTTCGTGCTTTCCGGCCGCTATGAGCTGGATGTCGCGCAGCAGCGCGTGCCATGCCAGGTGTCGCTGAAGCCGCTTTATGATCCGCAGATGGTGCGGATCAAGGGGTGATTGCGGAGGGGAGGCGGTTGTGAGACAGGATCCAAGGGAACTGTGTCGTAAGCTGTCAGCCTGCTCCGAGACTATGACATCAGGTTTCAGCCCTTTGTGTTGTGTGGTCCATTCGGCGATGTAGCAGCAGAAGGCCAAGAAGCGTGCAGAAGGCCAAGAAGCGTGCAGAAGGCAAAGATTGAGATCGCAAAGGCCAGCCATAGGGCGGCATGAGGACCGGCAGACGTCATGATGGCGGTGAACGCGGGTGGAGCGACGGCAAACGAGAGATTGAGCGGCACGGCCAGCTGTGCCGATGCGCGAGCATAGGCGCCGGCGGGGAAAATCTGGAGCGGCAGCGTCGCTCGGGTGACGGCGGTGATACCACTGGCAATTCCATAAAGCGTGGCGAAAAGCATGGCGCCGATGAAATTGTTGGTTAGGAGAAGAACGATGAAGCTCAGCGGAAACAGGGCAGAGGCGGCAACACCGGTGACGAAGCCTGACCATCGCCGGCCGCCGAGGACGTCGATCATGCGCCCCGCCCATCGAGCAATACCGATGAAGGCTGCGGCCGCCAGCGCACTGGCGTGATCGAGCCCCGCAGCCTCGAACAGAATGATGATGGTGAGGGCAAATCCCCAGGTTACGAAGCCGTTGGCGGCAAAGCTTGCGGCCAGCAGGACGAACCTCGGCCTGTCGATGGAAGCAGGCTCGGTCGTCGCCTTCGCAGCCGATTTTTCCGTGGGGCGGTGCGCAAGCATGGTCCAATGCAGTGGCATGCAGACAAGGAGCATGAGGGCGGCATAGACCAGCGTCGTCGTGCGCCATCCCCATTGAGCTTGCAGAAGGCCTGTCAGCGGCCAGACGATGGTTGATGTCAGCCCACCGGCAAGTATCAGCACGCCGAGCGCCTGGCGCGCTTTCTCGCCGGCGATCTCGGTCACCGCGATCTGCGCCGGTGTCGTTAACATGCTGGCACCGGCGAGCCCGAGAATGATCCACGACAGGACATAGGGTGCCGGACCATTGGCCAAGCCCATGACCAGCAGACCGGCTGCGCCCAGAAGCGACCCCCAAACCATAATCGGGCGGGCGCCGTGCCGCTCTAAGATGGCGCTCAGCGGCCAGGACACCATGGCCATCACGACGAGCATCACTGTCGGTCCCGCCATGACCATGGGCAGGGCCATGCCCAGTTCGCCGGCCATGGCAGGTCCTGTGACAGCGGGCAACCAGAACGTGGCGCCCCAGCCAATGAACTGGGTCAGCGACAGGGCGGCAACGGCCCGGGCTGTGGGCGAGCGGAACGGCATCCCTGCAACTGGCGCGGAAAGCGCGATCAAATCGCGGCCGTGATGTCGAAGGGGAGTCATTAAAGACCTCTGAGTGCGAGTAGCTTTTGTTTCTGTCAAGGAAACGACGAAGGACCGGTGCTTCCGTCAGCAGACTTTGTCGATGTGAGGCCTAAAGAAAATAATGCTGCCCCAGCGACTACCCATGCGACGGCTTTGGTATCTGTGTGATTGGCTTAAGCACACCGCATTTTCTCGGGAGGCTTTTCGCCTTCGCTTGTGCTAGATTTTCGCGTGATGCTCAAACGAGGAATTTGAGGGGAGCCTGAGGAAAATTCATGCAGGAAAAGCATCGCGTCTCTCTCAACGCCATCAGGGTATTTGCAATCGTGGCGCGCACCGGAAGTCTGACGGCCGCGGGCGCTGAACTCGGTGTTACCTCCGGCGCGGTAAGCCACCAACTCAAAAAACTCGAAGACGAGCTTGGGGTGGGCTTCTTCCGCCGAGGAAATAACACCATTTCGCTGACCGACGTGGGACGGCGGTTCTATGAGGAGGTCGCGCCGGCGATCGGACTCATCGAGCGTTCGGCCGATGCCCTTTATCGCGACGAAAATGAAATCAGCGTCCACGCGACGACGTCGCTTGCGCTGCGTTGGCTCATCCCGTCACTGGATCGTTTTCGCGCCCTCTGCCCACAGGTCCGCGTTCGGGTGGAAACGAGTTCTGCGCGAGGTTTTCCAACCGTCCCGGACTCTGACGTCAGCATCCGTCATTTCCGGATAGGGGAGGCGGCCGAGGGATGGGAATTCCTTGCTCGCGACCTGCGCCGCCCGGTTGTTTCTCCGAGCCTGCTGGCAAGGGATGCCAGTCAGGAGATTGCCGTTCCGGACATACCGGCTCTTCAATGCTGTGTGGGAAACTGGGACTGGAAGCTCTGGTGCGAGACGTTTGATATTTCGCCAGCAGACCTTTCTCTCGCCCATGCATTCGACACGGACGACGCTGCTCTTCATGCCTGTGTTGCCGGTCTTGGGATGTTACTCGCACCGACAATTCTGACAGGCAGGGAAACGAAGTCGGGCGCGTTGGTGACGCTACCCGGATATGAGCCAGTGGAGACCGGAACATATCGTTACCAGCGCCGCTCGGAATCGAGAGCAGTCCGGCAATTCTGCGGCTGGATGGATACCGAAATGCGGAACCTCGAATGAAAGGCTTCCGTGCATGCGCCCTGAAAACTGTGATCTCCCCATCGCAGCATCCGCCATTTTCTTGACACGCCCTCGCTTTCATCCTCAATCGGCATGCTGACAACAGACGGAGGCGAGAGACGATGGCGGAAGCGGGTATCAAGCTGGAGGAAAGCTGGAAAGAGGCGCTGTCTCCGGAATTCGAAAGCCCCTACATGCAGCAGCTCAAATCCTTTCTTGTCGAGGAGAAGCAGCGTGGCAAGGTGATCTTTCCGCGCGGCAGCGAGTATTTCCGGGCGCTGGATCTGACGCCGCTCGATGAGGTGCAGGTCGTCATTCTCGGGCAGGACCCCTATCACGGCAGCGGTCAGGCGCATGGGCTCTGCTTCAGCGTTCGCCCCGGCGTGCGCATTCCGCCGTCGCTTGTCAATATCTACAAGGAGCTCGAGACCGATCTCGGCATTCCGCCAGCGCGGCACGGCTTTCTGGAAAGCTGGGCGAAGCAGGGCGTGCTGCTGCTCAACAGCGTGCTGACGGTCGAGGAATCGCAGGCCGCCTCACATCAGGGCAAGGGCTGGGAGCGCTTTACCGATGCCGTGATCCGCAAGGTCAACGACGAATGCGATGCCGTCGTCTTCATGCTCTGGGGCTCCTATGCACAGAAGAAGGCGGCCTTTGTCGATACCGAACGCCATCTGGTGCTGAAGGCAGCCCACCCATCGCCGCTGTCTGCCCATAACGGTTTCCTCGGCTGCCGGCATTTTTCGAAGGCCAATGCCTATCTGGCTGAGAATGGTCGAGAGCCGATCGATTGGGCGCTGCCGAGCAATCCGGGCAATAGCTAAGCTCATATTGAACGACCTCTATCCGTCGTTCAACAATTGAAGACAATCCGTTTGGCACTTGGGGGCTATCGAAACAGGGCTTCCCGGACCATCTTCTGCCCATGAGAAACGCCTGCCGTCGCAGGCGAGACAAGGGGTTAGAGATGCTCAATCAGATCAAAGGTCTTCACCACGTTACTTCGATGGCTGGAGACGCCCGGACCAACAACAAGTTCTTCACCGATACGCTCGGCCTGCGCCGCGTTAAGAAAACGGTCAATTTCGATGCGCCCGATGTCTATCACCTCTACTATGGTGACGAGACCGGCGCGCCCGGCACGATCATGACCTACTTTCCGTTCCCGAAGATGGCACAGGGTCGCCCAGGCACCGGCGAAGTCGGCAACACCGTCTTCTCCGTTCCGGAAGGTGCGATCGGCTATTGGACCGACCGGCTGGGCAAGCAGGGTGTCGAAGGCTTGAAAGCCGACGAATCCTTCGGTCAGAAGCGCCTGCATTTCGCCGGCCCGGATGGCGATGGCTTCGCTCTCGTCGAAGTCAAGGATGACAGCCGTCAGCCCTGGACCCATGGCGGGGTCGATGCCGAGCATGCCATCAGGGGTTTCCATTCCGTCGCCATGCGGCTGCGGGACGAGGGCGCCACGGCCGAACTGTTGAAATATATGGGTTACGAGGTCGTCGATACGCATGAGGGCGTCAAGCGCCTCGCCATGCCTGGCGGCAACGGTGCCGACTATGTCGACCTTGAAACCATGCCGAATATCAACCGTGCGCTTCCGGGCGCGGGTTCCGTCCACCACGTCGCCTTTGCCGTCGAGAACCGCGCAAAGCAGCTTGAGGTGCGCAAGGCGCTGATGGATACGGGGTACCAGGTCACGCCTGTTATCGACCGCGACTACTTCTGGGCGATCTATTTCCGCACGCCGGGCGGCGTGCTGTTCGAAGTTGCCACCAACGAACCCGGCTTCAACCGTGACGAGGATACGGCCCATCTCGGCGAGGCTCTGAAACTGCCTGAGCAGCATGCGCATCTGCGCGCCTTGATCGAGCAGCACCTCGAACCGCTGGAAGGCTAATTGGGAGAGGATCATGACGGATACGACCTATGTGCACCGGCTGAAGGCCGGTGCACCCGGAAAACCCATTCTTTTCACCTTTCACGGCACTGGCGGTGACGAGAACCAGTTCTTCGATTTCGGTGCCCGCTTGCTGCCCGAGGCGACCATCGTGTCGCCGCGCGGCGATGTCTCGGAACATGGTGCGGCGCGCTTCTTCCGCCGGACGGGCGAAGGTGTCTACGATATGGCGGACCTTGCTCGGGCAACGGACAAGATGGCGGCCTATGTCTCGGGCCTTGCGGCCGAATACGGCGCGTCGCAGGTGCTTGGTCTCGGTTTCTCCAACGGGGCCAATATCCTCGCCAACGTGCTGATCGAGCATGGCGATCTTTTCGACGCGGCCGTGCTCATGCATCCGCTGATTCCGTTCCAGCCGAAGGACAATGCCCGGCTGGAGGGCAGGCGTGTGCTGATCACCGCAGGCGAGCGGGATCCGATCTCGCCTGCGCCCGTGACCAAGGCTCTGGCCGATTATTTCGCGCGGCAGGAGGCTGAGACGACGCTCGAATGGCATCCCGGCGGCCACGACATCAGGCCGAACGAGATCGAGGCGATCCGCGTCTTCCTCACGCCTTACGCGTGAGTTTGAATGAGACCCCGGCCGCTCTGCGGCCGGCTATTTTCCGATCAGGCGCAGCATTGCCTTCGCCTGGGATGCGGCCGCAAGTTTTCCGTTCTCGTCGATATAATCGGTTCCACAGAAACGGTCGAGATTCATCGCATCGGTGCTGTCGGCCTCAGCATGTCTCGCATCGGCAATGACGATGCGCCAGGCGCAGCCGAGCATCTTGTCGGGCTGAATTGCCTCATCGCAGCCGGTACTCAGGCACAATGCGACATGTTTCTGGGCTCGATATCCGCCCGCAATGGCCTCGTCATAGTCGGCCTTCCACGTATCGCGCGTGTATTGGCAACGGGCCGGATTGCTGCGCTGGCTGCATTGCACCGTCGTATCGACATAGGTCTGCGCCGGCGGCCAAAGAGGACCATCGGCCAGGCTGACGCAGCCGCATGCGAACAAGGTGGCTGACAGCAAGCGCAATTGATTCTCCCTGAACCGAAACCCATGCGGACCGTAAAGCGGCAGAGAATATCTGCAAGATGAATGTGATCGGGTCCGTGTTCAAGACGACATCGACCATTCGCCACTCAACTGACGGGATCTGGCGTGGCCTTCCTGCAACCCTCACAATCTTCCGGCATCCGCGACATGGAGCGGCGCAAGCTTTGCTTGTGGGTATCATCGCCGCTCGCTAATGATCTGCCGCTAAGGGACGGGGGAGTTGATGGTGACGCTGGCGGAACAGCAGCAATACAGGCTGGGCGTGACCTATGTGGCGCTTTCGGCGCTGGCCTGGTCGACCTCCGGTCTCTTCGTGCGGGCGATCCATGCGGACTTCATGACCATCCTCTTCTGTCGTGGAATAGTCTCAGGCCTGGGCGTATTCACGCTGTTTTTCTACATCGAACGCCGCAACGCCTGGCGCATCCTGCGCTCTATGCGCGGCCCTTCGCTGGCGGCGACGATCTTTTCCACGGCGTCCATGATAAGCGGTATCGGCTCGATCTATTATACCTCGGTTGCCGATGCCATGGTCATCTACGCGACCGTGCCCTTTGTTACCGCGGGCGTTGCCTTTCTCTTCATCGGCGAGCGTCCGAACATGCGGACGCTGGTTGCCAGCGGCATCGCCTTCATCGGCGTCCTCGTCATGCTTTCGGGACATGCGAGCGACGTGGGCAGCTGGCTCGGCAAGGTTCTCGCGGGCGTCATGACACTGACGGTCGCCGGTCTCGCCGTTGTCATGCGTCAGCATCGCAATGTGCCGATGCTGCCGGCCATGGCTTTGTCGGCCTGGCTGTGCTCCTTCATTACCTTCTGGTTCGCTTCGCCGCTTGCGCTGTCGGGACAGGATCTCGGCCTGATCATCGCTTTCGGCATCATTCAGAATGCAATGGGCCTCAGCCTTTACACATTCGGCTCGCGGCTGGTTCCGGCCTCGGATGCCGCCCTGCTGACGGCGCTCGAAGTGCCGCTGACGCCGCTCTGGGTCTGGATGGCCTTTGCCGAGCGCCCGTCGACGGCGACGTTGATCGGCGGCCCGATCGTGCTGGCTGCACTCTTCGGTCATATCCTGTTGGAGGTCCGTCGAAATCGGGTGGTTACTTCAGCACAAGCGCATTGAACGGCTTGTCGGCTTGGCCTCAAAATGCTGAAATCGGTCCGATCACGAGGAATCGCTATCGATGAAGAAGGTATTCAACCCACCGTCTGTCCGACGCCCCTTCGGCAATTACAATCATGGCCTGCTGGTGCCGCCTGGCGCCAGTCTTCTTGTCACATCCGGCCAGCTCGGCATCGGCCTCGATGACCGAATCCCGCATGACGTTACCTCTCAGGCCGAGATGTGTTTCCAGGCAATCAAGGCCATTCTCGACGATGCAGGCATGAGCTTCGCCGACGTCATCCGCATCGCCGGTTTCGTCACCACACGCGAGGATTTCCCCGCCTATATGGCCGTGCGCGACCGCTATACGCTGGATCCGAAGCCGGTTTCGACGCTGCTGATCGTGGGCGGGTTTACCCGATCGGAGTTTCTGGTAGAGGTCGAGGTCACGGCAGCGAAGGTGATGTAACCTCAGCGCTTCCGGCTCCGGTGTTGGCGCTGTCGGATCGAACCTGCCGATCTTCGGGAGACTGGCATGACCCAGAATATCTACGACGATCCAGGCTTTTTCGAAGGTTATAGCCGGCTTCAGCGTTCGGTCGACGGGCTGGCTGGGGCTGCGGAGTGGCCGGCTATTCGCGCCTTGCTGCCGGATCTGCATGCCCTCGATGTCGTCGATCTCGGTTGCGGCTTCGGATGGTTCTGCCGATGGGCGGCCGAGCACGGCGCCGCCGGCGTGCTAGGGCTCGATGTGTCGGACAACATGCTTGCGCGTGCCCGCGCCGAGACGACGGATGCCCGCATTCGCTACGACAAGGCGGATCTGGAAAGGCTGCAGCTTCCGGCCGGCGGCTTCGATCTCGTCTATAGCTCGCTCGCCTTCCACTATATCAAGGATTTCGCCGGGCTTCTGATCAATATCCGTCAGGCGTTGAAGCCGGGCGGACGGCTGATCTTTTCCATCGAACATCCGATCTACATGGCACCGCGGCAGCCGGAATGGCTGGTCGGCGCGGATGGCGGCAAGGTTTGGCCGCTGAATGCCTATCAGATTGAGGGGCCGAGGGTGACGAACTGGCTCGCCGAAGGCGTTGTCAAGCAGCATCGCACCATGGGCACGACGCTCAACCTGCTGATAAAGTCAGGCTTCACTATTGCGCATGTCGAGGAGTGGTCGCCGAGCGATGCGGAACTTGCCTTGCATCCGGAGTGGGCGATCGAGCGCGAGCGGCCGATGTTCCTGCTGATCTCGACCCGGACCTGAGGCTGGAGCGTCAGAACCGCCCCATTTCCTGCTTCACCTTTTCAAGGAACCGCCCTCTCGTCTCGTCGGTCGAGCGGTTCATGTCGTAGTGGGCGAGGAAGACGACCGGGGCAAAGGGCTTGATCTGCGCCCGCAGGACACGCTTGACGATCTTCTTCGGCGGATTGCCGGCGATGAAGGCGCGGAAGGGATCGGCGCCATAGGTGAGCACCGCGCCGAGCTTGCGGATATGCTGCAGCTTGGAGCGCACCTTGCCGTCGACGAGCTCGAAGGAGACGCCGGGGAGCCAGACGCGGTCGAAATAGCCTTTCAGAATGGCCGGAAAGCCGAAGTTCCAGACCGGCGTGACGATGACAAGCGCTTCTGCGCGCTCCAGCCGTTCGACGTAGGGCTTCACCACCTCGGTATTGTCGGGATAGTCGTGATAGATCATGCGATCGCGGCGCGACAGCACGGGATCGAAGCCCTCGGCATAGAGGTTGCAGTCATCGACGTCGTGGCCGGCGGTCTTCAGGCTCTCGATGGTTTGCCGGTGCAGCGCCGCACCGAAGCTTTCCTCCACCGGATGCGAATGAAGGACGAGAACCTTCATGAGGCCTCCATCAGCGCCGCAAGGCCGGGGAAGAGGTAGTTCTTGCCTGACTTGAAGTCGAAATTCGGATCGTCCCAGGCGATCATCTTGCCGGGGTTGAGCAGGCCTTTCGGGTCGGTTTCCCGCTTGAAGGCGAGCTGGACGGCGTCCGTCTGCTTCATGCCGCCTTCCTCCAGCGTATAGCGATGCGGATTGAAGATCGGGCAGCCGTGATCCTGATGGATCTTGATGATCTCCTCGAGCCGGGCTTCGGAGGTGTAGCGCACCAGCGGCAGGCCGGAGCACTGGATCTGGCCGTCGAACTTGATGAATTCGAGATGGCCGGGCACCTCATCACCGAAGATTTCCACCATCTTCTGCACCTTGGCGACATGGTCCGGTCCCGGATACTGCACCTGCAGGTAGGTGATCGACGGATCGACCTTGATGGCGCGTAGCGTCGTATGGTTCCAGGCGAGTTCATAGGCGTGCGGGATGCCCTTCATGCTCTCCACCTTGTCGGAGCGGAAGGTGATCTCACCCTTCTGCTGGCTGGCGAAGGCGACGAAGGGATCCATCGAATGCGGCGCGATCATCAACGCCACGACCGACTGTCCCTCGCGGATATAGGGCTTGTGGCGGGTGAAGTATTCGTGCGGGATGGGTGCTGCGATCGGTGCGATTTCCTTGACCAGTATGCCGTTGCACTTGGCGAGAGCATCGGAGAAGCGCACGGCAGACATGAAGTCGTCATAGCCGACCAGCACGTCCACCCAGTCATAGGCGGGCGCCAGCGGCATTTCGATCTCGGTGATGATGCCGTTGGTGCCATAGGCATGGCTGACCTTGGTCAAATCCCAACCGGTCAGGTCGAGAACACGCGGTTCTGCTTCCATGGTGACGACGCGCAGGCGCAGGATATTGCCGAGATCGCGCAGCCCGCCCCAGGTGATGGAGCCGACGCCGCCGGAGCCGCCGGCGATGAAGCCGCCGATCGTCGCCGTCTGTGCGGTCGAGGGGTGGAAGCGCAGCTCCTGGCCGGAATGGGCCTTGGTCTGGCGGTCGAGTTCGGCGATGACGATGCCGGGTTCGCAGATGACGCGGCCGGTGTGGATTTCCTTGACCTTGTTCATGGCGGCGAGGTTGAGCACGATGCCGCCGGAGAGCGGCATGGCCTGGCCGTAATTGCCGGTGCCGGCGCCGCGCGGCGTTACGGGCACGTCATGCGCATAGGCGACCTTCAGCGTGCGGATCACCTCTTCCTCGGTCTTCGGCGTGACGACGAGGTCGGCGGTGACATTGTCGAGCTGCGCTTTCAGGATCGGCGAATACCAATAGAAGTCGCGGCTCTTCTGGCGCACGAGCGCCGGATTGTCTTCGACGGCGATGCCTTCAAGTTCCTTCTTGATGCGCTGATAATCCGGCATTTTACGCTCCAATGACGCTGTCGAGTTCACGATAGTCCGGCAGGCTCCGGTCGATCACCTTGCCTTTGCGAAGGACGACGCGGTCGGACTGTGGGCGGGAAAGGAATTCGCTCCAGCGCCGGGCGCTGAAGAGGACGAGATCGGCCGGGCCGCCGACGGCGATGCGGCCGATGTCCGGGCGACCAAGGATGCTGGCGGGAGAGGTGGTGACGACGCGCGCGGCCGTATCCAGCGGATGGTCGAGATGCAGGATGCGCACGGCTTCCCGGAACACCTCAACAGGGTCGAGATCGCCATAGGCATAGAAGGGATCGCGGGTATTGTCGGAGGAGACGGCTGTGGGTATGCCGGCCGCGGCAAGCTCGTGCAGCAGGGTGACGCCACGCCAGCGCGGTGTGCGACCCACATGGCGGTCCTGGAGATACATGTTGCACATCGGCAGGGAGACGATGGAAATCCCGGCCTTGGCGACGAGATCGATGGTGGCGCGGGCCACATCCTCGTCCTGGCGGGCGAGCGAGCAGCAATGCCCGGCGGTGACCTTGCCGGTGAAGCCATTGCGGAGCACGGCTTCGGCAATCGCCTTCAGCGTCAGCACCTCTCTGTCCTCGGTCTCGTCGACATGCAGATCGATGTCGAGGCCGTTGTCGGCAGAGGCGCGGATCAACTTGTCGAGCTGCGCATCGATGTCCGGGTTCATCTGCGTGACGCCACCCATCAGGCCGCCCGCATCGCGCACGACGCCGAGCAGATCCGCGAAGAAGGCATCGTCCACCATGCTGTCGAGCGGGAAGAGGGCGACAGCCTGCAGCGCGATCCTGTCTTTCCAGGCCTCGCGGACCGACGTGAAGACCTCGAAGGAAATGCGGTGCTGCGGCGCCAGCGAATCCAGGTGGGTGCGGATCAGGCCGGTGCCGTGGGCGTAGGCTGAGCGTAGCGAAAATTCCATGCGCTTGCGCACATCGTCGGCCGACCAGTTGGCTTCCCGGTCGGAGCGCACGGCATCGAGCGCGCCCATGAAGCTGCCGTCCGGATTGGAGCGTCGCTCCCATATATGGCCCTTGTCGAGATGGGTGTGCATGTCGACGAAGGTCGGCCAGATCATGCCTTCCTTCATATCGACCTTGGCATATTCAGGCGGCGCGGTGCCGGCCGGCAGGATATCCTTGATCAGGCCGTCCGCGACGACGATATCGGCCCTGACGAGCCCTTCGCTGGCGGGTGCGCGAAAGCCGGACAGCGTCACGGCGGGAACGGTGGCGTTGCTCAGCACGAAGCGGGCGGCATTCGGCGGAGACATGAAGGCGTGGGACATCAGTTCTCCCGCTTGAGGCTGCTCTCATGCCAGCGATGCAGGCTCAGCCATGAGATGAAGGAGGTGAAGGCGAAGATGGCGACGCCGAGCGCCGACAACAGCAGCAAGGCTGCAAAGAGGCGCGGCATGTTCTGGCGGTATTGCGCTTCGAGCAGGCGAAAAGCCAGGCCGGAATTCGGACCGCCGGAGCCGGCGGCAAATTCCGCGACGACGGATGCGATGAGCGACAGGCCGCCACCGATCCGGAGTCCCGTCATGAAATAGGGCTGGGCGGCCGGCAGCTTCAGATGCAGCAAGGCCTGCCAGCGCGAGGCCCCATAGAGATCGAAGAGATTGAGCAGATTGTGATCGACGCTCTTCAGCCCTTGCACCATGTTGGACAGGATCGGGAAGAAGGCGACGAGGAAACCGCAGATCAGCAGCGCCGACTCGCGGGTCGGCGCGTAGATCAGGATCAGCGGCGCGATCGCCACGATCGGCGTGACCTGCAGGATGACCGCCAGCGGATAGAAGGCGAGCTCGATCCAGCGCGACTGCACGAGGAAGATGGCAAAGCCGACGCCGCCGATGAGCGCCAGCACCAGCGATATGAAGGTGATCTGGGTGGTCACCCACAATGCCGGCCACAGGATGCCCCAGTCGGAGACGAGCGCCTTGGCGACGGCGATCGGGCTCGGCAGGATATATTGCGGGATGTCGGCGCCGACGACGAGGAGCTGCCAGAGGGCGACCAGGACGACGACGGTCAGCACCGGCACGGTGACGCCGAGGAGGCGCTCAGCGTTCCTTTTCCTGATTGCCGGCGCAGGCGGTGCCTCGGAGGCGTTGGTGGAAAGATCGGCGGGCAGGCTGGTGCTGTCGCTCATTAATGGGCCTCCGGCCAGCCGATGGCCTCGATCAGGGAGAGGGAGACTTTCTCGCAAACCTGCCGGTACTCTTCCGATGACCTGTAGAGAGGGTCGCGCTCGCCGCTGGTCACCAGTGGGAAATCCGTGTGGACACGGCCGGGACGGGCCTTCATGACGACGATGCGGTTGGAGAGATAGGCGGATTCATAAACGGAGTGGGTGACGAAGATGACGGTGATACCCGTTGTCTGCCAGAGGCGCAGGACGTCATCATTGAGCTTCTGGCGGGTGATTTCGTCGAGCGCAGCAAAGGGTTCGTCCATCAGCAGCAGCTTCGGCTTGGTGATCAGAGCGCGGGCGATCGAGACACGCATTTTCATGCCGCCGGATAATTCGCGCGGATAGGCCTCGGCGAAATCCTGAAGGCCGACCGTCGCCAAAGTCTCCATGATCTGCTCATACGCCGCCGCCTTCGAAACCCCCCGCAGCTTCAAGGGCAGATGGACATTGCCGAAGACCGTTTTCCAGGGGAGAAGCGTCGGTTCCTGGAAAACGAAGCTGATATCGCCGTCCGGAAGACCCTTGGCGTTGATGCGCGAACTCGGCCAGTCGATCCTGCCGCCTGAGGCGCCGCCGAGGCCGGCGATAATGCGCAACGCCGTCGACTTGCCGCAACCGGAGGGGCCGAGCAGGCTGATGAACTCGCCGCTCTCCACGTCGATCGACATGCCGGAAAGCGCCAGCGTGCCGTTGGAGAAGACCTTGGAGACCTGCTCCATGACAACAAGCGGCCGCTTGCGGGTCTCTGGTTTGGTAATCGTAGTGGCTTCAGACAGGGTCATGGTTCGGCTCTTTGTTGATCCACCCTCCCCTTGAGGGGAGTGTCGGAGCAAGGCTCCGGGGTGGGGTGATCCTACGGAATCTCGGAGCGTCACGCCCACCCGCCGCTTTGCGGCGACCTCCCCCCTCTCAAGGGGGAGGTGCTAAAACTTACTTCTTCAGGGCCATTCCAAATCCCTTGCAGACGAATTGCGGATCGAACGCCTTCTTGTAGTCGATGTCGGCATCGAAGACCTTGATCTGCACCATCTCGTCGAAAAACTTCTTGTAGTGCGCATCGGTAATGCAGCCGATGCCCTTGTCGAGCGCTTCACCGGACTCGACGATGCCGTATTCCTTCATCTTGGCGATGGAATAGGCGATCTGGCCGTCCGTCATGTCGGGATTGTCCTTCTTGATCAGATCGTTGGCCGCCTTGTTGTCACCGTAGAGATAGTTGTACCAGCCCTCGATCGAGGCGTTGACGAAGCGCTGCACCAGATCGGGGTTTTTCTGAACCAGGGAGGTCTGGGTCGTGATCATCGTCGAATAGGGCGAATAGCCGGCGTCGGCGATCAGGAAGACTTTCGGCTTCCAGCCGGTCTGCTTTTCGATCTCATAGGGCTCGGAGGTCAGATATCCCTGCTGGGCGGACTGCTTGTCGGCCAGGAACGGCGCCGGGCTGAAGTTGTAAGGCTTGAACTGCTCGTCCTTGAAGCCGGAATAGTTCGCCTTCATCCATTCGAAATAGGTGATGTAGCCGTCCTTGCTCATGAACAGCGTCGGCAGCTTGGCAAGATCCTCGAACTTCTCGACACCGGCATCCGGATGGGCGATCAGCACCTGCGGATCCTTCTGGAAGATCGCGGCGACGTCGACGACCGGGATGCCCTGCTTCACCGCGTCGATTTCCTGCTGTGGTCCGCCCATGTAGAAATCGATCTTGCCGGAAATCAGCAGCGCCGAGTTGGCGGCATTGGGGCCGCCCTGGACGATCGTCACGTCAAGACCGTATTTCTTGTAGGTCCCGTCGGCGACGGCTTGATAGAAGCCGCCATGTTCCGCCTGGGCGAGCCAGTTGGTGCCGTAGGTGACTTTGTCGAGAGCATTTGCGGGCTCTGCAGCGGCGATGGCGGCCGATAGGCCGATGACGGCGAGAAATGCTTTTGTCTTCAATGCCCTAAACATGGCTGACTGTTCCCCTTATCTGCCATGGGACGCCGCCAGTGACGCCCATTTTCTGCATTTGAGCGGTTGCGTTGCGCTTTGAAAAGCATCAAAATTCGTGCGCATTGATGCCTTTTAGGCATCTGTCCCTGGGTCTGTGCCTAAATTGTGCGGCCTGGGCAAAATTTATGCAATGGGGATGCGCATGCTGCACTCGAGACGGCTTCTTTACATCAACGAAATCGCCCGCTGCGGCTCGATCCGCAAAGCAGCGGCACGGCTCAACGTCGCTTCATCGGCGATCAACCGGCAGATTCTGGCGCTGGAGGAAGAAATGGGCGCTCCACTCTTCGAACGCCTGCCGCGCGGCCTGCGGCTGACGGCGGCCGGCGAGCTCTGCATCGAGCACATTCGCGACGTGTTGAAGAACTACGAGCGGCTGGAGGGACGCATCCGCAGCCTCAAGATGCAGCAGGCAGGCAAGGTCCGGATCGTGGCAACGGTCGGGCTGGCGTCAGGGCCGTTGCCAGAGATCATCGCGCGCTTTCTCGCCGAGCATCCGCGCGTCTTCATTCAGCTGCGCAACGATTCCGGCTCGACGACAATGGCGCCGGTGCTTTCGGGCGAAGTCGATATCGGCCTCGGCTTCAACATACCGGCGACGCCCGGCATCCGCTCGCTCGGCAATTTCGATATTCCGATCGGCGTCGTGCTGCCGCCCGGCCATCCCCTGATCGGGCCGGGGCCGATCAACCTCGCTGATGTCGTGGAGGAGCGCTTGCTGCTGGCGCAGCCGGGCACCAGCCTCAGGGACGTTATCAATCTGACGCTGGCGCGTCTCGCCGTGCAGGTCGAGCCGGTGCTGGAGAGCAATGCATCGGAAATGCTGAAGCAATTGGTCAAGTGCGGGGCAGGGCTGACGCTGCTCAATCCGCTCGACGTCATCACCGATTGTCGGCGCGGCGAACTGGTATTCCGGCCGATTGCCGAACCACATTCACGGTCTCAGCCCATGAAGCTCTTTGCCCGAACGCGTGCGCCGCTCGATGCCGCAACCAGCCTTTTCGTCGAATATCTGCTCGCCGAACTGGCCGGAATGGTCGAGGAATTGCAGGCGAAGGGGCATATCATCCTGCCCTCGGAACGCCGCCGCGCGGATGCTTATTTCGAATAAAGGTTGGAGAGCGGATAGTCGCGAAGATCGCGCAGCATCTCGACGAAGCCTGCGATCTGATGCCGGCAGATGAGCGCGCCCTTTTCCGCCGTGCCGTTGGCGGCATTGCCGACGACGCCGTTCGGGTTGAGGTCGTGCGCGATCCAGGCAAGCGAATGCGGCGGCAACGGCTGCAGATATTTGGAATGTTCCTTCATCCATTCCGCCTTGGAGGCGAAATTCTCAGCCTTGTCCATCCGCACGAGTTCGGGCCGGAAATGCAGCATGAGCGAGGTTTCGACATCGCCGCCGTGGATGCCGAAACGCTGTTCATGCTCGTCGATCATGCCGTCCGGCGTGCCGAAGCGCGTCCATTGGGTGGCGACGACGGCCATCTGATGGCGCACGCGCAGCTCGCGCGCGACAATGCCCATGATATCGAGATTGCCGCCATGGGAGTTGACGATCACCATCTTGCGAATGCCGGCTTCGGCGACTTTCGCGCCAATTGCGGTCCAGACCGGGATCAGCAGTTCCGCGCCGAGCGACAGCGTGCCGGGCCCGTAGATATGTTCGTTGGCCTTGCCGATTTCCTGCGTCGGCAGCACAAGGAAATCCAGATCGTCGGGGCGCTGAACCTTCAATTCCGCCAGCATGCCCTCGGCGATCGCGACATCAGTCGCAATCGGCAGATGCGGGCCATGCTGTTCAGTCGAGGCGATGGGCAGGATGGCGATCGTGGTATCGGGCGAGAGGCCGGCGAAATCATAGGTATTGAGTTCGTTCCAATAAAAGGGCTTTGCCATTTGCCATATCCTCTCGTCTGCATCTTGTGGCTAAACGGATACGGTAAGGATGATGGCGGTGGAAAGCATCAATTTGCGGGCGTGCCGCTGCCTTTTTGCGTGCACTTGCAATGCACGGCCATCGCAAGCCGCAAGTTTTGGCATTCCGCTTGCATGTAACAGGCGGAAATACCCTGGATGTCAGCGGGAGGGATTGCTTTTCCTATTGTTGATAGATTTTATAGAAAACTAATTGCTTATTGGATGCCGCTTCCGTGAAACGCCGTTGCTTGAGATAAGCGCCTCGACCCGATACGTTGGATCATCCGGCGCGAGTTGTGGGGATAGTGGGAATGAACATGAAAACGTCCGTGGCGATCGAGAATGCGGTGCCTGTTGCCGATCCCGATGCTGTGCGAGCCGAATTTCGCAACGCCATGGCGCGAATGGCCGCAGCCGTTAACATCGTCACGACCAACGGCCCTGCCGGACTGGCTGGTTTTGCCGCGACCGCCGTCTGCAGCGTCACCGACAGCCCGCCGACCTTGCTCGTCTGCCTCAATCGTGGTGCTTCGGTGCATCCGGCGGTGACTGAGAATGGGGTGCTCTGCGTCAACGTCCTATCCGAGGCACATCAGGATCTTTCGCGCCTTTTCGGCGGCAAAACGCCGGTCGAGGAGCGCTTTGCGGCCGCTGCATGGTCAGAATTGGCCACTGGCGCGCCCGTACTGGAGGATGCGCTCGTCTCGTTCGACTGCCGCATCGTGCGCCAGGCCGATGGCGGAACGCACGACATTCTGATGTGTGAAGTCGATGCTATCCGCCTCCGTGACGGCGGGCAGGGACTTATCTATTTCGACCGAGCCTATCACCCGGCCGGATAGTCGTTTTCCTCAATAATTTTCCTGATACCACTCGACGAAGCGGCGCACGCCCTCGTCGACTTCGATCTGCGGCTTGAAGCCGGTCAACGCCACCAGCAAGTCCGGAACGGCATAGGTATTGTGCACGTCGCCGGGCTGCATCGGCAGCATCTGGCGGATCGCCTTCTTGCCGAGCATGGTCTCGATGGTCTCGACGAACGTCATCAACCCTACGGGCTGGCCGCCGCCGATATTGACGACGCGGAAGGGGGCGTTCTTCGACAGCGTATCGGTGATCGTATCCGATACGACCCGGTTTTCTTCCGATGGAATGACGTCGATCAGCCTGATGATACCTTCGACGAGATCGTCGATATAGGTGAAATCGCGGCTCATCTTGCCTTCGCCGTAGATCTCGATCGGCCTGTCGTTCCTGATAGCGTCGACGAACTTGAACAGCGCCATGTCCGGGCGACCCCAGGGGCCGTAGACGGTGAAGAAACGGAAGGCGGTCGTGGGCACGTGAAAGAGATGGGCGTAGCTATGCGCCATCAGCTCCATGCTCTTCTTGGTCGCCGCGTAGATCGTCATCTGCTCGTCGGCCTTGTCGCTTTCGGCGAAGGGAATCTTCTCGTTGGCGCCGTAGACGGAGGAGGTGGAGGCGAGCAGCAGGTGTTTCGGCTGCAGGTTTCTCGCCAGTTCCAGGACGTTGAACGAGCCGGTGACGTTGGAATCGACGTAAGAGCGCGGATTTTCGAGGCTGTAGCGAACGCCGGCCTGGGCCGCGAGGTGGACGATGACGTCAGGTTCCGCCAGCTCTGCGGCGTGATCCAGCGCGGCCTTGTCTTCCAGTATGCCGGTGACGGCTTTGAAGCCGTTGGAGCGTGCCAGGATGGCCGTGCGCTTCTCCTTGAGCTTGACGTCGTAATAAGGCGTCATGCCGTCGAAACCGACGACGAAGTGGCCTTCGTCGAGCAGGCGCTTTGCAAGATGGAAGCCGATGAACCCGGCGGTTCCGGTGATGAGATAACGCATTGGTCGGCCTTTGCTTACAGTTCGGCGCCGTTCATCGGTCTGCCGATACTGGTATAGGCAAAGCCGTGCTTTGTGACCTCCTCATGGCGATAGATATTTCTGAGGTCGACAAGGACGGGCGATTTCATGATGGATTTGAGCCGCGCGAAATCCAGCGCGCGGAACTGGTTCCATTCGGTGACGATGACGAGCGCATCGGCGCCGCGCGCGGCGCCATAGGCGTCGTCGGCATAGGTGATGTTGTCGATCACCAGCCGGGCATTGTCCATGCCTTCGGGGTCGTAGCCCGTTACCGTGGCGCCGGCGTCCTGCAGCGTCTGGATGACAGAGATCGCCGGGCTGTCGCGCATGTCGTCGGTATTCGGCTTGAAGGTCAGGCCGAGGACGGCAATCGCCTTGCCCCTGATATCGCCGCCCATCGCGGCGATCACCTTGCGGCCCATGGCGCGCTTGCGATTATCGTTGATGGAGATGGTGGTTTCGATGAGGCGTACGGGTGTGTCGAAGTCCTGCGCTGTCTTGGCCAACGCCAACGTGTCCTTCGGGAAGCAGGAGCCGCCATAGCCAGGGCCGGCATGCAGGAATTTCGAGCCGATGCGGCCGTCAAGGCCGATGCCGCGCGACACTTCCTGCACATTGGCGCCGACCTTCTCGCAGAGATCTGCCATCTCGTTGATGAAGGTGATCTTCATGGCGAGGAAGGCGTTGGCGGCGTATTTGATCAGCTCCGAGGTGCGGCGGGCAGTGAAGAGCAGCGGTGCTTGGTTAAGGTAGAGCGGCCGGTAGACTTCCGTCATGACACCGCGGGCGCGGTCGTCGTTGAGGCCGATGACGATGCGGTCCGGCCGCTTGAAGTCCTCGATAGCAGCGCCTTCACGCAGGAATTCAGGATTGGAAACCACGGCGACATCGGCCTGTGGATTGGTTTCGCGAATGATGCGCTCGACCTCGTCGCCGGTGCCGACCGGTACGGTCGACTTGGTGACGATGACGGTGAAGCCGTCGACATGCTGCGCGATCTCACGGGCGGCGGCATAAACATAGGAAAGATCGGCATGGCCGTCGCCGCGCCTTGAAGGCGTGCCGACGGCGATGAAGACCACATCGCTGGCTGCGACGCTCGCCTCGACCTCTGTGGTGAAGGAGAGGCGGCCGGCGCGGACATTGTCCGCGACAAGCTGCTCAAGGCCGGGTTCGAAGATCGGTATCTCGCCCCGCTGCAGTGCTTCGATCTTGCTCACGTCCTTGTCGACACAAATGACATCATTGCCGAAATCGGCGAAGCAAACGCCGGACACGAGCCCCACATACCCTGAGCCGATCATGGTGATGCGCATGAAATTTCAATCCTTTTGCTGGCGCCGGGTTCAGCGAGTGAACGCGATCCCGGCATTGGCGTTTGCCTGCGCTTATACACAGGATCGCCGGTGACGCCTATATGCGATGCTCTTACCCGGAAAGTTGCGACAGGAGTGTTACAAAGACCGGCTTGCGCGGTTACGGCGTTCGGGATGTTGCATTCCGCGCGCGGCGAAAGCTTCCTGCGTTAAGCTTGTCGTCGTCTGTCGCTTGTGATTGGCATCGCGTTGCAGCATGATGAATCGGGCGCAATCGTTCGGCGGGGACGGTTCGAAACGGTGGTTCGGGACTATTGCATGAAATCGACTTTTGCCGTGCGTACAATGCGGGCTGGGGAATTGGAGCTCGCTCTGGAATGGGCTCGGCAGGAGGGATGGAATCCCGGCGTCGATGATGCTCCGGCCTTTTGGGAAGCGGATCCTTCCGGCTTTCTGGTCGGCGCCATTGGAGAGGTGCCTGTGGGATGCATCTCCGTCGTCCGCTATGGCGAGAGCTTTGCCTTTCTCGGCCTTTATATGCTTCATCCGGAGTTTCGCGGCCGAGGATATGGCAAGCAGCTCTGGAACAAGGGCATGGCGCTTGCCGGCGACCGTACCGTCGGGCTGGACGGCGTCGCCGCGCAACAGGAAAACTACAGCCGTTACGGTTTCAAAGCGGCCTATCGAACGCTGCGCTATGGCGGCATTCCCAAAGTGCTAGACGCAGGAGAGCAGGCTGCACAGGTAACGCCGGTCACGCATGGGAAGCTTCAGGGACTATTGGAATACGATGCCGCCATTTTCCCCGGCTTGCGCCATTCCTTCATCAAGGCGTGGTGCGGCTCTCCCGAGAGACGGAAATCCTTCATCGTCGGCGGCGGCAGCAGAGTTCGCGGCTATGGTACCATCCGGCGCTGTTTCGACGGCTACAAGATCGGTCCGCTGTTTGCCAACAAGCCGGAGGTCGCGGCTGCGTTGCTGGCGAGGATGGTGACCGAGGCCAAGGGTGCGCATATCTATATGGATGTGCCGGCTGATAATGCTCAGGCCATCCGGCTTGCAGAGGACTTCGGTCTGTCGCCCATCTTCGAGACGGCGCGCATGTATCGCGGTCAGGCGCCGGAAATACCGCTCGATCGTGTTTTCGGCGTGACCACGCTCGAACTCGGCTAGTTCAGCCCATTGTCGCGCCAGGCGTGTGCGCGATTTTTACCTTAACAAACGATTAATGGCCGGATCGAGGGCTTAACCAGCCTTGTGATGCTGCAGGTCCGGTGCGACCTGCTATATGGATCGCGTAGGTGCCGTGGGGAATTGGCAACTGATGAGCTGGGGGAATTGAGCAACCGAAGCGTTCATTTTAAAACAGAGTCCAGCCATGCATATAATGGAAACCGTCAATCGGTAGACCTGGCGTAGTCCCTGGGCCTTGCGGGATTATCGTCGCAGCAGCGGCCATCTCAACGAAGGCGAGCGTGTCGCTTTTGCGATCGCCGCCCCGCAAGCGGGCAGGGCGCGCATCCTCGATATCGGTGTTGGCGGCGGCCGTACGGCCGGGCTCTTGCGTCCGATTGCGAGCGATTATATCGGTATCGACTATACGCCGGAGATGGTCGAGCTTTGCCGCACCAATCATCCCGCTCTCCGTTTCGAGCATATGGATGCACGCGATCTCTCAGCCTTCGCCGATGCCAGCTTTGATCTCGTCGTCTTTAGCTACAACGGTATCGATTCCGTCGATGCTCCCGGGCGGCTTGCCGTGCCGCGCGGGGTGGCACGCGTTCTTGCCTCCGGCGGAGCCTTCGTCTTTTCCACATTCCATCGCGGCTGGCATGGCTTCGAACGCCGGGTCGATTATTGCCGGCTGGAATGGCCACCCAATCCGGTACGGCTCGGCCTGCGCACCCTTCGCTACGTCGAGGGCCGCGTTTCCGGTACGTTGCGCCAGCGTCGTCTGAAGCCGCTTGAACAACGGGACGGCGAGCATGCTGTCCTGCTGCACGGCGCGCATGATTTCGGTGTCATGGTCTATGCGACGACGCCGACGCTACTGCAGTCGCAACTGGCTGAAGCCGGCTTCGCCATGCCGGCATTGCTGCTTGACCTGGATGGAAAGGCGATCGGCGCGGTGGCGTCGGCCGAACACGAATATTTCCACGTTGTCGCGCATAAGCCCGGCATTTGACAGAGAATCGGTCTTGGCCGGGTAGGGTGATCTTCAAGCCTATCCGGCCAGCCGGTGGGAAAAATCGTGTTGGGAGCGCGGATTCGTCACGTAAAAAGCCGAATCTCCTGGGACAACAGGGTCGCTTTCCCAAAAACAAAGCTTTATAGATGCGCGGGTTTGAGCAAGGCGCGCCGCCGTGCGCAGGAAGCGGGAATGGAGAAATGACGAACGTAGTAGTGATCGGTTCGCAATGGGGCGATGAAGGCAAGGGCAAGATTGTCGACTGGCTTTCGGAACGCGCCGATGTGATTGTACGCTTTCAGGGCGGCCATAATGCCGGTCATACGCTTGTCGTCGATGGCGTCAGCTACAAGCTCGCGCTCCTGCCCTCCGGGCTGGTGCGCGGCAAGCTGAGCGTCATCGGAAACGGCGTTGTCGTCGATCCTCATCATTTCGTAGCCGAAGTCGATAGGCTGCGTGCCCAGGGTATTGCGGTTACGCCGGATGTCCTGCGCATCGCTGAAAACGCGCCGCTGATTCTGTCGCTGCACCGCGATCTCGACGCTTTGCGCGAAGATGCCGCTTCCAACAGCGGCACGAAGATCGGCACGACGCGCCGCGGCATCGGCCCGGCCTATGAAGACAAGGTCGGCCGCCGCGCCATCCGCGTCGTCGATCTGACCGAACCGGAAACGCTGCCCGCGAAGATCGACCGTCTTCTGACCCATCACAACGCCCTGCGCCGCGGCATGGGCCTCGACGAGATTTCCTTCGATGCCCTGCACAACGAGCTGACCTCGGTCGCGGAACACATTCTTCCTTATATCGATCAGGTCTGGCGGCTGCTCGACGAGCAGCGCAAGGCGGGTGCCCGCATCCTATTCGAAGGCGCACAGGGTGCGTTGCTCGACAACGACCACGGCACCTATCCGTTCGTGACCTCGTCCAACACGGTGGCCGGGCAGGCGGCAGCCGGCTCCGGTCTCGGCCCGACGGCGCTCGGCTATGTGCTCGGCATCACCAAGGCCTATACGACGCGCGTCGGCGAGGGGCCGTTCCCCTGTGAGCTGCATGACGAAATTGGCAAGCACCTGTCGACCGTGGGTCGCGAAGTCGGTGTCAACACCGGTCGCCCGCGCCGCTGCGGCTGGTTCGATGCCGTGCTGGTGCGCCAGACGGTGAAGACCTCGGGTATTACCGGCATTGCGCTCACCAAGCTCGACGTGCTCGACGGCCTTGACGAGTTGAAGATCTGTATCGGCTACAAACTCGACGGCAAGGAAATCGACTATCTGCCGGCAAGCCAGGCCGCCCAGGCTCGTGTCGAGCCGATCTACATCACGCTCGAAGGCTGGAAGGAATCGACCGTAGGCGCCCGCAAATGGGCCGATTTGCCGGCGCAGGCGATCAAGTATGTCCGGCAGGTGGAAGAGCTGATCGGCGCGCCTGTGGCGATGCTTTCGACCAGCCCGGAGCGCGAGGACACTATACTTGTGACCGACCCCTTTGAGGGCTAGAGTTACGGATCAATGACGAATCCCGGCCCGGCTGCTTGCCGGGTATCATGAGAAAGTACTGATGGCGGATTTTGTAGCAGTCATTCGACGGGCCGTGGATGGCCTGACGGAAAACAATCCCGAGATGCGGGTCAAGGTTTACGATCGAGCTCGTGGTGCCGTTCAGCGGCAGCTCGAGAGCATGAAGCCGCGCCCGCCCGAGGAGATGCTGCGCCGCCAGCTGGACAAGCTCGAAGCTGCGATCGTCGAGGTTGAGGCCGAACATGCGGAAGCCTTGCCGGCGACCGATGAGCCAATCGCGGAAGCGCCTGCGGTTCACGAGGAGGTCGCGCCCGAGCCAGTTCAGGAGCATCATTCCGTTGCGGAACCTCATGTAGAAGAGCCCGAGCAGGCTGCCGCCGAGGTTCATGCCCATGAGGAGCCCGCTTATGAGGAGCCCGCTTACGAGGAGCCGGTTGCGGATGTCGAGCCCGACCGGACGCACGAGCACGAGCCTGTAGAAGAATGGAGCGAGCCGCAGCATGCCGCGGCGGAACATCACGCCGAGCTCCACGAAGAGCCGGCTCCCGAACCGGCTTATCATGACGAGCCGAAGGACTATGCTGAGGAAGCGCCGGAGGTTGTTACCGAACCCGCCCACGCCGCCCCGTCATTTCAAGCGAGCAGGGCACCGGTTGACGATGTCATAAGCCAGGTCGAAGAGATTTGGGCGGAGGTTGATGCACCTGCCCGCCGCAGCGCGCCGGAACCAGCGATTTCACAGCCTGACGAGCCCGTGATGCCTGCTGCTGTTTTTGCCGAGATGCCATTCGGCCACGCCGTCGAGCCGGCTGAAGCGGCGAAGGCACCTGCCGGCAACAAGGGCTTCGTATGGGACGCGGATGTTTTCGAGGAGCTTCAGCCGACGCCGGCAGCTCCCCAGCCGGTGCAGCCTGCCCGGCAGGTGCCGGACAACGCCTTTGAAGACGTCGACCTCTTTGCCGACGTGCATTCTTCGTCGAAGGGCGCGCTTGCGAACGAAGCCGCCGGCGATGGCTGGCGCGAGCTGAAGGAGCTCGCCGGTTTCGACAAACGGGGCGAAGACCAGCGAGGCAGCGGTTCTTCCGTTCCGCCCGATCTCGATCAGGCCATGTCGGCAAAGCTGCAGGGCAGAAGCTTCCGCATGGAGCCGAAGCGCCGGCGTTTCAATGCCACCAGCGTCGTTCTCACGCTCGTCGGCCTCGCCATCGTCGGTGGCGGCGGCTATGCCGCCTGGCTCAATCGCGATGCGCTCAACAACATGGTGACGAAACTCGTCAGTTCCGCACCGAAGAACACGTCCGCGGCACCTCCCGCTTCCGACGCGGCAGACAGCAACAGCAGTGCTGCGGCTTCCGCACAGCCATCGGCTGCGCCGGCTCAGACCCAGACCAACGCCGCCGCTGCTCAGCCACCTGCTGCCGGCAATACGGATGTCGCCGCATTGAACAACGACCCCAATACGGTCGCTACGAAATTCACGCAGCGTCTTCGGCCTGACGGTACGGAAGAGGATCAAGGACCGGCTGCAAACGGCCAACCGGGCGTCGTTGAGGGCAAGTCCGTAGCCGAGCAGAATGTCGCTTCAGCAGCACCCGCTGCCGCAGCGGCGGCGCTGCCTGCTGGCAACGCGGTTGCCGCGCCTCAGACCCAGCCGCCCGTGACCGCCGCGGTTGCCCCGCCGGCTTCGACCGGTCAGCAGGCTCCCGCCGCCCAACCGCAACAGCAGGCCCCAGCCAACCAGCCGCCGCCCGTTACGCAGCAGACGGCTCCGGTCACGGACGGGCAGAAGGTCTTTCTCTATGAGGAGCGCCTCGGTCAGACGTCTCCGGCTGCCTTCGAAGGCACCGTCACTTGGTCGGTACAGGAAGGCAAGGGCGCTGATGGCCGGCCGGAACCTTCGGTCCAGGGCCTTATCAACGTTCCGGAACGCGGCCTGACAGCCACGATCACCGTTTCCCGCAATGGCGACCCTTCGCTGCCGGCAAGCCATCTGATCGAGCTCGCTTTTCAGGTTCCGCCGAATTTCGAGGGTGGTGCGATCGACAACGTCCAGCGCATCGCCCTTAAGGCGACCGAGCAGGATCGTGGCGATGCGCTGATCGCGGTGCCGGCCAAGGTCACCGACGACGTCTACATGGTCGCACTCAACGATTTCCCGGATGCGCGCAAGACCAATCTCGACCTTTTGAAGACCCGCAACTGGATCGACATTCCCGTCGTCTATCGCAACGGCCGCCGTGCCTTGCTGACGATGGAGAAGGGGCCGACCGGCACCGACGCTTTCAACAAGGCGATCGGGGAATGGCAGGCGCTCGGCGGTGTCGCCTCGAGCGGTCAGTAAGCTATTCTCAGTCGATTAATACGAAAAAGGCGGGCCGCGAGGCCCGCCTTTTTCATGTTGTGATGAAACGCTTAAATCGAAAGCGTCAAGCCGTTGCTTCCACGACCCGCAGGGCTTTGGCGCGCTCGAGCGCATCCTTCTGTACCGCTTCCTGAACCTTTTCGAAGGCACGGACTTCGATCTGGCGGACGCGTTCGCGGCTGATATCGAACTCGGACGAGAGGTCCTCCAGCGTCACAGGATCATCGGCAAGGCGGCGAGCCTCGAAGATGCGGCGTTCGCGGTCGTTCAGCACGCCCATCGCGCGCGCCAGCATACGGCGGCGCGTATCAAGTTCGTCCTGCTCGATCAGTACGGCTTCCTGGCTCTCATGATCGTCCACCAGCCAATCTTGCCACTGGCCTGAATCGCCTTCGGAGGCCTTGATCGGCGCATTCAGCGAAGCGTCACCTGAAAGGCGGCGGTTCATCGAAATGACCTCTTCCTCCGAGACGTTCAACTTGGTGGCGATCTCGGAGACATGCTCCGGCTTCAGGTCACCTTCATCGATGGCCTGGATACGACCCTTCAGCCGGCGCAGGTTGAAGAACAGGCGCTTCTGGTTGGCGGTCGTGCCCATTTTCACCAACGACCAGGAGCGCAGGATATATTCCTGGATCGAAGCCTTGATCCACCACATGGCATAGGTTGCCAAACGGAAACCGCGCTCCGGATCGAACTTCTTCACGGCCTGCATCAGGCCGACATTGCCTTCCGATACGACTTCGCCGATCGGCAGGCCATAACCGCGATAGCCCATGGCGATCTTCGCCACGAGACGCAGATGGCTGGTGACGAGCTTGTGCGCGGCCTGACGGTCGGCATGTTCCGCATAGCGCTTGGCGAGCATGTACTCTTCCTGCGGTTCCAGCATGGGGAACTTGCGGATCTCGTCGAGATAGCGATTGAGGCCGGCTTCTCCGGCTGCGATGGACGGTAAGGTATTACGGGTCATGAATGCACCCTCCTAATTCGAGATTTGGTTCCTTCTGGGGGCGTATTGCGCGCCTTCTGCGAAGCGGACCAAGGCGTGCGGGTTACGAAAACCCCGCACTGAACCAATGTACAGATAAGTATGGCGAAACGGCGATTCAAGAACAGTGTCACGCAAGTGTTACCCCGACGTGACCGCTCGTCTCGCCGTGATACCGCCCTTGTGATTCTCCTCCCGAATGCTCCGGCACGATAAGTTTCAACCATATCGGCCTCCAAAACGCGTCCGCGTTTTTGATAACCGAAGGTGCACCGGAGTTCGGCTCTCTGGGAGAGAGTATAGGCCGACAAGGGGCAGGCGTCCAGCCGGGCATTCATCGTGAGGAGTTGCCGCTCATGCGCGGAGCGCAGCTGCCAGGTCTTCCATATCGTCGGGCAGCGGCGCTTCGAAATGCATGATTTCGCCGGTTCGCGGATGCTCGAATTGCAGCATGTAGGCATGCAGGGCCTGGCGCGTGAAGCGATTGACGACTTCCTTTGCCGCCTCCGGCAGAAGATTGGCCTTGGTCTTGAAGCCGCCGCCATAGACGGCGTCGCCCAAGAGCGGATGGCCGATGTGCGCCATGTGCACACGGATCTGATGGGTCCGGCCCGTCTCGAGATGGCAGTCGACCAATGAGGCGAGGGCGGTCGCATCCGGCGCCTCGTGGAAACGCTCCAGCACTTCGTAATGCGTGATGGCCTCGTCGGCGTCCTGAGAGCCCGGGCGCTTGACAGCGCGCCGTGTGCGGTCGTTGTTCGAACGTCCGAGCGGCGCATTGACGGTACCGATGAGCTGGCGGGGGCGTCCCCAGACGATCGCCTGATAGGCGCGTTCCAGCGATGTCGTCCTGCCGTGATCGGCAAATTGCAGGGAGAGGTGCCGATGGGCGACGTCGTTCTTGGCGACGACCATGACGCCGGTCGTGTCCTTGTCCAGCCGATGCACGATGCCCGGGCGGCGCACGCCGCCGATGCCGGAAAGGCTGTCGCCGCAATGATGGATCAGCGCGTTGACAAGCGTGCCGGTCCAATTGCCGGCGGCCGGATGGACGACGAGCCCGGCAGGCTTGGCGATGACGATGATGTCTTCATCCTCGTAGAGCACGTCGAGCGGAATATCCTCGCCCTGCGGCGTCGGGTCCTCGGGTTCGGGCAGCGTGATCTCGTAGACGTCGCCGGGGCGCACCTTGCGCTTGGCATCGGTCACCGGCTTGCCGTTCAGCAGCACTACGCCTTCTTTGATCAGAGCCTGGACGCGACTGCGGGAAAATTCCTTGCCGAGCTCCGCGGTCAGCCACGCATCGAGCCGGCCTTCGGCGCTTTCATCGGCGGTTAGGACTTTTCTATTGTCCGCGGCTTCTTTAAAGGGGTCGCTCAAACGTATTTCTCCGGCGCTCGAGGGCGCTCTCAATCAGCAAGGACGCATCGATGACAAATCTCGAGCCAGACGATCAAGAGGAAAAGCCCCTCGATCCGGCCCTGGAGAGTGTCCGACGCAAGATGATCCGCCTGCAGATCATCTCCGCGGCCGTCATGGTGGTGAGCCTTATGGCTGTCTTCGGCGCCGTTGTCTACAAGACGATGCGGCCGGCGGCAAAGCCGGCAGGCCAGGCTGCCTCCAACATTCCTTCGGACGCTCCCGTCGCCGTGACGGCTTTGCTGCCGGCGGGCTTCACCGTACAGTCCACGGCTCTTTCGGCAAACCAGGTGCTGTTTTACGGCACGCTCGCCAGCGGCCAGCGGCAGGCCATCGTCTTCGACTACGGCATCGGCCGCATCGTGGCGACCATATCTCTGTCCAATTGACGGCCGCGCGATGACGAGCGATCGGCTCATCGAGATCACGAATCTTGACGATCCGCGCATCGCCGAGTTCCGTGATATCCGCGAGCGCGATCTGACGGGTCGCGAGAACCGCTTCATTGCCGAGGGTACGGTGGTGCTGCGGCTGCTTGCCGAGGCCCATACGGCAGGCGGCGAATTCATCGCCGAAAAGGTGCTGCTGTTGCAAAACCGCGTCGCCGGCCTGGCGGACATCATTGCTGCCCTCCCTCCCGAGGTTCCGGTCCATGTCGCGACATCAGAGGTGCTCGACGGCATCGTCGGCTTCCATCTGCATCGCGGCGTTCTGGCGCTTGGCCGGCGGAAGACGGAAAGCGAACTGAGTGCGTTTCTCGACCGCCTGCCGCAACAGGCGCTCGTGCTTGTCGGTTGCGGCATTTCCAACCACGACAATATGGGTTCCATGTTCCGCAACGCGGCGGCCTTCGGGGCCGATGCGGTGCTGCTCGACGAGAGCTGTTGCGATCCGCTCTATCGAAAGGCGCTCCGGGTTTCCGTCGGCTCCGTTCTGACCATGCCCTATTGCCGGCAGTCGAGCGATGTCCATCTGCTAGCGGCGCTCGCCGATCGCGGCTTTGCGATCTGGAGCCTGTCGCCGCGGGGGGAGGCCGATATTCGCGATGTTCCGCCATCGGACCGCATGGCCCTCGTCGTCGGCACGGAAGGGGATGGTCTGCCGCAGAACATCCTGTCCGCATTCGGCAGCGTGCGGATACCGCAGGCTCCGGGGCTCGACAGCCTCAATGTCGCGACGGCCAGCGGTATCGCGCTTTTCGAGATGGCGTCGAGGATCAAGCGCATCTGAGCGCAGTGCATGCTATTCGGACTAGGGATGCTTCGGCAGCATGGCAGCCACGCGATCGGCAAGGCTGATGCGCGCGCCCTGTTCGGCAGCGACCTTATCCTTCGGCAGAAGATCAAGGATGGGGGATGCGCTGCCTTCCTTGAGCGCGGTCAGCGCCACCATATTGGCGGCGATCGTCGCGATCTCCTCGCGCACGGCGTCCTCATGGGCCGGCGTGCGGGCCTTCAGCAGGCGGTCCGAAAGGGCTGCGGCCCGATTGCGGACCTCTTCCGTCATGTGCGCGATATCGTGTTCCACTGTGCGTTCCGGTTCAGCCGCGTTCGTCTGATTGTCGGCGGTATTCACGATCATGGACACTGCTGAGAGTTTTGGCGCTTTCGCCGGCTTCTTCGGAGGCGCTATGCCGGCGGCGCGCAACGCCTTGCTGGCTTCCCTCGATTCCTTGACGGCGGCTTCGAGCCGTTCCTTCAGGCGGACAACGTCCTGAACGTGCCGCTCGATTGCGGTCTCCTTGTCGGCGCTGCCGGCGATCTCGCGGGTGAGCCGTTCGTCCAGCCGCTTGTTCTTGTCGGTTTCCTGACGAAGCGACCGCTCCGCATCCGCGGCCCGTACGCTTGCGGCGTTCAGATCCCGATGCAATATATCCCGTTCGTCCCGCAATGTATTGATGCGAAGCTTCAAACTCTCGATTTCGGTTTCCCTGGTTGCAAGGTCGATCTTGAGGTTGTCGGCATCGGCGGACATCTTCATCATCCGCTTGCGCAGACTATCGATATCGGCTTCCTTCTCCGCACTGGCCTGCTCCGCGACATGAATGCCTGACTTGAGCTGGCTGATGTAGCTCTCTTCACGCCGCAGGCGCGAGCGCAGCTCTCCGGCTTCCATCTCCAGATCGTCGATGCGTGTCTGCAGTTCGCTGTTTCCGCCGGCAAGCCGGCTGGCTTCCTGTTGAAGCTTGCCATTGTGAATCTGCAGCGCGACGGCCTTGTCGCGCTCCTGCGTCAAGGCCTGCTCCGTCCTGGCATTTTCGGCGGCAAAGAGCGCGCGCGCCATGTCCTTCTGAGCCCGCACTTCCTGAGGGCTCAGCGGCATGGTCGCCTTCAGGCGCTTTTCGGTGAACCAAACGATGCGGCGATGGATTGCTGGCGCGATGAGAAAGACCAGAAGAGAGGCCGTCAGAAAGCCCAATCCGAACAACAGAGCAAATTGAATCACGACGCGGCCAGTATCCTGGATTTATTTTCGATCTCGATGAAATGATTAATCATGAGCTGGGCATGCGGCAAGCGTTTAAAGCGGATATGGTTTATCGGTGTGGGCCGGATTTGCTGAAAGAAAAGGCCCGCGGTCTAGGCGGGCCAAGGATCGGCTGCTTGGGAGACGATGTAGCCAATGCTCAGAAGGGATTCCAGGTCGCGTTGGGCGTGACCTTCAGGTAGCCAAGGTTGACGCCGAGGCGGGCACCAAGGCCGGTGCGGATCGGAACCAGCACGATATTGTTGTTCTTCAAGACAGTCATTCCGAAGCCGGCGACGACGAAGGCCTGGCCGCTGACGCCGCCGAAGCGGGTATAGACGCTGTCAATGTTCGGCAGATCATAGACCAGCATCATGACGCGGGTGCCTTGGCCGCCGTAGTCGAGGCCGAGCGAAGGACCCTGCCAATAAAGCGGATGCTCGCCGGCATTCTTGGTATTCAGCTGACCTTCGCCGTAGGTCAGGCCGGCCAGGAAGGCACCGGAGCCTTCCTGGCCGAGAATGTAGCCGTTGGGCAGGCCATATTGCTGGAAGGCCCGCTCGATGACCTTGGCGAGGCCGCCGCTGGTGGAGCCGAAGAAGGAATGGCCGGCATCGACGATTTCCTGCGCCGAATATTGACTGTCGGGCGCGGCAGCGGCCTGACGGACCGGCAATGCGAAGCTCACGAATGCAACAATGGCCAGGATCAGACCGAGCCCGAGCGTCCTGGTGCCGGGGCTTGGCATTCTCTTCAGGAATTCATAGCGCATGAAAGTCATCCGTTCATCATGGTCGGTGCGATGGACGTGCCAAGCATGGCTCGCCCCCTCTTTCAGACCGTTCCGCCCGTCCATCGCAGTATGATTCGCGCGCGAAGACGTCTGATAGTGATGAATGCATTTTGCGTCGATGGTCTTAACAATCGGTTTACCAAATATGGTGTCTTTATGGCGTGCGGTACACCGGCTGCGACAATCCTCGAGCAACCTTACCGTGGCAACGTGGAATCTACTGCGTTTCGCCTTGTCAGCATTCAGGAGACAATGAATGTCGAAGAATCCGAATCTCACTCTGACCGGACCGGATTTGGCCGCGCTGCTGTGCAGCCGCGTTTGCCATGATGTGATCTCGCCGGTCGGGGCCATCAACAATGGCCTGGAGCTGCTCGATGAGGGTGGTGCCGATGCCGATGCGATGGATCTGATCCGCACCAGCGCGCTCAATGCCTCCGTCCGCTTGAAGTTCGCGCGCCTGGCTTTCGGCGCGTCCGGCTCGGTCGGCGCATCGATCGACACGGGTGAAGCCGAACGCGCCGCAAAGGATTTTGCCGCCGCGGAGAAGAAGACCGAGGTGAGCTGGGTTGGTCCCCGCGCCATCATCGCGAAGAACCGCGTGAAGTTGCTGCTCAACCTTTTCCTCGTCGCCTACAGCGCGATCCCGCGTGGTGGCAATATCGAGGTGATGCTGGAAAATCCCGAACTCGAGGCCAAGTTCACGATCACCGTCAAGGGGCGGCTGATGCGTGTGCCGCCGAAATTTGCGGAAATCTGCTCGGGCACGCTGGAAGAGGCAATCGACGCCCATTCCATCCAGCCCTATTACACGGTGCTTCTCGCCGACGAGAGCGGAATGGAGCTCTCCTACAATGCGACGCCGGAGGAGCTCACCTTCACCGCGCTCATACCGGCCGCGTAGACGGATTCTTGATAGCTGCATGTCTTCACCCGCGGCCGAATGGCGGTCGCGGGATTATCTTTTCGTGCATTCGATATTTTTGCAATCTTCCGGTTGTCCGCGCAATTGACAACATAGCGGTAACGAATCCTTAGCTTGCTGATCCTATCGTTCCAATTTGAAGTTGTCGTTCAGGTCGCGGCGACTGACGCTAAGGAGCGCACACATGCAGCGGTTCATGATAACGGATACATCGGATGTCGTACGCAAGGTCGGCAAGCGAATTCTATCCGAGCTGGATTTCCTGGTGAGCGAGGCCGGTGATGCCCGTGAAGCCTTGATGCGTTGCGAGGCCGAGATTCCGGACTATCTGATTGTCGACGCCGGCATGGAAGGCGCGCTCGAGCTGATTGCCAGCATCCGTGCCATGCCGAACGGTAAGGACGTGAAGATCTACTATTGTGTCGTCGAAGCGGACCTGCGCAAGCTGATGGCTGGAAAGCGGGCTGGCGCTACGGACTTCCTGTTGAAACCCTTCGACCGCAAGATCTTGACGGCGATCTTCGGCAATCGCGCCATCGCCGCCTAGTTCCCGCTGAGGATTATCGAAATAATGACAGCCGTCCGTTCGGGGCGGCTTTTATTTTTTTCGGCACCGCCAACAAAAAATCCCGCCTCAAAGGCGGGATTTCGATGCACGGGCGGCAATGGCGGGGCGGCGGCTTAGGCGCTTTCGGCGAAATCGCTGGCGTCGGGCTCGCGCAGCACATAGCCGCGGCCCCAGACGGTTTCGATGTAGTTGGCGCCACCGGCGGCATTGGCGAGCTTCTTGCGCAGCTTGCAGATGAAGACGTCGATGATCTTCAGTTCAGGTTCGTCCATGCCACCATAAAGATGGTTGAGGAACATTTCCTTGGTGAGCGTCGTGCCCTTGCGAAGCGAGAGCAGCTCCAGCATCTGGTATTCCTTGCCGGTCAGATGCACGCGCTGGCCGCCGACTTCGACTGTTTTGGCGTCGAGATTGACGATGAGCTCGCCGGTCATGATCACCGACTGGGCATGGCCCTTGGAGCGGCGAACGATGGCGTGGATGCGTGCGACCAATTCATCCTTATGAAAGGGTTTGGTCATATAGTCGTCAGCACCGAAGCCGAGACCGCGAACCTTATCTTCGATGCCGGCCATGCCGGAGAGGATGAGGATCGGCGTCTTGACCTTCGAAAGGCGCAGCGTGCGCAGCACTTCGTAGCCGGACATATCGGGAAGGTTGAGATCGAGCAGAATGATGTCGTAGTCGTAAAGCTTTCCGAGATCGACGCCTTCCTCACCGAGATCGGTGGTATAGACGTTGAAACTTTCGGACTTGAGCATCAATTCGATGCTCTGCGCTGTCGCGCTGTCGTCTTCAATGAGTAGAACCCGCATAATTGTCCCCTTTACCGCCGCCGAAAGGTCGTCAGCCCCCTTACGCGATACCGATCAAATCACTGCTTGATTTGGAAGCTGCCATGGAATGGTTAACAAATTCTGATTCACTCTGGCAAGTCGTATCGAATTTATTAAATAATTTTTCCATTGCACTGTTTTCCAACGACAATCAGTAATATCCGTTTCTAAAGTATCGCATTAGGAACTCACGCCAAGTGATTCATCTGACTCATCAATGCCGACATATCGAATTCCGACCCCGGCATTTACTGACCCTTAAATCATTACGCCTATCATTAACGATGCCCGTAAACGAAAGGTTACCAGCGGTAGGTTTTTATTAAGATCGCTGGAAATTTTTTTAACCAAGTCGTTTAAAACCGGTTTGGCGGGCGGAAATACCGAGAGCCGGGGTCTCGCATCACGGGAGTAATGCGTATGAAGTCACGTGAGAGCCTAGTTCGCCTGAAAGAGTTTCAGGTGAACGAAAAACGCCGTCAGCTGCAGCAGTTGCAGATGATGATGGCGGAATTTGACCGCATGACGAAGGATCTGGAGAGCCAGATCGTGCTGGAAGAGAAAAAGTCCGGCATTTCTGACCCTAACCACTTTGCTTACCCGACCTTTGCCAAGGCCGCCCGCCAACGCGCGGACAACCTGCAGGTGTCGATCCGGGAGCTTCAGGTTCAGGAAGAGGCGTTGGAATATTCGCTTGAGGAAATGCAGGCTGAATATGCCAAGGCCGCAGCGCTCGAGGAGCGTGACGGTTCGGGCCCCGCAAGGGCGCGCGCCTGAGGTCGCGATTTCGTCGTCCTCTTTTGATCCACGCATCATTCCACTCCGACACGGGGCCTTCCTCGGAATATGCGGGATAAGACAGAGGCGGCACAAAAGCCGCGCATGACCGGCCGTGACAGGGCCGGTCATGCGGGGCTTTTTGTATTTTCGCCTGTGTCGATATGGGCATCTGCCGGGCATTCCTGCATCCGGCGTTTGCCTGGACACACCAGCGAATCCTTGTTTGACACCACTGCCTAGAGATTGACGACGTCGCGCCAGTCATCATGGCGTTGCGCCTGCGCCTTGAAGAAGGGGCAGAGCGGAATGATTTTCCAGCCACCGCGGCGGGCTTCCTCGACGGCGTGAAGAGCCAGCGCCTGACCGACCCCCTTGCCGCGCAGGGCGTCCGGCACGCCGGTATGATCGACGATGATGAGCTGGGGGGAGGCGCGGGAAAACGTCATTTCCGCCTCATGACCCTCGACGGTCGCGACGTAACGGCCGCCCGACGCATTGTCTTCGTTGCGGATATCCATGGCTTATCTCCCTGATCGTTCCATGCGGCGAAGATTGCATGGGTTCGGCAAGCTGCCAACCGTTGAATGCTGCATCATGGTCCGGCCTGTCGGCGAATTTCAACAAGCGGACGATCGTCCCATACCTGAACTTCGATGAAGGCATCCGGTCCGCGTCGATCTCTCGACAGCGTCGGGTCGGGGAAGCCGTAGCGAGCGACTACCTGCGTGATCTCTGCAAGGGTGAAAACGTGCCCATGCCATGATTTGTCGGAAGGGCTCGCCGGGCGTATGTGTGGGCAGCTTGCCATGCTATCGGGAAAGGTGAACGTGATCGTGCGAGGATCGAATAGGGCGAGTGGAAGGACAGCAGATGCAGGGCGAGATCTGTCCCATCCGTCGGCCATGTCGCCAAGGAAGAAATAGATGGGGCGGGCGAGGGGTGTTTCGCCGATCTTTCGGGCGCGTTCCGCTATGAGCCAATTTTCAGTGTGCAACCGCCGCGTCAGATAATTTTCCTTGAGATAGGAATGCCCGCCATGCCGGATCGAGGCGACGATCCGCTCGGCATCTTCTCGCGGCAGACCGCAGACGTTGTGGAACGCACCCCGTTCTGGATGGAAATTATGGGTAATCACCGTGGGTAGCGTGTGACGCAGCAAGTGGCCTGAACCCTTCATTTGGCCAGGATCCTGTAACACGCATCTGTGACACGCATCGCGGGAGCACCATGCGGAAATCTTAAGATGGATGCATCGTCGGCGCCTGCTTGCAGGGAGACCGACAATCTCGTCTCAAGGCGGCTTCAGCCAAATAATTCGGGCCTCTTTCCGTCCCATTTGGGGTGAAGGAGGCCCGAACCAAAGATCAGATAAAGGTCGTGTCTGTCGCTGTTGTCAGTGGCGATACTGCTGTATGCGGGTCGTCCGCAGGCCGGCAAGGCCATGGCTGTTGATGGACGACTGCCAGGAGAGGAACTCTTCGACGGTCAACGTATAACGTTCGCAGGCTTCTTCCAAGCTGAGCAGACCACCACGCACAGCGGCAACAACCTCTGCCTTACGACGGATGACCCAGCGGCGCGTATTCGGCGGCGGAAGGTCGGCTATCGTAAGCGGGCTGCCATCGGGGCCGATGACATACTTCACTCGGGGACGTATCATTTCGGTCATTGGACTCTCTACACACACTCAAGACCACGAGTGGCACTCTATCTTGCCACATTTAAAAATTGCCTAAGCACATAGTAAGACTTTGCTAAGAATTTTAAGAAATGTGGCCGGCAACTGATTTGCCTTTGGCCGAAGAGAGAAAACGCCGGATAATCCCCTGTTATTTCAGGGGAAACAGCTTTCATCCTATCATTTTTTGTCAGTGAAAACTTACGCTTTTGGATCAAAAATCCCTGCGCCGGCTTTGTTGTCCGGTTGCGTCAAAGGGGATCTTTCTTTCGAAAAAAGCGCCCTTAAGCGTGTATGGCGCTCTTCTTGCCGCCCCAACAGATGAAGTGCGGGTTTGCAAAGTCGCTATCTTCGCTCTGGTCGATCTTGCCATAGGCCAGGGGACGGCCATCGACCGTCACGGTAGCGCCGCCCGCCGCGCGCAAGACGGCATCGCCGGCTGCAGTATCCCACTCCATGGTGCGCGCGAAACGCGGATAGACATCGGCCTTGCCTTCGGCAACCAGGCAGAATTTCAGCGATGAGCCGATCGACGTGCAGGCGGCAACCGCATTGTCTGAAAGGAAGCTTTCGGTCCTTTCATTGCTGTTGCAGCGGCTGGCAAGCGCGGTCGGATTGACCGGCCGTGCGCGCACGGCGATGGTCAGGCGGTCGGCGACGGCAAAATGATCGTCGATGATCAACTTGCGGGCTCTGCCTTGCTCGCCGGTGAAGGCTATTCCGAGTGCGGGGGCATAGACGATCCCGGCAACGGGAACGCCATTCTTTATATAGGCGATGTTGACGGTGAATTCGTCACGATGCTCGATGAATTCGCGCGTGCCGTCGAGCGGGTCGACAAGGAAGAAGGAGCGGCCGCGAACATCCGGGACCCTGCCGGCGGACACCGATTCCTCGGCAATGGCCGGTATGTTCGGAAAATCGCGCGCGAGATGTTCGAGGATGATGTGTTCCGCGCGCTCGTCTGCAAGGGTTACAGGGCTCATGTCTTGTTTCAAGGCCACGGCGTAGCCGGCGCGGTAGACCTCCAATATGGCCTTCCCCGCCTCGAGCGCTGCTCTTTCGAATGTTGCAAGCATCTGCCAGTTCGTCTTTCCGCACCGTGTCCGCGGTTCAAGTTTCCGGACATTATAGATAGGAAGTCTCGATTGTGAAATTTAGACTTCAAAAGATCCGGCTCGTTTCGGCTTAGCGCCTGAACCGAGGTTTCGCAACAGCGCTTTGCGTGCTTGCGTCGCCGCTAAAATCATTGACCTGCGAGGCGTGATCTTCCGGAGACAATCATCGGCTTCTCCTGCGCATTCGGAAAAGAACATGTTCTGTTTGCGAATCTTTTTCGTCTTTCCGGGACTTGTCGTTTTTATTGCATATGCGAATGTGCGGCCGGGTAATGATCGGGATGAATGCATGCGATATTCGGCATATCAGCTTCTAAAACAGGCGTTTTCGGGCAACCGCCATTGGCAGCCGGTGTGGCGGACGCCGGAGCCAAAATCGCATTACGACGTGATCATCGTCGGCGGCGGCGGGCATGGGCTGGCGACGGCTTATTATCTTGCCAAGGAATTTGGCATCACCAACGTCGCGGTGCTGGAAAAGAACTATATTGGCTCCGGCAATGTCGGCCGCAACACCACGATCATCCGCTCCAATTACCTCTTGCCGGGCAATGAGCCTTTCTACGAATTCTCGATGCAGCTCTGGGAAGGGCTCGAGCAGGATTTCAACTATAATGCCATGGTCTCCCAGCGCGGCATCGTCAACCTCTTCCATTCCGACGGCCAGCGCGATGCCTATGCCCGTCGCGGCAATGCCATGCGTATGCATGGCGTCGATGCGGAGCTTTTGAGCCGCGAGCAGGTGCGCCGGATGATGCCGTACCTGAATTTCGACCATGCGCGCTTTCCGATCCTCGGCGGCCTGCTGCAGCGGCGGGGCGGTACGGCACGCCACGATGCCGTCGCCTGGGGCTATGCGCGCGGCGCCGACAGCCGCGGCGTCGATCTCATCCAGCAATGCGAGGTGATCGGCATCCGCCGCGAGGCTGGCGTTGTGACCGGGGTGGAAACGAACCGCGGCTTCATCGGCTGCAACAAGCTGGCGCTGGCGGCGGCCGGTCATACCTCGATCCTGGGTAATATGGCCGATCTGGAATTGCCGATCGAAACCCATGTGCTTCAGGCCTTCGTCTCCGAAGGGCTGAAGCCTGTCATCGACAACGTCATCACCTATGGAGCGGGGCACTTCTATATCTCGCAGTCGGACAAGGGCGGCTTGGTCTTCGGGGCCGATATCGATTACTACAGCTCCTATGCCCAGCGCGGTAACCTCGCCACCGTCGAGCATACGATGGAGGAGGGGGTGGCGCTCATTCCCGGCCTGTCGCGTGTGCGCGTGCTGCGCACCTGGGGCGGCGTCATGGATATGAGCATGGACGGCTCGCCGATCATCGACCGCACGCCGATCGACAATCTCTATCTGAACTGCGGCTGGAACTATGGCGGCTTCAAAGCGACGCCGGCTTCGGGCTTCTGCTTCGCGCACTTGATCGCCAAGGGCGAAAGCCACGAAGTCAGCCGTCTCCTGCGTCTCGACCGCTTCGAGCGCGGCTTCGCGCTGGACGAAAGCGGCAAGGGTCCGCAGCCGAACCTGCATTGAGGGCACGAAACCAATGGCAAGCTTGATCAACTGCCCGCATTGCGGCATGCGACCGAAGGAAGAATTCTCCATTCGCGGCGCGTCCATCGCCCGTCCGGCTCCTTCTGCTCCGGATGAGGATTGGCATCGCTATGTCCATATCCGCGACAATGAGCGGGGACGGATTCTCGAATACTGGCATCACGCGGCGGGCTGCCGCCGCTGGCTGGTCGTTGAGCGCAGCAACATCACCCACGAGGTCTTTTCCGTCACCGATGCCGAGGACAAGGCAAGGGAGGTGGCGCAATGACGGCCTATCGTCTGTCGACCGGCGGCCTCGTCAATCGCAGCCGCCCGCTTTCCTTCAAATTCGACGGCAAGGATATGAGGGGCCTGGAGGGCGATACGCTCGCCGCCGCTCTCCTTGCCAATGATCAGCTGCTCGTCGCACGCAGCTTCAAATATCACCGGCCGCGCGGCATCCTGACGGCAGGTTCGGCTGAACCCAATGCGCTCGTCACCATCGGCAAGGACGGGCGCACGGAGCCGAATACACGAGCCACCGTCGCCGAACTCTATCAGGGCATGACGGCTGCCAGCCAGAACCGCTGGCCGTCGCTGAAATATGATCTTGGCTCGCTCAACGGCCTGTTGTCGCCCTTCCTCGGCGCGGGCTTCTACTACAAGACATTCATGTGGCCGGCAGCCTTCTGGGAGAAGGTCTATGAGCCGCTGATTCGCCGCGCCGCCGGCCTCGGCAAGGCAGTCATGCAGGCCGATCCGGATCGCTATGAGAAAGCCTGGGCGCATTGCGATCTGCTTGTTATCGGCTCTGGTCCTGCCGGATTGATGGCAGCGCTGACCGCGGCGCGTGCCGGCCTGCGCGTGGTCCTCGCCGATGAGGGCTTCCGTCTGGGTGGCTCGCTGTTGTCGGAAAGGGTCTCGATCGGCGGCGCGTCGGCCGATGTCTTCGTTCAGGCGACGCTGGAGGAGCTGCAAGGTTTCGAGAGTGTCACCCTGATGCCACGTACGACAGTCTTCGGCTGGTATGACGGCAATGTCTTCGGTGCGGTCGAGAAGGTGCAGAAGCATGTTGCGATGCCGTCGCCCGACCTGCCGGTCGAGCGTCTGTGGCGTATCGCAGCCAAGCGCGCCATTCTTGCCTCCGGCGCGGAGGAACGGCCCTTGGTTTTCGGCGGCAACGACCGCCCCGGCGTGATGGTGGCCGGTGCCATGCGCAGCTATCTCAATCGCTACGGCGTCGTTGCGGGTCAGAAGGTGGCCGTGTTCACCAATGGCGGCTCCGGCTATCGCACAGCGCTCGACTTGACGGCGGCCGGCGTCGAGATTTCGGCGATCATGGATACGCGCGCCGCCTCTTCCGACGTTGCGCCGCAAGGTGTTCGCGTCGTGCATGGGGCGAGCGTCCACGCGACCAAGGGCAAATATCGCATCAGCGGCGTCATCGCCGATCGCGGCGGCCTGGATGAACTCATTGCCTGCGATGCGCTCGCCATGTCGGGTGGCTGGTCGCCGATCATCCATCTTGCTTGCCAGCGCGGCGCCAAGCCGGTCTGGTCGGACGAGAGCCAGGCATTCATGGCGCCAACAGTTGGCGGTGAGCTGGAGATTGCCGGATCGGCTGCGGGCATCGAGAGCGTTTCCGGCTGTCTCGCCGATGGAGCGGAAAAGGCGCGGAAGATTGTCGAAAGTCTCGGCCGCACTGTTCATGCGGCGGATGTCCCCGAGGTCGAGGGGGACTATGATCCGTCCTTCGCGGCGATCTGGCATGTGCCCGGCGCCAAGGACAAGGCGTTCGTGGATTTTCAGAACGACGTCCATACCAAGGATCTCGGTCTTGCCCTGCGTGAGGGCTTCGGCCATGTGGAGCACGCCAAGCGCTACACGACCAGCGGCATGGCGACCGATCAGGGCAAGCTCGGCAACGTGAACGCCGCCGGCATCATCGCCGGCATGCGCGGCGTCAGTCCAGCCGCCGTCGGCACGACAACGTTCCGGCCGTTCTACACCCCTGTCTCCTTCGGCGCGCTGGCGGGCACGGCGCGCGACAAACACGCGCAGCCCGTGCGGGAATCGCCGCTGCATGGCTGGGCAAAGAAGAATGGCGCGACTTTCGTCGAGGCCGGCCTCTGGTATCGTTCGTCCTGGTTTGCGCGGACGGGCGAAAAGGGTTGGCGTGACAGCGTCGATCGCGAAGTCTTGAACGTCCGCAACAATGTCGGCCTTTGCGATGTGTCGACGCTCGGTAAGATCGAGGTTTTCGGCAAGGATGCGGCGGAATTTCTCAATCGCCTCTATTCCAATGCCTTCCTGAAGCTGCCGATCGGCAAGGCGCGCTACGGGTTGATGTTGCGCGAGGATGGCATCGTCTTCGACGATGGAACGACGAGCCGGCTGACGCCCGATCATTTCTTCCTGACGACCACGACCGCGATGGCCGGCGAAGTCATGACGCATATGGAGTTTTGCGCGCAGACGCTCTGGCCGCAGCTCGACGTTCGCTTCGTCTCCTCCTCCGATCAATGGGCGCAGATGGCGATTGCCGGGCCGAAGGCGCGGCTGGTGCTGGAACAGATCGTCGAGGACGATATTTCCGATGCGTTCTTCCCGTTCCTCGCTGCCGCTGAAGTCATGCTGAAGGGCGGCCTCAAGGCGCGCCTTTTCCGCATCTCCTTCTCCGGTGAGCTTGCCTATGAGCTTGCGGTTCCTGCCGGTTATGGCGAGGCCGTCGCGGATGCGATCATGGAGGCCGGCAAGGCGCATGGCATCTGCGCCTATGGCGTCGAAGCCCTCAACGTGCTGCGCATCGAGAAGGGCCATGTCACCCATAACGAGCTGGACGGCCGCACGACGCCCGACGATGTCGGGCTTGGCCGGATGATGGCGACGCAGAAGCCGGATTTCATCGGCAAGAGATTGTCCACCCGCTTCGGATTGACTGCGGCCGACCGCGTGCAGCTCGTCGGCCTGAAGCCGCTCGATACGACGAAGGAGATTCATGCCGGCGCGCATCTGTTGAGGGAAGGCGCCAGGCCGTCGACCGCGAACGATCAGGGTCATGTCTCCTCGGCCTGCTTCTCGCCCGTTCTCGGCCATTCCATCGCTCTGGCGTTCCTGAAGTCGGGCCGGGAACGGATCGGCGAGCATGTGGTCGTCTGGGACGGGTTGCGCGGCGAGGAAGTGCCGGCGGAGGTCTGCAACCCGGTCTTCGTCGATGCTGACAACAAGAAGCTTTTCGGGTGAGGGATTAATGAGCGTCGCGTATCAAAACAGACATGTGCTGGAAGATCACATTTCCGGCTTCGAGGCTGCCCCCAATCCGAATCATCTTGCCGTTGTCCGCCGGCCGGTCATCTTCTCCGTGCTTGGCAAGGCCGGCGAAAAGGATTGGGTTCTGGCCGGCCTGAAGGCGATTGACGATGTGTCGGTTCGCGACGTCGGGCCGAGAGAATGGCTTGTTCTTTCGGAGACGCTTGGTGTCGAGAGCGTGGCGCGGGATCTCTTCACGCTCGATCCTGCCCGCGTTTCCTTCTTCGAGCAGAGCGACGGCCGGGTGTTGCTTCGTATGTCCGGCCCCAGCGTTCGCCGTATCCTGGCGAAATGCGTGGCCGTCGACCTGCATCCGCAGGTTTTCGCCGAGGGCCAGTCGGCCAGCATGTTGTGCTGCCATGTCAGCGCCAATGTTGCCCGCACCGGCCCTGACCGTTTCGAGATCATCATCCCGCGCTCCTATGCCGGCAGCGTGTTCGAGGAGATCATGGAGATGGGGCGCGAATTTGCCCTGACGGCCGGTTTTGCCGACTGAAAAGCCATAGGCCGCCGGACCTCGAATGCCTTGCCGATCGATTTGTGTCTCCGAAAAGCGATGGCGCGATCCGAACAATTGCGATGGCGCAAACAGACATATCGGTTTCGCAGTTCGGGCTATTTGGCTTCCCGGATAGTCTCTAGGCTGCCCTGCAAATGCGGCCGGTCATACGGGAAAACACCCGGCGACTTCGTGCTGAAAACAGGGGATTCCTAGATGAAAAGCCATGCCAAGGTCGTCGTCATCGGTGGCGGTGTCGTCGGATGTTCGGTGCTCTATCACCTGACGAAGTTCGGCTGGACGGATGTGGTGCTGCTCGAACGTTCCGAACTGACCTCCGGTTCGACCTGGCATGCCGCCGGTGGCATGCATACGATCAACGGCGACCCGAATGTCGCCAAGCTGCAGAAATATACGGTCGAGCTCTACAAGGAGATCGAGGAGTATTCGGGCCAGGACATCGGGTTGCATTTGACCTCGGGCCTTATGCTGGCGGCGACGCCGCAGCGCTTCGACTGGCTGAAGTCGATCCTTGCCAAGGGACGCTATAACGGCCTGGAGGCGACCCTGCTGACGCCCAGGGAAGCGCATGAGATGATGCCGCTTCTCGACCCCGATCAGTTCGTCGGCGCGCTCTACGATCCCGTCGAAGGCCACCTCGATCCTTATGGCACCACGCATGCCTATGCCCGTTCGGCGAAGAAGAACGGTGCCGACATCTATCTGCATACCAAGGTGGAAGAGCTGGTGCAGCGCGAGGACGGTTCCTGGCGCGTCATCACCAACCAGGGCGAGATCATCGCCGAGCATGTCGTCAACGCCGCCGGTCTCTGGGCGCGCGAAGTCGGCCGCATGGTCGGGCTGGAGCTTCCCGTGCTCGCCATGGAGCACATGTATCTGATCACCGAGGACATGCCAGAGGTGATCGACTTCAACAAGACCACCGGCAAGGAACTGATGCACTGCGTCGATTTCGATGGCGAGATCTATCTACGCCAGGAGCGGCAGGGCATGCTGATGGGCACCTATGAGAAGGCATGTCGCCCCTGGTCGCCGCTGACGACGCCCTGGGATTTCGGCCACGAGCTGCTCGCCGAGGATATCGAGCGCATCACGCCGGAACTGGAAGTCGGCTTCCGCCATTTTCCGGCCTTCAACAATGCCGGCATCAAGAAGATCATCAACGGCCCGTTCACCTTCTCGCCTGATGGCAACCCGCTTGTCGGTCCCGTGCGCGGGCTCAGGAACTATTGGTCGGCCTGCGCCGTCATGGCCGGCTTCAGCCAGGGCGGCGGCGTCGGGCTGGCGCTCGCCAACTGGATGATCTATGGCGATCCGGGCTTCGATGTCTTTGCCATGGACGTCTCGCGCTACGGCGACTATGCGACGCTTGCCTATACGAACGCCAAGGTGCGCGAGAACTATGCCCGGCGCTTCTCCATCCGCTATCCGAACGAGGAACTGCCGGCCGCGCGTCCGTTGCTGACGACGCCGATCTACGACAAACTGAAGGAGGCAGGCGGCGTCTTCGGAGCTTACTACGGTCTCGAGCAGGCGCTGTGGTTTGCTCCGCAGGGCGAGGTGGACCAATTCTCCTGGCGCCGCTCCAACGACTTCGACGTCGTCGGCGCCGAAGCGAAGGCGGTGCGCGAGAGTGTCGGCCTGATGGAGACTTCGGGCTTTGCCAAATATTCGGTCAAGGGGCGGGGGGCGGAAGCTTTCCTCGACAGGTTGCTCACCTGCCGCATTCCGGCCGTCGGCCGCATGACGCTGGCGCCGATGCTGAAGCATGACGGCAAACTCATCGGCGATTTCACGCTGGCAAAGCTCGGGGAGGGCGATTTCCTCCTCATCGGCTCAGGTATCGCGGAAGCCTATCATATGCGCTGGTTCGAAAGCCTGCTGCCCAAGGACGGCTCGGTCGAGCTGAAACCGCTGGGCCTGTCGCTTCTCGGCCTCTCGATCGCCGGTCCGAATGCCCGCAGATTGCTGCAGAAGCTGACGCATCAGGACCTTTCGACCGACGCCTTTCCCTTCATGTCCATCCGGCGCATGGATATCGGCATGGCGTCCGCCATCGTCGGACGCGTCTCCTATACGGGCGACCTGGGATACGAGATATGGATGAAGCCAGAACATCAGCGCTACATCTTCGATCTCCTGATGGAGGAGGGAGCCGAATTCGGCATACGGCTGTTCGGCTTGAGGGCGCTGAATGCGCTGCGTCTCGATAAGTCCTATGGCAGCTGGGCGCGCGAATACCGGCCGCTTTACGGCCCCTTCGAGGCCGGCCTCGGCCGCTTCGTGGCGCTTTCCAAGCCGGCCGACTTCATAGGCAAGGCGGCTGCAGCAAAGGAGAAGTCGGAAGGCGGCGCACTGCGGCTGAAAACCTTCATCCTCAAGGCGAGGGATGCCGATGTCATCGGCGATGAGCCGATCTACCACAATGGCGCGGTCTGTGGCTGGGTCACGTCTGGCGGATATGCCCATGCCTCCGGTCTTTCGGTTGCCGTCGGTTATGTTCCGAAGGAAATTGCCGATGAGACACAGGGCTGGTCGATAGAACTGCTTGGCGAACTGTTGCCTGCGAACCTGCAGGCTGAGCCCCTGTTCGATGCCGACGGAGCGCGCATGCGAGCCTAATTATGCTTGTGAAAGCGAAACTGGTAGGCCCCGCAGAGGGCCTGCCGCTGACAAAAGCTCTTCAGCGAAAATTCCCTTGTTGATCATTTTGGCTATTTTTTGAGGCAGGGGATGCCGCTTTTATATCATTTTTGGCCTGATTTGCGCCAGTGCGCGGCGATTTGAAAAGAATTTGTCAATTTCTTGCCTTTTTGGCTTCACATTTCCCTCGAAAGCGGTATGGAATCGCCCCCACGGGTCCTCATGAAGGAAACCCTAAAAGTAATAAGAGGTGCGGTCGATTGACGCCGCATCCAGGGGAAATGACATATGGATTATTTTATCCAGCAGCTCCTAAACGGGCTGACTCTCGGGTCTATCTATGGCCTGATCGCCATTGGTTACACCATGGTTTACGGCATCATCGGCATGATCAATTTTGCCCATGGTGATGTTTTCATGCTCGGCGGCTTTGCCGCTCTCATCACCTATCTGGTTCTCGTGTCGCTCTTCGCCGGCTTGCCGGTGGCGGTCTTGCTCTTGGTGATGCTGATCGTCGCTATGCTGATGACGAGCCTTTGGAACTGGGTGATCGAGCGTATCGCCTACCGACCGCTGCGCGGTTCCTTCCGCCTCGCGCCGCTGATCACGGCAATCGGCATGTCGATCGTATTGTCGAACTTCATCCAGGTTGCTCAGGGTCCGCGCAACAAGCCGATCCCGACGCTGGTGGGTGATGTCTACAACTTCGGCGCCGTGTCGCTGTCGCTGAAGCAGATCATCATCTTCATCATAACGGTCGTTCTGCTTGCCGCCTTCTGGTATCTGGTCAACAAGACTGCGCTCGGTCGTGCCCAGCGCGCCACGGAGCAGGACCGCAAGATGGCGGCGCTGCTCGGCATCAATGTCGACCGCACCATTTCCGTCACCTTCATCATGGGCGCCGCGCTCGCCGCCGTCGCCGGCACGATGTATCTGATGTACTATGGCGTCGCCAACTTCGCCGACGGCTTCACTCCCGGCGTCAAGGCGTTCACCGCGGCGGTTCTCGGCGGCATCGGTTCGCTGCCTGGCGCTGTCCTCGGCGGCCTGATGATTGGCTTCATCGAGTCGTTCTGGTCGGGTAATTTTCCCATCGCGTATAAGGATGTCGCGACATTCGGCATCCTGGCTTTCGTTCTGATCTTCAAGCCAACCGGCATTCTCGGGCGGCCGGAAGTCGAAAAGGTATAACGCCATGGCAAATTCAAATTTCGTTGCAGACAAGACCGCGCCCGGCCTTGTCCAGAAAGGGATTACGGATGCCCTCTGGACCGCGCTGATCGCCTTTGGGATGTTCGTGCTCTATATCGGCCTGAAGACCGATCAGAACATGGACAACAAGCTGGTTATCGTCCAGCGCTGGGGCCTCTTGGCCATCATCGTCGCCATTGCGGCGGTAGGACGCTTCGTGATGACGGTGTTCGTGCGGCCCCGTCTGGAGGCTAGAAAGGCCGAGAAAGCCAAGGTTGCGCCAGTCGTGACCGAGCAGGGTTTCGTCGGTAAGAATTTCAACGCGATAGCGCTGGTTTTCCTGCTTATCTATCCGATGCTGGCACTGGCGCTTTTCGGTCCACAGGGGTCTCTGACCTATGTCGACAACTTCGGCATCCAGATCCTCATCTACGTGATGCTTGCCTGGGGCCTGAACATCGTCGTCGGTCTGGCGGGGCTGCTCGACCTCGGCTATGTCGCCTTCTATGCGGTCGGCGCCTATTCCTACGCGCTGCTCTCGACGCATTTCGGTCTGTCGTTCTGGATACTGCTGCCGCTCTCCGGCATCTTTGCCGGGCTTTGGGGCATGATCCTCGGTTTCCCGGTTCTGCGCCTGCGCGGCGACTATCTGGCGATCGTGACGCTGGCTTTCGGTGAGATCATCCGCATCGTCCTGACGAACTGGACTGACGTGACGAAGGGCAGCTTCGGTATTTCCAATATTACCAAGGCATCGATGTTCGGCATCTACACCTTCGATACCAAGGACCCGCACAACTTCATCCGCAGCTTCGGCCTGCCGTTCTCGTCGGCTTGGTACAAGATCTTCCTCTTTTACGTCGCCCTGGCGCTCTGCGCGCTGATTGCCTATGTGACGATCCGGCTGCGCCGCATGCCGATCGGCCGTGCATGGGAAGCTCTGCGCGAAGACGAGATCGCCTGCCGCTCGCTCGGCATCAATACGGTGACGACGAAGCTGACTGCCTTCGCCACCGGCGCCATGTTCGGCGGTTTTGCAGGTTCATTCTTCGCAGCCCGTCAAGGCTTCGTCTCGCCGGAATCCTTCGTGTTCCTCGAGTCTGCGGTGATTCTGGCGATCGTCGTTCTTGGCGGAATGGGCTCGCTGAAGGGCATCGCCATTGCGGCGATCGCCATGATCGGCGGTACGGAATTGCTGCGCGATATGGATTTCCTTAAGACCGGTCTGGTCGTGGGCAATACGACGATCATTCCCGGCTTCGGTCCCGATTTCACTCCCGAACTGTATCGCATGCTGATCTTCGGGCTCGCCATGGTCGTCGTGATGATCCTCAAGCCGCGCGGCTTCGTCGGCACCCGCGAGCCGACCGCCTTCCTCAAGGAGCGGAAAGCGGTCTCGGGCAGCTTTACCAAGGAGGGCCACGGCTGATGAACGCTGTGACCGCAACCCCCGACGACATCCTGCTGAAGGTCGATCACCTGTCGATGAGGTTCGGCGGCCTGATGGCGATCAACGATCTCTCTTTCGAGGCGAAGCGTGGCGACATCACCGCGTTGATCGGACCGAACGGCGCTGGGAAGACGACCGTGTTCAACTGCATCACGGGCTTCTACAAGCCGACGATGGGCATGATCACGCTTCAACAGAAAAGCGGCAAGGAATATCTTCTGGAGCGGCTTCCGGATTTCCGGATCACGCGCGAAGCCAAGGTGGCGCGTACCTTCCAGAACATCCGCCTGTTTTCGGGCCTGACGGTGCTCGAAAACCTGCTGGTGGCGCAGCACAACAAGCTGATGCGCGCCTCCGGCTACACGATCCTCGGGCTGCTCGGCATCGGCCGCTATAGGGCAGAAGCCAAGAATGCCATCGAACTCGCGCGCTTCTGGCTCGAGAAGGCCGATCTCATCGACCGGGCCGACGATCCCGCCGGCGACCTCTCCTATGGTGCCCAGCGCCGTCTGGAAATCGCCCGCGCCATGTGCACAGGCCCGGAGATGCTTTGCCTAGACGAGCCGGCGGCCGGTCTCAATCCTCGCGAGTCCCTGGTGCTCAACGAGTTCCTGCGCAACATCCGCAAGGATACCGGAACGTCGATCCTTCTGATCGAGCATGACATGTCGGTGGTGATGGAAATCTCCGATCATGTCGTCGTGCTCGAATACGGACAGAAGATCGCCGATGGTACGCCGGATCAGGTCAAGAACGATCCGAGGGTGATCGCGGCCTATCTGGGTGTCGAGGATGAAGAAGTGGGAGAGGTGATTGCCGAAGTCGAGCACCTCCAAGAGGGCGAACATTGATGACGGGGCAACCGCTTCTGAAAGTTGAGGGCGTCGAGACCTATTACGGCAATATCCGTGCCCTTGCCGGCGTCGATATCGAAGTCAACAGCGGCGAGATCGTCAGCCTGATCGGTGCGAACGGCGCCGGCAAGTCGACGCTCATGATGACGATCTGCGGCAGCCCGCAGGCGCGCAGCGGCTCGGTCATCTTCGAGGGGCGCGATATCACTCGCATGCCGACGCATGAGATTGCGCGGCTTCGCATCGCCCAATCGCCGGAAGGCCGGCGCATTTTCCCGCGCATGACCGTCTATGAAAACCTGCAGATGGGCGCGAGCCTCGACAAGCTCAAATATTTCAACGAGGACGTCGAGAAGATCTTCACGCTGTTCCCGCGCCTGAAGGAGCGTCAGTCGCAGCGCGGCGGCACGCTGTCGGGCGGAGAGCAGCAGATGCTGTCGATCGGTCGCGCGCTGATGGCGCGTCCCAAGCTGCTTTTGCTGGATGAGCCTTCGCTCGGCCTTGCGCCGTTGATCGTCAAGGGCATCTTCGAAGCCATCAAGGTTCTGAACAAGACCCAGGGGCTCACGGTGTTCCTCGTCGAGCAGAATGCCTTTGCGGCGCTGAAGCTTTCCGACCGTGGCTATGTGATGGTCAACGGACGGGTGACGATGAGCGGTTCGGGCAAGGAATTGCTTGCCAATCCGGAAGTGCGCGCCGCCTATCTCGAAGGCGGGCATCATTGAGCCTCGTTTTGCGGAGAATTTGATATGCAGGGAATTTTCTTCGAAAGCGATACCGGCGGCCGCATCGTCATCCGCGCGATCATCGTCCTCCTCGGCTTCTGGACGGCCTGGCGTGCGGGCCGGGCAGTGGCCTCCAACTGGGATTCCTATCCGTTGGCGGTGATCTACACCTTCCTGGTCGGGCTCGGGCTGCAATTTCTGCACCACGCCTTGTTCAACGGGCCAGTCTTCGATCTCGGAAACTATGCTCTCGACGTGGTTCTGCTGCTGATCTTCGCGACGGCCGGATATCGCTATCGGCGCACCGACCAAATGGTCAATAATTATTACTGGCTCTATGAAAAGACCTCAGCCTTTTCATGGAAGAAGAAGAATTGACACTGTGCCTAAACTAGGCACAGTCTGCGTGCGACATCGGCGTAATCCTGTCTTATAAAACGAATGACACCTGACGGGATCATGCTTTAAGTATTCGGAATACAAGCGTTACCGGCGTGATGATTGGTGGGTATCGCGCAGGGCAAATCAAACGGAACCCGCTTAAAAATTGGGAGTAACAATATGAAGAAGTATCTTCTGTCGGCGGTGGCTTTGTCGGCAATGATCGCGTTCGGCGGCGTCGCGAAGGCCGACATCATCATCGGCGTTGGTGGTCCCTTGACGGGCCCGAATGCTGCGTTTGGTGCGCAGCTCCAGAAGGGTGCCGAGCAGGCTGCTGCCGATATCAACGCAGCCGGCGGCATCAACGGGGAAAAGGTCAAGATCGAACTCGGCGACGACGTCTCGGACGCGAAGCAGGGCGTTTCGGTCGCCAACAAGTTCGTCGCTGACGGCGTGAAGTTCGTTGTCGGTCACTTCAACTCGGGCGTTTCCATCCCGGCTTCGGAAGTGTACGCCGAAAACGGTATTCTCCAGATTACCCCGGCTTCCACCAACCCGCAATTTACGGAGCGCGGCCTCTGGAACACCTTCCGTACCTGCGGTCGTGACGACCAGCAGGGCGCAGTTGCCGGCAAGTATATCGCCGACAATTTCAAGGGTGCCAAGGTTGCCGTCGTTCACGACAAGACCCCCTATGGCCAGGGCCTCGCTGACGAAACCAAGAAGAACCTCAACGCCGCTGGCGTGACGGAAGTTCTTTATGAAGGCATCACCCCCGGCGACAAGGACTATTCGGCCCTCATCGCCAAGATGAAGCAAGCCGGCGTCGATTTCGTCTACTACGGCGGTCTGCACACCGAAGCCGGCCTGATCATGCGTCAGATGGCCGACCAGGGCGTCAAGGCTCATTTCATGTCCGGTGACGGTATCGTGTCGAACGAACTTGCTTCGATCGCAGGCGACGCCGTCAACGGCACGCTGATGACCTTCGCTCCGGATCCGCGCAAGAACCCGGCTTCCACCGATCTCGTCGCCAAGTTCCGCGCTGCCGGCTACGAGCCGGAAGGCTACACGCTGTACTCCTACTCTGCTCTGCAGGTCATTGCCGCCGCTGCCAAGGCTGCCGGTTCCAACGACCCGATGGCTGTTGCCGACGCGATGAAGGCAAAGGGTCCGTACAAGACTGCCATCGGCGAACTCGGCTTCAATGCCAAGGGCGACATCACCCGTCCGGACTACGTCATGTACAAGTGGTCCAAGGGTTCCGACGGCAAGTATAGCTACGACGAAATCTCGAAGTAATCTTCGCGCTGCCGGCTTGCCGGCATTCGTTCGATCTGAGGAGCCCGGCCATTGGCCGGGCTTTTTTCATTGTTCCCGGCAGAGGATCGCCATTTTCTTCGCGGCGAACCTGCTTTAAGTCTGCCCGATATCGACAGGAGGAGGTGCAGCATGAGCAGACCCCGTATTCTCGTTACCCGGCGCTGGCCTGCTACGGTCGAAGCGGTCCTTTCAGAGCGCTTCGACGTCACGCTGAATAAGGATGACATTGCTCTTGATGCGGGGCAGCTGCACGAGGCGCTGCGAGCTTATGATGCGGTTCTGCCGACCGTTTCCGACAAGCTTCCGGCAGCCCTTTTCGAGGGTGATGCGATCAGGACGAAGATCCTCGGCAATTTCGGTGTCGGCTTCAATCACATCGATATCGCCGCCGCCCGGGCGAAGGGTATCGTTGTCACCAATACGCCCGGCGTGCTGACGGATTGCACCGCCGATATCGCCATGCTGCTGTTGCTGTCCGTCGCCCGCCGTGGCGGGGAGGGCGAGCGGGAATTGCGCGCCGGCGCGTGGACCGGCTGGCGGCCCACACATCTGGTCGGCACCAAGGTTACCGGCAAGACCGTCGGCATCATCGGCTTCGGCCGCATCGGCAGGGCGTTCGCGCAGCGCTGCCATTTCGGTTTCGGCATGGATGTCGTCTTCCATAGTCGCTCCGCCATCGATCCGATGGAAGCCGCGCGCTATGGCGCTATGCAATTGCCGACGGTGGAGGATGTGCTTGCAGTCTCCGACTTCGTCTCCCTGCATTGCCCCGGCGGTGCGGAAAACCATCACCTGATGAATGCCGCCCGTTTCGCCGCAATGAAGCGGAGCGCCTTCCTGATCAATACTGCGCGCGGTGATGTCGTCGATGAGGCAGCGCTGATCTCGGCGCTTGAGCTGGGCACGATCCGCGGCGCCGGTCTCGACGTTTACGAGGCGGAACCGAACGTGCCGGAGCGGTTGAGAGCGATGGACAACGTGGTGCTTCTGCCGCATCTCGGCAGCGCCACCGAAGAGACACGCACGGCCATGGGCATGAAGGTGGTGGACAACATCACCGCCTTCTTTGCGGGGCGCGAGCCGCCAGATCGGGTGGTCTAGCTCCTTCGCCCCGCAATGCAAGGAGAAGGGTGCATCTAGATCTCGTGCAGCACATGAGCGGCCTTGACGGCGGCGGACGCCCGGTTTTCGACGCCGAGCTTCACGTAGATCTGCTCCAGATGCTTGTTCACCGTGCGGGCGGAAAGGCCGAGGATTTCGCCGATGTCGCGGTTGGATTTGCCCTTGGCGATCCATAGCAGCACCTCGGATTCGCGTTGCGTCAGCGAGAAGTGCTGGCGCAGGATCTCGTCGTCGGCGCGTTGATTGGTTGCCGTCAGGCGAAACAGGTATTCGTCGGGGCCGATGGCGCCGAGGAAAGCGAATTGGAGGGCGGCCTGACCGCCATTGCTGATCGAAACGATGTTGTCGCGCGCCGGGCCGAGCCGTTCGCGTTCGAGCATGAAGGCAGCGATGTGTTTCGACGCGAGATCGAGGCCGTCGTCGCTGCCGGTGGCGGCGTTGATGAGGCGTGTCGCCTGCGGCGTCGACCAATGGATCGAACCATTGCCTTTGACCGCCAGGAGATGGCGGCCTGCGGCATCGAGCGCCACTCGCGCACTTTGGGCAGAGCGGGCATTGCGCAGGTGAACGCGGATGCGGGCGCGCAACTCGTCGACATTGATCGGCTTGGTGAGATAATCGACGCCGCCGGATTCCAGTGCGTGCACCACATGCTCGGTCTCGGTGAGCCCGGTCATGAAGACGACGGGAATCTGGGCGATGCCCGCATTGGCCTTCAGCCGGCGGCAGGTCTCGAAACCATCCATCGACGGCATGACGGCATCGAGCAGGATGAGGTCCGGCGTGATGCGCTCGACGATATTCAGCGCCGCCGATCCCGACGTGGCGATCAGCACCGAGAAGCCGGATTGTTCGAGGGCATCGGTCAGGAAGCCGAGCGCCTCCGGCGAATCGTCCACCAGCAAGACTATATCGCGGGGCAGGGTGGGCTCAGCCAATCTGTTCTACCTTTTCGTTGTCGAAGGTACGCAGTGCTTCCAGGAAGCCCCCAAGATCGAAGGCCTGGACATAGGTGCGCAAAGCGTCGGTGAAGGGCTTGTTTTCGTCCAGCTTGGCGAGGTCGGAAAGTTTTGCCTCGATGCCTCTGACATAGCCGATCTCGCCCAGCCGCATCAATTCGTGCACATGCTCCATCCCCGGGCTCTTCAAGGGCGGCGGCGGTTTCGGGGCGACCGGGGCCGATGCGTCGGCATAGGCCCATTTGAGGCCGAGATGTAGGGCAAGCTTGTCGCGAAGCTGGCGGATGTCGATGGGCTTGGAGACGGCGTCATTGTGGCTGTCGTCGCTATCGGCTGCGGCGGCGGCATCGCCGATATTGGCAGACAGCATCAGGATCGGCGCCGTCTGGCCGCTTTCTCTCAGCCGCGAGACCAGCTGCCAGCCGTTCATGCCGGGCATGGAGATATCGACCAGGAAAAGGTCCGGCTTGATGCCTTCGATCAGCGTCAGGCAATCGGGACCGCCGGCAGCGGTCAGCACGATGAAATCGAGCGGTGACAGCACTTCGCGCATCAGCTCGCGATGGTCTTCATTGTCATCGACGACGACGACGGTGCGGCGCGGCCCCTCATAACCGACGATGCGCTGCTCCTGTGGCGGCGGCTTCATCGGGCGAAGCACGGCCGACAGCATCAGGCGGACACGGAATGTCGAGCCCTTGTCCTTCTCGCTGGCGACGGAGATCTCGCCGCCGAGCGTATTCGTCAGCAATTGCGTGATGGTCAGGCCGAGGCCGAGGCCGGGCATGGGCCTTACGCTGTCGGCCTCGCCGCGCTGGAAAGGCTCGTAGATGCGGGTGAGATCCTTTTCGGCGATGCCCCGGCCCGTATCCGAAACGGTGAAGGTGGCGACCTGGTTGCGGTAGCCGACCTCGAAGCGAACGGTGCCCGCATCGGTGAATTTGATGGCATTGGACAGCAGGTTGACGAGGATCTGCCGCAGGCGTTTCTCGTCGGTGCGAACATAGTCGGGCAGGGCGGCCGAGCGCTCATGGATGAAGGCCAGTCCTTTCGCCTGCGCCTGCGGATGGAACATGTCGACGATCTGGTCGAGGAAGTCGTGGATGTTGATCTCGTTGGAATAGACCTGCAGGCGGCCGGCCTCGATCTTCGATATGTCGAGCAGCCCGTCGATCAGGCCGGAGAGATGCTCGGCGCTGCGGCGGATGACCTTCAGCGAGGATTGGCGGGGAGCTGGAATGGTCTCGTCGCGCTCGAGGATCTGGGCGTAGCCGAGCACGGCATTGAGCGGCGTGCGCAATTCGTGGCTGAGACCCACGACATAACGGCTCTTGGCGCGGTTTGCTGCTTCCGCCACTTCCTTGGCGCTCTGCAAGGCGGCGTCCGTCTTCTTGTGCGCGGCGATTTCCTTCAAGAGAAGCGTGTTCTGGCGCGAGGATTCCTCCTCCGCCACCACGCGGCTGTCATGGGCAAGCACGTAGAACCAGCAGACGACCCCGGCGATGACGGCGAAGACGAAGAAGACGATGAGGATGGTGCGGTTGACCACGACAGCCGTTTCAGGCGACGCGGCGCCGACCTGATGCGCGATCATCGCCAGGATGGCGCCGACGGCGGTCAATGCCACGGCGACGGCGATGCCGTAGCGGCCGAGACGCGTGGCGAGCCTGGCGACGATGCTTTCGGGCAGAAGCGTCTTGGCGACAGTGCCGACTTGCGTGTTGAGCCGTGCCTTCGGCTTGCACATATCGTGGCAGCGGCTGTCGAGCGAGCAGCAGAGCGAGCAGATCGGCGCGGCATAGGCCGGGCACCAGGCCATGTCTTCCGGCTCGAAGGGATGTTCGCAGATCGAGCAGGTGATGGTCGAGAGATTCTTCCAGCTCTGGCGCGGCTTGCGGGCCAGATAATATTTGCCCTTGGTGGCCCAGGCGAGAAGAGGCGAGGCGATGAGCGCGACGATCAGGGTGATGTAGGGCGCAAGCGAGGCGGCGACCGCGCCGAAAGCGCCGAAATGGGCGATCAGCGAGATCGTCGCTGACAGTGCCATGGCGCCGAGGCCGACCGGATTGATGTCATAGAGATGCGCGCGCTTGAATTCGATACCCGGCGGCGCCAGCCCGAGCGGCTTATTGATGAAGAGATCGGCGGAGATCGTGCAGAGCCAGGCCATGGAAATGATCGAGAAGATGCCGAGCGTCTCCTCCAGCAGCCGGTAGATGCCGAGCTCCATCAAAAGCAGGGCGATGGCGACGTTGAAGACCAGCCAGATGACGCGGCCGGGATGGCTGTGCGTCAGTCGTGAAAAGAAGTTCGACCAGGCGAGCGAGCCGGCATAGGCGTTCATGACGTTGATCTTCAGCTGCGAGACCATGACGAAAGCCGCCATGAGGAGCAGCGCGGCATTGTGCCAGGGGATCATGTAGCCGAAGGCGGTGAGGTACATCTGCGCGGGATCGGCGGCACGATCGGCTGGCACGCCTGAGGTCAAGGTCAAGACGACGAGGAACGAGCCGGCCAGCAGCTTCGGCGCACCGATGATCACCCAGCCGGGGCCTGCGAGGAAGATCGCCAGGCGATGGCGCCATTTGCGGTGCCCTTCCGGCGGAAGGAAACGCAGGAAATCGGCCTGCTCGCCGATCTGCGACATCAGCGCCAGAATGACGGCGGAGGCGGCGCCGAATTCCACGAGATCGAAGGGTGCGGCACTTCCCGGCGCGCTCGATGCGTGATGAATGCCGGCGAAAGCCCGCCAGAGATCGAATTTCCCCCAGTCGGAAAAGGCGATGAAGACGAAGGGCAGGATGTTGAGAACGATCCAGAAGGGCTGCGTCAGCAACTGGAACCGGCTGATCAGGCGCACGCCATAGGTCACCAGCGGGATCACCATCACGGCGCTGATGATATAGCCGATCCACAGGGGTATGCCGAGCGTCAGCTCCAGTGCGCCCGACATGATCGATGCTTCGATCGCAAACAGCATGAAGGTGAAGCTGGCATAGATCAGCGATGTGATGGTCGAGCCGATATAGCCGAAACTCGCGCCGCGCGTCAGCAGGTCGATGTCGACGCCGTGGCGGATGGCATAGCGGCTGATCGGCAGCCCGATCGCCAGCATGACGATGCTGGCGACGACGATAGCGTAGAAGGCGTTGGTCGTGCCGTAGGATAGCGTGATCGCGCCACCGATCGCTTCCAGTGCCAGGAACGAGATAGCGCCGATCGCCGTCTGCGAGATGCGTTGCGAGGAGAATTGCCGGGCGCTCTTGGCGGTGAAACGCAGGGCGTAGTCTTCCAGCGTCTGGTTCGCGACCCAGCGGTTATACTCGCGTCTCACAGGAATAATGCGTTGCCGCGCAGCCATGCTTACCCTTCAGCAATCCCGCCCATCGTACTCCGGCAGTCCAGAAATGTCGTAACATGGATCGATACCGTGCTTAAGGGCATGAGGGCACCATAGACTGCACATTTCGCCCCGGCGCCTACGTCATATTACGTATGTGGTTTCCCCAGGGGCTGCCGGATAGTCGCGGAAGGCAACGGTTAATCTTCGTTACCGGCCGTTGCGGCAGACAAAAGAGGGGAACCACAAATGAAACTGAAGACTCTCGTCTCCGGCGCGCTGCTTGGCGCCATCATGTCCACCACCGCATTCCACGGCGCCTTTGCCGCCGACGACACCATCAAGGTCGGTGTCCTTCATTCCCTTTCCGGCACCATGGCGATTTCGGAAACGACGCTCAAGGACGCCATGCTGATGCTCATCGCCGAGCAGAACAAGAAGGGCGGCGTTCTCGGCAAGAAGCTCGAGCCCGTCGTCGTCGACCCGGCTTCCGACTGGCCGCTCTTTGCCGAAAAGGCCCGCGAGCTGATCCAGAAGGACAAGGTCTCGGCCGTCTTCGGATGCTGGACCTCCGTGTCGCGCAAGTCGGTTCTGCCCGTCTTCAAGGAATTGGACTCGATCCTGTTCTATCCGGTTCAGTTCGAAGGTGAAGAGTCCGAGCGCAACGTCTTCTATACGGGTGCTGCTCCCAATCAGCAGGCGATCCCCGCCGTCGACTACCTGATGAAGAACGAAGGCGTGCAGCGCTGGGTGCTCGAAGGCACCGACTATGTCTATCCGCGCACGACCAACAAGATCCTCGAAGCCTATCTGAAGTCCAAGGGCGTCAAGGACGAAGACATCATCATCAACTACACGCCGTTCGGCTTCTCCGACTGGCAGACGGAAGTCTCGAAGATCAAGGCCTTCGGCGCAGCCGGCAAGAAGACGGCCGTCGTCTCGACCATCAACGGCGATGCCAACGTGCCCTTCTACAAGGAACTGGGCAACCAGGGCGTCAAGGCCGAAGATATCCCGGTCGTCGCCTTCTCGGTCGGCGAAGAGGAACTGGCCGGCGTCGACACCAAGCCGCTTGTGGGGCATCTGGCCGCCTGGAACTACTTCCAGTCTGTCGACACGCCCGCCAATGCCGCCTTCATCAAGGAATGGCACGCCTACACCAAAAACGACAAGCGCGTGACCAACGACCCGATGGAAGCCGCCTATATCGGCTTCAACATGTGGGTGAAGGCGGTCGAAAAGGCCGGCACGACCGATCCCGATAAGGTCATCGACGCACTCGTCGGCGTCTCGGTTCCGAACCTCACCGGTGGTTACGCCACCATGATGCCGAACCACTACATCACCAAGCCGGTTCTGATCGGCGAAGTGCAGGAGAACGGCCAGTTCGACGTGGTTTCGCAGACCCCTGCAGTGGTCGGCAAGGAATGGTCCGATTATCTGCCCGACAGCAAGGATCTGATCTCGGATTGGCGCATGCCGATGAACTGCGGCAACTTCAACGTTTCCACCGGCAAGTGCGGCGGCAAGGGTTCCTGATTTTCGCCGCCGTAACGCAAGACCGCCGCGGGCAGGCTTTTCTGCCCGTGGCAGCTTGAGGGGACAAGCGCAATGTTCGACAAATTCGTTTACCGCATGGCTTTGGCGCTCGTCGCCTGCTTCTGCCTGGTGCTGGCGCTGACGGCCACGAGCCTGCGCGCCCAGGAGGATGCTCACGGCCTCATCAATTCGCTCGGTCAGGCCAATTTCCAGCAGGCCGCTGCAATCGTCCAGAATCTTGCAAAGACCGGCGACCCCAAGGTCGTGCCGGCACTGCAGGCCTTCTCCGATGGCGATCTCTATATCAGGAAATCCGACAACCAGGTCTTCATCGCCAAGTCCTCCGGCGATGCGATGGCCCTGGTGGACCCACTTACGGGGCAGGCGGCCGGGCAGGAAGCCCAGGACAATCTCGGCAAGATCAAGATCAACAACAGTCTCCGCCGCGCCGTTCGTGCGGCTCTCGGCAGTTTGACGCTGATGAGCCCGGATCGCGGTGTCCGCCTGGAGGCGGCGCAATCGGTGTTGAAATCGCCGAGCGCGGATTCGCTGGAGGCTGTCGAGACGGCGCTGCAGAACGAGAAGGACGCAGAAATTCGTGTCGCTCTTGAACGGGCACGAGCTGTTGCCGTGCTCAGCTCCGATCGCCCTGTGGAAGACAAGAAGGCCGCAATCGAGACGATCAAGGTCGAGGGCGGTCGTGATGCCATCGGCATCCTCTCCTCCGTTTCCGTCGATGACAGTCTCAAGCCGGACGTCGCAGCCGCGATTGCCGGCATCCAGGAACAGTTGAAGTTCTGGGATGCGTTGCAGAACGTCTGGTACGGCCTGTCGCTCGGCTCGGTGCTGCTTCTGGCGGCCATCGGCCTTGCCATCACCTTCGGCGTCATGGGCATCATCAACATGGCGCATGGCGAAATGGTGATGCTCGGCGCCTATTCCACCTTCATGGTCCAGAGCGTCATCCGCACATCCTATCCGGAACTCTTCGACTGGTCGCTGGTGATCGCCTTGCCGGTCGCCTTCATCGTGACCGGCGCTGTCGGCCTCGTCATCGAGCGCGGCGTCATCCGCTTTCTCTACGGCCGGCCGCTGGAGACGCTGCTTGCCACCTGGGGCATCTCGCTGATCCTGCAGCAGGCGGTACGTTCTATCTTCGGGCCGACCAATCAGGAAGTCGGCAATCCCTCCTGGATGTCGGGTTCCTTCGATCTCGGCTATCTCTCCGTCACCTGGAACCGTCTCTGGATCATCGTCTTCGCGCTCGGTGTCTTCGTGGCGCTGCTGTTGCTGCTGAAGCGTTCCGCCTTCGGCCTGCAGATGCGGGCGGTGACGCAGAACAGGCGCATGGCTTCCTCCATGGGCATTCGCACGCCCTGGGTCGATGCCTTCACCTTTGCTCTGGGTTCCGGCATTGCCGGCATGGCGGGTGTCGCGCTCTCGCAGATCGACAACGTCTCGCCGAACCTTGGCCAGAGCTACATCATCGACAGCTTCATGGTCGTGGTGTTCGGCGGGGTCGGCAATCTCTGGGGCACGCTGGTCGGCGCTTTCTCGCTCGGCATTCTCAACAAGTTCCTCGAGCCCTATGCGGGGGCGGTGCTCGGCAAGATCCTCGTGCTCGTCCTCATCATCCTCTTCATCCAGAAGCGTCCGCGCGGTCTGTTCGCGCTCAAGGGAAGGGCGGTGGAAGCATGATCACGGCCTTCATCCTCCGCTCTCTCGACCGCCGCATCAGCATCGCCATCGCGATATTGATCGCCGTCGCCTTCCTCGTGCCACTGTCGAACTTGGCTCTGCCGGAAACCAGCGCACTGCATGTGCCGACCTACCTGATGTCGTTGCTCGGCAAGTATCTGACCTATGCGCTGCTCGCCTTGGCGCTCGACCTCGTCTGGGGCTATTGCGGCATTCTCTCGCTCGGCCACGGCGCCTTCTTCGCGCTCGGCGGCTATGCGATGGGCATGTATCTGATGCGGCAGATCGGCTCGCGCGGCACCTATGGCAACCCGATCCTGCCTGACTTCATGGTCTTCCTGAACTGGAAGGAACTGCCATGGTTCTGGTACGGCTTCGACCATTTCTGGTTCGCCATGATCATGGTGCTGGCGGCACCCGGCCTCCTTGCCTTCATCTTTGGCTGGTTCGCCTTCCGCTCACGCGTCAACGGCGTCTATCTGTCGATCATCACGCAGGCGATGACCTATGCCCTGCTGCTCGCCTTCTTCCGCAACGACATGGGCTTTGGCGGCAACAACGGTCTGACCGACTTCAAGGATATCCTCGGTTTCAACATCCAGGCCGACGGGACGCGCGCCGTGCTCTTCGCCATCACAGCGCTGATCCTGGCGCTGGCGCTGATGCTGTCCTCGGCCATCGTGCGCTCGAAGTTCGGCAAGGTGCTGGTCGGCGTGCGCGACGCGGAAAGCCGCACGCGTTTCCTCGGCTACCGCGTCGAGCACATGAAGCTCTTCGTCTTCGTGGTATCGGCGATGATGGCGGGCATTGCCGGCGCGCTCTATGTGCCGCAGATCGGCATCATCAACCCCGGCGAGTTCGCACCGGCCAACTCGATCGAAGTGGTCATCTGGACGGCGGTTGGCGGCCGGGCAACGCTGATCGGCCCGATCATCGGCGCCATCCTCGTCAATGGCGGCAAGACGGTTTTCACCGGCCTGTTCCCGAGCTTCTGGCTGTTTGCGCTCGGCGGCCTGTTCGTCGCGGTGACGCTGTTCCTGCCCAAGGGCATCGTCGGAACGATCGCTCCCTACATCGGCAGAGGGCGCAAGCCGGAGAGCCCGCAGCCCAAAGCCGCGGAAGACGAAGCCAGCAAGCCCGTACAGGCGGCGGAGTGAGACCATGATCCCGGATATCAAGCCCAACAGCATGCTTTATCTCAACAACGTCTCGGTCTCGTTCGACGGGTTCAAGGCCCTGAATGCGCTGTCGATCGTCATCGAGCCGGGGGAGCTTCGCGCCATCATCGGCCCGAACGGCGCCGGCAAGACCACGATGATGGATATCATCACCGGCAAGACGCGACCCGACGAGGGCGAGGTGTTCTTCAACGGCCAGGTCGACCTGACCAAGAAGGACGAGGCCGATATCGCCCAGCTCGGCATCGGCCGCAAATTCCAGAAGCCGACCGTCTTCGAAAGCCACACCGTCTGGGACAATCTCGAACTGGCGCTCAACCGCAATCGCGGCGTCTTCGCGACGCTGTTCTATCGCCTGACGCCGGCAGATCGCGACCGCATCGACGAAATCCTCGAGACGGTGCGCCTGTCGCATCGCCGGGACGAACTGGCGGCCAATCTCTCCCACGGCCAGAAGCAATGGCTGGAGATCGGCATGCTGCTCGCGCAGGAGCCAAAGCTGCTCTTGGTGGACGAGCCCGTTGCCGGCATGACGGATGCGGAGACGGCGGAGACAGCGGTCTTGCTGAAGGAGATCGCCAAGACGCGCTCGGTCGTGGTGGTCGAGCACGACATGGGCTTCATCCGCGACCTTGGCGTCAAGGTGACATGTTTGGCGGAAGGCTCGGTGCTGGCCGAGGGTTCGATCGATTTCGTCAGCAGCGATCCGAAGGTGATCGAGAATTATTTGGGGCGGTGAGATGCTGACAGTCGAAAACGCAAATCTGCATTATGGCGCGGCACAGGCGCTGCGCGGCATCTCCATCAAGGCCGAGATGGGCAAGATCACCTGTGTCCTTGGGCGCAACGGCGTCGGCAAGAGTTCGCTGTTGCGCGCCGTCACCGGCCAGCATGCGCTGTCGGCTGGCACGGTCGCCTTTAACGGCGTGACGCTGAACGGCATGGCGCCCTTTACCCGCGCCAGGCAGGGCATCGGCTATGTGCCGCAGGGCCGCGAGATCTTTCCTCTGTTGACCGTGAAGGAAAATCTGGAGACCGGCTACGCGCCGGTCTCTCGCCGCGACCGCAATATCCCTGACGACATCTACAGCCTGTTTCCGGTGCTGAAATCCATGCTGTCGCGACGGGGCGGCGATCTTTCCGGCGGGCAGCAGCAGCAACTGGCGATCGGGCGGGCCATGGTGACGCGGCCGAAAATATTGGTGCTGGACGAACCGACGGAGGGCATTCAGCCATCGATCATCAAGGATATCGGCCGGGCGATCCGCTATCTCAGGGATTCCACCGGTATGGCGATCCTGCTGGTCGAGCAATATCTCGATTTCTGCCGCGAGCTTGCCGATTACGTCTACATCATGGATCGCGGCGAGATCGTGCATGAGGGCCTGGCGGAGTCGCTGGATACACCTGAAGCCCGCAGACATCTGACCGTCTGAGGCGAATGCCTTTCTTTTCAGCGTCTGGTGAAAAATGCAGCGGGCGTCGCCTATTGCAGATCGCCATTGCAGGCGATTGCATAAGGCACAGAAATTGCTTGCGTTTATTCCCTGCCGGGTTTCAATGCCTGGGTATTGGCATGGTGTGTTGAGCGGAGAGACCGAATGGCAATGGCAGCGGCGAGCACGAGACCGCAGAGGGCGCGAGGTCGCGGCCATCTGGCGGCCAAGTCGCTTGGCGGTCGCACGCGTCTTGCCGAGCTTTACCAGGAAGGAGCGGCGAAGATCCGGTTGCCCGAGACTTTCGACAGTTCCATGGAAGCGGTCATCATCAATACCGCCGGCGGGCTCACCGGCGGTGACCGTATGGATTGGAGCGTCGTTGCCGGGCCTAGCACGCGCATTGACGTGACCACCCAGGCCTGTGAGAAGATCTACAAGGCTTCGGCCGATAGCGCCGTGGTGGAGACATCAATCAGGGTCGGTGCCGGCGCGCGCGTCGATTGGCTGCCGCAGGAAACCATCCTGTTCGACCGCGCCTCGCTGTCTCGCAAGCTGCATGTCGAGCTTGACGAAACAGCCGAATTTCTTGCCGTTGAGGCGATTCTGCTGGGACGGAAGGCAATGGGCGAGACGATGGTGCAGGGGCTGTTCCGTGATCGTTGGCGCATCCGCCGCGACGGGCGCCTGATCCATGCCGAGGAACTGAGGCTTGGTGGCGATATTGCGGCTTTGACGGCCGAGAATGCCGTGCTCAGCGGCCAGGTCGCCTTCGCGACGCTGCTTTATGCCGGACCGCTGGCGGAAACCTATCTGCGCCAGGTCCGGCCGCTTGTCGAAAGCCATATGGGAGGCGTCAGCCACTGGAGAGAGAAGCTCGTGGTGCGGCTTGCGGCCTCCGATGGTTTCGCGCTCAGAAAAATCCTGATCCCGATCATTTCCGCCTTGCGCAACGGAGCGCCAGTGCCGAAAGTCTGGAACCTGTAGTCCGAGAAAACAGCAATTACATAGGTAGGCGATGAACCTCACTCCGAGAGAAAAAGACAAGCTGCTGATTTCCATGGCGGCAATGGTGGCGCGGCGGCGGCTGGAGCGTGGCGTCAAGCTCAATCATCCCGAGGCCATCGCGCTGATCACCGACTTCGTGGTCGAGGGCGCGCGGGATGGCCGTCCGGTTGCCGAGCTGATGGAGGCCGGCGCCCACGTCATCACCCGCGATCAGGTGATGGAGGGCATTGCCGAGATGATCCATGACGTACAGGTCGAGGCGACGTTTCCGGATGGAACCAAGCTGGTGACCGTGCACGAACCAATCCGCTGAGGTTGCGATGCTGGAACTCAGACCCAATTGCGAATGCTGCGACCGGAATTTGCCGCCGGAAAGCCTTGATGCGATGATCTGCACCTTCGAGTGCACGTTCTGCGTTAATTGCGTCGGTAATGTTCTCGGCGGCATCTGCCCGAATTGCGGCGGCGAACTCGTTCAGCGTCCCATTCGCCCGGCGGCGTTGCTCGCCAAATATCCTGCGTCGACCAAACGTGTTCTGAAAGCGGAAGGCTGTGCGCCCGTCCGGGCTGCATAAGGAGAAAGACCATGATCCCAGGCGAAATCATTGCCGCAAGCGGCGATATCGAACTCAATGTCGGTGCACCCACAGTAACGCTTGAGGTTTCCAATACCGGCGACAGGCCGGTGCAGGTCGGCAGCCACTATCATTTTGCCGAAACGAACGGCGGCCTATCCTTCGATCGCGACAGGGCGAAGGGCATGCGGCTCGATATTCCCGCCGGCACCGCGGTGCGTTTCGAGCCGGGCCAGACGCGCTCGGTGACGCTCATCCCACTTTCCGGCAAGCGCGAAGTCTATGGCTTTCGGCAGCAGGTCATGGGCAAGCTCTAGGCTCGCGGGGGAGCGACATGTCTTTGAAATTGGTTGCATTCGGTCCGTTTGTTGCGGCGGTTTTGATGTGCGGTCAGGCGTTTGCGCAAAGCGACGCGGATCAACCGAAAATCGATTGCAAGAATGCCCAGACGCAGACGGATATGAACACCTGCGCCGCCCTCGATTTTCAGAGGGCCGACAAGGCGCTGAACGAGCAATACAAGAAGACCCGTACCGCCATGGTCGCGATAGATGCCGACCTCGACGCCGATATCAAGGGCGCGGAAAAGGCATTGGTGAAGGCACAGCGCGCCTGGATCGATTTCCGTGACAGCCAGTGCGAGGCGGAAGGTTTCGAAGCCCGGGGCGGAACGATGGAGCCGCTGCTCGTTTCCGGTTGCAAGACGACTTTGACGCAGCAGCGGACCAAGGAGCTGAAGGTGCTGGCAGATGGATCGGAGGGCGCGCAGTGAGCGCGAAGCGCACGATCATGATCGTCGGCAACGGTGAGATTGCGGAAGGGGTCACGGAAGAGATCGACGCCGCCGATCTGGTGATCCGCTTCAACGATTGCCGCTCCATGGGTGCCGGCGGCAGCCGGACCCATGTCGTCGCGGTTTGCAATACCGGCCGGCCGGCGCGCGCCATGCTGGGTTCGGCCGAATGGCGCAAGAGCCCAGCCGTCGCCTCCGCCTCCGAAATCTGGAGCGTGCGCGATCCCGGTAAATTCGCTGCCCTGCGTGCGCCGCTGGCGCTGTCGCATCCGGAACTCGATGATTTCTGCGACGACTATACCGATCAATTCACCGCCTTCTGCCATGCGACGGGCAAGCGTCATGTCGTGATCGACCGGTCCGTCCATGACAGCGTCGATGCGGCGCTGGCGGCCTACGAGCCCGGCGCCTATGTGGCGCCGAGCAGCGGCATGATCGTGATCGCGGACGTACTCTTGCACCACCCCGACGACGATATCGCCATTACCGGCTTCAGCCATACGGGCTGGGACGGCCATCCCTTTGCCGCCGAGAAGCGGCTGGTGGACGGCTATGTGTCCCGGGGCCGCCTGAAGCGCCTCGCCGATACGAACCTTATCTCTGCCTCCGAAGGAGACTGATTCATGCCCTATAAGATTTCCCGCGCCGCCTATGCCAGCATGTTCGGACCGACCGTCGGCGACAAGGTGCGGCTGGCCGATACCGAATTGTTCATCGAGGTGGAAAAGGATTTCACCACCTATGGCGAGGAAGTGAAGTTCGGTGGCGGCAAAGTCATTCGCGACGGCATGGGGCAGAGCCAGGTGACGCGCGCGAACGGCGCCGTCGACACCGTCATCACCAATGCTTTGATCCTCGATAATTGGGGGATCGTGAAGGCGGATATCGGCTTGAAGGACGGCCGCATCGTCGCGATCGGCAAGGCCGGCAATCCGGATACCCAGCCGGGTGTCAACATCATCGTCGGGCCGGGCACCGAGGCGATTGCGGGCGAGGGGAAGATCGTCACCGCCGGCGGCATGGACAGCCACATCCATTTCATCTGCCCGCAGCAGATCGAGGAAGCGCTGATGTCTGGCATCACCACGATGCTCGGCGGCGGCACCGGGCCGGCGCATGGCACTCTGGCGACCACCTGCACGCCGGGACCCTGGCATCTGGCGCGCATGATCGAGGCCTTCGACGCCTTCCCGATGAATATCGGCCTTTCGGCCAAGGGCAATGCCTCGCTGCCGGCAGCTCTGGAGGAGATGGTGCTCGGTGGTGCCTGCTCATTGAAGCTGCATGAGGACTGGGGCACCACGCCGGCGGCGATCGACTGCTGCCTGAGCGTTGCCGACGAATATGACGTGCAGGTGATGATTCACACGGATACGTTGAACGAAAGTGGCTTCGTCGAGGATACGATCGGTGCCATCAAGGGTCGTACCATCCATGCCTTCCACACGGAAGGCGCGGGCGGCGGGCATGCGCCCGACATCATCAAGATCTGCGGCCAGTCGAACGTCATCCCGTCTTCGACCAATCCGACGCGCCCCTATACGGTTAATACCATCGCCGAACACCTCGACATGTTGATGGTCTGCCATCACCTGTCGCCATCGATCCCCGAGGATATCGCTTTTGCCGAAAGCCGCATCCGCAAGGAGACGATCGCAGCCGAGGATATCCTGCACGATATCGGCGCCTTCTCGATCATTTCGTCCGACAGCCAGGCCATGGGCCGCGTCGGCGAAGTGGCGATCCGGACATGGCAGACCGCCGACAAGATGAAGCGTCAGCGCGGCCGCCTGGCCCAGGAGACCGGCGACAACGACAATTTCCGCGTGAAGCGCTACATCGCCAAATATACGATCAACCCGGCCATCGCCCATGGCGTCAGCCACGAGGTGGGATCGATCGAGGTCGGCAAGCGTGCCGATATAGTGATCTGGAACCCGGCCTTCTTCGGCGTCAAGCCGGAGATGATCCTGCTCGGCGGCTCCATAGCGGCTGCACCGATGGGCGATCCGAACGCCTCGATCCCGACGCCGCAGCCGATGCACTATCGCCCGATGTTCGGTGCCTATGGCAAGAATCGCACGAATTCCTCGGTGACGTTCGTCTCCCAGGCTGCATTCGATGCAGGTCTTGCCGGCAAGCTCGGCATTGCCAAGACGCTCCTGCCCGTCAGGAACACGCGCGGTGGCATTTCCAAGGCGTCGATGATCCACAATAGCCTGACGCCGCATATCGAGGTGGACCCCGAGACCTATGAAGTTCGCGCCGATGGCGAGCTTCTGACATGTGAGCCGGCGACGGTGCTGCCGATGGCGCAGCGTTATTTCCTGTTCTGACAGGTTTTTTGACGGCCGATCATTGGCAGCTGAAAAAGCCCCGGTTTCCGGGGCTTTTTCAGCTCCGCGTACTTAATGCTGCGTTATCATAGGCTTGTGGCGGCAACTTTGCGCATCGCTTTTCGACTTGCGAAAGCGATGATGTCGGCGGCCATTTCTGATTGTTCACAACTTGGGAAATACCACGCATTTTAATCGTTACATTAAAGACCTGGAAGCGTCTTCACCCCTATTTCACATGATTGAAATGGTGGCTGAGGAAGGTGAATCGCATGAGACAATGGATTTCGCTGCAAGCCGATCTCGGTAATTTTCAGCGGCGGCGTGCGATCTATATTTTCGCGTTAAAGATGAGTTTTGCAGCCGTCATCATGTCACTTTTGATCATGCTTGTAATGCTGCCCGTGCTGCAGTGGTTCGATCTCTTGCCAGTGCCGATTTCGGAGGCGATGCGTCTCGGTGTCCTCTTGGCATGGATCGTCGGCGGTACCGTTTCCGGCGCGCTGGCGGCGCTGGCAGGTTGTTCGATTCACAAGCTTGCCGTCTCCCGCGCCGAGTTCCAGCGGCTGAGCCGCACCGACATGCTGTCCGGCTTGCTCAATCGTCGTGCCTTTACCGAAGCATTGGATCAGGCCGCCGAAGGTGCGTCACTCGTCATCTTCGATGTCGATCGGTTCAAGACGATCAATGATCGCTTCGGACATGCATCCGGCGATGCCGTCATCGTTGCCGTATCGCAGATATTTGCGCATGTCTTTGCCGGCGAGGACGTGATCGCTCGTCTCGGCGGCGAGGAATTCGGCGCCATCGTTCACGGCGGCGACACGTCTGAACGCGTTGCCCGCATCGAGAGCATCAGGGCTGAGATCGCCAATCATCCCATCGCCGTCGAAGGTGGTTCGGTGAAGATCACCATTTCCGCGGGAATCGCCGACATAGGCAAGGACCGCAAGTCGGAAGCCGTTTATGCGGCAGCCGACAAGGCGCTCTATCTCGCCAAGACGCTTGGCCGCAACCGCGTGGTCCACGAATACGAACGGCTGAACCACGTCTGGCATCGTTCTGCAACCGACCAGAAGCGCGAAGCCACGGCGGAGCATGTGGAACCGAAGCGCTACGCGCAACGAATATAGAGCTTTGCGAAAGCGGCATTGGCGCTTGCGCCGGAAGCGACTATTTTGCATGGTCTGACAAAGCTTTGAATTGGACCCGCCATGCAACATGTTACCTCCTATCTGCCGGCCGGCACGCCGTCCTCCAATCCGATCGATCGTGTCGTCCTGCCGCATGATTTGCGGCATCTGCGCCGCAAGCTGCTGCATCTCGAAAACGGCGACATGGTCATGCTCGACCTGAAAGAGCCGGTCCTGTTTGCCAATGGCGACCTCCTGGTGCGCGAGGACGGCGAGTTGATCGAGATCGTTGCGGCGAATGAGAAGCTTTTCGAAATCAAGCCGCGTGATCGCAGGCATCTGATCGAGCTTGCCTGGCATCTTGGCAATCGCCATCTCCCGGCGCAGATCGAAGAGGAACGCATCCTGATTTTGCGCGATCATGTGATCCGTTCCATGCTCGAAGGGCTCGGCGCGACGGTCACGGAAGTCAGTGAGCCTTTCCAGCCTGCTCGCGGTGCCTACCACTCCCATGGCGGCCATTCGCATGACCATGCCGATCATCACGATCATGGGCACGATCACCATTCGCACGATTGAACGCCGATGAGCGAGGGGATGGCAGCGGACGATCGCAATCTGCAGGCGCTGTTGCGGCTGATGGCTTGGCTGTCGCCGGCTTTTCCGGTGGGGTCCTTTGCCTATTCCGGTGGGCTCGAGCGTGCGGTGCATGACGGGCTGGTTCACGATAGCAAGAGCCTGCGTGATTGGATCGCGACCCTCATCCAGCATGGCCCTGTCTGGAATGATGCCGTCCTGCTTGCCGAGGCACATCATGCCGGCGAGGATGCGCTGCGGCTTGCCGCGGTAGCGGAACTTGCAGAAGCGCTGGCGGGCTCGAAAGAGCGCCACAATGAAACGATGCTGCTCGGCGACGCCTTTTTGTCGGCCGCCGGCGCCTGGCCGCACGGGATATTTTCGATGCTGCCGGCAAAGACTGCATATCCCGTCGCAGTCGGCGCGGTAGCCGCCGCACACGAGATATCCATCGAGAAGACACTAGCCGCCTTCCTGCATGCCCTTGCGTCGCAGATGCTTTCGGCCGGCATCCGGCTCGGCGTGACCGGGCAGAAGGATGGCGTTGCGATCCTGGCCGCCTTGGAGGATATCATCGCCGACGTGGCGAAACGGGTAGCGCAATCCGATCTCGATGATCTTGGCGCTGCGACTGTGCACGCCGACATTGCAAGCCTGCGTCATGAAACCCAGGAGACGCGGCTCTTTCGCTCATGATCCGCGTCTTTGGGGAAATGCTACAATCGAGGCACGCCCTACGTCATTCGCCGCTGTGCGGCAGGCCGACGCTTCGCTATGCTGCTATTTTATTGGAGTTTCCAGCATGAAATCGAGAAATGGACCTTTGCGTGTCGGTATCGGCGGCCCCGTCGGTTCGGGCAAGACGGCGCTGACGGAAAAGCTGTGCAAGGCGATGCGCGACGATTATTCCGTCGCCGTCGTCACCAACGACATCTATACGACTGAAGATGCGGAGGCGTTGGTGCGGATGCAGGCGCTGACGTCGGATCGCATCGTCGGCGTCGAAACCGGCGGCTGCCCGCATACCGCCATTCGCGAGGATGCGACGATCAACCTGCAGGCTATCGCCGGCCTCAACGAGCGGCTTCCGGATCTCGACGTCGTCTTCATCGAATCCGGCGGCGACAATCTGGCCGCGACCTTCTCGCCCGATCTCGCCGATATCACCATCTACGTAATTTCTGTGTGCCAGGGCGAGGAAATTCCGCGCAAGGGCGGCCCCGGCATCACCAAATCGGACCTGCTCGTTATTAACAAGAAGGATCTGGCGCCTTTCGTCGAGGTCGATCTCGAGGTGATGGACCGCGATGCCACGCGCATGCGCCAGGCTCGTCCTTTCGTGTTTTCCGACATGAAGCGGGGAGAGGGCGTCGGTACGATCGTCAGCTTCCTGAAGGAACAGGGCGGCCTTTAGGCCGTCCCGTCACCTATCGGTTTCGCCAGGTCGAGCCGACCGCTATTCGGCGGCGAACGGCGGCAGCTTCAGCACATTCGTACCGGTCGCCTTGCGACCCCTGACATCCCTGTTCTCGATGACCTCCAGTCGCTCTTCCAAGGCGGCGAGCGACTGTCGGTTTTCATTGACGGCAGTCGCCAGGCTTTCCTTGGTCACGACTTCATCATCCGCGTCCTTCTTGCCGACCAGTTTGCCGAAGAGGAAGCCGAGCAGGCGCGAGAGGTCGTCCATGATCAAGAAGAAGGACGGCACGACCACCAGGCTGAGGACGGTGGACACGATGATGCCGCCGATCACCGCAATCGCCATCGGCGCGCGGAAGGAGCCGCCTTCGCCGACACCGAGCGCGGACGGCAGCATGCCGGCCGACATGGCGATCGAGGTCATGATGATCGGCCGCGCACGCTTGCGGCCGGCCTCGACGACGGCTTCCAGCCTCGGCATGCCTTGATGCATCATCTCGATGGCGAAATCGACGAGCAGGATGGCGTTCTTGGTCACGATGCCCATCAACATGAGAATGCCGATCATCACAGGCATGGACAGGGCATTGCCCGTCAGGATGAGTGCCAGCGCCACGCCGCCGATCGCCAGTGGCAGCGACAGCAGAATGGTAAAGGGCTGGATGATGTCCTTGAACAGCAGCACCAGCACGGTCAGAACCAGCAGTAGGCCAAGCAGCATGGCATTGCCGAAGCTCTGCTGCATTTCCTTCTGGACCTTGGTGTCGCCGCTTTCGGCCAGATGCACGGTTGCCGGGATCTTGGCGCTGTTGACGATATCGAGGAAATGCTCCGATGCCGTATCCAGCGCCACGCCCTGCGGCAGGTCCGCGCCGATGGAAACGACGCGGTAGCGGTTGTTGCGCTTGATCGAAGACAGGCCCTCGGTATAATCGATGTCGGCGACGCTCGACATCGGCACGGTGGTGCCTGAGGCGGTCTTGATGCGCAAGGCACGGATCGCCGCCAGATCGCGGCGCATGCCGAGCGAAGCCTGGACGCGGATCGGTATCTGGCGATCGTCGAGCGAGATCTTCGCAAGCGACGCGTCGATATCGCCGATGGTGGCCACACGAACCGTATCGGAAATCATCTGCGGCGTGATGCCGAGGCGTGCGGCTTCGTCCTTGCGCGGATAGATCTGCAGTTCGGGACGCGGCAGGGCGCCGTCGGCGCTGACGTTGGCGAGCGCAGGATCGGTTCGTAACTTGGCTTCGAGAATGCCGACCGCCTGGTTCAGATCCTTCTCGTTGCGGGAGAGGAAGTTGTAGGTGAGGTCGCGGTCGCCACGGTCGTTGAGCTTGGTGATGCGGACGTCAGGTATCGAACGCAATTTCGCGAAGACTTCCTTTTCCACATCCCATTGCGGACGCTCGCGGCCATGCACGGTGACCTTCGGCAGGTGAGGGCCGATGACTGGCAGCGAGCCGAGGACGTCGTTCACCAGCTTCTTGACGAGCGACTGGTCGAGCTTGCCGAGTGTCAGCGTCACGGTCGCGCGGCGAAGCTCCAAATCGCCCTTCGGCGAAGCACCGCCGAGAACGAAGACGTTTTCAACGCCGTCGATGCCCTTGACGCGCCGGTAGATCTCGTTGGTCGCCTGTTCCGTATCCTCGAGCCGTGCATTCGGCGGCAGCTCGGCTGACAGAACGATACGCGATGAATCGTCCGGCGGAATGAAGCTGCCGGGGACGAACATGATCAGCGCAAAAACCGAGGCGATGGAAAAGGCGAAGGCCGCCAGCAGCGTCGGATAACGCGTATACCACCGCTTGGTCGTCAACCGCACCAGTGCGCTGTAGCCGCGCATGAAGGGGCCGTCTTTGTCGTGGTGATCGTCGACCGCATCTTCGGCGCGCATGAGATAGGCCGCCATCATCGGTGTGATCAGACGCGCCACAAGCAGCGAGAAGAACACCGAGAAGGCGACTGTCAGGCCGAACTGAATGAAGTACTGGCCCGGAATGCCCGGCATGAAGGAGACCGGGACGAAGACCGCGATGATGGTGAAGGTCGTCGCGATGACGGCCAGGCCGATTTCATCGGCGGCATCGATGGCGGCACGGTAAGGCGTCTTGCCCATCTTGATGTGGCGGGCGATGTTCTCGATCTCGACGATGGCATCATCCACGAGAATGCCTGTTGCCAGCGTCAGCGCCAGGAAGCTGACGAGATTCAGCGAGAAGCCGATCTGGTTCATGATCCAGAATGTCGGGATCGCTGACAGTGGCAGGGCGACCGCCGAAATCAGCGTCGCGCGCCAATTCCGCAGGAAGAGGAAGACGACGAGAACCGCCAGGAGCGCACCTTCGAGCAGCGTGTGCATCGCCGCTTCGTAATTGCCGTAGGTGTAATAGACGGAGTCGTCGATCATCTCGATAGAGACGTTCGGATTTTCGGCGCGCACCTTGTTGAGCGTATCGCCAACCGTCTTGGCGACCGTTACCTCGCTGGCGCCCTTGGCGCGGAACACGCCGAAGGTGACGACGGGGGCGCTGTTGAACCGCGAGAACGACTTCGGCTCCTGATAGGTGTCCTTGATGACGCCGAGAGCGGAGAGCTTGACGAAGCGGCCGTTGGTCAGCGCGATCGTGGTATCGACAAGCTGCGCGACCTCGCGGGCGTCGCCAAGCACGCGGATCGCCTGTTCGCTGCCCGCGACCTGGCCGCGGCCGGAACCCAGATCGATGTTGGTGCTGCGCAACTGCTGGCTGACCGAAAGCGCCGTAATGCCGTAGGCATTCAGCTTGTTCGGATCGAGCTCGATGCGCACCTCGCGGTCGGCGCCGCCGTAGCGATCGACGCGGCCGATACCCGCCTGGCCCTGCAGCGCGCGCTTGATAACGTCGTCAACGAACCAGGACATTTCCTCAAGGGTCATGTTCGGCGAGGAGACGGCGAAGCTCTGGATCGCCTGGCCTTCGACATCGACCTTCGAGACGATGGGCTCATCGATCGTGGACGGCAGATTGCCGCGGATGCGATCGATGGCGTCCTTGGTATCCTGAACGGCCTGTTGGGTCGGCACTTCCAGGCGGAAGATCACGACGGTCTGCGATTGGCCGTCGGTGACGGTCGATTGTATCTCGTCGATGCCGTTGATGCCGGCAACGGCGTCTTCGACCTCCTTCGTCACCTGCATTTCGAGCTCGGCGGGCGAGGCGCCGCTCTGCGTCACCGTGACGTTGACAACAGGCACGTCGATGTTCGGGAAGCGCGTGATGGGCAGATTGAAGAAGGCGTGCGCGCCCACCACCATCAGCAGGAAAAAGCCGAGGAGCGGGGCGATCGGATTTCGGATGGACCAGGCGGAGAAGTTCATCTTGCCATTCTCGCTCAGTTGGAGGCTTGCGGCGTTTCGCGCACGGGCGTGATGTGGTCGCCGTCGCGGACATAGGCGCCGGCCTTGGCGACAACATCTTCGCCGGCCGTCAGGCCTTTGAGGATCTCGACATAGGCTCCGTCCTGGATGCCGGTCTCGACATTGACGAACTTGACGACGCCGTTCTCGACCTTGCGGGCGGAAGAGCCGTTTTCGTCGCTATTGACGGCGGTCAGCGGCAGGGAGACACCCTCTTCCTGCCGGATGACGATCTCGGCGCTGCCGTACATGCCGGCACGCGCCTTGTCGCCCTCGTCGATGGTGATGTGCACCGCGCCGAGGCGAGTAACGGAATCGACGACAGGCGCGACGAGGCGGACGGTGCCGCCAAGCTTTTCGCGGCTGCCGGAGAGCGAAATCAAAGCCTTCTGCCCGGTGGCGATCTTGGTGATGTCGCTTTCGGAAACGTCGACCACCAGTTCAAGCTGGCTGTCGCGGATGATGGTGAAGAGCGGATCGCCGCTGCCGTTGGCGATGGCGCCGACGCGGGCGTTGCGCGAGGCAACCGTGCCTGCGACCGGGGTCTTGATGCCGGTACGGGCAAGTTTCAGGTCGGTGTCGGCGATCTGGCTGTCGGTGACCTTGAGATCGGCTTCGGCGACCGCGATCGCCTGTTCGGCGGACCCCACGCGAGCCTTGTTGGCTGCGGCCGACGCGTTTGCCTGCTCGACTGACGAGGTCGACATCGTGCCCTTGGCGCCCATTGTGACCGCGCGGACGCGTTGCAATTCAGCTTCTTCCGCGTTGGCGTGAGCCTCGGCGAGCTGCGCGTGCAGCTGGGCAAGGCTTGCCTCGCCCTTGGCGCGCGTGGCCTGCATCTGGCTCTTCTGCAGGATCAGCGCGTCTTCGTTCAGCGTGGCGAGCGTGCTGTTTGCCTCGACCTTGTCGCCGACATCGGCATTCAGCGAGCGGATGGAGAGGCCATCGACCTGCGGCTGGATGTAGATTTCTTCGACGGCCTTCACCGTGCCCGTCGCGACGACCCTGTCGACCAGCTTGCGCATCGTGGCGGTGGTAATGACGATCGCCGGCAGGTTCTGCTTCGGGGTCGTGACGGCAGGCTCCTCCGCCAGCGCGGCGGGTGCGGCCAACAAGGAAAGCATGATTGCGGTCGTGCTTAGAAATCTAAACGGCGTAAGGGCCATGCGTCCGGTTCCAGTTCGGCATCTCGGTAAAAGGATTTCGCTGTTTTCCGTCGCGAACACGGGGATCAATGCGTGCGGGCCGGCTACTCCGGCGGATCAATATCCGTCTGTCATGCCTGCAGGTCCCTCATCCTAAATTCGCTCCTGTACATGGGAGCGGTTTCCAAATTTCACAAGATCACGAGAAAATGATTTCGCGGGTAATTTTACCCGTCGCAACTCTGCGAAGCAATCACGGCATTGTGATGTCGGCATTCGAATAGTTGATAGTTGTGAGCTTTTCGTGCAAGTGTCGCGATAAGGCCAGCTTTTTGTTGCGGCTGTTACAAAATGAAAAAAACGCGCGAGGCATGAAACCTCGCGCGTTTCGGTTGTTCGCGATGCCTGAGACTATTTCAGGGCCGCGTCCGTGATCTCATGCGTATAAGCGCCGGTCGGCTTCTTGTTGATGATCTTCTGGTCGAGCAGCGCCTCGACGGTGCGATCATAAAGCTTCGCGTCGAGCTTGCCGCTGCCGATGAGCTTGGCGACTTCGCCCATCATGCGCTTCTGGTGGTTTTCGTCCTGGCCGCCATTGTCCATGACGATCCCGGCGGCTTCATCCGGATGTTCGACGGCATATTTCCAGCCTTTCATCGAGGCGCGGACGAACTTGACCATATCGGCCTTGAACTTCGCATCCTTCAGCTTGTCTTCCTTGACATAGAGGCCGTCTTCCAGAAGGTCGACGCCGAGCTTGGTATAGTTGAAGACGGTCAGGTCTTCCTGCTTGAAACCGGCATCGATTGCCTGCCAGTATTCATTGTAGGTCATGACCGAGATGCAGTCGGCCTGCTTCTGGACGAGCGGCTGCACATCGAAGCTCTGCTTGAGCACGGTGACGCCGTCCTTGCCGCCATCGGTCTTCAGGCCGATCTTGTGCATCCAGGCGAAGAACGGATATTCGTTGCCGTAGAACCAGACGCCGAGCGTATGTCCCTTGAAATCCTTCTCCGTCTTGACCGGGCCATCCTTCGGGCAGATCAATTCCAGGCCGGACTTCTCGAAGGGCTGGGCGATGTTGATCAGCGGCACGCCCTTTTCGCGGGCAACCAGCGCGCCACCCATCCAGTCGACGATGACATCGGCGCCGCCGCCGGCGATCACCTGTTCCGGGGCGATATCCGGGCCGCCCGGCTTGATGTCGACGTCGAGGCCTTCTTCCTTGTAGAAGCCCTTGTCCTTGGCGACGAAATAGCCGCCGAACTGGCCCTGGGCCACCCATTTCAGCTGCAGCGTCAGCTTGTCGGCGGCCGTCGCGGCCTGGGTTGCGGCCAGCGTCATAGCGCTTGCCATCAATGCGAACATCAGTTTTTTCATGTTTTCACCCTTTTCCCTCTGAAGTTATGCCTTGATCCCTTGAGGAGATCCCGGATTACGTCTGCCCACTGCGGATAGACGGATGCCAGAACGTCGTCATTCTCTCGATAATGGCGACGATACCGTAGAAGACGGAGCCTGCGACCGCGGCGACCGCGATCTCAGCCCAGACCATGTCGAGATTCAACCGGCCGTTTTCGGTCGAGATGCGAAAGCCCATGCCCGACATGGGAGTGCCGAAGAACTCCGCTACGATGGCACCGATGAGAGCCAAGGTCGAGTTGATCTTCAGCGCATTGAAAATAAAGGGAGCGGCGGCCGGCAGGCGCAGCTTCAGCAGCGTCTGCCAGTAGTTCGATGCATAGGTGCGCATCAGGTCGCGCTCGATATTGCCGGCTGCCGCCAGGCCGGCCACCGTGTTCACCAGCATCGGGAAGAAGGTCATGACGACGACGACGGCGGCCTTGGACTGCCAATCGAAGCCGAACCACATGACCATGATCGGCGCAACGCCGATGATCGGCAATGCCGAGACGAGATTGCCGATCGGCAGCAGGCCGCGGCGCAGGAAGGTGAAGCGGTCGGCGAGGATAGCGACGATGAAGCCGCTGGCGCAGCCGATGGTGTAGCCGATCAGGACCGATCGGAAGATCGTCTGCTGGACGTCCGTCCACAGGATCGAGATGGAGCCGGCAATCCGCGCGCCGATGGCGCTCGGCGGCGGCAGGAGGATGAAAGGCACACCGGCGCCGCGCGTCACCGCTTCCCAGATGATGATGATCCAGACGCCGAAGATCGCGAGAATGAGCAATCGTAACGTATAGCTGTCGGCGGTCGAGTGCACGCGGATGGTCGACAAGATGGAGACGCAACGCCAGGCAAGCAGCCAGGCAGCGGCAAGCAAGATAAAAAACGACGCAAGCGCGTTGCCTTCATTGCCCGATATTCCGGCCAGCAGCAGCCAGGCCGCTGCGTGCGCGGCGAAGAAGAGGATCGCCGCGCTGAGGGTTGCGGACAGGTTCATGAAGGAAATCGCGGCCGCGGCCGCAATGAGAATGAAAATGACGAAAGTGGTTCCGCTGCTGATAGGCGTTGCTGCATCCGCGGCGAGCAGCGGCAGCGCCGGGAGCGCCACAAGGCAGAGAAGAAGGGAAAGGGTGCCCTGCCACGACAAATGAGAATTCTTCATGCCGCCCGACCTCCCATAGCACGATCGACGATACGCGCCGCGATGCCGACGATGGCAATCAACACGGCGGCGAGTATCGAGCCGGCGACGAGCGTCGCCCATATATCGATCGTCAGGCTTTGATAGGAGCCGGCGAGGAGCTTGGCGCCGATGCCTGCGACTGCGCCCGTTGGCAGTTCGCCAACGATCGTTCCGGTCAGGCTCGCTGCGATTGCAACTTTCATCGAGGTGAAGAGGAATGGGACCGACGCGGGAACCCGCAGTTTCCAGAAGGTCTGCATGGCGCTGGCATTGTAGGTGCGCATCAGGTCGAGATGCATGGTTTCCGGCGATCGCAGTCCCTTGACCATGCCAACGGCGACGGGGAAGAAGGAGAGGTAGGTCGAGACCAGCGCCTTGGGAATAAGGCCGGTGACGCCGATCGAACCCAACACGACAACGACCATCGGCGCGATGGCGAGGATCGGTACGGTCTGCGACGCGATGATCCAGGGCATCAGGCTGCGGTCAAGAGCCACCACATGCACGATGCCGACCGCGATCAGGATGCCGAGAACCGTGCCGAAGGCGAAGCCGACTGCCGTCGAGGACAAGGTCACCCAGGCATTGTAGACCAGGCTGCGGTTGCTGGTCAGCGCCCGAAGAAAAGTGTTTTCGAACACATTCTGCGCCACCTGATGTGGCGCCGGCAGGATCGGTTTCGGCTGGGCCAGCGTCTTGCCTATGAATTCCATTGTTGTCGAGGTGACATTGCCGCGGCGATCGAGATCGCGCTGGAACGGCGCGTTGAGCACAACCGCGAAGACATACCAGAGGACGACGATCGCGAGCACGATGCTTGCGACCGGCACGAACTTGTGTCTGAAGAATTGCTGCTTCTCCACGGTCATGCCCTCCCTTGTGCCGGCAGCAGCATCAGCGCCATGGCAACGATACCGAGCCCGACGCCAGCCAGCTGCGGCAGGCTCAGCCGTTCGCCGAAGACGAGGAAGGCGATGATGTTGACGACGATGAGCTGGGCAATGGAGGAGGCTGATATCGCCAGACCCAGCCCGCCCTCGCGCATGAGCCGCACCATCATCAGGTTGCCGATGCAATAAAGGATGAGCGCCAGGATCAGGACCAATATGTTGTTGTTGGCGATATAGGCGCGCGAGGCGGTCGCTCCGCTGATGAAGATCGCCATCGCGCCGGTGAGCCAGAGGAGGAATTGCGGGTTCATGATGATCCTATTCTTCGTAGCTGTGTCCGGCCCGCAAACCTTCGCGGACACGATGGGCGATCTCCAGGAATTCAGGCGTTTCGCGAATGCCGAGCGGGCGTTCGAGCGGAAGCGTGGATTCGATGACATCCGTGACGCGGCCGGGACGAGGGGACATGACCACGATCTTGGTGGAGAGATAGACTGCCTCGGGGATGGAATGCGTGACGAAGCAGATGGTCTTGTTCGTTCGCTTCCAGAGCTTCAGCAGCTGTTCATTGAGGTGGTCGCGAACGATCTCGTCGAGCGCGCCGAAGGGCTCGTCCATCAGCAGAAGATCGGCGTCAAAGGCGAGCGCGCGAGCGATGGAGGCGCGCTGCTGCATGCCGCCCGAAAGCTGCCAGGGGAATTTCTTCTCGAAGCCGCTGAGATTGACGAGGTCGAGCGTCTGGGCGATGCGCTGGGCCTGTTCGTTTCTGGCATAGCCCATGATTTCCAGCGGCAGGGCAATGTTCTTTTCGATGGTGCGCCAGGGGTAGAGTGCGGGCGCCTGAAAGACATAACCGTAGGCACGGGCCTTGCGCGCTTCGTCCGGCGTCATGCCATTGACGGTGATATCGCCAGAGGTTTTCCGCTCCAGATCGGCGATCACGCGCAGGAATGTAGTCTTTCCGCAGCCGGAAGGGCCGATGAAGGAGACGAAATCGCCCTTTCGAACATCGAGATCGACATTGCTCAGCGCATGCACAGGCCCGTCATTCGTATCGTAGGTGAGACAGAGGTTCCGCGCGGAGACGACGGAGGAAGCGGACGACGTCATTAACACCTACCAGTCCTATTTTCGCCACGCAGTCGGGGCGGATTGCTTGTTATCCAGTTTGGCATTGCTGTAGCTTTGGAAAACCAGGGCGCCGCGCGGCTGCCGGATCCAGAGGAGCAATGCCATGAGTTTGTCATCAAAGCCCACCTGTCGTGTCGTGCGGCCCGGCAGCACCTATGCCGGAAAGCAGGGCTTCAGCTATTTCGAGGGGATCGCCGCCGAGACAGTGGGTTCGACGGGCATCTGCATGCATCTTCTGACCATTCCGCCGGGTGGCCGCGCCAAGGCGCATCTGCATGCGTCGCACGAGACGGCGATCTATGCACTTTCCGGCGAGACGCATTGCTGGTTCGGCGATCAGCTGGAAGAACACGTTATCGTTCGCGAGGGCGAAATGTTCTACATTCCGGCCGGCGTCCCGCATCTTCCCGCCAATCTCAGCGACCGGCCGGCGACAGCCGTCATCGCCCGCACCGATCCGAACGAGCAGGAAAGCGTCGTCCTGCTGCCGGATCTGGAGCGGCATGTGCCACGTTGATAAACCGATGGGCCGAACGGCTGGGGCCAAGCGTCACACCCCGCTTGCGGGGATGCCGCTGCGCTGAACCTTGCGCGGCGCGGTGACTTCCTTCCAGGTCGAAAGCGCCCGGTTGGCGGCGGTGAACGGCTCGCGCTTGACGAACTCGCCGTGGCCTTGTTGCGTCTTTACCGTTCCTTCCTCGATGGCGACGACGCCACGGGTCAGCGTGTAACGCGGCAGGCCGGTCACTTCCTTGCCCTCGAAGACGTTGTAGTCGATCGCCGACTGCTGCGTCTTGGCGGTGATGGTCTTCGAGCGATTCGGATCCCAGACGACGATATCGGCATCGGCGCCAACGAGGATCGCGCCCTTCTTCGGATAGATGTTGAGGATCTTGGCGATGTTGGTGGAGGTGACGGCGACGAACTCGTTCATGGTCAAGCGACCGGTCTTGACGCCATGGGTCCAGAGCATCGGCAGGCGATCCTCGAGGCCGCCGGTGCCGTTCGGAATCTTGGTGAAATCGTTGAGGCCGAAGCGCTTCTGCTCTGTCGTAAAGGCGCAGTGGTCGGTTGCGACCACCTGCAGCGAGCCCGAGGCGAGGCCAGCCCAGAGGCTGTCCTGATGCTGCTTGCTGCGGAAGGGCGGCGACATGACGCGGCGTGCGGCGTGATCCCAATCGGGGTTGGCATATTCGCTTTCATCGAGCGTCAGGTGCTGGACCAGTGGCTCGCCATAGACGCGCATGCCGTTCTGGCGGGCACGGCGGATGGCTTCGTGGGCCTGTTCGCAGGAGGTGTGGACGATGTAGACGGGCGAGCCGGCCATATCGGCGATCATGATGGCGCGGTTCGTCGCCTCGCCTTCGACCTCAGCCGGACGGGAATAGGCATGTGCCTCCGGCCCGTTATTACCTTCGGCCAGCAGCTTTGCCTGCATCTGCGCGACCACGTCGCCGTTTTCGGCATGGACGAGCGGCAATGCGCCGAGCTCGGCACAGCGCTGGAAGGACGAGAACATCTCGTCGTCATCCACCATCAGCGCGCCCTTATAGGCCATGAAGTGCTTGAAGGTGTTGATGCCCTTGTCGCGAACGATGGCCTCCATCTCGTTGAAGACCTGTTCTCCCCACCAGGTGATCGCCATGTGGAAGGAATAGTCGCAATTCGCCCGCGTCGACTTGTTGTCCCACATGGTCAGCGCTTCGAGCAGCGATTGGCCGGGCGAGGGCAGGGCGAAATCGACCACCATCGTCGTGCCGCCGGCGAGCGCTGCGCGGGTGCCGCTCTCGAAATCGTCGGAGGAATAGGTGCCCATGAACGGCATTTCGAGATGCGTATGCGGATCGATGCCGCCCGGCATGACATAACAGCCGGAGGCATCCAGCACCTCGTTGCCCGACAGGTTCTGCCCGATCTCGACGATCTTCCCGCCTTCGACCTTGATATCGGCCGTATAGGTCAGGTCGGCCGTGACGATGGTTCCACCCTTGATGACTGTGCTCATGACGTTTGTTCCCTGTTCTTAAGAGGCTGGCATCCGTGGCGCCACCTCATCCGACTCTTCGGGCCATCTTCTCCCCGAGGAGAGAAGGAGAGACGTGGCGAGTCTTTGGCGATAAACAATTTCTGATTGTGCCAACGGTTTCTTGAGAAAGATGGCGCTGCGGCGGAAATCCCCTTCTCCCCTCGGGGAGAAGGTGCCCGAAGGGCGGACGAGGGGGATGGCTGGGCGCGAGCCGTGATCAAGCCACGATCTCCGCCGTCTCGACGACCGCATGGAACAGCACATCCGCACCGGCGGTCGCCCATTCCTTGGAAATCTCCTCGGCCTCGTTGTGCGACAGGCCGCCGACGCAGGGGCACATGACCATGGTGGCCGGCGCCACCTTGGCGGCCCAGCAGGCATCGTGGCCGGCGCCGGAGATGATGTTCATATGGCTGTAGCCGAGCCTCTCGGCGGCGCTACGCACCGTGGCAACGAGCTTTGGGTCGAAGGTCACAGGCTCGAAATGGCCGATGGCCTCGACGGAGCAGCCGACGCCGAGGGCGTCGCAGATGGCAGGCGCGTCGGCCTCGATCTTGGCGCGCATGCGATCGAGCTTCGCCTTGTCGGGCGTGCGGATGTCGACGGTGAAGACCACCTTGCCGGGAAGCACGTTGCGCGAGTTCGGCGAGAAGAACACCTGGCCAACGCCGCCGACGGCGCCCGGCTGGTTCTCCATCGCCACGCTCTGCACCATCTCGACGATCCGTGACATGGCGAGACCGGCATTGACGCGCATGTTCATCGGCGTCGAGCCGGTATGGGCTTCCTTGCCGGTCAGCGTGAATTCCAGCCACCACAGGCCCTGACAGTGCGTGACGACGCCGATGGTTTTCTCTTCGGCCTCGAGGATCGGGCCCTGTTCGATATGATATTCGAAATAGGCGTGCATCTTGCGGGCACCGACCTCTTCGTCGCCGAGCCAGCCGATGCGCTTCAGCTCCTCGCCATAGGTCCTGCCCTCCGGATCCTTACGGCCATAGGCATAGTCAAGCGAGTGTACGCCGGCAAAGACGCCCGAGGCGAGCATAGCGGGAGCAAAGCGTGCGCCCTCTTCATTGGCCCAGTTGGTGACCACGATCGGATGCTTGGTCCGGATGCCGAGATCGTTCATGGTGCGAACGACTTCGAGGGCGCCGAGCACGCCGAGCACGCCGTCATATTTGCCGCCGGTCGGCTGGGTATCGAGATGCGAGCCGACATAGACCGGTAGTGCGTTTGGATCGGTGCCGGCGCGGGTCGCAAACATGGTGCCCATCTTGTCGACGCCGACTTTCATGCCGGCGTCTTCGCACCATGTCCTGAAAAGGCTGCGTCCTTCGGCGTCGGCATCGGTCAGCGTTTGACGATTATTGCCGCCGGCAATGCCGGGGCCGATCTTCGCCATGTCCATCAATGCGTCCCAAAGGCGATCGCCATTGATACGCATGTTCTCTCCTGGCGCTGCCACCATGATGCAATCCTCACCTGTTTCGTCCCGGGGCATGCAAGGTGCATGCCCGATTGTTCCCGATGGTCTACCCGAAGCGTCTACTTGTTTTTATCGCCTCGGGAAATCGCCAGTTGCCTTTAAGAGACATCTGACAGATAATTTGACCGATTGGTAAACATTACAACTTCCGTGGCGCGGCTCAAGACGAAAAGCACGAAAAATTCCGATAAAATTTCAGGCGATTGCCTAAATTCAAAGCACTGACAGGGTGAATGAGAGCTTGGCCGAAAGGCTTGGATTTCAAGGAGAAACAGAGCAGATATGGCCATCCCCAGAGCCGCCCGCACCCAACGCCGCACCCGGATTCAGGAAGAAAAAGAGGAAATCATACTCGAGGCCGCACTCGATGTATTTTCCGTAAGCGGCTTTCGCGGCTCGACCATCGATCAGATCGCCGAAGTGGCCGGCATGTCGAAGCCCAATTTGCTCTATTATTTCCGAACGAAAGAGGCCATGCATCGGGCGCTGATAGACCGGGTGCTGTTTACCTGGCTGGAACCGCTGCGTGCCTTCGATGCCAACGGCAATCCTGAAAGCGAGATCCGCTCCTACATCCGCCGCAAGCTCGAAATGGCCCGCGATTTCCCGCGCGAAAGCAGGCTCTTCGCCAATGAGATGCTGCAGGGGGCACCACATGTCGAGGATGAGCTGCGCGGGCCGCTGAAGAGCCTTGTCGACGAGAAGGCGGAAGTCATCCGTGCCTGGGCCAAGGCCGGCAAGATCGCCAAATGCGACCCCTATCACCTGATCTTCTCCATCTGGTCGACGACGCAGCATTATGCTGACTTCGACGTGCAGGTGCGCGCGGTGCTCGGGCAAGAGCATTCGGGCGAGGGGCGGTTCGAGGATGCTGCGCGCTATCTGGAAAAGCTCTTCGTCGATGGGCTCGGCATTCGCCAACCATAATTCGGCATTACCGCCACTCTCTACCGGCCTGGCTTTTTACACCCACGTCGTTGGACGTGGGTGCAATGTTGACTGGTGGAGAGAGGCTTACTCCGCCGCTTGCTGCGCCATCGGATTGTTCGGATGGGTCGTCCAGTTGGCGTAGTTCGGATCGACGATCTTGCCGGTGCGCTTGTCGAGGCTGCCGGCCGGCAGTTCCTCCATGGTGATGCAGTTCTCGACCGGACAGACGCTGACGCAGAGGTTGCAGCCGACGCATTCCTCGTCCATCACCTCGAAATGCCTGACGCCATCAACCATGTTGGTGATTGCCTGGTGCGAGGTATCCTCACAGGCAATGTAGCAACGGCCGCACTTGATGCAGGCATCCTGGTCGATCTTGGCCTTGGCGATGTAATTGAGGTTGAGATACTGCCAGTCGGAGACATTCGGCACGGCGCGGGCGATGATGTCGTCCAGGCTGCGGTGGCCCTTCTCGTCCATCCAGTCTGAAAGGCCCGTGATCATCTCTTCGACGATCTTGAAGCCATAGGTCATCGCCGCCGTGCAGACCTGCACATTGCCGGCGCCAAGCGCCAGGAATTCGGCCGCATCGCGCCATGTGGTGATGCCGCCGATGCCTGATATTGGCAGGCCGTAGGTTTCGGCATCGCGGGCGATCTCGGCCACCATGTTGAGCGCGATCGGCTTGACCGCCGGGCCGCAATAGCCGCCATGGCTGCCCTTGCCGCCGACGGTCGGGTTTGGTGCGAAATTGTCGAGATCGACTGATACGATCGAGTTGATCGTGTTGATCAGCGATACGGCATCAGTGCCGCCGGCCTTGGCGGCGCGGGCGGGCTTGCGGATGTCGGTGATGTTCGGCGTCAGCTTGGTGATGACGGGCATGCGGGTGTATTGCTTACACCAGCGCACGACCATTTCGATATATTCCGGCACCTGTCCGACCGCAGCACCCATGCCGCGCTCCGACATGCCGTGCGGACAGCCGAAGTTCAATTCGATGCCGTCTGCTTCGGTGTCCTCCACCAACGGCAGGATCGCCTTCCATGCATCCTCGACGCAGGGAACCATGATCGAGGCAATCAAGGCACGATCAGGCCAGTTCTTCTTAACCTGCTTCATTTCGCGCAGGTTGGTATGGAGGTCGCGGTCGGTGATCAGCTCGATGTTGTTCAAGCCGAGCAGGCGGCGGTCGGCGCCCCAGATCGCACCGTAGCGCGGGCCGTTGACATTGACGACCGGCGGGCCTTCCTCGCCGAGCGTCTTCCAGACGACACCGCCCCAGCCGGCCTTGAAGGCGCGTTCGACGTTGTAGGCCTTATCGGTCGGCGGCGCGGAGGCCAGCCAGAACGGGTTCGGAGACTTGATGCCGATGAAATTATTGCGGAGATCAGCCATTTCGATTCTCCTTTCAGGCGACTGCAGCGGCCGACTGGGCGGCAGCGAGCGCATGGTTGATGGATTCGGCCGCGTCGCGGCCCTGGGCGACGGCTGAAACCGTCAGATCGTCGCCGCCGAGCACGCAGTCACCGCCGGCCCATACGCCTTCGACCGAGGTCCGGCCTTCGCCGTCGATGGCGATGCGGCCGGCTTCCATGCGCAGGGCGCCGAGGCCGGAGGCCTCGAAGGTCTGGCCGATCGCCTTGAAGATCTGGTCCGCGGCGATGACGCCGACATCGCCGGTGCCGGTGAGCTTGCCGTCGCGCAGCTCGGTATATTCAACCTCGATGCCGGCGACCTTGCCGTCCTTGTCGAGGATGCGCTTCGGGGCGAGCCAGTGGCGGATAATGACGCCCTTGGAGGCGGCGAGATCCTGCTCGTATTCCGAGGCGTTCATGTGTTCCTTGCCGCGGCGATAACAGATGGTCACCTCCTCGGCGCCGAGCAGTTTTGCCTGCACGGCCGCATCGATTGCGGTCATGCCGCCGCCGAGAACGACGACGCGGCGGCCGATGGCGATATCGGCCTTGTCGTTTGCCTGGCGCAGATCGGCGATATAGGCAACGGCATCGGCGACGCCGTCGAGATCCTCGCCTTCGGCGCGCAATGCGTTGACGCCGGCAAGACCGAGGCCGAGGAAGACGGCGTCATATTGCTGGGAGAGGTCGGACAGGCTGAAGTCGCGGCCGAGCGCCTGGCCGTTCTTCACCTCGATGCCGCCGATGGCGAGCACGTATTCGACTTCCTTCTGGGCGAAATCATCGACTGCCTTGTAGGTGGCGATGCCATACTCGTTGAGGCCGCCGGCCTTTTCGCGAGCGTCGAAGATAGTGACCTCATGGCCCTTCACGGCGAGGCGATGGGCGCAGGCTAGACCGGCCGGACCGGCGCCGATGACGGCGATCTTCTTGCCGGTCGTGGCGGCACGGGCATAAAACTGCTTGTTCTCAGCCATTGCGGCATCTGTCGCATAGCGCTGCAGCCGGCCGATCTCGACCGGACGCTCTTCGGCGGTGTTGCGCACGCAAGCCTGCTCGCAGAGCTGTTCGGTGGGACAGACGCGGGCGCACATACCGCCGAGGATGTTCTGATCGAAGATCGTCTTGGCCGAGCCGATCGGATTGCCCGTCGAAATCTGGCGGATGAACATCGGAATGTCGATGGAGGTGGGACAGGCCGTCATGCACGGCGCGTCGTAGCAAAAATAACAGCGGTCGGCTGCGACCAGCGCCTCGTGATTGTTCAGGCGCGGGTGAAGATCGGAAAAGTTTGCATCATATTCGGCGGGCGTCAGCCTGCCTTTATGAATCCCAGTTTCCAGTCGTCCCATTGAAGTTCCCTCTTATAGTAAACGGCTAGTGGCAAGAACGGTAACTCAGGATAAAAAATTTATCAAACGGTAAAATTTTGACCCTTGAAATTGCCTGGGCACGCATTTCTGCCGTGGCGTGCAAGCGTTCGGGAGGACTGCGTCGGGTCGTTCAACTATATGTTTTGATGGGTTTTCTTGTGATCTTCAGATAAGGGCGTTCGAAGGCTGCGCGGTTTCGCCATGGTGCGGGACAGCCGCCGGAACGTAGCCGGCGTCATTTCGCGGTTGCGATGGATGCGAAGAAAAAATGATTTTTTTCGTGATCGCGTGGAACCAAGGCCCTGCTGCCCCGTTTACCTAGCGTCCGGATGATGATCGCATCTCCTGATGCGCGCCCAAAGCCATCATCGGACTTCTACTCACGGTCCCCTCCCGATGAGTGTAAAGCAGCCAGTGCGTCGCCCTCGCACTGGCTGTTTTCTTGACGCCGTCAGCGGCGTCTCAGTATTTCATACTCTGTCTCGGGAATGGTGAGGTGATAGCCGATATTGCCGTCGCTGATGGTGAACTGGGCACGCCCGTTCATGGAAGTCGGCACGACTCGTTCGAGCACCGTGCGGCTGAAACTGTTATCCTCAAATTCATGGTCGGCAGGCGCGTGGAAACGCTCCAGCCAAGCCACTTCTATGGCTTTCTTCCCGTCCAGCTCGGCTTCCTTGCAATTCAGCGTGATACTGGTTGCCCCCGCTGAAATGGCGCCGTGCGACGCGGAGTTGACGATCAGTTCATGCAGGGCAAGCCCGAGATGCACGGCGGCATTGGGTGTCAGATGTGCATTGATGCCGTAGATCGGCATGGGGACGCCGGCATCGGGCCAATAGGGAGCGAACTGCTTCTCGGCAAGCTCGAACAAGTATGCGCCGCGCCAGCTGGAGTCGGTAATGAGGTCCTGCGAATTCGACAGGGATTGCAGGCGGCCGCGGAATTTGATCAGGAAATTATCGAGGGAAAGCGTGTGGCGCGCCGTCTGCGTCGCAATCCCCTGAATGATCGCCAGAAGATTCTTGGAGCGGTGCGACAGTTCGCGCAGCAGCGACTTCAGAACTTTTTCGCGGTGGCGGCTTTCCGTGACTTCGGAGATGACGGACAGCACGCCTTGCGCCTTGCGGCCACCAACGCGTTCCATTTTCAGTTCATAGATGCGCACGCCGTCGCCGCTTGCAATTTCCACTTCGGCGGTCACGGCCCTGCCGTTTTCAAGCACGCCCCGCTTCAGCAGCGTAAGATGCTCGCCATCCTTCTCGCCGAACAAATGGTAATCGTTGCCGCCGATCAGCAAAGATGGCATGAGGTGCTCGGGCAGGTTGTCGGCATAGCGGATTGCGAGTGTCGTGTCCTGAAACAGGACGGATACATTGGCGCTAGCAAGCGCCCGCTCCATCAGAGCGGCTTTGCCTTCCAAACTCAAAGGCGCGCCGGACAATGGTTCAGACGTATTCACGGCGTGCCTTTCACTCGAATTTCGAGATGTCCACCGACGGGGACATTCTCAATCGGAAGAACTCGGACCGATCTATAAAATCGTGCGGGATAACAGTCGGTAAACCGATCGCCGCGGACCAAAACGTCCGGCTATCACCTTTGTTCCGCGACGGAGGTTTCAATTGAATCAGGCGGCCACCTTTGTGGTTTCGTTAAAGAAAAGAGCCTGGCTGATAAGAGCCTTCACCATGTCCGGATTGAAGGGCTTGGTGACGAGGAAGGTCGGCTCCGGTCGCTCGCCGGTCAGAAGGCGCTCTGGAAACGCAGTGATGAAGATGACCGGGATGTTTGCAGTCTTGAGGATATCGTTGACGGCATCGATACCCGAGCTGCCGTCGGCAAGCTGAATATCGGCAAGCACCATGCTGGGCTTGGTGGCATTATGCAGCGCGACCGCTTCGGCATGGGTGCGAGCGATGCCCGTGACCCGATGCCCAAGGCTTTCCACCATCTGCTCGATATCCATGGCGATCAGCGGCTCATCCTCGATGATCATGATATCGGTCGCTACCTGCCGCGAAATTTCCTGCGATGCCACATCAAGCAGATGCATCGTGTCGCTTTCCGATACATCGAGAATATCGGCGATCTCGCCGAGACGGAAACTTTCAACGGAGGCAAGCAGAAACGCCTGACGTGCAACCGGAGAGACCTTGGACAGGTTTACCGAGGCGCGCTGTTCCCATGCGTAGGGCGAATTCGGTTCAGGAATCTGTAGGGTCAGGGAACCGAACAGCTTTGTGAACAGTTTATAGAGTGCAACGCGGTCGTTGTCCGTATCCGGGAATATGGAAATATCGGCGATGATAGCTTCCAAAACCGCAGCAACATAGGCGTCTCCTGACGTCTGCGTTCCGGTTAAAGCACGTGAGTAGCGACGCAAATACGGAAGGTGCGGCGCAATGCGTGTGGAAAGTGTCATCAATGGCTCCCGCCTTTTATCACATTCTAATTAAAATACAGCCCGGAGGCCGCAATGACTAACAAACGTCAGTTGAGTAAAAAAGTTCCTCTTTGTCGGAACTTTTTTTAGGCAGTCGCATTACAATGCTTACAAACGGTTGGCTTCATCCTTTACGATTCGTTAGGAAACAGTTCTGGAGAGGTTTGCCGGTCTTCCGGACGGGAGGCAGGAAGCATACCCGACCCACGAACGCGACACATGAGAAGCGAGCAGGCTAAATGACAATTCAGAATAATGAGGAAGCGGACAACAAGGCATCAGACCTACGCGTGATGGATATCCTCGACCCCAACAATCAGATCGGCAACCGCCTGCGTTCCTTCTACGCTGCCATGCAGGACGAAGTCATTCCCGATCGCTTTCTTGATCTGCTTGAGAAGTTGGATCAGGCAGAGCGCATGGCTTCCGTAAAGGTGTCCGAATAGGGGTGGGCGTGATGGAAACGCAATCGAGCTTCAAGCGCGAACTTCTCGCGGCTCTGCCGAGTCTTCGTGCTTTCGCCATTTCGCTGACCGGGCGCCATGACCGTGCCGATGATCTTGTACAGGACACGATCATGAAGGCTTGGGCCAAGCAGGATCATTTCGAGATGGGCACGAATATGAAGGCCTGGCTCTTCACCATCCTGCGCAACGAACTTTATAGCCAGATGCGCAAGAGCGGACGCGAGGTACAAGACAGCGACGGCATATTTACTGAATCGATGGCGACACATCCCTCGCAATACGGCGCGCTCGACCTGCAGGACTTTCGCAAGGCGCTGGATCAATTGCCGCCGGATCAGCGGGAAGCCATCATCCTGGTGGGCGCTTCCGGCTTTTCCTATGAAGAGGCTGCGGAGATCTGCGGCTGCGCCATCGGCACGATCAAAAGCCGCGTCAACCGCGCTCGCCAGCGCCTGCAGGAATTGCTTGACATCTCCGGTGAAGCTGACTTTGGGCCTGATGCGACGTCGGCGCCGCTTACCTCCAAGGCATTCGCTTTCTGATAGCAAAAAGCCCGGCCGTATTTGATACGGTCGGGCGTCCTCCCATTTTTCATTATGTTTTACACCTGATGCGTTTCTCAAAGCCGGCGCTTGCGTCGGCTTTTTTCTACGTGAGGCGTCAATCGTCGTCGTCGCTCGATCCGAATACATTGCCAAACACGAGCGCGGCAGCAATGGCCGCTGTCATCAGCGGTTGCTTCCTGACAAGGCCGAGTACCGCTGCTGCTGCAGATTCCAATGCGAGCCGCCGTTCGCGGGCTCGGCGTTGCTCCTGTTTGTTGACGATCGCCATGACGACTAGGACAATCAAACCTAGCAAGAGTGCGCCTGCGGCGATCAGAAGTGCCGCGACTGCGGCTCCATAGATGGTCGCCAGCGATATCGCGGCGGCGATCAGCGCAAAGGCGTAGCCCGTCAGCAGAAGAAGGACCGCTATGGCGATGAAAATACCGTTGCGCTTGGTTCGCGCAACGGTGCGATTGATAGAGCCGGACAAGAGCAGGCCGAGAATCGGAGCGAGCATGCCAACTTCCTAGCGGCGTGACAGAAGCAGAGCGATTGCAAGTCCGAATGCCGCAGCCGCGCCGACCGTGGCGACCGGATGCTGGCGAACGGTCCTGCGGACTTCGCGAGAGCCCCGTGTATAACCCTTTTGCAGGTCGCGTAGCAATTCTTCGCCGCGAACCGTCAGGTCGTCGAATCCTGACTCGGCCCTCGCGCGCAATTTCTTGCCCTGCTTTGCACCGTTATTGCCAATCAGTTTGGCAAAGGCTGCAACTTCCTCGCGCAGGGATTCGATCTGGTCTTCGATGCTTGCCTCGACATCGTGCAGGCTGCTGCCGTTACGCTTGCGCGTCGAATGGAGAATGGATGAAGCCATGTTTGAGCTCCCTTTCGTCGTTTACTGCGTTGCTTGGCGCCGATGGAGCGCCACCTATCGTTATGATCGGATATTGCGCGGCGCACTAGGTGGGTGAGCGTGCGGAACATTTATTCCCATCACTATACCTCAACGCGTGGATGCAATGAAAAGTTCCAAAGCGCGTGACTTAAGGGAAGCTCAGCCGGGGAGGGCGCTGTGGGCGAGGACGAAGGGTACACCGTCGGCGGGAATGCGATTGACCCTTAGATTGCAGCCGAAGATATCCTGCAGATGCCGGTCTTGCAAGACCTCCCTGACCGGGCCGGCGGCCCGCAGCTGGCCTTCCTTGAGCAGAACCATCTGGTCGGCGAAGAGGGCGGTCAGATTAAGATCGTGCATGACAGCGATAACGCCGCCGCCGCGTCGGCAAAATTGCCGTGCGAGCGTCATGATGGTTAGCTGGTGGCTGATGTCCAGGCTGGAAACCGGCTCGTCCAGGAGCAGCCAGCAGGGCTTGCCGTCGATGACGGGCTCGGAAATCTGGCAAAGCACGCGGGCGAGCTGCACGCGCTGCTGTTCGCCGCCGGAAAGCTCCTGGTAGAAGCGTCCCTCGAACCCGATGAGATCGACGCAGGCCAGTGCGTCCGCGGCTATGCGGTCAGCCTGTTCCGGACGACTGTTGCGGCCGGTAGTCAGGCCCATGCGGACGATTTCGCGAACCGTGAAAGGAAAGGAGATGGAGCTTGCCTGCGGCAGCACGCCTCGCATTTCGGCGAGCTGCCACGCCTGCAGGCTACCGATTTCCGAGCCGTTCATATGCACCGAACCCTGATAGGCCAGCTCGCCTGAAATTGCCTTCATCGTCGTCGTCTTGCCAGAGCCGTTCGGTCCGCAGATCGCCGTCAGCGTTCCCGGCTCAGCCGCAAAAGAGACTTCCTTCACGACGGCCTTGCCGCCGAGCCGGACGACGAGATTGGAAACATCGATCATCGCTGGCTCACAGGCTGAGGCGCGAGCGCTGCCGCAACAGCATCCACAGGAAGAATGGTCCGCCGACGCCGGCTGTCAGAATGCCGATCGGCAGTTCGGCCGGGGAAACGATGGTGCGGGCAACCACATCGGCAACGATCAGCAACGAGCCGCCGAGCAGCGCTGAGGCCGGCAACAGGAAGCGATGATCGGGCCCGATTATCATGCGCAATATGTGCGGTACGACGATGCCGACGAAGCCGATGCCGCCGCTGACGGCGACGGAGGCGCCGACGGCCGCAGCCACGCTGACGATCGCGACATTTTTCAACCGCTGCACGGCGACACCCATGTGGAACGCCGCTGCTTCGCCGAGTGTCAGAGCGTTGAGGCCACGTGCCATGAAGGGGAGCGGCAAGAGGGAAAGAACAATGATCGGTCCGGCACCGATCACCTTGCTCCAGGTCGAGCCGGCAAGCGATCCCATGCTCCAGAAGGTAAGATCGCGCAATTGCCGGTCGTCAGCCATGTAGATCAGGATCCCCGTAGCCGCCAGGGCAAGCGAGCCGAGGGCGATGCCGGCCAACAGCAGGGTGGCTATGGATGTCTGGCCATGCCGGGTCGCCACCTTGTAGAGCAGCACCGTCGTCACCATGCCACCGATGAAGGCGGCGATCGGCAGGGAAAAAATGCCGAAGAGGTGGGCGACCGGGGCAAGGACACCGCCACCGAGCACGATCATGGCCACCGCGCCGAGGCTGGAGCCGGCGGAAACGCCGATCAGGCCGGGGTCGGCCAGCGGGTTGCGGAACAGCCCCTGCATGACCGCACCCGAGACCGCCAGCCCGCCGCCGATCAGGAAGCCCAGGATGGCGCGGGGCAGGCGTATGTCGAAGATGACGATGCGGTCGCGATTGCTCAGCGCGCTGTCGGCCCTGCCGGTCGCCATGCTGACGATCACATCGATGATCGAAGCATTCGACGCGCCTGTCGTGATCGAGAAGGCAAAAGCAATAGCCGAAACGAGAACGAGGCCGACGAGGACGAGAACAGCAAGCGCAGTGCGATCCCCATCGCGACGGTATGTCGTACGTTGCGACATCTGCTTCAGCCCCGTCACGGTATCGTTGAATGCCACCTCAGCCTCCGTAGACGGCTGCGTTGAGCTCGCGAACGGCGCTGGCGGTGCGCGGTCCGAACCCGAGCAGATGCAGGCCGTCCATGCGCACGATCGCCTTATGGCTGGCGGCGGGCGTCAAGGAAATCGCCGGCTGCTTGAGGAGATCGTCATTCGTCATCGACAACGGGCCCTCGCGATCCATGATGAGGATGACATCAGGCTTGGCATCGATGATGGCTTCGTCCGTTAGTGATTTGTAGCCGGTGAAGCCGGTGATCGCGTTGACGGCGCCGGCAAGCTTGATGATGCCGTCGGCGGCGGTATCGGTGCCCGAAGCGAGGATCTTGCCGTTCTGATTGCTGAGCACGAAGAGCACCCGCTTGCGCTCGGCCTCGGGGCGCTTGGCGGAATCGGCAATGGCGGCATCCAGATCGGCGGCGACCTTGTCTTCCAGGGCCTTCGTCTTTTCCGGCACGCCGAGCAGGGAGCCGACGACGTCGATCTTCTTCAGGATGCCGTCGCGATCATAGGTCTGCGGCACGGTCTCGAAGGGCAGGCTGGCATTGCGCAGCACGGCCAGCGCTTCCGGCGGGCCGGAGCCTTCGACGGCAATGATCGCGGTCGGGTTGACGGCGAGGATCCCTTCGGGGGACAGGGCTCGCATATAGCCGACATCGGGCAGCGTGGTCGCTTCCTTCGGATAGAGGCTGGTGGAATCGCGGGCGATCAGCCGCTTCTCCTCGCCGAGCGCATAGATGATCTCGGTGACGTCGCCGCCGATGGAGACGAGGCGCGTGGTATCCAGCTTCTTGGTCGTCTCTGCGGCATGGGCGTGCCGCACGAGGCTGCTAAATCCGGCGATCGGGCTTGCCGGCACGAGAGGTAACGCCATCACCACCAAGGTCAGGGTGACTTCCCACGGTCTGATGCGCTTGAAATTCCTAAATATCGTCATAAGCCATCTCTCATGCAGCGACGCTGGCGCCGGCTCTCGTCAGATTTTCGATGATCGCGCGCCAATCGCGGCGTTCGTCGAAGCCTTCCTTCCGCTTGCCGAAGAACTGGATGATCATCTCACCCTTGGCGTTGTAGGCTTCCAGCGAAGTGACATGGCCGTCCTTGGTCGGCTTGCGCACGGCCCAGGCCTCGGCAATATGATCCTGTCGCAGATGCAGGTGGAAGGTCGGGTCCATGACGTTGATCCAAGGGCCCATGGTCTGCACGTTGAAGATCGGACCGGAGTGGATCTGGACGGTGCCTTCGTTGGCGACGAAGCACATGATCGGCAGGCCTTCGCGCACCGAAGCCTGCATCATTTCACCGACCGCGCCGGTTTCCAGCTTCCAGGCATAGTCGTCGCCGACGGTGCGGATGGCGTCCTGACGGCCGATCTTCAGCTTCTTCAGCATGCCGAAGAATTCGTGCGTGTCCGTCATGCGGCTCCAGTGATCGCGCAGTTCGTCGCGGCTGACGTCGCCATCGGTTTCGCCATTGTCATAGCCGGAGCGATCCTCGGCAAATTCCTGCGACTGATCTTCGAGCCGCAGTTCGGCAACGATGGTGTGATAGGCGTCGACGTTCGAATCAGGGCGCAGATGCACCTTGTGAACCGCGTCGCCTGCCTTGTCGAAGAACTGCAGGCTCAGCTTCTTCTGGTCGCCATCGATCTTGGTGACGGCGAAGGCATGCGCCCAACGCTTCGGGAAGATACGCAGATCGATATTCTCGCCGAGAACGATCGCGGCCTGCACGCCGGACTTGATGTTTTCATAGACGCCGATCTTTTCATGCACGGCGCTTTCATTGCGCGACAGGGCCATGACTTCGCCGAGCGAGGCGACCCGCTCGAGAAAGCGGTTGGCGTCGGCATCGATGCGGATGGCCGAGATGCCGACTTCGGCCGCGACCAGGGCGGCTTCGGAAATATCGAGGCGGGCGGCGATGTCGCGCTCTCGCATCTTCGGGTTTTCTGCGCGGAAGGCGCGAATGGCGGCGGGGGTCGGTCTGGTCGTCTCAGTCATTTGTCATGCCTATTTGTTGAGTATGAGCTTGCCTTGGCGCGTGATCTTCATGCGGTAGATGACGCCTTCGTGCTTGATCATGATTTCGGTCTGGCCCCGGAAAATATCCGTGCTCTCGACAATTCGTATGTCTTGGGCGGCCGCGTAATGCGCCGGCTGCGTTGGGGTCTTCTCAGCGATCATCCTGTTTAGTTTTGCCTGAAAATTCATCGGAGGCCGAACAGCGTTGCGGCCAAATTTAACTTGACTCACATACTCATGGTTCCATAAAGACGCAATAGAAGACTGATAAAGTCAAGTTTAAAAATTTCGGCGATGCACGCTTAGGCGGAAGGCCCGGGCAGGTGCTTGTCAGGACATATTCGGGAGACATGGCCGATGCTGACGAAAACGATTTTGGCACTCGTTACTTCGGGGCTTTTGGCCGCGGCATCTTGCGTCCCGGCCTTTGCCCAGGATGCAGGCGTGGCTCCGGCAACGGCCGCGCGCAAGCTCAACGTCGAACTCAATGCGCTGGCGCCGTCCCAGAAGGGATGCATGATGACCTTCGTCGCCGAAAACGACATGGCGGCGCCGATCAACAAGATCTCCTTCGAGCTTGCCTTCTTCAACGATAAGAACGCGGTCGATCGCGTCACCGTGCTTGACTTCCGCGACCTGCCGCTCGGCAAGAAGCGGGTGCGGCAATTCGATATGCCCGGCGTGAAGTGCGAGACCGTCTCCCGCATCATCATCAACGACACGCCCGTGTGCGATGGCCCTGCGGCGGGCGAGTGCAAGGCCGCGTTGACGACCCGCTCGCAGACATCAGTTCCTTTCGAAGGCTGAGGCCATGGCGACGCGCTCGGCCAAGGTTTCCATGGAGCGCCGCCGCGCCGGCGGTGGCATGAATGACAATTATCCGAGTGTGCTTCCGGGCCACGAACTGACCGGCTTCGAGGGCGTATCGCGGCCGCCGGCCGGCGAAGCGGTGATGCATTATAGCCGCTTTACGCAGATCGGCTCTTTTCCGAACCATCCTGCAGAACCCGCTTCCGCTGAGATGGCGGAACCGCTGCCGATCGATGCGCTGCCCGAGAGGCCGAGCAAGACCATAGCGGCACGCACAACGTCCCTTCTTTTCTCCAGCATGGGGTCCTGCCTGTTCCATGCCGTTGTTGTCGTAATATTGCTACTAACCTTCATTGCGGCGCCGGAAGATGCGCAGGAGGAAGCGGGCGATACCGTCAGCGTTATCATGATCGGCAATTCCGATGCCGATCAGATGGCGGCGGGCGAAGACAATCAGCAGCCCGAGCCGGAGCAGGTGACGGCAGAGGCTGTTCAGCCACAGGCGGTTCAACCCACCGAAGTTACGCCTGAAGAGCCCCCTGTGCCTCAGCCCGATGTCGTTCAGCCGCAAACCGCGGAAACGCAGCCGGTCGAAACGGCTGAAGCCGTCCAGCCGGACGAGCAGACCCAGCCCGAGACAGTAACCTCCGAGCAGCCGCAGATATTGGCGACACAGGCGCCGGCCGAGATGACCGTGGTGCAGCCGGTCGACCCGGTTCAGCCCGTCAATAGCGAGGCGGTTGAGGCTCAACCGGTCCAGCCGGCACCGGAAGTCGTAACGCCTGTTGAAAAGCCGAAGCCTGTCGAGAAGCCGAAGGAAATCAAGAAGCCGGTCGCAAAGATTGTGAAGGCGAAGTCGGGATCGAGGGGTGAGAGCCAGCAGGATTCGAAGAAGGGGTCTGTCGACGGGACCGAGACGGCGCAGTCCGATACGAATTCACAATCGAATGCTCGTCGTACTGGCTCGGGCAGCGCTGCGGTTGCCAACTATCCGGGCAAAGTTCAATCGCGTATCCGTCGTGCCGTGCGCCTTTCGTCGAAATACGAAGGCGGCATTACAGTGCGCGTTCGCCTTACGATTGGTTCGAGTGGTGACTTGACCTCACTGTCGATCGCGCGGAGTTCGGGCATTCCTGAGTTGGATGAGGCTGTTACCGACGGTATTCGGCGAGCCGCGCCGTTCCCGCCATTGCCGCCAGAATGGGGCAAGCCGAGTTGGTCCTTCACCCAGGAAGTTCAGGTTACAGGGCGCTAGCCCCCAGAGACCGGCTGAAAGCGGAACGGCCTATCGGCTGCATTAAAATATGATGAAAAACCTCAACTTTATACTTTACTCTAAAACTCATGTTTAATATGGTCGCCTCGCGCTCGATGGAATCGAGTGCTCGAGAGCAACCAGCAAACGGGTGATGCATGGCGCGTAAGGGGAAGAAGGATTTTGGCCGCGAGAGCCGCCAGGCACAGGCGCCGGCGGAGGTTCCGGGGAAATCCAGTCTCGACGGGCGCAGTTTCCTCTATGTCGGCGGGCGCGATTGCCAGGTGGCGCATCTGCGCCAGATCGCCAGCAACTTCGGAGCTGAGCTGATCCATCACGATGGCGGCTTGCGTGAGGCAGTCTCGCGCATCGATACGGTGTTGCCTTCCGTCGATTGCGTCTTCTGCCCGATCGATTGTATCAGCCACGATGCCTGCCTGCGGGTGAAGACTGGTTGCAAGAAATTCGGCAAGGCGTTCATTCCCTTGCGCAACGGCAGCAAGTCCAGCCTCGAGCGGGCGCTGCAGACCATGAAAGAACGAGACGTTTCCCAATGATCGATGGTGACCCCGAGGGGTTTATGCTGATCGGCCTGCACAAGCTGGCCGCGCAGAACGGCGACGGGCTGGTGCCCGAACTGTACGAACTGCTGATGCGTCGCGCCGAGGAACAGCGGCGCGCGCCGAACGTAACGACCTTTCCTGCCTGGAAGGCGCGGTTTCCGGGCGAGACGCAGGATCGCCCATTGGTCGAAGCAACCCGGGACGGCGCGAATGTCATTGCCTTTGCACCGGGCGTGGATAAGACTGTCGCCCGTCGCAAGAAGGTCTGATCGTCGAACGAGGTTGCCATGTACATCGCCATGAACCGCTTCAAAGTCGTCATCGGTTTGGAGAGCGATTTCGAAACGGTGTGGCGGGAGCGGGATTCGCAACTGTCCGAAGTGCTCGGCTTTCTCGAGTTTCGTCTCCTGCGTGGCAAGACGAATATGGATGAGGGCTACACGCTGTTTTCTTCGCACACCACCTGGCGCAGCGAAGAGGATTTCCTCAACTGGACGAAATCCGAAAACTTCCGTCTGGCACACCGCAGCGCGGGTGAAAACAAGAGGCTCTATTGGGGGCCGCCGCAATTCGAAGGCTTCACTGTGGTTTCCGGGATTTGAGAGGGCGTAGCTTAGCTTGCCCATGCTAGCGGTAATTTGCGCTGCCCGTTCATGCTTTTGCCCGGCCCATCCTGAAGAAGGCGCCCAGCGCTATCGCCGCCCAGCCCGCAATCATGCCGAATCCTCCCGTCGGAGCGGCCAGGGGAAACAGTGAGCTGCCGCCGAAGTGGCGGCTGATCAGATCGCCGGCGAAGATCAGCGTTCCAAGTCCCAGCAGCATGGCGGCGAGCGGTGCCGTACGAATGCGGTCATAGCCGGCGTAAAGCGCCAGCAGGGCAGGGGCGTGGGCGAGGCACATGGTGGAGGCGGCGCCGAGAAAATGCGTATCGCCGCCGTGGGTAGCCGCCGCTGCGAGCGCAACGCCGCCGCCGCCGAGGATACCGGCGACAAACAGGGTAGCTGGACGGATTATGGCGTCAATGCTCATGTCTTCCTCATTCCCGGTTCTGCATGTGGAAGGCCAGCCGCTCGATCGGCTCCCAGATGATCGCTCTCAGCTTCTCGTTGTCGACGGTCTCGTCCATGGCGCGGCGGAAGCACAGCAGCCACTCGTCGCGCTCCCTTGGGCCGATGGCGGCGACGAAATGCCGGCTGCGCAGGCGCGGATGGCCGCGCTTCTCGATGTAGAGCTGCGGCCCGCCAAGATAGCCGGTCAGATACTCGTAGAATTTTTCCTGAGAGCCTTCGAGGCTCGGCGGATGGACGGCCCGGCAGTTGGCCGCTTCCGGCAACGTGTCCATCAGCTCGTAGAAGCGCGCCGTCAGCGCCCGCACGGTCCGATCGCCGCCGATCGCCTCGTAAAGTGTGATGGTTTCTTCGCTCAAGCCATGATCCCTGTTTGCGATGTCCTACATGGCAACTGACAGAAGGTGCCGCAACCGTCGGCTGGGCCGGTGCGGCGTTTCAGCGCTGCTTTATTTGATGCTCGTCCGTTGAAAAGCATCGCTCTCCCCGGGAACGAGTTCGAGCGGCCAGATCGTCTGGCGCCTCGTCTTGGGGTAGATGTGGCTGTAGGCGGGCATGCTGGAGAGCAGGATCTCGGCCAGTTCGACACCGAGATCGTGCAGGGATGTGCGAAAGCAGGTGAGCGGCGGTTGCAGGAACTTGGCGCGCGGCGCCTCGCGAAAGCCCACGACGGCAATATCGCGCCCCGGAATGATGCCGGTCTCCATCATCCGCCTATAGAGGCCGATGGCCATCAATTCGTAGATCAGGATCACGGCCGTTGGCCTGTCGTCGAGGCGAAGCAGTTCGTCGGCGACCTGATAGCCGCCCTGTTCGCTCGATTTGGCCCGGATGACCAGCGCCGGGTCGTAGGAGATGCCGTGCCGCTCCAGCGCGCGACGATAACCCTCCACGAAGACGAAGCCGAGGTTGATGTCGCTGGCGGGAGTGCTGATGGCAATGCGGCGGTGCCCATGCGCGACAAGCCGGTCGACAGCGCAATTGGCAACGCCGTCAAAATCAAGGTCGGCCCAGGGATGCTGCGCGCCCGAGAGGCTGCGGCCAAGTGCTGCGAAAGGGATCTTCGCTTTGGCGAGCAGATCAAAGCGCTTGTCGATGCGCTGCGTTTCCGAAATGATCATCGCATCGACGACGCGTCTCGCTACCATGCGCTTCAGATACTCGTAGGGATCTTCATCGTTCGGGCAGGGGAGCATGATCAGATCGAGGTTGTGGCGCGAGAACACGCTCTGCAGCCCGCCTGTCACGGTCAGAAAGAAGTTGTCGCTGTTTTCAACCGTTTCCCTGCTGGATTGGATCATCAAGCCGATGACGTTTGTCGTGCCTTGCCGCAGGCTGCGCCCCGATTGGTTGGCCACATAGCCCAGCTGTTCGGCGGCGGCGAGTACGCGCTTGCGGGTCTGCTCGTTGACATCTGGCTTGCCGTTCAACGCGCGTGATACTGTGCCGATCGAGATATCGAGATGGTCGGCAAGCTGACGAATTCCCTTCATCGGCTGCGGTTTTCCTCCATGCGCCATTTTCCGTTGTCCTCCTCTATTGACACAGGAAAATCTTTTCGCATAGTATCGTAAACGTTTACGGAGCGCGTGTCATGAGGGGTTCGACACCGGCCGCTGGAGGATATCGTGAAATTTAATGCCATTTTGTGCGGGTGCGGAGCTATGTCCAAGGGCTGGCTTAAAGCCATCGCCTCGACGCCATCGCTTGCCCAATCCATTCAGATCGTGGGCCTGGTTGATCTCAACCGGTCGACCGCGGAGAATCTTGCCAAGGAGTTTTCCCTCGACAATGCTGTGATCGGCTCGGATCTGGCCGAGGTCATCGCCGCGACCAAGGCCGACCTGGTTTTCGACGTCGTCATTCCGGCCGCTCGTTTTGGTGTGGTTTCGACGGCGCTGAAGGCCGGTTGCCACGTGCTCAGCGAAAAGCCGATGGCGACGTCGCTCGCCGAGGGTGCGGCACTGATCGATCTTGCCGCTAAGGCGGGCAAGGTCCATGCCATCATCCAGAACCGCCGTTTCATCTCGGGCATTCGCCGCCTGCGGCGCTTCGTGGAAGAGGGAGCAATCGGCGAACTCACGGGTATTCATTGCGATTTCTTCCTCGGCCCGCATTTCGGCGGCTTCCGCGAGGAAATGGACAATGTGCTGCTGCTCGACATGGCGATCCATACCTTCGATGCCGCCCGTTTCGTGTCTGGCAAAGTGCCGGTCTCGGTCTATTGCCTCGAGAAGAACCCTGTGGGCTCCTGGTACAAGCATGGTGCATCGGCTCATGCGCTCTTCGACTTTTCCGACGATGTCGTCTTCAGCTATCGGGGCTCCTGGTGCGCTGAGGGACGGCGCACGAGCTGGGAAAGCCAGTGGCGGCTGACTGGCAGAAAGGGCATGCTGACCTGGGATGGCGAGGAGGATTTCGAGGCCACCATTGCCGGCCATGAGCCGGGGCTGCTGCATGGCTTCACCCCAATCGAGGTTCCCGGCCCGAAGCATGAGGAGGAGACGCATGGTCATGCCAGCGTCATCGCCTCCTTCATCGAGGCGATAAAGACGGGCAAGCCGCCCGAAACCGAAAGCCGCGACAACATCCGCAGCCTCGCCATGGTTCTCGGCGCTATCGAGAGCGCCAAGACTGGCCGGCGCGTCGACATTTCAGCACAAGGACAGTGACATCATGACTAATCCGGCAAAGGCCATCCGCATCGGCACGATGATCAGGGCGACGAACGAGGATGCCGCCCGGGGCATCGCCAAGATCGCCGATCTCGGTTTCGAGAGCTTCGAACCCTTCTTCTGGCAGACGACCAACGGCCAGAACCTCGGCGAGCTCGGCAAGCGCTGCCTCGACGCCATCGGCGGCCGCGACATCACCATCTCGACCCTCGGCATGTTCGGCAATCCGCTTGAAGAGCGCGAGATGGACCTGCAGACGCTGCAGGGCTGGAAGGACTGCATCGACAACGCCCACCATTTCGGCGCGACTTGCGTTGCCGGTTTTACCGGGCGCATCCGCAACAAGCCGCTCACTGACAGCCTGCCGCGCTACAAGCAGGTGTGGAGCGAGCTTGCCAAGCGGGCCGCCGACAAGGGCATCAGGATTGCCTTCGAGAACTGCGCCATGGACGGCAACTGGGCGACCGGCGATTGGAACATCGCGCATAATCCCGATGCCTGGGAACTGATGTTCAACGAGACTCCGGACGACAATATCGGGTTGGAATGGGAGCCATGCCATCAAATGGTCTATCTGATCGAGCCGCTGCCGCAGATCCGCAAGTGGGCCAAAAAGATTTTCCACGTCCACGGCAAGGATGCGACGATCCGCTGGGATGTCATCAAGGAGCACGGCATCTTCGGCAAGGAGCAGTTCGTCTTCATGCGCACGCCGGGCTTTGGTGACAGCAACTGGACCGACATCATTTCCGAGCTGCGCTTGGCCGGCTGGTCCGGCTCCATCGACATTGAGGGCTGGCATGACCCGGTCTATCGCGATGCGCTCGAAATGACTGGCCAGGTTCATGGCCTGAACTATCTCAAGGCAAGCCGGGGTGGGGACTTCATCGAGTAATGCATGCATCCGCAAAACTGCATCGATTTAGGAAGCAAGTTGTGCGTTAATGAAATGCCCTGAGTGATCGACGCTCAGGGCATGACGGGATACCCCAACGGAGGAACTGTCGAGCGTCCGCACCTTGTCTCATGGGACAGGCGGGCGCTTGGCGCAGGTGAGAGGAAAACGCCGATGGCAGCGCGGGCCATGTCATCGGACAGATACCGTCAAGGTTCGCATGGTGGAGGAGAATGTATGAATATTTTTTCGAAGCTGGCGATCTCCGCCGGCATGTCGCTTCTGCTTGCCGCCGGTGTGGCGCAAGCGCAGAGCAAGACATTTAACGTCTGGTGGTTCGAACTGCCGGATACTTCGCAGGCCAAGGCATGGACCAAGGCGCTGGAAGAACTGAAAGCAAAGCATCCCGACGTTACGATCAATTTCGAACAGAAGACTTTCGAACAATTGCAGAAGGCAGGCAGCCTCATCCTCAACTCGGATCAGGCGCCTGATGTTCTGGAGTACAACAAGGGCAATGCCACGGCTGGCCTCGTCGCCTCGCAAGGTCTGCTGACGCCACTCGACGATCAATTCAAGTCGCGAGGCTGGGATAAGATCCTCAACGAAACCAATAGCCAGCTCAGCAAATACGATGGGAACGGCATCTACGGTTCGGGCCCAATTATCGGCATTCCCGTCTATGGCGAATTCGTTTCGGTTTTCTACAATATCGACATGTTCCAGGCTAACGGCGTGAAAGTGCCGACCACGCTGGACGAGTTCGAAGCTGCATTGGACACTTTCAAGAAGAAGGGCATTACGCCGCTTGCCTATGGTACGGTGGATTCCAACGCACAGCATCTGGTCTATACGCTTGCACTGACGCAGGCTGACGACACCTGGGTCAAGAACTATCAGGGGCTCAAGGCACCGCTTGATACCAAGCCCTTCCTGTTTGCCGCTCAGAAGATCGCCGACTGGGTGAGCAAGGGTTATATTTCGAAGGATTCGACCGGTCTGAAGGGTACCGGCGGCGCCGACAATCTCTTCTCATCGGGCACAGCTCCGATGTTTGTCAGCGGCACCTGGAACAACGGCAACTTCGCGAGTTCGATCAAGAACTTCAAGTGGAGTCAGTTCATCTTCCCGACCCCGAAGTACAGCGTGGGTTCGACCGGCAATCTGTTCATGGTGCCCAAGAGCGCCAAGAACAAGGATCTCTCGTACGAGTTCATCGATCTCGTCCTGCGCAAGGAAAACCAGAACATGCAGGCCAATCTCGGTGGCGTTGCCATTGCCGCCGATCCGGCCTCGGTCACCGACGAAGTCGGCAAGCGCAACGTCGAACTCTTCAACCAGATCTCCGGCAAGGGTGGCCTCGGCTTCTACCCGGACTGGCCGGTGCCTGGCTATTACGAACTGCTGATCCAGGCGACGACCGGCCTGGTCAATGGCTCGACCACGCCTGATCAATTCGTTGTACGCCTGAAGAAGGCCTATGACGACGTGCAGGCGGCCCAATAACACCATCGGCGACAATCACAACGGCGGGACGGCTTTCATGCCGCCTCGCCGTATCGGACTGGAGGAATTCGATGGAGAATTCGAGGAGCGCCGGCAAAGCGGGGTACTATTTCTACATGATCCCCGGCATGCTGGGGTTTGCGGTAGTGGTGCTCATTCCGCTGATTGCCAATTTCGCGATCAGCTTCACGACATGGAAGGGCGGCGTCATCCCGCCTCGCTATGTTGGTTTTGAGAACTATCAGAGGCTGCTCCAGGATGCCGCCTTCTGGGGCTCGATCCAGCATACGCTGCTGTTCATCATCTCGATGACGATCGTGCCCATTCTTCTGGGGCTGGTGCTGGCGGCAGTGCTGTTCGACTATATCAGTGCGCAGTTCAGCGAGACATGGTCGAGTTTCTTTCGCGCCGGCTTCTACCTGCCGCAAATCCTGCCGCTGACCGCGGTTGGTATTCTATGGGGATGGATCCTCAATCCCATCGGCATCATCAACGCGGTGCTGAGGGCGATCGGCCTTGATTTCATGGCGAAGAACTGGCTGGGGGATGCAAACTATGCCCTTTGGGCGGTTTCAGCCGTCATCGTCTGGGTTCAGGTCGGCTATTGCCTTGTCGTCTTCATGTCCGGATTGGCGCGCGTCGATCCGTCGCTTTACGAAGCCGCCGAGCTCGACAATGCGAGTTGGTTCGGTCGCTTCCGCTCTATCACCATTCCCATGCTCATGCCCGAGATTTTCGTGGTCGCTCTCACGACGCTGATCGCGGCCCTCAAGGTTTTTGCGCCGATCTATGTCCTGACATCAGGCGGCCCGGACAATGCGACGACGGTTCCGTCTTATCTTTCCTACTATCATTTCTTCACAACGAACCGCGTCGGTTATGCCGCATCGATCGCGACGCTACAGACAATCGTGACCATCGTGCTCGGCATCGTGTTCCTGCGCATGCAATCGAAACAGTCCGAGGGAGGGCACTAATATGACAGCTACGTCTTCGCTCTCTAACTCGGTTGCTTCGGTGCATCATCGCCAAGGAAAGGGAGTTGGCCGCTGGATCGTTCTGGCTATCCTGCTCGTCTTCCTGGCCGGAACGTTGTTTCCGTTCTTCCTGGCGGCTTTCAACGCCATCAAGACGCCTTCGGATTATGCCGCCAATGGTCCGCTCGCCTTCCCGCAGAGCTTCGACCTGACGGCGCTCAAGAACTTCTGGGCGACAGTCGATTTCCCCCGGAAGCTCTTCAACAGCATCCTTATCAGTGGATGCACAGCCATACTGGCTGTCGTCCTCAGCCTGCTCAACGCCTATGCCATCGGCATCGGGCGGGTGCGTGGCGGGCAGGCCTTGCTGGTTCTCTTGCTGATCGCCATCATGGCGCCGCAGGAAGCGCTGGTTTATCCGCTTTACTACATGGCAAAGCAGGTTGGGCTGTTCGACTCGATGCTCTCGGTGATCCTGATCCTCGGCGTCCTGCATACCGCTTTCGGCACCTTTCTTCTCTCATCGGTCATGGCGACGTTTCCGCGCGAGATCATCGAAGCAGCGCAGATCGACAATGCGAGCCGCTGGCAAATCCTTTGGTTGGTGATCGTCCCCGTGATGCGGCCCACGCTCGCCGTGCTCGCGACCTTCTTCTTCATCTGGACCTGGAACGAGTTTCTGATCCCCCTGGTGTTCCTGGTCTCCAACAACAACCAGACGGTCTCCGTCGCCATGGGCGTGCTGTCGGGATCGAATACGCAGGAACCAACAGCGATTGCGGCGGCCTCCTTGCTCGGCATCACGCCAACGGTGATCTTCTTCCTGATTTTCCAGCGTACGCTCACACGGGGCGTAGCTGTCGGTGCGGTCAAATAAACCAATGCGGAAAGTCCCGTCCCCTCGGCAATAATCCGAAGGGCCGGGACGGGATGAATGGCAGATCTGGCAAAATTCAAGTTTTCCGCAGGAGGAGAAAGTGGCAGGAATCAATATCAAGTCCCTCACCAAGCATTTTGGTGCCGTGCAGGTTCTCAACGACATCGATCTGACGATCGAGCGCGGGGAGTTCGTCGTGTTCCTCGGCGGCTCCGGCTGCGGCAAGTCGACGTTGCTGCGGATGATCGCGGGCCTGGAGTCGATCACCAGCGGTGAGATCTGGATCGGCGGGCGGCGGGTCGATCAGCTGCCGCCTGGCGAGCGCGGCGTATCGATGGTATTCCAATCCTACGCGCTCTATCCGCATATGACCGTTCGCGACAACATGTCCTTCGGCCTGCGCAACATCAAAACGCCGAAGGCCGAGATCGAACGACGCATCGAGGCTGCGGCGAAGATTCTAGAGATGCCGCATCTTCTGGATCGCAAGCCTTCGGCGCTGTCGGGGGGCCAGCGCCAGCGCGTAGCGATCGGTCGCGCCATCGTGCGCGAGCCCGATGTCTTCCTGTTTGACGAGCCGCTGTCCAATCTCGACGCCGGCCTGCGGACCCGCACGCGCGTCGAGCTGGCGCAGCTGCATGAACGGCTGGGAGCGACCATGGTGTTCGTGACGCACGACCAGGTGGAGGCGATGACGCTTGCCGACCGTATCGTGCTGCTCAACAACAAGAAGATCGAACAGGTGGCCACGCCTGTCGAGATCTACACGCGCCCGGCAACCCGCTATGTCGCGCAGTTCGTCGGCTCTCCCGGAATGAACTTTATTACCATGGCTAGCGTCGGCGAAGCAGGCGGCCTTGCAACTGCGACTTTGCCGGATGGCTCGGTCATCAACACGGCGGTGCCGCTCAACGGTATCGGAGGCTCTGCTTTGACGCTCGGCATCCGCCCGGAGCATCTGGTGGTCACGGCAGCGGAAAAGGGTAGCATTGCCGGTCACGTCGAGACGGTAGAGCGCCTGGGCGACCGCTCGCTCGTTCATGTTCGGCTCAAGGACGGTTCGAAGATCATCGGCACGGATCCGGGCATGACCACCGTCATTGCCGGTTCGCCGATTGCCTTCGCCGTCGATGCGGCAAAGGTGTCGATCTTCGATGAGAATGACGTCGCGCATCATTGCGTGAATTGAGGAGAGAATGGCCCGGATGATGCCTGGAATTCATGAATTTTAGGGTTGCCGAATAGTTCGTTGACGAAACCGTCTAATTGGTATGTTATGCTGCCATGTCCACTGCGCACCATAGGAAAAAGCAGCCTCTGTTCGTCCGCCGGCAATTGCTGGAGGTGGCCGCGCGGCTGGCCTCGGAAAAGGGGATGACGGCGGTGACGTTGGACGCCGTTTCCGGCGCGTCGGGTGTCAGCAAGGGCGGATTGCTGCATCATTTTCCCAGCAAGAACATGCTCCTCGAAGCCCTGTTCGACAGCCTGATCGAGCGGCTGGATGCGGCGATAGAGGAGGCGATGCGTGCCGATCCACTGCCGCACGGACGCTTTACTCGCGGCTATCTCCACGCCTGCCTTTCGCTGCGCGACCAGCCGCAGGGAACGAAAGATTGGGCGCAGGTGACGATGGTGCTGCTCAGCGAGCCGCAATTGCGCCAGCGCTGGCATGACTGGGTGCGCGAGCGCAGCGAGGAATATGTCGGAACGGACTCCTCAGTGGATGCGGCAATCGTCAGGCTGGCGACCGACGGGATCTGGCTGGCGGACTTGCTCGGCAGTCAGGACATGGACGAGAGCGCCCGCCACAGGTTGGTCGAGCGGCTGATCGAGCTCACGCAACTTTAGGAACATCGGAGAAGACGGAATGGCGAATGCATCGGTCTATGCAATGCTGCTGGTTGCGATCGTGCTGGAAGTGATCGGTACGACGGCATTGCAGATGTCGCAGCAGTTCACCCGCTTCGGGCCGACGGCCGTGCTGGTAGTCTGCTACACGGCCGCCTTCTATTGTCTTTCGGTAACGCTGCGGGTCATTCCGGTGGGCATTGCCTACGCCATCTGGAGTGGGCTCGGCATCGTGTTGATTTCAGCCGTTGGGCTGGTGTTTTTCCGCCAGAAACTCGATCTTGCCGCCATCGTCGGCCTGGTGCTGATCATCGCCGGCGTCCTTGTCGTCAATCTGTTTTCAAAATCCGTGTCGCACTGAAAAAGCAGGTGTTATCCATGGCCGTTTTTGCCTTTGTCAAATCACCGGGGACGCACTATGTCTTGCGCAGGATGGCTGCTGGAGGCTTTAAAAGCGGCGCTTTTCCAAAGCGCTTTGGACCGAATAACCTATTCAATTTCAATGGTATAAGAGGAGTGCCGTAATGACTATTCGTGCCGTCGTTTGGGGCGAGAACATCCATGAGCAAACAAACAAGGTCGTCGCGGAGATTTATCCGGAAGGCATGCATACGACGATCGCCAAGGCGCTGAATGCCGATGCCGGTATTGAGGCGACTACTGCAACGTTGCAGGAGCCGGAGCATGGCCTCAGCGAGGCCCGGCTGAAGGATACCGATGTCCTGCTTTGGTGGGGCCACAAGGACCACGGCGCCGTCAAGGACGAGATCGTCGAGCGCGTGGCCAAGCGCGTCTGGGAAGGCATGGGTCTCATCGTCCTGCATTCCGGTCATTTCTCGAAAGTGTTCAAGCGGCTGATGGGCACGCCCTGCGCGCTGAAGTGGCGCGAGGCCGGCGAGCGCGAACGTCTCTGGGTCATCAATCCGCGTCACCCGATCGCGGCCGGACTTGGCGAGCATTTCGAGCTCGAAAACGAGGAAATGTACGGCGAGCAGTTCTCCGTTCCCGAGCCGCTGGAAACGGTGTTCATCTCCTGGTTCCAGGGCGGCGAAGTCTTCCGTTCCGGCATGACCTGGCGCCGTGGCGCGGGCAATATCTTCTATTTCCGCCCCGGCCACGAGACTTACCCGACCTATCACAACGACACCGTCCACAAGGTGCTGATCAACTCCGTGAAATGGGCCCATAATCCGCTCGGCACGCAGGCGAGCATCCACGATGCGCCGAATGTGCCGGTCGAAAAGGCGCTGGAGCCGATCGTCGAGCGTGGCCCAAGACTGCACCAAGCCGGCGAAGCCGGTTATCGCTGAGGTATAATATGCGTCTCATAGTAGTTGGCACGGGCGGCATGGCGAAGAACCATGTGGAGCATTTCGCCCGTATTCCCGGCGTCGAGATCGTCGGCGCCGTCGATACGGATGCGACGAGGCTCACAGCCTTTTGCGATACGTTCGATATCAGGAACCGCTTCTCGTCGCTGGACGAGGCGCTGGCCTGGAATGAATTCGATGCGGTGACCAACGTCACGCCCGACAAGGCCCATCATCCGACGACCCTGCCGCTGCTTGCCGCCGGCAAGCACGTTCTTTGCGAGAAGCCGCTCGCGGAGAACTATGAAAAAGCGCTTGAGATGACGGAGGCGGCCGAAAGGGCAGGCGTCGTCAACATGGTCAACCTGACCTATCGCAATGTCGCGCAACTGCAGAAGGCGCGCGAGATGGTGATCTCGGGCGAGATCGGCACAGTGAAGCATGTGGAAGCATCCTATCTGCAGAGCTGGCTCGTCTCCAGGGCATGGGGCGATTGGCGCAGCGAATCCAAGTGGCTCTGGAGGCTGTCCACCGGTCATGGCTCCAACGGCGTTCTTGGCGATATCGGCATCCATATTCTCGATTTCGCCGCCTATGGCGCGGCGACCGATATCGATCATGTCTTCGCCCGGCTGAAGACCTTCAACAAGGCGCCGGACGAGCGCATCGGCGAGTATACGCTGGATGCGAACGACAGCTTTTCGATGTCGGTCGATTTTGCCAACGGTGCGCTCGGTGTGGTGCATGCGAGTCGTTGGGCGACAGGACATCTGAACGAGCTGAAGCTGCGTATCTATGGCGAGCGCGGCGGCCTTGAGGTGTCTCATAGCCCGAATGGTTCCGAACTGCGCGGCTGCCTTGGCGATGACACCGAAACGGCGACGTGGAGGGTCATCGAGGTGCCGCCGGTGTTGACCAACTATCAGCGCTTCGCCGAGGCTGTTATGACCGGCAGCAGCCAGGACCCGAGCTTCCGCCACGCTGCCAACTTGCAGCGCGTGCTGGATCTCGCCATGGTGACGGAGACGGAGCGGCGCGAACTGAAGGTTTGACGCCGTCTCGGCTTCATCTCGACATTCAAACGGCCGCCTTCGGGCGGCCGCTTCATTAAGGTCCACCCATATTATCGCAATTGCTTGACGGGATACGGAGGCAGGCGCAGCATTCCTCCATGAAAGCTCCGGATACGAGGTTGTGGGAGGAGGTGTTATGTCCACCGAAGAAAAGGTTGCTAGCCACTATACGCATGGATCACTGGAGGAGACGCTCCTTGCGGCACTTACCGCGGGCGGCAAGGATATCGATCATCTCAGTATCGACGATCTTGCTGGGATCGATGAATTCCATCTCGGGCGGCGCGAAGCCACGCGGGAGTTTGCTCGGGACCTCGACGTGAGTGATGGCCTGCGGCTCATCGACATCGGATCAGGGCTTGGCGGGCCGGCGCGCTATATCGCCAGCACCTATGGCTGCGCGGTCACCGGCATCGATCTGACCGATGAATTCGTCAAGGTCGCCAATGTCCTGACCGAGCGTTGCGGCATGGCCGCGCAGGTGTCGTTTCGGCAGGCGAGCGCTCTGGCGCTTCCCTTTGCCGACCAAAGCTTCGACCGAGCGACGCTGATCCATGTCGGCATGAACATCGAGGACAAGGCGCGTCTGTTTGCCGAGGCGCGGCGTGTGCTGAAGCCCGGCGGCCGGTTTGGTCTCTACGAAGTCATGCAGATGCGCGACGGCGCGCTGCCCTATCCGATGCCCTGGGCGATGACGCCGGAAACGAGCTTCGTCCGCAGCCCCGAAACCTATCGTCAACTGCTCAAAGAGGCCGGCTTCACCGTGGAATCCGAGCAGGACCGCAGCGCTCTGGCGATCCGGATGGCGCAGGAGATGCGTGCCAGCGCTGCCGTTGGCGGTCAGACGCTGAGCCTCGGCGCACTGATGGGGCCGAGGGCGGCGGAGCGCGTGGGCAATGTCGGCATGTCGGTCGGAAGCGGCCTGATTGCGCCGATCGAAATGATCGCCAAGGCCGATTGATGGAAACAGAGTTGGCGGGCGCCCGGATTGACAGAGGCGCTTTCCTGTCTGTATGAAAAATCCAACGGTAATGGATTTCTGCCGGGCCATGGTGGCCGAACCGCTGCCTTGAATTTTCCAGGGAAGCTGATGACTCCTACTCAAAGCGCCTCGAAAGGCGAGGGAGTAGAGTCATGTCTTTTTTATTGCCGTTATCTCTTTCAGATTTCATATCTATTGTCCCCGACAGAGCCAATTTCGGTGCTGCGGGAGGGGCGAAATGATGTCCGCATCTCTGTTCTTTCAACATCGTTTTCAGCAATTTCGCGGCCTGTTCAAATGGGTAGCGCTTGTCGTGCCGATGGCGGTAGCCGTCGGTTCGCTCTGCGCACTGTTTCTGTGGAGCCTGGATAGGGCAACGGCGGCGCGTTTCGAACATCCCTGGCTGATCTTCCTGATGCCCGTTGCCGGTTTCCTGATGGTGTTGGTCTATCAGCGCTTCGGCCGCGGCGCGGAAGGCGGCAACAACCTGATCGTCGATCAGATCCATGAGCCTGGCGGCGGCGTGCCGCTGCGCATGGCGCCCTTCATTCTCGTGTCGACTGTTCTGACGCATTTGGTTGGTGGCTCTGCCGGGCGCGAGGGAACGGCGGTGCAGCTCGGTGGTAGCATTGCGAGCGCCTTCGCGAGGGTTTTCCGTCTCAGTCATGCCGAGATCCGCATACTTCTCATGGCGGGCATAGCAGCCGGCTTTGGCGCGGTCTTCGGCACGCCGATCGCGGGCGCGGTCTTTGCGCTTGAGGTGCTGACGATCGGGCGCATGCAGTATGAAGCGCTGATCCCGAGCCTTGCGGCCGCGATAACAGCCGATTGGACCTGCCATGCCTGGGGCATCGAGCATATCCAGTACCATATCGGCTATCTCTCAGGCACTCCGGCGAGCACGTTCCATCTCGATGCGCTGCTGCTTGTCAAAGTCGGCGTCGCCGGCGTGCTCTTCGGCCTGATGGCGCGCTGCTTCAGCGAGATCTCGCATATAGCGTCTGCGGCCTTCAAGAGGCTCTGTGCTTACGCGCCGCTGCGGCCTGTCATCGCCAGCGCGGTGCTGATCGGTCTCGTCTATCTGCTTGGCACCCGGGAATATCTCGGGCTTGGCGTCTGGTCGCCCAATCCTGCCGACGCGACGATCCTCGGCTTCTTCGATCCGGCTGATGTCGATTATTGGAGCTGGTTCTGGAAGGCAGTTTTCACGATCGTTACCCTCAGCGCCGGCTTCAAGGGCGGGGAAGTGACGCCGCTGTTCTTTATCGGTGCCGCACTCGGCAATGCGCTTGCGGCGATCCTCGGCGCGCCGGCCGATCTCTTTGCAGGTCTGGGTTTCGTCGCCGTCTTTGCCGGGGCCACCAACACGCCGCTCGCCTGCATGATCATGGGCATCGAGCTCTTCGGCGCGACGCATACGGTCTATCTCGCCGTCGCTTGCTTTCTTGCCTACATCTGCAGCGGCCATACCAGCATCTATTTGTCGCAGCGTCTCGGCATCGCAAAGAGCGCGGCCTCCGGCCACATTCCCTCCGGTATCCCTCTTCGCCATATTCACGACATCGCCATGAATGGACGCAGTGAAGATGATCGCAAAAACAATCAGGCCCCGCCGCCGCTACAACAGGAGCGGGACATTCAATAAGGTCGCTTTGCGATTGTCTCGAGCATTGCGAAGCTGATGATCAAGATGTTTTGATCGGCAATGTCGTGGACGTGAATATCGGCGCTTAACCGTAGCGGGAGATTGTCGTGATCTATCTTGTCGTTTTTCTCGGCGCCGGATTGGGTGGCGCTTTCCGTCTCGGCGTCAACGAGCTTGCTGCTCGTCTGTTCGGGGGCGAATTTCCGTTCGGTACGCTTATCATCAATGTCGTCGGTGCATTCATCATGGGGGTGCTGACGGAATATTTCGCCTTCCGTGGCGGAGTGCCTCAGGAGCTTCGGCTTTTTCTGACAACAGGCATTCTGGGCGGGTTCACGACGTTTTCAACGTTTGCGCTGGAGAGCGTCGTGCTTTGGGAGCGCGGCCAATGGATGCCCTTCGTCGCTTATGTCGGCCTGTCCGTTTTTCTGTCGCTAGGGGCCCTGATTGCCGGATTTGCCGTTGTCCGGCTAATAATTCAGGCTCAAACCATCTAGGCGGATGGCTCAGGTCTGTCGTGCCGTATTTTTGCCAATTCTGGGGTGAATTTCTTCGAGAAATCACCGGAGATTCAATCCACGACAAATCACCGCTCGTTGTGAACGGGCTCTCTTGCGAAATTCGACCAATCAACTCATATAAACGCTTATTATGATCATCGCATAACAGAGGAGTCCGGCGTCAATCAGGAACGGGCGGGCGAGCATTGAAAGCGTCGAACCTGTTGCTCCCCCGGAATTTCCGTGCAGATTCCCCCTGAGGCAGCCTTCCTCCCTGACCGCCCTAAAGACAGACATGACGGAGAGCCCCTTGAGCGCACCTGCTCCCACTTCCACCGAATCTCATGCTCCGGAACAAACCTTTGGCACAACCGGCATCGCGCCGATGGACCGCCCGAGCGCCCTGACACGTTTTTTCATGGGCATCGTTGCCTGGGCCGAAGGCCTCAATCTGAAATATGCCAAGCTCGGCAATCCGCCGGTCTACAACAGCGCGACCTTCCCCTGGGCGGCCGAGATCGAGAAGGATTATCCGGCGATCCGCGCGGAGCTCGAAAAGGTGCTGCTGCGCCAGAGCGAGCTGCCGACATTCCAGGACATCTCCACCGATGTGAAGACCATCTCGACCGACACCCGCTGGAAGACCTTCTTCCTTCTCGGTTTCGGCGTGAAGTCCGAGCAAAACATCAAGGCATGCCCGAACACCTGGGCGGCGGTACAGAAAATCCCCGGGCTGACGACCGCCATGTTCTCCATCTTCGAGCCCGGCAAGCATCTTCCCGCGCATCGCGGCCCCTATAACGGCGTGTTGCGCCTGCATCTCGGCCTCATCGTGCCAGAACCACAGGACCAGCTCGCCATTCGCGTCGACAAGCAGATTTGCCATTGGCAGGAAGGCAAGGCGCTGATCTTTGACGACGCCTACGAGCATGAAGCCTGGAACCACACCGACAAGACCCGCGTGGTGCTCTTCGTCGATTTCGTCAAGCCGCTGAAATTCCCGGCCCGCTTTGTCAACTGGGCCTTGATGAACCTGGCGATCTTCACGCCGTTCATCAAGGAAGGTCTCGACAACCACAAGGAATGGGAAAAGAAGTTCTATGCCGAGGCAGAGGCGCTGAGAAATCGCCCAAGGGCATAATCCACGCTGGCTTGTGAATTCTACGAAAAACCCCGGAATCCGCAGCGGATTCCGGGGTTTTGCTTTTGGTCGGTCAGGCTCAGCGGTTGAACTGGCTTATCCGTCTCTTCGGTATCTTCGTCATTATCATCGCTTGACTGCGTGGTAGTGGTTTTACCGCCCAGATTGCCAGGCGGCGCCGAGATGGCATTGTCACCATCGAAGCTGGCTTCCTTGAGCAGGCGATGGCCAGTGCGCGTGCGGCTTCGGCTTTCGCCTGGCTTCCGACTCTTCGCGGCTCTTGCTGGCGACCGCAATGGTGCTTTCCTGCGCGACGATCCGGTTGTCGCGCGAGCCTCCGTCTCATGCTGCTGGACAGCACGGGTCGAGCCGATGTTGGCGGACTCGCGCACCTGCTTGGCCATGGCTTCGCGTTCGGCGATGGCTGCAATGGCAGCAACCGCTGCTGCGATGACTATTTTATCGTGCGCACGATTGCCGCGCCCGATGTCATGCCGCCGCCGAAAGCGACGAGGCCGAGATTGAGTGGCTCGGGCCGTTCGTTGGCGACGTGAAGCATGGCAAGCGGGATGCTCGAAGAGCTGGTGTTGCCGTAGTTCTCAATGACGCTCAGTGCCGGGCGGCCGCTGCGCTTGGCGATGGTGTCGATGATGCGCTGGTTGGCCTGATGCGGCACCAGCAGATCGAGATTGGCGAGTTCAATGCCGGCGTCGACACAAGCGTCCTCGATCGAGCGGGACATGGAGTGCACCGCCTCGGTGAAGACCGCGCGGCCGTTCATGGCGATGACGCCTTCATCCGGCAGAGGGACGAAGAGAAGATCGCCCGGTTCCGGGCGGCCGCTGATGGTCGGGCGGCTCGCCGCAAATAGCGGGCTGCGCGCCATGTCGCGGGTGGTCACGAGGCTGGCGGTGGCGGCGTCGCCGAACAGGATGGCGGTGGAGAAATCCTTCATGTCGAGCAGCGGAGACAGCACTTCCGAGGTGACGATCAGCACCTTCGCGTCATTCTGCTGCGCGATGAAATCGTAGGCCTGCTGCAGCGCGTAGAGATAGCCGGAACAGGCGGCGCCCATATCGTAGGCGGCAAGGGACGGCCGCACGCCGTCTTCGGCGACCGCAACGGCGACGCGGCTTGCAAGGGACGGCGTGGCGATATCGGGCGTGCCCGTCGCGGCGATGACCAGATCGATGTCGTGGATCGACATCTGGGTCTGGCGCAGCAGATCGCGAACGGCCGCTGTCGCAAGGCTCAACGTGCCTTCTCCCGGACCGACCCAGAACCGGCTCTTGATGCCTGTCAGTGCAAAGATTTCGTCGGCGCGCCGGTTCGGCCAATGATGGATGATGTCTTCGTTGGCGACCCGGCGGGCGCCGGTCGCAAAGCCGATGCCGCTGACGGCTATTTCCGAGAAACTGCCGGAATGACGGCGCAGTGCCGGAATGGAGTGCGATTTCAGGCGGCGCAGCACGAACTTGTTTTGCGTCTCCGAGGCGAGAGCGAAGTTCTGTTCGCTCGTATCCCGGTTGGCGTCAACGGTCAGAAGCGTGCTGTCGGTGGCGATCTGGTCACCGATCCTTGCGAAGACCTCGAGCACGACTCCGCCGATATTGGCACAGATTTCCACCGAGGCCTTCGTCGCCTCGACGACGGCCACGAGCTGACCGACCTCGATCGTGTCGCCCGGCTTGACCAGGAGATCGGTGATCAACACGTTCTCGTCGGCGGGACCGGAGCCGATTGCCTTGATGGCGGCGGTCGGGCCGCTATCATCCTCTTCGTGCCAGGTGACCTCGCATTCGAGAACCTCGGCCATCAGGTCGACGAGCTTGCTGTAGGACGGCAGCATTTCGAGCTGGTTGCGGAAATTGAAGGGAACATGCGCGTCCGAGCGGGCAAGCCTGCGGACGACGACGGGAACGTCGGCCTTTTCGGTGACGGTGGCGACGATCTCGGCGCCCATGCCGACAGTGCGGTTGTCTTCATGCACGACGATCAGCCGTCTCGTGCGCTTGGCGCTTGCCAGCACTTCCCTTTCATCCCACGGCGAGATGGAACGGAGGTCGATCACCTCGACGGAAAAACCCTGCGCTTCGAAGGCCTTGGCGGCGTTGGCACAGAGAGACACCGTGTTGCCGTAGCTGACCAGTGTCAGGTCGCGGCCGCGGGCAACGTAGCGCGACAGGCCCGGACGGACGAAATGCTTGTCGAGATCGGTCGAGGTGCGGCCGTCGGAATTGTTGAGCACCGCTTTCGGATAGAGGAAAACGGTGGGGCGCCTCGATTCGAACGCGGCATTCAGCAGGCCGGCGGCATCGCCGGCACTGGAGGGCATGACGACATCGATGCCGGGCGTATGGGCCAGCATGCTTTCGAAGCTCTGCGCGTGGAATGGCCCGAGGCCGGGCTTGTAGCCGCCGCAGCTCACCATCAGGATCACGGGAGATTCCCAGGCGCCCTTGGTGCGCCAGTACATGCTGCCCATTTCCGAGACGATCTGGTTATAGGCGAGCGGCAGGAAATCGGCGAATTGCAGGAAGGCGACCGGCCGTTGCCCGGCGAGCGCCCGGCCGACGGCGGTGCCGACGATGGTGGATTCGGTGAGTGCTGCGTTGCGAACGCGTTCGGGATATTTGGTGCTGAGGCCGCGGGTGACGCCGAAGACATCGCCCTTGGGATCTTCGATATCCTGGCCGAACAGCACGACTTCGGGATTGGCGGCCAATTGCCTGTCGAGCACGCCGTTCAGCGCCTCGCGCATGGTCAGCGTTGCTTCGCGCTCGAGGCCGCGATACTCCGCCGTTTTGGCGAAAGAGGCGGGGTATGGGGCTTTTGCATCCGGCTCGACCTCGGGTGCATCTTCCTTGCGGGCGAGTGCGGCTTCCGCCTGCACTTCTGCTGTCAGTTCCTGTTCGATCTTCTCGAGCGCATCAGCGCTGACGCCCGCTTTTTGAAGCATCGCCCGCAAGTTTGGAAGTGGATCGCGGGAAGAGCCCGATTCGATCTCCAACAGGGTGCGATAGGTCTTCTGGTCGTCGGCATTGGTATGGTCGGACAGGCGCTCGAGATTGAGAAGCACGATGCTCGGCGTACGGTTGTTGCGGCTGTGGCGAACGGCCTTGCGGAAGGCCTCTCGCGAGGCCGGCAGATCGTCGCCGTCAGTGCGGATGATGTCGATGCCGTAGAAGGAGGATGCGGGGCCATCGGGCAGATCGAAGAAGGTCTGCTTGCTGGTCCGTGTCGAGATGGAGAAACTGTTGTCCTCGACGATGAAGACAATCGGATACTGGCTGCGAACCGCTTCTGCCACGGCTTCGAGGAATTCGCCCTGCTGGGTCGTACCGTCGCCGACGCAGCAGATGGCGATCGGCATGCCGGGCTTGTATTTCAGCGATGCGGCGACACCGACCGCATGCAGCGCATTGTTGCCGACCGGGCCGACGATGGAGGTAATGTTGAGCGCGCGTGAGGATAGATGCGCACTCATCTGCCGGCCGGCGGAATGGGAATTGGCTGTGGCGAGCAGGCTCGAGAAGAACTCACGAATGGGCATGCCGCGCGCCAGCATCAGGGCCTTGTCGCGATAGTGCAGATGCAGCCAGTCGTCGTCATGGAGGAATTCGTTGAGCAGCGCCGTCGACTCGTGCCCGGCGCCGGAGACATGAAAATGTGCTATGCCTTGCTTAATGAATTCTCGCTCAAGCCTATCTATTTCTCTAGAAATAAAAAATATTCTATGGAGTTGCTTGAGGTATTCTGTGGTAAACCTCCCTTCCATCTCAATGATTTTCCTAATCTTTCATCATGAATAATTTGTGTGGACCTAGGTAACCCCCCCGGGTGCCTTTTTCAATACACGTTAAATGACAATATCCTCTAGAATTGAAATGGATTTACGTGCTTTCGCCCGGCCGGGATTCGTGGCAGCCGATGCCCTTTGCTGAGCGAGTTCGACATTTTGCCCACCCGGAAATTCGGATTGGTGCAACGATCCGGAGGGGTTGCTAGCTGGATTTGCGGATCGGTTCGTTGGCTTGCTCGCGGGCGGCAGCCGCCTTTGCAGCCAGCTCTTCCTTGTCCCGCAATTCCTTCGGCTTCTTGCCGATGATCTGCTTGGCGCCCTTCTTGGAAAAGGGTTGCACAAGCTGGGCGAGGAAACTGTCGGCGACCTTGCCGGTGATGCCGATGTCGATGGAGGAGGGGCGCGGCGGATTATAATAGGTGCCGAGGATCTGGTCCCAGATGACAAGGTTCTCGCCGTAATTGGTGTTGCCCTCGGCAAGCAGCTTGGAGTGATGCCAACGGTGAAGGCGCGGAGTCGACAGGATCCAGTCGAGCGGGCCGGTGCGCACATCGATGTTGCAATGGGTCAGAAGGCCGATAAAGGCCGTGACGGCGCCGATCCACAGGAAGACCGGCAGCGGCGCGCCGAGCAGATAGAGCGGGATCTGGCTGAGCGCGATCTTGAACAGGCTGTCGATGATATGAAAGCGCCCGGTATTGATGACCCACAGGCGTTCGACGCTGTGATGCAAGGCATGGAAACGCCAGAGCGACAGGTGCTCGTGGGCCAGGCGATGGGCGAGATAGAGGCCGAATTCGGCGATGATGAGTCCCAGCACGACCTGCAAGGCCATCGGCAATTGATCCGGCCAGATATTTGCCTTGTGGCTCAGGAAAGGTTGCGCAACGATTGCCACCGCCATCGGAAATGACGTGCCGATGGCCGCCGCGATCTGTACGGCCCCCTTGCTCAGAAGCGTATGCGCGAGGTTGTTGAACGTTTCGCCATCGGCATCGAGCCAAGTCTCCTCATAGGGCATGAGCCGCTCGAAGAGCGCGATTGTCGCAACGACCGAGAGATAGACGACATTGAACCACAGCAGATGCATCTGCGAATGGAACGCGAAATACGAACCCGTCAGTCCGGCGCAAAAGATGGCCGGCCACAACAGGGATGAAACAGCAGCGTAGAGACGCGAACTGCTCTGAAATGTCATGCCACTATCCTCGGATCGTCATCAGGTGGGTTGGCGCGAATATAGGCGATATGTACCGTGATGATTGCGGCCACGGAAGCGGAATCTTGAGTGGAACAGAAGTGTTTTTGTTTCATTATATTGCTGACACCGATCGAGTTCGCCATCCTCGGTTGCTCTACGTCGGGAATCCGGCTCGTCCAACGACTGTTCTAGGGAAGGCTGCCCTGACGGCAATGAAAAGGTGTCGGAATTGGATATTCCTTCCAAGTACAGAATTCACGAGACCGAACATTGGCGCGTGAACCATCGCATCGACACGGTCCTGCCGGGCTACCTGATGGTCGGCTCCAAGTCGGGAACCAACGCATTGTACGATCTGCCGACCGGAGCGCTTGTATCGCTTGGTCCTCTCCTTGCCAGGGCGCAGCGGGAAGTCGAAACCCTGCTTCGTCCCAAGCGTGTCTATATCGGCCGTTACGGTCATTCGCCGGGGCATCCGATCCATTTCCATATCATACCGGTCTATGATTGGCTTGAGACCCTGTTCTGGAAGGATGAGCGCTATCGAGCTCTCGCCTCCTTCGGCAGGCCTGCTGCCGAGCCGGAGACGGATGGGGCCGAGCTGACATTTTACATCTGGCGGGAGTTTTGCGAAGCACCAAATCCACCGCAGGTGACGGGGCCGATGGTTTCGGATGTTGTCGAGCTGATGCGAAGCGCGTTCTTGGTTGCATAGAGGAAACCGAACGCGTCGTGTGCTGCCGAAAATCCCTTTGGCATCGAAACACCACACCAGAGGGGCTCTGGCTGGTTAGCCGAACGTCAGCTTGCTCTTCTGCTGCCCGGCTTCGTCGAAATTCTCGGGGCTGAGCCAGCGCTCATATCCGGCCTTCAGTCTCGGCCAATCGGCATCGATCATCGCGAACCAGGCGGTGTCGCGGTTCAGGCCCTTGGCGACCATATGCTGACGGAAAATGCCCTCGAAGGTGAAGCCGAAGCGTTCGGCGGCACGTTTCGACGGTTCATTGAGATTGTTGCACTTCCATTCGAAACGGCGGTAGCCGAGCGTATCGAAGACGTAGGATGCAAAGAGATAGAGGGTTTCGGTGGTCGCGCGGCTGCGGGCGATCGCCGGCCCCCAGAGGATGCTGCCGATCTCGATGACGCCGTGCGTGCTATCGATGCGCATCAAGGCCTGGCGACCTTCGGCACGGCCTGTCCGCTTGTCGATCACCGCAAAGAACAGGGGATCCGTGCTGGAGGCAGATTTTTCGAGCCAGGGAGAAAAGGCAGCATAATCGGCAGGCGCATCCTCGAACAGATAGCGGAAGCGATCCTCGGCGCCGGGAGCCTGTGCCGAGGCAAACAGCTCCGCGCCATGGCGCGCCGGATCGAGCGGTTCGATCCTCACATAGCGACCTTCGAGGGTGATTCTTTCAGGGCGTGGCACGCCGCTCCAGTTGGCAAGATCCATGTCAAAGTCCTTTGGTCATCAAATGCAGCTCAGCGAATCCGGCCCGATCCTATCAGGTCCGAGAGCGATTGCGGTAGCGCGATCCCGTCGGGCATGCCGGGCGCGGCTTGCGCCGGGGCCAGCTGGCTTCTTATGGGCAGGACGCCGGCCCAGACCGGGTAGTCCGCTTCGTCGATGTCGCCCGGCGGGCCGTTGCGGACCTTGGCAGTCGCCTCGTCGATTTTCATCCGCAGGACCGATGTCGCCTTCGCTTCCTGCCCCGTCATCGGCCTCAGGCTGTCCCAGCGACCGGGAAACAGGTCTTCGATAAGGCGGCGCAAGGCATCGGCTTTCTCCTCGACGTCATCAACCAGGCGTGCCGTGCCGAAGACCATGGCGGAGCGGTAGTTGACCGAATGATTGAAGGCGGAGCGGCCGAGCACATAGCCGTCCATGATGCTGCAGGTCAGGCAGACTGGCATGTCTTCCGCCGCACGCAGGAAGCGACTGGCGGCCGAGCCATGCCAATAGACGTATTCGCCTTCGCGCCAGTGCAAGGTCGGTGTCACATACGGCGCACCATCGATGACGTAGCCGACGTGACAGAGAGGAGAGGCATCCAGAATGGCGTGGACTTCGGCGCGGGCGTGGCTGCCGCGGCGGGGGGTGCGCCGCACGCGGCTGCGCTCTGTAGTCGGGTAGTCCTCTGTGGCGGGCGGATAGTGATCGGCCATGTCTTCCTCATCGATTGATCGTTGATCTCTGCCAGCAAAGAGGTAGGCTATAAACAGCCAGTTTCTCGATTTTTAACAGACCAGTTGGAGCTTGATGACATCTGTAGCGCAATGGCCGGCGCTCGACCGGACCTCGGGTGATCTGGAAGGGCAGGTCTATCGCGTGATGCGCGACCGTATCCTTCATGGGCAGATGCCAGCGGGGCAACGCGTGCCCTCGACGCGGGCGCTGGCCATCTCGCTCGGTGTCGCGCGCTCAACCGTGGTCAACGCCTATGACCGCCTGAAGGCGGAGGGCTATCTGCAATCGACGACAGGTGCCGCAACCCGCGTTGCGGCTTTCTCGACGCCACCCCTGCAGGGGCAGGTCGCAGCGCCACCGCCCAGCTCGCCCCAGACCACAGAGTTCGCCACGGGTGGGTTGTTCGAGCCCGGTGTGCCAGATGTCTCCGCTTTCCCCCATGCCGCCTGGGCGCGATGTCTCGGCGCCCGCGGCCGAGCGCTTCGTGTGCATGATCTCGGTTATGGCGCCCATGGCGGCATTCCAGAATTGCGCGCTGCGATCCTCGACCATATTTCGGCGACGCGCGGCGTGATCGCCCGTCCCGAACAGGTGCTGATCGTGCCTTCGACCGGCGCCGCGATCAGCCTGCTTGCGAGCGTTCTACTCTGGGCAGATCATCCGAACGGTGGCTTCGCATGGATCGAGGATCCCGGCTACGCCACCGCGCACGCATTGCTCCGGATGGCGGGTGCCGCTCTGGTGGCTGTGCCCTGCGATGAGGAAGGGATCGATATTGCCCGCGGGGACGGACCGCCGCCGCGGCTGATCTACGTTACGCCTTCGCATCAATATCCGACCGGCGTGACCATGAGCCTGTCACGCCGCCTTGCGCTGCTCGAATTTGCCCGCGCCACGGGTGCGATCGTGCTGGAAGACGATTACGACAGTGAATTTCAGTATGCCTCCCGCCCGATCGCCGCGTTGCAGGGCATCGATCGTGGCGAAGTGGTCGCCTATCTCGGCACGTTTTCGAAAACGCTCGCGCCCGGTCTGCGCGTCGCCTATGCCGTTGTGCCTTCCAGGCTCGTGGCGCCCGTCGAGGCAGCGCAACGGCTGAGAGGGGCGGTCGTGCCTGTTCATATCCAGGCAGCCCTTGCCGACTTTATCGACGAAGGCCGGTTTCGCGCGCATCTCAGGCATATGAATGCCGTTTACGCGGAACGCATAGCCGCTGTTGTCTCCGCCCTCAATCGTCATTGCGGCGCGTGGCTTGATGTCGGCGAAGGCAACGGAGGCCAGCAACTGGCGAGTTGGTTCCGGGACATCGCCGTCGATGACGTCGCGGCCGTTCGCTCCATCAATTCCCACGGCTTCGCATTGCGGGCCATGTCGTCGCTGCATCTCGGGCCATCGCGGCCGGGGATGTTGTTTGGTATCGCCCGCATGGAGGCTGCTGCGGCGAATGCGGCGGCGGAGAGGATTGCCAGGCTGCTTGCGATGTCGGCAGCTGCCTGAGATGCGGAGTTGGTGTGTCCTTTAGACCTGGTTCCAGCGACGGATGACCGGCTCGGTCAGGTCGTGTTCGTAGCCGAGCACGCTGATGCTTGTCGTGTCGAGCACCAGGCGTGCGCCGTCTTGCGGGGGCAGGCCGACCCAACGGGTGGCAAAGACCCGCAGGAAATGGGCGCTGGAGAAGATCAGGACGGAGCCGTCGATGGCGCGAAGTTCGCTGATGATCCGGTCGGCGCGCGCACCGACATCAGCTGCCGTCTCGCCGTTCGGGCAGCCGTCGCGGAAGAGTTGCCAGTCGGGGCGTTCGGCCAGGATCGCCTTGGTGGTGATGCCCTCATAGGCGCCGTAGTCCCATTCCGCCAGATCGTCCTTGACAATGCGCCGACCGCCGAAACCCGCCAGCGCGCAGGTATTCTGGGCGCGTTGCGACGGGCTCGACCAGACAGCGGCGAAATCGATGGCAGGCAGACGCCCGGCGACTTTGCGGGCGGCTTCTTCGCCGGCGGCGGTCAAAGGAATGTCGGTTCGGCCCGTGTGCCTGCCGGAAAGGCTCCACTCCGTCTGCCCGTGCCGCACCAGATAGACTTCGGGAAGGGCGCTGCTCATGTGACCGTTTCTCCAATTGGCTGATGATGCCGAATTCTTCGCATCCGCGAAGGGTCCTGTCGAGGGGCGAGATCCGGCGACATGCGCGACAGTGGTGGGCTTGGCGGAATTCGCGATTGAGGAGGTCATATTCCCCTGCTGTGCCGAAGAGGCTCGCAGGGGAACATGAAATATCACCGCTTCACCGCACGGCGGACGCTGTAGAGCAGAATGGCGAGGCAGCCGAACAGCAGGAGAACTGCCCCCGCGAGTGGCGGCATGGCGAGAAATTCAACCGCGCCCGCAATTGCGAGGATGAGGATCAGGCAGAGGGTCGCGAGGCTGCCGTCGTCGATGAACATGCCGATGAGCTCGGACAGGGCGATACGGAGCACGGTCATTGGGCTGCCTTTGCTGTGGGGGTGCCGGTGGAGCCGCGCAGGCCGCGAAGAATGGCGAAGGAGGCCAGCGAAACGATCGCAAAGATGGCGATCAAGGCGAGATCCGCGCCCGGCCAGCGAGTGCCGATGCCTTCACCGGTCCAGAAAATGCCGAAGCTGGTGAGCATCAGGCCGACGACGAATTTGAGGGTATTTTCCGGCACGGTGGCAAGCGGACGATGCACCAGCAGCCCGATCAGCATGACCAGAACGAAGGCGGCAAGGGCGCCGAGACCGGCATAGAGCGTCAGGCCATGCGCGCCGCCGACGGCGATGACGATGAAGACCACCTCGACGCCCTCAAGCAGCACCGCCTTGAAGGCGGCGAGGCCGGCAAGATAGTCGGCGCGGCGATCCGTGGATTGCGCTTTCAAGGACGCGGTCTCCTTCGAGAAGGCCGCTTCCTCGTCATGCAAGGCGATGACGCCCAGGGACCGGAGAATGGCTTTGCGCAGCCAGCGCATCCCGAACAGGATCAGGAGAACGCCGACGACGAATTGCAGCGTTTCGATGGGCACGAGCGCGAGCAACGGCCCGAAGATGAGGACGAGGGCCGCCAGCACGGCGAGCGCGAGCGCGGCACCCGTCAGCGCCGGGCGCCAGCTACGCGTGACCCCGACGGCAAGGACGATGGTGAAGGCTTCCACGACCTCGACGAAAGAGCCAAGGAAGGAAGCCGTCACCGTGGAGAGAATGGGTGTGAGGCTGCTCATGAAACGATTCCCGAATGATGATGAGGACTTTGATTTCGCATGGTCTTCTCCGTAGATTTTCTTCGTGCCCTGGGTGAACTTGCGCCCGAGGCCGAATGGCCGCCGCATGATGCGAGCCTTGGCTCGCACCGGACGCCTCGACGTTCACTTCCGTTTCCTTGTGCCGCGTTTGCTCCAGGCCTTGTCGATAGAACCGCGCAGCATGCTGAGTTGATCAAGGCTATCGAGGGCTGCTTCCTTGTTCCTCGCTGCCAGTGCAACGATCATCGCTTCGATCAGAACCATCGTGCCGCCATGCATGGCGAGATGATCGGCATTGCCACGCGGCAGGGGAAGGATCTCCGCCACCTTGCCTGCAACCAGCGGGCCGAGGTCGTCGCTGATCAATATGACCGGCACGTCATGCCGAGCGGCGTGATCGAGGAGGATATCGACTTCGCGATAGAGCGGCGCATAGGCCATCATCAGCACCGCATCGCCTTTGCCGACCCACAGGAGGCGATCCGCCAATGCAATGCCCGAGACGGAGAGGGCGTTCGTCGGCAGGCCGATGCGGTTGAATTGCAGGCTGGCATAGTCCGCCATGGCGCCTGAGGGGCCGATACCGAAGACATGGCGCCGCGCCGCGCCAGCCAGAATATCGATGCAACGTTCAAAGCTTACCGCGAACTGCTGATCCCGCAAAGCCTCCAATGCCTTTTCGTGGATGCTCATCACGTGGCGAAGCGCATCGCCACCCGTCTCGGCCAGCGTCCGCTCCATCCGGTCGCCGGGTGACGGCATGCCCGTCAGTTCGGAGAGCAAGGCGGCACGCAGCGCAGACAGGCTTTCGAAGCCAAGCGCGCGTGCGGTGCGCACGACGGTCGCGTCGCTGGCGCCGGCACGCTCGGCAATCTGGGCGGCGGAATTCAGCAGGACCGCCTGCTTCTGGTCGATGAAGAAACGGGCGATGCGCTGTTCCGCCGGGGCGAGCGCATCGAGCGCTGCGAGAACCCGGCTTTCGAAGGTCTGCCGCTCCTGCGTCTTCTCCGTCATTCGTGCAATTCCGTTTCGTAGTAAATGCTACTCCTATTAATATTGGTAGCATTTACTACTTAGTGATGACAACAGGATTCAGCACATGCCTCGCCGCGTAGCGAAGCATGTGCTGTTCCAGTCGATCACGGAAGGCGGCCGGGTCGGTCTTGAATTATGCCGCCAATGCCGCGCGCACGGCAGGGATGACCTTCTGGCCGTATAGTTCGATGCAGCGCATCAACTTGTCGTGGCCGAGCGGACCGGCGCTGTACTTCAATTGAAAGCGGTTGATGCCGAGCGTCTTGATGACCGGGGCGAGCTTGGCGGCGACCGTTTCCGGCGAGCCGACATAGAGCGAACCTTTTTCGATCTCGTTTTCGAATTCGTTTCGGGTCATGGGCGGCCAGCCGCGCTCGCGACCGATCCGGTCGCGCATAGCCTTGTAGCAGGGCCACAATTCCTCGCGGGCCTGATCGTCGGTGTCAGCGATATAGCCCGGCGAATGGATGCCGATCGGCCTCACAGGCTTGCCCAGTTGCGCGAAGGCCCGATGATAGAGATCGACGTAGGGCTGGAAGCGATAGGGGCTGCCGCCGATGATCGCCAGCATGAGCGGCAGATCATATTGGGCGGCACGGACAACCGATTCCGGGCTGCCGCCGACGCCGATCCATGTCTTCAGATGGCCGCTCTCGATGGTCGGGAAAACCCGCTGGTTTTGCAATGGCGGGCGGATGCTGCCCTGCCAGGTCACCGGCTCGTTGGAAAGTAGAGCCGCGAACAGGTCCAGCTTCTCCTCGAAGAGCTGTTCGTATTGCGACAGCTCGAAGCCGAACAGCGGGAAGGATTCCGTAAACGACCCCCGGCCGAGGATCACCTCGGCCCGACCGTTCGAGATGGCATTGAGGCTGGAGAAGCGTTGGAAGACGCGGATCGGGTCATCCGAGCTCAGAACCGTTACGGCCGATCCCAGATGAATGTGCGAGGTGCGGCTGGCGATGGCGGCCAGTATGGTCTCGGGGGAGGAGACGGCGAAGTCCTCGCGGTGATGTTCGCCGATGCCGAAGAAATCGATGCCGAGCTGATCGGCAAGGACGCCTTCCTCGACGACGTTGCGGATGACTTGCGCGTGCGGCAGCGGCGCGCCGTTGTCGTCAAAGGTCACGTCGCCGAAGGTATCGAGTCCGAATTCGACATTATTTGTCGTCATGATTTTTCCCGTCGTCTGTCCAAATGATATTGAGAGGGCATGTAGCGCCGTTCCGGATCGTCAACTACCCGGAAAGTTTCGGCTGAAACCTTCGAGGAATTCGATATGGCAATGGCAATCGACCGCATTCCGCAGTGTCGGCGTTGCGTTCGGCGATACTGCCTCCAATATTAGCTTCGACATCAAGCTGCTTGGCGAGAAGGAGGAGCGCATGATCACGCTGAAAAAGGTCAATCTTACCAAGGCTTTTGCAGCCTTCGACGAGGCTTGGAGCCCGCGCGTCGGTGGCGACATCAACGATTTTCAGGTCAAGCTCGTCAAGCTGGATGGCGCCTTCCATTGGCATCATCATGAAGCGGAGGACGAGCTGTTCCTGGTCGTCAGGGGCACTCTGCGCATGAAGCTGCGGGAGGAAAACGGCGGCGATATCGTCCTCGGTCCGGGCGAATATATCGTCGTGCCGCATGGCGTAGAGCATTGCCCGGTCGCCGAACCGACGTGCGAAGTCGTGCTCTTCGAGCCGAATACGACGCTCAATACGGGCAATGTGGAAAACGAGCGGACGATCCGCCAGCCTAAGCGACTTTGAATAATCCCAATTGTTTGGCAGCCCCACCGAAACGGGACTGCCGGCTACTGAGGGCCGCGTATCACTTCTGCGCCAGCTTGTTCGACGGCGTGCGGCAGGCGGCAAATACGTCCAGGCTCGGATCGTAGACTTTCGTCGATATGTCCATCATCCCAAGAACACTATGGAAGATGTTGTCGTGCGAGTGCGTGCCCTCAGGCGCGCGCTTGGACAGACAGGCCATGTCGTAGCCGCCCGCCTTTGCCAGATCGTCGGCCATCCACACCAGCATCGGCACCTGCGTCTGCTGTACAGGCGCGATGATATAGGGCGCGCCGTGCAGATAGATGCCGTTCTCACCGAGCGACTCGCCGTGATCCGAGAAATAAAGGACAGCTCCGGACAGCGAGTTCGAGCGCTGCTTCAGCTTGTCGATGATCATCGAGACGATATGATCGGTGTAAAGGATCGTATTGTCGTAGGCGTTGGTGATTTCTTCTTGCGAGCAGGAGCCGAAGTCGTTGGCGCGGCAATCCGGACGGAAGCGGCGGAACTCCTCGGGGTAGCGTTGATAGTAGGCCGGGCCATGGCTGCCAAGTTGGTGCAGCACGAGGACGCTATCGCCCTTCACTTTGTCCAGCCAGCCATCGACCTTGTCGACGAGGATTTCATCCTTGCATTCCCCGTCCTTGCAGAAGCGGGGATCGTTCGAGGGCGGCAGATAGGTGTAGGGGACGCGATCGGTTACATTGTAGCTGCCGGTGTCATTGTCCAGCCAAGTCACGCCGACCTTGGCGTGGGTCAGCACATCGAGCAGATTTTCCGTCTCCAGCCCCTTGCGATGGCTGTATTCCGCCCGCGTATAGACGGAGAACAGGCAAGGTATCGAGGTTGCAGTCGCCGTGCCGCAGCTGCTGGTATTGGGGAAGTAGACGACATTGCGCTTCGCCAGCTCCGGATTGGTCATCTTGGCATAGCCGCCGAGCGAAAAGTTCTGCGCGCGCGCGGTTTCGCCCGCCACGATGATCGTGACGCGCGGCTTGCCATTATCAACAACGCCGACCCTGCGGGCGTCCGTCCCCAATGGGCCTGCGACGACATTTGCATCCCTTTGCGTGTCGATGGCGTAGCGCACCACGCTGGTGATCGGCATGACCGGATTAAGGGTATCCATGAGGTCGCGATGGGCACGACCGACGCCGGCATAAGTCTTGTAGAAGGTGGTGCCGGCAGCGACGAAGACGGCGACGCAGGCGAGAATGACGGCGGTGTTGTGGACAAGCTTCTTGAAAATGGGGCGATGGACGATCCGCACCCAGATGATCACCAGCGAGGGCAGAATGCCCGTCAGCAGCACATGCATCGCAAAGCGCGCCGTGATCAGGTGTCCGGCTTCAGCGCCCGTCGACACGGCGGCATTGCGGATCATCTCCTTGTCGATGATCACGCCGAACTGATCGTTGAACCAGGAGGATACCGACGCCACCAGCACGAAGAAGATCAGGACGGGTTTCGTGACATATTTCGCGGAGAACAGCGTGAAGAATGCAAAAATGCCTGCAGAGATACCGGCCACGAAGGCAATGAAGGCAGCAGGTTCGGTCGTGAAATAGCTGTAGGCCTTGGTCCAGAACATCTGGTTCGTCACGAGAAGTACATAAAGAGCGACTATAAGGCATAGCGTAACACTGCCGATGGCCGGCCTGACGAAATGTCGGCCAGAAGATATATTTTTTTCGTTCAATGGTTTTCTCCGAGGCATGTGCTGTCGGCGGGGCCGGAAAACCCGGTGGCGCAAGGCGCAGGTTCGCGTGTTAAAGCCGGCGACCATGGCGGCCGTTCCTGACAAATACCTGAACGACAGACGCTTGAACACAGCTGTTTTGTGGCCGCCGCCTATTATCTTTGCTTTTTGCCGCGCCGACGTCTGAATTTCAGGTCGCCGTCAGAAATCCTCATCATAGCTCCTTGATTGCAATGAGGGAGCAATCGTGCGGGTCTTATTGGTCGAGGACAATCCCACTATCGGCAACGCGATACAGGATCATCTGTGCGCGGAAGGCTGGTCGGTGGACTGGTCGATGACTCTGGAGTCCGCAACGGCCGCCGTCACGGCTCGAGCTTACAACGTCATTCTTCTTGATCTCCGATTGCCCGATGGAAGTGGCCTCACATTGCTAAGGCATGCGGAAGCACGGGCGGATTCGACGCCGGTGATCGTTATGTCCGCCTATGATCAGCTGTCGGATCAGATGACGGCGATGGGTATCGGGGCTGTTGATTATCTCGTAAAGCCTTTCGGGCTTGCCGAGATGACAGCCCGCATCCGCAAGGCAGCCAGGCTCAGTCGCCTGATTCGTCTGCGCAATGCCGGATGAGCGGTGCTGTTTTCAAGATTGGGTGGATGATCCCGAGCGCGTGAAATCCATGACAGCCACCGCAGCCGCAAAGACCACCAACGACAGAAGCCAGCCGAGGACAGCGTCCGACAGGTAATGGGCGCCCATGAGCACGCGCATTATAGGCATGATTACGGAGACGATGGCGAGTGGGATGCCGATCGGGAGGCGCCAGCGCTGCGGCAGCAGCAGCACCAGACAGAGGAGCCAACCGCCGGACGAAGCCTCTCCAGAAACGAAGGAGCAATTTCCCAAGCACCGGCCAGCGAACGAACCTGCCTGGACGAAATCCAGTCCGCCGCCAAAAAGGTCCGTGCTGCGCGGCCTCGGTCTGCCGGCATATCCTTTCAGGAACGTATTGACGATCAGGCCGCAACCGATACCCAATGACAGCAGGGCGGCGATATACTGATCCGTTTTCAGCGTTCGCCGACGAGCGCCGTGTTTGCGCCAGAACATGACGAGGATAGCCAGCAAGACAACGACGGCAATATAGGGAAGGGCCAACGTCACATCACGCAGCGCTTCGATAAGGGGATTCCTCGCAAGAGCGAAGGTGCCGCAGATTTTGCCTGCGGCACTCGATGATGCGCAGGGCGCGGCCGTGAAAACGCTCCGAGCTACCCACAGGTCGATACCGGGGAAGCGATTGAAGACGAGCAGCAGCAGCCACCAAAGCGCAAATAGCGCCAAAAATGCCGCGAGGGGTGTGCCTACCGACGTCGTGCGTTTTGTGTATGCAAGGTCACTGTCGTACATCGGCCGGCCACTGTCATAAATAAATCTAAGACAAGCGCCCACCAGTGTTTTTGTAAATCACCGCTATAGCCGCCCCACGGCGGCCCTTACAACAGAAGCCTGACAGCAACCTGAAAGATAGAAATGCCTGGAAAAATCCATTAGCTGGCTAAGTGAATTCGAGTTTGGGTCGGCGGATTGGCTGCATTTCGCCGCTTATTGCGGATTGCCGTCTATTCGCCGACCTTGAAATAGGCTTCCAGCCGATAGCCGTCGGGATCGATCACGAAAGTTGCATAGTAGAACTGGCTGTAATCTGGCCTTATACCCGGCTTGCCGTTGTCTTCGCCGCCATTGGCAAGGCCGGCGGCATAGAAGGCGTCGACGGCTTCCCGGCTTGGAGCGACGAAGCAGAAATGCAGGCCGGAACCGCGATCGGCGGGCACCGGCCGTTCCACTTCGCTGACCCAGAACTGGGGCCGTTCCGCGCCATAACCGATGGTGCCGTCGAAATTGCTCAGGCGTTCATAGCCGAGCGTCGAAAGTGTTGCGTCGTAAAACTGCTGCGCCCGCGCCAGGTCTTTGACGCCGATCGAGATATGGTCGAACATAGAAACGAGCTCCCGCCGTGTTGTCTGCGGAGCATTACGGAAATCCGTGCTGCTGGGGAAGCGTCGGATATTCCAAAGTCCGCAGGTCCAATTTGGCCCCACCATCTTGCAACGATTGTGGGAAGTCAACAAAGGCAATGCGATGGATCAGGATGTCGCCCAGTCCAGCCTCTCCGGTTCCAGGCAAGTTGCTTCCATGCTGTCGATATTGGTAAATTGGCCGGCCTGGAGGTTCGATTTTCTGTCGTTCGGAAGCGATCGCAAATTTTTTAAAAGCGCCTGTCGATTTTCCGATGGCCGCTTCGTCGTCAATATGAGCGGGTTCATTTGAGCGGCAATGGTGCCGGCGGCTCGTTTCTGGAGGAATCGTCCCATGCGTTTCATGTCTATCGTCACTTCTACCGATTTCATGCAACCGACACCGGAGCTTCTCGATGCCATGAACAAGCTTGCCGATCGGGAGATCAAAGCCGGTCGCATGATCGATACGGCGGGCTTGATGCCGCTTGCGACCGGCGCTCGCGTCACCATACGGGATCGCGAGCTGAGCGTTGTCGACGGGCCTTTCGTGGAGGCCAAGGAAGTCGTCGGCGGCTATGCGATCTTCGAGCTGCAGAGCAAGGAAGAGGCTGTGGCGCTGGCGGTCGAGTTCATGCAGTTGCACAAGGATTTCATGCCGGGCTGGGAGGGAACATGCGAAGTGCGCGCCTACTTCGAACCACATGCGGAGGGTGTATGCGATCCGCTCCCCCATGCGGCAGTCGGGCACTGATGATCTGCAATCGGGAGAGGCGGCCGTGACGGCCGCCGGCACCCACCGGACGATCCTCGCCGTGTGGCGGATCGAGCAGCCCAGGCTGATCACGAGCCTGGCGAGGATGCTGCGCGATGTTCCGCTCGCCGAGGATCTGACGCAGGAGGCTCTGGTTGCCGCCCTGGAGCGCTGGCCGGAGGCGGGCATCCCGGAGCGACCCGGCGCCTGGCTCATGGCGACGGCCAAACGCCGAGCGCTTGATCATTTGCGCCGTCGTCACATGCTCGATCGCAAGCACGACATGATTGTCCGGGACATGGAAGAGGATCAGCAGGTCATGCCGGATCTCGATGCCGCCCTGGATGATGATATCGGCGATGAAATGCTGCGGCTGGTTTTCACTGCTTGTCATCCGCTGCTGTCTCGCGAGGCGCGTGTCGCGCTGGCCTTGCGGATGGTCTGTGGACTGACGACGGAGGAGATCGCCAGGGCGTTTCTCCTGTCGGAAGCGACGATCGCCCAGCGCATCGTCCGCGCCAAGCGGACGCTGTCGGACTCGGGACTGTCTTACGAAACGCCGCATGGCGAGGAGCTGTCGCAGCGATTGGCCACGGTGCTGGAGGTCGTCTATCTGATCTTCAATGAAGGTTACACGGCGGCGCGGGGTGAAAACTGGCTGCAGTTGCAGCTCTGCAACGAGGCGCTGCGATTGGGCCGGGTGCTGACGTCGGTAGCGCCGCAGGAGCCGGAAGCGCATGCGCTGCTTGCGCTGATGGAATTGAATGCTTCCCGCGCGGCGGCGCGGACGGACGCCGCCGGTGATCCGATCCTGCTGCTCGATCAAAATCGTGCGCTTTGGGATCAGTTGCAGATCCATCGCGGTTTGCAGGCGCTGGCGCGGGTGCGGGAACTGGGCGGCGCCGGTGGCGTCTATGCCCTTCAAGCGGCGATTGTCGCCTGCCATGCGAGGGCTCACACAGCCGGGGAAACCGATTGGAGACGGATTGCCGAACTCTATGCGGAGCTCGCCGCGATCCTGCGCTCTCCGGTCGTGGAGCTCAACCGCGCCGTCGCCATCGGCATGGTCGACGGCCCCGAGGCGGCGCTGGAGCTCGTCGAGCGACTCGCGCATGAGCCCGCATTGAAAGGCTATCATCTCCTGCCCAGCGTTCGCGGTGATCTTCTTTATAAGCTTGGCCGGTATGACGAGGCGCGTTGCGCCTTCGAGGCGGCTGCGGCGCTTGCCGGAAATGAGAGAGAGCGGGATTTGCTGATGCGTCGGGCTGCTGAAGCAGCGTCCGCCTGAAAGGAATGAACCCGCTCTTTGACGAGCGGGTCGTGGTGTTTTGGCCTATTCGGCGGCTTGGTAGTTTGCCGCTCTTGCCGCAGATGTCCGCGGGCCGACGGCGGCGAGCAGCGTGATCGCGACAGCCAGGATCGTCACGAAGCCGATGCCGGCGATATAGGGGTTCCAACCGTAGCTGGGGGCTGCGCCGAAGACAGCCGAGGCTGCCGCCAGGACAATACCGCCGCCGATCTGGAAGGAGGCGAAGAGCATGCCCGAAGCCAGGCCGGACTTATCCTCTTCGATATCGGACAGTGCCGCGACCTGAATGGACGGATAGGTCATGGCATAGCCGACGCCGAGCAGGAGTTGCGAGATGGCGACCAGCACGATCGTGTCGATCTGGCCGACCGAGAGCACCCAGAAGAGATAGCTGATGGCTTGTAGTCCGACGCCGAACGTCATTAGCAAAGTCGTGCCGCGGGCCTGCCCGATCGTGGCGAAGCGAGGGGCGAGGAACATCACGCAGACGCCACCGAGGGCGAAGGCGAAGCCGGTGGCGAAGGCCGACCAGCCGACGACATTCTGGTAGTAAAGCGTCGCGATGAACTGGAAGCCGACATAGGCACCCTGGAACAGCGCGGCGACGGCATTGGCGTGGCTGAGCTTGGCGCGCCGGAACATGGCAAGCGGCACCATGGGGTCTGCATGGCGTGACTCGACCAGCAGGAACAGCAGGATCAGCGCCAGTGCCGCCACCAGTGATCCCCAGGTGGCAAACGCCTGCCAGCCGTCGGCCGCGGCGTTGGTGACGCCGAAGACGAAGAGCAGCAGTCCGGGGGTGATGGTGATTGCGCCTGCCCAGTCGAAGCGGGCGCGTGAGCCGCTTCGCTTGTGATCGGCAGGCAGGACGAAGGGCGCGACAATCAGCGCGAGGATGGCGACGGGAGCACCCATGACGATGGTTGCGCGCCAGCTGATGATGGTCGCAGCACCACCCAGCACCATGCCGAGCACGAAACCGGCGGCGCCTGTCGAGGAGAATACGCCGAGCGCCTTGGCGCGGGCGTTGCCTTCTCCGAAGACGGAGAGCAGCAGTGCGAGGGCTGCCGGCGCGGTGAAGGCGGCGGCGATGCCCTTGATCAGGCGTGCGGCGATCAGGGTCGGCGCGCTATCGACGAAGCCGCCGGCAATGCTCGCGGCAGCAAAGACGCCGAGCGACCAGAGAAACACGCGGCGGTGGCCGAAGAGATCGGCAACGCGGCCGCCGAGCAGCAGGAAGCCGCCATAGCCGAGCACATAGGCGCTGACGGCCCATTGCAGCGATGTCGCCTGCATGCCGAGCTCTTTCTGGATTGCGGGCAGGGCCACGCCAATGGTGGAGACGTCCATGGCGTCCAGGAAGTTGGCGGCGCAAAGCAGCAGCAACGCCAATCCAGCCCCGCTTCGGGTTTGGGAAGAAGTCATCGGGATCGTTCCTTTCTGTGCTGCCGCCTCTTGGGAGGTTGCAAACGGCAGGGAACGAGAAAATGTACACGTTCAAACCCTATTGCAAATTGATAGTAACTATGTCAGGTATTACTGGCGATGATGAATGATGCAACGCTTCGAAAAATCGATCTCAATCTGCTGCTCGCCTTTTCCGTGCTGATGCAGGAGCGGAATGTGAGCCGCGCGGCCGAGCGCCTGTTGCTGGGTCAGCCGGGCCTTTCCGCCGCGTTACGCCGGTTGCGCGAGACGCTGGATGACGAATTGTTCGTGCGCGTCGGGCGCGGTTTACAGCCGACGCCGCGGGCGCTTTCCATTGCGCCGGCGATCGAGGATGCGCTGTCCGGCATCGAGCGCGCCATTCGCCCGCCGGCGGCCTTCGATCCGGCGGACTGGCAGGGCGAATTCCGCGTCGGCATGTGCGACAATCTCGAATCGTCCTTCTTCGGGCCGCTGGTGGCGCGGCTGCGTCAGTTGGCGCCGAATGCCCGGCTGGTCAGCGTGGCGTTCGATAAACGCGATGCTGCGCGCCTGCTGGACGAGGGCGCCTATGACTTCAGCATCTCCGTGCATGACGAGCCTGCCTCCTGGCATATTCGCGCGCCGTTGTTCGAGCAGGCATCGCTCTGCATCTACGATCCCCGCCATCTCAAATGCCCCGCTCCGCTCACACTGAAGCAATTTGCCAGTGCGCCGCATGTGACCGTCTCCATTGAAGGCGCGATATCCACAAACGTGGATGCCGCTCTGGCGCGCCTCGGTTATCGTCGCCAGGTCGTGGCGACCGCGCCGCGTTTTTCCGCTCTGCCGATGACATTGCGGGCCATTCCGGCCATTGCGACCATCCCGGAATCCATCGCCCGCTGCATGGCGCAGCTGCATGATCTGACGGTTTCGGTGCCGCCATTCGAACTGCCGGCCGACCCGGTGACGATGCTCTATCGGCGCGTCGATCAGGCCGACAGCCGGGCCGTTTGGTTGCGCCGCCTGTTCGTGGACGTGGTGACTGAAGCGCTGGAGGCGAGCGGCTGCAGCATAGGCGTTTCCACGGCCGCCTGCTGCTACGACCCGCCGGCCCTGGCCGAGGCGGTGTAGCCCGAAGGCGGTCTTCATGGTGCGGCACACTCAACGTCTGTCTTTGCGTATGCCGGAAGACCGGGATCTTGCCTTCGTCACGTCACTTTTTGCCCGCCCCGAGCTTGTTGCCCATCGACCGGATCCGACGCCGGATTCACCTGAGGAGAGTGCCCGGCGCCTTTCGCGTGACCGGGCGCACTGGCGTGTGCACGGATTTGGACGCTGGGCGATCGAGGCTGAAGGGCGGCCGATCGGGTTCGGTGGCGTGACCGTCTCGAAGGAGTTCGAGGGGCTCAATCTTTCCTATCACCTGCATCCCGATTGCTGGGGACGCGGCTATGCCACGGAATTGGTGAAGGAGGCTCTGGCCTTTTCGCGCGACGACTTGCTTGCCGAGCGAGTGATCGGCCTCGTTCGACCCGTCAATGTGGCTTCCCGGCGCGTACTCGAAAAATGCGGTTTCGACTTCGAGCGGGAAGTGATGCTGCATGGCGCGCCGACGCATCTTTTGTCCTGCCGGACGACCCGCGTGAGTAGCAACATAGTCGAATAGATCGACCTCACGGCCAGGATGTCGTCATTATTTCCCATCCGGGCACGCCGTCGCCGCATTGCGCGCAGCGGCCTAGCCGTCGGGATAGGGCATGCCATCCTTGTGCACGAACCGGCCGTCGGTGCTGGAGCTCATCATGTCGATGTCGGAGCAGGTGATGAGGTCGGTCGGCGAGCGTGTTCCCGCTTCGAGATAAACCGCCGTCGTGTCCGACTTGTTGATCATGTGATGGCCGTTTCCGGAGCCCTTCGGGAAGGCGGCGCAATCGCCGGCGCGCAGCACCGTCTCGCTCTCATCCTCGATCAACGTCAGCTCGCCCTCCAGCACATAGACGAATTCGTCTTCCTCCGAATGCCAATGCCGCTGGCTCGACCAATTGCCGGGCGGCAACCGCATGAGATTGACCCCGAAATCCGTAAGGCCGCCGGCATCGCCCAGCCGCTGCCGTACGCGCGCGGCGCATGGATCGTTGAATGGGGCGGGATAGCGGGTGCCTTTGTGTTTCGGCACGGCTGCAATGTCGATCTTCGGCATGAGGGGTCTGCCTGGGATTTGTTATTGGGGGAGGCTGTCGGCGTCGAGGGGAGTTTAGCAATGATTGCTGGTCATGGTCCAGTTTGGTGTCGCGAACACTTCTTTTAGGGTGCTGGATGGGCAAGCGCCAAAGAATGCACTCGGTGTTGCCTTCATGCCTTCAACCAACCATGATGTACGGCATTAGCATTAGAGGGCGGCGAATGTGGGACATCGCCGCGCGTTTCACAAGATGGGTGTGTTAACCAATTGGAATGATCGTTAAGGGCGAGTCCGGCTGACGCACCCCATCGAGACCTTCCTACCATCTAATGTGTCCAACCTTTGTGCTCTAGCCATGTGAAGTAGCGGGCCATTCCAAGGTCTAGGAAGCTAAGCTGTTTTGAGCTTTCAATGCATTAGGAAATTATTGGCGCACCGCGCCGGGTGATGATGATAACTACGTCTACGCCATAGCTCTCTAAGCCCGCCTAAATGCAACTCGCCTTGACGATCAGGCAAAATCCCACCAAGCAAGGACCATCGCAATGCATACATCATCTGAAGGCTACAAGACCGGTGCTGCGGCCTATGTCGGCGGGCGACCAGGCTATCCGCCCGAGGCGCTGGACTGGTTGCGCGGCATCGTGGGTGTCGGACCCGGCCGGAAAGTTCTGGAATTGGGTGCCGGCACAGGAAAGTTCATGCCCTTGCTGCGGCGATGCGGAGGAACCCTCGTTGCGGTTGAGCCTATCGATGCCATGCGCGAGCAATTTACGGCCGACTTTCCGGAGGTCCAGGCTCTGGCCGGTTCGGCGGAAGCTATCCCTTTGCCAGACGCATCCGTTGATGCCGTCGTCTGCGCGCAGGCATTCCACTGGTTCGCAAACGCAGCCGCCTTGCAGGAGATCAGGCGGATTCTCGTGCCGGGCGGCGTGCTGGGGCTCATTTGGAATGGGCGGGACGAGACCGTGCCATGGGTCGCTGAACTGTCCGCCATCACGGATGAGTGGGAGGGAAATACGCCCCGCTATGTGACGGGGGAATGGCGCCGCGTCTTTCCCGCACCTGGATTTGAGTTCATCGATGAGCGCCATGCCCGCAACGCACATGTTGGAACGGCAGAACAGGTCATTGTCAAACGGACATTATCCGTCAGCTTCATCGCGGCCTTGCCTCAGCAGAAACAGGCGGAAGTCGAAAAGCAGGTAAGGGCGCTGATCGCGCGAACCCCTGAACTCTCAAAGGGCGGTGACATTTCCTTCCCTTATGAGACGAGCATGTTTGCCTATCGCAAGCTGTAGCCAGGCCCGCCGTCAGGCACTGGACTTGCCACTTCGGACGATCCATAATTAATTGTCTCGATATTATATGGATCATCCACGTGGACCCGCTCAGCGATGTGATTGCCCTGCTTCGGCCGAACACGGCCATCTCGAAGCCCATTTCTGGCCGGGGCACCTGGGCCGTACGCTATGCAGCGCATGACGCCCCCGGCTTTACGATCATTCTCAAGGGCGAATGCTGGATTGCATTTGAAGGCGAGGAGCCCTTGAAGCTGGAAACGGGAGCATTTCTGCTGCTGCCCTCGACCCCCGCCTTTACCTTGAGCAGTCGTCCCGGCCTGGGCGGGACACCGACAGACCCGATGGATGTGCCCGTGCGCCATGGCGAGCAGGAGGGTGAAGCGGATTTCATAGCGCTGGGCGGCACGTTTCGTATCGAGGCGGCGAATGCGCCGCTGCTGCTCGCCCTGTTGCCGCGCATGATCCATGTTCCGCCATCAGAAGGGCGATCGGCTCGGCTCGGACGGCTGATCGATCTCATCGCCGAGGAGTGCCGTGGCGACGAGCCGGGCAGGGATATGATCCTCCAGCGCATGCTTGAAGTTCTTCTCATCGAGGCGCTTCGCTCGCAGGGAACCACCATGGGCGAAGATCGCGCTGGTCTGCTGCATGGCATGCGCGATCCGGCGCTCGCGCGCGTGCTTGCGGCGATGCATGCCGATGTGCGCGCAGACTGGACAGTTGCAGGCCTTGCCCGAATCGCCGGCCAATCGCGTTCCGCCTTTGCCGCGCGCTTTGGTGCGGTGCTCGGCTGCGGTCCGATCGAATATCTCGTCCGCTGGCGCATGGCGCTGGCCAAGGATGCCTTGTTGCGCGGCGCAAAGACGCTCGACCGGATCGCCGACGACATCGGCTACGACTCGGCCAGCGCCTTCAGCACGGCGTTCCGCAAGCGGCTTGGCTGCCCGCCAGGAAGATTTGCCCGGATGAATGGCAGCGTCGGCCACGCCTGAGATCAAGCGCGGGCGAGTTTATTGCCGACCTGGACGATTGAACAATATAAATGGATAATGAATTATATTTCGTCCAGATGATCGGCGCTATCAAGGAACCATCCGAAACGAATGGAGGTTCCCATGCAAACGATCCTGATCACCGGCACATCCTCTGGCTACGGCCTGGAGACGGCACGCCATTTCCTCGACAAGGGCTGGAATGTGATCGCCACGATGCGCCGCCCCGACGCAAGCCTCTTCCCTGCCTCGGCCCGGCTGCGCATTCTGCCGCTCGATGTCACAAGCGACGAGAGCATCGCCGCCACCGTCGCGGCCGCCGGCCCCATTGACGTGCTGGTCAACAATGCCGGCATCGGTGTTGTAGGCGCATTCGAGGCGACGCCGATGGCGCACATCCGCAAGGTCTTCGCCACCAACACGTTCGGCGTCATGGCCATGTGCCAGGCCGTCATTCCGCAGATGCGTGAACGCCGGTCCGGCGTGATCGTCAACGTGACCTCGAGCGTGACGCTGGCCGCCATGCCGCTGGCGGCGGCCTATACCGCGAGCAAGCAGGCGATCGAGGGCTTTACCGGCTCGCTCGCGCATGAACTTGGCTATTTCGATGTCCGCGCCAGGCTGGTCGAGCCCGGCTATGCCCCGACGACGCGTTTCGCACAGAATACGGATGTGCGGATCGAGGATCTGATCCCGCCGGCCTATGCCGGCTTCGCGACGCCGATCTTCGCGGAATTTGCTCACCCCGCCATGACGACGAAGGAAACGGATGTCGCCGCGGCCATATGGGATGCAGCCCACGACACAACAGGTCGCCTTCAGTTTCCGGGCGGTGCCGACGCGGTCGCGCTCTACGAGGCCCGTCACCGGTAAGCGCAAAGCGTCCTGATCATCAAAGGACAATCACAGCGCAGCATCGGCCTCCCCGCCGGTGCTGCCTGTTCGTCGGCCATCTTTACCATCCAAAGAATACGAACTTTTCTCCGCCGAATGCCGCCGTTTTTAAATGCGGAGCGGGGAAGTTTGGCACTGCATGTCCAGTCCAGCGCATAACAGGTGGTGATTGCGCTCCCTTGGTTCGTCGCAAGCCGTAAAAGCGTCGTTGATTTCACTGCTGTTTCACAGCCACCATCGCAAAGGTATAGGTGTCTCGATCCGATAGCTTTGTCCTTCCCAGAATTGAAGGCATAAAAAAGGCCCGCCGAAGCGGACCTTTCAAAATCTGTTTGATCGATATCGGGTCAGAAATCGAGGTTGAGAACGTCTTGTTTCAGGTAATAGCGCGAATTCCGGCCGGTAGGTTCGAACAGGGATTTGATACCTTTTTCTGCGACCTTGTCGCGGACGGTGACTCCGAACATTCCTCTCCGCTCTGCCAAGTGGGCCAGCGAAATGTAATTTTCCATAAAGCTCTCAACGGACTTCGAGCAAATGTAGTCGCGCACTCGCTGCGTCTTCGGATTAAAGCCTTTTACTTGTTTAAGGAAACCGAGGTTCAACAGCTCCGCTACGGTGTTGGGTGCCGTTGCCAGCTTTTCTCGTGCTTGCCTCGTGTTCATCAAACCACATGCCGGGTCAGCCGGATCGAAGATCGGCAACGTTGAGACCACTGTCGACTTTTGCCGTTTTTCGACAAGAGGCTGAAGTTCCGCCAAATCAAATCCAAGTCCTGAGATGGTGCCATCATGACTTAGGCGGCGAAGACTGGTGAGTTTTCCGCTGCAAACGAGTGCAATGATATCGACAATGGTACAGAACAAAATCTGCGTGGCACGACCAATAGGAACCAACACCTCGATCTCTGTCGGCGTTGCCATGGGTGCATCCAGACGATTTTTGAAGGCTTCGAAATCAGAACGACGTACGCGCGAATAAATGCGGGTTCCATCCTGGGGAGCTTCCACTCGAACCAGAAGATTTGCGTCCAGTATTTCCCGCACGCGGTCAAGATGGGTGCCGAGGTCTGACGCAATTTCAGGTGTTGTCACTGTATTTAGGGCGGCAGAGAGAACGTCATGCGTCCGTTGCGCATCGAGGTAGATGCGCCCGCTCGACAAGTCCGTCGGCTCCGTCAGACCGGCGTCCAAAGCAAGCTGATAAACCCGCTCCTCCAACATTTCATATTCGATGCTAGCGGATCGGACGGAATGAAGATGACGTTGGCGTGTGGGAAGAACGAACGTTTCTTCGCTTCCGATAGGAAGGTTGCGCTCGGCGATGCCTTGGAAAAGTTCGATGACTCCCGCAAATTCGTGTTTTTCTTCGTTGCGCAATAGCCAGCGGCGAAGCTTCCCGAAAAGGCCCTGCATTTCAATCGCGAAGGGACGTTCCCGTGCAATGACTTCAGCGATCATTGCCTCGATGTATTCAGGCCCTTGGCAGGCAACTTCAAAACCGTAATCGACCGCGCTCAACGATCCGCGAAGTGTCGCCGCGCCGTCGACGATCCCGTGCTGGATCGCGAAGTGACCGATGTTTCGGCAGAGATCGATTGCAACGTAGACTTCGAACTGATCCAGGAAGTCATTGCCTGGTTTTCCTCCGATGCGATTTTCCACGTAGCGCGCGACCTCCACTGAAGCAGCCGAAGGAACTGTCACAGCCTCGTCTCGGAGACGCTCCAAGTTGCCCCCGACATAGCGAGCGAAGTCACCTTGAGCCTTTTTGTCAGCCGCACCTTCTACAATGACGCAGCCATGCTCGACGCATGCCTCGACCGCTCGCGTCATCCATGCTGCGCGGACGTAAGGGCGTGTTTGTTCCCGTCCACGGCCGTGCTGGAGGTCAGCAGCAACGCATTTCGGGCAGTATCGGTGGTAGGGCCCGACCCGCATGTCCCTGCTCATCAATGCAGGGCCAAGCCACCAATTAGAACCGACTCCGCTGCTTTTGATGTTATAAGAGGATAACTGTTCGGCGGGCACTCCTGACCACTCCGACAGCCGTTTGATTGCTTGTGGTTCTCCGCGCTCGAATGGCAAGGCACTTGTGCCGTTGAGCGAGAGAAACGCCTCCAGTGAGCGATAGCTGTTCGCCATTGCCAGGCGAGAAAGCAAGGCCTTGCGGGTCTCTTTATGATGATATTCCAGGGTGACGCGAAGGGTCATTTCGATGCCTTTTTCCTGGAGCGCTTCGGTTCTACCGGCTTGGGGACGAGGTCGATGAGAGCGTTGCTACGATCAAGGTCGACCCAAGCTTTGGCCGTAATGATGTTTTCAGAAGGCAGGCTACCTGAGGTGCGACTGTAAACGAACTCAAAGTCCTTAGCAGTAACAGCTGGATGTCCTTTGGACAGGGCCTTGAAGCAAGCTGCACGCGCCATTTCAATCATGGTCCCGATGCCGCCACCCGTCGCCTTCACAAGTCGCCCGAGAAAGTCATCCGTCGTCAGAGGCTTATCGACTTTCAAGCCGCAGTTGGCAGCGACGTCGGAAAGAAGGTCTTGAACAAGCTTATTGTCGCCCGGTGCAGACAGCGTGTCGAAACGCATAACATTCGAACGGTTCGGCATTTGCTGGTCACCGATGAACAGTTCTGACATATCCTCGACTCCGCTGAGGATCAGGTGAAGGGGCCAATCCTCAATCACCAGGAAACTCTTGAAGCGATCTTTGAGGCCCATCACCGCGCGCGAGGAGCCGCCCTTCTTTAGGTGCTGTGCCTCGTCGAGGTGAAGGAAGATCGTCCCCGAGGCGCGAAGCTGGTTCTTCATCTCCTCGTAGAGGACGGTTTCGTTCGAGGTGTACGCGGCATCTGCGCCGAGCTTGCGGATGATACGGATAGCGAGGTCCTTGGGGGTGAAGGAGTATTCGACCTCGATACTTAACATCGGGATGACAGGCTCGTTGTGCTCGTTCCGGTAAGGCTTAAACTCGTCAAAACTGTTCAAAACATGCTTGATCGCAGTCGATTTTCCGGTGCCGGACTCGCCAATGATCGCCAGTGTACGGCGGCGGCTGCCGCCTCCCGCCAAGCAATCCTTTGCGTGCTCCCAGAACTCTTCGATGCGAACGCGGAGATGTTTGGTAAGCGGAGTAGAGACGATACGGCTGCTCTCGCGGACACGAAGCGCGCGAAGTTCCTCACTCTTATCGATCATGATCAGTATTCCTCGTCGTATTTCGAGAAGTTGGAGACGGCTTCCACGGTGTCGGAGTCCTCGTCATCCTCTGCACCACGAGTTTCCTCGGCGGCCTGTTCCATCTTGTCCTTGCTGAACAGTTCCGGCTTGTTGACGACGACGCCGAGATGCAGCGGATCATCAGGGAGCGGGCCTTCCTGGAACAATGGCGGCACATCTTCCGACGCGACGACGTTCCACGAGCCGAACACCTCGGTCTCCCATTTCAGGAAATCGGCCACGGTCGGAATGCGGGGCGAGAGGCCAGCACGCATGGTCGCGGCGTCACCAATTTTACGAAGGCGGTTGATTGCCTCATACATGACCTTCAGGCCTTGTTCTGCAGCCGTCGCATAGTGCGAACGAAGCTCGTTGCGCGCGGCGATCCACTCGGCCAGCGTCACGCTGTCATCGAGACCAACGGTGTTGCGGGCTACGAGCCATCCTTTGTCAGATTTAAATGCCACCTGAGCCATACCTTCCGGATCGAATTTGATGGAGATGTCGATTTCACCATGCTTGGTACGCATGCGTTGAAGTTCGGGGTCGTCGTAAGTGATGCCCATGATAGTGACGCCATAGGGAGTGATGCGGCGTTCGACCTTGTGGCCGAAAATCTGCAGCATTTCAGCCGGACCCGGCGGGTAGTCGATCTCATATTCCTGGCAGGCTTGGACCCACGCATTGTGGGGGGTGTTTCCTCCGAGACCTTCGTGCGGCTTGTTGTGGTAGATGTCGCAGATCGCGAAGATGAAAATCTTGATAAGCTCCTCGACCAGCAGGCTGGCGTGCTTCTGTGGATCGTAATCAGCCTTGGCCACGACATTGTGGAAGGTGCGGCCGTCGAAATACGGGGTGATCAGATGGCCGATGGAATGGAAAACCTTCTCGATGAAAGGGCGGCAGGTTGGCTGGCCTGCAGGCGGGCGAGTGGCTTCGATGCGAGCGAGACGAAGTACGTTCTGTGTCTGCTTCGCGATAAACTCCGAGCCGTTGTCATGAGTGATGAACCAGGGGCGGATTTTTCCGATCCAGGGCGTCTGGGCATTCACATGAGTCGAGAGGTGGCGTTTGTCGGTCATGATCATGCGGATCGTGGCGACAGCCGATGCACCGTTCGGAACAAGGCTTGCCTTGAAAGCCAGGAAATAGCGTGTCGCCACGTCAATGGCAGCACCGAAATAGATACGCTCACGCGGGATTTTATCCTGGACGTCCTCAGGCAGGATCGCCCAAATCCCCGTTTCGACCAGGAGAGACACGAGATCGACGTTGACGAAGTCCATCTCGATACGCTGCCCGGGGGCAAGCACGGCGAAGCTGCGGCGGATCGCCATAAACTTACGGATGGCAAATTTTTCGCCCAGGCGGCTAGCCACGACGTGAAACGCATCGAACTTAGCGATCATCGCCTCGAATTTTTTGCGCGAGACTTTTTCGACTTGGCGGTGGGACGCTACGGTCTTGTTATGCTCTTGGAGAGCTGCCAGGTAATTACGGTAGGTGTGGGCCTTCGTTGGACGGCTGCGGTCGAGATAGCCCATCGCTTCTTTATGCGCGAAGGCAATCGACGCCGGTTTGAATGAGAACAGCTTCGGCCCGGGACCGTGGTGACGCGGCAAAAGCGCCATTACATCCATGTCGCAGCCATAATAGAGGTCGTGCCAACGTTTGAAGGTTTTGGCAGTTGGGCGTTTGAAAACGATGATTTGCTCGGCCTGATCGGCGCGGCCCTTCTCATCTTCCTCCTCGTCTTCGTCAAGATCGATGAGGTCACCGATGACGTCTTTGCGCCATTTGCGCAAATACGACTTCAGCGCGTTTTCGGAAAACGGCAGGCGTTTACCCTTAAGCTCGCATTCATCGGCGTACTTGTGCAGCATCTTTTCGCGCCAAAGGGCGATAGTCTGCAAATGTGGCTTGTCGTCGAAGTCGCTCCACGTCTGGTCGCCGAAGGCTGCGCGAAGCGCCTGCTGTGCGACGCCGTTATGGCCGTATTTGATTTCGGCCTGATTGGAATCGAGCGCCTCGTAGATTTCCGAGTGAGTCAGGAAAATCTTGCGCTCGGCATCGTTCTCGGCCTGCATCATGTAACCGAGGTCATCGCGCATCAGCGGGACGAAGTTCTCGTTGCGCTTTTTATCTTCGTAACGGTCCTTGTGGTGCATTCCGATCATGGAATGGATAAAGCGGCGTGCCGGTACAGGGCGAAAATCCACGGGATGTCCTTTCGTTGATTAGACGGCGGTGAAGCGGGAAGGTTCAGGCGGTGCGCAGCCAGGAAAGTTCGTCGATCAGGCCACGGTTGACCGGTTCGATGAGGCCGAGGTCGATGAGACGCCAGATGGCTGTGCGGCGTTTGGCGCGAGGCCAGCAGTTCAGGAGCAACTGTCCGAAACGGAAGGTACCGGGCAGTTGCTGGACGATGTCATAGAGAGCGGCGCATTCGGCCTGGTCATGATGAGCACGGGACGACAGCAGGAAGTAAGAGTTCTCGAATGCTTCCTGGGTTGCCTGCGCATTCGTTACCAGAGCGACGGCATCAGCGACGCCGACCGTGCGCTTTCCACCCTTACCGATCCCGGTGATGCCGTTGTCACAGACGCGCTCGATCAGATCGAGCATCTCGGCACGCTTGCGTTCGTACTTCACGACGATTGCGACTCGGGTGCCGTCGGCAAGCTCGATGAAGTAGTCGCAGGTGTGGTGATGGACTACACCATCGTCATCGACCCATTCGACCTTCGGGTATTGTGAAATCAGCCGCGCCAAGCCGCGATAGGTTTGCAGAACGACGCTGACTCGGTGTTCAAGGCCGCTTTCATGATAGATGACGGTGTCACGATAGAAGGTATGACCACGGGTCGTCTTCGCCTGTTTAAGCGCCGGAGTGCGCAAGGCAAGGCCATGGTTAGGCTCATGCCACGCAGAGCGAGGCTTAGTTGCCATCGAGCAGATGGCCGCAAGGTAGCTGATAGAGGGAGTCGGTTCCGGCGATTGATCCAAACTGGAAGCCGATCCGTTTGGGAACGAAAGTTCACGCAGTCCAGCGCGTTTGAGGTAAAGATGCTTGGCGATCTTATGAGTATGACGCACGTTTGTGTTCCTCAATTCGGCAAAGCTCCGCCGTTGGCTCAATAGCCAAAGGATGCTGCCTGATGTTTTGGGGTAGGTTGCGGGGCCGGAGGCCTTAGGAACGGTCGAACGCTTTCAAGCGTTCACCGACTGACGAGAAGAAGCAGTCCTTGACGTCATAAGAGCCAAGGAATTCGATGGTCGAGAAATCGTCAGTCGGATTGTGTCCGTACCAGTGGGGCTTGGCGTTGCCTTTACGACGCTTGGGACGCACGTGTTCGTTCCGTGTCGCCACGGTTTTCATTCCAGATTCAGCCATTGATCTGATTTCGCTTTAACCGCTAAAATCTAATCGACATCATGTCGATGATTGAAGCTGTCAGACCGCTTTGATGGCGGCCAATGAGCGGATAATCCGATATCTTCGCGGCTACAGCAGCTGTCGAAATCAACTGCGACATGACTCATTTAGGTTGTAAAAACAACCCAAGGGTGTGGCTGATCGAAGGCCAGGCGACGTGTCGCCAGGTCTCGATTGCAGACCCAGATGGTCATGTGCTGAGAGACAGGTGAACCTGGAATGCGCGTGCGCGCCAGCAGTCGTTCAGGCAGTTAGCCTGCGAACCCTTAGCGAGCGCTTGGCGCTTGATGGGATATTCGGAAGAACGACATACTCTTCTCCAAAGGACGCGGCGAAACGAATGCCACTGCTGGACGGTTGTGTCCAGCGAAGGTCGTTAAGATTTTATTAAACATTGAAGTATGGTTAACGTCGTTGCGTCAGGTCGACGTTGTCCCATGCAGCCTCCTGCCGAACAAGTAAGGGTAACCGTACTGGAGACCCTACAAATGGAATTTGTGAAGCTGAAAAGACTTGGTGAGGTGCAGGAAAAGCTGAAGACCGTTCTTAGCGAACTTGGCCTTAAACCGCGCTATGACAGAAACTGGGGACGAGATATCTGCTTTCAAAATGAGGATGGCAGCCTGCATCACACCGTGACCATACGTGTCACGGATGCGTTCTTCGAAGATTCCCCCCATCCCTGGAAGGGAACATGCCTGTCGATTTCCGGTGTCGGAGAGGAGCCGCTAGGCTATGGCGACTGGAAGTTTGTCGAGTGGGGCTCTCCCTCCGATACCCCGAAATTTCGCGGCGATACCGATGAGATATTCATTCAGATCGCCACATACCTGAAAGAATATCCGGTTCTACGCATTCGCAATTCGCATCCCGACCTGATCGACAATACCGACTTCGTTAAGCTCCTGCGCGCCATTGAACCGACAATCCAGGACAAGACAGATAGCTCGATAACTGTGAAGAGGACCGAGGGTGTCCTTTCGATCAACTTTGACATCGGGGATGACAAGTGGCGAATTGATGTTGCCAATTTCAAAGCGAAGCTCATCGTCAATGACAAAGAAGTCGATAAGGTTGACGGTTTCCACGTCGACGAAGCTAAGGAAATGATTTGGAAGGAATTGGGAAAGCGCAGGGTTCCTGACCTGGGCTTCTGACAACCCCTACGGCAACCCTGACCCGTGCACGGGTCAGGGACCTTCCTCCTCTTGTAAGATGTGATCACGCCACTCCAACGCCCTGGCGCGCGCCGGACCGAGGCTCTCCGACATGCTTCGGAAACCCGAGGCGGTTTTCCACCGCCTGCTCTCCAGCTTTTGCCTGGCGGCCTGATCTAGGTCTACGTCTTCACCAGTAAGGGCGGCGTGGATGACATGGCCCATAACGCGGTAGATAACCGGCGGTGTCGTTTCGCAAATCTGTGCCCGTTGCTCATCGTGCGAGCCAAAAAATAACCAGTCGTCTGGAATCCCCTGCAGCCTCTTCAAAATCAGAAGCGATAGCGGTACGGAGTCGGTTTGCAAGTCTTCAAGCCGAGGTTGGACAATGTGCCTTTCGTCGTCGTTGAAACCGAACTTGTGCCATTTGTCGAACGTGTCAGAAGTTTCGCGAATGAGACTCAGCGTGTCTGGTACAGATTTATCGCCGTGTTCGGCCAGCCATGCTAGCGCCCATTTTCGGTATTTGATCTGGTCTAGCGTCCTCGCTTTTTCGGGGATCGCTTCGATTTCGGGCAAGAAACCGAATGCCACGTCAGTGATGGCCTCTCGAAGAGTTTTCTGTATCGGGTTTACTAGAACCGGTTGGCGAAGCTGCGATCCATATTCCTTGGTCACGCCCATGAGAATCGATCTGGGACGATTTTGCGGGACGCCGAACGATAGAGCGTTAAGCTCGAAATCCGTGATTACATACCCCAGATCGTCGGCCTGCCGTGACAGCTTATTTCGAAACGGCAGATGCCTCGGGTCGCGAAACTCTGCAGACGTTTCAAAGAAGAAAGCTCTCGGCCGGATATCGTGGAGCAACTGAAACGCGTGACCGAACTGCTGTCGCTTGTCGTCTTCGCCTTTGCCTCTTTCCTTGAACGGCTCGTCCCTCAGCGTCGCCGCAAGAAGATGGACGTCTTGCTTGCCTAAGCGATCAATTTGCCGGGTTAAATCGGAGGCGAAGCCGTTGCGGTCGATCTGCACGCACCGCTGGTTCCAAGCGTTCATTATCCGTCTACCTAGTTTCTTATAGTCCCGAGGCTTAAACTTCAGCTTTGGCGTGCTTGTACACTTATAGAGAACGACTTTTGTGCGCCCGGAGGCGGTCAGCGATTTGGCTCTCGGTCTGCCTCGGCGGATTGAAATGTAGGTTGCGCGAGTACGGAAACCGGCAGCATCCAGGCCTACCGCTTCAACGCCGCTCGCAGCACGCACAATAAAGGCATTGAGTTTGCCAACCGGTCTTGGCGAAAGGCGTTGCGAAAGTGTGCTGCCGTTATGAATTCCGGCGAGGTAGGCTATAGACGACAACGCGTCCCATTGATCACGTTCGGAAGAGTCGGAAGGGAACCCGTCTAGAAACCCGCCGACCTGAAGCGCAACAAGTGCGTGTCTTGCCTCCGCAAAATACCGGAGCGTTGGATTATCAATTCCGACGAGACCCCATTCGGATTTCGGGATAGCGCGTCCCGGGAATAATTCGTCGAATTCTTTAAGAAGGATTCTCACAAGGGTAATGATCCTTGCCTCCTTCTCGGAGAAGAACGTCTCCCCTAGAGACTGGAGGACCGCGCGCCTATGTTCAAACGCCGCAGTGCCTTTGGTGCCAAGCTTGGCGAGGGCCTTGTTATTCTCGGCCAGCCTGTAGTACCGGCGAACATATCTCAGGTTTCCCTCATATGTTTCCATTACGGTGTGCAATTCCTTGACCAACTCGGTGAACGACTGCTGTCGCTCAAGCGCTATGCGAACACATTCGGCCTGGAAACATTCGTCCCGAAGTTTATGAACCACCGAGATATCCGCAATTTTTGAACGCTCAGGAATATCGCGAAGTAGAGCGATTTCGTTGGCACCAAGCGGTCCACCGGCATTGCCGAGGTTCATTGCCTGCGCGATGGTCTCATCACTGCCACGCGCGAGTGCGCGAATGCCGTCGTAACCTAGCCCCTGAGACTTGATGTCATCTTTGTAATGGCCCAGCTTCGACGTTACTGCCATGTACGTGGTGATTTCATCTCCATTAAGGCCGCAGTCGCGGAGAAGGGAGATGATGTTTGCAGTGTCGTGCGTTTTTCGAAGGTCATCAATCTTCTCAGCGAGCGCGAAAATGCCTTTGCTTTGGTTCAGGCGCATCCGGTTGATTGCAATGCCTGCCGCGTGCAGCGTTTCATCGGATGGCGATCTCTTGATGGGGCGTTTTTTAGGCGGCATTTTCGACGAGAATTCCTTGCGGCGGATTTTTCTTCATTGCCACAAAAGGAATTCTCGTCGTCCAAACAGAACGATTAAATCTTGAAATACCTTGAGGATTGATCGCCTGGTTGCGTCAGCCCCGGATTTTTCTCCGGCTGGAACGCTCTATAATCTCGGCCACTTTCTCTGGATCGAGAGTGCAGCGATCAAACAGTTCACTTGATAGTGCGAGCAATGCACCGCGCTCGTTCTCAAGTATTCCTTTAGCGCGGGAAAATTCGTGTGCAAGTTTGGCGTCGATCCGTTTGCAGAGATCGGGATCGCTGCGCCGCAGGCTTTCGAGACCGTCATCATCCGTTGCCACGCAATGACGGTACGATGCTCCCATTCCAAAGGACGTTTCCATCATCGTGGCCAGCCAGGTTGCCCTAGCCAAATCGGACGACGGACCCGCACCCGCACCGTCAAAAGTTTCCCCAAAAATAAGCTCTTCAGCGGCAAGGCCTGCCATCGTCATTGCGATCCGGTCGCTGTAGTTGGCTCGTCCCCGGTGCGCGATCATTGGCATCTCAAAATACGCGGCTCCTGCCTGACTGCTAGCACCCTTGCCGAGCGACAATTGCTGGACCAGACGCGTGCCGACGTATTTGCCGACGCCGAGCCTGACCCCTACCAAGGTATGTCCGCATTCATGAACTGCGTTGGCGTAGCGGTGTTCATCGGTCAACAGGACGACTTCCGGCAACCCTTCAAGCACGTCTTTAATGGTGAGATTTCGCTTTCCCCGGCGGGCAATGCGTCGAGCGTGGCGCGCCGCTTGGGCAAGGTCTGCACCGGACATCCCTTGCGTCGGAACGACCAGCTTTTGCAGATCGTCGACCGGGATGCAAAAATCGACATGCTGCGCCAGGATTGCCACTCGGTCTGCTGCATCTGGAAGCGGGATCGCCACATGTCGCTCCAGACGGCCGGACCGAACGACGGCGGGGTCGATCCTATCATAGTGATTGGTCGCGCCCATGACGATCACACCCTCTCTGCCGCCGATCCCGTCCAACTGTTCAAGGAAGGCGTTGACGACCTGGATCGAATAGTCAGCATTGTCGTTTTTGAATTTCTGCCGGTCGCCGATTGAATCCAGTTCGTCAACGAACAGGATGGACGGCACGGTTGCTCTCGCTGATACGAAGTCCGCCCTCATGGCCTTCAACAAATCCCCAAGATGTCCCCGTGATTGCCACTGGCCGAGAGATGTCGCGATCAGTTTCACGCCGCACTGCTTCGCGACCGCCTGAGCGAAAATGGTTTTGCCTACTCCAGGAGCACCACTGAGGACAATGCCCCGGTCCACGTCGTCCCAGTCGATGGTGCCGTTACGCCAGTCTTCCAGGTCCTGCGCCAGCTGCATCCCCCAGGTTTTCGCCTGGCCGTAGCCGAACATATCTTCCAGAGCAGGAATCTCGCGAGATGGTCGATGCGTCGCCAGGCTTTCCTGGTCGTGGCCAGCTGACGCCAACCGTTCCAGGGCCGACGACATCGACCGACCAGGACGAAGGGCCGACCACAACAACTGCTCTTGATATGAAAGAGCCCGTTTCGCCTCTTCGGGGCTCACCCTGATCCTCAAGACGATCCGGCATGCGATCTGGAGGTCGCGGGGTGTGACGGGAGGGATGTCGGTGATGACGTCTGCGCCGACTTTGATCTCGACGGGAATGATCGCGCCATGCTCGACGATGACGATGGCTCGACGCTTCTTCGAGCACTCATCGCGGAAGGTGTCCAACGTCTTCGACAGTTTGTCGCCCTTAAGTAGATACATGAATCCTCGATCATCACGGCGAAAGTCGTCATCGGGGAACAGCTGATCCAGAAGGGCTGGACCGTAACGAACGGGTGAATGACTTTCTGGTGCAACCAGCACGAGGATGCCTTCGCCGCCTCCCGCGAACACGGGGTGGGACGACTTAAGGGATCGCTTCATCGAGCACATGAATGCGAAGTCTTCAGCGGTTTTCACGCTGGTGAATTGTTTCTTGGACATGGATTACCCTTGAACAGTTGGACTGTTCTTCGAAACTGGAGATCAACCGCGACGGCGGCGGATGGTGGATTCGGGTCCGATCAAAGCTTCGTCGAGATCGATGTCGATGAAGCGGTTGAGGACCATGGACGCCATACCTGCTATCGGCCGCATCTCTCGAAACACGGACAGGCATTCGGCAAGCGTCAGCGTTCCATGTTCGTCCAAGGCGGCAAGCAGCCTCACACGATCTTCAAGACCAGTCTGGAAGTTTCCGTATCGTAGAAGGTCCTTGGCATTCTTCAGCCGAATGAGGGGAAGTTCGTGGCGACGTACCGCCTCATACCGGTGACCGTCTGCGCGTACCGCGCCTTCAATCCATGAGGGCGTGTCATCTGTCGCGGCATCGATGGCAATGATGCCGTTGCCAACTTTGGCGACGAAGTCTGGCCGGTAAAACTTCTGTCCGTCACTGAAGGGGAGAGGCTGGCACCGCCATTCCGTGATGGCGTCATCAATGTCGAGAAGGCAGGCGACATCCCGTGCGAACTGGTTGCGAAAGACGGCAGGACCATCGCATCGGATTGTGGCGGACGGATAAAAAGTCTGACCTTGAGGTGCGGTCTTCCAGGCAGGAGGTGGCGACGGCTCGATACTCATCTGAACTACTCACGATAACGCATGGGAACGGCCTCCGCAGAGGCGGCGATCACAGCGATATTCGTATGAGGTGCAGAGCGTTTAAGGTCATGACCGGAACAAATAATGAACGCTGCCGTAAGAGTCAACAGCTGTTGTGGCTCGCAACCCAACTATGGAGGCTCCGCGTAACCGCTGATATGACGGCCAACCAGTCCACCTTGGACCGCTTGGCCACATCCCCACATAAAGCTTGTGCTATCTCCATCTTCCATTAATTTCCTCACAGTTCCCCAATTTGGATTCGGGCTGCAATGTCGGACGATGAAATTCTTACGATTAAAGAGCTGGCCAGCTATTTAAAAATTGCTGAGAAGACAGCCTATCGTTTTGTGTCGGAAGGCCGCATTCCAGGGTTCAAGGTCGGCGGTTCTTGGCGTTTTCGCAGGTCGGAAATTGAACGCTGGATCGCTGAGCAAGAGCAGAAATAAAAGGAAAAGAGAGCATGACAAGCGCCGAGCAACGCGCCCACCTACAAAACCAAATCTGGAAAATCGCCAATGAGGTGCGCGGTGCGGTCGATGGCTGGGACTTTAAGCAGTATGTTCTTGGCACCCTATTCTATCGTTTCATCAGTGAGAATTTTGCCAGCTATATCGAAGCGGACGATGAAAGCATCGATTACGCTGAGTTGCCAGACAGTGTAATCACGCCTGAAATCAAGGACGATGCGGTCAAGACCAAGGGTTATTTCATTTACCCCAGCCAACTGTTTTCCAATGTTGCGAAAAACGTCAAAGACAATGAGAGTCTGAATACAGACCTAAAGAAGATTTTTGATGGAATTGAGGGGTCCGCGAGTGGCTACCCTTCAGAGGCTGACATCAAGGGCTTGTTTGCCGACTTCGACACGACCAGCAACCGCCTTGGCAACACAGTGAAAGATAAAAATTCCCGATTGGCAGCCGTCATCAAGGGCGTTGCGGAGCTGAAATTTGGCGAATTTCACGGCGACCAAATCGACCTTTTTGGTGATGCCTATGAATTTCTTATTTCGAACTACGCGGCCACTGCGGGCAAGTCTGGCGGCGAGTTTTTCACCCCACAGCATGTTTCGAAGCTGATTGCGCGGCTTGCGATGCATAAGCAAACGAGCGTGAACAAAATATATGACCCGGCATGTGGCTCAGGTTCCTTGCTACTGCAAGCGAAGAAGCACTTTGACGCGCACATTGTTGAGGAGGGTTTTTTCGGCCAGGAGATCAACCACACAACATACAATCTGGCCCGTATGAACATGTTCCTGCACAACATCAACTACGACAAGTTTGATATTCAACTAGGCAATACACTTGAAGACCCTCATTTTGGCGACGAAAAGCCATTCGATGCCATTGTTTCCAACCCCCCCTATTCGGTGAGGTGGAAAGGTGATGACGATCCGACATTGATCAACGATGATCGTTTTGCTCCGGCAGGGGTACTTGCCCCAAAATCGAAGGCGGATTTCGCCTTCGTGCTGCATGCCCTAAGCTATCTATCGGCGAAAGGTCGCGCCGCAATTGTTTGCTTTCCCGGTATTTTTTATCGAGGCGGCGCAGAACAGAAAATCCGGCAATATCTCATCGACAATAACTTTGTGGAAAGCGTGATTTCACTGGCTCCCAATCTGTTTTACGGCACCACCATTGCCGTTAATATTCTGGTCCTGTCCAAACACAAGAGCGACACCAGCACACAGTTCATTGATGCAAGTAGCCTATTTAAAAAAGGAATTAACAACAACTGGTTGACGGACAGCGATGACGAAGCCAATCCCGGCCATATTCAGCAAATTCTTTCGGTCTTCGATAGCAAAGACGATGTTGATCATTTCGCGAAATCTGTTCCTCTTGAAGCTATTAGAGCTAAAGATTTTAGTCTTTCAGTTATTTCCTATGTGGAAGCCAAAGAAAACCGCGAAATCATAGATATTGACGAACTGAATACTGAAATAGAAATCAGAGTAGAAAAAATAGATAACTTGCGTGCGGAAATTGGAACCATCGTCGCTGAGATCGAAGCATGAGCGGACAGAGCTTTATGGAACAGCTGCTGGACGGTTCAACCGTTGACTGGTTGCCGTTGAAAAATGTGTTAGCAACTGAGCGTGGGAAACGACTTGTTAAAAGTCAGTTGGAAGAAACTGGGGAGTTCGCTGTCTTTCAGAACAGCATGACGCCACTCGGCTATTACCATGAAAGCAATGTTGAACCAGAATCTGTATTTATTATTTGCGCGGGGGCAGCTGGCGAAATCGGTTACAATGACTCCGCCTTCTGGGCAGCAGACGACGTTTATTTTTTTCGCCATTCAGAGAAAGTTTTAAGCAAATACTTATATCACTGGCTGCTAACTCAAAAAGAGAAAATATCGGGGCAAGTTCGAAGGGCCAGTATTCCGCGTCTTTCAAAGGCTGTTGTAGAACAGCTTGTTTTCCCCGTCCCATGCCCTGAAAATCCGACAAAATCGCTAGCGATCCAAGCGGAGATCGTGCGCATTTTGGACGCATTCAGCGCCCTCACCACAGAGCTTACCAAAGAGCTTGCTGCAGAGATCAATGCTCGCAAGAAGCAATACAACTACTATTGCGCCAAAATGCTGAGTTTTGAAAATGATCACGTGGAGTGGAGGACTTTGGATAGTCTCTGCAATTTTGTTTCGTCTGGAACAAATAAGAAGAGGTCCATCGAAGGCAAGTACCCGGTTTTTGGATCAACAGGCGTGATTGCCCAAACAGATGAATATGCTCACGAGGGAAAACAAATACTCGTTGCTAGAGTTGGAGCCAATGCTGGCTATGTCCACATTGCGGATGGAAAATATGATGTTTCGGACAACACAATCATCGTCAATGTGAGAGAAAATTACAGCATAAAGTTTATATTCTATATCCTCACGGAAATGAACTTAAGGCAATATGCAAAGGGTGGAGGTCAGCCGCTAATTACTTCAGGAGAGCTGAAGAAACTTAGAATCCCAATTCCTCATGCTGCGAACTATAAGAGATCGATTGCCGAACAGGCCCGCATCGTCGACGTTCTCGACAAATTCAACGCCCTGACCACGTCAATCAGCGAATGCTTGCCACGCGAAATTGAGCTGCGGCAGAAGCAATATGAATATTATCGCGACTTGCTGTTGAGCTTCCCGAAGCCTGAAGGTATGGCGGCATAGCGATGGGGAAGAAACTCGACGAAATCGCGGAAGAATTGAAGAATGCCAACAAGAAGGTTCAGTTGATCTATGCCTTTAACGGCACAGGAAAGACACGACTTTCACGGGAATTCAAGCACCTGATTGCGCCAAAGAACGGCGATGCTGAAGACGAAGCGCCGGAGGAACCGACCCGCACCAAAATCCTCTATTATAATGCGTTCACTGAGGACCTGTTTTTTTGGGATAATGACCTGGCCCAAGATGCGGAACCCAGACTAAAAATTCAGCCAAACTCTTTCACCGAATGGATTTTGAAGGACCAAGGGCAAGACCAGAACGTAATCACGGCTTTTCAGCGTTACGCGAACCAAAAGCTTACGCCACGCTTCAACGCGGAATATGAAATTGTAGGCGCTGATGGGCAAGAGGTCACGGTCAAGGCTTTTTCGGAGATAACATTTTCCATTGAGACTGGCGGTTCCGACACCTCTGGAAATTTAAAAATCTCGAAAGGTGAAGAAAGCAATTTCATCTGGAGTATTTTTTATACGCTGCTAGATCAGGTGATTACGATCCTGAATGTCGCGGAAGTCGGCGAACGCGAAACAGATCAATTTAACCAGCTCGAATACGTCTTTATTGATGACCCCGTCAGCTCATTGGACGAAAACCACCTCATTGAATTGGCGGTCAGTCTGGCAGACTTGGTCAAATCCAGCCAATCCGGTCTGAAATTTCTCATCACCACGCATAGCCCGCTCTTTTACAATGTGCTGTTCAATGAGGTGAAAAGCAAGACCTGCTATCTGCTGGAGCGACTAGAAGATGGAAGTTTCGCCTTGATCGAAAAGCAGGGCGATTCGAACAAGAGTTTTTCCTATCATCTGTATCTGAAGCAAACACTTGAGAAGGCAATTGCCGAAAATCGGATCGAAAAATACCACTTCACCTTGTTGCGAAACCTTTACGAAAAAACTGCAAATTTCCTGGGGTATGCACAGTGGACCGACCTTCTGGACACCGCCCCTGGCGATAAGGATGGTTATTTAAAGCGCATTATGACGTTTAACAGCCATCGCACGCTATCCAACGAAGAGGTGGCAGAGCCGACAGAACCCGAAAAGCAAATCGTTAAGCTCTTGCTCGACAACTTGATCGCTAACTATGGCTTTTGGAAGCAGGAGATAACGAATGGTTGAGCAAACCACGCCCATTGCGGAATCAAATCATTTCATCGTCCTGGATAGATATTCCAGGGAGTGGGAAGCCCGGGATAGCTATCAGAGCGAAGGCGATTTGGAGCGTGAGCTTATCCACGATTTGCAATCTCAGGGCTACGATCTGATAAAACTCAACACGCCTGCATCTCTCTTGGCCAATGTCCGCCAGCAATTGCAAACCTTGAACAATGTGAGTTTTGAGGATGGTGAATGGGTGCGGTTCGTAGAAACTTATCTAGACCGGCCCAGCGACACCGTCGCTGACAAAACGCGCAAAATTCACGACGACTACATCCACGATTTCGTCTTTGATGACGGCCATATCCAAAACATCTACCTGCTCGACAAGAAGAACATTGCTCGCAACAAGGTGCAGGTTGTCAAGCAATTTGAACAGACCGGCACCCACGCCAATCGCTACGATGTGACCGTTTTGGTGAACGGTCTGCCGCTGGTACAGATTGAGCTGAAAAAGCGTGGCGTTGCCCTTCGCGAAGCCTTCAACCAGATACACCGCTACAGTAAAGAGAGCTTCAATAGCGAGCAATCACTTTTCAAATACCTCCAGCTTTTCGTCATATCGAATGGCACTGACACCCGCTACTTCGCGAATACTACACGCAGAGATAAAAACAGCTTTGACTTCACCATGAACTGGGCGAAGGCCGATAACGGGCTGATCAAAGACCTCAAGGACTTTACAACCACTTTTTTCCAAAAAGATACGTTGTTGAAAGTGCTGCTGCGTTATTCCGTCTTCGACGTAAGCGATACGCTGTTGGTGATGCGACCCTACCAGATTGCTGCTACCGAGCGCATTCTATGGAAGATCAAGAGTTCACATGAAGCCAAAAATTGGAGCAAGCCGGAAAGCGGCGGTTATATCTGGCACACGACCGGCTCTGGTAAAACACTGACCAGTTTCAAGGCCGCACGTCTGACTACCGAACTTGGGTTTATCGACAAGGTCTTTTTTGTCGTGGACAGAAAAGACCTCGATTATCAGACCATAAAAGAATACCAGCGCTTTTCACCGGATAGTGTGAATGGTTCAGATAGCACCGCTGGACTAAAGCGAAATCTGGATAAAGCTGACAGCAGGATCATTGTCACGACAATCCAGAAGCTCAACAACTTGATGAAGAGCGAAGGCGACCTACCCGTCTACGACAAAGAGGTGGTTTTCATTTTTGATGAATGCCATCGGAGTCAATTCGGGGAAGCCCAGAGGAACTTGAAAAGAAAGTTTAAGCGCTTCTATCAGTTCGGCTTCACCGGGACGCCGATCTTCGCCGGGACAAACGCGCTAGGCGCTGAGGATACTAAGAGCGTGTTCGGGCATGAGCTGCATTCCTATGTTATTACCGATGCAATTCGTGATGAGAAAGTGCTGAAATTCAAGGTGGACTATAACGACGTTCGCCCACAATTTAAGGCAATAGAGATCGAGCAGGATGAGAAAAAACTTAACGCTGCTGAAAACAAAAAAGCGCTGTTGCATCCAGACCGCATCCTAGAAATCTCTCAGTACATATTGAACAACTTTCGCCAGAAAACCCATCGCCTGCAAGGCGGCAATAGGGGCTTCAATGCCATGTTTGCGGTCAGCAGCGTTGACGCAGCTAAGCTTTACTATGAGACACTAACGAAGCTTCAGGTCGACAGCGAAAAGCCGCTTAAAATTGCAACAATATTTTCATACGCAGCCAACGAGGAACAGGACGCCGTCGGCGAGATTGCGGACGAAACTTTCGACGTTACTGCCATGAACAGCAGCGCCAAGGAATTTTTGGACGCCGCAATTGCCGACTACAATGGCTTTTTCAAAACGAATTTTAGCGTCGAGGGAAATAGCTTCCAGAACTATTACCGTGACTTGGCAAAACGGGTAAAAGCCAAAGAGGTCGACTTATTAATTGTCGTCGGCATGTTCCTGACTGGCTTCGATGCCCCAACACTAAATACCCTATTTGTCGATAAAAATCTGAGGTATCATGGCCTGATCCAGGCTTACTCCCGCACCAACCGAATATACGATGCAACCAAGACATTTGGAAACATCGTGACATTTCGCGACCTTGAGCAAGCCACCGCAGATGCAATCACCTTGTTTGGTAACAGTAGCACCAAGAACGTTGTTCTGGAAAAGAGCTACGAAGAATACATGGAAGGCTTCACTGATCTGATTACCGGTGAGGCACGACGTGGTTTCGTCGACGTGGTGACAGAGCTGGAACAGCGTTTCCCCAATCCTGACGAGATTGTCAAAGAGAGTGACAAGAAATACTTCGCCAAGCTGTTTGGCGAATATCTACGCGTCGAAAACGTGCTGCAAAACTACGATGAATTTGCAAGTCTGAAAGCCCTGCAGGATATCGACACAAATGATGCCCAAGCCGTGGAAACCTTCAAAGCTGAGCATCATTTAGATGATCAAAATTTCGCCACACTGAGTGCAATCAGGATTCCGGCCGAGCGAAAAATCCAGGATTACCGGTCGACCTACAATGACATCCGCGATTGGTTGCGCCGAGAAAAAGCCGCCAATGAGACAGACAAGTCTACGGTCGATTGGGACGACGTAGTGTTTGAAGTGGACCTACTCAAGTCGCAAGAGATTAATCTAGACTACATTCTGGAACGGATTTTCGAAAATAATAAAAAGGTCAAGGATAAAGCCGCCCTTGTTGAGGATGTGCGGCGCATGATCCGAGCCAGCATCGGCAACCGGGCAAAAGAAAGCCTCTTGGTCGATTTCATCAATCAAACCGATCTGGACAAGATTGGCGATAAGGCTACTGTCATCGATGCCTTTTTTACCTTTGCTCAGGCAGAGCAGCAACGGGAGGCGGAAGAGCTGATTTCATCTGAAAATCTGAATGTCGATGCTGCAAAGCGCTACATCACCACGTCTATCAGACGCGAATTTGCGACCGACAACGGCACCGAACTAAACGCAATATTGCCGAAAATGAGCCCACTTAACCCTCAGTATCTGAGCAAGAAACAGAACGTCTTCCAAAAGATTGCGATGTTTGTTGAAAAGTTTAAGGGTGTGGGGGGGCAGATTTAGAGCCTAACGCTCCACCTGCGTTTTTCCTGCCAGCCTCATCTCCGTGTTCGCAGCAGGTAGAGCCGCGATAAACGGAAATTTTGGAGACTTGGTATCGAGGATTTAAACCGATGGACGTGCTCAAGTCGCTCTTTCAAGCGACCTGACTGCCAGGACCAGCCAGAGGCTCCATGCGAGCGTACCACTGATCTTCCATTGGATTATAGATTCCTGGCAGGGGGTAGAGCCGGTCGATCAGCGTGAAGTCTTTCACGTTCATGGTCGCGATTGGCAATCTGTGAACGAGAGCGACTGCCGCTATGTGGAGGTCTTGTCCAGCTCTGGGCCTTTGCGCTCTCGCGTTTGCGACGAAAAGGTTTTTCAACCGGGGGTCTGCGGCAAGGACGCCCCAAACCTCTGCGACCTCTGTGTTGGTATCAATGACAGGAAGTCCGGAGGCAGCCAGGCGTTGATACCAAGTTGCTAAACGCACGGCACGAACAGGGTCTTTGTGAGAGATTTCCGTAATGCCCATTTGGAACTCCATCACCACGGCTATCGGAAGCATCAGGTTCTCGGCCGTTTCGATGAATCGGACCACAGCAGGATGCGGGTTTCGCCTGCTTGTTTCGCTGAGAACGCATGTGTCGAGTAGATAGCCGAGTGACATGTCGATTGCCTAGTTTTCGCTGACAACAGCCTTCCATTCTATGGTTAATTTCGAATTAAAGCTAAAGCGCATGCGCGATGAAGGGGCGTCGCGGCCACGTTACTTCGACACCTGTAGAACTAACAAAACGAATTTTCGAACTTACTAATAAAAGTCCGCTGGACATTCTTTTCGTTTCACCTATATGGTTGTGCGACCGGCTTCGCGGCTTCTGCCTTTATTTAAGAAGCGCGAAGGAATTCTTGTATCCGTAGGTGAATTTGTTGGGCAACGGCGCGGAAGAAATCCTTACCCTCACAGATGACGACAAGGAGCTTCTCCGCTTCTTTGATCGCGTGCGTATTGCAGGAAGACTTGTCGTGAAAGCTGGCGAGCACGAATTTCTCGTGGAGCACAGACCGGCTACTATCACCGATGAAGCACGTCGGTTGCTTGCACGAGGCGGTCCCGAAGACTAAAACAGCTGCTCGAAAAAAATTCTGGAAGTGATGGAAATCAGCTACTAAGCACGGATTGCTTGGGCCTATTCTTTTGGCCGCGTAAAATTTTCGGAGGAAAACGTGGGGTTGAAAGATTCCACGTCTTGAACTTCGTAACGATCAATCTGATATTCAAAACATCCGGTCACGAGGGGCAACCTGGGGGGACGGAGAATTACTTGAAGCTGTCAAGCCCGAAGGCCGCCAGCAGGTATGCCATGATGTCCATCCGGACCTCCAGGTATAGCTGGACGCTCAAGGTACATGACGAGCAATCGTACATGCAGCTAATATAGTCCATTATCTCGACTACTTGTGCCGAAAGGGTATTCCATACCCGCTCTAAACAGTCGGGGGCGAGAGGATAACCGGAAGCACACCGGTCCTTTTGCCCCCTCTCGCCTTTGAGGACCACCGTGAAGCCATGGACTGCTTCCGTCAGACGCTATCCTCACTTCGACCCAGTCATATCTGCTGCTGAAGCCGAGGCCGTTGCTACCGACCCAGCTCGGGTCGTGACCCACACGTTCTACCCTTTCTTGAAATACGATGAGGGTTGGACGCTCTTCGCCGAGAAGGGCAAGCGCGGGAAACGGAAGGATCGTCCTATAAGGTTTGCGGCACGGCTCGATAGCTGCATTTTTTCCTATTACCGATATTTTCTGTCTGCGCCTTATGAGGCAATACTTCAGGCCGAGAGGTTGTCGAGTTCTGTCATTGCATACCGACGGATTCCAAAGCCCGGCGGCAGTGGCGGGCAGAGCAATATCGATTTCGCACTTTCCGCTGTGCAGGCGATCCAGATACAAGGCGACTGCTGCACCATCGCGCTCGACATCAGCAGCTTTTTCGAGACGCTCGATCACAATCGACTTCGAGATGTGTGGGCTGACTTGCTGGGGGTGTCAAAGCTCCCAGCTGACCACTTCAGGGTATATCAGGCGATTACGCGTTATGCTTTCGTGGATGTCGTGAAAGCGTACACACGCCTCGGCTACTATGGAGACAAAGCGGATCGCAACGGCAAAGTTAAACCAGGCTATCTGAAGGCCCGTAAGGATATCCCGGTTCAACTATGTGACGGGCGGACCTTTCAGGAAAAGATCGCTCGGTCCGCTACCCAGTCATCGATCATAGAGGTCAACAAGCTCGGGATGGGGGTCCCGCAGGGCGCGCCGTTGTCCGATCTTCTGGCAAATGCCTACCTTCTGGAATTCGATAAATACCTTCGAGACACTTGTGACAAGCTGGGCGGCTGCTTCTTCCGCTATTCCGACGACATCCTGGTCATTGCACCAATTTCGGAAACGGACGCAGTTCAGCTGGAGAAGGAAATACGAGGGGCCATAGCCACCTATGGCAAAGGACTCCTGATCAAGGAGGAAAAGTCGGCGATCCATCGGTTCGATGTTCAGGGCGACCGCCAGGCGGTTCGCACGATCAAAGCCACAGACAAAGACGGCAAGTCGATGCAGAACAAACCCTTCGAATATCTTGGCTTCCGATATGATGGGCGGCACACATTCATTCGTGACAAAACGATGAGTAATCTTCACCGCAAAATCGCATCAGTATGCAGAGCAACGGCAATTCGGCAGGTGAAGCGGTATCAAGGCAAGCTGATCAATGACATTCTAGATTTAACTAATGTTGAGAAGGTGATGCAGGCATTCGGGTCGGTTGAAGACTTCCACGTGAAGGCCGCTGACTATCGCTCCTGGACTTTCACTACGTATGCAAAACGCGCTTCAAAGACGATGGGAGCACTAGGAAAGCCAATCAGTCGTCAAATTGGCAACCTGCGAGCTGCGATCCGCCGTAGGCTGGAGTACGAGTTGAACAGGGCATCCTCATTTTAGCTCCTGATAGTCCTGCTTCAGAAATTTGTTCGCCTTGGTATATCGTGCAACGACGCAGCTTTCGAGCGTCTCGAACCAAGTCTGCCCCTCGGCCGTCGCCAGCCGATCAGCGTTCAAGGTCACTATGTACTGATCCTTGCTCGACGCCGTAGCCGCGACAACGAACGCCAAGCTGCGGAGCAAGGTGTCTTCATCAACCTCGAAGATATTGTCGTGAATGAGGAGGCCAGGATGTCTGCGCCGAGTGTGCTCGTTCAGCAGCAGGCAGATATCGTAGATAAAGACCTTCTCTCGGTCGACGCTGTGGCTGCCATCGTCGTCGATGCGCATATGAAGATCGACGATCTGCTTTCTGGGAGTAGTGCGCAGTTCAAAAGAGGCTTTTCGGTTGCCCTGGATGAATTCATGTGCGGCCAGGACGGTTTCTTCGAACGACTTTATCGTTTGATTTTGTTCCAGAATGTCTTCGTTCAATTCGAGAAGTTTGGTGTCTTTCTCGATCTTGAGTTTCTGGCGGTCCCGCGTGAGCTTGTCATAGCGGCCGAGGAAGCTTTTCAGTTGGCCCAATTCGTCAGCGAGTTTCTGAGCCGCCGCGTACGTCTGCTTCAAGTTCTTCAAAGAACCGTCGCGGTCTATAACCGAGAGGTATTCACGGTAACGCTCATCAAGCCCGTCAATTGTCTTCGCAATATCAGCGACCTCAGCCTGCAAGGTGCTGGAGCGTTCGTTCAAAAGGTGGTTTTGGAACTCCTCGATCTTGTTCTTGAAGCCGATTACCTCAGTCAGCTCCCGCACGATCATCGCGCCCAGGCCCGCTTTCATTTGGTCATAGAATGCGCCGACCTCCTCGTTATCCAAATGATACTCCGAGGAGATGGGACGGAGTTTGATAAGTTTTCTATTCAGAATATTGCGACGGCGGCGGAGTTCTTCGATTTCCCTTTCGATCTCAAGGATTTGGTCCCGAACCAGGTCGTATCCGGCAGTATTTTCCAGCGTTTCGATGCTTCGATTAATCTTGGCAACCTCATCAGAAAGCGCATTGAGGTCTGACCTTGCGTCCTCGATGTCCTTCTTGGTCAGAAGCTTCACACTATCTCGGACCCGCTTGCTCTCTTCCGCCACGGCGTCAATTTCCGCCAAAATATTCCGGACGGCTCGATACAGATCGAGTTCGACGCCAAAAAGGTAGAGATGCGGCGTGTAATCGTCCGGTACGCGCAGACGCGTATCAAAACAGGAGACGAGCGATTTGAACTCAGAGCCTTCATCGCGGATGAGCGGACCGAGCAACTGACGAACAGATGGATGCTTGCCTTCCTGGTTCCTAAATAGCTTGGTTCCGAGGTGCCTGAGGGCGTCGTCCGTTTTTGAGAAGGCCGTGGTCGATCCTTCGCTCGTGATCGTCGGATGCTCCGCGTCCTTGATAGAACGTCGGATGGTGTAGTCGACATCGCCGATCCTAAAATCCAAGCAAACCATCGTATCATCGGGAAATACCGATTTCGGTATCTTGTTGACCCGGCTCTCGGACTTGCGTTTTAGCAGCGCAAAATTGATGAACTCAATCGACAGCGATTTTCCTACGCCGTTGTTCTTGTCGCTTTTGGCGCTTCTCTCGCCCAATACAACATTCAGCCCGGCGGAGAATTCCACCGAGTCGAAGGCAGCTGGCTCCGAGTAAAGCTTCTTAAGCTGCAACATTTTTCACCAAATAGGGCTGCTGAAAATCGATTAAACCGACTGCGTACAGGAACATCACGCCGTGATAAAAACTGTCGATTGTGAACCATTTCTCGTCTTTGACACGATCCACCACGTCGTAAATGCTTACTCGTCTTGCCTTGTCTTTCGACAGGTGCTTCATCAACGCGTAGCCGACAATCGGCGGTGACTGAGACAGATTTTCGTCTTTGAGAAACAGGTTAGACACGAGCTACATCCCGATTCGGGAACACATTGCACTTGATTACCTGATCTAGAAGAAAGAAACGAACAGCAGACTCGTCGTAGCTCACGCCCCTGTCCGATAGAAGCGCTCCATAGCGTGCTGTCAGCCTGTTCAGTGCCCTGTCCGGATTACCCTTCTCCTCGGTCAGTGTCCGATCACTTGTGCGTTTCATGAAAATCTTCATTTTTCGAATTTGTGCTCTGGTAGGCGTGACCTGCTCCAACGTGTCATCCAGCAGGCTGCCAAATACCTCGCGAAGGTCTTTGTATTCAGTCTTGAGGAATTCCGCGTGTTCGGCAAACCGTTTTTCGATTTTGCCTTCAGGGTCCGGCTCATCGCGATACTCGGCGTCCCCGCCAGCCTCGCTTTCTTCACCTAACGCCTCTATCAGCGTCAAAATGGTCAATTCCTCGTTTGGAATAACACTCCCTGATGCGGGTCGGACGTGATCTTTGAGATAGTCGACCAATCTCTCAATTGCATCGATTTCGCAGCGGTCAAGCCTCGATACAACGGTATCCATGTCCCACAGATCGCGTTCAATCACGAAGCGAAAGCCGGAAGGGTCGTCCAGAGACTCGGCTCGATGAACCCCTGCTTCATTGATGTTGAGCACGATAAGCTGGTCGTATGACGTGTTTAGCCCCTTCGCGATGAACTTTTCGAAGGTCGACTTAATTTTCGATATTTCCTTGGTGGAAGTCACCTGGATTGCAATTCGCGCAGACTTATCACCGAGGTCGACTGCAGCAGCATTGGGCTCTTCGATGTTTATGTTTTCCAGCGCCAGTCCTTCAACCACATTCAAAACGTCGCGATAAAAGTCCTCTGCGCGTTTGTTGACGTCGGTGAGATAAACCGTCCTGTTCGTTTTGATCAGGGCCCTAATGACGCTCAGGTAGTAGTGGGCCTGGCTGATTAATTGAGTTTTTCTAATCATTGCTCTTCCAACGACTTAATCGACGGCGGCGTCTTGGTAATCTGCCGCATGCTCTTGGCAATGGGCCCGCACGCGCTGGAGCCAGCTCTCGTACCAGACCCACATCCCTTTGTATTCGCCATCACGCCCGAAGTTATGCGTAGGATTTTTTGCATCCAGCGCATGCCATAGAGCCGTATGACTTCCTTGTTTGAACTTGGGATACCCCTCAGCTTGCACGATCTCAATAATCTGTTTGCCGAGGTACCGTTTCTTTTCGACCTCCTTAAGCAGCACGCGGTTGATCTCGGCGGCTTCTTCAGACCCCGGCTTCACGAACTCAACGGCGAGGTCGGCCGCCGATTTTCTGTTCGCAAGCTTCGGCACAAATACGACACGGTATGCGAAATCAGGATCGGCCATCTGTTCATCTGAGAGTCCCTTGTGGAACTCATCCATCAGCGTCTCGATGTGCGCCGGAAGAGAACTTGCCTTCTTCAGGATGGAGCGCTGATCTGAACTGAACGTGACGAACTGCAGAGCAATGGGAAGGCGACGTTCGAGACCGTATTGGCCGCCGAACAGCTTTTTGATCGCCTCATTGAAGTTGATGCAGCAGGCCTGCATCTTCGCACTGACCGCGTCGTCAATCCGGCTGGTCATGCGATGCTCAATCTCGTGCCGGATCATGATCAGGAATTCTAGGTTCTTCACCGCACCAGCTGGTATCGGGCATCGTCCATGCCTGAGGCACATACCCAGTTCCCAATAGCAATCCTCTCCCGAGGCAGTCTTTTTGACAGTGCCGTCCGCATTTTTGTAGCGATAATCGATACCTTCGCGCCGGTAAAAGGCATGCATCAGGTAAGTCCAGGCGATGACGCTGGTAACGATGAAAAGTTCTGCCCGGAAGGTGAGACCTGCACCGTTGAAGGTGTGGACGGCTGCGATCATTGCTTCCCGAGCTTTGATCAGCAGTTCATCGCCGCGCACACTTAGACCAGTCGCTGGATCAATATCCGGCCAAGTCGCGAGATGATCGCTCAAGTCGTCGTCGGTTGCAGCCTTAACAGCCTTATGCTTGGCCTCCGTTCTGATTTCGGAAATTACGCGATGGTTCACGGATCGGGTCGGTCGCGTGAAGTACGCAAGGATTTCCTGATCGCTATAGCCGCCCCTCGCAAGCATCGCCTTAACCAGAGCGATTTCCCATCTCTCAAGCGGCAGCCGCAGTTTCTTCGCCAAATTCATCCCCCCGGTGACGAGGAGGATACGACTAGAAATGCCAACGAGTCGCAACTTTTAATTTAGCAAAGAGATGTTCTGGCAGGTAAAAAAAGAGGAGGATCAACGGGGTTCATCGCCCGCTTACCACTCGGTAATCTGCCAGGGTCTAGGATGCGCGAGGGCACGTTTGACAGCGAGACATTGTTTTGAAACTTAATCGGGCGGGCAGCGTCGCGTTCTTTGGTGATCCGCATGGAAACTTCCGCCCTGTCCGGGAGCTGCTACGGAGTCATCACCCCGCCCATTCTATTTTTCTCGGTGACTTCGACCTAGATCGGCCCCTTGATGTTGAGCTGGCAGACCTGACGTCTGTCGGTTCGTGCGTGTCCTTCATCCATGGCAATCACGACGCCGACCGGGAAAGTTGGCACGACTTCGTTTTTGAATCCGGCCTGGCAAGCAGCAATGTCAACGGTCGTGTCGTCGAGCTGGACGGCGTTCGGGTTGCGGGCTTGGGCGGCGTATTCCATGCCGATGTTTGGCATCCTCAGAACGCTGGCGGCACCCCCAAGTTCAATACACGGATCGAGTATCTCAGCGCCCATTCAAGATCGACGTGGCGCGATGGACTGCCCCTGCGTCATCGGTCGACGATATTCCCTGAGGACTTCAACTCCCTGGCCGCGCTTGAAGCTGACATCTTGATCACGCACGAAGCGCCGTCGACCCATCGATACGGCCATTACGAAATCGATGACCTTGCGGAGGTGCTGGGCGTAAAGACCATTGTGCATGGCCACCTTCACCAGGACTACCGCGCTACGCTTCCCAACGGCATCAAGGTGATCGGCTTGCCGAAAGCGGGCGTTCTCCTCACGTCATTCTCTGAGCTGATGGAATAGGCCACTGCGGTTGCAACGTCCGCACTCAAATCATCATCTCGAATCAATCGTGGAAAACCAATTTGAACTGTTCGGGTGCTCAGTCAGCGCAAAAGCCACGCGCTGGATGGAATCCACCCGTCTCAATGGCTCACAACGGTAGTAACGCTTTCGGACAAAACTATCGGAGCGAGTCACCCACAACAACGCTCACAGCGATGAACCAAGGGAGCGCTATCAGGTGGCAATCGCGTATAATAGCGTGGAATCGGCGGAATATGGCGCACCCGACAGGATTCGAACCTGTGACCTTTGGAATCGGAATCCAACACTCTATCCAGCTGAGCTACGGGTGCATGCCTGAGGCGGGTTGAATCGCCTGTCCGATGGCAGGTTCTTAGCCTAGGAAGCTCTTGGCTTCAATGCGGAAAATTCAGGAAAGCGCATATCGGTGGTTTTGAATGAACAAGGCCGCGAGCTTTTGAGCCGCGGCCTTGTGTCGTGCGTGGTCGTTCCGGCTCACTCGCGCATCGCGCCGGGGCCGGGGATGGCCTTGGGCGGGACCTTGCCGAGGATGATCATGCCGAGCACTTCGTCCTTGGTGACGTCTTCGGTGCGGGCGTGGCCGACGACCTGGCCGTTCTTCATGACCGAGACGCGGTCGGCGAGGTCGAACACGTCATGGATGTCGTGGCTGATGAGGAAGATGCCGATGCCTTCCTTCTTCAGTTGCTTGATCAGCTCGCCGACCTGCGCCGTCTCCTGGGGGCCGAGTGCCGCGGTCGGCTCGTCCATGATCAGGATGCGGGCGTCGAAGAGGATGGCGCGGGCGATCGCCACCGACTGGCGCTGGCCGCCGGAAAGCGCCTTCACCGGCTCCTTGAAGCGCTTGAAGTTGGGGTTGAGGCGCCCCATCACTTCGCGGGCCTTGGCTTCCATGGCGACGTCGTCGAGCGTGCCCCAGCGGGTCTGCAGCTCGCGGCCGAGATAGAGGTTAGCGGCGGCGTCGACGTTGTCGGCGACAGCCAGCGTCTGGTAGATCGTCTCGATGCCGTATTTCTTGGCGTCGCGCGGGGTACGGATATCGACGGGTTCGCCGTTGATCAGGATATCGCCGCTGTCGCGCTTGTAGGCGCCGGAGAGAATCTTGATCAGCGTCGACTTGCCGGCGCCGTTATGGCCGAGGAGCGCCACGACTTCGCCGGGGTAGAGGTCCACCGAGGCGTTGTCGACCGCGTGAATGCCGCCGAAGGAGATGGAAATGTTCTTCATTTCCACAAGCGGAGTGGTTTGATCCGTCATGGTTCAGAATTCCTTTTACTTGGCGCGCGAGCGGTAGACGATATCGAGCCAGACGGCGACGACCAGGACGATGCCGACGACGACGTTCTGAATTGGCGTATCGACATTGGCGAGGCCCATGCCCGATTGCAGCGATTGCATGACCAGCGCGCCGAGCATGGCGCCGGCGACCGTGCCGCTACCGCCGGCAAGCGACGTGCCGCCGATGACGGCGGCGGCGATGGTGAAGAGTTCGTAGGTGGTGCCCTGCGAGTTGACAGCCGAATTCAGGCGGGCTGTCGAGATCGCGGCGGCGACGGCGGCGAGGAAGCCCATCAGCGCGAAGATCTTGACGATGACCCAGCGGGTCTTGATGCCGGCAAGCTCGGCCGCTTCCGGATTGCCGCCGATCGCGAAGACATAGCGGCCGAAGCGCAGGCGCGTGGCGATGAAGGTCATGACGATGCCGATGAGCACGGCGATGAGAACCGGAACGGCGATGCCGTAGGGAATGTCGAGGCCCGCTTCCGGCCAGGTAATATTGTGTTCTGTGGCGTAGCGCTTGGCGATGCCAACGGGCCAGTTATAGCTGTTGAAGAGATAGATGGTGCCGAGCACCAAGACCGAACCGAGGCAGCCCAGGAAATATTCCGCCCAGAGCGGGCGGCGCGGAAAGCCGAAGCGCTTCCTCTGGCGGCGCGAGCCGACGATGCTGGCGACGATCATCACGCAGGCAAGCACACCGACGACCCAGCTCCAGGTGGCGCCGATCGAGCCGGTGGCACCGCTGCCGCCCATGATGACGAAGGTGGAGTCCATCGGCGCAACGGTCTGGCCGCTGGTGACGTACCAGGCAAGGCCGCGCCAGACGAGAAGGCCGCCGAGCGTGACGATGAAGGAGGGGACATTCATGAAGGCGATGATCCCGCCCTGGAAGGCGCCGATCGCCGTACCGATCACCAGGCCACAGATGAGCGTGATGATCCAGGTCCATGAACTGTCGAAGCCGAGATATTGCGGCAGCCATTTGGCCTGCATGACGCCCATGATCATGGCGACGAAGCCAAGCACCGAGCCAACTGACAGGTCGATGTTGCGTGTAACGATGACCAGTACCATGCCGGTGGCGAGAACCGCGATTTCGCAGGTCTGCACCGAGAGGTTCCAAAGGTTTCTGGCGGTCAGGAATTCGCGGCCGTCGAATATCCGCAGGTAAAGATCGAAGCCGATCCAGATGATCAGCAGCGCTCCGATCATACCGAGCAGGCGGGTATCGATTTCCGTGGCCCGCAGGAAGCGGGTGATTGGGCCGGCATCTGCGCTCCGGGGGCCGCTCGATGTGGTGGACTGTGTCATGTCGGCCATCGCTTTGCCGTTCTCCCTCTATCGGGCGCGGCCTGCGATGCATGCTGGGCTATCGCTGGCAACCGCGCCAATCTCAAAAAAATGCATCATCGCCTGTCCAGCCGGACTTCGTCCGGACCCGATGACCGCCATCCGGCAGGCCAAGAGGTGTGCGATGGCGCAGCACGCTGCGGGAAGCTCCGTCTCCAACTGCAAGGGGGAGTTGTCGGCTTCCAATCCGCATTCGACGCCGCAACGGGATGCCGCTGCGGCGTCGGTATGTCGATGGGTCAGTCGTTCAAGGACGGCTTACTTGCAGGCCGCGACGGCGCCGGCCTTGACGCCCTGGCAAGCTTCAGCCTTGGAGATCCAGCCGGCGTCGATGACGACGTTCAGATTGTCCTTGGTGATGGCGACCGGGGTCAGGAAGACGGACTTCATGGCGACATGCTTGGGGCCGCCGTTGAAGGTCTGGACGCCGTCGATCTGGTCCTGGGTCTTGCCACCGGCAAGAGACAGGGCGATTTCAGCAGCGCGCTTGCCGAGTTCACGCGAGTCCTTCCAGATGGAAACCGTCTGCGTGCCGAGCGCGATGCGGTTCAGGGCTGCCTTGTCGGCGTCCTGGCCGGAAACCGGTACGGAGCCGGCGAGGCCCTGGGCGTCGAGAGCGGCGACAGCGCCGCCGGCGGTGCCGTCGTTGGAGGCGACGACCGCGTCAACCTTGTTGTTGTTGGCGGTCAGGAACTGTTCCATGTTGCGCTGCGCGTTCTGCGGCAGCCAGCCGTCCGTATAGGCTTCGCCGACGTTCTTGATCTTGCCGGCGTCGATGGCTGGCTTCAGCACTTCGATCTGACCGGAGAAGAGGAAGTCGGCATTCGGGTCGGACGACGAGCCCTTGATGAACACGTAGTTGCCTTCCGGCTTGGCTTTCAGGACTTCGCGAGCCTGCATGCGGCCCACTTCCTTGTTGTCGAAGGTGATGTAGAACGCTGCGGGATTTTCGATCAGGCGGTCGTAACCGACGACCGGAATGCCTTCGTCGGCGGCCTTTTCAACGGCCGGGCCGATGGCGTCGGAGTCCTGAGCGAGAATGATGAGAGCGTTGGCGCCCTGGGAAATCAGGGATTCAACGTCGGTCAGCTGCTTGGAAGCGGAAGACTGGGCGTCAGCGGAGATATACTTCGCGCCCGCTGCTGCAAGCGCCTTCTTGATGGCGGCTTCGTCGGTCTTCCAACGCTCTTCCTGGAAGTTGGACCAGGAAACGCCAACGACGAGATCCTTGGCGAAGGCAGCCGTCTGCATGGTCAAAACGATGGCCGCGCCCGCAGCCAGCTTGATAAAAGCTTTCATATTATCCTCCCGAGTGAATGCGGCCGCACGTGTCCTGAACTCCCGTTGGCCGCCGCGATATCGCTGACGAGAAAAGGCTTGGATTTTTTTCTCGACAGTCGAGAAATTTAGTGTCAGAGATTTTTTCAACTGTCAACACCCGCACTGCCAGGTTTCATCGGCCATCCGGAAGAGCCATCGGGAGATGCGGAGGGGAGGGTGGAATGAGCGGGAGGCTTGACGATGTTGGCCAAATCGAGCACCGAATTGGTCCGTCAAAGGAACAGCGCCTTGGTGCTGTCGGCGCTGCGCCGGCACGGCCCGCTCGCCCATACCGAACTTTCTGATTTCACGAAGCTTTCGTCTGCGACCGTATCGGTCATAACAGCGGATCTGGAGCGGGCGCAGATCATCGAGAAGGCCGAGCAGCAGGCGGCCAGCGGTCGTGGACGGCCGCGCGTGCTGTTCTCGCAACGGCGCGATTGCGGCTATCTCATCGTCGTCGTCATCTCCTCGGATGCCGTGCAATATTCGCTCGTCGACTATAGCGGACGGCTGATCGACCGTTTCACCGAGGACCGGCCGCAGGAGGTTTCCGGCGTCGGTTCGTTCGTGGCCGGCCTGCGCGACGCATTGAGCCGAATCGTTGCGCGTTCACAGCTGTCTCGCGACAAGGTCCTGATGATTTCGATCAGCAGCAAGGGGCTTGTCGATGCCTCCGAGCCAGTGCTGCGCTGGTCGCCGATCTTCGGGCGTGACGAGATCGATTTTGCAGCCATGCTTCGCGATGAATGGCCGGCGAAGATCATCCTCGGCAACGAGACCCTGCTCGTCGCCTCGGCGCTCGGACGGCAGGAGGAAAACCGGAAGGGTTCCGATTTCCGGGCATTGGCGGCATTGTCGCTGGGCCACAGCATCGGTCTCGGCATCGTGCGCCGCGATGAGGAAGGCGGTCATCATATATCGGCGCCGAATTTCGGGCATATGATGCATGTGCCTGGCGGCGGCCTCTGTCGCTGTGGCGCGCGCGGCTGCATCGAGGCCTATGCGGGTTTTTATGCCATGCTGCGCACGGCCTTCGACGTGCCGCTGGATACCATCCCGGCAAAGTTCGTTCCCATCGCGGAGCTGGACAAGATCGCGGCAAGCGCACGACACGGCGGGCGCCGCAACCAACTGGCCTTTCGCCAGGCAGGGCTGGCACTCGGCAACGGCCTTTCGCGGGTGCTGAGCCTGCATGAGCACATGCCGATCGTCATCACCGGCCCGGGGGTGCGGTACCACGACCTGCTGATCGAAGGCATAGAGGAGGGGTTGGCGGAGTCGCATGTCGTGCGCATGGAGGGCATGCCGGAGCTGCGCGTCATTGCCGACGAGCAAACGCTGGTTTTCGAAGGGCATTTGAACCGCGCCCTTTCGATCATCGACAACGATGTGGTGAGGAGGGGAGCTTCGGTCGTGGAGCTGCGCGGCCAGGCCGGTTGAGCAGGGAATAGCAGCCCATAAATAGAATGATCATCCGGTCGGGCCAAGGCCTTCAGATCAACCCGGTGTACCAAGGTCTCGATCTTCCTCGCGAATATCCAGAATTCGATCAATCAATCCCCATTCGAGTGCTTGCTCCGTGGTCATGAAGTTATCGCGGTCCATGGCGCGCTCGAATTCTTCGTAAGAGCGTCCGCAATGCTCGGCATAGAGCCGGGTCATGCGATGCTTGGTGCGCCTGATTTCCTCGGCATGGATCAACATGTCCGAAGCCTGCCCCTGGAAGCCGCCCAACGGCTGGTGGATGTGGACGCTGGCATTGCGTAAGGCGGCCCTCTGGCCAGGCTCGCCAGCCATCAGCAGGAATGAACCCATCGAGCGGGCAGTCCCCATGCAGAGCGTATGCACCGGCGCGCGGATATAGCGCATGGTGTCATACATTGCGAGGCCGCTTGTCACGACACCGCCCGGCGAATTGATGTAGAGACTGATCGGCTTCTTCGGGCTTTCCGCTTCGAGAAACAGCAATTGTGCGCAGACGAGGGCCGAGACGGTATCGTTGACCTCGCCGTTGAGAAAGATGATTCTTTCGCGCAGCAGCCGGGAATAGATGTCGAAAGAGCGCTCTCCACTGTTTGACTGCTCAACGACCATAGGGACGAGTTGCATCGCTTCGCGCATCGGCGAACTCCAATCTTGTTGACTTATGGTGTGGGGGCTTCGCCGCGTCAGGCGGCGAGCATAAGCGGGCCGTTATTGTTTGCGGCTGTATCCGTCATCCGGTCGAACCTTGCGTCGGTAAGCTTGTGGATGATCCGCAAGCTGGTTCCGCCTGATGCGTTCGGGGTGACCGTGAACGTCACGGTGCTTTCAAGGAATGGCGGGGCATTGTCCCTCATCCTGTAGCGAACTTCCTGACCGGGTGTGACCGACGTCGCCTCGGGATCGGCCAATGCGTCGCTCGGAAGCCAGCTTTCCCGAAACTCCGGGATGCTGATGGCGCGCCAGACCTTTTGCGGCGGTTCGTCGAAGTCGTATTCGAGCTCAATGTCGTGCTTTTCGGTCTTCACGTCGTTCATTGATCCATATCCTTCAGCAAGACCTTGAGAGCTTCGATGCGAGCGGGCCAATAGGCGCGGTACTTCGCCAGCCATTGCGCGATGAGCGCCAGCCCTTCCGGATCGACCTCGTAATTCACGAAGCGCCCCTGTCGTTCTTCTCTGATAAGCCCGGCGCTGCGAAGAACAGAGAGGTGCTGAGACATTGCCGGCTGGCTGATCTCCATACCCTCGCGCAAGGCGCTGGCGTTCATGCCGCCTGCCGCCAGCTTCTCGAAGATCGCGCGGCGGGTCGGGTCGGCCAAGGCTCGGAATATCTCATTTTCGATCATGCTGACAGATAAGCATACACTTATCTGATTCGCAAGAACTATTCGCTCGGGCTCCTGCAGGCGGGCTCATTGCAAAAGCCCGCCGCAAACAAATTGCGACGGGCTTTTGCAATGTATTCATACTTTGATCGAGGCCGAGCCGTCGCTCAGCCGATCTTCACCAGCCGGCCTTCTTTAACGGATTGCAGCGCGGCGTCGGCGAGCGTCAGGGCCGCGAGGCCGTCGGCGCCCGAGGGCGTGATGGCGCCGCCCTTTTCGACGGCGGCGATGAAGCTGGCGATTTCGTTGGCATAGGCTTCGGTATAGCGGGTCATGAAGAAATCATGCAGCGGCGGGCGGGTGTAGCCGTCACCGTTGGCGACTTCGATGGAGAAGGGACGCTGGTTTTCGGCGGCGACCATTCCCTTCGAGCCGTGGATCTCGATGCGCTGATCGTAGCCATAGGTGGCGCGCCGGGAGTTGGAGATGATGGCCTGCTTGCCCGATGCAGTCTGCAGGATGACGGAAACGCTGTCGTAGTCGCCGGCTTCGCCGATTGCCTTGTCGACCAGCACGGCGGCGGTTGCGGTAACGGCCACCGGCTCTTCGCCGAGCAGGAAGCGGGCCATGTCGAAATCGTGGATGGTCATGTCGCGGAAAATGCCGCCGGAACGCTTGATATAGTCGACGGGCGGGGCGCCCGGGTCGCGCGAGGTGATCGTCACCATCTCCACGATGCCGATGCGGCCGTCGTCGATCGCCTTTTTGACCGCCATGAAATGCGGATCGAAGCGGCGGTTGAAGCCGACCATCAGCTTACCCTTGACCTCATCGACAACCTTGATGCAGGCCTTGACCCGGGCAACGTCGAGATCGATCGGCTTTTCGCAGAAGACCGCCTTGCCTGCACGGGAAAAGCGTTCGATGAGATCGGCGTGGGTATCGGTCGGCGTGCAGATCACGACAGCGTCGATGTCCTTAGCGGCTTCGATCGCCTCGATGGTGCGCACTTCGCAGCCATAGGCCGCGGAGATCGCTGCTGCGGCCGCCGGAAACGCATCCGCAACAGCCACGAGCTTGGCATTGGCGTCGGCGCTCACGGCTTTCGCATGTACTTTACCAATGCGTCCTGCGCCGAGCAGGCCAAATCTGACAGTCATTTTTACCTCCCTGGATTCGGAACAAATGAACCGAACAATGATCTATATGGAATTTTCATTCCATTTTCCGAAGGCGACGTCAAGCCGCCTGTCCTTCACAATTCCGAAAATCATCATGCCATATCGGCTTGTCCGGAATTTGCCGAGACCAGCTTATTTTATTCAAACCGCTTCACAGTTTTCCCAATGATGCGCTAAAGACAAGTCTCCTTGAATAGGTGAACGAGACCCATGCAACTGATCGACCCCAGCCACCCCATCTACAAGCCGCTTTGGGTGCGGATCTTGATCGTTGCTGTCTGTTTTGGCTGGGCAATCGTCGAGACCCTTGGTTCGCAGCCTTTCTGGGCCCTCCTTTCCGGCGCGCTTGGTTCCTATGCGGCCTGGATGCTGCTCTTGAATTTCAAGCCGCAGCCACCCGCTGCGAATGTCGAAGCACCGCTGCAGGACGATACGGGCGAAGACGACACGTCGGCGCACGACAAGAAGTGATCATCGCGTGAGGCGGCGTATGGCTTCATCGATCAGCTGATTGGCGAGCGTCATGCGGGCCGTTGCCTGCTCCCGGAAGAGGGCGGCCACACTGTCGGGGTGGTTGGCCTTGGCGAAGCTGCGGCGTTTTTCATGCAGGGACTGGAGGGTGCTGTCGGAAGTGATTGCCAGTTCCGCCGCCACTTCTTCCCGCGAGGTCCGCGCCAGATGCTTCGGCATGACAGGCGGCTCCGGCTCTTTCGGTGTGGGTGCCGGCTCCGGCGGGATGATCGGCTCGCCAAGATTGTCGCGATAGGCTTCGTCGAGATGGGATGCCTCAGGCGTTTCGCCCCCGGGAACGGTTGCGGCAAAGCTCACATTGAGGCCGCGGATGCGATGCCCGGCCTCTTCATTCTCGGAAAGGTCCTCTTCTGAATCGAGGCGATCGAGAACGGATTGAAACAATGATTGCTTGAACAGCATGCGTGGCCTCCACGCCAACGTCCATAACGCTGGAAGTTGGCGTGGAGCTTATGAAGTAGCGGTCGCATTCCAGGTGCGCCTTATATCAGCGCGAGGTTCCGGCTCTCTTCCAGGATCATATCGTGCAGCAGCCTGGCGCTCGGCGGCATGGCGCGCTCGCGGGCGGTGATGAGGCTGTAAGGCTTCACATCGATATCGAAATCGATCGGCAGGATGCAGGATTCGCCGGCCTGCGATGATTGTCCGCAGATGAATTGCGCCATATCGAGCGCTATGGGGGTGATGGCCTCCGTCTTGCAGACTACGGCAAGGGTCAGCAGCAGCGAAGATGTGTTGATGATGTTTTCTGGCAGGGGCACGCCGGCGGCAAGGAAGATGTCCTCCACCTTGCGGCGGAGCAATGTGCCCGGCGGCTGGAAGACCCAATCATAAGCCGCAAGGTCCTCCAGGCTGGCGACGCCCTTTGCAAGCAACGGATGCCCGTTGCGGACCACGAGGCAGGCCTTTTCGATGCCGATCTCATGCGCCGTGAACAGGCGCGGATTGAGATCGTCAGGAATGCGGCTGATGATGAAATCGTGACGGGCGGCCAGCAGCTCGCGAGCGAGCACGTTGCTGTTTTCCACCTCGATATTGATCTCGATACCGGGATAGGTGCGCGTGACGCGCTGGATCGCCGGCACAACAAGGCTGATCGCCGGGGCCGTGACGGCGCCGAGGAAAACGGAGCCGCCCTTGCCGGTGCGCAATGCGCCGATCTCCCGGCCCGCCTCACGCAGTTCGAGTAGGATCTTGCGTGCCCGCTTTGCCAATGCAAGGCCGAAGGGCGTCAACACGACGCCGCGGGCGACGCGCTCATAGAGAGGACTTTTGACAATCGACTCCATTTCGGACAGCATGCGCGAAGCCGCAGGTTGTGACATGTTCATAGACTCAGCGGCGGCGGAAATCTGCCCGTGGTCCTCGATCGTGACGATCATGCGCAGGTGATTGAGCTTCAGACCGGCTTTCAGCAGCGTGTCGTCGCGAAAATTGTCGGAATGAATCTCAATGCCATCGCTCAAATAGTCGTTATATATTTTCTCCATGGCGGCCAAATTTCCCATTCGTCGGCAAAAAAGTACTATTTTTTAACATTATACCAAACTTGATATGTGTTTTGCCAGTTATTCTATTTGACAGTTATACGAAATCGTACGAGTTTGCCGATCGTGCGCTGGTTGCAGCTCATAACACGTGAGAGCGTGGAGGAGACCTACTTCGTTTCTCACAATTAGAAGTAAACCATTCCTTCTACGGAACCTGCCGCAGTTTCGGGCGGGCGTTTTTTCGTCCGCCACACTATTAACAAGGGAGAGAGTAATGAAATCCATTATCTCATTGATGACCGGCGTTGCGCTCGGCGTCGCTACGCTGGTCACGCCTGCCTTCGCGGCAGACAAGGGCACCGTCGGCATCGCGATGCCGACCAAAGCTTCGGCTCGCTGGATCGATGACGGCAACAACATCGTCAAGCAGCTCCAGGCTGCCGGCTACGGCACCGACCTGCAGTATGGCGACGACGACATTCCGAACCAGCTCTCGCAGATCGAAAACATGGTTACGAAGGGCGACAAGGTCCTCGTCATTGCTTCGATCGACGGCACCACGCTGTCTGACGTTCTGCAGAAGGCTCATGATGCCGGCATCAAGGTCATCGCCTATGACCGCCTGATCCGCAACAGCGGCAATGTCGACTACTATGCTACGTTCGACAACTTCAAGGTCGGCGTTCTTCAGGCTGGCTCGATCGTCGACGCCCTCGGCCTCAAGGATGGCAAGGGTCCGTTCAACATCGAACTCTTCGGCGGTTCGCCTGACGACAACAACGCCTTCTTCTTCTATGACGGCGCAATGTCGGTTCTGAAGCCCTACATCGACAGCGGCAAGCTCGTCGTGAAGTCCGGCCAGATGGGCATGGACAAGGTCGGCACGCTGCGTTGGGATCCGGCAACGGCCCAGGCTCGTATGGATAACCTGCTGTCGGCTTATTACACCGATTCGCACGTAGACGCCGTTCTGTCTCCTTATGACGGTCTTTCCATCGGCATCCTCTCCTCGCTCAAGGGCGTTGGCTACGGCACCGGCGGCGTGAAGCTGCCTGTCGTCACCGGCCAGGACTCCGAAATTCCGTCGGTCAAGTCCATCATCGCTGGCGAGCAGCACTCGACGATCTTCAAGGATACCCGTGACCTCGCAAAGGTCACTGTCGGCATGGTCAACGCTCTGATGGAAGGCAAGACGCCTGAAGTCAACGACACGAAGACCTACGACAACGGTGTCAAGGTTGTTCCGTCCTTCCTGCTGACCCCGGTCGCAGTGGACAAGACCAACTACGAGAAGATCCTCGTCGAAGGCGGTTACTACAAGGCTGATCAGCTGAAGTAATTTTCCGATATACCGGTCAGGGCTCGCCGAAACGCGAGCCCTGACTCTGATATTTAAGACGATCGCCCGGTCTGCTATGTTCGGTCGCGGCGTTGGATACAGACAATGGACAATACCATCCTCGAAATGCGGACAATCACCAAATCGTTCCCCGGTGTGAACGCTTTGGAAAATGTCAATCTGAAGGTCCGTCAGGGCGAAATTCATGCCTTGGTCGGCGAAAATGGGGCAGGCAAGTCCACCCTGATGAAGGTGCTTTCGGGCGTCTACCCGGCCGGCAGCTATGACGGCGACATCTATTATGACGGCGCGGTTCGGCAGTTCAAGACCATCAAGGACTCCGAAGAAATCGGCATCATCATCATTCATCAGGAGCTGGCGCTCGTGCCGCTGCTGTCGATTGCCGAGAACATTTTCCTGGGCAATGAGGTCGTCGCCAATGGCATGATCAATTGGCAGGAAACCTTCACCCGCACCAAAAAGCTCCTTTCCAAGGTGGGTCTGAAGGAATCTCCGAATACACTTGTCACCGACATTGGCGTCGGCAAACAGCAGCTCGTCGAGATTGCCAAGGCCCTGTCGAAGAGCGTCAAGCTGCTCATTCTCGATGAGCCGACGGCATCGCTCAACGAAAGCGATTCCGACGCGCTCCTCAATCTCCTGATCGAGTTCCGCAATCAGGGCATTACCTCGATCATCATCACGCACAAGCTCAATGAGGTGCGCAAGGTGGCCGACGAGATCACGGTGCTGCGCGACGGCATGACGGTGAAGACGCTGAACTGTCACGAAGAAGAGATCAGCGAAGATATCATCATCCGCAACATGGTGGGCCGCGAGCTGGCCGACCGCTATCCGCCTCGTTCGGTTCCGATCGGCGAGACCATCTTCGAAGTGAAGAACTGGAACGCCTTCCATCAGCAGCATCGCGACCGCCAGATCCTGCACGACATCAATGTCCATGTGCGCAAGGGCGAAGTGGTTGGCATCGCCGGCCTGATGGGTGCGGGGCGCACCGAATTCGCTATGAGCGTCTTCGGTAGGTCCTACGGCCACAAGGTCAGCGGCGAAGTCTTCCTCGAAGGCAAGCCTGTCGACACCAGCACGGTGCGCAAGGCGATTGATGCCGGTCTTGCCTATGTGACCGAGGACCGCAAGCAACTTGGTCTGGTTCTGTCGAACAGCATTCTCCACAATACGACGCTTGCCAATCTGCTTGGTGTTTCCAAGGCGACCGTCATCGACGACGTGCGGGAACTGCAGGTGGCGACGAACTATCGCTCCAAGCTGCGCATTCGCTCGGCCGGCGTTTTCCAGGAGGCGGGCAACCTGTCCGGCGGCAACCAGCAGAAGGTGGTGCTGTCGAAATGGTTGTTCTCCGATCCGGACGTGCTCATCCTCGATGAGCCCACGCGCGGCATCGACGTCGGCGCAAAATACGAAATCTATTCCATCATCAACCAGCTTGCCGCCGACGGAAAGGGCGTTCTGATGATTTCATCGGAAATGCCCGAGCTTCTCGGCACTTGCGACCGAATCTACGTCATGAACGAGGGTCGCATCGTCGCCGAACTGCCAAAGGCAGAGGCGAGCCAGGAGAGCATCATGCGCGCTATTATGCGCTCAGGGGAGAAGCATCAATGAGTTCGGCCAACCCAGCCACGGAAACAAGCCACGTCGTCTCCGTTGGCGATCATATCCGCAACAATATTCGCGAATACGGCATGTTGATCGCGCTCGTGGTGATCATGCTGTTGTTCCAGTGGCTGACCGGCGGCGTGCTGTTCAGGCCGCAGAACTTGACCAACCTCGTTCTACAGAACTCGTTCATCGTCATCATGGCGCTGGGCATGCTGCTTGTTATCGTGGCCGGCCATATCGACCTGTCCGTCGGCTCCGTCGTCGGTTTCGTCGGCGCAGTGGCCGGTGTGCTTGTCGTGCAGATGCATATGAATCTTGCACTTGCGACAGTCATTTGTCTGCTGATGGGCGCCGCGGTCGGCGCCTGGCATGGATATTTCATCGCCTATCACCGTATTCCGTCATTCATCGTTACGCTTTCGGGCATGCTGGTTTTCCGTGGCTTGACCTACGCCATCATCAATACGACCGGCAACGGCAGCAGCATCGGTCCGTTTCCGCCGGCATTCCAGATCGTCGCAACCGGCTTTATTCCCGACTTCGCCGATATCGGCGGCATCCATTCCACGTCGATCTTGCTGACCGTCGCCATCCCGATCGTCATGTTCTTCCTGTCGTGGCGTCGCCGCAGCGTGAATGAGCAGCACGGTATCGATGTCGAGCCATTCAGCTTCTTTGTCGGCCAGAATCTGGTGGTTGCAGCTGCGGCCATCTTCATCGGCTACCAGATTTCCTCTTACAGAGGATTGCCGAATGTTCTGATCCTCATGCTGCTGCTGATCGCGCTCTACGCCTTCGCCACGCAGCGCACCACGATCGGCCGTCGCATCTATGCCATGGGCGGCAATGAGAAGGCGACGAAGCTTTCGGGTATCGATACCCGCCGCCTGACGTTCTACACCTTCATCAACATGGGCATTCTTGCCAGCATCGCCGGTATTATCATCGCTACGCGCCTGAACTCGGCAACGGCCAAGGGCGGTGACGGTCTCGAGCTCGACGTGATCGCGGCCTGCTTCATCGGCGGTGCCTCGGCTTCCGGCGGCGTCGGCAAGGTAACGGGTGCCGTCATCGGTGCATTGATCATGGGTGTCTTGAACCAGGGCATGTCGATCCTTGGCTACCAGACGGACTCGCAGAAGATGATCAAGGGCGCCGTCCTGCTCGCTGCCGTGTTCATTGACGTCTACAACAAGAACAAGGGCTGATCGCTTAAGCGACCGGCCGAAACTTTAAAACCAAATCCATGACAGAGTCCGGCTCTCGCTGAGAGCCGGAACGGTAAATTGCATCCGTTCTCTGTCTGATAGGAAAGGATGAAAGATATGCTCATCTCGCAGATCAAGGGTTCGAACGGCGAGATCGTCGTTGCGGTCCGCAACGGGCCGGGCGATGCTGCCAAGGCTGTCGCCAATGCCGGCAGCGTCTACGCACTGGCAATGGAAGCTGCCGATAGCGGCAAGTCGCTTGTCTCCGTCATTGAAGCACATGGCTTCGGCGAGACGATCGATCTGGAAAAAGCCTATGCCGAAGGTCGCTTCCTGGCGCCGATCACCCATCCCGACGCTGCCCACCTGCATCTGACGGGCACCGGTCTGACGCATCTCGGCTCGGCCGCCACCCGCGACTCCATGCACAAGAAGACGACCGAAGCCGCTGAGGAGACGCTGACCGACTCCATGAAGATGTTCAAAATGGGCATCGAGGGCGGCAAGCCGAAAGCCGGCGAGAAGGGCGTGCAGCCGGAATGGTTCTACAAGGGCAATGGCTATGGTGCCGCTGCGCCGGGCGCTGCACTCGTATCTCCGTCCTTCGCGCTTGACGGCGGCGAAGAGCCTGAAATGGCTGGCATCTACATCATCGCTAAGGACGGCACGCCGTTCCGCATCGGCTTTGCGCTCTCGAACGAATTTTCCGATCACGTTACCGAGCGGATCAATTATCTCTATCTTGCCCATTCCAAGCTGCGCCCGGCGAGCTTCGGGCCGGAAATCCGCATCGGTGCAGCGCCGGAGGATATCCGCGGCACGTCGCGCATCAAGCGCGGCGACAAGGTGATCTTCGAAAAGCCCTTCCTTTCGGGGGAGGCGAACATGTCGCACACGTTCGCAAATCTCGAATATCATCACTTCAAGTACGGCCTGTTCCGCACCCCCGGCGATGTGCATGTGCACATGTTCGGCACTGCGACACTCTCCTTTGCCGAGGGCATCAAGCCGGAGGCGGGCGATGTGTTCGAAATCGAAGTCGCCGAATTTGGCCTGCCGCTGCGCAATCCGCTCGCGGTTGCCGCCGAAGAGAATGTGGCTGTTCGCCAGCTGTAAGTCGTCGAGCCTGGCCGCAAAGGATCGGCCGGGCATCTCTAACACGATCCAGGAAGGCATGAAGCCATGACCATTCATCAGAATCTGATCGCCGGCGAGTGGACCGGCACGACCGGCGCCGAAAACATCAATCCGTCAGACACCAACGAGGTCGTCGGCCTCTATGCAAGCGCCAGCGTTCAGGATGTCGCCGATGCCATCGCCGCCGCGAAGGCAGCGTTTCCGGCTTGGTCGCGCTCCGGCATTCTCGAGCGCCACTCCATCCTGAGAAAAACCAGCGACGAGATCCTTGCGCGCAAGGACGAACTCGGCGCGCTGCTTGCCCGAGAGGAAGGCAAGACCTTGCCCGAGGCGATCGGCGAGACGATTCGCGCCGCGCAGATCTTCGATTTCTTTGCCGGCGAGGCGCTGCGTCTTGCGGGCGAGGTGCTTCCCTCCGTTCGCCCGAATATCGGCGTCGAGATCACCCGCGAGCCGCTCGGCGTCATCGGCATCATCACGCCCTGGAATTTCCCGATCGCCATTCCGGCATGGAAGATCGCGCCGGCGCTCTGCTACGGCAACACCATCGTCTTCAAGCCGGCCGATCTCGTGCCCGGCTGCTCCTGGGCTATCGTCGATATCCTCCACCGCGCCGGCTTGCCCAAGGGTGTCTTGAATCTCGTCATGGGCAAGGGCTCGGTCGTCGGCCAGGCGATGCTGGATAGCCCGGTTCTCTCCGGCATCACCTTCACCGGTTCGGTCGGCACAGGCAAGCGCGTGGCACTCGCCTCCGTCGAGCACGGCCGCAAGTACCAGCTCGAAATGGGCGGCAAGAACCCGATGGTCGTGCTTGACGATGCGGACCTCACGGTTGCCGTCGAGGCCGCCGCCAACTCCGCCTTCTTCTCGACCGGCCAGCGCTGCACGGCCTCGTCACGCCTGATCGTCACCGAGGGCATTCACGACAAGTTCGTGGCGGCGCTGACGGATAAGCTGAAGACGCTGAATGTCGACAACGCCACCAAGGCCGGCACGCATATCGGCCCGGTCGTCGATGCCAAGCAGCTGAAGACCGACACTGACTATATCGAGATCGGCCGCCAAGAAGGCGCCAAGCTCGCCTTCGGCGGCGAGCTTATCAGCCGCGACACGCCCGGCTTCTACTTGCAGCCAACGCTATTTACGGAAGCGACGAACCAGATGCGCATCAGCCGCGAAGAGATCTTCGGGCCGGTCGCCTCGGTTATCCGGGTGAAGGATTACGAGGAAGCGCTTGCCGTTGCCAACGACACGCCATTCGGCCTGTCTTCCGGCATCGCAACGACAAGCCTGAAACATGCAACGCATTTCAAGCGCAATGCCGAAGCCGGCATGGTGATGGTCAACCTGCCGACGGCGGGCGTCGATTTCCATGTGCCGTTCGGCGGCCGCAAGGGCTCGTCCTTCGGTCCGCGCGAACAGGGCAAATATGCCGCCGAGTTCTTCACCACGGTCAAGACCGCCTACACGCTGGCTTGACCGCCGACTTCAAAGCCCGGGCGCGAACGAGGCGGCCCGGGCGACGCAAAAGGTACCAAGACTATGAAGAAAAAAGCTGAATGGCCGCGCCGACTGCGCTCCTATGACTGGTTCGGCGGCACCGGCAAGAACGCGATCATGCATCGCTCGTGGATGAAGAACCAGGGCCTGCCGGCCGACACCTTCGACGGCCGTCCGATCATTGGCATCTGTAATACCTGGTCGGAACTGACGCCCTGCAACGCGCACTTACGCGATCTTGCCGAGCGCGTGAAGCGCGGCGTCTATGAAGCCGGTGGCTTCCCGGTCGAATTTCCGGTTTTCTCCGTCGGCGAAAGCACGCTGAGGCCGACAGCGATGATGTTCCGCAACCTCGCTGCCATGGACGTCGAAGAGGCGATCCGCGGCAATCCGGTCGATGGCGTCGTGCTGCTCGGCGGCTGCGACAAGACCACGCCGAGCCTCTTGATGGGTGCGGCTTCCGTCGATATCCCGGTCATCCTCGTTTCCGGCGGGCCGATGCTGAACGGCAAATGGCGCGGCAAGGATGTCGGCTCCGGCACGGCGGTCTGGCAGTTCTCGGAAATGGTCAAGTCCGGCGAGATGTCGCTGGAGGAATTCATGGACGCGGAGCAGGGCATGGCCCGCTCGGCCGGCAGCTGCATGACCATGGGCACGGCCTCGACCATGGCGTCGATGGCCGAAGCGCTCGGCATGACGCTGCCTGGCAATGCCGCCATCCCGGCGGTCGATGCCCGCCGTCGCGTCATCTCGCAGCTTTCGGGCCGTCGCATCGTCGACATGGTCAAGGAGGATCTGAAGCCTTCCGACATCCTGACCAAGGAAGCCTTCGAGAACGCCATCCGCGTCAACGGTGCCGTCGGCGGTTCGACCAATGCGGTGCTGCACCTTCTGGCGCTCGCTGGCCGCATCGGTGTCGAGCTGTCGCTCGACGACTGGGATCGCCTGGGCCGCGAAGTGCCGACCATCGTCAACCTGCAGCCCTCGGGCAAGCATTTGATGGAAGAGTTCTACTATGCCGGCGGCCTGCCCGTCGTCATCAAGGCGGTTGGCGACATGGGCCTGCTGCATAAGGACGCCATCACCGTCACCGGCGATACGATCTGGGCCGGCGTCAAGGATGTCGTCAACTACAATGACGATGTCATCGTTCCCAGAGAAAAGGCGCTGACGCAATCGGGCGGTATCGCGGTTCTGCGCGGCAATCTCGCGCCGAAGGGTGCGGTGCTGAAGCCATCAGCCGCTTCGCCGCATCTGATGCAGCACAAGGGCCGCGCCGTGGTCTTCGAAAGCATCGAGGACTACCACGCCCGCATCAACCGCGACGATCTCGACATCGACGAGAATTGCATCATGGTGCTGAAATATTGCGGCCCGAAGGGTTACCCGGGGATGGCCGAAGTCGGCAACATGGGCCTGCCGCCGAAGGTGCTGAAAAAGGGGATCACCGACATGATCCGCATTTCCGATGCGCGCATGTCAGGCACCGCCTACGGCACGGTCATCCTGCACACAGCTCCGGAAGCCGCCGATGGCGGACCTCTGGCGTTGGTTCAGAACGGCGACTTGATATCGGTCGACGTGCCGGCCCGCACGATCCAGCTCGAGGTTTCCGACGAGGAACTGGCCAAGCGCCGCGCTGCCTGGGTCTCCCCGGTCAAGCCGCTCACTGGCGGCTACGGCGGCCTCTATGTGAAGACCGTCATGCAGGCCGATACCGGCGCTGACCTGGACTTCCTGGTTGGCGCACGCGGCTCGGAAATCCCGAACAATCGCGACAGTCACTGAAACAATCGCGACAGTCACTGAGATTGCTGTTTGGAATTTGGGAGGGGCGGGACGCAAGTCCCGCCCCTTTTTGATATGTGGAATATTTCCTGTCGCATAACTTTGAGTTTTGCGACAGGAAATGTCGGGCTTTCAAAGGTGGTGATTTTGTTGCGAAGATTGGGAGTTTCGCAGCGAAAGCATAGCTAGCTAATTTCTTCAGGGATAAAGCCGCCTGTCTGGCGTTTCCACAGGCGGGCAAACAAGCCATCCTGCTCGACCAGTTCGTCCGGCCTACCTTCTTCCAGGACACGACCCTGGTCGAGCACGACTATCCGATCCATCATGGCAATGGTCGAAAGGCGATGTGCTATGGCAATCACCGTCTTTCCCTCCATCACGAGGTTGAGTTTTTCTTGGATCGCGGCCTCGGATTCGCTGTCGAGGGCGGAGGTCGCCTCGTCGAGCACGAGGATCGGCGCGTCTTTCAGCAAAACGCGGGCGATCGCTACGCGCTGCCGCTGACCACCGGAGAGCTTGATGCCGCGGTCACCGACGAAGGCGTCATAGCCCTTGCGGCCCTCGCTGTCGGCAAGATCGACGATGAAGCCGTCGGCGCTCGCCATCTTCGTGACCCTTTCGATCTCTTCCTGCGTCGCCTCCGGCCGGCCGTAGCGGATATTGTCACCGACGGAACGGTGCAGCAGCGCGACGTCCTGAGCTATGACGCCGATCGAGCGGCGAAGGCTTGCTTGCGTCACCGCCCGGATATCCTGCCCGTCGATCCGGATCGCGCCGTCCTTGATATCGTAGAAGCGCAGAAGCAGGTTTGCGAGCGTCGTCTTGCCAGCTCCGGAAAGGCCAACGAGGCCCACCTTTTCGCCCGGCCGCACCGTCAGCGAAAGGTCGTCGATGACGGGCTTGCCAGATCTGTAGGCGAAACGAACGTTGTCGAAGCGGATTTCGCCGTTTGGGACGACAAGGTCCTGTGCGTCCGGCCAGTCGGTGATGGTGGGTGGTGTCGTCATGACCGGCATGGCGTCCTTGATCGTGCCGATCGCCTGGAAGATCTGCTGGCCCATCTGCAGGAATGTAAATGTGTGACTGGAGAAGCGGTTGAGGACATAAACAGCGGCAGTGAACTCGCCGATCGTGACGAAGCCATCCACGAGCCCGGTGAAGCCGATCCACAGGATTGCCAGCCAGTGCATCATGTTGAGAATAACGACGATGACCTCCGAGGTGCGATAGATGCGCTGCTCACTTTGCTGCGCTTCGATGGCCTTACCGATGATGCCGCGGATAGCGCCGGCCTCGCTGTCTTCGGCGGCAAATTGTTTCACCATCTGCATATTGGCGTAGACATCAGTGATGGTGCCGGAAATCAGACTGCGGCGCTTGGCGGAGCGGCGCGAGCGCTCGGTGAAGACAGGCGCAAGCCTGACGGCGAGCAGGACGTTGAGCGTGATCCAAACGATGGTCGGCAGGGCGAGCTGCCAGGAGAGTGCGCTCAGGAGAATGACGGAGCCAACCATCTGCATGATAAAGCGCGGGATGGACTGGAATGCTGAGATCACCTGCTGCTGCACGGCTGACGCTACCTGCTGCAGGCGCGAGGCGACCTGGCCGGCATAGAGATCGTGGAAGAACGCGAGGTCCTGCCGCTCCACCGCCCTGTGGCCCTGCCATTGAATGGCGGCCGGCATGCCGATGCCAAGCGTATGCGAGTTCAGCGTATTGACGAGGAAAGAGCCAATCGGGATGCAGGGGAAAAGCATCAGGCCAAGGAAGATCAGCAGCATCCGGTCGTTGTGCAGGAAGGCGACAGCGCCCTGCTGCGTGACGCCGTCGACGATAACAGACAGGCCCCAGACCATCGTCAGACTCATGACCTCAATCACCATGGTGCAGAGGGCGAGCGTGATCAGGATGCCGCGAAACATAGAGATGAAGTGCAGGAGAATGGCGACCGGCCCCTTCGACGGCAACGGCCGATAGGGGATGTCGAGCGGGCGAATCAGGCTTTCGAAGGGGCGGTAGATCGCATCTGAAATCGACATGGCTCGCTCGGGCTCTAAATGGAAAGGAGGGCGAGGACTCAGCTAGAAGGAATAGGATCACCTTCCGGCTGCAATCTCAATTAGAACATCTTAGCAAAGGTCAGGACTTTCGCGACAACTTCAAGTCGCCTTGGGTCGCAAGCCGCCTGGGCCGACGATCTCGCCAGTTCCAGAATGCGCGCTAAATTTGCGATCCCGTTTTCGATTCTGGGCCACTTTGCCCCAGGCGTGGTTCCCTCCCTGCCAGCAGTCGCTGAATATTGGCACGATGGCGGACTATCACGTAAATGCCGCCTGCGATCACCAGCAATCGATGGGGTAACGGTTGCTCCAAGGCGCAGATGAGGGCGATCGCGGTCAGCGCTGCCAGGATCGAACCAAGAGAAACAATCCGAAAAGCAGCCAGCGCGCCGCCAAAAACCATCACAGCACTTAAGCCCACTGGCCAAGATATCGCGAGCAGTACGCCGAGTCCCGACGCAACGGATTTGCCGCCTGTGAAATTCAACCAAATCGAACGGCCATGACCTAACAACACGGCGAGTCCTGCCAGACAGGTAGTCCAAGACACCCAGGTTTGCAGATCGAGCGCTGCCGGTGGCATGACGGAAGGCAACGTATAAAGCCAGGGATAAAACCAGCCGGCAAAGAGGATCGCCCCGGCACCTTTCAGCACATCCATCAGGAGCACCGCCAACGCAGGCCATTTCCCCAGGGTTCGCAACACGTTCGTTGCTCCAGTGGATTTAGAGCCATGCTCTCGGATATCGATGCCCTTCAGCAATTTCCCTGCCAGATAGCCCGTGGGGATGGAACCGAAGAGATAGGCGATCGCCAATCCAACCAGACTCGCCAACCAGAAAATCATGGGATCGACCTCGACGCTCGAATATCAGGCAATCATCATGTAGTCGTCTACCACTTCGACCGCTGTGGGTTGCGAGCCGAGATAGCGTCGCCGCGAAACTCCCAATTGGATCGAGAATTCTGCAACTAAATTTTTCGGTGAATCGCGCGATCTTTGGCTACCGGGATGGAAGTCACGTCAAGGCTTTCTCCGCAAGCCGAACTGCGCCCTATCAGCTCTGGCTTTGGCTCTGCCCCTGGCTCGCGACCGTTACTTTCACCGTCAGGCTTTCGCCCGGCGTGCCCACGCGCATGCCGGAGACGGGGGCGGCGTCGCGGTAGCAGAGGCCGGTGGCGATGCGGACGTAGCGTTCGTCCGGGCAGACGTCGTTGGCAGGGTCGAAGCCGACCCAGCCAAGGCCGGGAATATGCGCTTCGGCCCAGGCGTGGGTGGCGGCTTGTTCGTTCTTGCCTTCCATCATGAGATAGCCGGAAATATAGCGCGCCGGAATGCGCAATGCGCGTGCGGCGGCGATGAAGATATGGGCGTGGTCCTGGCAGACGCCGCTCTTGCTTTCCAGCGCCTGCTCGGCTGTTGTTTCCGTGTCGCTGGTGCCGGGCTTGTATTCCACCGTCTGATGAATTGCGCTCATCAGCGCGTGCATCTTGCCAAGTTCATTGTCTCCGGAGATGCCACGCAGCATCTCCTTCGTCAGCTTGCCGGCCTTGGTGCGCGGCGTGTCCCGCAGGAAGAGCCAGAGCGGACCGAAGCCGCTATGCGGGCCGATAACACCGTTCACGTCCTGCGTTTCGATCTCGCCGGTAGCGACGATCCGGGTCGAATCCTGCTCACCGTCAAGCGAGACGAGCGTTACGCGATTGGCGAACTGGTCATCATATTCGACTTCCGGACGCGCGCCTTCCACCGTGAGCTTCCAGTCATGGACCGTCTGGCCGATGCCGGTCAGCGGCGTCAGCCGCAGGCGCTGCAGCGAGAACTGCGACGGTTCGTCGTAGCGATATTCCGTGATGTGGCTGATTGTCAGTTTCATAATGTCGCCCGCTTACTCATAGAACCGGTAGCCGTCGGAAATCTCGGCGCCGAGCTTGTTGTTGCGCGCGACGAAATCCTCCAGGAATTCATGCAGCCCCTGATCCATGATGTTCTTGATCGTGAGGTTCTGCAGCAACTGACGAATGGCTTCGGCAGTATCGTTTGCAGGCAGCCTCGTCTCGTATTCGGCGCTGAGAAAGCTGATGTTACCAACGATCTTCTCATAACAATAGGCGAGCGACCGCGGCATCTGACCGTTCAAGATCAGGAAGTCGGCGATGTTGGCCGGCTTGTATTCGGGATCGTAGGCCCATTTGTAGGCCCGGTGCGCCGAGACGGATCGCAGGATCGATTCCCACTGCGCGTTATCGAGCGAAGAGCCGACATGGGAGACCGACGGCAGCAGGACGTAATATTTTACGTCGAGGATGCGGGCCGTATTGTCGGCGCGTTCGATGAAGGTGCCCATGCGGGCGAAGTTATAGAGCTCGTTGCGCAGCATCGAACCGTGGAAGGCACCGCGGATCAATCCGGCACGGCGCTTGATGACGTCGATCGTCTCCGGCAGTTCGGCTGTTTTCAGCCGCTTGCCGAGCAAGGCCTTAAGCTCGATCCAGCATTCGTTGGTCGCTTCCCAGGTGTCGCGGGTCAGCGCCGTGCGCACCATGCGGGCATTGTTGCGGCCATATTCGATGCAGGACATGACGCTCGACGGATTGGAGCGGTCGCGCATCAGATAGTCGATCGCGTCGGCGCCCGTGAGTTTGCTGTGCACTTCGTCATAGGCTTCGCGCACGCCGGCGCTTTGCAGGACGCCGTCCCAGTCGTCTTCCACTGCGCCGCTGCGCGTCAGCGACATGCGCTGGCCGGCATCGACGAGGCGGGCTATGTTTTCGGCTCGCTCGATGTAACGGAACATCCAGTAGAGGCCATTCGCGGTTCTTCCAAGCATGTCCGTTTCAGTCCTCCAGAACCCAGGTATCTTTGGTGCCGCCGCCCTGGCTGGAATTGACCACCAGCGAGCCTTCCTTCAGCGCCACGCGGGTCAGGCCGCCGGGAATGATCCGCACCTTGTCGGAAACGAGAACATAGGGGCGCAGATCCACATGGCGGGGCGCGATGCCTTTGTTGACCAGGATCGGCACCGTCGACAGGGAAAGGGTCGGCTGGGCGATGTAATTGTTCGGCCTGCTCTTCAGCTTCTCGGCGAATTCCGTCCGCTCCTTCTTCGAGGCGGTCGGTCCCACAAGCATGCCGTAGCCGCCGGAGCCGTGCACTTCCTTGACGACGAGATCGGCCAGATTGTCCAGCACGTATTGCAGGCTGTCGGGCTCCGAACAGCGCCAGGTCGGCACGTTTTCGAGGATCGGCTTGCGGCCGGTGTAGAATTCGACGATCTCCGGCATGTAGGAATAGATTGCCTTGTCGTCGGAAATACCCGTGCCAGGCGCATTGGCGATGGTGATACCTCCGGCGCGATAGACATCCATGACGCCGGGAATGCCGAGGGCGGATTCCGGACGGAAGGTGAGGGGATCGAGGAAATCGTCGTCGACGCGGCGGTAGAGCACGTCGATGGCTTCATAGCCTCGCGTGGTGCGCATCTTCACCTTGCCGTCGATGATGCGCAGATCCGAGCCTTCGACCAGCTCCACGCCCATCATGTCGGCCAAAAAGGAGTGCTCGTAATAGGCCGAGTTGTAGATGCCGGGCGTCAGCACGGCGACGCGGGGCTTGCCCTTGCAGCCGGGAGGAGCGAGCGAGGCGAGGCTCTGGCGCAGCAGCAGCGGATAGTCCTCGACGCGCTGCACCTTGTTCTGGTGAAACAGCTCGGGGAACATCTGCATCATCGTTTCGCGGTTTTCCAGCATGTAGCTGACGCCGGACGGCGTGCGGGCATTGTCCTCGAGCACGTAGAACTGGTCTTCGCCCGTGCGCACGATGTCCGTGCCGACGATATGCGTGTAGACGCCGCCCGGCGGGCGAAAGCCGATCATCTCGGGCAGGAAGGCGTCGTTCTTCTCGATCAGCTCGCGCGGGATGCGCCCGGCGCGGATGATTTCCTGCTTGTGATAGATGTCATGGAGGAAAGCGTTGAGGGCGATGACCCGCTGTTCGATGCCCTGGGCGAGCTTGCGCCATTCGCGACCGGAGATGATGCGGGGGATGATATCGAAGGGGATGAGCTTTTCCGAGGAGTCTGCGTGTCCGTAGACTGCGAAGGTAATTCCCGTCTTTCGGAATATGTTTTCCGCATCTCGGGATTTGGCAATGAGATGGCCTCTGTCCTGGCCGGAGTACCATTCGAAGTATTTTTGGTAAGGTTCGCGCGGACTTTCATCCGCAGTAATCATTTCATCAAATGCCAAAGGTGCGGTCCCCGTGTTTTTACCCATTTGAATACAACGGTTTTTACAATGCAAGAAGTATGCGCAGTTACCGATACAAATTTCGCAGCGCGGAAAAATGCCGGATTTGCGGGCATTTAAGGGTGGCGCGGCCGTTATTCGTCGAACCTTGTCGCAGGACTCAGATCAAAATTTGAGCATCTGCTTCATTCGAAGACTGAACGCCTAGGTGGCAGATGAGGTTTCCTAAGCCTGGGCGATCGTGAGCGCGGGGTGAAGAAAAATTGATGACTGCTTTCAGCAGATGGATTTTGACGGTTCCGCCGCCATCGTCTATCAGCCTTTAGCTCCCCGCGCGGCACTCCGAATTCGACTCCGATTCCGGCTTCAGCGCATCAAACGCACATCGGTCAGCCTTCCATGTCCCTCGATAAATTCGCGCCGGCGATCTTCGTCGTTCTCTGGTCCACCGGCTGGATCGTTGCCAAATACGCCTCGCTGCATTCAGGTCCGTTCACCTTTCTGATGATCCGCTACAGCCTGTCGGCGCTTGCCTTCGTGCTGCTCTGTTCGGTTACCGGCGCCCGGTGGCCGCACGATTGGTCGAGCGTGTTTCGGGCTGTTTATTCCGGTATCTTCCTGCACGGCATCTATCTCGGCGGCCTCTGGTGGGCGATCGCCGAGGGTGTGCCGGCCGGCATGGCCGGCATCATCGCGGCCCTGCAGCCATTGATGACGGCCATGGCGGCGCCGTTTCTCGTCGGCGAGCGCCTGCAGCCTGTCCAGCGCCTTGGCCTGCTGCTCGGGTTTATCGGTATTGCGATCGCCATCTCGCCGAAGCTGCTGACGCCGGAGACGGCCAATCTCTGGCAGGCCGTGGTTCCGCTTGCTGTCAATCTACTGGCGATGGCATCGGTGACCTACGGCACCCTTTACCAGAAGCGCTATCTGCAGACCGGCGATCTTCGCACCATTGCAACGTTGCAATATGTCGGCGCTTTGATCGTCACCGTGCCGCTGGCCTTCATATTCGAGGGCCTGCATTTTGACGGCACGCAGACGGCGATCCTGTCTCTTCTCTGGTCGGTCTTCGGTCTGTCGATGGGCGGGGTCGGCCTGCTGCTTTATCTCATCCGCCGAGGCCAGGTCTCGCGCGCCGCATCGCTGATCTATCTGATGCCGCCGGCAGTCGCCATCGAAGCGGCGATCGCCTTCGGCGAGCCGCTGACCCTGCCGATCATCATGGGTACGGCCGTCGTGGTGATCGGCGTCTACCTGACCAACCGGCGTACAGCGGATGTCGTGCCGGAATAGGCATCATAGGTTATAAAAAAGGGGGCCGATCGACCCCCTTTGTATTCGTTCAAGCGCGTTCGCGGCGCTGGCCGCCGTTGCCGGGGCCGCGGCGCTTCATGCCGCCGTCCTTGCGCTGTTCGCCCTGAGCGTTCTGGCCACGATCGTCGTGGCGACCCGTGGGGCGGCCGTGCGCGTGGCGGGGGCCGCGATGGGCGCCGGCTTCGTGGGCTGCGCCATTGGCATTTGCGTGGCCATTGTGCTGCGGCTTCTTGGCCGGACGGAAATCGGACGTCGACGTGAGATCATTGTCCACTTCCGGGCGCGGCGTGCGCTCGTCACGACGTTGGCCGCGGAAGTCGGCATTGCGATTGCTTTCGCGCTGCGGACGACGTTCCTGACGCTCGCCGTTATGGGCGCGGGCTTCGCCGGCTTCGCCCTCGCGATGAGGACGGCGAGCCGGACGTGCGGGACGGCCTTCGGGACGTCCCTGACCCGCACCACCACGACCTTGGCCTGGGGCCTGACCGCCACGACCGCCTGCGCGGTTGTTGGCGCGAACCGGGCGGCCGCGATCGGCCGGAGCCTCGCCGCTGGCAACGGCGATATCGATGGCCATCAGGCGTTCGATGTCGCGCAGCAGGCGGATTTCATCCGGAGCGCAGAAGGCGATGGCGATGCCGTCGCGGCCGGCGCGCGCCGTGCGGCCGATGCGGTGGACGTAGGCGTCAGGCACTTCCGGCAGATCGTAGTTGTAGACATGCGTGACGCCGGGGATGTCGATGCCGCGAGCAGCGACGTCGGTGGCGACGAGAACCCGGACTTCGCCGTCACGGAAGCCCTTGAGGGCGCGCTCGCGCTGACCCTGGCTCTTGTTGCCGTGGATGGAGGCGGCGGCAAAGCCGACATGTTCGAGATGCTTCATCAGCTTCTCGGCGCCATGCTTGGTGCGCAGGAAGACCATGGCGCGGCCATCCGGGTTGGCGGAAATCGTTTCCTTGAGGATCTCGGTCTTATGGTTCTGACCGGAAACGAAGTGGACATACTGCTCCACCTTGTCGGCGGCCTTGCCGGGAGGCGAGACTGCGACCGTGACCGGATTGGTCAGGTATTCGGAAGCGAGATCGGCGATCGCCTTCGGCATGGTGGCCGAGAACAGCATGGTCTGACGCTTGGCCGGGACCATCTTTGAGATCTTGCGCAGATCGTGAATGAAGCCCAGGTCGAGCATCTGGTCGGCTTCGTCAAGGACGAGGTAGCTGACCTGGCCGAGCGACAGGGCGCGGCGGCTGATGAGGTCGAGCAGGCGGCCGGGGGTGGCGACGAGAATATCGGTGCCGCGCTCGAGCTGGAGCTGCTGCTTGTTGATGGAGGCGCCACCGACGACGACGTTGATCCTGAGCGCCGTCTTGCGGACGAAGAGCTTCAGGTTGTCAGCGATCTGGTTCACCAGTTCGCGGGTGGGGGCGAGGATCAGGGTGCGGGCGGTGCGGTTGTCGGGGCGCTTGGCGTCCTTCAACAGCATTTCGATGATCGGCAGGCCGAAGGCGGCAGTCTTGCCGGTGCCAGTCTGGGCGAGGCCGATGAGATCGCGGCCCTGGAGAACAAGCGGGATAGCCTGAGCCTGGATTGGCGTCGGCGTCGTGAAATTGTTCTGCGACAGCGTATCGACGATCTGCTTGGAGAGACCAAGCGAGTTAAAATCGGTCAATTCAGTACCTTTCGGGGCGCCAAAGCAAATAGGCCGGATCGCACCATGCGGTCCGGTCTGTCTCTGGCGTCAAGAACCCCGCGTGAAGTGGGAACTTGTAAGTTGGAAAAAGCTTTCCAGCGCATCTGACCGCCTTGGGCGCGGTCTCGTTATCTAAAGCGCTTTTGTCCTTCTCTTGCGTACGTCTAAGTCCCGCAGGGCACGCTCACGCGGCGGCCGGAAGGTGAAAGCTGAGCGGCATTTGGTCTTATTCCCGGCCAAAGTCAAGAGGGCGCCGGAAGCTTTCCTTCATGGACATACAAATACCGCCGGAAATCCGGCGGCATCTTCGGCTCTGGAATTCTGATAGGCGCATTCTTGGCGCGGTGGCGTTTCAAGCCTCAACGGCAGACCTCGACACGGTAGGCACGGCCCCAGCCATCGTGACGCCATGCCCAATAGCAGCTCGGATAGGGGCGCACATAGACCCGTTCATAGGCTGGGCCTTCGTAATACGCCGGATATTCAGAATAGTAGGCGGGATAGGCCGGGTATGCCGGTCGTACCGCTTCGGCCGCCAGAGCGCCGCCGACGACACCGGCGGCAAGGCCGCCGAAGAATGCGCCGCGATCGGAGGCGCTGGCATTGGTGGTGGTTACGGCGGCAGCGCTGCCGAGCGTCAGCGCGATCATGCCGGCCGTGGTTAAAGTGCGAAGCAAAGACATCGAAATCCCTTTCCCAAAAAGAGGCCTCCCAGCCGAAGCCGAGCTTGACGGTGCGCGGGAAACGGGGCGAAGTCGCGGCTAAAAAGACGGCTGCGACATTAAATTTTGTTCATGATGGAATAGGTAAACCTATTGATTTCCCTTTAGAAATCTGTCGGAACGCCGCCTTCTTGCTTGCGCCTGGCCACGAAGGCGTCGAGCTCTTCCTCGATTGCCGGATCAAGCGGGGGACGCTCATAGCGGGCGAGCGTTTCCTTGAAGACGCGGTTGGCATGATCGTAGGTTGTCGGCCTCCCGGCTTCGGTCCAGGTCTCATAATTTCGCCAGTCCGAGAGGATCGGGGAATAGAAGGCGGTTTCATAGCGGGCAAGCGTGTGCGCTGTGCCGAAATAGTGTCCGCCGGGGCCGACGTCGCGCACGGCGTCGAGCGCCAGGGCATCGCTGCTGACATCCAGCGGCGTCAGGAATTCGGCGACCATCTGCAGCATATCGACATCGAGGATGAATTTCTCGAAGGAAGCCGTCAGGCCACCTTCGCTCCACCCGGCGGCATGCAGCACGAAATTGCCGCCGCCCTGGGTCAGGGCCCAGAGAGAAAGCGCCGATTCGTAGGCCGCTTGGGCGTCGAGCGTGTTGGAAGCGTTGGTGTTCGAGGTTCGGTAGGGGATGCCATAGCGGCGGGCGAGCTGGCCGCCGCAGATGACAGCCTTCATGTATTCCGGCGTGCCGAAAGCAGGCGCGCCCGTCTTCATGTCGACGTTCGAGGTGAAGCCGCCGTACATGACCGGCGCGCCTTTGCGTACCATCTGGGTGAAGGCGATGCCGCACAGTGCTTCGGCATTCTGCTGCACCAGCGCGCCGGCAATCGTCACGGGCGCCATCGCACCCGCCAAGGTAAACGGCGTGACGACCACCACCTGTCCGCGCGACGACATTTCGATGATGCCCTGCAGCATCGGCCCGTCAAGGCGCAGCGGCGAGGAGGAGTTGATGATGGTGAAAAGCGACGGCTCGCGCTCCATCTGCTCCATGCTGATGCCGCGTCCGATGCGGGCGATCTCGATCGCGTCGAGATTGCGCTGCTTGCCGAGCGAATAGCAGTGGAACGCCTTGTCGGTGAGCTTCACGATGTCGGACAGGCAGTCGAGATGCCGCACCGATGCATGGATATCGATGGGCTCGACCGGATAGCCGCCGGTCATGTGGATGATGTCGAAGGACTGGGCAAGCTTGATCAGCTTGCGGAAGTCTTCCTGATTGCCGGCTCTCCTGCCACCTTCGCGATCGGCGACGAAGGGAGCCGAGGCGACCTGGGCGAAGACGAGGTTGCGGCCGCCGATCTCGACGCTTCTAAGGGGATTGCGGGCATGGAGGGTAAAGGTCGAGGGCGCGGAGGCGATCAGCTCAAGGATCAGGTTGCGGTCGAAGCGGACGCGCTCCTTGCCCGGCGTGACGTCGGCACCGGCTGCCTTCATGCGGTCGCGCGCTTCCGGCAGGATGATATCCATGCCGATCTCTTCGAGGATGGTCAGCGATGCCTCGTGAATGTCGTCCAGGGTTTCGGGCGACAGAAGCTCCGTGCGGGCGAGATTGTTGACGAGATTGAGATACTTCGCGCCGCTCGGCTTGCGGCTGCGTTCGCCGCCGCGCCCGCCTGTCCGTCTTCGCCGTTCGACTGGAGCCGCCGCGGTCTCCGATTCGTTCAGGGTCAGGCTATCTTCGTCGCTCATAATACTCGCTCCCAATTGTCCGCCGGAGGATTCTTGGCAGAGTTTAGAGCGCCGTGCCGCCGTCGTTTGCGACGAAGGCATGACCGTTATAGGATAGTGCATGGCCTGAACGCGACGTTGCATGCCGGGTTAAACATGGTTAACGCGTTGTTAAAGCGATTTGTGATAGAGCGTCGTTTCATGAACTATCGTGTGCGGTGAGAAGAGAGATCCCGTTGAATCTGGACGGTGAACTGCTGGAGATGGCCTGCCGCCGGATCGCCAATCTGGATAGGCCGGCCTATATCAAGAACAGCGAGCTGCGCTACGTCGCCGTCAACGAGGCCTATGCGCGCTTCTTCCAGCGCGATATCTCCGATTTCATCGGCAACCGCAGCCGCGATCTGCTCGACGCCGACGAAAGCGCCGACCGGGAAGACAGGGAGCGCCGTGCGCTCGTCTTCGGCTCCGAGGAGACGGCGCTCTGCTTCGATCCCACGGGTCGTCAGCGCGCCCGCATGCAGATCGAAAGCTTTTCACCTTCGGAAGACCGCGTCTATGTGTTCGGCATGTCTGTCGACGCGCCGGCCGCATCCGACGATATGTCGACTGACGGGAAAGAGCGTGGGAGCCTCGATGAGGTCGGTTTTTTCCGCACAGTTCTGGAGGATCTGCCGGTTGCGACCTTCGTGCGCGATGCCAACCACCGGCTGATCTATGCCAACGCGGCTCATGCCGCCATCACCGGGCTCGACCGCGAGGAAATGCTTGGCAAGACCGAGCATGAGATGTTCGATGTCGGCGCGGATGACTTCTTTGCCGAAAACGAGGTTGCGCTGAAGGACGGGCGTGGGCACGAATTCGAAAGCGAAATGGTGGATCGGCAGCAGATCAAGCATCCTGTCAAGATTCGCGTCAACCGCGCCGTAACATCCGATGACGGCCACTATGTCGTTGGCTCCATAACCGATACGTCGGCGCTGAGGCAGCGAGAAACGCAATTGATGGAGGCGCAAGCCCGCGCCGAGGCGCTGCATCAGGATCTCGACAATACTCTCCGTTCGATGCCGATCGGCGTTTTGATCCACAACAGCGACTACATCGTGGAATACGTCAACGATGCCTGCTACGACATTTGGGGGTTCTGCAAGGACGAGCGTTTCGAAGGCCGGCCTTATCGCGATCTCATCGCCAAGCACTTCGAGCTCGAGCGCTTCGGCTCCGACTACCGTAGCGTCGACGACATCTATGAGGCGCGCCTGGCCGCCCTGCGCAAGGCAGGGCCGCATCTGCAGACGGAAGTGAATTTTGCCGACGGCAAGTCCGTCATCATCGATGCACGCCGTATTTCGAATGGCCGGACCTTAGTGTCCTACACGGATATTTCCTCCGTGCGACAGCAATCCCAGGAGATCACCGAGACCCGCCTGGCGCTGGAGCGCCTTGGAGGATTGATGGCCGACGCGATGCAGGCCATGTGTCAAGGACTCCTGATCGTGCAGGACGGCGTGATCGTGCTGGCAAACGAAACGCTGAAGGACATGCTGAAGCTGCCGGCGGAAAGCCTGGAGGTCGGCAGGAACTGGTCGGTCGCGTTCGATTATTGCGCCGGACGGGGCGATTTCGGCGACGATCCGGAGACCGTGCGCGAGTGCTGGGGCGAGAGCATCGCGGCCGGCAAGCCGATCTCTGCCGTGTTCCAGGTCGTCGGCGACCGGTGGATGCAGCTCGATGCCGCGGTCGGCGAGCATCGCCGTTGGATCGTGGTGCTGACGGATGTCACCGAAATGAAGGAGCGCGAAGCGGATCTGCAGCTTCTGCTGGCTCGCAGCAATGCGGCGGATCGTGCGAAGTCCGAATTCCTGACGAATATGAGTCATGAAATCCGCACGCCGATGAACGGAGTTCTGGGCATGGCGGAATTGCTTGGCAAGACCGATCTCGACGCCCGGCAGAAGACGTTTGTCGACATCATCGTCAAGTCGGGTACCGCCCTTCTGACCATTATCAACGATATTCTCGACTTCTCGAAGATCGACACCGGCGAAATGCATCTGCGCAAGGTGGCATTCGATCCGGTGGAGGCGGTCGAGGATGTTGCGACGCTGATGGCGGCTGCCGCGGCGGAGAAGCATATCGAATTGCTGGTGCGCACAGCGCCCGGCGTGCCTGCCGCGATGCTTGGGGATGCCGGGCGTTTCCGCCAGATCGTCACCAACCTCGTCGGCAACGCGATCAAATTTACCGAGCGCGGCCATGTATTGGTCGAACTGGATAGCCAGTCGTCCCCCGGAAGCGAGCCGGTGCTGACGCTGCGCGTCGAGGACACGGGCATAGGCATTCCCGATGAAAAGCTCGATACCATTTTCGAGAAGTTCTCGCTGGCGGATTCATCCTTCGCGCGCCGTCTCGAGGGCTCCGGTCTCGGTCTCTCTATCACGGCCGGTCTGGTCGATCTTTTCGGCGGTTCGCTCTCAATCGAAAGCGAATGGGGCAAGGGATCGGTCTTCACCGTCGATCTGCCTATGCCGCTGGTTGCCGAGCGCGGCAAATCTCCGGATCTGCCGGCCAACGTCAAGGGCGTCGGCATCCTGGTCGTGGAAGACAATGAGATCCATCGGCGCATATTGACCGGGCAATTGGCGCAATGGGGGTTCGACGGCTACGCGGCCGAGGACGGCAAGACCGCGCTCGCCATTCTGGGCGCCGCTTTCGACATGGGCGTGCCTGTTGATGCCCTGATCATCGATTACAGTATGCCCGGTATGAACGGCTATCAGGTCGCGCGTGCCGTTCGCGCCGATTCGCGCTTCGACTCAGTGCCCATGATGTTTCTCACATCGATGGGTGTTGTCGGCTACGACAAGGAGTTCACGGCCGTCAACGGCCAGGCGCATCTGATGAAGCCGGTGCGCGCCAATGTGTTGCGCAGCACGATTATCGATGTCGTGCGCACATCGCGCCGGCGGAAGACCAACGGCCAGACAGGCGCCGGTGTCAGATCATCGCCGCTGGAGGCTGAAGCCGCTGCCGCGATCGGGACCACCGAACAGATGGCCTCGCCAAAACCCGGCAATGCCATCGACGTTCTCGTCGCCGAGGACAATGAGGTGAATCAGATCGTGTTCACGCAAATTCTGCAGGCGACGGGCCTGCGCTTCCTCGTCGTAGAGAACGGTCAGGCGGCTGTGGATGCATGGCGCCAGTTGCGGCCGTCGATGATCCTGATGGACGTCACCATGCCCGTCATGAATGGCCATCAGGCGACGCGAATGATCCGGCAGGTCGAGGCGCAAGTCGGGCAGGGTTGGCACGTGCCCATCATCGGGGTCACGGCGCATGCGCTGGATGTGGATCGCGTGATGTGCATGGAGGCGGGCATGGACGACTGCCTGTCGAAACCGATCAGCCCCGAGCTTCTCGAGGCCAAGATGCAGCGTTGGCTTGGCGATGCGGCTCTTCAGGCCGATCGCTCCAGCAGTTAAGCCGGCTTGACCCCGCAGAGCATTTCCCGCTTGCCGGCAAAGCCCTGCCGCCGCTCCACGACGAAGCCTGCCGCCTGCAGATTGCGGCGTACGAAACCGGCGGCCGCGTAGGTGGCGAAAGTGCCGTTCGCAGCCGTCTTGCCATGGAGCTCCTGCATGAGTTCCGGCGACCACATGTCGGCATTTCGCGAGGGCGCGAACCCGTCGAGATACCAGGCATCGAAGCCTGGTTGCGCGTTGCGCACGCCATCGAGCGCCGGGCCGCAGGCGACAGTCAGGCGCGTGTGGGCGTCGAGCCTCAGCGATACCATGCCTTGTGGATCGCTTGGCCAGCCGGCAACGAGGGCCTGGCGTTCGCTGTCGATCTCAGGCCAATGCGATAGGGCGCGATCGATCTCCTCCGCCCGCATCGGGTAAAGCTCGAAGGACATGAAATGCAGTTCAGAGCCCGATGTCGCCTGCTGGCGCCATTGACGCCATGTCTCGCAGAAGTTCAGGCCGGTGCCGAAGCCCAATTCGCCGATGAGGAAGTTCCGTGCGTGCTGCCAGCGGGCCGGCAAGCCGTTGCCGGCCAGAAAGACATGGCCGCATTCCAGCCGGCCATCGGTCTGGCAATAAAAATGGTCGCCAAAAGCCGTCGAATAGGGCATATCGCCGTCGCGCCATTCGAGCTCCGGGCTTGCCGCATTGGTTTCGGACGCCTGCGTCCGATCGGAAACTGGATCTGTCATGGAAAGAGCCGATAATCCCCCAAGACCAGCCCGTCAATCATCCGTCGATCTGCTGGTCGTCGGCGGCGGCATTATGGGCCTGTGGGCGGCTGTTCATGCCGAACGCCTCGGCATGCAGACACTGCTCGTCGATGCCGGCCGCTTCGGGCAGGGCGCAAGCGGCGGCCTGCTCGGCGCGCTGATGCCGCATATGCCGGACAAATGGTCCGTGAAGAAGCAGTTTCAATTCGATGCGCTCGTATCTCTGGAAAAGGAAATTGCGGCCTTGGAGGCGGCGACCGGGCTTTCTGCCGGGTACCGTAGGGCCGGTCGGCTGATCCCGCTGCCGAAGCCGCATTTGCTGGAGATCGCGCGCGGTCATTCGCGGGATGCCGAAACGCATTGGCATCAGGATGGGCGTGAGTTTCACTGGCATGTGCTGGGCGCTGCACCCGTTCAGGGCTGGATCGATCCGTCGGCTGGCGGAAGCGGTTTTGTCTTCGATACGCTCGCAGCCCGTGTTGCCCCGCGGGCCCTGCTGAAAGTCCTGGTGAACTTTCTTGCCGGGGCCAGGCATGTGCGGCTGATGGAGGGCTTGCGCATCGATGGCATCGATCCGGAGAGGGGTGTGGCGACCACGAGCGAGGGCGATATCCGCTTCGGACGCTGCATCCTTTCGGCCGGGCATGATTCCTTCCCGATATTGGACGGGCTGACGCATGGCCGTCAATCGTCTCTGGGCCAGCCAGTAAAGGGTCAGGCCGCCTTGCTGAAGACGAATGTCGACGGCAGCCTTCCGGTGATCTTTCGCGACGGTCTCTATATCGTCCCGCATGAGGGCGGGCTCGTGGCGATCGGCAGCACCAGCGAGAATCGCTTCGACGACCCACTGTCGACGGACGGCCAGTTGGATGACTTGCTGATCGCGGCCCGCGCCATGGCGCCGATTCTGGCCGATGCGGAGGTCCTCGAACGCTGGGCGGGCCTGCGGCCGAAGGCGGTTGATCGTGACCCGATGGTGGGCGCGCATCCCGACCATCTGTCCCTGATCGCATTGACCGGCGGCTTCAAGGTCAGCTTCGGACTGGCACACCGGCTGGCCGAGGCGGCGGTGCGGGAGGCGGCGGATATGGCCTGTTGCTTCAAGTTGCCGCAGACATTCACGTTAGCGAGCCATATTGCCATCGTATCACGTAAAACGTGAATATACGCCCCTTCAGGTCGTCAATCTGTCACGCAAATCACCTATCTCCTTGGCCGTTAGCACCCGGCTCGGTCAGCCGGTTTATTGCGCCCTGGAGGAGATTTTATGCGCTACGCCATTTGCTTCACGCCGTCTGCGAGCGATCCGCTGACGCTCGTGGCCGCAAATTGGCTCGGCCGTAACGTCTATTCCGGTGAGATGGTCGACCCGCCTGCCATTCGCGGGCTTGGCATCCACGAGATTGCTTTCTACACCGCCGTTCCCCGCCGCTATGGTTTCATGGGTCTCCTGAAGGCGCCTTTCCGCCTGGCAGACGATATGTCCGAAGCGGCGTTGCTGCGCGAGCTCATGCGGTTTTCCGGCACGGTCGCACCGTTCGAGATCCCGAAGCTCGAGGTCGCGCGGCTTGGCGGCGCGCTGGGCCTGGTTCCTTCCGCGCCAAGCCAGCAGATGAATTTTCTCGCAGCGTCCCTGGTTCAGGCTTTCGATCACTATCGCGCGCCATTGACCGAAGCCGAGTTCGAACGTATCGATCCGGATGGTCTTTCGGCGACGCAATTTGCCAACCTGCACCGTTGGGGCCATCCGCATGTGATGGATGAGTTCCGCTTTCAGATGATGCTGACCGGCACCGTCAGTCCCAGCGACATCCAACGCATAGAACGGGTACTGCGCGACTTTTTCGAGCCGGCGCTCGCCGCGCCGCTTCCCGTATCCAACATTGCCTTGATGATGGAGGACGGTTCCGGCGGTCCTTTCCGGGTGCATTCCCTGCATCCGATGGGCAAGGTCAGCGCCCGTAAGATCGCCTGAAACGCCAGGTATTGTCGCAGCCCAGGCATTGGACTGTATCGGCTCCAAGGCGCATCGTTCACCTGCTAGCGGCTTGCGATTGAAAGGAAAGTGATTTTCGCACTTTCCGTCTCGACTTTCCCTGCATGGATGCTACCGTTCGGCTTGTTCGAGAAGGTGCTTCAATGTCGGAAAACTACTCCCGCAATCTCATCGGCTACGGCCGCAACACGCCGGATCCGAAATGGCCGGGCGATGCTCGCGTCGCGGTGCAATTCGTGATCAATTACGAAGAGGGCGGAGAGAGCTGTATTCTCGACGGCGATCCGGCTTCGGAAAACCTGCTGTCCGAGATTGTCGGCGCTGCGGCCTGGCCGAACCAGCGCAACCTCAACATGGAATCGATCTACGAATATGGCGCGCGCGCCGGCTTTTGGCGACTGTGGCGCATGTTCACCGAACTCAAGGTCCAGGCGACGGTCTATGGCGTAACGCTTGCCATGGCGCGCAACCCCGAAGCGGTCGCCGCCATGAAGGAAGCCGGCTGGGAGATTGCCAGCCACGGCTACCGCTGGCTGGAATACAAGGATTTTTCGGAGGATCTGGAGCGCAAGCATATTCTCGAGGCGGTGCGGCTGCACACCGAGATCACCGGCGAGCGGCCCTTGGGCATGTATCAGGGCAAGCCGTCAGACAATACGCTGCGGCTTATCATGGAGGAGGGCGGCTTCCTTTATTCCTCGGATTCCTATGCCGACGATCTGCCCTATTGGGTCGATGGCTTGAATGGCAAGCCGTTCCTGATCATTCCCTACACGCTCGAAACCAACGACATGCGCTTTGCCACGCCGCAAGGCTTCAACTCGGGTGACCAGTTCTTCACCTACCTCAAGGATGCCTTCGACACGCTTTACGAGGAGGGCAAGCAGGGCAGCCCGAAGATGATGTCCGTCGGTTTGCATTGCCGCCTCGTCGGCCGTCCGGGCCGCGCTGCGGCGCTGCGGCGGTTCATGGAGTATGTGCTGAAGCACGATAAGGTCTGGATCCCCCGTCGTATCGAGATCGCCAACCACTGGTACCAGCATCATCTTCCCGGGGGCGAGCGCTGAGATGATATCGCGCGACGAATTCGTGAGCCGTTTCGGTGGTGTTTTCGAGCATTCGCCCTTCATCGCCGAGCGCGCCTATGACGCAGGGTTCATTGTCGAACCATTGACCTCGGGTGGCGTGCACAGTGCCCTGACCAAGATTTTCCGTGCGGCGAGCGCGGAGGAGCGGCTTGGCGTCCTGCGCGCTCACCCTGATCTGGCCGGCCGGCTGGCAATTGCCGGCGAGCTTACCGAGGACAGCCGCAAGGAGCAGGCCGGCGCCGGGCTCGACCGGCTGAGCCCGGCGGAACATGCCCGCTTCACGGAACTCAACGACGCCTATGTGACCAAGTTCGGCTTTCCCTTCATTATTGCGGTTAAGGGCCTCGGCAAGGACGATATTCTGGCTGCCTTCGAGACGCGGGTCGACAATAGCCGTGAGGCGGAGTTTGCGACGGCAACGGCGCAGGTTGAGAAGATCGCCCTGTTGCGCCTGCAATCCATGCTTCCGGAAAGCTGATGTGCGGAAAGCGCTGCTATCTTTCCCATTCCGCTGATGGCTTAGTATCTGGCCAAGGGAGCTGCGTAACATGAGTTTGGATCGGCTGATTACGCATCTCGATCGCATGCAGCAGGCCGGATCCGAAATAGGCCGGTTTCTTCAAGGCATTGGTCGAGACAGCTTTTTCACGAATGCTGAGAAGCAACGTGCCGTCGGTATGAATCTCGTGTTGCTGGGCGAAGCGGCAGCGCGCATTTCGGAGGAATATCCCGAATTTGTCGTTGACCATCCGAATCTGCCTTGGCATGCGCTAGGCGACCTCCGGAATCGAATTGCGCAGGGCTATTTCGATGTCGAGCTGACGGCCTTGTGGAATATGGCGCAAACATCCGTTCCGGAATTGCTCTCACAACTGGACTCCATTCGCCACTGGCGAGCGGAAGGCGAATAATCATAGAATGACACAGCATCTGGACATTCTTCCTCTGACGAAGGCGGCATTTGCGCCATTCGGCGACGTGATCGAGGCCGATCCGGCGACCATGCGCTTCATCAACGGCGGTACGACGGAGCGTTTCCACGCGCTGTCCACCGCCGAAGCCATTGGTGACGGCGCTCGGGTAATCCTGAACCTGTTTCGCGGTCAACCGCGCGCCTTTCCCTTTACAATCGAGATGATGGAGCGCCATCCTTTCGGCAGTCAATGTTTCGTGCCGCTCAACGGCCGGCCATTTCTGGTGGTCGTCGCGCAGGACGAAGACGGCAGGCCCGGCAAGCCGCAGGTCTTCATGGCGCGGGGTGATCAAGGTGTGAACTATCGGGTCAATACCTGGCATTATCCCCTGATGGCACTCGGCGAGCAGAGCGATTTTCTCGTGGCCGACCGTGACGGGCCGGGAAACAATCTGGTCGAATTCTTTTTCGACACCCCCTTCACCATCGGAGCGCCGACCCTATGACCGGACTGACGACCCATGTGCTCGATACAGCTCTCGGCAAGCCGGCCGAAGGCTTGATCATCGATCTTTTCAGGATCGAGGGGGATACCCGCACGCATCTGAAGACGGTGACCACCAATTCGGACGGGCGCGTGGACGGCGGACCTATCCTGATCGGCGATAGTTTCGTCGTCGGGACTTACGAACTACTTTTCCGGGCTGGGGACTATTTGCGGGCAACTGGGGCCAGGTTACCTGATCCGGCTTTCCTCGATCTCGTGCCGATCCGTTTCGGTATTGCCGATACGACTGCGCATTATCACGTGCCGCTGCTGATCTCGCCTTACGGCTATTCCACCTATCGCGGGAGCTAAGACTTGCGTTTTGCTGTTATTGCCGATGTCCACGGTAATCATCTGGCGCTGGAGGCGGTGCTCGAGGATATCCGCAGGCAAGGCATCGCCGAGATCGTCAATCTCGGCGATTGCTTCAGCGGGCCACTGACGGAGGGAAAGACGGCCGATATCCTGCTGGAGCTGCGCGCCGTGACGGTTCGCGGCAACCATGATCGGTATCTGATCGAACAGCAGCCGGAAAAGATGCATGTTTCGGATCGGGCCGCTCATGCGGAGCTGGCTGAGCATCATCTCGATTGGCTGCGCAACCTGCCTTTCAGCATGGTCTACCGGAACGAAGCCTATCTCTGCCATGCCACCCCCGCCGATGATAACGTCTATTGGCTGGAATCCGTCTCGCCGGACGGTCACGTCTATCTGAAGCCGCTGAAGGAGATCGAAGCGCTGGCTGCCGGCATCGATTTTCCGTTGATCCTGTGCGGTCACAGCCACATTCCGCGCGCCGTCCGGCTTTTCGATGGGCGCCTGATCGTCAACCCCGGCAGCGTCGGCTGCCCGGCCTATGACGACGATCTGCCCAATTATCACAAGGTCGAGGCCGGCCATCCCTTTGCCTCCTACGCCATTCTGGAAAAGACGGGCGATACTTGGCTGCCGATCTTCCGGCAGGTGGCCTATGATCACGGGGTGATGGCCCAACTCGCGGCGGAAAGAGGCCGCGAGGAATGGGCGGGCGGCTTGGCGACGGGCTGGTTGCGCTAGACCTCGGCGATAACAGACCGATCCACCGTCTTGATATCGCGCTTGCCGCAAAGCGCCATGGATATATCCAGCTCCTTGCGGATGATCTCGAGCGCCAGCGAGACGCCTTCCTTGCCCATGGCGCCCAAGCCGTAGAGGAAAGGCCGGCCGATGAACGTGCCTTTGGCGCCGAGGGCGACGGCTTTGAGCACATCCTGACCCGAACGGATGCCGCCATCCATATGCACTTCGATCCTGTCGCCGACGGCATCGACGATCCTCGGCAGCATGCTGATGGAAGAGGGGGCACCATCGAGCTGGCGACCGCCATGGTTGGAAACGATGATAGCGTCCGCTCCTGTATCCACGGCTGCCTTCGCATCCTCGACATCCAGAATGCCCTTGATGATCAGCGGGCCGCCCCATTGCTCCTTGATCCAGGCGACGTCGCTCCAGGAGAGCTTGGGATCGAACTGCGAATGCGTCCAATGTGACAGCGTCGTCATGTCGGAGATGTCCTTGGCATGACCGATGATATTGCCGAAGGAATGACGTTTCGTTTTCAGCATCTCCATGCACCAGGCCGGCCGCGTCGCCATCTGCCAGACGTTTTTCGCCGTGAATTTCGGGGGTGCGGAGAGGCCGTTGCGGATATCGTTGTGGCGCTGGCCGAGGATCTGCAAGTCGGCCGTCAGCACCAGCGCCGAGCATTTTGCCGCCTTGGCACGACCGATGAGGTTCAGGACGAAGTCGCGATCCTTCATGACGTAGAGCTGGAACCAGAAAGGCTGCTTCGTCACGGAGGCGATGTCTTCGATGGAGCAGATGCTCATCGTCGACAGCGTGAATGGAATGCCGAATTCCTCTGCCGCGCGCGCCGCCAGCATCTCGCCGTCGGCGTGCTGCATGCCGGTGAGGCCCGTCGGTGCCAGCGCCACCGGCATGGCGGCGTTCTGGCCGACCATGGTCGTTTCCAGCGAACGATCGGACATATCGACGAGAACGCGCTGGCGCAGCTTGATCTTGGCGAAGTCCGCCTCGTTGGCGTTATAGGTCGATTCCGTCCAAGAACCGGAATCGGCGTATTGGAAGAACATCTTCGGCACGCGCCGCTGTGCGAGCTTCTTCAGTTCGGCAATGGTAAGCGGCGCGGTCATAGCTCTCTGCCTTCTCGAGGATTGTGTTGCGGCGGGTTCGGAGTGCCTTATTGCAGGATTGACTTCATAGGCTTCCCGGCGACATAGGTTTCAGCGATAGCGCGGTCGTCGCCCATCGTCTGCAGCAGGAACAGTTCTTCGGTGAGGCTCTTCACCACTTCCATCTTCAGCGCCATGGCGGGCGTGGCGGCGGCGTTGAGGATGATGAGGTCTGCCTCCGTGCCGGTGTCCAGCGTGCCGATCTTGTCGACGAGGGAGAGGGCCTCGGCGTTGCCGCGGGTCATATAGTAATAGCTTTCCAGCGGGTTCAAGCGCTCGCCGAGGAGCTGCTGGATCTTGTAGGCTTCGTCCATGGTTCTGAGCATGGAATAGCTGGAGCCGCCGCCGATGTCGGTAGCGACGCCGATGCGGACGGGCTTTTCGCGGCGTGCCAGTGCCTTCAGCGGGAAGAGACCGGAGCCGAGGAAGAGGTTCGAGGTCGGGCAGTGCACGGCGACCGCGCCGGCCTCGCTCATGGCGTCCGCCTCGCGCTCGGAAAGATGGATCGCGTGGCCGAACAGGCTCTTTGGGCCGAGCAGCCCGTAGCGGGCATAGATATCGGTATAGTCGATCGCTTCCGGGTAGAGTTCACCCGTGAACTTGATCTCGTCGTGGTTCTCGGAAAGGTGCGTCTGGATGTGCAGGTCCGGGAATTCGCGGGCGAGGGCGGCCGTCGCCTCCATCTGTGCCGGTGTAGAGGTAATGGCGAAGCGCGGCGTGATGGCGACGTGGTTGCGGCCCTTGCCATGCCAGTCTGCAATCACTTCGCGGGTCTCGTCATAGCCCGTCTCCGGCGTGTCGAGCAGCCCCTGCGGCGCATGCCGGTCCATCATGACCTTGCCGCCGACCATGCGCATGTTGCGGCGCATGGCTTCGGAGAAGAAGGCGTCGGCTGAGGTCTTGTGCACGGAGCAATAGGCAACGGCCGTGGTCGTGCCGTGGCGGATCAGTTCGTTATAGAAATGCGTGGCGATGCGCTCTGCATGGGCGCTTTCGACGAAGCGGCATTCCTCGGGAAAGGTGTAGGTGTTCAGCCATTCGAGCAGGTTGGCGGCATAGGAGGCGATCACCTGCATCTGCGGCAAATGCAGGTGCATGTCGATGAGACCGGGCAGGATCAGGTGTGGCCGGTGATCGACCTCGGTCACGTCGCCCGGTGCCTGCGCCTTGATGGTAGCGTAAGGGCCGATCGCGGCGATAATGCCGTTTTCGATCAGGAGGCCGCCATCGCTTTCGTAAGTATAGCTGTCCGTGTCATCAAGGCCTTGCGGTGCGCGCTTGAAGGAAAGCAGGCGGCCGCGCAGAAGGGTGGTCATTGGCTTTTTTCTCCGACGGAGCTTTCGAACCAGGCGACCAGCAATTTGCGCTCCTCCGGCGTCACCTCGGTGACGTTGCCGGGAGGCATGGCATGGCTGCGGCCGGCCTGGATATAGATCTCCCGGGCATGCATAGCGATTTCCGCGTCATTTTCCAGCCTCACATCTTTCGGCGGCCGGACAACTCCCTCATAGACGGGCTCGGCCGCATGGCACATGGAACAACGCGTCGAGACCATCTGCTTGACGGCCGGAAAATGCGCGTCCGAGGCGAATTGCTGGAAGGCGGGCGCGACCGCATTGGCATCCTTTTCGCCGGTCAGCACCTTCGGAACGGTCGAAAGCCACATGATGACGATGAAGAGGACGAGCGTGACGATCCAGGTCCAGGTCGGGCGGCCCTTGCGGGCATGCGTCGTGTTGAACCAGTGGCGGATGGTGACGCCCATCAGGAACACCAGCGCCGCGATGACCCAGTTATAGGCGGTGCCGAAGGCCAGTGGATAGTGGTTCGACAGCATGAAGAAGATGACGGGCAGCGTCAGGTAGTTGTTGTGCAGCGAACGCTGCTTGGCGATACGGCCGTATTTCGGGTCCGGTGTGCGGCCGGCGATCAAGTCGGCGACGACGATCTTCTGATTGGGGATGATGATCATGAAGACGTTGGCGGACATGATCGTCGCGGTAAACGCGCCGAGATGCAGGAAGGCGGCGCGGCCGGTGAAGAGGTGCGTATAGCCCCAGGCCATGAAGACGAGGACGGCATAGAGCACGATCATAAGGCCCCAGGTATTGTTGCCGAGCGGCGATTTGCAGAGCAGGTCGTAGACGATCCAGCCGCCGACAAGCGAGGCGAGCGAGATCAGGATGGCAACGGGGACGCTGACGTCAAGCACATGTCGGTCGATGAGAAAGAGATTGGCGCCGCCATAATAGACGATGCACATCATCAGGAAGCCGGAAAGCCAGGTAAAATAGCTCTCGTATTTGAACCAGGTCAGATGCTCCGGCATCTGTGCGGGAGCCACGAGATATTTCTGGATATGATAGAATCCGCCGCCATGCACCTGCCACTCCTCGCCATAGGCGCCGGGCGGAAGATGCGGGCGCTTCACCAGCCCGAGATCGAGCGCGATGAAATAGAAGGACGAGCCGATCCAGGCAATCGCGGTTATGACGTGGAACCAGCGGGCGGCAAAGGCCAGCCATTCCCACGCTATGGCGTATTCATACATTCAGTTCCCCTTTTTCTCTTTCGACTCGATACCTTGCAAAATGTTGGGGGCGGATGGAAGGGGAGAGTTTGACGCGTCGGTCAAAAGCCATGGCCTTGTCGAGCGTCCGGTTCGCATTAGATCAGAATATGGCGGTTTTTAACGCCCTCGGCTGCTTGGAGCGGGCCGTGTCCGCGGCAGCCGTCCATTTCGACGGAGAATTGCCCATGCGTGGTGTTCTGGCGTTCGTATTTTTTCTTTTTGCAGCTGCCGCCCTGGCGCATGATGCGCCTTCCGGCTGGAGGTACGATCCCTATTGCTGCAACGGCGACGGCGAGAGCGGTGATTGCGAGATGATCCCTTCGCGCACCGTCACCGTCATTCCGGGCGGCTATCGAGTGACGCTCAATCCCGGCGACCATCGTTATGTGACGCATGCACATATCTTCACGCTGCCGCAGCGCAAGACGATGCGCTCACCCGACGGCGCCTATCATCTCTGCCTGTTTCCGGACGAAAACACGCCGCGCTGTTTCTACGCGCCTGATATGGCTTATTGAGCTCTATTCGAGCGGCCGGCCGAATTCGGCGAGGAGCCAGTCCCTAAAGGCACGGATGCGCGGCGTATGACGCCTGTTTTCCGGGTAGGCGACCCAGTAGTCGGCGCCGTCGGTTGATAGGATATCGAAAGGCTGTATCAGCCGTCCGGAGGCAAGCTCCTCCGCGTAGAATTCCGGGGTCAGAATTGCGACACCCTGGCCGGCCAGGGCAGCGCTTGCCTCGAAGGATTGCGCCCCCAGCCTGCTTCGCGGTCTGCCCTGAAGGCCGGGGTCGGGAACACCGGCCTCCTGGAACCATTGAACCCACCATGGATCGCCGGCATCGATGATGCGTAGCTTCAGCAGATCGGCAGGCTCGTGCACGCCTCCGATCGTCTCGGCCAGTGCCGGACTCAGCATTGGCGTGAAGGTCATCTTCATTAGCAGGTGCGCACGCAGGCCCGGCCATGTGCCCAATCCGGCACGGACGGCGATATCGGACGGCTCACGGGCGAAATCGATGATCGAGCCTGAGGTGGACAGTCGAACGGCAATTTTGGGATGTTTGAGCTGAAACGAGCCGAGATGGCGAGCGAGCCATTGCGATGCGAAGGTTGGTGTCGAATGGATGAGGAGCGTGGTTTCGGCGTCGCCGCTGATCGAAGCCATGGCGTCCTGCAGCATGGCAAAGGCCTCGGCTACCTTCGGCGCCAGCTGCTCTCCGGTCTCGGTCAGTACGATCTGCCTCGGGCGGCGCAGGAACAGCGGCTCGCCGACGGTCTCTTCCAATAGCTTGATCTGGTAGCTGACGGCCGTCTGCGTCATGCCGAGTTCATCGCCGGCACGGGTGAAGCTGCCGAGCCTTGCGGCCGCTTCGAAGACGCGGAGTGCATTCAGCGGGAAGCGTTTCGACAGTTTCATGGATAAGTTCTCTTTATGTATGCAGATGATAGTTCAATTGGAATTCCAGCATTTTTCGCGGCACTGTGCAATTCACATCATTGATTGAATTGAGGTGTCGCCATGGATTGCTATGCTGTGGAACAGATGGACGTAGCTAGATCAACGGGCTTGGCGCGCGTTCTGGAATCTTTGGCGCAGATGTTCGCCAGACATGCCGAGCCGTCGCCGCGCCTGGATCTCGAAGAGATACCGGACCGGCTGAAGCGCGATCTGGGTTTCCTTGACGGACGCGAGCCGCGTTACGAGGACAATCGGCTACGATAGGCCGCAAAGGCCGTCAGAAGTTCAGCGGCAAATATCCGGAGCAGGAGCGAAGGATAGAATGGAGTTTGCTGCGAAGAAGGGAGAACAGGCTGCCGCCCAAAGCATCACATCCCCTTCAGCCGTTCTACCGCCATCAGCACCCGCTCTGGCGTTGCCGGCGCGTCGAGACGCGGGCAGATGCGATAGTCGGCGACGCTGGCGATGGCCATGGATAGTGCTTCGAGCACCGAAATACTGAGCATGAATGGTGGTTCGCCGACGGCTTTCGAGCGGCCGATGGTAGCCTCGGTATTCTCGGACCATTCGGCAAGACGGACGTTGAAGATCTTCGGCCGATCGGAGGCGAGCGGGATCTTGTAGGTGGAGGGCGCATGGGTGCGCAGCCGGCCCTTGGCATCCCACCAGAGTTCTTCGGTGGTCAGCCAGCCCATGCCCTGCACGAAGGCGCCTTCGACCTGGCCGATATCGATCGCCGGATTGAGGGAGCGGCCGACGTCGTGGAGGATGTCGGTTCGGTCGATCAGGTATTCGCCTGTCAGCGTATCGATCGACACTTCCGAGCAGGCGGCGCCATAGGAGAAATAATAGAACGGCGTGCCGCGGCCGGCCTTGCGGTCCCAATGGATTTTCGGCGTCTTGTAGAAGCCGGCGGCGGAAAGCTGCACGCGGGCGAAGTATGCCTGCTTGACGAAATCCGGGAAGGGGATTTCCACATCGCCGACGCGCACGTGGTTCGGCAGGAATTGCACTTCCCCGGCACCGACGCCCCATTTTTCGACGGCGAAGGCGACGAGCCGTTCCTTGATCTGACGAGCGGCGTCATAGGCGGCCATGCCGTTCAGGTCCGAGCCGGAGGACGCGGCGGTTGCGGAGGTGTTCGGGACCTTGCCTGTCGTGGTAGCGGTGATCTTTACCCTGTCGATATCGACCTGGAAGCTGTCTGCCAAGACCTGCGCCACCTTGGTATAAAGGCCCTGGCCCATCTCGGTGCCGCCATGGTTCAGGTGGATGGAGCCATCCTGATAGATATGCACCAGCGCGCCTGCCTGGTTGAAGGCAGTCATGGTGAAGGAGATGCCGAATTTCACCGGCGTCAGCGCGATCCCCTTGCGGATGAAGCGGCTGGAGCGGTTGAACTCGATAATGGCGTTGCGCCGCGTCTGATAATCGGCCGTCTCTTCCAGCTCGTCGACGATGCGGTTGATGATGTTGTCGGTGACTTCCTGATGATAGGGCGTGAGCGTCCGGCCGGATCCCGGCTGGCCGTAGAAGTTCGCGCGGCGGATCTCCAGCGGATCCTTGCCAAGCGCATAGGCGATCTCTTCAATGAAGCGCTCGCCGCCGACCATGCCCTGCGGGCCGCCGAAGCCGCGGAAGGCGGTGTTGGAAACGGTATGCGTCTTCAGCGGTTTCGAGACCAGATGCACATGCGGATAGAAATAGCTCGAATCCGCATGGAACAGCGCGCGGTCGGTGACCGGGCCGGAGAGGTCGGAGGAAAAGCCGCAGCGGGCGGCATAGGTGGCATCGACGGCGTGGATGCGACCGTCATCGTCGAAGCCGATCTCGTAGTCCAGCAGGAAGTCGTGTCGCTTGCCCGTGGCAGCCATGTCCTCGTCCCGGTCCGGACGGAACTTGACGGCGCGGCCGAGCTTCTTGGCGGCGAGGGCGGCGAGCGCTGCAAACTGGTTGCCCTGGGTTTCCTTGCCGCCGAAGCCGCCGCCCATGCGGCGCACGTTGACCGTGACGGCATTGGACGGGATGTTCAGGACATGGCCGACGATGTGCTGGATTTCGCTGGGATGCTGGGTGGACGACCAGACGGCGACTTCATCGTCCTCGCCGGGGATTGCCATGGCGATATGGCTTTCGAGATAGAAATGCTCCTGGCCGCCGATGCGCATCTGCGCCTTGATGCGATGCTTGGCATTGGCCATCTCGGTTTCCGGTTCGCCGCGCTTCAGCGTCATCGGCTCGTAAACGAGCGGCGAGCCATTGGCGAGCGCCCCGTCGATATCGCTCCAATGGGGCAGGTCGCGGTAGTCGATCTTGGCGAGGCGAGCGGCGCGACGGGCCGCATCGCGCGTTTCCGCAATGACGGCGAAGATCGGCTGGCCGTGGAACTCGACCTTGGTTTCGGCGAGCAGCGGCTCGTCGTGCATGCCGTTGGAGCTGGTGTCGTTGACGCCGGGAACATCGGCGCCGGTGAACACCCAGACGACGCCCGGATAGGCTCTGACGGCGGAAAGATCGATGGCGGCAATCTCGGCGTGCGCACGGTCGGACAGGCCGAGCGCGCCGTGCAGCAGGCCCGCGGGTTCGGGAATATCGTCGATGTAATCGGCAGTTCCGGTCACATGCTTATGGGCTGAATCATGCTTCAGCGAGTCATGCATCGAGCCGTTGATGACGACCTTGCGTTCTTCGAAAGTGGATTTATCCATGGTTCAAGCCTCCGCCGTTTCCCTTCTCCCCAGCGGGGAGGAGGGCGAAGAGGTATCTGCTGCGATCCGATAGCGTCATCGGCGCGGAGCGTGTGAAATGCGGCTGAATGGATGCAAAACATTTCATCATGCCAGCACCTCGAAACGCTTCAGCTCCTGCGATGCACCTGATGTTTCCAGATAGAAGCGGATGAGCAGGTTCTTGGCGGTCAATTGTCGGTATTCGGCGGTGGCTCGCCAGTCGGTCAGCGGCTTGTAATCGGCGTCGAAGGCGGCTCGGACGGCCGTGACGGTCGCTTCCGTCCAGGGCTTGCCGATCAACTCGGCCTCGACCGTGCGGGCGCGCTTCGGCGTGCCGGCCATGCCGCCGAAGGCGATGCGGATATCGGCGACCTTGCCGGCATCATCGAGCGTCAGGTAGAAGGCGCCCAGCACGGCTGTAATGTCCTCGTCACGGCGCTTGGTGATCTTGTAGACGGCAAAATGCGCTGAAGCAGCCGGGTACGGCACGAAGACGCTTTCGACGAATTCGCCGGGGTTGCGATCCTGCTTGCCGTAGTCGATGAAGAAATCCTCCAGCGGCAGGCTGCGGGTGCCGGCCACCGAGCGCAGCTTGACGGTGGCGCCAAGGGCGATCAGCGGCGGCGGTGAATCGCCGATCGGCGAACCGTTGGCGATGTTGCCGCCTATCGTGCCCATGTTGCGCACCTGCTCGCCGCCGATGCGGTTGATGAGGCCTGCAAGCGCGGGGATTTTTTCGGCAATGGCGGTAAAGGCGCGGCTGTAGGTGACGCCGGCGCCGATGGTCAGGCCCGTATCTTCAACGGTGATCTTCTGCAGGTCGCTCAAATGATTGATGAAAACGACAGGGTTGAGGCTGCGCATCTGCTTGGTCACCCAGAGGCCGACATCGGTCGATCCGGCGACGACGGTCGCCTTCGGTTCGTCGGCAAGCACCTGTGCCAGGGCAGCAACGGAACCCGGCACGATGAGGCGATCCTCGCCCTCGGCTATGGTGATGGTGTCGGCGCTCTGCATGGCCCAGAGGCGGGCGATGATGTCGGCCCTGGTCTTTTCCAGGGGATCGAAGAGGGCGCTCGGTCGCTTCTCGCTGACCTGCTCGGCCGCCTTGACGATCGGTTCGTAACCGGTGCAGCGACAGAGATTGCCTTGCAGGGACTTTTCGATCTGCGCCCGGCCCGGTTTTTCCGTCGTCAGCCAGAGGCCGTAGAGCGACATGACGAAGCCCGGCGTGCAGAAGCCGCATTGGGAGCCGTGGCAATCGACCATGGCTTGCTGCACCGGATGAAGGGTGCCGTTCTGGGCCGCCAGATGCTCGACCGTGACGACGTGGGTCGCATGCAGCGAGCCGACGAAGCGGATGCAGGCATTGACGGATTCGTAGTGAAGCCCGCCATCGATCAGGCGGCCGACCAGCACGGTACAAGCGCCGCAATCACCTTCCGCGCATCCTTCCTTCGTTCCCGTCAGGCGCCGCTTGAGGCGCAGGAAATCAAGCAGCGTCTCGGTGGGGCGCAGATTTGAGAGCGAGATATCCTCGCCGTTGAGGATAAAGCGGATGCTGTCGTTCATGTCGTTCCCGAATTATCTTTCGTTGGCAGGGGCCGGATGCGCAGGCGCCAAACCGGCCCTAACCGTCTATCGTTATTCCGCGGTCCAGCCACCGTCAATCGAGACGTGTGTTCCAGTGACCTGGCGCGCCTCGTCGCTGGCGAGATAGATCGACAAGGCAGCAATCTCTTCGGCTTTGACGAATTCATGCGTCGGCTGCGCCTTGAGGATGACCTCGTTCTTGACCTGCTCCTCGGTCATCCCGCGTGCCTTGGCTGTGTCGGGGATCTGCGCCTCGACGAGCGGGGTCAGGACATAGCCGGGGCAGATGGCATTCACGGTCACGCCAAACTCGGCAAGCTCAAGTGCCGCCGTCTTCGTCAAACCCATTATACCATGTTTTGCCGCGACATAGGCCGATTTGAAGGGCGAGGCGACGAGGGCGTGGGCGGACGCGATATTGATGATGCGGCCGTATTTCCTGGCCTTCATCAACGGGATCGCCGTGCGGATCGTGTGGAAGGAGCTCGACAGGTTGATGGCGATGATCTGGTCCCACTTCTCGATCGGGAAATCCTCGATCTTCTCGACATGCTGGATGCCGGCATTGTTGACGAGAACATCGACGCTGCCGAAGGTCGAATTGGCTGTGGCGATCAAGTCGGCGATCTCGGCGGGCTTGGTCATGTCGGCCGGATGGTAGATCACTTTGCCGCCGCCGGACGCCTCAAGCTTGTTTTTGATCGCGTCGATTTCCTCAGGCTTTCCAAAGCCGTTGATGACGACATTCTCACCCTTGGCGGCAAAGGCGGTCGCGATGGCGAGGCCGATACCGCTCGTGGAACCGGTGACGACAACTGTTCTAGCCATGATCTTCTCCTTGGACAGCGCAGCTTCTTGCTGCAACGCAAAAGCGGTTTGAGCCTAGTCCCAAACCTGCGGATATGGCAATCGCATCGTCGCAAGACTCTTTTGCGTCCCCGAGGACCACGATGCCGTGAACGGAAGAGCGTATTTTTCGATAAAAAATTTCGTTTTGCTTTCTTTTCACATTCGTTTTGCTCGCGTATCTGTTGGTTTGGGACGCAACAGGCGGGAGGAATGCATGAGCGGCTATATCTTGGCGATCGACCAGGGAACGACGTCGACGCGGGCTATCGTTTTCGACGGCAAGATGAAGGTTGCGGGCGTCGGACAGAAGGAATTCACCCAGCATTATCCGAAGCCGGGCTGGGTCGAGCACGATCCCGAAGAGATCTGGTCATCCGTCCTCTTCACCGTCCGCAAGGCGATCGAGGCCGCCGGCATCACGGCCAAGGACATCGCCGCGCTCGGTATCACCAATCAGCGCGAGACCGTTGTGGTCTGGGATCGCGAGACGGGCAAGCCGATCCACAATGCGATCGTCTGGCAGGACCGCCGCACCGCGAGCTATTGCGAGAAGCTGAAGCGCCAGGATCTTGAAAGGCTCTTCACCCGCCACACCGGCCTGCTGCTCGATCCCTATTTTTCCGGCACCAAACTGTCTTGGCTGCTCACCAATGTGAAGGGCGCCCGTGCGCGCGCCGGCAAGGGCAACCTGTGCTTCGGCACGATCGACACCTTCCTGATCTGGCGGCTGACGGGCGGTAAGAGCTTCGTCACCGATGCGACAAATGCCTCGCGGACGCTGATGTACAATATCGGCAGCAACGAATGGGATAGGCAATTGCTCGACATCCTGCGCGTCCCGGCTGCGATGCTGCCTGACGTGAAGGATTGCGCCGCCGATTTCGGCATCACCGATCCGTCGCTTTTCGGGGCGGCGATCCCGATCCTCGGCGTTGCCGGCGACCAGCAGGCGGCGACGATCGGACAGGCCTGCTTCGAGCGCGGCATGATGAAATCCACCTATGGTACCGGATGCTTCGCGCTGCTCAACACCGGCGCGGATATGGTTCGTTCCAGGAACCGGCTGCTGACGACCATCGCTTACCGGCTGAACGGCGAAACGACCTATGCGCTGGAAGGCTCGATCTTCATTGCGGGTGCTGCCGTCCAGTGGCTGCGCGACGGGCTGAAGACGATCCAGCGCGCTTCGGATTCCGGCGAGCTGGCGGCCAAGGCCGATCCGATGCAGGAGGTCTATCTGGTGCCGGCCTTCACCGGCCTCGGCGCGCCCTATTGGGATCCGGATGCTCGCGGCGCCATTTTCGGGCTGACGCGCAATACCGGACCTGAGGAAATCGTCCGGGCGGCGCTGGAGGCTGTCTGCTACCAGTCGCGCGACCTGCTGGATGCCATGCACAAGGATTGGCGCAACGGCAGCGGCCAGGACACGGTACTGCGCGTCGACGGCGGCATGGTCGCTTCCGATTGGACGATGCAACGGCTCGCCGATCTGCTCAACGCGCCCGTCGACCGTCCCACCATTCTGGAAACCACGGCACTCGGTGCTGCGTGGCTCGCGGGCAGCCGCGCCGGCGTGTGGCCGGACCGTGCCGGCTTCGCCAAGGCTTGGGCGCGCGACCGGCGATTCGAGCCTGACATGGACGACAGGACGCGAAATGCCAAACTGAAAGGATGGAAAAACGCCGTAGCGCGTACCTTGAGCACACGATAGGGCCATCTTAGCCGGCTATGCCTCACCGCAGGTTATGTCGTGTAAGATTTCTTTATTTTGCTTATATAAGGGAGAGCAGCGATACTTGCGCCGTGGGTGCTTCGAGTCACCCTTCGCGGAATAGATCCTTCATCGGACCAACGCCTTCTGGGAGACGACAAGGCGCGCAATGGCTGCTCAATTTACGGAACTGAAGAAGCATATCTACAGACAGATCAAGTATCATCTGTCCCGGCCAAAGCCGCCCGTCCTGCCGGAACCGTTTCGGGGGCCTGTTCTTGTGGTCGGATCCGCGCCGGTGTCTAATAAGCCCGCGGATTTCGACGAGACCTTCCGGGTGATCACCATCAATGGCTCGCAGGTGGTGACGAAGGCCTGGGGGATCGAGACCCCCGACGTCACCCTCGTCCAGTTCAACCAGATCGAGGGAACGAACACCAACGCCGTCGAGGTGCGCCGCGTTCTGAACGGGGAGCGCACGAAAATGCTTTACGTCCTGCTGTGGCGGAAGGAACTCCAGCGGTTGGAAGAGGGGCTGAAGGCGTTCAACTACCGTTACGACAGGCTTGAGATCGTCGATCGGTACAAGCGCATGGCGCTTCTGGACCGGGTCGGCGGCGTGAAATGCAGCGAGCTGGGCGCCGACGACAAATGTTCGAATGGCATCAATGCCGTGCTCTTCGCGCTCTATAACGGTGCGACCGAAGTGATCATCACCGGGATCAATCCCGATTCCGGCGGACACGTCTACAATCAGGAAAATCTCGCTCGGCTGCATGTCCGCAAGGATCGCGAAATTCTCGAGCGGCTGCTGGAGCGTGGTTATCCCATCTTCACGGCTGATCCGGTCGTGTCGCAATCCGTCGGCCTGCCGCTATGGAAGGGCAGGGCGCAAGCTGCAAAGATGTCCGAAGCTGACGTGAAGGCCAGGCGGCCGGCATCGAAAAAGGCAGCGACCCTGAACCCGTTGTTGGGTTGACGGGCTGGCCGTTCGTTGGAGGCTGACGAATGTCATCGTTTCATGCCAAGATCGTGGCATGGAATCATTGGATCACGCAAATTTCAATCAGATGCTGATGCCGCCACCACTCAGGCCGGGCGATAGAATACGTTTTGTCTCTCCCGCCAGCCCGCCCGATAGAGGCATGGTTTTGAGACATGCTGAAATGCTGAAAGACTGGGGTCTCACCGTCGATTTCGGCGAGCATGCTTTTTGTAAGCGGGACTATCTTGCCGGAACCGATGAAGAGCGGCTGGCGGATTTCAATGCAGCGCTTCGTGATCCCGATATTCGGGCGATCTGTACCACACGCGGTGGCAAGGGATCCTATCGGATCGCTGATCAATTGGATTTTGCGGCCGCCAGGCGCGATCCGAAGTTTGTTGTCGGCTTCAGCGATATTACCGCATTGCACCTCAGTTTCTTGAAGCATTGTCATCAGATCGGCATTCACGGAGCGTTTTTTGCCGGACCGAACGAAGACACCGTCAGTGCGGAAACGAACCATTCGTTGCGCCGGGTGCTGATGACAACCCAGGACATCGTCATCAACTCGCGCCTGGAAGAGCCGACATCCCATCTTACGACGAGTGGATCGGTTACCGGGCGATTGATCGGCGGGAATCTCGATATGGTCGCTACGACGGCCGGCTGGGCATTGCCGGATCTGCGCGGCGCCATCCTGCTTCTTGAAGCGGTCAACGTGTATCGCGGGCATGTTGACCGGCAGTTGACGATGCTGCGCAAGGCGGGCCATTTGAATGGCCTGTCGGGGGTCGCCATCGGTCAGTTCACCGGTTTCGAGTTCGACCGCAATTTCTCGATCATCGATATCCTGCGCGAACATCTTGATATGCTTGGTGTGCCGGTCCTCGGTGGCCTGCCGCTCGGGCATGGGAATAGCCCGGTGAGCGCATTGATCGGTGCCGTTGCGGAGCTTGACGCAAAAGCGGGTACTTTGACGATCAAGCGCAGCGATACCTAGCTTCTTCCCGCGATAATTTTTTGACGTCACCTGTCGGCACGGGTGATACTTCTTCGTCTTTAATGGAGAGGAAGGTCCCTATGCTCTACGCAATCCTATGCTACAACGACGAAGATACCGTATTCGCCTGGTCCAAGGAGCAGGAGGACGCGACGATGGCGCGGCTGATTGCCGTGCAGACGCCGCTCGCCGAGGCGGGCAAGCTTGGCCCCGTAGCGCGTTTGATGCCGACGACAGCGGCAACGACGCTGCGCAAGGGCAAGAACGAGCCGATCGTCATCGATGGCCCCTTCGCCGAGACGAAAGAGCAATTGCTGGGCTTCTATGTCATCGACTTCGAAACGCTCGACGAAGCGATTGAATTCTCGAAACAATTGGCCGAAGCTAATCCGGGTGCAGGCTCCTACGAGATCCGCCCGCTTTACGTGTTCAGGCCGGGGACGGTTGCGACATGACGGATATTGGCTGGATCGACATCGCGCTCACCAATGCGCGGCCGCAGGCGCTGGGCGCACTGCTGCGCTATTTCCGCAATCTCGATATTGCCGAGGAGGCCTTTCAGGAGGCCTGCCTCAGGGCCTTGAAGACATGGCCCGACAAGGGGCCGCCGCGCGACCCCGTCGCCTGGTTGATTTTCGTCGGCCGCAACAGCGGTATCGATACGGTGCGCAAGCAGGCGAGACTGCAGAGCCTGCCGGACGAGGAGACGATTTCGGATACTGGCGACGCCGAGAGCGATCTTGCCGAACGGCTCGATGGCTCGGGTTACCGTGACGACATTCTCCGGCTGCTGTTCATCTGCTGCCATCCGGACCTGCCGGCGACCCAGCAGATCGCCCTGGCCTTGCGCATCGTCTCAGGTCTTTCGGTGCCGCAGATCGCCCGGGCCTTTCTGGTCAGCGAAAGCGCGATGGAGCAGCGCATTACCCGCGCCAAGGCGCGGGTTGCGGCCGCCGGCGTTCCGTTCGAAACGCCTGATGCCGTCGAGCGGAGCGAACGGCTGGCTCTCGTCTGCGCCATGATCTATCTGATCTACAACGAAGGTTACTCCGCCGGCGGAACGCATCGCGAGGCCGCCGCCTTCGCGGACGAGGCGATCCGGCTCGGCCGGCTGTTGCTTCGCATCTTTCCCGGCGAGCCGGAGACCATGGCGCTGTTGGCGCTCATGCTGCTGCAGCAATCGCGAAAGGCGGCGCGCTTCGATGCGGACGGACAGATCATTCTGCTGGAGGAGCAGGACCGTTCGCTCTGGGACCGGACATCGATCGATGAGGCGCTTGCTCTGCTCGACAAGGCGATCCGTCATCGCCGCCCCGGACCTTACCAGGTGCAGGCGGCAATCGCCGCTCTGCATTCCCGAGCGAAACGCGCTGCAGACACGGACTGGGCGGAGATCGACCTGCTCTACCAGGTGCTGGAGAAGCTGACGCCATCTCCGGTGGTGACGCTCAACCGTGCGGTTGCCGTCTCCAAGCTGAAGGGGGCCGAGGAGGCGCTGGCGCTGATTATGCCGCTGGAAGGGCAGCTCAACAGCTATTTCTATTTTCATGGGCTGAGAGGCGGTCTGCTGGCGCAGCTCGCCCGTCCACAGGAGGCGCGGGTCGCCTTCGACAGGGCGATTGCGCTCGCCCGCTCGCCGGCCGAGGCGGCTCATATTCGCCATCAGCTCGACTGCCTGGGCGCGGGCGCCTCGGCTGCCGCAAAATAATCGAAAAATTTGCTTTCCGGCGTCGGCAAGAGGCCACCGTCAACGTCCTTGGCGCATAGGCCGATCGGGCCGTTTCAAGCTGGAGAAAGGAACTGGAGCATGACCGGGCAAACCCAACGCCACGAGCTTTCGCTGACCCGCATCATCGACGCGCCGCGCGAGAAGATCTTCCGTTGCTGGACCGAGGTCGAACTTCTGAAGCAATGGTTCGCGCCGCTGCCCTGGACCACATCTGCTGCTGCCCTCGATGTTCGCGCAGGCGGCTCGAGCTCCATCACCATGCGCAGCCCAGAGGGTGAGGATTATCCGAATAGCGGCATCTATCTGGAGGTCGTTCCCAACGAACGTCTCGTTTTCACCGATGCCTTCACCAGCGCCTTGGTGCCGTCGGCAAAACCCTTCATGGTGGGGACGATCCAGCTCGACGATCTCGGCGGCGGCAAGACCCGCTATACGGCGACGGTCCTGCATTGGTCGGCCGAGGATCGCGACGCACATGAGAAGATGGGCTTCCATGCGGGATGGGGCCAGTGCGCAGACCAGCTTGGGGCACTGGCGGTAAAGATATGAATTTCTGATTCAATTCCGGGGGATATGACGATGTCTTATGCAGCAGATTCACTTTCGCCCGCGGTAACGCGAGCCCAGCGCGCGGCTGGCGTCACCCTTAGCGGGTTGATCGTTGCCTTTCTTGTGTTCGATAGCGTGATCAAGCTCATTCCGCTTCCTGTGGTCACGGAGACGATGGCTGGACTGGGCTATTCCGCCGATCCGGCGCTTGCGCGGCTGCTTGGTGTCATCACGCTTGGCTGCGCCATTCTTTATGCCATCCCAAGGACCTCGGTCCTCGGGGCGATCCTCCTCACCGGCCTTCTCGGCGGGGCGATCGCGACGCATCTGCGGGTCGGCAGCCCGCTATTCTCGCACCTGCTGTTCGGTGTCTATCTCGGCGTAATGGCCTGGGGCGGACTTTACCTGCGAAATGAAGCCGTTCGGAAAATGATTCCGTTCTTTCACCGAAGCTTTTGATTTTGGATTCGATTTGCTAAGGCTCGCTCCCTCGAACAAGGGTGGAACGAGCCATGCCGCAAGTGATCATCGCACCGGTCAAGCAATCGGATGCAGACGAGCTGATCGCAGCCAATATCGCCAGTCGCGCCCATCATGCGCCCTGGGCCTATCCCTTTCTGGATCGCGACGGTTTTGATGCCTGGTTCGGCCAGACGGTCACCGGGCCGAACATAGGGCTGGTCGCACGCGACGCCGGCTCGGGCGGCATCGTCGGCGTCATCAATATCAGCCAGATGGTTTGGGGCGGCTTCCGCAGCGCCTTTCTCGGCTATCACGGCATGGTGGGTTTCGCCGGCCAGGGCTTCATGACGGAGGCATTGCGGCTGGCCGTGGCGTATGCCTTCGATACTGTCGGCCTGCATCGACTGGAAGCCAATATCCAGCCTGCGAACTATCCCTCGATCGCTCTTGTGAAGAGGCTCGGCTTTCGCAAGGAAGGCTTCTCCCCCAAATATCTGAAGATCGGTGGCGTCTGGTGCGATCACGAGCGCTGGGCATTGCTCGCCGACGATCCGCGTCTTTAAGCAGAACGATAAGGGCTTCGGCAGAGGATTCAAATGATATGGGGATGTCGTTGAATCCGGATTCAAATTTGCTTGCGGCATTAAGTCTTGGAGAGCGAAAATCGCGCCGGCGCGAGAAAGGCATTGACTGAACGGGGCGAAGAGGCGAAAGCGACGACTTGCACCTCTCGCCAAGCCGTTGCCGCAAGCGCGATATCGCCGGAAGCCGTGGATGATCATTTCGAACGACGACGAACTGACCAAGCTGAAAGAAATTGGCCGCATCTGCGCCAACGCGTTGCAGGTCATGGCGGCCGCGCTGGAACCCGGCATCACGACGCTGGAGCTCGACGCCATCGGTCGCAAGGTGCTCGAAGATGCCGGCGCGCAGTCCGCACCGGAACTGGTCTACAAATTTCCCGGTGCGACCTGCATCAGCATCAATGAGGAGGTCGCGCACGGCATTCCCGGCCCGCGTGTGATCCGGGCGGGTGATCTGGTCAATCTCGATGTTTCGGCCGAGAAGGACGGGTTCTTTTCCGATACCGGCGCGTCCTTCGCTGTGCCGCCGGTGAAGCCGAAGATCGAGCGCCTGTGCCGGGACGGCAAGCGGGCGCTTTGGGTCGGCCTCAACCAAGTGCGCAGCGGCGCACCGCTATCGAGGATCGGCCATGCCGTCGGCGCCTTCGCGCAAAAGAACCGCTACACGCTGGTGGCCAATCTCGCCAGCCACGGCATCGGGCGCTCGCTGCACGAGGAGCCCGCCGAGGTTTCGACCTGGGCAGACCCCGACGAGACGCGGATCATGGAGGACGGCCTGGTTTTCACCGTCGAGCCGTTCCTGTCGCTCGGCGCCACCTGGGCGGAGGGCGGCGACGATGCGTGGACGCTTTATGCCGATCCACAGGCGCCCACGGTTCAGTTCGAACATACGATCGTCGCCACCCGCAACGGGCCAGTCATCCTGACATTGCCGGATAATTGAGCGCCCGCGCCCAAAGCGCGTCGTGATCTTTCAGATCAGCTCGCTGCGCTTTAGGCCCTTGGCTTTTCGCAGGTCGTTATCGCAAGCCGCCGCACAGTTTTGCGCGACATGCTTTAGTCATCGGACTTCGTTTCGCCGCGGATGATATCGGCGGCGGCCCGCTCAAGGATTGCCGCTATGCGCGCACCCTCGGCCTTGTTCCACGGAAATTTCGACCGCAGCGCAGAGCGCAGAAGATGGCGGGCGCGATGGACGTCGCCGGCACTGTCACGATCAAACGGGCTGTCGCGCCCTTCGTCGTCTTCGCCGCCGAAAACCTGCCGGACACGCGCCATTTTTTCGCCGATTGCTGAAAGCTTAGCGAAAGTGGCTTCCACCAGATCACGGTTATCATCGACGCGTTTCTGGCCGCTTTCGGTGATACGGTAGAGTTTCTTCGTGCCGCTGGCTTCGACTTCGGCCTGGCCGGTTTCTTCGAGATAGGTCAGGGCAGGGTAGATGACGCCCGGGCTCGGCACATAGAAGCCGCCGGAGCGTTCCTCGAAAGTCTTGATCAATTCATAGCCGTGGCGCGGCTGTTCGGATAGCATGGCAAGGATGATGAGCTGCAGATCGGCTGCATCGAACTTCCGCCCGGTACGGAACCCGCCGCCGAACATGCCGCCCTTGAAGCCTCTCATGAAGTCTCTCCTGTGCTCGCCGTGTGATTCACGGCCTCGACCATGTCGTAGGATATAAGCCTCGACCATGTCAAAGCCATCGCCGCACATGCGGTCTCTAAAACCTCTCATATCGTTTCTCCTTCTGAAGTGTGAGGGTTTGTATCGTTAGTCATGTCGTAAGATATATGCCGTAAGATAATGCGATACAAGATGCCCGATGATTTTTCGTTGAGCCGGCGGCGGAGAAGGAGAGGGCGTTAATGCCTGCGAGAGGGAAAATCTCAGCTGAACAGTGGCATCACGATCATGGGATAAGCGATTACATCTATGTAAGAATGCGGGCTTGCAGGTTGCCGCTCCTGGCGAACTGTCCTAGGTTCGCCTCAAATTGACGTCATTGCGGTCTCGCTCCGAACCCGATCAAGAAAGCTCGCTTACGTGTTCCATTCCTTTTTCCCTCAGCCGAAATTGTTCTTCACTACGATGGTGGTCTGGACGCTGATCTGTATAGCGGCCTGGTATTCTGTCGTCTCTGATCTCGGAACGCATCTGGGCTTTGTCATGCCGCCGGAAGGGCAGCAGCCCTATGATCTCAGCTATTTCCTGTTGTGGGGAAATCTCTGGTTCTATGCTTTCTTCCTTCTCTGCATCGCTCTCTTCTGCGGGACGTGGCATGTCCGTGCCTGGGACAATCCGTGGAAGCTCTGGTCGATCTGGGGCTCCGCCTTCATCATTTTCGTCACCTTTTTCGGTGTGCAGATATCGGTGGTAATCAACAATTGGCGTCGGCCATTTGGGGATACGCTGCAGAACGCCTTGGCGAAGCAAGCGAACGTGACCGTAGGGGATTTCTACGGCCTCATGCTGACCTTCGTGCAGATCGTCTTTCTCAGCATGTTTGTCTCGATCCTGACGGATTTCTTCACCAGCCACTATATTTTCCGGTGGCGCACGGCGATGAACAATTTCTACATGTCGAAATGGGAGAAGCTGCGCCATATCGAGGGGGCGTCGCAGCGTGTGCAAGAAGATACAATGCGTTTTTCCACGGTGCTCGAGGGCCTGGGTATCAGCCTGATCAACTCGGTGATGACGCTGATCGTATTCCTGCCAATTCTGCTGGCGCTTTCGACCTATGTCACCGAATTGCCGATTATCGGCAAGATTCCCCATTCGCTCTTCTGGCTGGCGCTCTTTTGGTCAATCTTCGGCACGGTGTTGCTGGCGGTTGCCGGTATCAAGCTGCCCGGTCTAAACTTTAAGAACCAGCGTGTCGAAGCTGCTTACCGTAAAGAGCTTGTTTACGGCGAAGATCATGCTGATCGTGCGCAGCCGGCAACCGTCAACGAGCTTTTTGCGAACGTGCGACGGAATTATTTCCGCATCTACTTCCACTATCTTTATTTCAACGTTGCCCGCTATTTCTACCTTCAGGCTGACGTCTTGTTCGTAACGTTCATGCTGGTTCCAACCATCGTTGCTGGTGTGATCACCTACGGTATATATCAGCAGATCTCGACCGCCTTCGGTCAGGTTAGCAATTCATTCCAGTATCTCGTCAATTCCTGGACGACGATCATCGAGCTTTTGTCGATCCACAAGCGTCTTAAAACCTTTGAGGCGGCGATTTATGATGAGCCGTTGCCATCGATCGACCAGACCTATCTCGACCGTGAAGCGGGTGTAATCCACGCCGACGGCTGACGAAACAAGGCCCCGGAAACGGGGCCTTTTTCTATGACCGGAATAAGTAAGGAAGTAGCGGGCCACTGGCCCTTCGCTTTGGCTCCAGCTTTGCTGCAACCGCTCCTCACCCCTGCTGAGGCTTGCCTCGGGCCGCGATCAGCGGGATCGCTTCGGAATAGCTGACGCAGGCGACATCCTGCTTGTGGCAGACATCGCTGACGAAACGGTCGAGCGCGCGCCAATAGGCGCCGTCATTCATCTCGACGAAATGGAAGCCGAGCTGCAGCGGAATGCGCTCGCCATCATATTGCTTGTTGAAGGCCGCTTCGAAGGCATCGAAGGTGCGGTCTTCATAGGTCTTCGCATTGGCCTTGTCCTCGGCGCCCTTGGAATGGCGGACGTAGAGATTGTAATCCATGCCGATGACCAGGCGATGCTCGGGGCCTTCCGGGATCAGCGGCAGCCCGAAGCGATAGAGACCGTCGACCACCTGCGGCAGGGCCGGACCCTTGGTGACGAGGCTGGCATCATACTGAAAGCCCATTTCCTTTTCCGCCGGCACCAGGCCGTCGCTGGTGGAGAGATAGGGCGCGCGAAATCCCTTGACGTCGTGCGTGGCGAAATCTTCCCAGCCCTGCGGCTCCTTGTCGGCGACGCCGACATTCTTCCAGGCATCACGAAGAGCGACACGGGCATTCATGAACTCCTGCTTCCAGTCGGCAGCGCTCCATCCCTTGCCATCGAAATGGCCGCAGGCATGGCTGGAAATATCGTGGCCTTCCAGATGGGCTCCCCAGATGTTGGCGATGCGCGTGCGCACATCGTCCTCGCTCTTGGCAAAGCCGACATTCGACTTGCCGGGCCGCTGCATCGGTCCCTGATAGGCCTTGGCCTGCGCCTTGTTCATCAAAAAGGTGCAGGACAGGAAATAGGTGAAATGCGCGCCGTTGCGCGAAGCGATTTCGCGGCTCTTGGTCCAGAGCGCAACGTCATGGGCGCCATCGAAGGAAATCATGACGAGTTGCTTGGGCTTTCCATCGGCCTGGGCAGCGGCGGGCAGGGCAAGGGAAAGCGCAAGAGAGAGGCAGGAAATTGAGCGTAACATGGGCACCGACATTGCTTGATCGAGCATGGCTTGCCAAAGATCATCTGGCGATTTTAGACGGCATGCTCCGGGGTCGGTTCCTTCCTTTCGCGCAAATGCGGCGAAGCTGCGGTGACGCTGGCATTTTTTTGCAGCAGCCGATAAGGATGTGCCTACCGAACCGAAGGGGCTTCATTCATGGCATTGCTTATTCTCGGCATTGTTCTTTTTCTAGGCGTCCATCTGATCCGCGTCGTTGCTCCGGGCTTGCGAACCTCAATGATCGCGAGCATCGGCGAAGCCGGCTGGAAGATCGCCTATTCGGTCGCGAGCATCCTCACACTGATCCTGCTTATCTATGGGTTTGGTCAGGCGCGCGACATGACGCCCATCTGGTCGCCGCCGTTCTGGATGAGCCATATCACCATCCTGCTGATGCTGTTTGCGATGATCTGTCTGGTCGCCTCGCTGCTGCCGGCGGGGCATATCGCGGTCAGGACAAAGCATCCGATGGTGCTTTCGGTGAAGATCTGGGCGCTGGCGCATCTGCTCTCCAACGGTGACGGCGCGGCGATCCTGCTGTTTGCCGCCTTTCTCGCCTGGGGCGTGATCCTGCGCATTTCGCTGAAACGGCGCCAGCGCGCCGGGGAAATCACGCTGCGCCCGTTCGTCTCGGCGAAATACGATCTCTATGCGATCATCATCGGCGTCGTCGTCTGGGCATTGATCATTTGGAAGCTTCATGCGTGGATTATCGGGGTTTCGCCGCTGGTTATGTGACGATTTCTGCCATTCCCCCTTACATCAGCCGCAAAATGGAGTAGAAGGCCCCACTAGAGCCGGATGATTTTTAGGTCGAATGGACCTAAAATCCGAATCCGCTCCAGCATCATGGAAGTAGAGCATGATGTCGCCCGAAAACCGCTCGCACTTTTCGGCATCATGCTCTAACCCCTAAGCTCTTTGGAATGATTTGGCCTGGGCCGGAGACGAGAATGGCATTCAATGACGACAGCTTCATCCGTGAGGTGAACGAGGAACTGCGTTCGGACCAATTGCGGTTCGTATGGCGCCGTTTTGGCCGGCTCATCATTGGGGGAGCCGTGCTCATCGTTCTCGGTACCGCGGCCTATAGCGGCTATCGCTATTGGGCGGGCAATCAGGCCGGCAGCGGTGGCGATCAGTTCCTAGCGGCGCTGACCCTGGCCGACCAGAACAAGACGGACGAAGCCCTTGCCGCGCTGACGGCCATCGAGAAGAACGGCCCAGGTTCCTATCCGTTGCTGGCGCGTCTGCGCGCGGCGACGCTGCAGGCGCAGAAGGGTGACACGGCAAGCGCAATCGCCGCTTTCTCGGCTATCGGCAAGGAAGCGGACATTCCGGTCGTCGTCCGCGATGCGGCGCGCTTGCGCGCGGCCTATCTGCTTGTCGATACCGGCACCTACGATCAGGTTGCGGCCGAAGCGCAGGAGCTGGCCGTGCCGGCCGATGCCTTCCGGCATTCGGCGCGTGACGTTCTGGGTCTTGCCGCCTACAAGGCCGGCGATCTCGCCAAGGCCCGGCAGTGGTTCCAGGCGATCGTCGACGATCCGCAGAGCCCGCGCAACGTTGCCAACCGCGCGCAAATGTTGCTCGATCTCATCACGGCAACCGGCAAAGCTCCGGTCGCCAACGGCTGAAGGACGGATCGCTAAATGAGTTTCACGGTCGCGATCGTCGGTCGCCCGAATGTCGGCAAGTCCACACTTTTCAACCGTCTGGTTGGCAAGAAGCTGGCGCTCGTCGATGATACGCCGGGCGTCACGCGTGACCGTCGTCCCGGCGATGCCAAGCTGATCGATCTTCGCTTCCGCATCGTCGACACCGCCGGTCTCGAGGAAGCCGACGAAGAGACGCTAGAAGGCCGCATGCGCGCCCAGACCGAGCAGGCGATCGATGAGGCCGACCTGACGCTGTTCGTCGTCGACGCCAAGATGGGCTTGACGCATGTCGACAAGACGCTGGCCGAAATGCTGCGCAAGCGCGGCCGGCCTGTCGTGCTCGTCGCCAACAAATCCGAAGCCCGCGGTTCCGACGGCGGCTTCTACGATGCCTACACGCTCGGCCTTGGCGAGCCTTGCCCAATCTCGGCCGAACACGGCCAGGGCATGATGGATCTTCGCGACGCGATCATTGACGCGATCGGCCATGAGCGCGCCTTTCCGGAGACGGACGACGAAGCGGAAACGAATGTCAGCATTCCCCGCCCAGCTGTCGGCGAGGATGGCGAGGAGATCGAAGAGGAGCCCGTCTATGACGAGACGCGGCCGCTGCGCATCGCGATCGTCGGTCGCCCGAATGCCGGCAAGTCGACGCTGATCAATCGTTTCCTCGGCGAAGACCGGCTGCTGACCGGTCCGGAAGCCGGCATTACCCGTGATTCCATCTCCGTCGACTGGAGCTGGCGCGGTCGCACCGTAAAGATGTTCGACACCGCCGGCATGCGTCGCAAAGCCAGGGTGACCGAGAAGCTTGAAAAGCTCTCGGTTGCCGACGCGCTGCGCGCCATTCGTTTTGCCGAGACCGTGGTTATCGTCTTCGATGCGACCATCCCCTTCGAGAAGCAGGATCTACAGATCGTCGATCTCGTCATTCGCGAAGGCCGAGCCGCAGTCATCGCCTTCAACAAATGGGACATGATCGAGGATCGCCAGGCCGTGCTTGCCGATCTGCGCGAAAAGACCGACCGGCTGCTGCCGCAGGCGCGCGGCATCCGCGCCATACCGATTGCCGGTCAGACGGGCGACGGCCTGGATCGGTTGATGCAGGCAATCGTCGATACAGACAAGGTCTGGAACAAGCGCATAGCCACCGCCAAGCTCAATCGCTGGCTGGAGACACAGCAGGTTCAGCATCCGCCACCGGCTGTTTCCGGACGGCGTATCAAGCTGAAGTACATGACGCAGGTGAAGGCGCGCCCGCCAGCCTTCATGATTTCCTGCACGCGCTCGGATGCGCTGCCGGAATCCTATGTGCGTTATCTGATTAATGGTCTGCGCGCGGATTTCGCCATGCCCGGCGTGCCGATCCGCATCCATTTCCGCACGTCGGAAAATCCTTTCGAAAACAAGAAGAACAATCCTTACGAAAGTAAGAGGAAGCGGTCCTGACACGCCTTGCCCGACCGCGTGATGGTCGAGGCACATCTAGGCGGTATTGACGAAGTTACATCAAGAGCCTGCCGCCCGGATGACCGAGGTATCCTCAAGGAATGATGACTTCTCCTTGTCCCGTCTACCTTTTCAGAAGTGGAGGGTTCGCCCCATCCGGTGACACGGTGATTTGCGTTGCGCCGCTGGAGTGTGTTGTCGCAGTTTACGGTGACGGAGGTGTTGTTGGCGAAGGCGGCCTATCTTCTGTCTTTGGTGGGGCGGCGGTCTTCAAGAACGATGCGTCTGGGGAATGCTTCGTCGGCGTATGGGGCGGACGCAACGCCTCACGTTTCCGCAGTGAACTTCGGGCTCATATGCAAATTGCTATTCTCAAGGAAGCGCCAGACGCCCGACTCGCTTTCTGGGGGGCGGAAAAAGAGCGCCCCCAGAGGCCTACGCGCAAGTGAAGGGACTGAACACCTAGTCAGGCTGCGTTCTTGTTCAGCGCCTCGCGCAATGTGGTGATCTCCGCCTTCAATCGCATCAGTTCATCCAGCGTCTTGTCAGAGGCATCGAGAATGCAGGCGGGAATGCTCGCCGCCTTCTTCTCCAGGGCGACGCCTTCGCTGGTCAAATGGATCAGCACCTGACGCTCGTCTTCCTTGCTGCGGATGCGCTGAATGAAGCCCGCCGCTTCCAGGCGCTTCAACAGTGGCGTCAGCGTGCTCGATTCGAGGAACAGCTTTTCGCCGATGCGGCCCACCGTCTGTCCATCCTCTTCCCACAGCGTCACCATGACGAGATATTGTGGGTAGGTGAGATTGAGCGCGTCGAGCATGGGTTTATAGAGCCGGTTCATGGCATGGTTCGCCGAATAGAGGGCGAAGCAGATGAAGGTGTCCAGTTTCAACGGGTCGTGCGCCATCTCTCATACTCCCTGGGGAATAGCATCTAAATCGTGCGATAAATAATCGTACATCTAAAAGCGCGCGACGGCTATGGATTTCTTGTGCTTTTCGGAAAACCAACCCGCGAGAGGTAAACTCTAGAGCACTTCGGCCGCCGTTCGGACCCGACACGCTCATGCCCGCTGCCGCGCATATGCGCGCCGCTACCAATTATCTGGAGATGGGTTTGAAGAATTCAATATCGAGCCTGGCCGTGGCGCGGGCTCAATCCCTGCGCATCCTCATCCGGCCACGATGGTTGGCAATGCGGACGTTGCCGATGAATTGGGCGGTGGCGGCCTCCCAGGAATAGTTGAGCGCCACGGTACGCGCTGCTTCACGCGAGCAGGACAGCGCCGCAAGGCAGGCTTTCGCCAGATCTGTATCCACCACGCCAGCCGGCTCGTTGCCGCCGAGAATGTCGGCCGGGCCAGTGACAGGGTAGGCGGCGACCGGAACGCCGCTCGCCAAAGCTTCCAGAATGGCATTGCCGAACGTATCGGTTTTCGACGGGAAGACGAAGACGTCGGCCTGAGAATAGGCATGCGCCAACTCCTCGCCGAACTTCGCGCCCAGAAAATGCACGTCCGGATAGAGCTTCTGCAGTTCCGCGCGCGCGGGTCCATCGCCGATGACCACTTTCGATCCCGGCAGATCGAGATCGAGGAAGGCCGGCAGGTTCTTTTCGAGAGCGACGCGACCGACGGTCATGAAGATCGGGCGGGGCAGGCCGAAGGGATTGTCTTCGAGCGGTTGCGGCCGAAAGAGCGTCGAATCGATGCCGCGGCTCCAGGGCAGCAGATTATGAATACCGCGCTGCTTGAGCTCGTTGGCGAGGCTCGGCGTTGCCACCATGCAGCCGAAACCGGCATTGTGAAACCATTTGACGAAGGCATAGAGCCAGCTTTGCGGTATCGGCAGGCGCGCCGAGACATATTCGGGAAACCGGGTGTGATAGCTGGTCGAAAAAGGCATGCCGTTTCTGAGGCACCAGCGCCGTGCAGTGAGCCCGAGCGGACCTTCCGTGGCGATATGCACATAGGTCGGTCGGAGCGCTTCGATCCTGCCGGCGATCTTGCGATAGCTGGCAATAGAAAGCCGGATTTCCGGATAGGTTGGGCAGGGGATGTTGCGAAAGCCGTCCGGCGTGATCATCGACACTTCGACACCCATGCGCGTCAGTTCGCGATTGGTATTCTCGATCGAGCGGACGACGCCGTTCACCTGCGGATGCCAGGCATCGCTGACGATGAGCAGCCGCTCCGGCACGGCGACCGGCGTCGCTGCCTGGTCCCATATGGTGTGATCGATGTCTGACAATCGCTGTAACATGCCCAAAACTGCCCATCCGCGCCGCATCCTCATGATGACGGTGCAAGCCGATTGCGGTGCTTCAAACATGATTCCCGCGCCCACCTTATTGTGGGGGGTGTCCATGATGGAAATATTACAGTGGTTATCTGGCGGTTTTCAGCTTCTTGGGCGAGACGAGGGCGCCGTATTCCTGAATGACCTTCGCGGCGATTTCGGCGGCGAAGGCGGCAGCGGCGAGCGGATCGCCATGCTGCAGGTAATGGGCGAGAAACGCGCCGTTGAAGCTGTCGCCGGCGCTGGTGGTATCGACGACCTTGTCGACCTTGACCGCGGGCACGAGCGTTTCATTGGCGTCGGTGCCGACGGTGGCGCCTTCGGGGCCGTTCTTGACGACGACCATATCGGCTCCGTACTGCCGGTATCGACGGATGGTGCCCGCAATCGAGTCGTCGCCGAAATGCGCGGCTTCGTCATCGAAGCTCGGCATCACGACGGTCGAGGCGCGCGCCCCGTCCGTGATCATGGTGTGCATGGCATCCAGGCTGGACCACAGGCGTGGGCGCAGGTTGGGGTCGAAGGCCACCGGCTTGCCGGCGGCCTTGGCGCGGCGGAGCTCAGCCAGCAGCGTATAGGCATCCTCGCGCGGCAGGATCGCCAGCGTAATGCCCGAAAAATATAGCACGTCCGACGCTTCTATCGCGGCGCGCAGCGCATCGCCGTCTGCCGCGAGAAGGCGGGCTGCCGAACTGTCGCGCCAATAGCTGAAGGAGCGTTCGCCATTCTTCAGGTTGATCATGTAGAGGCCCGGTGTCTTGCCGCGCAGGCGGCGGATATCCGCGGTGCCGATGCCGGCGCCGCGCATGAAGGCGACCATTTCGTCCGACATGGCGTCATCGCCGAGCGTGGTGAAATAATCGACGGACCAATCGGCAGGCAGGCAGGCGCGAGCATACCAGGCGGTGTTGAAGGTGTCGCCGGCGAAACCCTTGCGCAAGTGTCCGTCCTCGGCCTGCGACAACTCCACCATGCATTCGCCGATCGATAGAAAACGCCCGCCCAAGACTTCCTCCTGCATTTTTGCCTTGCTGCTGAATACGCGCAAGCAGCCGCTTGGGCAAGGTGGACGGCGGCTGCCGCCGTCTACCTTTGAGGCCTTACGGCCGGTCCATGTGATAGCAGGCGGCCGTCTGGCCGGGGCGCACCTGCTCGGTCGGCGGCATCTTCGTGCGGCATATGTCCGTCGCCTTCCAGCAGCGTGGCGAGAAGACGCAACCCGGCGGTGGATTGAGCGGTGAGGGCGGATCGCCTTGCAGGCGAATGCGCTCACGGCGACGCGCCAGCTTCGGATCCGGGATGGGTGCCGCCGAGAACAGCGCCTGTGTATAGGGATGGGCCGGATGGTCGAAGACTGTAGCGGCTTCGCCGGCTTCCACCACCTTTCCGAGATAGAGCACCAGCACGTCGTCCGAGATCAGGCGCACGACGGAAAGATCGTGGCTGATGAAGATCAGCGTCAGGCCGAACTCCTTCCGCAGACGGCGCAAGAGCGTGATGACCTGCCCCTGGATCGAAACGTCCAGCGCTGAGACCGGCTCGTCGCAGATGATCAGCTTCGGACGGGTGATGACGGCGCGGGCAATGCCGATGCGCTGAGCCTGGCCCCCCGAAAATTCATGCGGATAGCGGTTGATCATCTCGGGCACCAGGCCGACCGCCGCCATGATCTCGCGGACGCGATCCTGTCTTTGGGCTCTTGTCAGTTTCGGCTCGAACACGGTGAGCGGCTCGGCGATGATATCGCCGACCGTCATGCGCGGATCGAGCGAAGCGATCGGGTCCTGGAAGATGATCTGCATGTCGCGACGAGCGGCACGCATCTCCTCGTCGGTGAGATCGAGAAGATTGCCGCCTTGCCACATGATGCGGCCCTTCTGCGCCCGGATCAGCCGCAGGATGGAGCGGCCGAGCGTCGACTTGCCGCAGCCCGATTCGCCGACGATGCCGAGCGTACGCCCAGTCTTCAGTTCGAAGCTGACATCGTTGACCGCCGTCAGGATCATCGGCGGTTTGAAGAAGGATTTCGACGGCAGTTCGAATTCGGTGGTCAGATGCTCGACCTTCAGAAGCGTTTGCTCAGCCATGGACGAGGCTCCGTTCCTGATTAGCCGAAAGGGGATGGAAGCAGGCCGCACAGCGCTGCGGCGCCAATTGATCGAGCGGCGGCGGCGCATCGATACAGTCGTCCTCCACATGGGCGCAACGCGGCGAGAAGGCACAGCCGCGCGGCAGGTGCATCAGGTTTGGCGGCCGGCCGGGGATGACGGCGAGATCGTCGACGTCCTGGTCAGGCCGCGGGATCGAGGCGTGAAGCGCCGCTGTGTAAGGATGGGCCGGGTTTTCGAACAGTTCGTCGACCGGCGCTTCCTCGACGATGCGGCCGGCATACATGACGGCAACACGGTCGGCCAGGCCGGCCACGACGCCGAGGTCATGGGTAATCATGACGAGCGCGGTGTGCATTTCGGCCGTCAACTCATTGAAAAGATCGAGAATCTGCGCCTGGATGGTAACGTCGAGCGCGGTTGTCGGCTCGTCGGCGATCAGAAGCTTCGGCTTGGTGAGCAGCGCCATGGCGATGACGATGCGCTGACGCATGCCGCCCGAAAGCTCGTGTGGATAAAGGTTGAAGCGCCGCGTCGGGTCGGGAATGCCGACACGTTTCAGCATGTCCAGCGCCGTAGTCGATGCCGCCCGTGCCGACAAGCCGCCGTGGACTTCCAACTGCTCAGTCAACTGCCGGGAGATGCGCAACGACGGATTGAGGGCCGTCATCGGGTCCTGGAAGACCATCGCCACATCCTTGCCGCGTACGTGATCGAGTTCACGCGGCTTCAGTTTCAGGATGTCCTTGCCATCGAGCAGCGCCTGACCGCTGGTGCGGCCGTTCTTGGCGAGCAGGCCCATCAGGCCGAGAAAGGTCTGGCTCTTGCCGGAACCGGATTCACCGACGACAGCGACGCGTTCGCCGCGGCCGATCTTCAGATTCAGTTTCGAGACGGCGGCGACCTCGCCTTCCGGCGTGCGGAAGGTGATCGAGTAATCTTTGAGTTCAAGAAGCGTGTCTGTCATATCAGCGATCCTTCGGATCGAAAGCGTCGCGCAGACCATCGCCGATGAAGAGCAGGCTCATCAGCAGCGCGACCAGGAAGCCGGCGGGGAAAAACAGTATCCAGGGCGTCGTTTCCATGCCGGCCGAGCCCTCGGCGATCAGCGTGCCGAGCGATGTCAGCGGTTCCTGCACGCCGAAGCCGAGATAGGACAGGAAGCTTTCCGTGGCGATGATCTCCGGAATGGTGAGCGTCGCGTAGATGACGACCGGACCGACGAGGTTCGGGACGATGTGCTTGAGGATGATCTTGAACGACCGCTGGCCCGAGGCGCGGGCGGCTTCAATGAATTCCCGCTGCTTGATGGATAATGTCTGGCCGCGCACGATGCGGGCCATGGTCAGCCATTCGAGCGCGCCGATTGCCGCGAACAGCAGATAGACGTTGCGGCCGAAGATCACCATCAGCAGGATGACGAAGAGGACATAGGGCAGCGCGTACATGATATCGACGAAACGCATCATGATGGCATCGACGCGACCGCCGAAATAGCCGGAAACGGCGCCGTAAAGCACGCCGATGAGCACCGAGACGAGGGTTGCCACGAGGGCGACGGTCAGCGAAACGCGCGTGCCGTAGAGCGTGCGCGCCAGCAGGTCGCGGCCATTGCCATCCGTGCCGAAATAGTGGCCGGCGGCGAAATCCGGGGGACCTCGGAAGGAGGTCCAGTCCGGATCCTCGTAGTTGAAGGGAAGGAAGCTCGGGCCGAAAATGGCGATGAGGACCAGCAGCGCCAGCACGATCAGCGACAGTGCCGCCGCCTTGTTGCGCAGCAGGCGACGCATCGCATCGCCGCTGAGGGAGCGCCCCTTGGGCGCGAGCCCTTCTGCCGAAAGCAGTTCCGCTTCCAACAGTTCTCTCTTGGCTGAATTGAGGATCATCGCATTCTCACTTTCGGATCGAGCCAGGCATAGGCGATGTCGACCAGCAGATTGAGGACCACGATCAGGACCATGTAGAAAATGACGGTGCCGAGGACCATGCCGTAATCACGATTAAGCGCCGCGCCGACGAAGTAGCGGCCGACACCGGGAAGGCCGAAGATGCTTTCCACGACCAGCGAACCGGTGAGGAGATAACTTGCCGCCGGCCCGAGATAGGAGACGACGGGCATCATGGCCGGTTTCAATGCATGGCGCATCACGGTGAGCCTGGGGCCGATACCCTTGGCCTTGGCGGTGCGGATGAAATTCTGGCTCATCACCTCGATCATCGAGCCGCGCATCAGGCGTGAGATGCGCGCCGCGTGCGGCAGGGTCAGAACGATGATGGGAAGGACCAGGAACCGGACCGAACCATCGCCCCAGCCGCCGACGGGCAGCCAGCCGAGTTCGTTGCCGAAGACAAGCTGGAGGATCGGGGCAATGAGGAAGCTCGGCATGACCAAGCCGATAAGCAGACCTCCGCCCAGCCAGTAATCGGCGCTGCGGTTCTGATACAGCGCCCCAAGACAGCCGATGAAAACGCCGATGATGGTGGCGAGCACGAAGGCGGAGCCGCCGATCGTCAGCGTATAGGGAAATCCCGACATGATCTGCTGGGTAACGGTGAAATCCTGATTGGCGAAGGAGGGGCCGAGGTCGCCCTTCATCACGTCGCCGACATAGATCAGGTATTGCTCGACCAGCGGCTTATCCAGATTGTAGTGGGCCGCGAGGTTGGCTTTGACTTCCGGCGGCAATGGCCGTTCGCCATCGAAGGGGCCGCCGGGAGCGAGGCGCAGAATGAAAAAGCACACTGTCACGGCAATCCACAGTACGGGGATTGTCGACAGCAGACGACGGAGAGCGTAGCGAAGCATGGGTGCGTTGAGGCCCCGCCCGGCAAGAGCGGGCAGGGCCTTTTCCTATCTATTCTTTGGGACCTATTCTTTGACGGACAGCCAGCGCGTGCGGTGAATGTCCTGAATATTGTCGACGAAGCCCTGCACCTTCGGGGCGACGATGTTCTGCGAAACGTAGTAGTAGATCGGGATCGCGGCACTATCGTCGAGGGCGAGCTGCTCGGCCTTCTTATAGATCTCGGCGCGCTTCTTCAGATCGATCTCTTCGTTGCCCTGCTTGATCAGAGCGTCGTAGTCCGGATTGCTCCAGCGGCCATAGTTCATTTCGACGCCGGTCGACAGCAGGTTCAGGAAGTTGATCGGATCGTTGTAGTCGGCGAGCCAGCCGGCACGGCCGATTTCCACCTGGCCGCGCTGCATTTCATCGTAATGCACCTTGGTTTCGGTGTTGTAGAGCTCGATGTCGACGCCGAGCGGCTTCCACATGGCGGCGATCGCCACGGCGATGCGCTTGTGGTTGTCGTTGGTGTTGTAGCGCAGCTGCGCCTTCAGCGGATGGTCAGGACCGAAGCCTGCTTCCTTCAAAAGCTTCTTGGCCTCTTCGACCTTCTGCTTGTAAGGCTCGTCCTTCCAGCTGACATAGGCCGGCTCGCCGTAATTGGCCGTGCCCGGCGGTACCCAGGAGTACATCGGCAGTTCGCCGGTGCCCAGAATCTTCGGGCCGATGACCTCGCGGTTGACGGCCATCGAGAGAGCCTGGCGGACGCGCTTGTCGTTGAAGGGCGGCTTGGTGGCGTTCAGGACGTAATAGTAGGTGCCGAGGAACGGAACCACATGCGCCTGGCCCGGAAGGTTCTTCTGGATCCACTCATACTGATCGGCGGGGAACGAGGTCAGAATATCGAATTCGCCGGCGCGATAGCGCTTGAGTGCGGCAGACTGATCTTCCAGCGTATAGAAGTTCACCTTGTCGATCTTGACGTCCTTGGCGTCATAGTACTGGTCGTTCTTGACGTTGCTGACGTGCGAGCCGGGCACCCATTCGACCGGTTTGTAAGGGCCGTTGGTGACGATGTTTTCGACCTTGACCCAGCTATCGCCCTTCGCTTCGACGACATGCTTCGGCAGCGGATAGGCCGTGTAGTGCATCAAGGCGTTGAGGAAGTAAGGGGTCGGGTTCTCGAGCGTGATTTCCAGCGTCTTGTCGTCGATCGCCTTGACGCCGAGCTGGGTCGGATCCTTGATCTCGCCCTTGTTGATCTTTTCCGCGTTCTTGATCGTGTATTGCAGGTAGGCGTATTGGGCGGCGGTCTTCGGGTCCATCAGACGCTGGAAAGCAAAGACGAAGTCCTGAGCGGTGACAGGCGTGCCGTCGGACCACTTGATGCCGTCGCGCAACTTGAAGGTATAGACCTTCTGGTCGGGGGAAATGGTCCAGCTCGCCGCCTGGCCGGGAATGGGGTTGTCCTTGGGATCTTCGGTCACCAAGCCTTCGAAAATATCGCCGTCGATACGGTTTTCCCAGTCGCCCGAAATTTTTTGCGGATCGAGCGACGTGGGGTCGCCGCCGTTGTGGATATTGAGGGTCGCGGCATGAGCGGAGAGGCTCAATATCGTGCTGACGAACGCCGTCGCGATAAATCTTCTGGCCAAATGAGACATATGTTTTCCCACCTTTCTGGAGTTATTGTCCTTGTTTTACAAGGATATTTTTGATCCCGCAGGTGACCCGTACGTGCAGGTCAATGTCGGAAGTTATCCAAAGCGGCGTCGCATTCAAGCCCCAAAAAGACGCACAGGCTTTGCGTGTGGGCATCCATGTTGATAATTCGCTAAAATTGATGCTGCGAATTTATGCTTCCGGCCTCGGGTTCGCGCCTCCGCCCGATTGCGGCTTGCCGCCTGCGGCCGAGTATGCAAATTGAAAGACCGTGTGCGATATCGAGGCGGTTGGATGAAATCGACAAGGAAGGCGGCGGGAGCCGACTGGTGGCGCGGCGCCGTGATCTATCAGGTCTACCCGCGATCGTTTCAGGATACGGATGCCAACGGGCTTGGCGACATCAAGGGGATCACCCGCCGCCTGCCTCATATTGCCGCACTCGGGGTCGATGCGATCTGGCTGGCACCGTTCTTCACCTCGCCGATGGCGGACATGGGCTACGATGTCGCCGACTATTGCGACGTCGATCCGATTTTCGGCACGCTTGACGATTTCGACGAGATGATGGCGGCGGCGCATGCGCTGGGGCTCAAGGTCATCATCGATCAGGTCATCTCGCATACGTCGGACCGGCATCCCTGGTTCGTGGAGAGCCGGGCAAGCCGCGACAATCCCAAGGCGGATTGGTATGTGTGGGCCGATCCGAAACCGGATGGCACGGCGCCGAACAACTGGCTTTCGATCTTCGGCGGGCCAGGCTGGGAATGGGACGGCGTGCGCCGGCAATATTACCAGCACAACTTCCTGACCTCGCAACCGGACCTGAACTTCCATAATCCTGAAGTTCAGGACGCGGTGCTGGCGGCCGTGAAATTCTGGCTCGACCGCGGTGTCGACGGCTTCCGCCTGGATACGGTTAATTACTATTTCTGCGACAAGGAGCTGCGCGACAATCCGCCGGCGCTCGTTGCGACGGGTGGCCTGGACGCGCCGGAGAGCAATCCCTACGGCATGCAGAACCATCTCTATGACAAGACCCAGCCGGAGAATATTGGCTTCCTGAAGCGGTTCCGTGCGCTGCTCGATCAATATGAGGATCGCGCGACGGTCGGCGAGGTGGGCGATGGCGCCCGTTCGCTGCAGACGGTGGCCGCCTATACCAGCGGCGGCGACAAGCTGCACATGTGCTATACATTCGACCTGCTGGGGCCGGATTTTACCCCCGCGCATTTCCGCCGTTGCGTCGGCGACTTTCAGGATAACGTCGTCGACGGCTGGGTCTGCTGGGCCTTTTCCAATCACGATGTGCAACGCCATGTCAGCCGCTTCGCGCTGACGGAGGAAGAGCAGCCGCGCGTCGCCAAGCTTGCGATTTCGCTGCTCTCGACGCTGCGCGGCTCGATCTGCCTGTATCAGGGGGAGGAGTTGGGTCTGCCGGAGGCGGAGCTTGCCTTCGAGGATCTGCGCGATCCCTATGGCATTCGCTTCTGGCCGGCCTTCAAGGGGCGTGACGGATGCCGCACGCCGATGCCCTGGGAAGCGAGCCGTGCCCATGCCGGGTTTACGACCGCCGAGAAATCCTGGCTGCCGGTGCCTTACCAGCATGCGTCCCTTGCCGTGGACAAGCAGGAGGCGGACGAGGATTCCGTGCTGCATCACTATCGGCAGACACTGGCCTTCCGGAGGGAATATGCCGCCTTGCGCGACGGCGATATGACCTTCCTTGACACCGAGGAAGATGTTCTCGCCTTCACGCGCTCGAAGGATGGCGAGACGCTGCTTTTCGTCTTCAATCTGTCCCGCAAGCCGGTGAAGGTCGCCCTGCCGGAGGGCATCAAGCTGGCAAAGACCATTGCCATGCCGGGTTTCGAGACCGCCGACGCAGGGGCGACGGTGACGCTCTCAGCGCTTGACGTCTATTGCGGTGAGCTTGCCTGATCAGCCGATCAGCATGAACTTGTCGACATCGACGAGCCCCTTATCCGATATCTTCAGGTGCGGGATGACGGGCAGCGGCAGGAAAGCGAGCTGCAGGAAGGGCTCTCCCAGCGTCGCGCCGAGAGCGTAGGCTGCCTGGCGCAAGTGGTGGAGCGTGTCGCGGACGCTTTCATAGGGTTCGAGGCTCATGAGGCCGGCGATGGGCAGGGCGATCTCGCCGATGACGACACCGTTCTCGACGACCACGAAGCCGCCGTTGATATCGCTGAGGCGATTGGCGGCGAGCGCCATGTCATCCTCGTCGACGCCGACGACGCAGATATTGTGGCTGTCATGACCGACTGTGGAGGCGATCGCGCCCTTCTTCAACCCAAAGCCCTGAACGAAGCCGTTGGCATGATTGCCGTTCTTGCCGTGCCGTTCGATGACGGCGACCTTGATGATATCGTTGCCGAGGTCGATATCGGTCTGGTTGCCCTTGGCGGGCAGGCGATAGCGGCGATGTTCGGTGATGATCTTGCCGGGGGTGACGCCGATGACGGAGCTTTCGCCCTCGCTGACCGGCACACCGAAGTCGGCGGCGTTGATCGGGCGGGCCTTGACACTGTCGAGGCCGACGGGAGCGATGAGCTTGCGGCTGGCGAAGAGCTCGGCCGTGACGCGGCGGCCGGCGGAGAAGACGGTCTCGGCCTTGCAGCTCTCCAGGCTGTCGATAACGACGAGATCGGCGCGCCAGCCGGGCGCCACCAGACCGCGGTCCCGCAGGCCGAAAGCACGCGCCGCCGAAATCGAAGCGGCGCGATAGATGGCCAGCGGCTCGACGCCATGTGTGATCGCGGTGCGGATCATGTAATCCAGATGGCCTTGCTCGGCGATATCAAGGGGATTGCGATCGTCGGTGCAGAGTGCGAGATGGGGCGACAGGCGCTCGGTGATGATAGGCATCAGCGCATACAGGTCCTTGGAGACCGAACCTTCGCGCACAAGCACCTGCATGCCCTTGCGGATCTTCTCCAGCGCCTCCTCGGCGGTGGTCGATTCATGCTCCGTGCGGATGCCGGCTGAGAGATAGCCGTTGAGATCATTACCGCGCAGCAACGGCGCATGGCCGTCGATATGGCCGCCCTGGAAGGCCTCAAGCTTTGCCATGCAGATGGGATCCTTGTGGACCACACCGGGGAAATTCATGAATTCGGCAAGGCCGATCACCTTCGGGTGGTCGCGGAAGGGCAGCAGCTTTTCGATCGGCAGATCGGCGCCGGAGGTTTCCAGATGCGTCGCCGGTACACAGGAGGAAAGCTGGACGCGGATATCCATGATGGTTTCAAGCGAACTGTCCAGGAAATACTGGATGCCCTCGGTACCGAGCACATTGGCGATTTCATGCGGATCGCAAATGACTGTCGTCACGCCATAGGGCAGGACGCAGCGATCGAATTCATGCGGCGTCACCAGCGAGGATTCGATATGGAGATGCGTATCGATGAAACCAGGGACGACGATGCGGCCCGATATGTCGATCTCTTCGCGCCCCTGATAATCGCCGCAGGTGCCGACGATGCGGTCGCCGCAAATGGCGATATCAGAGGCAACAAGCTCTCCCGTCACCAGATCGAAAAACCGCCCGCCCTTCAGCACGATATCCGCCGGCTCTCGGCCCACGCCTTGATCGATATAGCGTTCGAGTTTGGTGGTCATGTTCATTCCTCGCATATGGATCGCCCCTCATGCCCAACCATTCTGCTTGTGCAAAAAGGGGCGTGAGGGGCGCAGAAGTGACTGAGCCTATGCCTCAGATATTATTCTGCAAGATCTCGCGAAGCTTGCCGAACAGCTCGTCGATGTGATGCTTTTCGATGATCAGCGGCGGCGAGAGCGCGATGATGTCGCCGGTGGTGCGGATCAGCAGGCCCTTTTCATAGGCCTTGAGGAAAGCTGTGAAGGCACGCTTGGTGGGCTCGCCGGCGATCGGGTCGAGCTCGATCGCGCCGATCAGGCCGGTATTTCTGATATCGATGACGTTCGGGCAGTCCTTCAGCGAATGCAGCGCGTCGGCCCAGTAGTCGGAGAGCTCGGCTGCGCGCGTCAGCAGGCCTTCTTCCTTGTAGGTGTCGAGCGTGGCAAGCGCGGCGGCGGATGCGATCGGGTTGCCCGAATAGGTGTAGCCGTGGAAGAACTCGATCATGTGCTCGGGGCCCTGCATGAAAGCGTCATGGATCTCCGAGGTGACGAAAACAGCACCCATCGGAATGACGCCGTTGGTCAGGCCCTTGGCCGTGGTGATGATATCCGGTTTGACATCGTAATATTGGGCAGCAAAGGGAGTGCCGAGGCGGCCGAAGCCGGTGATGACTTCGTCGAAGATCAGCAGGATGCCGTGCTTGGTGCAGATTTCACGCAGCTTCTGCAGATAGCCCTTCGGCGGGATCAGCACGCCGGTGGAGCCGGCAACCGGCTCGACGATGACGGCGGCGATGGTGGAGGCGTCGTGCAGCGTGACGATACGCTCCAACTCGCTGGCAATATCGCCGCCATGCTCGGGCTCGCCGCGCGTGAAGGCATTCTTGCCGGGAACGTGCGTGTGCGGCATATGGTCGACACCAGTCAGAAGCGTGCCGAACATCTTGCGGTTGGTGACGATGCCGCCGACGGAGATGCCGCCGAAATTGACGCCGTGATAGCCGCGCTCACGGCCGATGAGACGGAAGCGCGAGCCGTTGCCCTTCACGCGGTGATAGGCGAGCGCAATCTTCAGGGCTGTTTCGACCGATTCCGAACCGGAGTTTGTGTAAAGGACATGGTCCATGCCTTCGGGGGCGAGGTCCACCAGCCGGTTCGCCAGTTCGAATGCCTTGGGGTGGCCGAGCTGGAAGGCGGGCGCATAATCGAGCTCGCCGGCCTGCTGGGCAATGGCCTCGGTGATCTTCGGGCGGCAGTGCCCGGCGTTTACGCACCATAGCCCCGCGGTTCCGTCCAGAACCTGCCGGCCATCATGGGTGGTGTAGTACATGTCTTTGGCGCTGACGAAGAGGCGCGGTTCCTTCTTGAACTGACGGTTGGCCGTAAACGGCATCCAGAATGCGCGCAAATCATTAGGGGTGGCATTCAAACGGTCCGACATGCTGTTCTCCAACGGCCATTCGGGGGCCATTTCCCGATCGCGGCGTTACGCTGCGTGATGATATTTACTGCCTGGTCAAATTATCAATCGGCCTCTTGGCGTCAAGGCAAAGATGGCGTCGGGAAAAGGGGGAGGGATTCTATGCGAGGCCGCGTCTGTGGGCCGAGTTGACAGCGTCGGGCCGCCTGTCCACCGAAGGAGCATTGCTCGAACATGCGCGAAAAAGCTGGCAAATCCAAAGATTTGCCAGCTGAAAAAGTTAAACATGTGGTGATGAAAGCAAGTCGATCTTCAAGGTTCGAAAGCATCGCGCCCATGGATCGTTCGTCGGCAGACTTGGAGCTGGTTACAACTCCTAAGCAGCCGATCTACTTTTTTCAGGTTCACAATAAATATCTTCCAGCGTTTCGAGAACTCGAATAACCGATTCCGATGTGCTGGAGTAATAAATGGTTTGAGCATCACGGCGTGTTTTCACCAGCTTCTGAGCACGCAGCTTCGAAAGGTGCTGGGAAAGTGCAGATTGGCTCAGTCCGACCTGAGTGGCCAAAACGCCAACAGGAACTTCGCCCTTAACAAGACTGCAAAGGATCAAAAGGCGCTTTGGGTTCGCCATTGCTGATAGTAACGCTGCCGCAACATTGGAGTGTTCGGCCAAATTTCTTGTCTTCATGTTTTAAACTTCCTAATGTGGAGCGTACATCAGAAATTGTGCTATTTCTAAACCGGTCCAACCCGATATCTAACAATACCAATATGGGCCGAAGATTGTATATACCTAAATTTAAGGTATCGAGTATGCTATTTTAGGCATGTATATATGATGGCGACAACATGGGAAGAGGGTTGTCTGTTCCCTGCCTGAAGCGCCAATTACCCCAAAATAGGTCGATTCTTGACAACTCCAGGCCATAAATATGCCAATTTTCGTGAGAATTTCTTTGCAACCTACCAGTAATGGTCTCTGCTACGTCAGGGTGTCAGGCTACTAATTCTCGCACTATTGTATGCTCTTACTGCGTCGGCGATTTGTTTTCGGCTTAAAGAATCACAAGGTCCTCAGAGGACAAAATGTAGGCCCTTCCAAAGCCGCCGTTCAGGCTGGCGTCGAGTGGAATAAGGCGAAAAAAGCAGAAATCCGGGAAGTCGATATAGAGTTTCGATTTTGGATGGCGCTCGAGAAAACGCCCACGGATGCGCTCGTGCGCGTCACTTTGACGGTCGACGCGCTCGGCACTGCATCGAACAGTGAGGCGAGGATGGGCAAGGGGATCGCCTTTGCCGGGCTCACCGAAGAGAGCGGATGCACGCGCATCTTTCAGTAGCGCCCTGGTATGTGTCGCCAGACCCGAAACGAGGATGACCGGCACGCCATCAGCATCATCGGCGATCAGAACGCGGCTGACCGAGGGAAAACCGGTTTCCGGATCGATGACGGCCAGCGCCGCGTGGGCGGCCTTGTGCATGAGGGTGCGCGCCTGGTTGCGCGCATCCTCGTCTGTTTCCATGGTGACCGATGGCTTGTCGTTCATGAACTGCTCCGTGGATCAAGGAGCAGCCGTGAACGGCTACTCCTTGCGCCGGTGGCTGGTGAGGCCGGCCACGACGTCTTGCGCCGAGATCGTTCCGATAATCGTGCCGTTGTCAACAACGCCGATATTGCCCGGCTGGCGTGTCAGCGCGTCGAGGATATCGACAAGCGGCGTGGTGGCGTTCGCCGTCGCGGTGACCGAGCCGCCGGCCGCCGAGTGCGCGATGCCCCGTTGCATGACGTCCTGCGCTGTCAGCATGCTGATCGGGTTCATGTGCTGCACGAAGTCCGCAACATACTGATCGGCCGGATTCTTGACGATTTCCTGCGGTGTTCCGCACTGGATTATGTGCCCGCTCTCCATGATGGCGATGCGGTTGCCGATGCGAAACGCCTCGTCCAGATCGTGGCTGACGAACAGGATCGTGCGCTTGAGGCGGCGCTGGAATTCCAGGAGTTCGTCCTGCAGGCGGGTGCGGATCAGCGGGTCGAGCGCCGAGAACGGCTCGTCCATGAGCAGGATCGGCGCGCCGGTGGCGAAGGCGCGCGCCAGTCCCACGCGCTGCTGCATGCCGCCCGAGAGTTCGTTGACCTTGCGGCTTGCCCATTGCGTGAGATTGACGAGTTGAAGCTGTTCATCGACACGCTTCTTGCGTTCCGCTTCCGGCACGCCGGCAAGCTCGAGGCCGAAGCCGACGTTGTCGGCAACCGTGCGCCATGGCAATAGAGCGAACTGCTGGAACACCATGGAGACGGTGTGCATGCGCAGGTCCCGCAGCGCCTTGGGGCTGCAGGAATAGGGGTTGACGGGACCGCTCTTCGAGTTGACGACGACATCGCCGCGCACGACCGGCGCAAGGCCGTTGACGGCGCGCAGCAGCGTCGATTTTCCCGAGCCAGAGAGGCCCATGAGCACGAGGATCTCGCCTTCCTCGATCTCGAGCGTCGCGTTGGCGACACCGAGTACCATGCCCGTTGCCTTGCCGATCTCATCGCGCGACTTGCCTTCGTCGGCGAGTTTCAGCGCCGTGTCCGGACGGTCGCCGAAGATGATGCTGACATTGTTGAATCCGACAGCGACGGTCATGAGCGATCTCCTTCGCCGGGGGCACGGAACATGCGGTCGAGAATGATCGCCAGGATGACGATGCAGGCGCCGGAATCGAAGCTCTTGCCGACATTGACGCTGTTCAGCGCGCGAAGAACCGGCACGCCGAGGCCAGGGGCGCCGACGAGAGCTGCGATGGAGACCATCGAGAGCGACAGCATGATGGTCTGCGTCAGGCCGGCCATGATCTGCGGCGCGGCGAAAGGCAGTTCGATCTTACGGAGCACCTGCTGCGGCGTCGCACCGAAGGCTTCGGCCGCCTCTACGAGAGAGGGCGGCGTCGAGATGATGCCGAGGCGTGTCATGCGGATCGAGGCGGGAATGGCGAAGACGACGGTCGCGACGAGACCGGGCACCATGCCGAGGCCGAGCAGGATCATCGCCGGCACCAGATAGACGAAGGTCGGGATGGTCTGCATCAGGTCGAGGATCGGCCGCATGATGGCATAGAGCCAGGGACGTCGCGCCGCGGCGATGCCGAGCGGGACGCCGACCAGCATGCAGGCGAAAGTGGAAGCCAGAACCAGCGCAAGCGTCTCGGTCGTCTCTTTCCAGTAACCCTGGTTGATGGTGATGAGCAGGCCGATGAAGGTGAGAGCGGTGACTGCAACGCTTCGACGCATCCAGTAGGCGACAGCGGCGAAAAAGACGACGACGATCAGCGGATGCGGCGCCTGCAGGAGGAACAGCAGCGCATTGATCCCATGCGCGACGACGAAGGAAAGGCCGTCGAAGAACCATGTGAAATTGGTCGTCAGCCAATCGACGGCGGCTTTGGCCCATGGACCAATGGGGATGCGAAAATCGGTTAACCAGTTCACGTCTTTGCCCACTATTGGGGCGGCGAACCCGGACGTCTTGGGTCGTTCCGGATAGGGCCGCCGGAGAATAACGGCCTATGGCGCCACATGGGGCGTTGCCCGATGCGCGGCGCAATAGGAGGGGAGCAGTCCCATGGAAGAGAAAGGGGCGGTTGAGCCGCCCCTTATCCCCCCGATGTTACAGGCCGAACTTGGCCTTTACCGCTGCAAGCCCGTCACCGCCGTCCTTGGTGGTGACGCCGGCGAGCCAGGGGGTGACTGCGGCCGGATTGGCCTTCAGCCATTCCGTTGCAGCCACTTCCGGATCCTTGCCGTCGTTCAGAATCTTGCCCATGATTTCGTTTTCCATCGGCAGCGAGAAGACGAGATTTTTGACGAAGGCGCCGACGTTCGGGCATTGCTGCAGATAGCCGGCCCGAACGTTGGTGTAGACGGTCGCACCGCCGAAGTTCGGTCCGAAGACGTCGTCACCGCCGGTGAGATAGGTCATCTTATAGGTGGTGTTCATGGGATGCGGCGCCCAGCCGAGGAAGATGATCGGCTTACCATCCTTGTCGGCGCGCGAGACCTGGGCGAGCATGCCCTGCTCGGAGGATTCGACCACCTCGAAGCCCTTGAGGCCGAAGGAGTTCTTGTCGACCATGTCGATAACCAGGCGATTGCCGTCGTTACCCGGCTCGATGCCATAGATCTTGCCGTCAAGTTCGTCCTTGTGAGCAGCGATATCCTTGAAGTCCTTGATGCCGAGAGCGGCACCCTTTTCGTTCGTCGCCAGCGTGTATTTGGCGCCTTCCAGGTTAGCGCGGACGGTTTCGACCGATTTGTCCGCGGCGAACGGCTTGATGTTCTCGGCCATGGAGGGCATCCAGTTGCCGAGGAAGACGTCGATATCCTTGTTTTTCAACGATTGGTAGGTCACCGGCACGGCCAGCACCTTGACGTCGGTGTCGTAGCCGAGCGCCTTCAGAAGTATGGAGGCGGTTGCCGTGGTGGAGGTGATATCAGTCCAGCCCACGTCGGCGAAATGTACGGTGCTACAGCTGGCCGCCTCGGCGGCGGAGACGGCTGAAGCGCCGAATGTCAGTGCCGAGAGAGCTGAAGCGAAGGCAAATGCGGTAAAGGTCATTTTTATCATTGCGTGACTCCCAGTCTACGTTCCCAAGCAATCACCAATAACTGACATTTTCAAGCAACCACAGTGTATTTGCGCCGGTTTGGAGGGGCTGATTGCGACGCATGCATTTTTCCCGTCGAGTTTAACAGGTCGATGCCCTGTTGCGTGAATCCCTACTTAATTCCTGTGGTTTTCGGCGGAGGCGTCTTTCCTTCTTGCGTCAGCGCTTTCATGAAGCGTTCAAGGAGAACGTCATGGCCAAGCTCTATTTCCATTATTCGACGATGAATGCCGGTAAATCGACCATGCTGCTGCAGGCTGCCTACAACTATCAGGAACGCGGCATGCGTACGGCAGCCTTCATCGCGGCGCTGGATGATCGCGCGGGCCGTGGCAAGATAGCGTCCCGCATCGGCTTGACGATGGACGCCATACCGTTCGAGGCTACGGACGATCTCTATGCAATGGTCGAAGGAATGCATGCCGACGAACCGTTGGCTTGTATCTTCCTTGACGAAGCGCAATTCCTGTCGCGTGAGCAAGTGTGGCAGCTCGCCCATATCGTCGATCGCCTGGGTCTGCCTGTCATGGCCTATGGGTTGCGCACGGATTTTCACGGGAGATTATTTCCAGGTTCGCAGGAGTTGCTGACCATTGCTGATGAGCTGCGTGAAGTGCGGACGATTTGTCATTGCGGGCGCAAGGCGACAATGGTCGTGCGACTGGATTCGGCTGGGGAAGTGGTGCGCGAAGGCGCCCAGATCGAGATCGGCGGTGGCAACAAATATGTCTCGCTATGCCGCCATCATTGGGAAGAGGCGATATCGGGCGAGTGACGTGGTCATGCCTCTCCATCATCTGGCAGGCGTTCCTGAAGCAGCCCACCGTCCGGTTGACGGGAATGACGGATCGGGAGGAAGGATGAAACTGCTCTGTCTGACATTGGCATTCGTCGTTTTCGCCTTTGCCTCCGCGGCCAGTGCGGGTGGCGATGCGGTTGCGGGCGCTATCGTTTTCAGGAAATGCGGAGCCTGCCATACGGCAACCGCACCCGAGAACCGTGTCGGACCGTCGCTGATGGGCGTTGTCGGTCGTCCGGTCGCCAGCGTGCCGGACTATCAATATTCGCCCGCGATGACAGCGTTCGGAGCCGGCGGCAAGGTCTGGGACGAAGCTTTGCTGCGGAAATACCTGCCAAGCCCGCAGTTCCTGGTCAAAGGCACCAGGATGACGTTTCCCGGCCTGAAGAACGAAAGGGATCTCGACAATCTGATCGCCTATCTGAAGAATCCCGCTGCGGCCCAATAGGTTTGTTCGGCATTTTCTTTGCCGACGGAAGCGGTTAGTCTCGCCTTAAAGGCAATTGAGAGACGCTTTCATGGTCAGGCCTCATTCCTTCGAGGGCGCAATCGACAAGCTGCGCATCACGCTAGGCGATGCCATCAATGGCGTGAACGCAGCCGTGACCCTGCTGGCCGGCCATTCGAAGGGCGGGGGGGGTGCGGAAGCCGTCAATTTCCCGGTAGAAGAAGCGCTGGTGCGCGAGACCGTCGAGTTGCTGGGCCGCTGGAAATTCCTTGGCCTGTCGCTGGTGAAGGAACTGGATCTCACAACAGCGCAGGCAGATTTGCAGCATCGGCGGCTGTACGACGAGAAGGCCGGTCTCGAAAAGCCCGGCTTGCTGAGCAGAAGGCTGGGGCACGGTCAGGTAAAGCCGGAGACCATCATCACCGGTCTCGACGCGGTCTTGGATGCCTCGGCCACGCTTGATCTTTTGTTCAAGCGGGCTCGCCCCGCTCTGTCGCAATCCTTCCACGATTGCGAGATGCATCTGGAGGGCGTGATCGAGCGGCGGCAGAGGCTTGATTTCGACATAGAGGAAGTACGGCGTCAGGCCGATGCCGTGGCGGTGAAGACCAACGATCACCGCCGCAATCTTTCTCCAGCGCGTGTTCGCGATTTGCAATCCGAGCCGGAGGCGACCTACCGTGAATTGCTCGTCGAGCAGGATAGACTTCGGGAGAAAGAAAGGGTCCTGCAGTCGGGTCGAACAGCGCACCAGCGCCTCATCGACGTTTATGAGGGGCTGGCAGGCGCTCTGAATGCCGAGATCGCTGCCGTGAACGCCATGGCGGGCAAGCTCTCAGTCGATATCGAACAGCGTATCGCCCTGTTGAAGGCGCTGGCGTCGGAGATCGATTCTCCATTGCCCCCAGTTGCGCGCTCGGCGCCGGTTGCGCAGCTGATCGAGGCCTTCGAGATGAACGTGCTGGCGGGACATGATCTGGCGGCGCGCAAGGCGCGCGCGGACAGCGTATTCACCAGGCGATTGGAGCCTCATCTTCTGCCTGCGCCTGCGGATGCGAATGACGTTTCCGATGAAGCGCAACCACAGGATTGATTGCTGTCCGGAGTCGAAATATCGGTGCAGACGGTTGTTGTTTTCCCCAGGAACACATATTTGCTGGAACGCGAATGGCGATAAGGCCTTATAGTGCGGAAATCGAAAAGGATTTTCGGAAAGGCCGGTGCGCGGATTCAGTGCAGTGCGTCGTTCGCGTGTCGGCGTGATGCGCGGTGTGGTTTAGGAGACGTGTCCATGCTTGACTCGATCACAGCACTTTTCAGGCGAATGGTTGGCGCCATTGCGCGGTGGCTGGGATTGGTCTTCGTCTGGATCACCTGGCCGCTTCTCGCGGCACATGGCTGGTATCGGCAGCGCAACTGGCTGATCAAGCTGCCGGTCGTCGCTTTCGTGACGCTGCTGGCACTTCTCTACATCTATTTCATCTGGCAGACGCAGATCTGGACAGGTTTCAATCCCGCTTATCCCGACGTCTACAAGTTTTCGGACCGCAAGCTCTCTGCCGGGCAGGAGCTTCCAGCACCAAGCGGACAACAAGCCGCCGCCGGCGCGCCGAAGACCTGCCAAACCTCGGCAATCGTCGATGTTGCTGCAGATCTTACCGATTTCAACGTCAACCAGAATGCCTGGATCTCCTCAATGGTGCTCTACAAGCTGGGGCTCTTCGGTATGTCATGGGACGACACGCCTTTTCTGGACAACAAGGCCTCCTTCCAACGGGGCGTAAACTCTGTGGTTCGCCGTACTTCGGCGGAACTGGTTGACACGATCGGCCGCGTGCGTGGGACGTCCGGCATCAACAGCGACCTGCAGAAGGCACGCGGCAACTTGCAGTTCGACGAGTCGAGTTGGTATTTCGGGCTGCATCCGTTCGGGCCGAAGACACCGACGCCGAGCTACTATCGCGCGGCAATTACCAACCTGCGCAGCTTCAATGCCGATCTTGGCACCTGCAAGGCGCTTTTCGACGGACGCGCTGACAATCTCCTGCAGTTTGTCGACCACATTGCGAACGACCTTGGCAGCACGGCGGACATATTGGCAAAGCGAGCCGCAGATCACAGCTACGGCTGGTTGGACACGCGTGCGGACGATCGCTTCTGGTTCGCTTACGGTCAGCTTTACGCCACTTACGGCATTCTGAGCGCGGCCGGCGCAGATTTTCAACAGGTCATAGCCGAGCGCAATGTCGGTACGCTTTGGACCGGCACCATAACGCAGTTGCAAGCAGCGTTGCGTATCCAGCCCGCCATCATTTCCAATGGACCTGAGGACAGCTCATTCATGCCGAGCCATCTGGCGACGATGGGCTTCCATATTCTGCGCGTGCGTTCGAGCCTGGTTGAAATCCGCACGGTTCTTGGCGGCCGCTAAGCATGGCGTCGGCACTTCGCTGAGCTTGTAACGGATAGATGACCCTCATCGATCGAAGATCGGCAAGGGCTGGATCTGCTTGCGGGGGATAATTGGAGCGGCTAGCTGATGAGCTTGAGCCGGATGGCTTTCGCAACGAGCTGCGTGCGGTTGACGCAATCAAGCTTCTTGATCGCGTTCATCATATAGGCGTTGACCGTATGGTCGGAGAGGGAAAGGATCTGGCCGATTTCCACCGAGGTCTTGCCCTGGGCTGTCCAGCGAACCACTTCGAGCTCACGAGCCGAAAGCATGTGCGGCACCGAGCCGTCGTTTCGCCTCAGATTATTATAGGAATCAAGCGCTTGCAGCATAATCATGGTGAGCTCGTTGAGCTCACTCTGGCTCAGGCTGTTGCGATTGCCCATAAACCAGAAGACAAGATGCTGCCCGTCCGGGGAGTTGATGGGTATGACAATGCTCATAGGGCAGTTGTAGTTGATTAGCAGCGCGTGCAGTTCGCGCGGCAAACTCATGTCCGGATCGTTGTCTTTTTCCAACAAGTGCCACGAGCGCGGCATCACAGTATCGCGCACACGCAACATTGGACAGCGTCGCACCAACTGCTGCCGATCAAACTCACGCATGAACTGCAGCGGCACCGACCCCTCGATCAGCAGCGGCGTCATCATCGAATCTTCGGGAGCCGGAGCATTCATGAAGGCCGTATGGCTGAAGCCAAAGGCAGCGCTCGTTCGCTCCAATGCATGCGCAAAAGCCGCCTGCGTCCGGGCTGCAGCCAACTCGGCGGAAAGCAACAGTTGTCTCTCGGCGGTGATGATATAGGACATATGAGTTGAGGAGCCCACAGCGTGTTATCGTTATCAAATACCGAATTTATGAGTGAATGCTAGACGCAAAAATATCACAGGACCATAAATAAGTTTATTTTCATATATTTTAATATACCAACCTACGGATTTGTATGACTTTTTACGAAAAGCGGCTCTGGAAGCGAAATTTTCTTCCCTGCTGCCCGTATTGCGCCGCGGATATACAGCTTGCGTCGATTGATGAGCCTGAGATGGGATCTGATGAGAATCGTCGTTTGGTCTCAGGCCGTGTCTGCCCCTGTTTTCCAGGTCATCCACAAGCGATCGCTAAGGCAATCTGGGCTTGATCCGGGCCGTTCTGGTGCTTATCGTAGTACAATTTTGTGTTTATATGGTATGATGAGTATGCATTGTATTGCATGCCGGTTAATCTGATCACAAAGGCTCCCTGTCTCCGGCGGACGCCCTTCATGGTTACATATAAATAAGCTGCCTTTGCGCAAATGTCGCAAGTGGACACAGGCGCGCCTTGCGAAGGCCAAAAGCGGTTGCTATCGGTCTTGCCAAAGCAATCGCTTCCAGGCGCGTATCTCATGAATTTTCGCTTCTTCCCGCAGTTTGCCGTGTGGTGTCGTCAAACGGCACTGTGTTTCCTGACAGCTCTATCGCTCCTGGTGCCACCGCCCGCGTTCGCCGGAGCCACTGACGGCGGCAAGCCGATGGAATTTTTGCTGGTTCATGGCGACATGGCCAAGTGCCGCGCCGAGAACAATTGCCCGGACTGGATCTCCGCCGAAGGGCAGATCATGCCGGATTCACCGAAGAAGCTGCAGAAACTCCTGAAGCGGCTCGGCGGCCAGAGTTTGCCGATCGTGGTCAATTCGCCGGGTGGCGACGTGCGGGCGGCGATGGAGATGGCCTATGCCATCCGCACGCAGAAGCTTTCGGTCGCGGTAGGCCGCACGCGCTCGCGCGCTTGTCCCTATGCTGAACCGATTTGCTCGGCTGCCCTGGCAAAGGATGGTTCCATCAAGGGCGAGCCGTTTTCCGCTGGGGCGATCTGCTTTTCGGCCTGTCCACTATTTTTCGCCGGTGGCATCCAGCGCGTTTACAGCCCCTTCGCGCTGCTCGGAGTGCATCAGATCACCACGACGTACAGCGAGGTGCGCGTTCAATACCGCACCGAATATGAAATGGTAGGCGGCAAGCGAAAGGTCATTTCCAAGCGGGAGATCGGGCGCAAGTTCGTCGGAAAGTACGACACGACCAAGCTCGACAAGGCCCAGAAGGCGAGGCTGGTCAAGTTTCTCGACAAGATGGGCGTCGACAGGTCGCTTGTCGATCTGATGCTCGGAACCGAGCCAAACGGGATCCATCTGATCCCGCAGATGGATGCGCTGAAGCTCAAGCTGACGACGGAGCTTGCCGCGGCCGATGAACTCGTCTTGGCGCATGATTGCAAGGACAAGCAATCGATAGCCGATTGCGCCGCACCCGCGTCGCCGTCGCCGCCGGTTGCCGTCGCGCCGACGATGGCAGGCAAATAGCCGTTCGCTTCGTTCGGTCTCAGCCGTTCTTATTGCTTTTGGCTTTCGACATGATCTGTTCCAGGAAGCCAAGCAGCAGCGCCGAGACGACGAAGGCAAGATGTATGATCGTGAACCACATCAGTTTGGCGTTGTCATACTGCGTGGCGTTCAGGAAAATCTGCAGCAGGTGGATCGAGGAAATCGCGACGATAGAGGAGGCGACCTTGATCTTGAGGCTGCCTGAATCGAGCTTGCCGAGGAAGGAAACTTCGTCCTCGGCTTCATCGAAACGGCTTACGAAATTCTCGTAGCCGGAAATCATCACCATCACGATCAGGCTCGCCACCAGGGCGGCGTCGATCAGGCCGAGAATGGCAAGGATCATGTCGGCCTCGTCATACTGGAAGACGTTGATGGCGACCTTGTAGAATTTGTAGGCGAACGATACGGCGTAGACCGCCAGTGAGGCTGCTAGCCCAAGATAGAAGACAACCAGAAGCCAGCGGCTGGAGAGAATGATGCGCTCGACCAGTAGTTCCAGGGACTTCATATATTTTCCTTTTCTATCCTGCATTTGCGCGCGGACAATAAGCGCGCCTCGGTTCGGCGACAAGGCTCGTTAGTTTCGCGTGGGACAGCGAATCGCGGCTATTCACAGTGGATATTTATTGAGCTATCCCGACAAGGGAATGACTGCATATTAAGGCCGAGGGCGAGTTTTATGGCAACGGTGGCATCCGATATCGAAATCGCGCGCGCTGCGAAGAAACTGCCGATCATCGAGATTGGTGCCAAGCTCGGCATCCCGGCGGAAGATCTCGCGCCCTATGGCTACGACAAGGCAAAGATCGGCGCCGGTTTCATTGCGGCGCAAGCCGACAAAAAGGATGGCAAGCTCATCCTCGTCACCGCCATCAACCCGACGCCGGCCGGCGAGGGAAAGACCACCACAACCGTCGGCCTTGGCGACGGTTTGAACCGTATCGGCAAGAAGGCAGTCGTCTGTGTGCGCGAGGCGTCGCTCGGCCCCTGCTTCGGCGTCAAGGGCGGGGCGGCGGGTGGCGGCTATGCGCAGGTCGTGCCGATGGAAGACATCAACCTGCATTTCACCGGCGATTTCCATGCCGTCACTTCGGCCCACAATCTCCTTGCCGCGCTGATCGACAACCATATCTATTGGGGCAACGAGCAGAATATCGACATCCGCCGCATCACCTGGCGTCGGGCGATGGACATGAACGACCGGGCCTTGCGCGACATCGTCGCTTCGCTCGGGGGCGTTGCAAACGGTTTTCCGCGGGAAGGCGGTTTCGACATTACCGTTGCCTCCGAGGTCATGGCGATCCTCTGCCTTGCTTCGGATCTCAAGGATCTCGAAAAGCGGCTCGGCAACATCATCATCGGCTATCGTCGCGACCGCACGCCCGTCTATGCCCGCGATCTGAAGGCTGACGGCGCCATGGCGGTGCTGTTGAAGGACGCCATGCAGCCGAACCTCGTGCAGACGCTGGAGAACAACCCGGCGCTGGTGCATGGCGGTCCCTTTGCCAATATCGCCCATGGCTGCAATTCGGTGATCGCCACGCGCACGGCATTGAAACTTGCCGATTATGTGGTGACGGAAGCGGGCTTCGGCGCTGATCTCGGCGCGGAGAAATTCTTCGACATCAAGTGCCGCAAGGCGGGACTTTCGCCGGACGCGGCCGTCATTGTCGCGACTGTCCGGGCGCTGAAGATGAATGGCGGCGTCAAGAAGGACGATCTCGGCAAGGAGAATGTCGTAGCGCTGGTCAAAGGCTGCGCCAATCTTGGCCGGCACATTGCCAATGTCAGAAAGTTCGGCGTGCCCGTCGTGGTGGCCATCAATCATTTCGTCTCGGATACGGACGCCGAGGTCGAGGCGCTCAAGGATTATGTCGCGCGGCTCGGCGCAGAGGCGATCCTCTGCCGCCATTGGGCCGAAGGCTCGGCCGGGATTGTGGATCTCGCGCACAAGGTCGTGGAACTTGCCGAATCCGGCCAGGCGAAATTCCAGCCGCTTTATCCCGATAATCTTTCCTTGCTGGAGAAGATCGAGATCGTCGCGTCGAAGATCTATCACGCGGGCGAGGTCACGGCTGACAAGGCCGTGCGCGACCAGTTGCGTTCCTGGGAAGACCAGGGCTACGGCCACCTGCCTGTTTGCATGGCCAAAACCCAATATTCCTTCTCGACGGACCCGACCGTTCGCGGCGCCCCCGAGGGGCATATCGTACAGGTTCGCGAGGTGCGGCTTTCGGCCGGCGCCGGCTTTGTCGTCGTCATTACCGGCGAGATCATGACCATGCCCGGCCTGCCGAAATCGCCGGCGGCGGAGAGGATTTTCCTCAATGATCAGGGCTACATCGAGGGATTGTTTTAAGTTCTGAATTTGATTCAAACTACGCGTATGGCTTGGTGCGTATCGACATCATCTTATGTGATAGCGGAGGCAGATCATGACCGCAGGTGGCCGTGCCAGTTTGGACGATATACGCGCTTTCCACGCGAAGATGATGGCGGCGGCCAGCAACTCGACGGATGAAAGACTGGAGCAGGCTTTCAGGCTCGTAAGGCGCGAAGCATTCATGGGTTCCGGACCCTGGCAGATCGTGGTCAACAGACGCCACCTCGAAACACCAAGCGACGATCCCGCCTTTCTGTACCAGAACGTGCTTGTCTGTCTGGACAGGTCAAAGGGTATCAACAATTGAGAGCCGTTTCTCCACGCCGCTTTTCTCGGTGCTGTCGCTCCCAAGCCGGGCGAGACTGTCATCCAGATCGGGACTGGGACAGGCTACTACACTGCTCTTCTGTCGACGCTTGTCACACCCGGTGGCCATGTTCACGCAGTCGAAATCGATGAGACGTTGGCGAACCGCACGCGCGTAAATCTCGCATCGTTCGAGGGCATTTCGGTTATCCATGGCGACGCGACTTCTGCGGAGCTACCGGCTGCCGATCTGATTTATGTGAATGCGGGCGTCGTGACGCCACCCATCTCATGGCTTCAGGCGCTGCGGCCCGAAGGCCGGATCATCGTGCCGTGGCAAGCCAGTGACAGGATCGGTCTCGCCGTTTTGATCACCCGCACGGAGCATGGATACAGTGCTCGGGCGTTAATGCCGGCCTGGTTCATTCCCTGCATCGGGGCGTCGGATCCAGAGCAATTCAGCAAGGTCCCAACCGTCGGTGGAGCCCGGTCTATCCGATCGGTCTGGCTGACGCAGGATCGCTCCCCGGATGAGACGGCAGTCGCGATCTACAGGGATCTGTGGTTCTCGAACGCCGATGTGCCGCAAGGGTAGGGTTACGACCTGAGGATTGTCGCCCATACCGCCTTCTAGTGGCAGTATCGAAAGCCGCCGTTTCTTTCGAGCACATCGAGATGGAAGTGCGTTTCGTGGGCGGCATCGCTTTCCGGGTCGAGGACGGTCGTGAAATAGAGGCAGGCCGACGCGCTCGTGGCGCGCTGGAATGCGCCCGTCAATGTCGGATCTTCGCGGCGCGGTTCGATGCCGATGGTCTTGCCGTTCTCGAAGGTGAAGCTGGCGACATCGATGGCGTTGCCGCGGGCATGTTCGGAAATCTTGCCGGTGGAGGCATTGTTGCGCAGGCGGCAGACATAGGTCGAAGCCTGGTTGATGGTGACGATCTTGCCATTGTCCAATGCAGCAGCCGATGGAATCACGCTTTCCTTGACCCAATGGGCAAGCGCCAGTGCGGCCTCGCAGCGCATCTTGCCCTCCGGTTTGAATTCGATGCCTGGCAAGGCCGAGGAAAGCGTGATCGGCTTGTCGATGCCGCAGCCATTGCCGTCGTCAATGCGTGGAATCTCCTTGAAAGTGGCGCCCATGGCACTCAGCTCGGAGAGGCATGTCTTGTGTTCTTCGTCCGATTCCGAAGCGATGGTCAGTGGCGGCCGAGGCGGCCCCTGCATCTCGCCGGTCGTCGGCTCGTCCTCCGGGGTTGCTGGCTTCTCCACGGGAGTGACGAGCTTTTCCGCGGGCGCAATGGGTTTCTCCGCCGGGATCGGCGGTTCAGCGGATGGTTGGGCTTGTTCGCTATCCGGTTTTTGTTGCGGTATCGGGCCGGTCTGCGGAAGAGAGGCGGCTGCCAGTAAGATCATGGCAGGGACTACGAAAACGAATCGGAACAGCATCAAATAATTCAGCCAATACTAATGATGATGCCGGTAGAACGCTTGATGCGGCCATTTCGTTGCAATTCAGCAACTTTTTCCGTTCGTCTTTAAACATGATAATTTTATTCATGATTATGGGCGCTAGATATATTGACAATAATACTCATGTTTTTTATGCGGCAGAAAGAGGGCGGAATATTTCCGCTTTGTTAGCAAAACTAACCCAGCCAGCCCCTTGTCTGCCTCTGTCGCAGCAACCAGCCAGCCCGGTGAAGCAGTTCGAAAGGAACGGTTATGGTTGTCCGGCGCTCCCGCTCGGTTCTCTTGGCATGCACTGCGTTTCTGGCTCTAGGGCTGGCAACGACATCTTACGCGCAAACAGCAACTCAGACCGACGAGGCGACGGGCGAAGCGGCCAAGAGCGACCGCGTCACCAACCTGAAGCCGATCGTCGTCAAGGGCAAGGCGGCAAAGGATGTGCTTGCCGATTCCCCGACCGCCACAGAGACGACGGCAAAGCAGATCGACGACAACCAGATCACGCGCATCGAGGATCTTGGCCGCAGCACCGAGGTCGGCGTCGGCTTCAACCGCGCTACCGGCGGTGTCAACATTCGCGGCCTCGGTGATGACCGTGTGCTGACGACGGTCGACGGCATCGAGATCCCCTATATGCTCGATGTCGCCCGCGGGGCGGACGGCGGTGTCAACAGCTTCGATTTCAATTCGCTTTCAAGTGTAGACATCGTGCGCGGCGCCGATTCCAGCCGGGCCGGTTCGGGCGCTCTCGGTGGCGCCTTCGTGCTGCGCACGTTGGAGCCTGAAGACCTGATAGCCCCCGGTTCCACCTGGGGCGGCGTCTTCAAGTTCGGCTATAATGGCGATGACCGAAGCATCGGCGGCTCGGCTGCGGTTGCCAAGCGCATCGACAACACGGCCGTTCTTTTCGAAGGCGGCTACACCCATGGTCACGAGCTTGAAAACAATGGCGATGTCGGCGGCTATTCAACCAAGCGCACCAAGGCGGATCCCGCCGACTACAATCAGAGAAGCGGCCTCTTCAAGATCCGCCAATATACAGACATCGGCACCTTCGGTATCACGGCGGAGCACTACAACAAAGACAAGACCATCGATGCGATGCACTCGCAGAGCCTGACCGGAAATTTCCGCCCGGGCAACTACGATACGACGGACAATACCGAACGCAACCGTGTTTCGCTCGACTACAAGTACGACGCCGAGAGCGCCGATTCCCTTCTCGACACCGCCAACGCTGTCTTCTATTGGCAAAATCTGCTGCGGGAAGAGGGCGCCGAAGGCTACCGCTACACGTCCGTCATCGGCGACTATTGGCGCCGCAATGAAATGGAAGACCGCAGCATCGGCTTTAACGGCAACGCGTCGAAATCCTTCGATACCGGCAGCCTGCATCACAAGGTCACCTTCGGTCTCGACGTTGCGTTCAGCAAGGTGCATCAATATTCGGCGGGCCAAGATAGCTGCGCTCTTCCCCGTTGGCGCGCTACTTGCGCATTCCTGCATACCAATCAGTCTGACATGCCTGATGTCGACGGCAAGCGTGTTGGTGCTTTCATCGACGACAAGATCGACCTGGGCTCCAGCAACGTCTCGTTGACGCCGGGTCTGCGCTTCGACTGGTACGACTACTCGCCAAAGAACACGGATGCCTATCGCGACAGTGCCAATTATAGCGGCCTGTCATCCGGTCAGTCCGACAGCCGCTTCTCGCCGAAGCTGCGCGCATCCTATCAGCCGCAGGACAATGTCGAGCTCTATGCGCAATGGGCGATGGCCTTCCGTGCGCCCAATGTCAGCGAGCTCTACGTGAATTACGGCGTGCCCGGCGGCTATGTCAGCTACGGCAATCCGGACCTGAAGCCGGAGACCAGCAACGGCATCGAAATCGGCACCAATCTCGGCGACGACGACTTCGGCGGCCATATCGGCGGCTTCTACAACAAGTACAAGAACTTCATCGACTCGGAAACATCAGCCGATCCGACGCGCACCTATCCTCTTGGCATTACCGAATACTTCAACCGCGCCAATGTCCGGATGTTCGGTGTCGAGGTCAATGCGCACAAGAAGTTCGACAATGGCATCCATATCAAGGGCTCTCTTGCCTATGTCAACGGCAAGGACTCCGACAGCGGCGAATGGATCGATTCCGTCGCTCCCGCCAAGGCCGCCTTCACTGTGGGATATGCGACCGAGGTCTGGGGTACGGACTTTACCTTCGTCACCGCAACCAGCGAACCGAAGAAGGATGGCGATAATTTCCGCACTCCCGGCTACGGCATCTTCGATCTGACGGGTTGGTGGGAGCCGGAGCAGGTGAAGGGGTTGTCGCTGCGCGCCGGTGTCTACAACATCTTCAACAAGACCTACTACGACTCGCTCAATGTGGCGTCCACGGGCCTCACACAGCCTTCGGCCTACTATTCCGAGCCCGGCAGAACCTTCAAGCTGACGCTGACGCAAAGGTTCTGAGCTTTCACATCGAGGCAGCAAACTCAGGCGATGCTTCGGCATCGCCTCTTTTTTTGCCTTTGAGCCGCGGCATCGCGAGGTTGTGTAATTGAAAATCGCAATGTTCGGTGTTATTGGAAGCGTGCAGTCTTTAACCTATCGAGAGAAAAGAGAGGAGGACCGTATGACCAAGATAGTCTGGCATATTCGCCAGTTCGGTCCGACTCAGGCCCTGCAGATGCGTTTGCAGGGCTGATCAGAGGCTGTAACTCACTCATTTCTTCTGGTCTGCCCTTTTGGGAGACGTGGCGCACCGCCTTCGTGCTCGTGTCGCCGCGTCATGACATGTTTTCGAGCATTGGCCGATATACGGCCGACGACGTGCGCGTGGAACGGCGGCAAGGAGCCGCTGACGATGCATTCGTGAATGCTTGATCAGGACCGGAAGAAACCATGACTCTGATCAATCTCCGCAATTTTGGCGTTACCCTAGGTGCGCCTTTGTTTTCCAACCTCAATCTTACCGTCGATGCCGGTGATCGCATCGGGATCGTCGCTGCGAACGGACGTGGAAAAACCACGCTGCTCAACTCTCTTGCGGGCAGGCTGGAGCCCACGACCGGCGACATCACCCGCTCGCGCGGTCTTCGGATTGGCTATGTCGAACAGAATGTGCCCGCGGATTTGGCTGAAGTTTCCTTCTACGATGCCATTCTGCAGGCCTTGCCGACGGAACAGGCCGCGAGCGAGAGCTGGCGGGTCGATGTCACCCTCGATTCGCTTGATGTGCCCGTGGTGATGCGGGAGAGGACGCTCTCCCAGCTCAGCGGCGGCTGGCAAAGGCTTGCCATGCTTGCGCGCGTCTGGGTGACCGAGCCGGACGTCTTGTTGCTGGATGAGCCGACCAACCATCTCGATCTCGCCAAGATCGCGCTGCTGGAGGACTGGCTGAACGCTCTGCCGCGCGATGTGGCCGTCCTGATCGCAAGCCACGACCGCGCCTTCCTCGATGCCGTCGGCAACCGGACGCTGTTCCTGCGTCAGGAGCAGTCGCAGATCTACGCGCTGCCATACAGCCGGGCGCGGGCGGCGCTGGAGGAGGCCGATGCCTCGGAAGAGCGGCGCTACCAGAAGGACATGAAGGCGGCACAGCAGCTGCGCAAGCAGGCGGCCAAGCTCTACAATATCGGCGTCAATTCCGGCAGTGATCTGCTGACCGCGAAGACGAAGCAGTTGAAGGCGCGAGCCGAGCGGTTGGAGGATGCAGCCCGGCCAGGCTATCAGGAGCGTTCAGCCGGTGCGATCAAGCTCGCCAATCGCGGCACTCAGGCAAAGATATTGGTGACGCTTGACGATGCCTCCGTCGAGACGCCGGATGGAACGCTTTTGTTCAAGACCGGCAAACGCTGGATCTGCCAGGGGGACCGCATCGTCCTGCTCGGGCCTAACGGTGCCGGCAAGACCCGGCTTGTCGAGATGATCCGCAAGGCCATTGCTGATCAGATTACGTTGGGGGCGGTCAAGGTGACACCGTCGCTGGTGCTCGGCTACAGCGATCAGTCTCTCTCCAATCTCGGCCAGAACGATACGCCGCTTGGCGTGATCACGCGGCTGTTCGAACTCGGCGAGCAACGGGCACGCACACTGCTTGCCGGCGCTGGCATGGGCATCGACATGCAGGGCCGCGCCATCGGCAGGCTTTCCGGCGGGCAAAAGGCGAGGCTGGCCATGCTGGTGCTGCGGCTGACCAATCCCAACTTCTACCTGCTCGACGAGCCGACCAACCATCTCGACATCGACGGCCAGGAGGCATTGGAGGGCGAGCTGAGGGCGAACGAGGCAAGCTGCCTGCTCGTTTCCCACGACCGCAGCTTCGTCCGCAACATCGGCAACCGCTTCTGGCTGATCGAGCGGAAGCGGTTGATCGAAGTGGAGGGACCGGAAGAGTTCTTCGAGGCGGCCCGCGCGCAAGAGTAGCGGAAGGATGGGCAGAGACGGAAAATCGTTTCTGCCCGTTCGCTGAGATTGCGGCTTGCGCATCACCGCATCTCACGCTAACAATTCACGCCATGAACATGTCCTTGAACAACATTGCAGTTTGGTGGTGGGCTCGCTGAGGCGGCCTCGACCAATCGTGTTCAAAGACCACGAGTGAGCCGCCCGAGATTTCGAGGCGGCTTTTTTGTTATAAAGGCCGCCTGTCATCCGGGCCCGATAACGGAGTGGGAATAATGGTAACGATCCTTCGGGATGATGGTGCGGAAACCTACGAGACGAAGGGCGGGATCACCGTTACCCGGCAACGTCGGCCGACCCCTTATGCGGATGCTGTTTCGTCCTATATCGACAAGCTCGACGAGCGCCGCGGCGCGGTCTTCTCGTCGAACTACGAATATCCCGGCCGCTACACGCGTTGGGATACCGCCATCGTCGACCCGCCGCTTGGCCTTTCCTGCTTTGGCCGCGACGTCTGGATCGAAGCCTATAACGAGCGCGGCGAAGCCATTCTCGGCTTCATCACCGAGAAGCTGAAGACCGTTTCCGAGCTGACGCTTGGTGCCTCGACACCGCGCCGGCTCGACCTGACTGTCAAGACGCCGGATCGGGTGTTTACCGAGGAAGAACGCTCGAAGATGCCGACCGTGTTTACCGTGCTGCGCGCGGTGACGGAGCTGTTCTATTCGCAGGCGGATGCCAGCATCGGCTTCTACGGCGCCTTCGGCTACGATCTTGCTTTCCAGTTCGATGCCATCAACCTGAAGCTCAAGCGCCCGGACGACCAGCGCGACATGGTGCTCTACCTGCCGGACGAGATCCTGGTGGTCGATAATTACTCCGCCAAGGCCTGGATCGACCGTTACGACTTCGCCAAGGGTGGCATTTCGACCGAGGGTAAGTCCGGCGAGATCGCCGCCGAGCCCTTCCGCAATACCGATGCCATCCCGCCGAAGAGCGATCACCGCCCCGGCGAATATGCCGAGCTGGTGGTCAAGGCGAAGGAGAGCTTCCGCAAGGGCGATCTCTTCGAAGTCGTGCCCGGCCAGAAGTTCATGGAGCGCTGCGAGAGCAAGCCTTCGGATATTTCCAAGCGGCTGAAGGCGATCAATCCGTCGCCCTATTCCTTCTTCATCAATCTCGGCAATCAGGAATATCTGGTGGGCGCATCGCCTGAGATGTTCGTGCGCGTCTCCGGCCGCCGCATCGAGACCTGCCCGATTTCAGGCACGATCAAGCGCGGCGACGATCCGATCGCCGACAGCGAGCAGATCCTGAAGCTGTTGAATTCCAAGAAGGACGAGTCCGAGCTGACCATGTGCTCCGACGTCGACCGCAATGACAAGAGCCGCGTCTGCGAGCCGGGCTCGGTCAAGGTCATCGGGCGCCGGCAGATAGAGATGTATTCGCGCCTCATCCACACGGTCGATCATATCGAGGGTCGCCTGCGCGACGACATGGACGCCTTCGACGGTTTCCTCAGCCACGCATGGGCCGTCACCGTTACCGGTGCACCGAAGCTCTGGGCCATGCGCTTCATCGAGAGCCATGAAAAGAGCCCGCGTGCATGGTATGGTGGCGCGATCGGCATGGTCGGCTTCAACGGCGACATGAATACCGGCCTGACGCTGCGCACCGTCCGCATCAAGGACGGCGTTGCCGAGGTGCGGGCCGGCGCGACGTTGCTCAACGACTCGGTCCCCGAGGAAGAAGAAGCCGAAACCGAATTGAAGGCCTCTGCCATGCTGTCTGCCATCCGTGATGCCAAGGCTGCGAATTCCGGCAAGCAGCAGCGCGACGTTGCCTCCGTCGGCAAGGGCGTGAAAATCCTGCTTATCGACCACGAGGACAGCTTCGTCCATACGCTGGCGAACTACTTCCGCCAGACCGGCGCGACGGTTTCCACCGTGCGCACGCCGGTGCCGGAGGAGGTTTTCGACCGGCTGGATCCCGATCTGGTCGTGCTGTCGCCGGGACCCGGCAATCCGAAGGATTTCGACTGCAAGGCGACGATCAAGAAGGCGAGGGCGCGCAACCTGCCGATCTTCGGCGTCTGCCTGGGGCTGCAGGCACTGGCCGAAGCCTATGGCGGCGAGTTGCGCCACCTCGCACTGCCGATGCACGGTAAGCCTTCGCGCATCCGCGTGCTCGAACCGGGCCTTGTCTTCTCCGGCCTCGGCCGCGAAGTCACAGTCGGTCGCTACCATTCGATCTTTGCCGATCCTTCGACGCTGCCGCGTGATTTCATGATCACGGCCGAAAGCGAGGATGGCACGATCATGGGTATCGAGCACGTGAAGGAACCGATCGCGGCCGTGCAGTTCCATCCGGAATCGATCATGACGCTCGGCGGCGATGCAGGCATGCGGATGATCGAGAATGTGGTGGCGCATTTGGCGCGCCGTGCAAAGACGAAGGCGGCCTGACGCAAAGCCCGGCGGCTGCGGATTTAAACATCCCCATGCACTCGGAAAAAGTGCATGGGGATGTTTTTTACCTTGAAAGAGCCAACAAGCACTTGAAGACATCTCATGTCGGGTAGGGGCTTCCGGTTGTCGATTGCGAAAATATTCAAACGCGTTCTACTCGCCGTGCTGGCGCTTGTTGCGATTGCCGCTTTCGGAATCGCCGTGCCGCGGCCGCTCTGGCATGCCGAGCCTGCGCTGGCCAAACATTCCCATCGCATCCTCGTGCTCAGCAATCCCATTCATACGGACATCGCCATCCCCGTCGACGACGATCTCATGGCCCGCTTCGGTTTTCTGCGAGCGGCGGGGCTTGATCTCGACAATCCGAACCTGCGCTACCTCGTTTTCGGCTGGGGCGGCCGGAGCTTCTATACTGAGACGCCGACCTGGGCGGACCTGAAGGTGGAACCGGTGCTGAAGAGTTTCACCTTGGATCAGTCCGTCATCCATGCCGAGTTGGCGGGCGCCATCCCAGAAAATGCGCCTGCGGTGACCGTGCTCAGCATCGATGACGGCGGCCTTGAGCGGTTGAAGCAATTCGTCCTCGACAGCCTTGCGCAGGCTGATAGCGGACCGGTGTCCCTGCCGGGCAGCAATTACGGCGAGAACGATGCGTTCTTCGAGGCGAGGGGATATTTCAATGCACTGATGGGATGCAATACTTGGACGGCCGCCGGATTGCGGCAGGCGGGATTGACCTCGGGTCTATGGACTGCGCTGCCGTGGATGCTGCGGCTGTCGCTCAGCCTGCATAATGCGCGCGATCGTTTTGCTGCAAGCCTTTCATCGACCGAATAGCTGTAGGAGCCGGTTTGACTTGCCAATGGTTGTAAATTAGTCTTTTCACGTTCCCGTGGGGCACATCGGCATTGGAGCCGAAAGGGCTAAGCCCGCCCGCTGACAACCCTCAGCAGGAATGTGCCCATGCCGACCCTTGATACCTATCGCAAACAAGCCAAGCTATTGCTGCGCTGGCACCGTGACGGCGATTATTCCATCGGAGAAAGAGTCAGAACGCTGGAGCGCTTCAAATCGCTGACCGACCGCGAGGTCTTGGCGATGAAGTTACCGCTGACACTGGCGCAGGAAATCGTCGCCATCGAAGCGGGCCACAAGAGCTGGGCCGAGCTGAAAGCCGTGGCAGTGGATGCGCCCAAGGTGCCGACCGCTTCGCCGGAGCCGCCTGTCATGATGAATGTGGTTCCGATCCTCTTCGTGCGGGACGTGACCGCGAGCGCGGCCTTCTTTGGGGATAGGCTGGGCTTTCTGGTGGATTTCCTACACGGCGCACCGCCTTTCTATGGCGCGGTTTCGCGTGACGGTATCTGCCTGCATTTGCGGCTCGTCCATCAGCCATTTTTTGCGGCCGCCGCCGCGCGCGAGAAGTCGCTGATCCTGGCTTCAATCGAGGTCTCTAATGTCCAGGGACTGTTCGAGGAATTCAAGGCCAAGGGCGTGGAGTTTGCGCAGCCGCTTGCGAAGCAGGCGTGGGGCAGCACCGATTTTCACGTGCGCGATCCGGACGGGAATGTGATCTCGTTTGTGGCATTCAAATCGTGATATTCGGACTATCGGTGATGGTGACGGAGCTTAGGGCTCTTCGCCATCCTGCCAGCATTCCTCGAAGATCAGCCTGTCGAGCGGCAGCCGGTCGCGCCAGCCCTTCACGGAAAGTTCCGGCATGTCGTAGAGTTCGTCGACATAGCCGACGCACAGCCATGCGACGATCTTGACGTGCTCGGGTATGCCCAGGATCGTCTTGATGGCCTCTTCGTGGAAAATGCTGACCCAGCCGACGCCGACACCTTCGGCGCGCGCGGCGAGCCAGAGATTCTGGACGGCGCAGACGGTCGAATAGACATCAGTCGCCGGATTATGCGTGCGGCCAAGCACCACAGGGCCGCCACGCGTGGTATCGCAGGTGATGCAGATGCTGAGCGGCGCCTTGCGGATGCCCTCCAGCTTCAGCCGCTGATATTGCGCGCGCCGATCGCCCTCGAACATTGCGCAGGCTTCCTCGTTTGCCTGATGGAACGCCTGCCAGACGCGTTCGCGCGTTTCCGGCTGACGGATCAGAATGAAGTTCCACGGCTGCATGAAGCCGACCGAGGGGGCGGAATGGGCCGCCTGCAGCAATCGCCTGACGAGGTCCTCCGGCAGCGGGTCGGACCTAAACTGGTCGCGCACGTCGCGTCGGGTCTCGATGGCGCGATAGACTGCGTTGCGCTCTCCCTCGGAGAACGCGCCGGCCGCGATCAGATGATCCGATACGCCTGCCGGAGCATCGGCGATGGAGGGCGCAAGATTGGCGTCGGTGGGGTCGTCAAGAGCAGACATGTTCAACCATGGTTTCGTGAGGGAGCGGCGGTTCGTCGGTCGATGCCGTCCACCTTCGCATATCGGGCTGAAGCACAGCTTAGTGCGCGATCGCAAGCGAAACTACCAGCACGATTCTTCACAGGCGAGCATATAATCGGCTTCCAATTGCCGCGAAGCGTCGTTTCAAGTGGATTTCTCCTCATGCTCCGCCCTTCGTTTGAACCGCCCGCTCGGGAGGAATTGTGCTGAGAAATGTGCCGCCTCCTTTGACAAATGAGGCGTCCTGCATCATATAACCCGTCAATGAACCGCCTGCGCGAAACTCGCGCGGGCGGTTTTGCATTTCAACGGCGCGTTTTTTGCAATTCATTCGCATATGCATGGCGCGCGGACATCGGAGAAGGGTATGAGCGGGCAAGGAAACGACACGATCAGGCGGCTCGCCCTGTGGGGCATTCCGCTGTCGCTTGGCGTCATGGGGTTGAAGATGCTGGCCTGGTGGCTGACGGGCTCCGTGGCGCTTTTGTCCGACGGCCTGGAGTCCCTCGTCAACGTCGTCGCCGCCTTGATTGCCTTCTTTGTCATCCGTTACGCGCAGAAGCCGGCCGTCCACGATCATCCCTTCGGCCATCACAAGGCGGAATATCTTTCCGCCGTCACCGAGGGGGCGATGATCATCGTTGCGGCGCTGATGATCGTGCAGGAAGCGGTGGGGCATTTGGGCAATCCGCAGCCGATGCAGGCTCCGGCGCTCGGACTTGCGATCAACGTCGTCGCCGGCGTCATCAACAGTGTCTGGGCCTTGACGCTGATCCGCGCGGGCAAAGCGCATCGCTCGCCGGCGTTATTGGCGGACGGGCAGCACATCATGTCCGACGTCTATACCTCGATCGGCGTGCTGATCGGCCTGCTGCTGGCGCTTGGCACCGGTCAGCCGATCTTCGACCCCGTGCTTGCCATTCTTGTCGCCATCAACATTCTCTATCAGGGCTGGATGGTCATCTCCAGTTCCATCGACGGGCTGATGGACAAGGCCGTGTTGCCGGAGGAGGAGAGCGCGATCAAGGATGCGATCGCCAAGAATGCCGAGGGGTCGCTTGGCGTGCACGATCTGAAGACGCGCCGGGCGGGATCCGTAACCTTTGTCGATTTCCATATGGTAGTACCCGCCGCCATGCCGGTGCGTGACGCGCATCGCATCTGCGACCGCCTTGAAGACGCCATACGGGTGATCCATGCGGGCGCCGAAATAACCATTCATGTGGAGCCCGAGGGCGAGAAAGCCCACGGCATCCGCGTCAAAGTGATCAAGGAGGCCTGATATGCCCAATACCGATGTTTCCGGCCTGTCGATGCTCGGCAGCCAGACAGAAACGGCAGCGAACCCTGAAGCGGCCGTTCTCGAAAAAGTGCCGTCCGGCCATGCCGGCACGGATTATGTCGTCCGCTTCACGGCGCCCGAATTCACCTCGCTTTGCCCGATGACGGGTCAGCCGGATTTCGCCCATATCGTCATCGATTACGTGCCGAACGAGTGGCTGGTGGAATCGAAGTCGTTGAAGCTCTTCCTCCATTCCTTCCGCAACCACGGCGCATTCCACGAGGATTGCTCGATCTACATCGCCAAGCGTCTGGTGGAACTGCTGGACCCCAAGTGGTTGCGCATCGGCGCCTACTGGTATCCGCGCGGCGGCATCCCGATCGACGTCTTCTGGCAGACCGGCAAGCCGCCGGAAGGCGTATGGCTGCCGGATCAGGGCGTGCAGCCCTATCGTGGTCGAGGCTGAACAAAAAGCCGCCGTCTGATGGCGGCTTTTTCTTTAAGCTCACGGTAGCCTGGTGTCAGGCAAACGAGCTGTCGTCGCCGCCATTGTCGAACGAATCGTCATTGGCGTCGTCCTGGGCGTCCTGCGCGGCGTCCTGGGCGTAATCGGCGGCACTCTGATCATTCTGATCGCTATTATCGTCATTGCCGAAATAGTTGTTGTTGATGATCGTTTCCTGCACTGGCTGTTCGGCTGCATTGGCCGCCGTGCCTCCGAAGAGGCCGCTGCCGGAATTTCCACCGAAGAGACCGCCGCCAGTGCCGCCCAGATGCGGGCTGAACAGGCTGGAGAGCGATTCCGCCAGCATCACGCCGCCGGCAACGCCGGCTGCCGTGCCGAGAGCGCCGCGCAGGAAACTGCCGCCGGCCGAGGGGGCTGCTGCCTGCTGGCTCCACGGGCCGGATGGCTGCGGCTGCTGGCCGCCCCATGGGCCTGGCTGCGGTTGGGCGTTGCGGGCATAATCATCATAGAGACGACCCTGCTGTTGCGGATATCCGGCCTGAGGCGCCGGCGCGCGCGGCGGCTGGCCACCGCCGAAGAGGGAACCGAGCCCGCCGAGGAAACCGCCGCTCTGACCCTGCGGATGGCTCTCGGCCCCCTGCTGCTCGAGCTCGTGCACGCGCGCTTCGAGCTGCTGGATGCGATCGGCGGCAGCCTTCATGCCCTGTTCCTGCATGATAACGGCCTGCGCCAGGAAATACGGCGCGTAGGGCTGGTCGCGAACCGACTGGTTGATGAAGGTCTCCGCATCGGCGTCGCGTTGAGCGCTGGATGCGGCGCGCACGCGGTCGAAGAGAGAGGTGAGCAGTTGACGTTCTTCAGGCGACATGATGGCCTCCTTGGCTATCTGTTGCTGCAAATTTGGGACGCGATCCTCATCGCGCTGACCTGACGTAGGATCCAATGTCGGCTTTTCAAAGCCTTTCAAGTTACATTTCGGTAATCCGCAGCCATAACACCATGTTCCCTGGTGCTATTCCCGCCTTGTCTTTTTCCGGCATTGTTTTACGGATTGAGTCGCACTATGTGCGGTGAACGACGCATCTGCTGGAGAGTTGAATGAACGACGAAGACGAACAGGAAGACAAGAAGACGGAGCTGCCCTTGGGCAAGGACGCGGAGGCGAATCTTTTCAAGTCGCGTTCGATCTTCATTTATGGCGGCATCACGCAGGAACTGGCGCAGAAGACCTGCGCGCAGCTCGTAGCGCTCGCCGCCGCCAGCGACGAAGACATCCGCATCTATGTGAATTCGCCCGGCGGCCACGTCGAATCAGGCGATTCCATTCACGACATGATCAAGTTCATCAAGCCGAAGGTCTGGATGATCGGCACGGGTTGGGTCGCTTCCGCCGGTGCGCTGATCTATGTCTCGGTTCCCAAGGAGCGCCGTGTTTGCCTGCCGAACACCCGCTTCCTGCTGCACCAACCGTCCGGCGGCACGCGCGGCATGGCCTCCGACATCGAGATCCAGGCGCGCGAGATCATCAAGATGAACGAGCGCCTGAACAGGATCTTCTCGGAAGCCACCGGTCAGCCGGTCGAAAAGATCGCCAAGGATACGGACCGCGACTACTGGCTGTCCGCCGAGGAAGCCAAGACCTATGGTCTGGTCTCGCGCATCGTGACGTCGCAGGCGGAAATCTGATCTAGCAGATTCTGCTTATCGAGAGCCCTCGTTTGCCGGCAGGCAGGCGAGGGCTTTTTGTGCGGTGAAAGCTGTTTACCACGGCTGCCTTGCCCAACGCAGACACCGATCCACCCCGTTCGAAACGTTCCGTATTGCCGCTCGAGGTAGGGAACGACTAACGCACCAGAAGAGCGAATGACGGGTTGAGCTGACGTCCAGCAACGGCTATCTGGTGCCAACCTCAAGACGATCCTCCGCAAACAACAAGGCACATCCCGGCATGATCCCAGATTTCCTCGTCACCCATTCCGGTGGCTTCCATGCCGACGAGCTGCTGTCCAGCGTCATTCTGAGCCGGCTCTTCCCGCAGGCTCGCCTCATCCGCAGCAGGGCGCAGGAATGGATCGCACCCGGCGCCGACCGCATCATCTACGATGTGGGCGGAAAATATGATGCCGCGGAGCGGATCTACGATCACCATCAGCGCGGTGCGCCGCTGCGGGACGATGGCCAACCCTACAGTTCGTTCGGATTGATCTGGAAGCACTATGGCCGTGATTATCTCGCCGCCTTCGGTCTTCCTGAAGCAAATATCGATGCCGTACATGCCTCGTTCGATGCCAGCTTTGTGCTGCCGGTCGATCTGGTGGACAATGGCGCGCTCAGCCCCTCCGTTGCCGGGCCGCTGGCCGGGCTCACGCTGCCGGCGCTGCTGGAAACCTTAAAACCGGTGTTCGACGAGACCGATCCCGAAGCCGACGATCGCGGCTTCCACACCGCGCTGGCCATCGCACGTAGTTTCGTTGAGGCAAGGATAGGTCAAAGTGCTGCAAAATTGCGGGCCGAGGCACTTGTGCACCAGGCAATCGTGGATACCGGCGAGGGGCGAGTTCTAGAACTCCCGATGGGAATGCCGTTCCGTCCGGCCATCGTGAAGGCGGGCGCGGATCATTTGCTGTTTGTCGTTCACCCGCGCGAAAAGGACTGGTGCCTGACCGGTATCCGCCGCGCCCAGGAAGGGTTTGAGCTGCGGGCCGATCTGCCTGCGGCTTGGGCTGGCCTGACAAATGGTGATCTGGAGGCGGCTTGCGGCGTAGAGGGCGCGAGCTTTTGCCACAATGGCCGTTTCATCGCCGCCGCCGCGACCCGCGAGGCCGCCCTCGCCATGGCCGCGCTGGCAGTAAGGGAAGCGCTTTCCACCGGGCAGGCATCGGCAGCCGAAGCCAGCCTTGTTCCAAGCTGAACTATTCTTGTCGTCCGTGACGACCGGAAACGTCGCAGTCCGTGGGGCGATATCGACCACCGATGGGTCAAGATTGGCGGTTCGTCCATTGTCGGTGTATTTATGGTTCTAACAGCGCAGCGGCAATCGTCCCGATGTGCTGCAAGAACGCGCCGCGCCCGAAGGGAGTTCGAGATTGGCTGTTGCCTTCACCAAGGAAGAGAGTTTCGAAACCGCTTCGGAAACCCTGATTCCTGATCGCCCAATTTCGGCGCATCCGAATCTTGTGACGGAAGCGGGGTTGAAGGCTCTGGAGTTGCAGCTCCAGCAAGCGCGCGAGGCTTACGATGCTTCGAGCACAATCGAAGACGTGAACGAACGTCGCCGGCAGGCAGCAAGCCCCTTGCGAGATCTGCGTTACTTTGCGGCAAGAGTTCGCACGGCTCAGCTTGTCCCTGACCCGACTTCGATTGACACCGTCGCCTTCGGGAGCACGGTGACCTTCAGCCGTGACGATGGGCGCGTGCAGACCTATCGCATCGTCGGAGAGGATGAAGCGGACCCCAAGGCCGGTTCGATTTCCTTCGTATCCCCGGTGGCAAGGCTTCTGATCGGCAAGGCTGTCGGAGATGTCGTCAGCGTGGGTGATCAAGAGCTTGAGATCACTGCCATCTCGTAGAGCGCCCAACTGGCCGCCATGCGAAAGCAACGGCTCTACAAGACATTCTCGAACAGTTTATAACTCTCTGAAGTCGCCGGTCAGCCGGAGAGCGCACCATTAAGGCTTATGAACTGAGGATTTGCCGGCATGCACTGTTGGTGAAGTGGTTTCACAACCGGCATGTCCTTGACCAGAAGAGGGTGCTGGCGGCGGGATCGGCCGCCGCCAGCGTTCGCCGCTTGGGAGGGTGCAACGTTTCCGAGGGCGGCGAATTCGAAAAATTCGGATGACGAGCGTCGTCCGGCCTGCAATGCTTTCTACGTCGTGATCTCGATCGGAGTGCCGTCCGGCATGGTAATAACCGCCTCGTAGAAACCGTCGCCCGTTGTCCGGGGCCCGGATTTCAGGCAGCCATCCGTCTTGCATCGCTCGGCCAGCGCATCGACCGCCGCCCGGTCGCCCAGCGATATTGCGATATGGCCCCAACCGACGCGTTCGTCATGCGTATCGGCTGGAAGCCATGGGCCGGTCATCAGTTCGACCTGGTCGAGCCCCGCAGACAGATGCACGAAGCGGGAGATGAAGCCGGGGCGGCGCTGGCTGTGATAGGGCTCGCCGACGGTCGCTCCGAAGTACTTCATCCAGAACGCCGCTGCGGCGTCGATATCATGTGTCCACAGAGCGGTATGAGCGATGCGCATTTGCGTCCTCCTGGCCCTGGGGGCGGGTAACGATGCCGGCGCATAGAGGTGCGGCGCACAGCAATATGGCGAGCATCCAGAATGAGCCGGGCAAGCCGACATGGTTCGCGACGAAGCCCACACTGGCAGGCCCGATCAACACGCCCGCATATCCGCACATGGTGATTGCGGCGACAGCCAGCCCCGCCGGCATGACCGTCTGCGTCCCTCCCTTGCGGAAGAGCACCGGCACGATGTTGGAGGCGCCAAGCCCGATCAGCAGAAAGCCGCTCATGGCAAGGATCGCGATCGGGCTCAGCAGCAGAACGACGAAACCGGCCACCGCGACGAGGCCGCCCCATAGCATGATCGCCCTGTCGCCGAGCTTCGCCGTGATGGTATCGCCGGCCAGGCGCCCTGCTGTCATGGCAATCGCAAACAGCATGTAGCCGAGGCCGCCATGGCTGGCCTCGACCCTGCCTTGCGTGGTGAGCAGCAGGGCGCTCCAATCGAGAATGGCGCCTTCGACGAGGAAGGTAATGGCGGCGAGGACGGCAAGCAGCAAAACAAAGCTGCGGGGAATGGCGAAGAGCGGCGCATCCTCCGACGGAACGGTCCTGAGCAGCCGGGGCCATGCGACGACCATGGCGAGTACCATCAGGGCAGAAGATAGCAATGTTGCGACCAGAGGGCCGGCGTGAACGGATAGCAACAACGTCACCAGCAACGAGCCGATAAAGCCACCAATGCTGAAAAGAGCATGAAAGCCCGACATCAGAGGCCGGCCGGCGCCTTTTTCCACCTCGACAGCGTGAATGTTCATCGCGACGTCGAGTGATCCGAGCGATGCGCCAAACACGGCGAGGGTGATGCCCAGCGTGAATGGCGTGCTGGCTATGGTGAGGATCGGCAAGGTGAGCGCGAGCCCCAATCCGCCCGCAATAATGATGGGTTTGCTGCCGTAGCGTGCGCTCAACATGCCGGTGGCAAGCATCGCGGCGACCGAGCCGAGGCCTAGGCAAAGCAGCAATATGCCCAGCACACCGTCATCGACCCCGAGCCGGGCCTTGGCGAAGGGGACGAGGGGAGCCCAACAAGCGAGACCAAATCCCGCGATCAAAAAAGCCAGTCGTGTTGCCAGCCGAGTTTCCGGCCGATCAGCGGATTGCATGATGATTCCCCGTCTTTCGAGATCAGGACGATGAAGTGATGTCGTTCGGCTTCACGAGAGCGAAACCAGCTTCGACCGCGGCTTCCACGTCGCCAGCTGGCAGGTCGTCTTCGACAATCAGCCAATCGATATCGGCGGCACCGCCGATGCGATGCGCCGCACGCTCGTGAAACTTTTCTGACGTTGCTATGGCGATGCGCGACGCGCTGCGTTTGATGAGCGTCCGTTTGAAAATGGCGTCCGCGTGTTCATGCACGCTGATGCCGTTTCTCGCCGAAACCGCGCAGGCACCCACGAAGCAGCGATCGATATTCATGTTCTCGATGGCTGCAACCGCCGTCGCGTCGACGCTGCCTCCGACGATGGCATTGACCGCGCCGCCGATGAGGATGAGCTCGAAGTCGCCACGGTTCATGATGGCGGACGCTATGTCGATGGAGTTTGTGGCAATCGTCAGTTCGCTGTTCTTCGGCAACAAGTCAACGATCGCAAGATTCGTGCTGCCGCTGTCGAGAAATACAAACTCGCCCGGTTCGATCATGCTGGCGGCTGCTCGCGCCAGCGCCCTTTTTCGATCGGATGCCTGCCCGATCCGCGCAGAGATGGGCTGCGAGGGCGTCAGGAGAGGAAGCGCACCGCCATAGACGCGCCGGCATTTGCCCTCGGCGGCAAGCGCCCTCAGATCCCGGCGCACGGCATCCTCGGAAACGTTGAACTCGGCCGCAAGCGATGCGGCGACGATCTGCCGTCCGTCCGCAAGCCGTGCTTCTATGACGTCGCGGCGGGACAATGGAAGTGAATTGCTCATGAATTTGCATTAACGTGCAGAAACGAGAGAGTCAATCTGCATGTTTGTGCATGTTTAGTGATCTGCGATGATCATGTGTCGAGGGCCGGCAAGTTGCATTGTCCGCTTCGGCACCGTTCGCCGATGGCCGGTCTTGCTGTCATCGTTGCCACTTTGCCCGGGAACTGCACTTGCACGCCCGCTGCTTGTGATGCTCCATGTGAGTTCAATCGTCTTTTCCGCCCTGAGTCTTCGCCGCCATGCTCAAAGATTTCTCCATCCAAAGCCTGTTCATGGGGTGCCTCACGGCCTTTGTCGGCTTTGCCAGTTCCTTTGCCGTTGTTTTCCACGGTCTGCAGGTCGTCGGCGCGACGGATGCGCAGGCGGCGTCCGGCCTGATGGCTCTTTCGGTTGCAATGGGTCTTTGCGCCATCGTGCTGAGCGCAGTGACCAGATTGCCCATCAGCATTGCCTGGTCGACGCCCGGCGCGGCGCTGCTTGCGAGCGCCGGTGCGATCGAGGGCGGCTTTCCAGCGGCGGTCGGGGCTTTCTTCATCTGCGGTGTCCTGATCGTCATTGCCGGGCTGTTCCGGCCGTTCGGCCGTGCGGTGGCTTCCATCCCCGCGCCGCTGGCCAACGCTATGCTTTCGGGCGTGCTGCTTGGCCTGTGTTTTGCGCCGGTGAAGGCGATTGCCTTCAATCCCGCATTTGGCCTGCCGATTATCCTTGCCTGGATCATTGTCGGCTCCTTCAAGCGGTTGTGGGCAGTGCCGGCGGCACTTGCCGCCTTCGCCCTGGTGCTGGCCTTCGGCGTGAAAATACCGGATGGCGCATTCGCTTCGCTCGAGCATTCGCTGTTGCCGACTGTGGAACTGGTGAAACCGGTCTTCACCATCGCCGGCCTCGTCTCCATCGCGCTGCCGCTATTCATCGTGACCATGGCGTCGCAGAATATCCCCGGCATCGCGGTGCTGAAGGTCCATCACTACGATCCCAAGCCGGGCCCGCTATTTGCGATCACCGGTGTGTTTTCGCTGTTGGCCGTGCCCTTCGGCGGCCATGCGGTCAATCTTGCGGCGATCACGGCCGCCATGTGCGCCGGCCAGGATGCGCATGCGGATCCCAAGCGGCGTTACTGGGCTGCGATCGTTGCCGGGATCGGCTATATTATCCTGGGATTGCTCGCCAGTGCCGTCACCGCTTTCGTGGCGCTGGCACCGCAGATCCTGATTGAGGCGGTCGCCGGCTTGGCGCTGGTCGGCGCGCTGTCGAACTCAGCTCTCAATGCTTTCCAGCGGGCGGAATCGCGCGAGGCTGCCGCGATTACATTTCTGGTGACGGCATCGGGTGTTTCCTTCGGCGGAATTTCCGGCGCCTTCTGGGGCCTGCTTGCCGGCGGATTGATGATGGCGCTGTCGCGCGGCGTGCAGCTGCTGAAGAAGTGAGCAGGGGGTTGCTTCTTTGTTGTCGCGCGGCTATAAGCGCGACCATGAAGTTGACTGGCGCAAAGATTTCCGAACAGATTGCACGTGGGCGCTTCGCCCTGCGTGACAATACGCGCGCCCTGACATCGCTTCTCCTCCTCGGCCTTACGCGCGGTTGCCGGGTCCTTTGAGGAGCGCCCGGCGGCCGAAAAGCCCGCTGGCCATCGCTCCTCGCGACTTACCCTAAAATCGACAGTACACCCGCGAGGGGTCCGCATTTGTCATCGCCAAGCCGCATCCGATCGGCTAAGACGCGGGATAAATGACGGGAAAGGAAGAGACGAAACCATGGACGCAAACAGCCATTCCCCCAAAGGCATGCCCGAAGCAACGGTGAAATACCGCGCCTATCCCCAGATCAACATTCCCGACCGGACATGGCCGTCCAAGGTCATCACCAAGGCGCCGATCTGGTGTTCCGTCGACCTGCGCGACGGCAATCAGGCGCTGGTCGATCCGATGGGCCACGACCGCAAGGCGCGCATGTTCCAGCTGCTGCTGGACATGGGCTTCAAGGAAATCGAGATCGGTTTCCCCTCGGCCTCGCAGACCGACTTCGATTTTGCTCGCTGGTGCATCGAGCAGGGCAACGTACCTGACGACGTATCGCTGCAGGTACTGGTGCAGTGCCGCCCGGAATTGATCACCCGCACTTTTGAGGCTCTCGAAGGCGCCAACAAGCCGATCGTCCATTTCTACAATTCCACCAGCGAATTGCAGCGCCGCGTGGTGTTTGCCAAGGACGTGCAGGGCATCAAGCAGATCGCCGTCGATGCGGCGAAGATGATCAGCGACATGGCGGCCAAGGCCGGCGGCGGCTATCGCTTCGAATATTCGCCGGAAAGCTTCACCGGCACCGAGCTGGACGTGGCGCTGGAGATCTGCAACGCGGTGATCGGCGTGATGAAGCCGACGCCGGATAACAAGCTGATCATCAACCTGCCGTCGACTGTGGAAATGGCGACGCCGAACATCTATGCCGACCAGATCGAATGGATGTGCCGCAATCTCGACAATCGCGAAAACCTGATCATCTCTCTGCACCCGCACAATGACCGCGGCACGGGCATCGCCGCCGCCGAGCTGGCCTTGATGGCCGGCGCCGACCGCGTCGAAGGCACTCTGTTCGGCAATGGCGAGCGCACCGGCAACGTCGATGTCGTCACCATGGCGTTGAACATGTTCACGCAGGGCGTCGATCCAGAGCTGGATTGCTCCAACATCGAGCGCATGAAGGAAGTCTTCGAATATTCCAACCAGATGGCGATCGGCGAGCGTCACCCTTACGTCGGCGAATTGGTCTACACCGCCTTTTCCGGCTCGCACCAGGATGCGATCAACAAGGGCATGAAAGCTGCCAAGGTCGCCAACCATCCGGTCTGGGAAGTGCCCTATCTGCCGATCGACCCGCAGGATGTCGGCCGTACCTATGAGGCGATCATCCGCATCAACTCGCAATCCGGCAAGGGCGGCATCGCCTATATCATGCAGCAGGACTACGGTTTGAACCTGCCGCGCAATCTGCAGGTGGAATATCGCGAAGAGATCCAGCGCATCACCGATGAGGAAGGCAAGGAATTGCCATCCAAGCGCATCTACGAGCATTTCATCGAGCGTTACGTAACGCAGCCGGGTGCCCGCCTTCGCTTCGTCGATCATCACACCTTCGCCGATCCCGAGCGTAAGGGTCAGCGCATCGTCGCCGCCGAGATTACCGACAATGGCGAGGTGAAGCGTATCGAAGGGCATGGCAACGGCCCGATCGACGGCTTCATCAACGCGCTCTCGATCTATCTCGGCGTTCCGATGTCCGTCGAAGATTATTCAGAGCATTCGCTGCAGCATGGCTCCAACGCCTCGGCGATCTCCTATGTCGAGATTTCCTATCCGGGCGGTAAGCTCTTCGGTGCCGGCATAAACACCAACATCGTCGCTGCCTCCCTGGAAGCGATCGTCTCGGCGGCAAACCGCGTGCTCGATATCAAGACGGCGAAAGGCTGAGGCCATCAGCCCCTTCTGTTAAAATCCCCTCGGTCACGCCGAGGGGATTTGTTGTTGCGTATCAGCTCGCTGCCGGATCGTCGGCTTCGATGAAGCCGCCGGATTGGTGTGCCCAGAGCGCGGCATAGATGCCGTTGCGGGCGAGCAACTGTGCGTGGGTGCCATCCTCGACGATACGGCCGCCGTCGAGGACGACAATGCGGTCCATCCGCGCGATGGTCGACAGTCGGTGGGCGATGGCGATGACCGTCTTGCCCTCCATGATGCCGTAGAGCGTGTCCTGGATGGCGGCTTCTACTTCCGAATCCAGCGCCGACGTCGCCTCGTCCAGGATCAGGATCGGCGCATCCTTCAGAATGGCGCGGGCGATCGCTATGCGCTGCCTTTGGCCGCCTGAAAGCTGGACGCCGCGCTCGCCGGCATGGGCGTCATAGCGGGTCCGCCCTTCATGGTCCCGCAGGCTGGCGATGAAACCGTCGGCGGCGGCATTTTCGGCGGCCATGACAATCGCGGCCTCTGAAACGCCGGCATTGCCGTGGGCGATGTTGTCGCGAATGGAGCGGTGGAGAAGAGTGGCCTCCTGGCTTACCATGGCGATCTGCCGGCGCAGGCTTTCCTGCGTCACGCGGCGGATATCCTGGCCGTCTATTTCGATGGAGCCGGACTCCGGGTCGAAGAAACGCAGCAGCAGGTTGACGAGGGTGGATTTGCCCGTGCCCGAGCGGCCGACAAGGCCGATCTTCTGGCCCGCCGCAACCCGCAGGGAAACGCCGTCCAGACCGCCATCACCTTTGCCGTAATGGTGGGTGACTTGCTTGAAGGCGATCTCGCCGCGATCGATAGCAAGCGGGTGTGCCCCGGGCGCATCCTCGATCGAGAGAGGCTGCGCCACGGTCAGCAGCGATTGCCGCATCGCGCCAAAATGGGCAAACAGAGAGGAAACGGCATCCAGCATCCATTCCGCCATGCCGGTGATGCGGAAGCTCAGGGCAAGCGAGGCCGCGATCAGGCCGAGCGCCGCGCCGCCCGACTGCCATAGGATCACGGCATAGCCGACCAATGCGACGATCAGGAAACTGCCGAGGAACAGCATGCTCGAATTGACCGTGACCTCGAGTTTCTGCACGCGAACGAAGGTTTCTCGCGCGGTGGCAAAGCGCTGCAGGGCTTCACGATCCTCCGTTTGCGCGTCGGCAAAGAGCTTTATGAGGTCGATATTGGCGTAGGTGTCGACCGTCATGCCCGCAAGAGCGGCATTGGCTCCCTGGAAGTTCTCCGATGCGTGGCGCAACCGTGGGATGACGAAGGCCATCATGCCAAGATAGCAGCAGAGCCATACGATCAGCGGCCAGATCAGGCGCGGATCGATCGAGGCCATCAGCCAGAACGAGCCGGCGACATAGATCGAGACGAAGGACAGGGTATGCAGCACGGCATAGGCAGCACCGGTCGCCGACGTACCGATGTCGCGCACCTGGCTGGCGATGCGCCCGGAGAAATCCTGGCGGAACCAGCCGACTGATTGCCTGAGCACATGACGATGCGCGCGCCAGCGGAACAGCGTCTCGGCATTCGGCCTGAATGCGATGTCGTCAAGGCTCTCTCTGAGATAGCCCGCAAGCGGCCGGCCGATCAACACCAGCGCGGCGGCGGCCAGCAGCCCGGTGCCTTGCGATGCCCAGAGTTCATCCCGCCTGGCTGCTGCCAGATTATCCACAAGCTGGCTGGTATAGCCGATGAGCCAGATTTCGATGGCAGCGCCTATGACGGTCAAGGCCAGACTCATGGCCATGACAGTTCGGAAAGGGCGAAGGTTGGTGATGAGATACCGCCACGTCTGCGACGATGGCTTCAGCTCGCCATAATCCTGGAACGGATCGACGAACTCTTCAAAGCGACGAAACATGAGTGCCCTCCGAGGGCGGGAAATAGCAATCTGATGGGCGGACCGAACAAGCAGTCCTTCACGGCACTGCTTTTCAGCGGTGGTTTCCTGTGCCGTGGGTTTTCATCAAAGTGCTCTCCTCATGGTCGCTGCTGCCTCTATAGCGTGTATCGGCGCCAATGTCAGCAGAAATTGCGCTGCAGCCAAGCAATGCGCCGGCAGCACAGAACGGACCATGATTTCAGAGGTGTCAAAGCCGATGCCGAGTAACGACACGCGCTTGTGGCGCGCTCAGGATTTTTGCTGGGCAAGGACGTCGCGCTGTTTCGTCAACCGCTCGAGCTCTTCTTCCTGTTCGGCGATGCGATCCGACGTCCGTTCTTCGTCCGCCGCGCCGGAAAAGGCGGTGGCTTGCTCGATCAGCTCGCGCAGATTTTCCCTTATTGCCGCAATTCGACTGTCGATTTCCGGGATGGTCAGCAGAATGTCGGACATGGTGAAACTCCAGCGAGAATATAATCCAATGCGATTGACCGCCACCCATTATCCATCGGCTGGCTGGCAGCCGCAAGCTGCAAAGCGAGAGAATGCTTTTTAGATTTCCGAGGATACCCTATTGGCAATCTGGTCGAGCATCGCATCCGAGGAGGGGCCGACGACTGCATAGGTCACGCCATTGCGATGCCAGGATACGATGCTGACATCGTCCTTGATGGTCTCGTCGAAATTGTCGTCATTCGACGCACCGTCGATCTTGGTGAAGCAGATGGCGACGACGTCACCATCCAGGTTCTTGTAGATCAGCTGGCCGACAGGCTTGCCGCCGGCAACGAACATGCGTGCGCCCTGGAACACGAGGCCGTCGGCGGCAAGATCCGGAAAATTGAACTTGACGCCCACCGTGCTCGATAGCCACTTGCCGATCTCATCCAGCTCGCTCGCTTGCAGTTCGACCATATGGTGCGGCTGGCGCGAATAGATGCGATGGTAGGCGGCAATGTCATCCAGCCAGTTGCGCGTCGATGTCTGCGCCGGAGTGGGCGGCGCGGCTGCCGGCATGCCCGGTGGCTGCATGCCGAAGAAATAGCCGATGCCGCCGCCGAGCGCGAACAGGATGAGGGCGGCCGCAAGCGACTGCCTGCCGGTAGGGGCAAGTTTCAGGGATGGCCGGGCAAGACGGGGGGAGGGGTCGCGCGTCTTCGGAGGCTGCGCACTCTTGATGGACCGCACAAGTGCCAGCGGCACCGGTTCCTTCAACACTTCGTCGAAAGCCTTGCGGCCGACATCGGAGCCGTGCTTCAGTTCATCGAAAATCCGCCGCGCGTCAGGATCGGAAGCAATGAGCTTTTCCAGCTCGTCCTTCTCTTCGCGGCTCGTCTCGCCATCCATGAAGGCGGACAAACGAACTTCGAGCGGCATTTTCTTCATGTCCTGCAATGCTTAAAACCTTCGAGACGAGCGGCTGTGGCCTTGGGAGGCAAGATAGAGACGGGCGCTGGAGAGCCGCGATGTCACTGCCGACAAGGGAATGCCGAGAATATCGGCCGCCTGCTTGTAGTTATGCCCTTCGACTTCGACCAGCAGGAAGACACTGGCAAGTCCTTCGGGCAAAGATGTGACCAAACGGTGCGCTTCTCCGTCTTCCACCGGATTGGTATGCGTAGCCGATGCCGCCGGCTCGCCCTGTTCCAGGGCACTGCCTTTGGCGGCGGGGCGCAGCTTGTGGCGCCGGGCTTCGTCGACCCATTGGTGTCGGGCCATCGTATAGAGCCAGCTTTCCAATTTGCCACCGCCGTTCCAAAGATGGAATTTAGCGATGCCGCGCTGACAGACGCTCTGGACGAGTTCGTCCGCATCGGTCAAATCGCCGGTGAGTGTCACCGCGAAGCGGCGAAGCTTCGGGAGAAGGCCGACCAGATCGCGTCTGATGTCGATGGCTGCTACCGGCGTGGGCATGGTCGTTCCAGAGAGGTGTTGGAGGTTGTCACACTGGCGATGCCTTTCCGCAAATGACGGCCTTTCCCTTGTGAAAGGTCATGCGAGCGGAATGATCGTCCTGTGTTGGTATGAACCATTTCTATGCCGTTTCGCAAGTCTTCAAAAATTGCTCGCGCACTTGCCTGCCGTCATTCGAGTGCCGTGCCGTCAAGGCCCCGGCCCCATGCCCTAATAGGTGACCTGGCCCTTCAGCGATTGCAGCAGCGAGCGATATGCCCAGGTATTTTCACCGCCACGATCACGGATTTCGACAAGCTGCACGCGCGCGCCCTGGACATCGCCCTGCGCGAGGAGGGCTTGTCCCATATAAGAGCGCGCAAGAATATAGTTTTCGTCGCGTTGCAGGGCCTTGCGGTAGTAGCTCATGCCGAGCTCCATACGACCGGCCTTGCGGTTGGAATAGCCGAGATAATTGAGGATGCGGGGATCGTTCTGATTCTTGGCGAGCTTCAGGACAGTGATGGCGTTGTCGTACTGGCCGGCATAGGCGAATTCGCGCGCAGCCTGGAACAACTGATCATCGTTGAAGCCGCTTTCCTTCGGCTTCACGCATTCCTTCTTGTCCTTGTCCCACACCTTGCCGTCTGTGCACTCGGTCGTGGTCTTGCTCTTCGGTGGTGGTGCCGTTTCGTCGTTTTCCGTACCGGCGGCGAAGGCGTGCAGGCTCGCGGTGAGCAAAAATCCGGCCGTAAGCGCCATCATTGCGGAGCTCTTCTTGGCGACCTTAAAACCCATGCTATCCTCCGGGAATCCGATAGTTCGATTGTAGCTCCGTATCTTCAAAAACGCTACCGAAACGACGCGGTCGGTGGACACAAAACACGAGATCATAGCGCCAGAATATCGACGCCTTCGGCCTCGACACCCTCGCCTCTGGCATCGAGGCTGTAGCGTTCAGCCTTCAGTTCCCAGGCGCCGGGGCGACCGGCAATGGTGAAGAGATTGTAGGCGGCGCGCGGCTTCAGTCCGCCGGCGCCCTGCGAGGCCGAAGCGATGCCGACGACCGGCACCGGGCCGGTGTGTCCGCGCAGCCAATGCACGGTGTTGAGGTGCGTATGGCCGTGAAGGACCAGTTCGGCGCCGCCCGTCGAGATGGCGGCCGCAAAGCGGCGAATACCGATCATGCGCTTGTAGAAGCTGGTCGCGCCGCGGATCGGCGGGTGATGGATCATGACGACGCGAAAGAGCCCGGCATCGCCGGCGGCGCGAAGCAAGTTCACCGTTTCGCGCGCCTGGCGGGCGGAGTAAAAGCCGCTGGCGGCGAAGGGAGGCGTGGCGAAGGCTGTGGAGCAGCCGATCAGCGCAACCTGATCGCGAACGCGCAGATACGGGAAGATATGCTGGTCCTCTGGCCATTCTGCCGGCGCGCGATCACCCCTGACATAGGGATACCAGGCGCGCATGGCTTTCTCATATGACCCTGGCACATAGGCATCGTGATTGCCGGGAACGACCGAGGTGTCGAGCGGGTCGCCGACCGTCTTCAGCCATGCCGCCGCCGTTTGGATCTCGATGCCGCTCGCAAGGTTGACGAGATCGCCTGTCACGGCAAGATGATCGACTTGCTTCGCCTTGATGTCGTCAAGAAGGAGATCGAGCGTACCGCCAAAAAGGTGCTTGCGCCGGTTCCGATGCCAGTTCACAAATCCGGTAATGCGTTTGGAGGCGAGTTCTCTGATCGAAAGGCGTGGCAGGGGACCTAGGTGAATATCGGAAATATGCGCGAGCTTGAACATGGGATGAGACATAGCCCACTCTTTTGTCAAAACAAATACATCCCCTGTCTGATTACGGATCGACGAAGCGTCGGAGTTCAGGCATGAGCGACGAGATCTCTCGCGACGAAAAGCGCGGGCTGGGCGTGCGGCTGCTCGGCTTTGCGCTGCATACCTATTTCGCGCTGACCCGCAGCATGACGCTCGGCGTGCGCGCGGCCTGCTTCGACGGCGAAGGGCGAATTTTCCTGGTGCGGCATTCCTACATCGCCGGATGGCACATGCCCGGCGGTGGTGTCGAACGCCATGAGACGGTGGAGCAGGCGCTTGCGAAGGAGCTGCGGGAGGAAGGCAATCTGGTGATATCGGGCAGGCCGCAGCTCTTCCACGTCTATTTCAACAACCGCACCAGCAGACGCGACCATGTCGTCTTCTACCGTGTTGAGGTAACGCAGACGGCGCTGCGCAAGCCGGATCGCGAAATCGTCGAAAGCGGCTTCTTTCCTCTCGACGCGCTTCCCAAGGGCGCGACCAAGGCGACCTATAGGCGGCTGAAGGAACTGGAGGGGGCGGAGCCTCCCTCGAACTATTGGTGACATCAGCCTCGCCATCGACGGCCACGGCGAGGCTTGTCCAGTTCCAACTCAGGCAGCCTTTGCCAATCCCTCCCGGCCATGCGGGCGATCGAAATCAAGGTCCGGGCCGATGGGCACGATGCCCGTCGGGTTAATCGTCTTGTGGCTGCGATAGTAGTGGTTCTTGATATGGGCGAGGTTCACCGTTTCGGCCACGCCGGCAACCTGATAAAGATCGCGCAGATATGCCGAGAGGTTTGCATAGTCGGCAATGCGGCGGATGTTGCATTTGAAATGGCCGACATAGACGGCGTCGAAGCGAACGAGTGTGGTGAACAGCCGCCAGTCGGCCTCCGTCAGCCGATCTCCGAACAGGTAGCGCTTCGTCGATAGCCGCTTGTCGAGCATATCGAGCGTCTCGAAGAGGCGACGGGCATTTTCCTCGTAGGCCTCCTGCGCTGTCGCGAAGCCGGCCTTGTAGACGCCGTTGTTGACAGTGTCGTAGACGATCTCGTTCAGCGCATCGATGTCCGATCGCAGGTCTGCGGGATAGAAATCCTCCCTTGATCCGGTCAACGCATCGAAGGCGCTGTTGAACATGCGGATGATTTCGGCTGACTCATTGTTGACGATCGTGCCGGTCCGCTTGTCCCAGAGAACGGGGACCGTCACACGACCGGAATAGTGCGGATCGGCCTTGACGTAGATTTCCCAAAGCGCCTTGGCGCCGAAAAGGGGATCGAGCGTCCCTCCGTCTTTCCCTTTGAATTCCCAGCCGTTTTCCAGCATCAACGGATCGACGATCGAGACCGGGATCAGATCCTCGAGCTTCTTCAGCCTGCGGAAGATCAGGGTGCGGTGCGCCCAGGGGCAGGCAAGCGAAACGTAGAGATGGTAGCGTCCGGCCTCGGCCTTGAAGCCTCCGGTTCCAGTCGGGCCGGGTGTGCCGTCCGGGGTGATCCAGTTACGGAACTGCGATGCGGCCCGCTTGAAATGGCCCTTTGTCCCCTTGGTGTCGTACCAGACGTCGTGCCAGACGCCGTCAACCAACATGCCCATTGTTCTGTCCTTTCGGAAATGCTGCTGCGAACTTAACCTCGAAGATACGGCATGCCGACCGAATTTCGAGACGATAAACGATGAACACTGCGTTGCTGGCATGATCGGCAGGCATCGGAGGCGTTCCACTTGGGTCACATCATCGTGCAGACACGATCAGCGTCAACAAGCAGCGGCCCGCATTTTACATTGGACGCGCCGGATATTTCCTGCTATCGGGCTTGTCACACTTTGAGGACCGCTTGTCATGAAAGTCACCAGAAGCCTGCGACGACGCCGATGATCCCGAACGCTCGATGAGCGCCTTCGAGAACAATTCCGTCTGTCTATATGGTTTCCTTGGTCTAATGTACAAGCACGATCTGGTCTACCTCACTGAGGATGCGTCGCACGACGCTGTCATCGAACTCATCAACGAAGAAGCATTTGGTCCCGGCCGGTTCACCCGTGCCGCTGCACGGATTCGCGAGCAGGGGCCGCATGATCGCACGCTGTCCTTCATCTGCGCCGACGACGGAGAAACGATCGCCTCCGTGCGCATGACGCCGGTGCTTGCCGGCTCGGTCAAGGGGCATCTGCTTGGGCCGCTCGCGGTCCGGCCCTCGCACAAGAACCAGGGTATCGGCCGAGAACTCGTGCGGATTGCTGTCGAAGCCGCCAAACGCAAGGGGTCGGAAGCGGTCATCCTTGTCGGCGACCCGCCCTATTACGGCCCGCTCGGCTTCGAAAAGGTCGCTTATAACGCCCTGACGTTTCCGGGTCCGGTCGATCCCAACCGCGTTCTGGTCGTGTCGATTGCCGCCGACACGCATGAGCGGCTGCATGGTTCGATCGTCTGGCGTGACGGTTCTGTTCCGGCCGTTATTGCCGAAGACGAAGATGCGAATGAGATGGTGCCGCTGACCGCAATTGCGGTCTAGCGGCCGTATCATCCACAGCTGTACCTAAGCCCGTGGCTCTCGCATTCCGACGCCCGGTCATTTTTCATCGACCTGTCATATAGCCAACCTAAGAGTTTTCCTCGCCCTATTCCGGGCGATTGCTAAACTTTGGGGGTAAAGCAATGACAGGAAATCTCACACAGAAAGACATATTCCCGACCAGTCAGCTCGAAGAAGCCGACGGGGAGGGGCAAAACTGCACCGACAATCCGACGATGGGGGAAATCATCAGTCGTCGTTTTTCGCGCCGTGGCTTCCTGCAAGGGTCGCTCGCCGTTTCCGCCATCGCTGCAACGGTGGGGCCCGTTGCTTTGATGAGCGCTGAAAAGGCACGCGCAGCCGGCGGTTCCGCCTTCATTTTCAAGGAGATCGAAGCCGGTGTCGATGCCGATCATCATGTCGCGGAAGGTTATGATGCGAATGTCCTGCTGCGCTGGGGCGATGCGGTTTTCGCTGACTCACCTGCCTTCGATCCGAAGAACCAGACGGCAGAAGCACAGCGCCGCCAGTTCGGCTACAACAACGACTATGTCGGCTATATCCCGCTCGGCGGCTCGTCCGAGCACGGTCTGCTGGTCGTCAATCACGAATACACCAATCCGCACCTGATGTTTCCGGGCCTGGTGACCGTTGCGGACGGCAAGATCAAGCAGGCACCGCTGAGCAAGGAGCAGGTGGATATCGAAATGGCAGCCCATGGCGGCACCATTGTCGAGATCCGCAAGGTCGACGGCAAATGGCAGGTCGTGCCTGATGGCAAGTACAACCGTCGCATCACGACCATGACCGAGATGCAGCTCACCGGCCCGGCAGCGGGCGACGAGCGGCTGAAGACGGTGGCAGACGCCAGCGGCAAGAAGGTGGTCGGCACGCTCAACAACTGTGCCGGCGGCGTAACGCCCTGGGGCACCTACATCATGGCCGAGGAAAACTTCCACGGCTATTTCTCCGGCAAGCTGCCCGAGGGCCACAAGGAGGCCGCCAACTACAAGCGCTACGGCGTGCCGGAAGGCGGATATGAGTGGGCGAACTTCCACGACCGCTTCGACCTCGGCAAGGAACCGAACGAGCCCAACCGCTTTGGCTGGATCGTCGAAGTCGACGCCTTTGATCCGCAGTCGGTACCGAAGAAGCGCACGGCGCTCGGACGCTTCAAGCACGAGGGCGCTGCCAACATCATCTCGAAGGATGGCCGCGTGGTCTTCTATCTCGGCGATGACGAACGCTTCGACTATGTCTACAAGTTCGTGACCGCTGCTGCCTATAACGAGGCTGACCGCGCCGCCAACCTCGACTTGCTCGACAACGGCACGCTCTATGTCGCCAAGTTCGCCGACGACGGCGCGCTGCAATGGCTGCCGCTGACGTTCGGACAGGGTCCGCTGACGACGGAAAACGGCTTTACGAGCCAGGCTGACGTGCTGATCGAAACCCGCCGCGCCGGTGATCTGCTCGGGGCGACGAAGATGGACCGCCCGGAGGACATCGAACCCAATGCCGTCAACGGCAAGGTCTATGTGATGCTGACCAACAATACCAAGCGCAAGGCGGAACAGGTGAATACCGCCAACCCACGCGCCGACAACGCCTTTGGTCACATCATCGAAATCAGCGAGGACGGCGGCGCATTCTCAGCGACGTCAGGCAAATGGGAAGTGCTGCTGAAGTGCGGCGATCCTTCCGTCGCCGCTGTCGGCGCATCCTTCTCCACCGACACGACGAAGAACGGCTGGTTCGGCATGCCGGACAACTGTTCGATCGACGCTGCCGGGCGTCTCTGGGTAGCGACCGACGGCAACAGCAACAAGGCGACCGGCCGTACCGATGGTCTCTGGGCCGTCGATACGGAAGGCGCTGCGCGTGCGACCTCGAAGTTGTTCTATCGCGTGCCTGTCGGTGCCGAACTTTGCGGCCCGCTTTTCCTGCCGGATGACCAGACGGCCTTCGTTGCCGTGCAGCACCCGGGCGATGGTGGCGATGACTGGTCCGGTCACGGCCGTCCGTCCTACTACGAGGACCTGTCGACGCGCTGGCCGGACTTCAAGCCGGACATGCCTGTCCGTCCGGCTGTCGTGGCCATCACCAAGGCCGGCGGCGGCAAGATCGCCGTCTAAGGTTTTGCAATAGAAGCGAAAACCGTCGCCCCGCTGTCATCAGCGGGGCGATAGCTTTTTCTGCAGGAAGAAACGGCTGCGGCCGGTGGGAAATTCCGGCAATTCGCCGAAGATGACATAGCCCTGCCGTTGATAGGCGCGCAGCGCCTGCGGATTGAAGGTGTCGATCCAAGCGCCTTGGCAGCCGCGGGCCATTGCTTCCGCTTCCGCCGCTTCGAGCAGCTTTCCGGCCATGCCCTGACCGCGCAGCGTTTCCGGCACGAACAGCCATGCGGTGAACAACCAGCCCCAGGCCGTGTAGCCCGAAACGCCGCCGATAGTCTTGCCGCTTTCGTCGCGGATCAGCACGGCGAGCGGGCGGCGTTTGGAGGGGCCGACATCGGCGGCGTTAAAGGCGGTCAGACCCTCGCTGATTGCAGCAAGTTCGCTTTCGGAGGGGGTATCGGTCACATCGAGGTGCGTCATCGCATTCACCGTCCTTCGCGCCACCAGGTGGCGTAGAAGGCAAAGAGCAGGGCGGCAAGACCCGCAAAGCCTGCGAACAGGGGCAGGGAATTGATCCCCTTCAGCACGGTTTCGTCGGTCATGCGGATGGTCAGGCGCTGGCCGTCGGCAACACGGACGGCACCGCGAACAGGCAGGACCTGTGGAACCGTGACGCCACCATTGGCGCCGGCGATACGGGTGACGAGACCCTTGGTCTTTTGCGCCAAAGGCTTCAGAGTCTCGGTGGTCGAGATCATTGCCTTGAACTCAGGAGCGTCGATCGCGCCGATATGGACGAGCGTCGAGAGACTGCCATTGGCGATCTGGTAAAGCCCAATCTCGTCCATGTGCTTCTCGGCCTGATAGAGGCCCGGCTGCGTCCGCTTCAGTTGCAATGTCTGCGTCTTGCCGGAGGGCGATTTGATCGTGGCCGGGCCGGGGTCGTCGCCGACGGTCTGGCGAGTCACCTCCAGCGTACGGCCGGCGGCGTTTGCCGTCAGTGCTTCTTCTTCCAGCGCCGGCTCCTTCAGCAGCCAGTGGGCAATGCGTCGGTAGAGCGACACATGCGGGCCGCCGCCTTCGAAGCCGCGTGCCCAGAGCCAGCCCTCATCGGAGAGCAGCATGGCGACGCGGCCCTGACCGACACGGTTGAGCACCAGCAACGGGCTGTTGTCGGCGCCGACCATTACGGTCTGCCCCTGCGGCTTTTCGACATCGACGCTGCGGAACCAGCGGCCCCAATGCGGCGGCTCGGTGTCGGATCCGTCGAGGCCGCGCGTTACCGGATGCTTGCGACCCTGCTCCGAAAGGCGCGGATAGAAGGGCTTCTCGATCATCTGGCCGGTCGGCTCTGCCGGCAGCACTGAGGCGAGCGGGGTGAGCGCGATCGAATTGCCGGCTGCGTGTTCGGGGCCGGCTGCGACGAGCAACGCGCCGCCGTTTTCGACGTACTGCGCCATGTAGTCATAATAGATCGTCGGCAGGACGTTCTGACGGTCCTGGTAACGGTCGAAGATGATCAGGTCGAAAGAGCTGATCTTGTCGACGAAGAGTTCGCGCGTCGGGAAGGCGATCAGCGACAGTTCGTTGATCGGCGTGCCGTCCTGCTTGTCCGGCGGGCGAAGAATGGTGAAGTGCACGAGATCGACGGAGGCGTCGGATTTCAACAGATTGCGCCACGCGCGTTCACCGGCATGCGGCTCGCCGGAGACGAGCAGCACGCGCATGTTCTGGCGAATGCCCTCGATCAGCTGGACCGTGCGGTTGTTGATGGGTGTGACCTCGCCCGGCACTTCGGCCACGGAGAATTCGAGGACATTGTTGCCGGCGCGCGGCACCTTGAAGCTGAAGGGCGTATCCTGGCCCGGCGTTGCCTGCAGCGTCGCGATCTCGTCGCCATTCATCTTTGCGGTCACGGCAGCGGTGCCGCCCGGGCTTTTGCCGTCGTCGACGACACGTAGGACAAGCTGCTGTTCGTCGTTGACGATGCCGAAGCGGGGCGCGCGCACGATTTCGATGCGGCGATCGAATTCGTTCGGCTTGCCGGTGATCAGCCCGTGGATGGGCGCGTCGAAACCGAGCTGCTGGTTCACGCCGGGAATGTCGTGGATCTGACCGTCGGTCAGGAAGATCGCGCCGCCGATCCTGGCAGGTGGCACGTCCGCGATCGCCGAGGAGAGGGCCGCGAAAAGCCGCGTCGATGGCGAATCCGATTCCGCTGGATCGCGCGCCTCGACGATGCGGGGCTCTATGCGCGGAAACTGCGCCAGACGATCCTTGAGCATCGCCAGGGCATCGTCGGTCATCTTGGCGCGCTCCGGCGTGTCCTGGCTCAGGCTGCGGTCGACGACGACGGGAACGATGGTGGTGAGCTGATCGCGGTCTTCCTGCATCAGCACGGGGTTGGCGAGTGCTGCCAGCAGGGCGAAGGCGGCGAGCGCGCGGATCCAGCTTCCACGCAGGCGCCGGTAGATCGCAAGCGCCGCGATGGCGAGCGTCAATACCGCGAGCGCTGATAGCACGGGCCAGGGCAGGAACGGGGCAAAACCGATATTCATCTTACTGCCCCAACCGTTGCAGGATATCCGGGATGTGCACCTGATCGGACTTATAGTTTCCGGTCAGCATGTACATCATGATGTTGACGCCGGTACGGTAGGCATATTCGCGCTGGGTCTCGTCCGGGGGCACGGTCGGCAACAGCGGCGCGCCGTTGTCGTCCACTGCCCACGCGCCGGCGAAGTCGTTGCCCGTGATCATGATCGGCGTCACGCCATCCGAGGAAGCCACGGCATTGCCGTCCCGGCGCGTATCCTGACGCGCCTCGATCCAGAGCGGGCTGTCGGCATAGCGGCCGGGGAAGCTTGACAGCAGGTAGAAGGACTTGGTCAGCACATGACCCGCAGGCACCGGCTCGAGGGGCGGAATGTCGAGATTGGCGAGGATCTGCTGCAGCCGCTGGCCGTTCGGGCTCGGCGTCGACGTGTCGCCCATGGTGTCGAGGGCGTCGCGCGTGTCGAAGAGCACGGTGCCGCCATTGCGCATATAGGCATCGATGCGGTTGATAGCGTCGTTGGACGGCATCGGCGCCGTCGCCGATATCGGCCAGTAGATGAGCGGATAGAAGGCGAGCTCATCCTTGGCGGGGTCCAGCCCCACCGGCGGGCCTGGCTCCAATGTCGTGCGATATGTGAGGTAGTCCGAAAGGCCGGCGAGGCCGCGCTCGGAAACATGATCTACGTCGGATTCGCCCGTGACGACATAGGCAAGATGCGTCTTGTCGAGCCGCGAATAGATGGTGTCGTCGCCGGGTTTGGAATCGTCGGCCAAGGCACTCGCCGGATGCAGGAAGGTCGCGACCGAGACGGCCAGCATCAGCATCGCTGCACCGCCGGCGATGGTCTTCGTCGACCTGCCCAGGCGAGGAAAGGCGCCATTCATGAAGAGCACGATCAGGCTGTCGGCCAAAAGGATGAGGAAGGCGAGGGTGAAGAGGATCGGCTTAGCCGACCATGCCTCGCCGCCGATCAAGCCTTCCCGTGCCACCGTACCGGCAGCCGACGCGTCCAGCGGCTTGAGCTCGGCGCCACGAGGCAGGACGTTAAGCGCGGTAAAGCCCTCCTCGGAGCCGTAGAGGCCCGGCGGATTGTCGAAATTGGCGATGGCCGTTTCCTTGCTGTTCGGTTCGAGCGGCCGGGCGCTGCCGATCTCGCTGGTCAGCACGCCCTTGGCGGTCAGGAGCCGATATGGCGGCATGGCCTCGGTTGTCTTGGCGGTGCCTTGCGTCGACGTGACGCCGCCGGAGCGCGACAGCTGGACGATGCGCCGCAGCATCTCGACGAAGTCGCCCGAGATGGGCAGGTCGGACCATTGCGGTTCGGCGCTGACGTGGAACAGTACGATGCGGCCGGCCTGCATCTGCTTCTCGGTGACCAGTGGCGTTCCGTCTGCAAGGCTCGCCCAGGTGCGTTCGGCAAGATCCGGCGTCGGCTCGGCCAGAACCTGCCGTTTGACCAACACATTGATCGTCTTCGGCATGCCGGCGAAGGGGCCGAATGAGGGGAAGTCCGCGAGCGGCTGCGGCTCGGCCCAGGAGAGTGCGCCGCCGAAAGTACGCTCGCCTTGCCGGAGCGTCACGGGCACGAGTGGATCATCGGCAGGCGCTGCAGCAAGGCGCGGACCGGCAAAACGCACGAGCGTTCCGCCATTCTGAATCCAGCGCTGCAGGGGCGCATAGCTTTCTTGCGGCAGGCGGCCGACATCGGCCATGATGATCACCGATGGATTGCCGGCCAGCAATTCGGGGATCGATTTCGCCAGATCGGCGCTATTGGGCTGGATCAGGTCGGCATAAGGCTGCAGGGCGCGCTGGATGTAGTAGAGCGGCGACAGGATCGGCTGGAATTCGTCGGCGGCCTGCCCGGAGAGGAGCGCCACGCGGCGGCGGCGGAAGCCATCGTCGAGCAGATAGACGCTGCCGGCGCTGGCATTCCGGTCGATGCCGATACGGGCAAAATCGTTGCGCATTTCGAAGGGAGCGGCGATGGAGCCGGTGGCGACCGTCTGGCCGCCGGCAAAGGTCAGCGAACCGGCGGCGATCGGCCGACCCTGGCTGTCCTGCGCCGTGAGCCCCAGGCGCAGCGGGTTGGCGCCGTTCAGCCGCGTCGCTGTCACGGTCATGTCTTTGGAGGCATTGGCCGCGCCGGTGATCGCCAGAATATCGCTGCCGTCACCTTCGATCAGCCGTAGTTCGCTCGGCTGCAAGGCGGCGAGCCGGCTGACGATATCGTCCTTGTCCTTGCTCTCGATGCCGTCGGAGATGAAGGCGATCGTGCCGGGTTTGCCGTTGAGTGCTGCCTTCACGGCGTCAGCGGCACGTTGGCGGTCGGGGACCAGCGGCCTTGGATTCATCGCATGCAGCTTGTCGCGGGCCGCTGACGCAGCGCCGGGCGTAGCGTCATTGCCTTGTTCGGCGGTGAAGACGATCGAGACGGGAATGCCCTTGGCGTCGGCATCGTCGATCAGCGCGTCCGCGGTTCGAACACGACGCTCCCAGTCCGAGACGCTTGCCCAGCTATTGTCGATCATCAACACCAGCGGCCCGCTGCCCGACAGCGTGTTGGTGCGCGGATTGAACATCGGGTTGGCGATGGCGAGAATGACGAGGGCGGCCAGCAGCATGCGCAGCAGCGTCAGCCACCAGGGGCTGCGCGCCGGCGTTTCCTCGCGCTTGAGAATCGTCGCGAGAATGCGCAGCGGCGGGAAGACTTCCGCGCGCGGTTGCGGCGGCGTGAGGCGCAGGAGCCACCAGATCGCGGGAAGCAGGATCAATGCCGCGAGGATGGCGGGCGAGGCGAAGGCGAAGGAAAGACCGCTCATGGCTGCCCTCCCGACGCCACCTTGGCCGGCATGCCGGAAAGATACATATGCACGGCGACAAGCGCTTCCGATGCCAACCGGTCGGTGCGATGGCTCAGGAAGGTCCAGCCGAGATGGCGCAGCGACTGGCCGAGACTTTCGCGGCGCGCGAGGTAGGCGCGCTGATAATCGTCACGCAGGTTTTCCGCGCGCCCGGCGATCAGCTTCGAGCCCGTTTCGGGGTCGCTGAATTCGGTGCGGCCGCTATAGGGGAAGATTTCCTCGGCGGGATCCGCGACTTCGACGACATGACCACGCAACCCCCGGCGCGCCAGAGGCCCGATCCGGCTCATGACACTATCGGCATCATCCAGGAAATCGCCGATCAATACGATATCACTCCAGCCACGGATCATCGCCGTCTGCGGCAGGCCGCCTTCGAGCGGCGTGTGCATAAGGGCCGCTGCCAGCCGCTCGGCGGCATTGCGGGTCGAGACCGGTTCCATGATGCCGGGGCAGCCGATGCGTTCACCGGAACGGGAGAGGATTTCGGCGAGCGCCAGCATCAGCACCAACGCGCGGCTTTCCTTGGAAGCATGGCCATAGGTCGATTTGTACATCATCGAAGGCGACAGATCGGCCCAGAGCCAGATCGTATGCGCGGCTTCCCATTCGTGATCGCGTATATAGGTGTGATCGTCGCGCGCCGAGCGGCGCCAGTCGATGCGCGAAAGGCTTTCGCCTTCACTATAGGGGCGGAACTGCCAGAAATTCTCGCCGATGCCGCGCTTGCGACGGCCGTGCCATCCGGCAATGACCGTGTTGGCGATGCGCTTGGCTTCGACGAGGCAATCCGGCACGAGGGCGGCGCGACTGCGGGCACGGGAGAGGGCATCGTTGCCTGAAGTCGGTCTGACGATCTGTCCGATGGATGCCACGCGCTATACTCTCCTCGACACCCAGCTTAGGTTCTCGACTGCTTTACCAGCCCTGCGATGACATCGCGCACGGACATGCCCTCGGCGCGGGCGGCAAAGGTCAGCGCCATGCGATGTTCGAGCACGGGCTCGGCCAGCGCATGCACATCGTCGATCGACGGCGCAAGCCGGCCTTCATAAAGTGCACGGGCGCGGGCGCAGAGCATCATCGCCTGGCCGGCGCGAGGGCCAGGGCCCCAGGCGACGTGCTTGTCGGTCGAGGCGTTGCCCTGACCTGGTCGTGCGGAGCGCACCAGGGACAGGATCGCGTCGACGACGCCGTCGCTGACGGGCATCTGGCGGATCAATTGCTGAATCTCCAGCAGGCGCGCGGCATCGATGACGGCCTGCGGCGTCGCTTCGCTGACGCCGGTGGTTTCGAGCAGGATACGGCGCTCATCTGCGAGTTCCGGATAGTCGACATCGACCTGCAGCAGGAAGCGGTCGAGCTGGGCTTCCGGAAGCGGATAGGTGCCTTCCTGTTCCAGCGGATTCTGCGTTGCCAGCACATGGAAGGGCGCGGGCAGGTCATACCGCTGGCCAGCGATGGTGATGTGATACTCCTGCATCGATTGCAGCAGCGCCGATTGCGTGCGCGGCGAGGCGCGGTTGATCTCGTCTGCCATCAGCAGCTGCGCGAAGACCGGGCCTTTCACGAAACGGAAGGAGCGGCGACCGCTTTCGTCCTGATCCATGACTTCGGAGCCGAGAATATCCGACGGCATCAGGTCGGGCGTGAACTGCACGCGGCTGGAGGCAAGGCCGAGGACGGCGCCAAGCGTGGTCACGAGCTTGGTCTTTGCAAGGCCCGGCACGCCGACAAGCAGGGCGTGACCGCCCCCGAGCACGCCAAGCAGCGTATTCTCCACGACGCTTTCCTGGCCGAAAATGACCTTCGATACCTCTTCGCGTATGTTGGCGATATCGCTCAGCGCCTTCTCGGCTGATGCAATGATCGCCTGCTCGTCGAGGCTCGTTTCGGTCGATTTGATCATGCCCATTTGCATCTCCAATGGCAGAAAAACGGCGCGCGCGATTCGCAGACCTTACACATTTGCTTCATAACCAATACAACTTATCGCCACGAAGACGGCTGACAAGCACGTTTCGAATGACTATCTCGTGAGAAACTGTCGTATTCGTGACTAACGGCGAACCGGGACGGAAGAATGGCAACCGACGAAATCAAGGCAACCGGTGATGCGGCGAGTCTCGCGGCGCTGATTTCGCGCGCCGCCGGCGACAGCGGCGGCCGCAAGAAGGGCCTGCCGCCCGTCGATCGCTGGGATCCGCCGTTTTGCGGCGATATCGACATGGAAATCAGGGCCGACGGCACCTGGTATTATCTCGGCACGCCCATCGGCCGCGCGCCGTTGGTGCGCCTGTTTTCCACAGTGCTGCGCAAGGACGAGGACGAGAAGACCTACCTCGTCACGCCTGTGGAAAAGGTCGGGATCCGCGTCGTCGACGCGCCGTTCGTCGCCGTCGAGATGAGCGTGAACGAGCGCGATGGCAGACGCGTGCTGACTTTCCGCACCAATGTCGGTGATGTCGTCGAGGCGGGCAGGGAGCATCCGATCCGTTTCGTCATCCGCGGCGAGAACGACGAACTGAAACCCTATCTGCATGTTCGCGGTCGGTTGGAAGCCCTGGTGACGCGCGCGGTCATGTATGATCTCGTGGAACTCGGCGAGCCCGTCGAAATCGCCGGCCGGGAGATCTTCTGCGTGCGCTCCGGCAGCTCTATCTTTCCCGTGATGCCGGTTGCCGAATTGGATGCGCTGACGCGATGAGCGAATTCCCCCTTTATTCCGCGGATGAATTTCGGCGGCGTGCCCTCAATCAGAGCGGTGGCCCCATTGAGCTTGCCTGGCGCGATCACGGCGATCATCTCCTCAATCCCGAAACGATATTGCAGGTCGAGGGCCTGAAGCTGCGGGATGCGGCGGTGCTCGTGCCTGTTGTCGACACCGGCGACGACGCCAAGGTGATCTTCACGCTGCGGACGTCGACCTTGCGCAAGCATTCCGGCCAGATCGCCTTTCCGGGCGGCGCGGTCGATCCCGAAGACGCTTCACCGGAAATGGCCGCCGTGCGCGAGGCGGGAGAGGAGATCGGGCTTGCCGATATCTTCATAGAGCCCGTCGCGCGGCTTCCGCATTATCTTGCAGCGACCGGCTTCCGCATCACGCCTATCCTTGCCGTGGTGAAGCCCGGCTTCGATCTGGCTCTCAATCCGACCGAGGTCGAGGATGCCTTCGAGGTGCCGCTGTCTTTCCTGATGGATCCCAGCCACCACGCGACGGATACCATGCTGTGGCAGGGGATCGAGCGTCATTTCTATCGCATGCCCTATGGGCAGCGCATGATCTGGGGCATTACCGCGGGCATCGTCCGCACGCTTTACGAAAGGCTCTATTCATGACGTCCGTTGCCGGTGAAGCCTGGTTCCGGGATGAGGCGCTGCAGCGGGCGCTGTCGCTGCTGAATGCCGATGGCGGCGAGGGCCGCGTTGTCGGCGGCGCCGTGCGCAACAGCCTCATGGGGCTTCCGGTCGCCGATATCGATATCGCCACGACATTGCTGCCGGAGGCCGTTGTCGAAAGAGCGGCTGCGGCGGGCATCAAGGCGGTGCCAACCGGCATCGCGCATGGCACGGTCACCCTGATCATCGACGGAAAACCGTTTGAGATCACGACCTTGCGGCGGGATGTTGAGACGGACGGACGCCGCGCCCGCGTCGCCTTCAGCGAGGACTGGCAGGCCGATGCCGAGCGGCGGGACCTGACGATCAACGCTCTCTATGCCTCGGTCGATGGCGAGGTGCTCGATCTGGTGGGCGGGCTTGCCGATCTCGAGCGTCGCAATATCCGCTTCATTGGCGATGCTGCGGCGCGGATTGCCGAAGATCATCTGCGCATATTGCGCTTCTTCCGTTTCTTCGCGCACTACGGCAGCGGCCGGCCGGATGCGGACGGGCTGCGCGCCTGCGCGGCGGCCCGGTCCAAGATCGCCGCGCTGTCGGCCGAGCGTGTCTGGTCGGAGATGAAGAAGCTTCTCGCAGCCAAGGATCCGGGCCGGGCGCTGCTCTGGATGCGCCAGGTGGGGATATTGACCGAGGTTCTGCCGGAAACGGAGAAATGGGGGATCGATGCCATTCCGGCGCTCGTAACCACCGAACAGGCGCTCCGCTGGCCGTCCGATCCCTTGTTGCGGCTTGCCGCCATCGTGCCGCCGGATGCGGCGAGACTTGCCAAGCTCGCCGAGCGGCTGCGCATGTCGAAGGCCGAGGCGGCCTGTCTACAGGCCTGGGCAAACATGCCCGCGATCAAGGACGACATGTCGGAAGCGGCCTTCGATCGCTTGCTCTATCGCCATGATGCATCGGGCGTTGTCGCGCGACTGAAGCTTGCGCTTGCCATCGCGCGGGGCAAGGCGGAGGGCGATTTCGAGGAGATGGCGCGCGCTGCGCGGCTTAGCAAATTGCTGGAGCGAACGACGAAATGGAAGCGGCCGGCTTTCCCGCTCGGCGGCGCGGATGCGCTTGCCGCAGGCATTGCCGCCGGCCCCCGGGTCGGGGAGGTTCTCGGCAAGCTCGAGCAGGAATGGCTCGATGGGAACTTCGCGATGAGCCGGGCCAAACTTCTCGCCCGGCTCAAGGATTTGGCGAGCGCCTGACAGCCCGAGCCGGCGGATCAGGCCGCGTTCGCCTCGTCGCGAATGCGTGTCTTGATGTTATCGACCATGTTTTCCCGGACGATTGTTTCGCCATGCGCGTCACGCATGTGCTCGACGGCGCGGCGAACCACCTCGGCATCGTCCTTGGCGCGAGTGTGCCAGGTGCAGCCGGGCACCAGCGTACCACATTCGAACAGGCGCATATCTTCCTCCTCATATTTCAACGCTTGGACATTCCTCAATGCCGAAGGGCATTAAGGTTAAAACGCAACGGGCTGGAAAAGGTTTCTCGCGTCCGGCAAGGCTCTTTGCTTGCCGGACGCGTGCTTGCGGACTTCAATCCGGCATCGCCCAGGATCTGAAGCAGTCCGAAGACTGATATTTCGGTATGGGCGCTTGTCTGGTCGAACGATCGGCGGTCATGCGAGCGATTTCGCTCGGCGACTTGCGTGCGAACTGCATCCTCACCTGCTCGATGAAGCAGGACAGCGGCAAATCGGATCCGCTGCGGATCCGCATATCCTCAGCCAGCCGGATGACGAATTCCGGACTATCGACCGCGCGCGAAAGCTTCTGTTCTTTCGAAACTTCCGTGACTTGATTCAGTACTGCCATTACAACCTCCTCCGATTGAAACGAGCATTACGTCACCTAGGCACTCCCTCGGGCAATTTCAGGGTTCTGTCTGATCATTTTATGTTGAACGCCCTAAGGCCAACGCACCACCGGCGGCAGAGATGATAAAATCGACTCGACGTTGCCGCCTGTTTTCAGCCCAAATATTGTACCCCGATCGTACAGCAAATTGAACTCCACATAGCGTCCGCGACGAATTAATTGCTCGTCGCGATCCTCCTCGGACCATGTCTCGTTGAAATTCGAGCGGACGATCCGCGGGTAGACCATGGAGAAGGCCCGTCCGACGTCGCGGGTAAAGGCGAAATCGGCATTCCAGCCGCCCGCTTCTTCCTCGGAATGCAGCCAGTCGAAGAAGATGCCGCCGATTCCGCGTGCCTCGTTGCGATGTTTCAGGAAGAAATATTCGTCGCACCAGCTCTTGTAACGCTGATAGTCAGCGATGGCATGCCGGTCGCAGACGATCTGCATGGCGCGATGAAAGAGGACGCTGTCGGGGTCTTCCTGCGTGCGACGACGGTCGAGCACCGGCGTCAGATCGGCGCCGCCGCCGAACCAGTGACTGGTCGTGACCACCATACGGGTATTCATATGCACGGCAGGCACATTCGGATTGACTGGGTGGGCGATCAGCGACAGGCCAGACGCCCAGAAGCGCGGGTCTTCCTCGGCGCCCGGTATCTGGCTGCGGAAATCGGGAGAAAATTCGCCATGGACGGTCGAGGTGTGGACGCCGACCTTTTCGAAGACGCGGCCTTCCATCATCGACATGCGGCCGCCACCGCCCTGGCCCTTTTCCCGCTGCCAGTCCTTGGCGACGAAGCGTCCCGGCTCCTGGTCGGAAAGGGGGCCGGCAAGCTCGTTCTCCAACTGCTCGAACTCGGCGCAGATCGCGTCGCGCAGGCTCTCGAACCAGGTTCGCGCCGCCTCTTTCTTTGCTTCAATATCTTCGGGTAGTCCTTTGGGAAGATTGGGTCGTTCCATGCACGCTCTCCGACGGCGCAGGCAGCTGGCGGCCCGCGATTCGCACCGTATGTATCGTGATTTTGAATAACAGCAACACTGCGGCGCAGCCAGTGCAGCAGCGTCGCAGGAAAATCGACTCGCAAATTTCCCGATGCGGTACTATGTTCCCTCCCATTGGCGAGGTTTTATCATGAAGATACCCGGACCGCCGCCCCTTGATGGGCTGAGAAACCGAATATTCCGCTACCGGCAGGAGCATCCAACCGGCGGAAAGAGCGATTTCGTTCGCGAGACCTTTTGTCTCAGTCGCCCCGACGCACGCGCCAAGGCGCGCGAATGGTTCGATGAATTCCCCAAAGCCGCCTATTGGACCGAAGTCGAAAGCTGGCGTCAAATCGAGGGCGACCGCATCGAATTCACCATGCGGCGTTTGCCGTCGGCGGATTGAGTCGGACGAAATTGCGGCTTGCGATGGCAGGCAATGAGCCTGCGCGGTCTTATTGTGTACTCCGCAACCGGCTTTCGATCAGCAACCCGCTCTCGTCCAGGATCGGATGTGCCACCGAAACGATGTGAGCATTGATGCGCTTCAGATCGCGCAGCATGTCGAGATGCAGCGAGCTGGTCTGCAGGCTGTCGACGCGGCCGTCGCGCAGTCTTTCGAGGTGGCGCTCGGAGGACTGTTTCTCCAGCCGGCGGACGTCGACCTTCACCTCCATCAGTTGCCTGGCGAGATTGGAGTCGCGGGTCACGAGGATGGTCTGGGCGATGCGCAGGTTGTCGATTGTCAGGCTGAAGAGGCTTCGCAGCTCGCGGTACCCGTCCTCCGAGAAGGTCAGCCCCTTGCCGATCTTCTTCGCCACCTGCTCGGCAAGGCCCTTCTCGATGATGTCGCCTATATGCTCGAGATTGATGGCATAGTCGATGATGACGATGGAGCGCCTGCCGTTCTCGGCATCCAGCCCGTCGCGGCCGAGCTTCGACAGGTAGATCTTCACCTCCTGCTGGATCCGATCGACGCGCTTCTCCAGAATCGGGACTTCCTTCAACGGCGACAGGTCGTTGTCGTTGAAGGCATTTTCCGTGCGGATCAGCATGCGTTCGACGAGATCCCCGACGCCGAGCACCTCGCGCGTGGCGCTTGCGAGTGCGACGACAGGCGTGGTGAGGGCCTGCTGATCGAGAAAATTCGGCCCGTCGTCGGCCCGCGGATCGTCCGGCACAAGCCGGAGCATCACCTTTGAGAGCAGGCGCGAGAAGGGCCAGGCGCAGACGGCAAGGGCGATATTGAAAAGCAGATGCACATCCACGGGCAGTTTGGCCGGCGAGAAATGGAGGTTTTGCATCCAGTCGCCGATATAGCCTGCGAGCGGCAGCGCGATGAGGCAGCCGATCGCGCGCACGATCAGGTTGCCGAGGGTGACGCGCCGCGCGGTCGCCGGGCCTGACAATGTCGCCATGACCGGCGGGATCGCGCCGCCGAGATTGGCACCGAGCACGAGCACCACCGTCAATGCTGGGGACAATATGCCTGCTGACGCGAGCGACAGGATCAGCACGACGACGGCAAGGCTGGACGAGGACACAAAGGCCAGGACAGCCGAGAAGATGAGCGCCACTGGCAGCGCGCCGTCAAGCAGGCCGATGAAGGCGCCAAGCGCCGGCGATTGCCGCATCGGCGCGGTCGCAAGGCTCAGCAATTGCAACGAAAGCAACATCAGCCCGATGCCGATGAGCGCCGCTCCAGCGCCCTGCTTGGAGGTCGACGAGCGGCGATAGAGTACGATGCCTATGAGAAGGATAAGAGGGGACAGCCATTCGATGCCGGTCGCGACGATCCATGCCGTGACCGCCGTGCCGACATTGGCGCCAAGCAGGACGATCTGCGCCATGCTCGGCAGGACGAGATCGCGCTCGACGAAGGAGGCAATCATCAGCGCCGTCGCTGTGGAGCTCTGCAGAGCAATTGTCGCCAGGAAGCCGGATAGGAATGAGCGTCCGCCGCTGCGCGTGCCTTTGGCAAGGCCTGTTCTGAGCTTGGCGCCGAAGGCGCGCGACACGCCATCCTTCACCTGTGCAAGCCCGAAGAGCAGGAGAGCAACGGCCCCGAACAGATTGATCATGACAATGGTAGATTCCAATTTTCTTCTTATTCTTCCTCATGCCGCCATTTGCTAGATAAATCCGAAAGCATAATAACATACTGAAAAGGCATGTATTTCAGCATGCAGGCGTATCGGATGAGAAGAGGCAATTTTAATCGCCGGCTAAGCATTATACGCTTGCGGAGACCTTAGTCCATCATCACTTGCGACATATGGGGTCAGTATTTGCGCAGCGTCCGCTTCAATGTGGCTTGGGCGGTTGCAAATCTTCGGAAGAGCCGGGTTCACTGTGCGGCGTGCTTGGCAATGTGCTTGCCGAGAAGGCCTTTTTGACCTTTTCGATTGTTGCGGGTCGCGGTCCGGGACGAGCAGAGGACAAGGCAACGATTGTCTCGTTCGCCAACGGCGATGCTTCCGCGCTGCTTTCCTCGGCCCGCGCATCCGCTGCCATCGGCGAAGTCGCCAGGATTTCCTGGAGCGTTGATGTCACAGGCAAATGGCCGCCGAAATCCGTATTCGTATGATGCCAGGCATGGGGAATGTGTCGATCGGCGTCGATGAACGGCCGCGAATTGATTTCGCCGAACCAGTCCCATTCGCCCATGACATCGACGACGTCGGTGAAGGCCGGCGGCATGGCGATGCGTGCGCCTATCGTCACGATCTTCATAGTTTCGGCCAGGTCGGCGACCCGTATCTCGTCCTCTTTGCAAAGATCATGCAGGGCGGCGGAAAGCACGAGATTGCCCTTGGAGTGGCCGACCAGCAGGCGGAAGGAGAGGCGGGGATCAGCAAGAAGCGCCTGTACGGTTCTGGTATCGAGGCTGGTGCGGGCGGCCGCTCCGTCGCCATATGCTCCGACTTTGGGACGTCCGGCAAGGTCGTCCAACGTTTCCAGCATCGGTCGCAGGCCCCTCAGATGTCCGAAGAAAAAAAGTCCGCCGAAAGCCTCGGTGATGACATCGGCGATGCCGTAGCCGGAGACGACAACGGCGACCGGCCCCTGGATTGCGTCCGCCACGTTTCGGGCGAAGGCGGCCGCACCCAACGCGGAGCCGCCGATGCCGGCGACGGCGAGTGCCCGCACCTTATCGCCGCCGCGCAGGACGAATTCGTCCACCGTCTCGCAAAGGATAATCGGCGCAACATCGCTTGGCGGGACGATCATGATCGCACCCTGGGCGGCGAGCGAGTCGCTGATGTAGAAGGCTTCTTCCGGCGTGATCACCTTGATGTCGTAAAACAGGGCGTCGAGTGCGACATTCCGTTGGCGAAGGCCCTCGAGAGCGAGATTGCGAAGGGGGGAGCGCTGAAGCCGCTCGGGGAGGCTCAAGATGCGCGCGAACTGGATGAGGGAGAGAGTGAATGCCGTCTGGAACATGGGTCACCTCGCCAAGGTTGCCTGAGTTAGAGCATTCCAGGGCAAAGCTTCTCACACTTTATCCGACGTGCCAACGCCTATTCGGGCACGACATTCAGGCCTAGCGCGGGATCGGCGTCCATTGCGTCTGCCGCAGCGCTTCGCCTGCTATCATGGCCGCCGACATGGCGACATTGATGGAGCGCTGGCCTTCGACCATCGGGATCAAAATGCGGCCATCGGCCTTGTCGTGCACATGCTCGGGCACGCCTGCGCTCTCACGGCCGAAGAGGAGAATATCGTCGCTGCGGAAGGCGAAGTCGGTATATCGTTCGGCCGCTTTGGTGGAGGCAAGCACCAGCCGCCGCCCGCTTTCCAAACGCCACGCCTCGAAGCGGTCCCAGTTCACGTGCCTGGTCAGGGTCACGGCTGCCAGGTAATCCATGCCGGCGCGCTTCAGGTTGCGGTCCGAAATGTCGAAGCCCGCCGGTTCGATGATGTCGACGCTAAGGCCAAGGCAAGCGGCCAGACGCAGGATCGTGCCGGTATTGCCTGGAATGTCGGGCTGGTAGAGGGCGATGCGAAGCGTGGTCATGGCCTGCAACTAGCGAAATCACGCGGATTTGTCTTCGATTTTCCGCGATACCTCGATTTTTGTGATGTCTTCCATCAGCACAATTGAAGGTTTCAGCCCATTTTTCAGGCATATTTCACTTTTCAAAACAGGAAATGCGCGCTAAAAGATACTCGCTCTACAACCAGCGAGATAGGAGGCACAGATGGATATCACCTTTGTAATGATGCGCCTCCGTGCCGTGAACCCACGGTTCTGATTAGGGCGCTTCAAGGCGCACTTTCGCAGGTCCCCCTTTTCGTTTCGTTGCGCGGCCAATATGGCCTCGTTCTTTCATCGTCCGGTCACCATATCAGTCTGCACCTTTAGGCGCAGCGGATGGTCAAAAGGTCGAGTCTTTGGAGCATTTCAATGTTTGGCTGGTTCGAACAGCGACTAAACCCCTTTCCGAGCGAGGTGCCGGACGCTCCGCCGCGCGGTCTCTTTGCCTTTTGCTGGCACTATACCAAGCCGGCAGCACCCTGGTTGATCGCCATGAGCATCCTCACGATGCTGATCGCGATCGGGGAGGTGGCGCTGTTCCAGTTTCTTGGCGATATCGTCGATTGGCTGACCAAGGCCGATAGGACGACCTTCCTGCAAACGGAATGGCACAAGCTTTTCTGGATGGGGGCGATGGTGCTGATCGGCCTGCCGTTTGCGGCGGTGCTCGACAGCTTCATCATGCACCAGGTCCTGCTCGGCAACTATCCGATGATTGCGCGCTGGCAGATGCATCGCTTCCTGCTGCGCCACAGCATGACCTTTTTCGCCAACGAGTTCGCAGGCCGCGTCGCCACCAAGGTGATGCAGACCTCGCTTGCCGTTCGCGAAACGGTCATGAAGATCCTCGACGTCTTCGTCTACGTGGTCACGTACTTCCTGTCGATGATCCTGGTGATCGCGGTGGCGGACTGGCGGCTGATGTTCCCGATCCTGCTTTGGCTCGGCGTCTATGTCGCCATTGTCGCCTATTTCGTGCCGGTGCTGCGCAAGATCGCCGCACAGCAGGCCGATGCGCGCTCGACGATGACGGGTCGTGTCGTCGACAGCTATACCAACATCGCGACGGTGAAGCTGTTTTCGCACGCGGGTCGGGAGGAGAAGTACGCCAGGGCCGGCATGGAAGAATTCCTGGGCACCGTGCACCAGCAGATGCGCAAGGTGACGATGTTCCATGCCGCCGTCTACATCAACAACTGCGTGGCGCTGTTCATCGTTTCGGCGCTGTCGATCTGGTTCTGGCTCAGCGGTTCGATCTCGGTCGGCTCGATCGCCATTGCTATCGGCCTTGCCATGCGCGTCAACGGCATGTCGCAGTGGGTGATGTGGGAAGTTTCGGCGCTCTTCGAGAATATCGGCACGGTCTATGACGGCATGGAGATGATGACGAAGCCGCATGACATCGTCGATCAGCCGACGGCTTCGCCGATCTCAGCCAAGCAGGGCGCAATCCGCTTCGACCACATTCGCTTCCACTATGGCAAAGCGAAGGGTGTCATCGAGGATCTGACCCTGGACATTCGGGCCGGCGAAAAGGTCGGGCTCGTCGGTCGCTCAGGCGCAGGCAAGACGACGCTGATGAACCTGCTGCTCCGCTTCTACGATCTGGAGAGCGGTCGCATCACCATCGACGGCCACGACATCGCCGGAGTGACGCAGGACAGCCTACGCTCGATGATCGGCGTGGTGACGCAGGATACGTCGCTGTTGCACCGCTCGATCCGCGACAACATCGCCTACAGCCGCCCGGATGCGACCGACGAAGAGGTGACCCAGGCGGCAAAACGCGCCAATGCCTGGGAGTTCATCGAAGGTCTGGTCGACATGCAGGGCCGCAAAGGGCTGGATGCGCAGGTCGGCGAGCGCGGCGTCAAGCTCTCCGGCGGCCAGCGGCAGCGCATCGCGATCGCCCGCGTCTTCCTGAAGGACGCGCCGATCCTGGTGCTTGACGAGGCGACCTCGGCGCTCGATTCCGAAGTGGAAGCGGCGATCCAGGAAAACCTCTTCGCGCTGATGCATGGCAAGACGGTGATCGCCATTGCGCATCGCCTGTCGACGCTGACCGAGATGGACCGTCTCATCGTCCTCGACAAGGGCCGGATCATCGAGATGGGCACACATCAGGAGTTGGTCCAGAACGGCGGGATCTATGCCGAGCTCTGGAGCCGCCAGTCCGGTGGTTTCCTTGCGGACCACGAAGAGGCCGAGGCGGCAGCGGAGTAAGCATGAGGAAAGAGGGCGGCTTCTGCCGCCCTTTCTGTTGGCGCCTCATTCGTGGTGAGCCCGCCGCATCCAATCCTAACGAAAATGTAACCTTCGCTATGGCCCTCCGTTACTTTGCGAGCTCTCAGAAATTCCCTATATCGCTCGCATGCTCATCCGTTCCGTGTACCGTCTGTTCGAGACGTGGATTGATCCCTACTACCGCAGCGGCGATCTTCGTCCGCCGCGGTCGCTCGGGGCGTTCATCTGGTATTATGTCAGCCAGGCGAAAGGCCCGTTCCTGGCGATGGCTACGCTCGGCGGTGCCGTGGCAATGCTCGAGGCGGCGCTGTTCTGGTTCGTCGGCCATCTGGTCGACATTCTCGACAGGGTGAACCCGGGCGAAGGATGGAGCGGACTGCTCTCCGGCCATGGAGGGGTGCTCCTCGGCATGGTCTTCGTCGTTCTGGTGGTCCGCTTCGTGGTCGTCAGCCTCGGCGCGCTTGTCGAGGAGCAGGTCGTCGTGCCCGGCTTTCTCAATCTCGTGCGCTGGCAGGCCTATCGGCACGTGGCCAGGCAATCGGTCGAATTCTTCCAGAACGATTTTTCCGGGCGTGTCGTCACCAAGGTCTGGTCGGCGGGCCAGGCAACAGGCGATCTTGTCGTGTCGCTGCTGCAAGTGGTCTGGTTCATCATCATCTATGCCGCTTCCACCATTGCGCTGGTCGGCAGGCTCGACTGGCGGCTGGCGCTGGTGATTACGGTGTGGATCGGCATCTTCTCGCTGCTGGCCCGCCACTTCGTGCCGCGCATCCGGCGGCACGCCCGCAACGCGGCGGAGGCATCCTCGATGCTGAACGGCCGCATGGTCGACGCCTATGCCAATATCCAGACGCTAAAGCTCTTCGGACGCGAGGAGCAGAACGACGATTATATCCGCAACGGCTTCGATCGTTTCCAGGCCGCCGTCATGCCTTTCACGCGGCTGTTGACGGGTGTGCGTTCCTCGCTCGCCCTGCTGTCGGGCGTGATGATCACCACCATCGGCGCGCTTGCCGTGCATCTCTGGTTGTCCGGCGCGATCTCGACCGGCGGCGTTGCTTTCACGCTCAGCATGGTGCTGCGGCTGAACATGCTCTTCGGCCGCATGATGGCGCAGTTCAACGCCATCATGCGCAATCTCGGTACGATCCAGAATTCGGCCGAGATGATCTCCGAGCCGATCGGCCTGGTCGACCAGGCAGGCGCCAAGGACCTGACGATCAGCGGCCCCGAAATCCGCTTCGAGAACGTGACCTTCCACTACGGGCGCGGCGGCGGCATCATCGACAATTTCTCCCTCAGCGTGCGCGCGGGCGAGAAGGTCGGCATTGTCGGCCGCTCGGGGGCGGGCAAGACGACGCTCGTCAATCTGCTGCTGCGCTTCTATGACCTTGAAGGCGGCCGCATCCTGATCGACGGCCAGGACACAGCCCGCGTGCGACAGGAGTCGCTGCGCGGTGCGATCGGTATGGTGACTCAGGATACCGCCCTTCTGAACCGCTCCATTCGCGACAACATTCTTTTCGGTCGTCCGGATGCCGGCGACGAGCGGATGGTGGAGGCGGCACGGCAGGCGGAGGCGGACAGGTTCATCATCGATCTCGAAGATCAAAAGGGGCGGGCCGCCTATGCGGCCCATGTCGGCGAGCGCGGCGTCAAGCTTTCGGGCGGCCAGCGCCAGCGTATCGCGATCGCGCGCGTCATGCTGAAGGACGCGCCGATCCTGGTGCTCGATGAAGCGACGTCGGCGCTGGATTCTGAGGCCGAGGCCGCGCTGCAATCCAATCTCGACACGCTGATGAAGGGCAAGACCGTGTTGGCGATCGCCCATCGGCTATCGACCATTGCCAAGCTCGACCGGCTGATCGTGGTCGACAAGGGCAAGATCATCGAGGAGGGGACCCATGACGAGCTGATCGCCCGCCGCGGCCTCTATTCCGAGCTCTGGGCACGTCAATCCGGTGGCTTCATAGCGACCGACGCCGAATAGCCTCTCCTCCGCGCGCATCTCCGCCAAGAACCTGCGATATAAAGCCACTATTTGGAAATGCCGAACTCCGTCATCACGCCGAAATGGTTCGAGCCCATGGCGTCGGGTATCTGCTTTACCGATACCAGCCGCAGCGGAGCGCGCGCGAACACATGGTCGATCGTGATGCCGTAGGCGCCGGCCTCGATCGGCCATGTGGCCGGCTCCGGGAAGGCGTGGCGCAGGCCGGTTGCCGCCAGGAAGTCGCGCATATCGGGCACGATGACCGACGCGTTGAAATCGCCGGCCAGGATCAACGGCCCTTTCACGTCGCCAAGGATCGAGCCGAGAAGATCGAGTTCGATCTGATGGAAGGCGTCGAAATAGGGCTTGCTCAGATGGACCGATGCGAAATTGACGGGCTGTCCCTCCATGTCGATGGTGGCGAGAATGAAACGATTGTCCCAAAGGCTGCCGAGGCTGCGCATGAGCTGCGTCTGGAACGGCCGCTTCGACAGCATCAGCGAGTCGCAATCGGACGTCATCACGCCACAGCCGATGCGGTAGGGATAGACCTGTGTGATGCGATCCATCTGCGAAAAGATCGGGCCTGCCTCGAAGATTTCGACGATATCGGCCTTCGAGCCGATGATGAGATCGGCGATACGTCCGCCGTTCTCGAAGTTGCTGTCCTCTATGTTGAAGGAGAGGAGCCTGAAGCTTCCGACCGATGCTTCCGCCGGCGCAATGAAGGAGGGGACGGCATGTTCCTGGAGCATGATAACGGAATGCACCAGCAGCGCGACGCCGACCAACACCAGGAATGTCGCATACCAGTGCCGTTTGAAAACAAGCGCGACCAGGGCGAGCACGATCGCGACCAGGCTGATGTGGGTCTGCAGGCTATCAAAAAAGGCCAGTATCCACGAATCGGCCACGTAGCGCGCCGCGAGTATGCCGAGCGCCAGAGTGGCGAGGACACATAGAACGCAATAAACCGTATGTCTCATGAGAGGTTCTCGTGCTTCGTTTTCGGCGCTTTGACGAGGCGCAGCAACGGCCTCAATCGTTCATAAATCGCGCGCTAAATCCATTCAGTTTTAAGAGGTAGAAAGGCAAGCTCATTATATACCGGACGCTGTGCCGCTACCGCTTATGCCGCAATGCAGCATTGAAATCACTGTTTATTTTGCCTTGCATCATAAAAATATATTATCTGAATCGCTCGTTTTTTCATGTGCTTAGGGCCGCGTGACTGCAGCTTGCGATTTTAAGCTCCGGCCTTGCGAAGGAATAGCGCAGTTTTGCCGCGACATTGTGCCCTCTTCCCTTGCCAAGACTGGACATAATTTGCGATCAAGCTTAGAACGCAGCGGGTTACGGAGGAATCTATGGCGGAATTATGGTCGCGTTGATTCGCCGTTAGTGAGGGGGTACCGCGGCTCTGCCGCGGTTTTGCGGAAGAGGATGTCCAGCCTTGAGCGAGCATAGTACGACAAGTGAAACCATCGGCGAGCCAACTCGCCGCGATTTCCTTTATTTGACGACAGGAATGGCGGGCGCAGTGGGTGCGGTTGCCGTCGCCTGGCCGTTTATCGATCAGATGCGGCCGGATGCGTCCACACTCGCTCTTGCTTCCATCGAAGTCGACGTGTCGAGCCTGGAGCCTGGCATGTCTCTGACGGTGAAATGGCGCGGCAAGCCTGTCTTCATCCGCAACCGCACGCAAAAGGAAATCGACGATGCCAAGGGCACGCAGATTTCCGATCTGAAGGATCCCGTCGCCCGCAATGCCAATCTGCCGTCGGATGCGCAAGCGACCGATGCCGCGCGTTCGGCCGGTAATGGGAAGGAAAACTGGCTTGTCATGATCGGCGTCTGCACGCATCTCGGTTGCATACCGCTCGGTCAGGCTGGGGAATATGGCGGCTGGTTCTGTCCCTGCCACGGTTCGGTCTATGATACCGCCGGTCGCATCCGCCATGGGCCGGCGCCGCAGAACCTCGCCATTCCGCTATATGCGTTCACCGCAGAAAAAAAGATCAAGGTCGGTTGAGGGGGAGCTGAATCATGAGTACTCATTCGTCTTACGAGCCATCCACAGGGCTCGAAAAATGGGTCGATGCGCGGTTGCCGCTGCCGCGTATGGTCTATGACAGTTTCATTGCCTATCCGGTTCCGCGCAACCTGAACTATGCCTATACGTTCGGCGCGATGCTGGCCGTCATGCTCGTTCTGCAGATCCTGACGGGTGTCGTCCTTGCCATGCATTATGCGGCGGATACGACCGTCGCCTTCAATTCGGTCGAAAAGATCGTCCGCGACGTCAACCACGGCTGGCTGCTGCGCTACATGCATGCCAACGGCGCGTCCTTCTTCTTTGTCGCTGTTTATCTCCACATCGCCCGCGGCCTCTATTACGGCTCCTACAAGGCGCCGCGCGAAATCCTCTGGATCCTCGGCGTGATCATCTATCTGCTGATGATGGCGACCGCCTTCATGGGCTATGTGCTGCCCTGGGGCCAGATGTCCTTCTGGGGTGCCACTGTTATCACCGGCTTTTTCTCGGCCTTCCCTTGGGTCGGCGACTGGATCCAGACCTTCCTGCTCGGCGGCTTCGCCGTTGACGATCCGACGCTCAACCGCTTCTTCTCGCTGCACTATCTGCTGCCGTTCATGATCGCCGGCGTTGTCATCCTGCACATCTGGGCTCTGCATGTGACCGGCCAGACGAACCCGACCGGCGTCGAGGTCAAGCTGAAGACCGATACCGTGGCCTTCACACCCTACGCCACGCTCAAGGACGCGCTTGGCGTTTCGATCTTCCTGCTGGTGTTCGCCTATTTCGTCTTCTACCTGCCGAATTTCCTCGGTCACGCCGATAACTATATCCCGGCCAATCCGCTGAAGACGCCGGCTCACATCGTTCCGGAATGGTACTTCCTGCCGTTCTACGCAATGCTGCGGTCGATCACCTTCAATATCGGGCCGATCGATTCCAAGCTCGGCGGCGTCTTGACGATGTTCGGCGCGATCATCGTGCTGTTCTTCCTGCCGTGGCTCGATACGTCGAAGGTTCGTTCGGCCGTCTATCGTCCGTGGTACAAGCTGTTCTTCTGGCTGTTCGTCGCCGATGCCATCCTGCTCGGTTGGCTGGGCTCGCAGCCGGCGGAAGGGATCTACACCACGGCTGCGCAGTTCGCGACATTGTTCTACTTCCTCTTCTTCCTCGTCGCCATGCCGGTGCTCGGCATAGTCGAGACACCGAGGCGCGTTCCCAATTCGATTACGGAAGCGGTTCTTGAAAAACAGGGTGGTAAAGTTGCCACCCCGGTTCAAGCTTGACCGGCGATAGAGGAAGAAAACGATGAAAAAACTTATTGTCGGCCTTCTGTCGCTCACGCTTATGGGCGGTCCGGCGAGCGTTGCTGCCTTTGCCGCGGAAACGAAGCCTGCAGCAGAAAGCGAGACGCCGCATTATCCGCTGAAGGAGCCGCGCGAACAGCATTGGTCCTTCTCCGGCCCGTTCGGCTATTACGACAAGGCGCAGCTGCAACGTGGCCTCAAGGTCTACACGGAAGTCTGTTCCGCCTGCCACTCGATGAAGCTGGTGGCCTACCGCACGCTGGGAGATCTCGGTTATTCCGAGGCGCAGGTGAAAACCTTCGCTGCCAACTACGAAGTGCAGGACGGGCCGAACCCTCAGGGTGAGATGTTTACCCGCAAGGCGGTTCCATCAGATCATTTCAACTCGCCGTTCCCGAACGACGAGGCTGCTGCTGCCTCCAACAACGGGGCCGTTCCGCCTGACATGTCGCTGCTTGCCAAGGCGCGCGAAATCGAACGCGGCTTCCCGCAGTTCATTTTCGATATCTTCACGCAGTATCAGGAAGGCGGCCCGGACTACATCTACTCGCTGCTGACCGGCTATGAAGATGCGCCGGCCGGTTTCAAGGTACCGCAGAACTCGCACTACAATCCGTATTTCGATGCGGCCGCGACCTTTGCGATGCCGAAGCCGCTTTCGGACGGGCAGGTGACCTATGACGACGGCTCGCCGCAGACGGTGGACCAGTATGCGCGCGACGTCGCTGCCTTCCTGATGTGGACATCCGAACCGCATCTGGAGGATCGCAAGCACCTCGGCTTCATGGTCATCGTGTTCCTGCTGATCTTCTCGGTGTTGATCTATCTCACCAAACGGTCCGTCTATGCCAAGGCCGGCGCTCACTGAGTATTGCGGTGAATCAACGAAAAGGCGGCCTGTCCGGGCCGCCTTTTTTATTGGTATAACGCCTGGGTATTGCTAGGGTGCGGCCGGCCCTATCACAGCCTGAGAGTACATATTTCATGAACACTATCGCTTCGGAGCTTGCTGCCAGCATCCGCTCCATTCCGGATTATCCCAAGCCCGGCATCATCTTTCGCGACATCACGACGATGCTCGGCGATGCCAAGGCGTTTCGCCGCGCGGTCGATGCGCTCGTGCAGCCCTATGCCGGCACGAAGATCGACAAGATCGCTGGAATGGAAGCGCGCGGCTTTATCCTTGGGGGAGCGGTAGCGCATCAGTTGTCGGCCGGCTTCGTGCCGATCCGCAAGAAGGGCAAGCTGCCGCACGATATCGTCCGCATCGCCTACAGCCTGGAATATGGCGTCGACGAGATGGAGATGCACCGGGACGCCGTCAATCCCGGCGAGAGAGTGATCCTTGTCGACGACCTGATCGCGACCGGCGGCACGGCTGTCGGCGCCACGCAGTTGCTGCGCCAGATCGGCGCCGAAGTCGTCGCTGCCTGCTTCGTCATCGACCTGCCGGATCTCGGCGGCCGCAAGAAGCTCGAAGCGCTTGATGTGCCCGTTCATACGCTGGTGGAATTCGCCGGTCACTGAGCGGGCTTGTTGGGCACGCCGGGCAGAATTGCCGGCAGCCCCGCTATTCCTATTCAAATGCCAGCACGGTGCTTTCGAAGCGCAAGGCCGGCATGCCATGCTGGTTCGAGCCGTCACAGGCGAGCGTGTAGAGCGTCCAGCCGGGGCGCGAGGCCAAAGGGCGGCTGGCGAGCAGGGTGACGCCATAGGTGATGGTGTCGCCAGCAAAGACCGGGCGCAGCCATTGCAGTGTCTTGAAGCCGGGCGAGGGCCCGAGTTTGGGGGGAGTGTTCCCCTCCGCAATCAGCCTGATGGTCTCGCCCTTCCAGAAATCGACGAAGGTGCGCATCCACATCGAGCAGCTGTGCCAGCCGGAGGCGCAAAGGCCGCCGAACAGCGTCCCTTTGGCCGCTTCGGCATCCATGTGGAAGATCTGCGGATCGAAGCGCGATGCGAAGCGGACAATGTTTTCGGGCGTGAAGGTATGGCTGCCGATCTCGACCCGTTCACCGATGGTATAGAGCTCGCTCATCTTCATGCCGACACCTCCGCGCCTGCGCGCATACGGATCATCGTCGAGTTTTCGCCGAGGCAGACGAGCTCGCCGCGCTGGTTCTCGACCTCGTGGCGGAATTTGACGATGCCGATACCGGGGCGCGAGCGCATGGGACGTGCTTCCAGCACGATGGACCGGCCGGACAGGGTATCATCAGCCAGAACCGGCTTCTTCCAATCCATGAAGTCGATGCCCGGGGCACCTTGCGCATCGGCTTCGAGAAGATAGGAGTCGCACATCATGCGCATGAACATCGCCGCGGTATGCCAGCCTGAGGCTGCAAGGCCGCCAAGGATGCTGGTGCGGCCCGCTTCCTCATCCAGGTGCATCGGTTGCGGGTCGAATTCCCTGGCGAATTCGATAATTTCTACCGCCGTCACATGTTTTGGGCCGAGCGGAAATTCCTGCCCCGGCTGAAAATCCTCATATGCCAGTTTCGCCATATTCGTCACGAGCCTCCTCATTCCGTCCGTGCGCAATCGCATGCGGGGCAGGAAGCGCGCAAGTATTTTCGTAATAGCAGCGGATAACAGAGTGCTGTGAACGCATGCCGGTGCCCCGCAGCCCTTGATTGTGTGCCGGCGATGTGATGAGGCTGCATAACATCGTCAGGCAGTAAGGACAGACATGAGCGATCTCAAGACCGCGCTGGAAGGCGCCGCCGGCGAGGGGATAATTTCCCCGGACCAGGCCATGCGGCTTTTGCCCTATCTGGCCGAGCGCAATATCGGCGTCGGCGCCCCCACCGTTCGGAACGGTCTTTCGCAGCCGCGCGACAATGATCTGACGAATCCGCTGGAGGACAGTGAAGCGCCGCGCTTCATTCGAGGCTTTCATGATGTCCTGATTACCATCGGCATCATCGTGCTGCTTGCCGGGCTATGGGGGCTTACGAGCTTCCTCGGGCCGCTGCCGGCGATTATCATCCTTGCCGAAATCCTGGTGCGCCGCCAGCGGCTGGCGCTTCCGGCAGTTGCGCTGACCATCGCGCTGGCGCAATGGATAATCACCGTCTCGGTGGTCTATCTCGGTCCGGCCGACGATGGCCGATCTATCATGGTGGACTGGATGGTGATGACGCTTCCGTTGCCGCCGCTCTTTGCCTTGTTTTATTGGCGCTACCGCGTGCCGTTGTCGCTGGCAATGCTGCTCTTTTCGCTGTTTGCGCTGTTGCTGGCGGCAGTCTTCTACATCATGGGGCTGGTGACGGGCGCGCCGAACGTGGTGCTTGCCTACCCGCTGCCGTCGATTTGCATCATGTTTGCGGCGGCACTCGGGACATTCGCGGTTGCGATGTATTTCGATCTCCGCGATCCCCAGCGCGTAACACGCCGCTCGGACGTTGCCTTCTGGCTGCATCTCGCGACCGCGCCTGCGCTGCTCTACACGGCGAACCTGCTGGCATTCATGCTTGAGTTCGGCAAGGACGGCGACATTTTCACCAACATTGACACTGGCGGTTACGCGCAGGCGGCGACCATCGTCGTCATCGTGGCGATCATGATGCTGATCGGCCTGATCATCGACAGGCGCGCTTTCGTGACAGCTGGTTTGCTTTCGCTCGGCGTGGCGATAGGCACTATTTTGCGGCAGAACAATGCCGGGCTCGACAAGGTGAGTTTCATCGTGCTGATGATCGTCGGGCTCATCGTACTGGTGATCGGCGTCGGCTGGCCGCATCTGCGCCGCGCCACGGTCCGGCTGCTGCCGGCATCTATACAAGGAAGATTGCCGGCACTCCCTTCATTCTTTAGGCGTTAAAGAGGAAGTTGAGGACATCGCCGTCCTGGACGACATATTCCTTGCCTTCGGAGCGCATCTTGCCTGCTTCCTTGGCGCCAACTTCGCCGTTGTAGGCGACGTAGTCGTCATAGGCGATGGTGCTAGCGCGGATGAAGCCGCGTTCGAAGTCCGAATGGATGACGCCGGCGGCCTGCGGGGCCTTTGTGCCGCGCTCGATCGTCCAGGCGCGCGTTTCCTTCGGGCCGACGGTGAAATAGGTAATGAGATGCAACAGCTTGTAGCCGGCGCGGATCAGCCGGTCGAGGCCGGCTTCATCGAGGCCGAGAGCGGAGAGGAATTCCGTCGCTTCCTCTTCAGGCAGCTGGGCTACTTCCGCTTCGATGGCGGCGGAGATGATCACCACCTCGGAATTCTGTTCCTTCGCCATGGCTTCGACTGCAGCGGTGTGCTCGTTGCCGGTCACGGCATCCGCCTCGGCGACGTTGCAAACATAGAGCACCGGATGCGAGGTCAGAAGGTTCAGGCTCTTGAGGATGCGGAGCTCCTCCGCGTCGAGCTTCGACAGCAGCGTGCGGACCGGCTTGCCTTCGTTCAGCAGGCTGAGCGAGGCTTCCATGATCGGCAGCATCGCCATGGAATCCTTGTCCTTGCTGGTGGCGCGCTTGCGCATCTGTTCTGTGCGGCGCTCCAGGCTCTCGAGATCGGAGAGCATCAGCTCGGTCTCGATCGTCTCGGCGTCGGCGACCGGATTGATGCGGCCTTCGACATGGGTGATGTCGCTATCCTCGAAGCAGCGCAGCACATGCACGATGGCATCGACTTCGCGGATGTTGGCGAGGAACTGGTTGCCGAGGCCTTCGCCCTTCGAGGCGCCGCGCACGAGACCGGCGATATCGACGAAGGAGATGCGCGTCGGGATCAGCTCCTTCGACTTGGCGATGTCGGCAAGCTTGCGCATGCGTGGATCGGGAACCGCGACTTCACCGGTGTTCGGCTCGATCGTGCAGAAGGGATAATTCGCCGCCTGCGCCGCCGCCGTCTTGGTCAGCGCGTTAAATAGAGTGGACTTGCCGACATTCGGCAGCCCGACGATACCGCATTTGAAACCCATGGCACCTTGTCCATATCTAGAAAATCTTTGCAGTGCGTATGGGGGAAGGGCCGTTGCGGGTCAAGTCTTGTGGGGAAAGCGAGCCGATTTTCTGCCGCAAGACGGGTTGAAGCCTTCAAAAGCTGCGGCGCCACATTGTCTCCGAGACACCGTCCGCCTTGAATGGCGTGGTGCGCTGCACTATAATGGCGCTATTAGCTCAAAGCCTTTTTCTCTGTCGTCAACGGTGATGCCGATGAGTGACAATGATGTTGTCCTTAAACCAAAGACCAAAACCAAGCTGAAGGTCGAGAGGCCGAAGCTTTACAAGATCATTCTCGTCAATGACGACTACACGCCGCGCGAGTTCGTCATCATGGTGCTGAAGGCCGTCTTCCGCATGAGCGAGGAGGCCGGCTATCGCGTCATGATGACGGCGCATAAGCTCGGCAGCTGCGTGGTGATGGTTTGCGCGCGGGATATCGCCGAGACGAAAGCCCAGGAGGCGATCGATCTGGCAAAAAGTGCCGATTTCCCGCTGATGTTCACCACCGAGCCGGAAGAATAAGGCTCCCTCGGAGCGTCAGACTGCAACGGGGCGGCGGATCTGGAAGCCGGTCTTGTCCTGCGCGAAACCACAATTGGCGTAGAAACGCAGTGTCGCCGGGTCTTTTGAGCCGGTCAGCAGCATGATCTTGTAGCAGTTCTTTTCCCAGGCTGCCCCTATAGCCCTTTCAATGAGCGCTCCGGCAAGGCCGCGTTGGCGATAATCGGCATGGGTTACGACATTCTCGATCAAGGCATAGGAGGAGGCGCCGCGTGTCAGGTTTGGAATTATCACCAGTGTCACTGAGGAAATTGCTTCGTCACCTGCGAAGGCCGCGAAGATCGTCATGCCGGGATGGGTCAGGATTTCGGCGAAGCGGCTCTCCGCCAGATGAAGTTCCAGCTCTGGATCGGAGTTGAGGTGCCGATAGAGTGCCAGCAGGGTTCGGAGATCCCTGGCTGCTGCCGGCCGGATGACGATATTGTCGGCGTTTTCGGCTGCTGCTTCCGGCATTTCAATCGCCCTTCTTGCCGAACATCCTTTTCAGCATCTCCGCCATCGGGCCGGTTTCCGGTATCCTCGGCTGGTTGTGGTTGCGTGCTTGATGGATATGCGATTTGGCCGTGACTTTCTTTTCCGGCTTTGGCGCCTCTTCCTCGGCCTTGCCGCCCAGGGCGAGCGCGATCTTGTTCATCAGCTGCGAATCCTCGCCGCGCACCAGCATGTCGGCATTGTCGGCAAGCGTATCGAACAAAGGTTCCAGCCAGTCCCGGTCCACCTTGGCGAAATCGCCGAGAACGTGATTGTGCACGAGTTCCTTGGCGCCGGGATGACCAATGCCGAGACGGAGGCGCCGATATTCGCGGCCGGAATGGGCATCGATCGACTTGATGCCGTTGTGGCCGCCATGGCCGCCGCCGGTCTTCAGGCGTGCCTTGCCGGCCGGCAGGTCGAGTTCATCGTAGATCACCACCAGGTCGGACGGCTCGAGCTTATAAAAGCGCATGGCCTCGCCGACGGATTCGCCTGACAAGTTCATGAAGGTCTGCGGCTTGATGAGCAGCACTTTCTGGCCGCCGAGCTCGCCTTCGGCAATCTCCGCCTTGAATTTCTTCGACCACGGCGAAAAGCTGTGGCGGCGATGGATCGCGTCCACGGCCATGAAGCCGATGTTGTGGCGGTTGCCCTGATATTTGGCGCCGGGATTGCCGAGGCCCGCGATGAGAAGCATGCGCTTCACCCCTTGGAAAATGCAGATGCCCTTCACGACAGGGAATTGACGGCAAAGTCAAGGCGGGATGCGATCACTCGCCGAGGCGCAGGCCGTACTTCAGGAAAATCCGCGTCTGCGTGCCGTCGGCGATCAGCGCATCGAGCGCAGTTTGCATTCTGCTCTGGAGATCGTCGGGGAAATCCTTCTGGCAGGCGATACCCATGGGTTGCTGGGAGAGGATCGTCACCTTCTCCACGGCATTGCCGTCCTTCTTCAGCTTATCGAAATAGAATTCCGAGATCGGCATCAGGTCGACGCGGTCGCTCATCAGTTTCTTCAGCGTCGCCCTGAAGTCGCTGCCCACATCGATACGCGGAAAATTGTTCCGGCGCAGTACACTCTCCGTATAGTCTTGGCGCCAGGTGCCCACGAGGTACGTCTTGGCTTCGTCGATCGTGGCGGCTGTAACCGTCGAGCCGCTGTGCTTGATCAGGATGTTGCGATCGATCAGCAACGGCTGCACCCATTTGAAGAGCTTGTCGCGCTCGTCGTTGTGCGCCGTGGCGAATACGCAGGTCAGAGGCTCCGTCAGCGCCTGGTTGTAGGCCCGGGCCCAGGGCATGATATCGATCGTGTAATCGACGCCGATGTCGGTCATGACCTTCTGTACCTGTTCGACGGTTGCTCCAACGGGGGTCTTGTCGTCGCGATAATTGAAGGGCGGATATTCTTCGGTCGTGAAATGGATGGTTTCAGCACGAGCAGGAGAAAGGACGGATAGCGAAGACAGGCTGATGGCGACCGTTGGCAGCAGTTTTCGCATGCGGTTCCTCATCGCTATGATGCCTGCGCTACGGGGGAGAGCTGGTCGAATTGCGGGCCGGACAGCGTTTTCATCAGATGGTCCGGATGTTGCGGTCGATGGAAGAGATAGCCTTGCCCATAATCGATGCCCATGGTGCGCAGGGTCGCGCATTCCTCTTCGGTTTCCACACCCTCGGCAATGACCGTGCAACTCATCTTGTGCGAGAGCGTCGTAATGCTTTCCACAAGCATGCGGCTCCTGGCGCTGACGTCCGAAGCGGTATCGTTGATGGCGCGGATGAAGGATTGGTCGATCTTGATGATGTCGACGGGGAACCGATTGATATAGCTCAGCGAGGAATAACCCGTGCCGAAATCGTCGAGCGCGATGCGGCAGCCGTAGTGGCAGATCTCGTTGATGACCATGCGTGTTTCCGGATTGTCGTCCATGAGCACGGCCTCTGTGATTTCGATGACGATGCGTCGCGGGGAAATATCGTAGCGCGAAAGCAAGGCTGCGATGCGCACGGGCAGATCCGGCTCGAACTGCAAGGGTGAGAAATTGATCGCGATGTAGCTGTCCTGCATGCCGTCGAGCCGCGACAGCCGTGCGAAATGGGCGATCGCTTTTTCCATGATGCGATTGCCTATGCGTATGATGGAGCCTGTTTCTTCCGCAACCTCGATGATGCGGCCCGGAGGCAGGATGCCCTTCTGCGGATGATGCAATCGCATCAGCGCCTCGAAGCCGACAATCGAGCGATCATCGATATTGACGACCGGTTGCAGATAGGCTTCGAACCAGTCTTCGCTGAGACCGCTTTCGATGTAGCTCTCCAATTCAGCGCGGCGGCGGGAGTCATCGAGCATGCCGTTGTCGAAGATCTGCGCGCCGTTCTTGCCGTCGCGCTTCTTGGCATACATGGCGATATCGGATTTCAGCAGCAGTTCGGCCGCGTTGGCGGCCTGGCGCGGATAGATGGCGATGCCGATGCTGGCGCTGAGGCGGGCGTCGCCACAGAATGGCGCGTCGAAGACTTCGGCGATGCGAGCGGCCATGTCCATGGCTCTTGCTTCCGCATCTTCCGCCAGCAGCAGGATCGCAAATTCGTCGCCGCCGAGGCGAGCTGCGACATCGCCGGGCGTCAGTCGGGCCTGCAGGCGCGATACGAGTTCGCGCAGTGCCGCATCGCCGGCGGCATGGCCCATATTGTCGTTGATCCACTTGAAACGGTCGAGGTCGATGAAGAGGCAGGCAAGCTCGCGATGGCGCAGGTCCGCCTCATTGATCTTGGCGTCGAGTGCGGTCTCGAAGCCTTGACGGTTCAAGAGGCCGGTCAGATGGTCGGTGATCGCCTGGCGCAAGTTCCGGTCTTCGGATTGCTTGAGTTCGGTGACGTCGGTCATGACGGACAGCGAGAGGCCGTCCTGGACTGCCGTCGTCTCGAGGATCAAGACGTCCATTTTGCGCCCGTCCTGGCAAAGGAATTTTACCGTGACGGCAAGGCGGGCGGCGCTATCGGGATGGCTGCGTTTGCGGTCGACATATTGCGAGCGCGAATCTGGCAGTACCAGACTGGCGAATTCCCGCCCCAACACCTCGGCACGATTATAGCCTGTCGCAGCGAGCCAGTAATCGCTGACGGCGGCGATGCAATCGTCCTTGTCGAGGGAGAAGAGCATGGCGGGCGTCAGATTATAAGTGTCGGTGGCGCGGCGATGAGCGTGCTTCAGCTCGGTTTCCTCGCGCTGAAGCTTGCTCTGCATGTCGTTGAAACTGCTGGCGAGCCGTCCCATTTCGTCATTCGATTGCCAATCGACATGATGGCGCGAGCCGAGCCGCCGCGTCGCCTCGACGGCGTGCGTCAACCGCATCAATGGCTGGATGACGAAGATGCGGTTGCCGATCAGCGCCGCGCCGAAGACCGTCAGCACGGCGAAGATGAAGATGGAGATGAAGACGATCTCCTCGTTCTTCAAACCATCGAAGAGCCCAAGCTGGGGATAGTAGACCGTGATGGTGCCAAGCTTCTTTGCGCCATCGACGCCGTTATAGACGATCGAACGGGAAACCGACTCCAGATTGCCCTTGTAGGATTTAGGGATTGTCGATTGCGTGACGTCGAGCTGGCCAGAGAGGTCGCGGACATTGACCCTGACGATGGCGCCTTCGGCGACCGTCGTCGCACTGATCTGGGTGACGCTGTCTTCGTCAAGATCCCACAGAGGTTTGGCCAGGGCCTGGGCATTGGCAACGAGCAGTACGGTTATATGATCCTTGATTTCCTTTTCGGCGCGCTCTGACGACAGGAAAAGAAATAGAATAAAGAGCGGCGCTACGAAAATCAGCAGCGCTCCGCAGACGATCGCGAAAAACCTGTTTTCGACCGAATGGCTCATAGTCCCGATAGCTCCCCAGTCATAGGCCGGCGAATCTTGGGATACCGTTCCCTACAACTCTTTCGCGTAAGGTTCCATGAATGTGTTAAATGTTGTTGAAATTCCGGGGTTAAAGAATATCAATCAAAGTATAGATTCAAGAAATCTTTATTTTTACTTGTTCTAATATTAGTGATTGCATATGAAAAACCCGCCATCCCCATAAGGGAGGCGGGTCTGGATGCTTGGCAATGAAGACGCCAAAATCAGGCGGTGGTTTCCTCGCCGCCTTCTTCCTCTTCCGCAAGACCGGCTGCCGGGGCAACGATCGTTGCGATCGTGAAGTCGCGGTCGCTGATCACCGGGGTGACCTTCTTCGGCAGCGTCACATTCGAGATGTGGATGCTGTCGCCGCTCTTCAGGCCGCTGAGGTCAACGGTGAAGAATTCCGGGATCGCGTCGGCCGGGCAATGCACTTCAACTTCGTGACGAACGATGTTGAGAACGCCGCCAGCCTTGAGGCCCGGGGACTTTTCGTGGTTGACGAAGTGAACCGGGATTTCAACGGTGACTTCGGTGTTGCCGGAAACGCGCAGGAAATCGACGTGAACCGTGAAGTCACGGACCGGATCGAGCTGGTAGTCCTTCGGCAGAACCTTGATCTTCTTGCCGCCGACGTCGATCGTTGCGATCGTCGTGAGAAAACCGCCGGCGTGGATGCGCTTCGTCACCTCATTGGTGTTGAGAGCGATAGAAATGGGGGCCTGCTTGTCACCATAGATGACAGCGGGAATCAAACCGTTGCGGCGAAGTTCACGGGCGGACCCCTTACCAACCCGTTCGCGCGCCTCGGCCTTGAGCTCGTAGCTTTCGTGGCTCATGGCTATTCCTTTCGAGGTTATTTGGAGAGTTCATCCGGTCGGTCATCGCCGTATCGGTTGAACTGGAGGAGGGCATGCCCTGCCTCATCCGCGTTGCCTCCAAGGGTGTCTACGCGGACGCGTGGCGTATAATACAAAGTGGCCGAAGGCGCAAGCACCTCCGGAATGCGAAGGTCTGTGATGACATTGCAACTCTTGCGCACGAGGCTGCGACGCCATTTCTATCAACGACTTGACATATACCCTCAGCCCCTTCAACAGTCGAACTCAATCGATCAGGGTCAAAAGGAGAGGTCGGGCATGCGCTCCAGGGCTATCGCCGCTGCGGTTATTTCCATGGGTCTTGCCGGCGCATCACAGGCGGCCGACATCAACGAGCAAGGCGCCAAGGACCTTCGCAACATACTGGCGCATTCTCTTTCAAACGATCTTGCCCGAAGCGATTTCGTCTCGGTGAAGCCAGCGGGTGATCAGTATGAGATTACCTATGACCTTGCAAAGTTCTTCGACAAAATCAATTCCAGCGCGTTTTCCGTCACGGGTTTCAAGCCGCTTTCTTTGTTCGCGCAGCCGGTCGATCAGGGCAAATGGCATTTGAAGGGCGATAACAGCCTCGATATTTCCCTGCATTCGCCGGTGTCCGACATCGCTTATTCCGTTGCCTCCACCTCTTTCGACGGCATTTTCGATCCTACGATCGAGATGATGCGGTCGATGGGCATCAAGAGCAGCGGCGTGAAATTCTCCAGTGTAGGCAGCGGGCCAAGGAGCGGGCGCAAGATCGACGCCACCATCGATAGCGCCTCTTTCGCGCATACGGTGACCGACAGCACCGAGGCAGGTAAGGTCGATCTGCAATTGCAGGGCACGCTGCAGCGATTCAGCGAACAGTTCACGGGGCGGCCGCATGGTTCACCCGTCAATATCAGTGTCGAGAGCGTCAATACGAACGTTACCGCGACCAGCTTGCCAGTGAAGGAGCTGCGTGCACTCATTCGCTTCTTCGTTCAACACGTCAAGGCGAAGCAGCTCTCGGAAAGCGGCAGCGAGAAGTTCGAGCAGCTGGTGCGCCGCGCCCTGCCGGTTTTCGGTTCGTTCAACAAGACTGTGACGTTGAACAATGTCCTGGTGGCGACGGATAAGGGCAAGGTCGGCGTCAAGCGTGTCGACTATAATTTCAAGATGGATGGCCTGACAAAGGCGTCCAATGTCAATTTCGAGCTGCGGGCAGAGCATTTCACGCCTGATGCGGACCTCATCCCGGCGGCTTATTCGCCTTTCCTGCCCGAGACATTGGACGTTCAGCTCGGTGTGCCCAACATCAACTTCGCCGGCCTCATCGACACGGCTCTAGGGGCGGTCGCCACGCGGGCGACGCCGGTTTCCGGTGAAGCGCTGAAGCACACGATGTTCCCGAGCGGATACGGTACGCTCGAATTTCCGAAGATAAGCGCTACCTCCAGTGTCTACGACGTCGAGGTTTCCGGCGCGGTGAAGGCCTCGACCAAGGCCCATTCCGACTATTCGTTGCAGGCAACGATCCTGGCGCGCGATTTCGACAAGACTGTTACAGCCATTCAGGAGGCCGCCAAGACGGAGCCTCGGCTGAACAATGTCTCCTTCAGCCTGCTCGCCGCCAAGGGGTTTGCAAAAACCGATCTGGACGGTCGCCTACGCTGGGACGTCACGATGGATGAAGATCGGACAGTTACGGTCAACGGACAGGTGATGAAGAAGCCCTGAGGCACGGGGCGAACCAAGCTTCTTGGGCATTTTCGGACTTTCATATTGTTTTTCCATCATATTTGGGGGTGAATTATGCGTTTTAAAGCGGTTGCCGCGGCGGCTGTTCTCGCCGCCGGCGTGGCCGGCATTGTCCAGGCGGCAGATGTCAGCGAGCAGGGTGCCAAGGATCTACTCGGCAATCTGACCTATTTCCTGCCCGATGATATCGCCGGGAGCGGCGGCATCTCGGTGAAGCCGGTCAGTGCTCATTATGAGGTCACCTATGACCTGCAGAAGCTTTTCGACAAGCTGAACGTGACCGGTTTCGATATCAGCGGCTTGAAGCCGTTGGCGCTGCTTGCGACGCCGCTGGATAGCGGCCTCTGGAACATTGAAGGCAACAACGCCTTTGACGTGACGGCGCGCTCGAAGCCGGGCACCGGTCCCGACACCGAATTTCGTTATGCGCTGGCCTCCTCGAATTTCAAGGGTGTGTTCGATCCTGCGCTTCACTATCTGCGCTCGATGGACATGAAGGGCAGCGGCATCACCTTCGCCACCAAGACCACCGACAATGGCGTCCAGAAGAACGACGCCACGATCGACAGCATCGGCTATACCCTGTCCTCGTCCGACAGCGGCGAGCCTGGCAGACTCGATATCAAGATGAGCGGCGGCCTGCAGTCGCTCTACGACAAGATCTCGTCCGACAGCACGGTGCTTGGCGAAATCAAGGTCGCGGCAATCGATTTCAATGCCAGCGCGACCAAGCTGCCGTTGAAGGCGGTGAATTCCCTGCTGCATTTCGTCTCGGAACACAAGGACCAGAAGACCCTCTCAGACACCGACAGCCTGGCGCTGAAGGCCCTGCTGATGGACGCGATGCCGATCGTCGGTTCGTTCGACGAGTCGGTCGCCATCAAGGACATTGCCGTCACGACGCCACTCGGTGATGGCGGACTGCAGAAGCTCGGCTATTTCTTCAAGGCGGCGGGGCCGACCAATGCGATGAACGCCGATTTCGGGATGAGTGCCGAAAAGCTCACCCTTGCCTCGGGTCTGATGCCTGAAGACTATGTCGCCTTCATTCCCGATGCCGCCGATATCCAGTTGCAGGTGCCGAACCTGAACTTCTCCGCTCTGATGGACGTCTTGCAGCAGACCGATTTCAAGGTTCCGGACAACAATACGGCCATGGACGTCAAGCTGCAACAGGCCATGTTCCCGGATGGGACGATGACCATCAACTTTCCGAAAATCAGCGCCGTCTCGGGTCTTTACGATGTCGAGGCCTCCGGCAGCATGCGCGGCTGGCTGAACGAGAAGGACCGCGTGTCCATGAAGATGACGGTGCTCGCCCGCGATCTCGACAAGACGATCGCCGCGGTCCAGGAGGCCGCCAAGACGAAGACCGATCTCGCTCAGCTTTCCTTCGGCCTGATGATGGCCAAGGGCTTCGCCAAGACGGATGCGGACGGGCGTTCGCGCTGGGAGATCGATCTTTCCGACGACGGCGGTGTGAAGGTCAACGGCCAGGTCATCAAGTAAATCAATCCGAAGTCAGAATGCGATCATGTTTGTTCTAAGGCCGCTCGGCCAGCGTTCGATCTCTCTCCTGTGGGCCGGTCAGGTGCTGGCGGCCACAGGTTCCGAATTCTACATGGTCGCAGTCGTCTGGATCGCGGCGGACTTCATCGGCAGGAATGCGGGATACGTTTCCGCGTTGCAGTCCGGCGCGCTTCTGTTCGGCAGTCTCTTCGGCGGCATCGTCACGGATCGTTGGCGTCACAGCACCACGATGATCGCAGCCGATCTCGTGCGTGCAGCTCTGTTGCTGACTTTGTCGCTTGCCGGCCTTCTGCATCTGATGAGCCTGCCGCTGCTGATGGTACTTGCCGGATGCATTGCATTGCTGACCTCGACATTCGACCCGTCGCTGCAGGCGACCCTGCCGACGATTGCCGTCGATCCCGATGTTCGGCATGCAACCAATGGCCTGTTCGATGCCACACGGCGCATGGCGCGCATTCTCGGTCCGAGCTTGATCGCGCTCGTGAACGGCTTCCTGCCGAAGTCGCAGTTTTTTACTGTCACTGCAGCTACCTTCTTGCTGTCGGCGCTCGCCGTCTGGCTCGCGGTCGCGAAATTCCCGGCTGCGCCGAGGCGTCGCGATTTTTCCGGAACGGCTGCCGTGATAGATGGTGTCCTTGGCGGATGGCGGGTGGCCCGGGGTCATGCGGCGATCCTCTATGGCTTATTCACCAACCTGATGGGGAACATCGCCTGGGCAATGGGAATTCTGCTCGGGATGATCTTGCATCTGCGCGAAACCAGCGCCGATCCTCTGACGGATTACGGCTTGATGATGACGGCTTACGGTGTCGGTAACCTGACGACCAATCTCATTCTCAGCAGCATCAAGCCCCGCCGGCCTGTTGTCTGGATTATCGTGGCAAAGCTCATTTTCGGGGCAGGGGTATTCCTGCTGCCGCTAATGCATGACAGGATGTGGCTGATGATCGTCGCGTGCTTCGCGGCAATCAATGGTCCTTTTGAAAACCTCGCCATGCTGTACCTGATGCAGACGCGCAGTGAACCGCATCGCCTGGCACAGGTCTATCGTCTGCTGATGTGCGCTATTTTCACGGGCTTGTTTGTGGCTTACCTCATGTCGCCGAGCCTGTTTGCCTGGTTTGGCATCGGGCCTTCGATCATGGGTGCGGGGGCGGCTGTGTTCGCCTCGGGTCTTGTCGGGATCGGCTTGCTGGCATGGAGGCAGACACACCCGTCCGCAGCGAAGACCGCCTGAGAGTGCTTGTCGGCCTCAGTCGAACAGGCTCGAGACCGATTCTTCCTGGCTGGTGCGGTTGATGGCTTCGCCGATGAGGCTGGCCGTGCTGATGACGCGGATATTGGGCGCCGATTGCACTGCTGTCGTCGGCTGAATGGAATCGGTGATCACCAGTTCCTTCAGCTTCGAGTTTACAACACGGGTCACGGCACCGCCCGAGAGGACGCCATGCGTGATGTAGGCAGTGACGCTTGCCGCGCCTTGTGCGAGCAGGGCATCGGCCGCGTTGCAGAGCGTGCCGCCGGAATCGACGATATCGTCAATCAGCAGGCAGTCTTTTCCTTCCACTTCGCCGATGATGTTCATCACCTCGGATTCGCCCGGGCGGTCGCGGCGCTTATCCACGATCGCCAGCAGACAGTCGAGACGTTTGGCAAGAGCGCGGGCGCGCACGACGCCGCCGACGTCGGGCGAGACAACCATGACGTTGCTGATGTCGTAATTGGCCTTGATGTCGCGCGTCAGCACCGGAATCGCATAGAGATTGTCGGTCGGGATATCGAAGAATCCCTGAATCTGGCCCGCGTGCAGGTCGAGCGTGAGAACACGGTCGGCGCCAGCCTCGGTGATCAGATTGGCCACCAGCTTGGCCGAGATCGGCGTGCGCCCAGAGGCGCGGCGATCCTGGCGGGCATAGCCGAAATAGGGGATGACTGCGGTTATGCGCCGCGCCGACGAGCGGCGCATCGCATCGATCATGATCAGCAGTTCCATCAGGTGATCGTTGGTCGGAAACGACGTCGGCTGTACGAGGAAGACATCCTCGCCGCGCACGTTTTCCTGGATCTCTACGAAAATCTCCTGGTCGGCGAACCGGCGGACGCTAGCCCTTCCCAAGGGAACATTGAGATAATTGCAGATCGCTTCGGCAAGGTGCCTGTTCGAATTGCCTGCGAAAACCTTCATCTTGGCCCGCCTGTTACCAACCTGATAGCCGCGCTTTTAACCGCCTTGCACTCGAATGCAAGGGGGAGACGCGCGATACCTTTCATATTTCTGAAAAGCTTGTGGCTATCCACCGCTGGAATTGCGCCAGGAATTGAATTCCGACATGGTTTTGGAGGCGATTTTCTGCATGACGGCCGGCGGAACGGCCGTCCACGGGTCGCCGCGCTTCAGCGGCGCGCTTTCCGCGCCCTGGATTCGGTGCAGGCGGTTGCCGTTGTTATCCAGCACATCCCAGACATAGGTCACGGAAATTTGCGGGCCGTCCTCGAAGGCGGAGAGGTAGCCCTTCAAAACATAGCTGGCGCTGGCGTCGCTGGAACTCTTGATCGTCAGGCCGAGCGAGCGGGCATCCGCACCGAGCTGACGCGATAGCGGGGTGACGGCGTCGACGGGCGCGCCGATGATCGGCAGAAAGCGAATGCTGTTGCCGCCGGGGGCGGCGGCGGGCGGCAGCGACGCCTGTTGCTGTTGTTCCGGCTGTTGATCGTCGGCGGCTTGCCGCTGCCGTTTCGGTTGCTGTTGCGGATCTTCCGAAAGGCGCCGGTCGGCCTCGCTCTGCTCGTCGGTTTGCGAGGTCTGTGTATCGGCCGGGGCGATAGAAGCGGTGCGGCCGTCATCAAGCGGGCGCGAGGCATAGGGATTGGTGCCGTTCGACCGCAGCGCCGATGCCTGGTCGTCAAGCGAACCGCCGCCATAGCTTTGCGGCTGATATGCTTGCTGAGAAGTCTGCTGCTGGTAGCCGTAGCTCTCTTGTGTTCCCGGATAGCTTTGGCGGCGCTGGGGTGCTGTGGCCATCCGCTCGACATCCCGCTGGGTGACCGGGTTGGAGCCGACATCGCCGATCGCCTCGGGTGGCGTCAGGGCGTCCGTGGTGTTGCAGGCGGAGAGCGCAAGGCAGAAGCCGGCGACAGTCAACATTGTCCTGACCAGTCCCATTGCGCGATCCTTTCCTCGACGGTCTCTCCGTTCAGGATCGCTATCTTACGCCGCTAACGGTTAAGAAATTCGAGCGGGTGACGGGATAGGGCTTTCGGGGCTTGCGACGTCGTCAGATATGTCTGTCCGAGGGTCATGGCGGTACCGCTGTCGGAGTCCATGATGATCATATGCACGAAGAGCGACATATTCTCCTCGATCTCCTGCGGATTGCCGATGTGGAACATCTCGTGCTCCATCCAGGACGGAGAAAAGCGGGCGCCGAGCGAATAACCGCAGGCATTCAGCCGGTGGCGCGAAAGCCCGCGTTCGTCCATGATCTTGGCGTGCATGTCGAAAACATCGCCGAAGCTGTGGCCAGGCGTCAGGATGGTTTCGATCGCCTGCAGTGTCTCCAGGCAGGCGCTATAGAGCTCTCGGTGGCGATGACTGGGATTGCCGATGACGACGGTACGCATCATGGCGGCATGGTAGTGAGCGTCGACGCCGGCCCATTCGAGTGTCAGTTGGTCGTCGGCGTCGAGCTTGCGACGGCCGGCCTTGTAGCGGCAGAGCAGGGCCTCGGCGCCGGAGCCGATAATGAATTCGTTGGCTGGATAGTCGCCTCCGCCGGAAAAGACGGCGCCCTGCATGGCGGCGAGGATATCGGCCTCATCCGCACCGGGCTTGATCAGCGCCAGGGCGGCGTCCAGGGCATCGGCGGCGAGAGCGGCGGCGCGCTCGACATGGCCGATCTCCGCCGGGCTCTTGATCAGGCGCAATCGGCTGACGAGATAGGAGGCATCAACGATCTGGCCGAAACTGGCAAGCTGTTGGTCAAGCAGGCGGGCGATGCGGCCGGTCATGCCATGCGTATCGTATTCGATGCCGATGCGGGCACCGAGAAGGTCGAGATCAACAAGCAATTCCTTGAGATCGAGCGTCGGATCGGCATTGACGCGATCGACCCAGATACGGATATCGGAAATGACCGAAGTGAGTTGCGCCTGACGAAGGTCGGCGGAGCGCGTCAGGAGCGTCATCGATCCGTCCGCCTTGACCACCAGGGTCTGAAAGAAGCAATAGCCGAAGGTATCGTAGCCCGTCAGCCAATACATGCTCTCCTGCGCGAAGAGTAGCATGACGTCGAGCTTTTCCTCCTGCATCTTGGCTAGCAGTCGAGCCAAGCGTGCACCAAATTCGCTGCGTTCGAAATGCAAGGCCATATCAAGCTGCCTCCCCGATGGCAATGGCGGAAATCTGCCGGCCGTAATCCGGCTCCTTCGCATGTGTGGTGCGGCGATAGGAGAAAAAGCGGTCTGGATCCGGATAGGTGCAGAGATTCAGGCTTTCGGCTGTCACGCCTGCCTTTCGCAGGCGATCGACAGTCAGGGCCGGCAAGTCGAACATCGCGTGGCCGGCCCGTTCAGACGACGTGAAATATCTGGCGTAGCCCGGGTTGTGGGCCAGGAACCGATCGACGAATTCCGGGCCGACCTCGTAGCTTGCCTGGCTGATGGAGGGGCCGAGGCAGGCAATGATCGCCTCACGCCTTGCGCCGAGCGCCACCATCGCGTCGATGGTGTTTTCCAGCACGCCGGTCAGCGCTCCCTTCCAGCCTGCATGGGCGGCGCCGATGATCCGATTTTCGGGATCGGCGAAGAGGATGGGGCCACAATCGGCGGCAAGAACGCCAAGCACGATGCCTGGTGTTGCCGTCACCATCGCGTCAGCTTCAGGCCGACTGCCGTCATAACGCTCGTCAATGGTGACGACATCGGGGGAATGAATCTGGTGCACGGTGGCGAGCCGCTCAAGCGAAAGACCGAACCAATGGGCGACGCGGCGGCGGTTTTCCTGCACATGCTCACGATTGTCGTTCGAGCCGAGGCCGACGTTCAAGCCGCGATAGAGGCCTTCTGAAATGCCGCCGGCGCGGGTGAAATAGCCATGGCGGATGCCGGCAGCCTCGGCGGCGCTCAGCAGCGTGCTTGCAATTGGTGTCGGCAACACAGCGTTCCTTGATATTCGGTTTAGCTTGTCGTGCGATGAGTAACGCAGCCGCGGCGAAGCAGTTCGATCTGGCCGGGATGTTGGCCCAGCCCGGCGCGGGCTGTCAATCCGCAGGATGGGCGGTCACGGTTCAGCTGACAGGACGAAAGGGCAGGAGGTCGATCGCCGGACTGGAAACCGCAAGCACCTTGAAGAGCTCTCCCATCCTGCCTTCTCCGGCTCCGGCCAGCCTCTCCACGGCGACGCGGATACTCTCCTGAGTTGCGACATCGCGATCGCGTCCGAGAGCCGCTGCTCGTTCCATCAATCCGAGCCCGATCAAGAAATCGCCCTGGTGGCAACATCCGTTGATGTGCATGCCGGAGGCGAGCGCCGTCTGCGCCAGATGCTGAAAATCGACATGGCTGGTAAGGTCGGCTTCGCCGGGATGCTCCAGCGGCGGATCGTATTCATGCATGCGCACGGCCTGCAGCGTGTCGCCAAAACCCGTCGTCATGTGGCCGTAATCGATAGCGAGAGCCGTGCCGCCATGGGTGACCAGCCTGTCGCAGATTGTCGTCATGACGGCCTGCCGGGCTGGCGCGAGCTCGAAAATCGTACCGATCGGCGGAAGTCCGCCCTCCGGAAGAAGCGCCGGATCAAGGGTGGCGACGCCGGTGGTGAAGGTCAGTTCGTCGTCGACATCGAGGCCGACCGCGCGCTCGCGAAAACCGCTGGCGGTGCGAACGAACTGACGGATGGGGATGGCATCGAAGAGTTCGTTGGCGGCAAGCAGGGTAAAACCATCAGGCACTTCGCCGAAATCCGTATGCCACGAGACTTTTAAGCCATAAGGCTCCAGGGTCTGTTGCTGAAATCCCTGCAAACGCTCGCTGGTCTCGACCAGATGGACCGTCACGACGTCATAGAGCGGCGGCGCCAGCTTGCTGATGACACGCAGCATGTCTGACATCATCGTGCCGCGGCCAGGGCCGATTTCGACGAGACGCACATCGGCCGGCGTTCCGTGGCGCTGCCACGCATGCACCATGAAGACGCCGATCATCTCGCCGAAGAGCTGGCTGATCTCAGGTGCGGTGACGAAGTCGCCGGATTGGCCGAAGGGTTCGCGCGTTTTGTAATAGCCATGCGTCGGATCGGCGAGACACAGCGAAAAATAGTCCGTGATGCTCAGTGGCCCATTCGTGCGGATAATGGCTTTGATCTTTTCACCGAGCGCCGTCGTCATTCTCTGCTTTCGCTAGTGTACTGCCTTGAAAAGCGGGGGCTTTTGAAAGGGTCATGCGATATTAATCTTCAGCTCAGGCCGTCTGCCTGGTTGCTGCCTGCCGGGCGCGGACAACTGCCCACAGACCGATGGCAACCATCGGCAGAGACAGCACCATGCCCATCGTCAACCAGTTCGTGCCGAGAAGATAGCCGAGCTGCTCATCAGGCTGACGGAAGAATTCGACAAAAATACGCGAGAAAGCGTAGCCGATCACAAAAATACCGCTGACCGTACCGGGTTTCTTCAGCGCCAGACCCCAACGCGTGAGAATGAAGAGAACGAGAAAGAGTATGATGCCTTCGATACCCGCCTCGTAAAGCTGGCTCGGATGGCGCGGATCGGGACCTGCGGGGCAGATGCCATTGTGTGCGGCGATCACGTGCGGGCTGCAGAATACCATCGCCCAGGGGACGTCCGCGGCCCGGCCCCAGAGCTCGCCATTTATGAAATTGGCGATGCGACCAAAGAAGAGGCCGAGAGGCGCGACGGCGGCAACGATATCGAACAGGCTCCATACCGGGACCTTGTTGCGTTTTGCGAACAAAATCATGGCGATGGTCGTGCCGATCAATCCACCATGGAAAGACATGCCGCCATTCCAGACTTCAATCGCGCGGATCGGATTGGCGAGCACCGGATCGAGATCGTAGAACAGGATATAGCCGATGCGGCCGCCGAGAACGATGCCGAACGCCACCCAGAGGATGAAATCATCCAGATGCTGGCGCGTCATCGGCGCGGTGTCGTTCAGCCAGAGCTTGCCGTTGTCGACCAGGCGCCTTGCATAGAACCAGCCGAGCAGGATGCCCGCCACATAGGCCAGGCCGTACCAGTGAATCGACAGCGGGCCTAAAGAAACGGCGACCGGATCGATATCCGGAAACGGCAGGATGGCGGCGAGATTGGCGGATGTCAGCAAGATCGTCAGGCCCGTTGTCGCATGATTCCCAAAAGGCATTGCGCCATTTCGGGACAAGAGCATGCTAAATCCAAATGTGCGCGGAACATGGCGCTCGCTATCGAAACGGTCAAGTCGATTATTGCTGTGTCCTTTATCGCAGGTCCGGTTGTCCCGTTCTATCTCAATTTGCTTGCATCGAACCCTTGGAAATCCTACCTCAACACTACCTGGCCCCTTATCGATGCCTGTCCGTTTTCGGGGCCGACGGCCGCAAGGAGATTGTTATGAGCACTGGACCGAACCGTATCTTGGATGAATTCGCCAAGCTGATGACCGATGCCGCCGGTGCTGCCCAAGGCGTGCGCCGGGAGATCGAGACTGCTTTCAATGCGCATGCCGAGCGTTGGCTGAATAGCCTGGACATCGTCAAGCGCGAGGAATTCGAGGCCGTTCGCGAGATGGCGATCAAGGCGCGCGACGAAAACGAAGCGTTGCTTGCGAGAATCGAAGCGCTCGAGGCAAAGCTGGCCTCCAAAAGCAAATAAGCACACCCTTTCGCTGTTGACCGGCGCGGCACTCGTTTGCCGCGCTTTTTTCTCTGAAAATATTCAGCTGTTTTTCCACCTGTGGACATAGGCAAAAAAGCCAATCGTCAGAGTCGGTTATGACTCCCTTCTGAATAGACGCCGGAAGAGCTGTCCACAGTGCCGTTTCCAAAATCGATCCTCAGGGGCTGGCTTGCCGGGCATGCCGCTATACACTGATTTTAAATGATGATTCGAAACGGACTTGGTAAGCTCCGGGCAGGATGGATGCGTTAGTCTCGTAGCCGTTCAACATCATCCCGAGGATGTCTCCGGAGTAAAACTGTTTGCGTTCTTTTGGTGTTCGAACACGAAAAAACTGCATTCGTTCCGGTCAAGAAGGTGCTGCATGAGCCTTATGGAAATGGAAGTCGAACGACAGTCGAATCCGGTCGATATGATCGAGTTCGTGGCCGCCAACAATGATTGGTCGTTCGAACGGTCCGGCGAGGACGAACTCGCTATGACCGTCGAAGGGAAATGGACCGATTACCACGTCTCCTTCTCCTGGATGGAGGAATTCGAGGCGCTGCATATCGCCTGTGCTTTCGACGTCAAGGTTTCGGAGCCGCGCGTCAATGAGGTGATCAAGCTGCTTTCCTGCATCAACGGGCAGGTGTTGATGGGGCACTTCGACCTCTGGCGCCAGGAAGATATCGTAATTTTCCGCCAGTCGCTCTTGCTGTCCGGCGGTGCGGAGCCCACGAACCGACAAGTGGAAGTGCTGCTTTCCAACGCGCTTGACACCTGCGAGGCATACTATCAGGCTTTCCAGTTCGTGGTGTGGTCCGGTCTTGAGGCCAACCGCGCCATGGAAGCTGTGCTTTTCGAAACGGTAGGCGAAGCGTGATATGACAGGTCAACAGTCCGCCAGTGCTTTTGCATCAACAGGGCCGATCGTGTTGATCGGGGCCGGCAATATGGGCGGCGCGCTGTTGACGGGATGGCTGAAGAATGGCGTGCCGGGATCTTCGGTGATCGTCGTCGATCCCAATCCATCCGAGCCGATGCGGAAGATGATTGCGGATGCGGGAGCCAGCCATGTCATCGGCATTCCTGCCGGTGTGACTGCGGGCGTGCTGTTCGTTGCCGTCAAACCTCAGGTCATGGATGCGGTGCTGCCGCCGCTGAAGGCGGCGGTGGGAACAGATACGGTCGTCGTGTCGATCGCGGCCGGCAAGACGCTTGCCTCGCTCGAGAAGCATCTGGGCGAGGCGGCGATGGTGCGGGCCATGCCCAACACGCCTGCCATGGTCGGGCGTGGAGTGACCGGCGCCTTCGCGAATGCCAGGGTAGGCGAACGGCAAAGGCAGCTGGTTCAGAATCTCCTGAAAGTATCCGGTCCGGTCGAGTGGGTGCCGGGCGAAGCCGATATCGATTCGGTGACTGCGGTCTCGGGCAGCGGGCCTGCCTATGTTTTCTATCTCGTCGAATGCATGGCGGAAGCGGGCCGGAAACTCGGTCTGCAGGCGGACCTCGCCATGCGGCTTGCACGGGAAACTGTCGCGGGGGCTGGTGAGCTATTGCATCAGTCCCCCGACGACGCTTCGCGTCTGCGGCAGAACGTGACATCTCCGGGCGGGACGACCGCCGCGGCGCTGGCTGTTTTGATGGCGGAGGACGGCATGCAGCCCTTGTTCGATGCGGCGCTGGAAGCGGCACGCAAGCGGGCGCAGGAGCTGGCCGGTTAAATTTTCGACGAAAAGGGCAGAGGCATGACGGAAGAGATCACCTATGGCGATTTCGAGCGGGTGGATATCCGCGTCGGGACGATCATCGAGGCGGAGACCTTTCCGGAAGCGCGCAAGCCGGCATACAAGCTGCGGATCGACTTCGGGCCGGAGATCGGCATCAGGCGCTCCTCCGCGCAGATCACGGTGCACTACACGCCGGAAACCCTGATCGGCCGGCAGGTACTTGCCGTCGTCAATTTTCCGCCGCGCCAGATCGGCCCGGTGCGCTCGGAGGTTCTGACGCTCGGGTTCGAGGATGAGTCCGGTGCGATCGTTCTTGCGGCGGTTACTCACGCGGTGCCGAACGGCAAAAAGATGATGTGAGCCAGGTTTCTTCTTCGTGCAGAGAAGAGATGGTTCAGTGAATATCCCTTGATAGCAGATCATTCAGGCTGAAATCGAGGAACTCTGCCTCGAAGCCTTCGCGCTGCGGCGAGCAGAAGGCGGGGCCGACCGATACCTCCTCCAGCGTCGGATCGAACCAGGCAAGTCTTGCCATGCGCCATTCGTTCATCCGGTCGGTGCGATACTGGATGAAGAGAGCGTCGCCGTTGCGCGTCACCCGCGCAGACATGGCATCGAATTCGTGGTCCAGCCGAAAGGCGGACCAGTCGGAGTTGCCATTGGTGACGACGACGCTGAAATGCCTGGCGCCGTCGGTATATTCGATTCCGCATTTCATCCAGTGTCTGGCGTCATGGCGGATCATCAGGCCTGCCTGATCGTAAAGTTCGCGGTAGTGTCCGACGAAGGTCACTTCGGCGGTGAAGTCGCCACGGCGGGATGCGCCGAGAAAGTGGCCGTCGTCGCGATGGAAGCCATAATAGGTTTCCTGCCAGAAGTCGGTCTTGTTTCCTGAGCGTACGAACAGCCGCCCCTGGTTCACTTCCCACATGGGCGGCGCATTCAGCCAGTGCATGTTGTCGATGTCGATCGGCATGCGATGCCTCCCTCAGGCTGGAATGCGGATGGTGGCGCGCAGGCCGCCGAGCGGACTATCGCCAAGCGTGACGTTGCCGCCGTGACTGCGGGCAATATCGCGGGCGATGGCAAGGCCGAGGCCGGTGCCGGATTTGTCGAGATTGCGTGCCTCGTCCAGCCGGAAGAAGGGTTTGAAGACATCCTCGCGGGCACCGGCTGGAATGCCGGGGCCATCATCATCGAAGATGATCGTCAGCCATTTGGCGCTGTGCTTGGCCTCGACGCGCAGGCTCTTGGCGTAACGGCGCGCATTGGTGGCAAGATTCGTCACCAGGCGGTTAAAGGCATTCGGACGAACCGAAATCTGGTTGTCTCCTTCGATCGAGAAATCCATGGACTTGCCATGCAAGGAAAAGTCCTGCTGGATCTTCTCGAGAATGTCGCTGAGCTTGAACTGGCCGACATCTTCTTCCGCTTCGCCGCGCGCGAAAGCCATATAGCCCTCGAGCATGCTCTGCATGTCCTCGACATCCTCATTGAGACCCAAGAGATCCGGATTGTCGCCGACGAGGGCGAGCTGCAGCTTGAAGCGGGTGAGTACCGTACGGAGGTCGTGACTGACGCCGGAAAGCATTGCGGTGCGCTGCTCGATCTGACGTTCGATGCGTTCCCGCATCAGGATGAAGGCGAGGCCGGCTCGACGGATCTCATCGGCGCCGCGTGGTGAATAGTTTTCCAGCCGCTGGCCTTTGCCGAAGCTTTCCGCGGCCTGGGCCAGCGCCTGAATCGGTCGGATCTGCCCCCTGAGGAACAGCACTGCGATGCCGATCAACACCAGGGAGGTGCCGACCATCCAGAGAATGAAGATATGGGTGTTGGAGGCATATGTCTGGCTGCGCTTGGCGAAGACCCGCAGCACCTTATCGGGCAGCTTGACCCGGATCTCGACCAGGCTGGAGTTTCCGACGGTATCGATCCAGAAAGGCAGGTTGATCTGATCGCGGATTTCATCGCTCAGAATGCCGTCCAGGATGGAGAAGAAGGGCTTTTCGCGCGGGGCCGGCAACTCGCCGCCCGGTTCGATCGAGATGGCGAGGTCGAGCTTCTGCCGTGCGATCTGCGTAATGGCCGAATAGTCGGCGTCCTGTGGATAGGTCTCGATGACCGTTATGATGGCGGCGATGTCACGCGTGGTCGCCATGGATAATCTCTGCGTCACCATCTGCCAGTGACGCTCCATGAAGACGACAGTCACGACCGCTTGCAGGATGATCATCGGAAGAATGAAGATCAGCAGCGAGCGCGCATAAAGGCCCGTCGGCAGCACATTCCGGCGCAGCCAGCGCGCAAGCCACCGCAGGCCGTTGGACGGCGCGTGATCCTGGTCGCGCCTGATCGAGTCGAATGTCACCATCGCCGCTGATCCTGGAGAGCCGATCTTTTCAGTCTATGCTAAGGCGGTAGCCGATGCCACGCACCGTCTGCAGCCAGATGGGGTTGGCCGGGTCGTCTTCGATCTTGCGGCGCAGCCGGTTGATTTGTACGTCGATGGTCCGCTCGCCAACTTCGGCGTCGCCACCGATGAGTTCGTGGCGGGGGATCGTCTCGCCGGCGCGCTTGGCGAAGAGCAGCATGATCTCCTGCTCCCGATCGGTCAGCCGGATGAGCTCGGCAGACTTCTTGAGCTCCTTGCGGGTCAGCGAAAACGTATAGGGCCCGAACATGACGAGCTCGATTTTCGGGGAATCGGCCGGCGTGTTGCGCCGAAGGATATTGTTGACGCGCAGCACCAGTTCGCGCGGATCGAACGGCTTCGGCAAATAGTCATCTGCACCTGCTTCGAGGCCCGCTATGCGGGAATCGGCTTCGGCAAGCGCCGTCAGCATGATGATCGGGATGTTCTTGATGGCACGCAGGCTCGATGTCAGCGCGATACCGGATTCGCCGGGCATCATCACGTCCATGATGATGAGATCAAAATCGAGTCCTTCCAGCTTGCGGCGCGCCTCGGCTCCGTCGGCAGCGGCCGTCACGCGGAATCCCTTCTCCATCAGATAGCGGTTGAGAAGGGCGCGGATACGCGTATCGTCATCGACGATCAGAAGGTGCGCCGCGTCGTCCGAAATAGCTGTTTTCGTCGTCATTCCATCCGTCTCGATCTTGTCCTACCCAGTGATTGAGATGATCCATTCCGAACCGGCCCCGGGGTCGGAACTCGCCGTCACTTCTCGGTCTGCATTCCCCTCAGGAACCGTTTCACGCTTTCGCGCGTCGCTTCCGATGCGCCTTCGAATGCTCGTTCAATACGGCGCGATTGCGGCTCAGCCAGCGCCAGCGCCAGATCTCTGCCCGCCTGCGTCGGATAAAGCTTACGCTGCCGACGGTCTTCCGGGCCGGCGACCTGACGAATATACCCCGAATCGATCAATTGTTTGAGAACCCGCGCCAAACTCTGTTTCGTGATCTTCAAGGTTTCCAGAAGGTCTGCAACCGTCATGCCGGGTTCGCGGTTAACGAAATGAACCACGCGATGATGGGCACGCCCGAATCCGCTCTTGTCCAGGATCTGGTCCGGATCCGACACGAAGTCGCGATAGGCGAAGAAAAGCAGTTCGATGATCTCGAAATCGATGATTCCCGCATTCCGCATCGGCGTTGCCAGCGGCTCCGTCTTTGCCGCATTCTGGCTCGTCTGTCGTGGCACCCTGGCATTTCCTTTCCTATTTTGGAGCATTCGGGAAACTTACGCAAAAATATGTCAGCTTTATTGACGCATTTTTACGTCGCTGGTCGCTCCCGCGCAATCTTGCATGGCCCGGACGGTATGCCCCATCTGAAAATTAAGCCCGGCCTCGCAAAACTCCAAATATTTCTTGCATCTCCCTTTGGCGCCTCGTGGCTGGAGCCTAGCTGAGGCAACAATCAATTGCCATGGTATAGCGGCGTCAGGAGACAATGTGGGGCTCCTGCGGGCGCGATGGCGAGAGGAGAGGTATCTCCGTCGAGCGCAATGCTATCAACGTGGTGATTGCGATCCGACGGCGCGCAGCCTTTTTCAAATGACGGCATCTGCTTCGATGTCGCCGGATACCGCCCGCGATATCAAGACCACGCCATGATATGCGTCCAGCGCCGCCGATCTCTAGATGATCTGCACATTTTGCAAACGGGTGGCTGAAATCGGCGCCATGTGGAGATGACGAGGCCGATTATCGCGGTACTGTGGCGGAGACATGTCCATTCCGGACCTTTCCGCGCCATCGAGCAAGATTTCGCATAGGTCTGCAGAAGCCGGGCGTGTCGTCCTGCCCGGCTTTTGCAGTTTCCGATCTCTACGACTTGCGGCCCAGGACCGCGCCGACGATTGCCGAGAGCACGCCGCCGGCGATCAGCGAGGATATGCCCTGTGCGATGAGGCCGGTCAGGGCTTCGCTGCCGATCAGATTGAGGATCAAGCCACCGCCAAGACCGCCGACCGCACCCGCAATCGTTCTGGCGACGAGATTGATACCGTCCTGCTTCAACACAGCGCTTGCGGCGTTGCCGCCGATCGCGCCGGCTATCAGTTGAGTGATGATAGGCCCTAGACTTTCCATGATTGCCCTTCTCCCATTGTTCCGGAAGACGCTTCCGGATGCCCTCTCGGCGCGCCCCGGATCGATGCCAGGGAGCGGCGATAATCCTCAATGATATTAGAACTACATCATGCACCGATCGGTGGAAATAGAAAGGCAACTCAAACGGGAGAATTCCGCAATAATTGCAGGAGAAATCGGCCTTGAAGGCATGCGGCCGTCCGGCCGAATGCGAATTTCGCCATCCTGTTCCGATTGAAGGCCGAATCAGCGGTAGACGTAGACGATACGCCGAGTGCCCGGATCGACCAGGACCGGCTGACGGTTCACTTCGACGTAGCTATATTGATAGTTGGGGATGCGGTGGACCTCGACGCTCTCTGGGAGAGTTGCACCGACGGCGACATCGTCATCCAACTGGACGGTATCGACCGGATTTTCGTCGATATAGGTTCGAATCTCGCCCGGCGGTGTGATTGCAACGACATTACCGCCGTTCTGATCGACGCTGCCGAGCAGTTCATCATCCGGGCCGGGCTGCACGCTGCCGGTCTTGACGGAATCGGTTCGCTCGTAAGTGATGGTCGGAACACCCAGGTCGTCACGGTGGTCCTGGACGACCATCGAGGCGCCATTTTGCTCGACGCTGAGATATTGGGCGTAGACCCAGCCTCGCATGCCGTTGACGTCGACCCGACACCAGCGGCTGCCTTCGATGCAGCCATCCAGCGTTGCCTCGGAGCCGCGCGTCGCGACGCCTACCGTCGGAAATTCCGAGCCAGGACCCGAGCGCACCTCAATATCGGTGGCAGTGGTTGCGGACATGTCGGCCTGTGCCAGGCCGGCGCTGCCGACGAGAACGAAGCCGGCCAGCAGCAGATTTCTCCTCAAGGACATTGGTTTTCTCCTTCTGCCTCAAAAGACTATGCTCAACGCGTCGGGCGCTTCAGTGTTCCGAGCGTTGGCCACGTCGGTTGCCGGTCGGCTAAATCTCGCCGGGATGGGCGGCCCTCCCGACTTTGAAAACGCCAGGGGCTGCTTTGCCGATTGTTTGCCGCTATACCGGCAGCACGACCATCAAACAGACGAGGCGCTCATGGGCATGCTCCAGGCCGGCATCATTCCGGTGACCCCTTTTGAACAGAATTGCACCATCCTGTTCGATCCGGAGACCAAGGAGGGGGTGGTGGTCGATCCGGGCGGCGATGTCGATATCATCCTGCAGATGGTGCGCGAGAATGGCATCGCCTTGAAGGCCGTCTGGTTGACGCATGGCCACATCGATCACGCCGGAGGCGCTGACGAAATACGCGAAGCGCTTGGCATCGAGGTCATCGGTCCGCACGAAGATGATCGGTTCCTGCTCGAGGATATCGAAGCCAAGGGCAAGATGTTCAACATCGAGGGCGTGCGCAACGTGGTGCCGGATCGCTTTCTGAAGGACGGTGACAAGGTCTCCTTCGGCGAGCATGAGTTCGACGTTTTTCATTGCCCGGGGCATGCGCCCGGCCACGTCATCTATTTTAATCGAAAGCAGGGATTCGCCCATCTCGGCGACGTGCTGTTCAGCGGCTCGATCGGTCGCACGGATTTGCCGGGCGGCAATCACCAGCAACTACTGGAGTCGATCCGCGACAAGGTCTTTCCGCTCGGCGACGAAGTGGGCTTCATCTGCGGTCACGGCCCTGGCAGCCGGATCGGCGACGAGCGCCGCACCAATCCTTTCTTACGGGGACTGTGAATCAAAAAAGCGCCGCTCGACGGCGGCGCTTTTTTCCGGTGATATGAGTAACTGCTCGGGATCAGTCGGCCGTGCAGAAGTGGCGCATGCCGTCATAGCCGACATAGGTGCCGCTGCGGCCGTCGAAGCTTCTATAGCGATCGTAGCAATAACGCATCCATGACGAGGACCAGGGGCGCAGGCCTGCTGCGCTGGGAGGCGCGTAGTAGCTGACATCCCGTTCGACATAGACCCGGCGCGGCGGGGCGCGGTAGTAATAGGGCGGGGGCGGTGCGCCATAGTCGGGCTCGGCATAGATCGGGCCGGGCTCAACATAGCGCGGCTGGCTGGCGATAGCCGAGCCGACGATCAGGCCGGTGGCGAGGCCGGCAGCGCCGATCGCCCAACCATCGCGGTCGCGATGACGCCAATATTCGTCCGCCGAAGCAGCACTTATAGACGTCAGTGTCAATGCTGCGGCCATGGCGGACAGTACGAGCGATTTGCCGAGTATGGTCATTAGTCTGTCCTCTCAGGGGAACGGGACGACTGCAATTCCCGCTCTTTCATGCCAGGTAGACTATACGCGACAAACTGAATGCAGACTGAATGACAAAACCCGGCATCGCTGCCGGGCCTCAACTCGAATGATAGCCGTAAGACGTATCAGCCGGCAATCTGGAGATTGACGGCCTTCGGTCCCTTGCCGCGGCGATCCGGTTCCGTGTCGAAGCTTACTTTCTGGTTTTCCGACAATCCTGCCAGACCAGAAGCCTGAACTGCAGAAATGTGCACAAAGATGTCTGCCCCACCTTTGTCCGGTTTGATGAAACCGAAGCCCTTATCGGTATTGAAAAACTTTACAGTGCCAGTCTCGGCCATGCCTAAGGTCCTTTTCTCCCTGCCCGCCATCCACACGGGCAGCACTACTGTCTTGCCCTTGCGGGCGCTTACAGGCAATTCTCGCAAATTGAAGGAAAAGGTCCCCTATACCTCGGCATGATCTTGATGCGATGTTTGCCACCCGCTTCTCGACCAAGCTGACCGGAATATTTAGCGTTCCCGGCGCGCAATTTTATTAGGACTTCCCATGCTCTAAAAATGCCCGAACAGCGTTGAGAGTGCTGTGTTTATTGGGAATTGGCAAGCAAAAGTTTTTTAACGCATTGGGGGCACACAGTACCGTAATGCGAGTGTGATAACGCGATTCGCAAATTTTTCCGCTTTGAAACAAATTTCTAAGGTTTTTGCATCGTTTGCGATATAGTTTTGGCGTTATTTTCCCAAATGGCTGACGGTAAACGCGTGTTTCAGGTCGTTTGAAAAAATTCAAAAAATGCTTATGGGGACAGCCATAGCGAGCAATTTGAGGCCGATTTCACGCTGGGGCGCGGCGTCGCCGAGCAAATTCCGGCACCAGTTCCACGGCCAGCATCGCGGCGAACATCAAGGCGCAGCCGGCATAGCCGAGCGGACCCATCGTCTCGCCCAACAGCAATGCGCCGAGCGAGGCTCCAAACAACGCCTCGGCGGACAGGAAAATCGCCGCCTGCGGCGCCGTCGTATAGCGCTGACCGATTATCTGCAGCGCGAAGGCAAGGCCGGATGAAAAGACGCCGACATAGAGGATTTCGCCGAGTGCGGCGCGGATATCGGCAATACTGATCGGCTCGACAGCAATTGCGACGGCAAGAGCAAGCACGGCCGTGACTGCGAATTGCGTGGCGGAAATACCGAGCGGCCGGCCGGTCTCATTGACGGCGGAGCCGGCAAGCGTGATCTGCGCGGCCCAGAAGAGCGCGCAGACGACGGTCAGAAAATCACCGATCGTCAGATGCGAGAGGGATCCGCCGGACAGGAGGTATATGCCGCCAAGCGCCATCAGGGCCGCCGGCCAGATGACCCAATGGGGCGTGCGGCGCAGAAAGATGACGGCGATCAAGGGAACGAAAACCACGTAAAGGCCGGTGATGAAGCTGGAGTTGGTGACGGTGGTGGTCAAAAGCCCGAGCTGCTGCGTCGCGGCTCCGCCGAAGAGCGCGATGCCGATCAGCAGGAAGGAGAGCCAGTTGCGGTGCGTCAGCGGCTGCGTCGCCTTTCTGTTTTCCATCCACACGAAGGGCAGCACGACCATGGTGGCGACGGCGAAGCGCAGGCCGATGAACCAGAACGGTCCGATCGACTTCATTGCCGTCGATTGTGCGACGAAGCCGCCGCCCCAGATCGCGGCGGCAAGCAACAACAACAAATTCGCCTGTATGCGAGACATCTGCATCCTGCGGGAAGGGAAAAACGAGTTGGGCGACCGTTAGCAGTTGCTCTTATGCCGGACAAGGGCGAAAGGCGCCAAATTGGGCGACAGCTTCGCCTAACTCGTTGTTCTTGAAACTCTCAGCAATGCACCATCGTCCTCGTCGGTCGTTATCAGCAGCGCGCCATCGGGAGCGACGGTGATGTCGCGCATACGGCCGAATTCGCCTTCGAACATACGTTCCCGCTCGGTGATTTTGCCGCTGCCGTCACGGCTCAAGCGCGAAAGCAACTGGAATTTCAGCGCGGTGACCAGCAGGTCGCCGTTCCATTCGGGAAACATCTTGCCACGATAGACGGCGATGGCACCGGGCGCGATCGATGGGTCCCAATAGAAGAGGGGTTGCTCCATGCCTGCCTTTGCCGTGCCGATGCCAATCTTCGTACCGGAATAATTGACCCCGTAGGAGATGACTGGCCAGCCATAGTTCTTGCCGGCCTCCAGCGTGTTGATCTCGTCGCCGCCCCTGGCGCCGTGTTCGGCAGTGTAGAGCTTGTTCGTCGCGGTATCGAAGGTGATGCCCTGCGGATTGCGATGGCCCTTCGACCAGATTTCCGGCAGGGCACCCTTGCCGTCCTTGAACGGATTGTTGGCGGGGATGCTCCCATCGCCCTCGATATGGATGATGGAGCCGGCGTCGTCATGGAAATCCTGCGCGCGGTCCTGCTCGCCGCGATCGCCGAGGCTGACGAAGAGACTGCCGTCCCTGGCGATGGCGATGCGCGCGCCATACTGGATATTGCCGCGCGACAACTTGTTCATCAGGAAGATGCGCTTCACATCGGTCAGCTGTTTTTCATCGGACGACAATCGCGCGCGAAAAACCGCCGTGCCGCTCCCGCCGCCGGCGGCCACGGAGGCGGTGAAGTAGAGGGTGCGATTGCTGGTGAATTTCGGATCGAGTTCCACATCGAGCAAGCCGCCCTGTCCGCGGGCATAGACCTCCGGCACGCCGGAGATGGGGGCTCCTACCTTGCCATCGCGGATAGTCCGCATACGGCCGGGCCGTTCGGTGACGAGATAGGTTCCATCAGGCAAGACCGCGACAGCCCACGGATGCTCAAGGCCGGTGGCGATCGTCTCGATTTTGACCGGTACTTTCTGCGTCTGGAAGGTTCGCGCAGGTTCGGCAAACGCCATGCTTGCCGACAGCAAGGCAGAAGCCACCAGGGCGATCGAAAATCCTGTTTTGCCAAATTGCATCTTCCCGACTCCCCCAATATCGCCGCTTTCGCAACGTGGGGCGGCCAATCTGCCGTTCAAGGTCGGATATCGGGTCGATAACGTCTTTGTGTTGTCGCGCGCTCATCCGCCGATCCGTCGGCTTATTCTGCGGGCGAGGGCTCCGACAGGGTTGTCGGGACGTAATCGTTGCGGGTTTGCGAGAAACGAAGGGCATGGGAAACCCTTTGTTTCATATGGGAAATTTCAACTGTCCTCAGAAACTGAATCAGGTGCTTCGCAAATCGATTCAACTTCGGGGATGATGATGTCGAGGCTTGGGCGGCGGATGACGATCCGGATGCCAGGCGCTGCCTTGCGCCGTCACCTCGAGATCGCCCGAAGATGACAAGGAAGACACCGCTCAAAAGCCATGAAATAACGTCACAGTGACGCCTTTCTGCTTGAAACGGCGGCCCATATTCGACATAGAGCTTAGCGCAGAAATCTGGTCCACAGGCTTTCTGCCCATTTCAACCGAATAGGACCGATCATCATGGCCTTTCTTGCCGACGCTCTTTCCCGTGTAAAGCCTTCTGCCACCATCGCCGTTTCCCAGAAAGCGCGCGAGTTGAAAGCAAAAGGACGTGACGTGATCGGCCTCGGCGCGGGCGAACCTGATTTCGATACGCCTGACAATATCAAGCAGGCCGCCATCGACGCGATCAATCGCGGCGAGACGAAGTACACGCCGGTTGCCGGCATCCCGGAACTGCGCAAGGCTATTGCCGCAAAGTTCAAGCGCGAGAACAATCTGCAATATGCTCCCGAGCAGACCATCGTTGGCACGGGCGGCAAGCAGATCCTGTTCAACGCCTTCATGGCGACGCTGAACCCGGGCGATGAAGTCATCATCCCGACGCCTTACTGGGTTTCCTACCCGGAAATGGTGTCGCTGTGCGGCGGCACGCCGGTTTTCGTCGCAACGACGCAGGCCAACAACTTCAAGCTCCAGCCTGCCGACCTGGAAAAGGCGATCACGCCGAAGACCAAGTGGTTCATGTTCAACTCGCCGTCCAACCCGTCGGGCGCGGCCTATTCGCATGCCGAACTGAAGGCGTTGACGGACGTGCTTGTCAAGCATCCGCATGTCTGGATCCTGACCGACGACATGTACGAGCATCTGACCTATGGCGATTTCAAATTCGCCACGCCGGTCGAAGTCGAGCCGAGCCTCTATGACCGCACGCTCACGATGAATGGCGTGTCGAAGGCTTACGCGATGACCGGTTGGCGTATCGGCTATGCTGCCGGCCCGCTGCAACTCATCAAGGCGATGGACATGATCCAGGGTCAGCAGACCTCCGGTGCGACCTCGATCGCGCAGTGGGCTGCCGTCGAGGCGCTGAACGGACCGCAGGACTTCATCCCGCGCAACAAGAAGATCTTCGAAGGCCGTCGTGATCTCGTCGTGTCGATGCTGAACCAGGCGAAGGGCCTTTCCTGCCCGGTTCCGGAAGGCGCCTTCTACGTCTATCCGTCCTGCGCCGGCCTGATCGGCAAGACGGCTCCGACCGGCAAGGTCATCGAAACCGATGAGGACTTCGTATCCGAACTGCTGGAATCGGAAGGCGTAGCTGTCGTGCATGGTTCGGCTTTCGGCCTCGGCCCGAACTTCCGCATTTCCTATGCGACGTCGGAAGAACTGCTCGAAGAGGCTTGCCGCCGCATCCAGCGCTTCTGCGGCGCTTGCAAGTAAGCAATCGAAGACAAGTCGAATGAAAAGCCCGCCGGAGATGGCGGGCTTTTTTGCTTTTCCGGCTTCGATATCGGCTCATCAACTGATTCAAGCGCCTCGCGATTTGAATCCGCCTGCTGCCTCAAGCCTTTGAAATCAAAGTCAAAGTCCAAGCGCCGTCAGCATGATGAAGGTGGCGAAGAGGATGAAGTGGGTCATGCCTTCGATGGCGTTAGTTTCGCCGTCGTTGAGGTTGATGGCGGCAACGATGAGCGTAATCATGACCATGACGGTCTGTGCCGGCGACATCGCCATGATGAAGGGCTGGCCGGTATAGAGCGCGATCGCCTCCATGACAGGCACCGTCAGGATGACGGTCGAAAGCGAGGCACCCATGGCGATGTTGACCGTTGCCTGCATGCGGTTGCGCAGTGCCGCGCGCAAGGCAGTCAGGATTTCGGGGGCTGCCGAAATCGCTGCGACGACGATCGCGGCGATGGCCGGCGGCGCGCCCGTGCCCTTGAGACCGACATTCATGAAGGCAGACATGAATTCCGCAAGGGCCCCGATCAGCACTACGCCGATCAAGATCGTCACGATCGATGTGGTGGTGGACTCGTCCTCGTGATGCGCTTCGGCCGCAGCGAGCTTCTTCTCGGTGCGCGGATAGCTGTAGCTGAAGAAATAGCTGTGCTTGCCGACCTGCATACGCAGGAACAGCGTATAGAGCGCGATCATCGCGGCGATGGTGAATGCGGAATAGTAGTGCCATTTCACATTGGGAATGAATTCCGGCACGATCATCGAAATGCCCATGGCCGTCAGGATCATCACGCCGTAGGTCCGGCTGGAATCGTCGTTGTAGGGCTGCTCGCCATGTTTCAGTCCGCCGAGGAGGGCGGCGAGGCCGAGGATACCGTTGATGTCGAGCATAACGGCGGAGTAGATGGTGTCACGCACCAGCGTCGGCGAGCTTTCCCCGCTCATCATGATGGCGAGGATGATGACTTCGACGGCGACGGCTGCCAGCGTCAGGATCATCGTGCCATAGGGGTCGCCAACTTTTACGGCAAGGGTTTCGGCATGATGCGCAACGCGCATGGAGGCCAGCACAATCGTCGCGATCAATGCAACGGCCGCGATCACCGACACGGCTTGCCCCATTTCCAGCACGGCATGCTCGCCGACATAGGCGATGACGGCGATTGCCAATGCCACTAGGAGGGCTTTTTCCTGTCTAAGCCACTTTGCTATGATCACGTTTCCAACCTTTGCGCCGATTCACGGTTGCACTCTAAATCAATGATTTCCCACATCAAGCGCGTATGCGAAGGTGAAATTTGCAGTCGAAGCCGTTTAATGGAATACTGGTTGGATAGGTCTGCCCAACTAAAAATGTCGCGGCATCCTCGAAACTTGTCTGAGATGCATGCGGTCCGCCGGCTATGTCCGGTCCTGAGGTCTTGGCAGATGAGCAGGAGGATCTGAATGGTCAAGGTCGTATACGAAATCGTGCCGCATGATGGTGGATGGGCATATCGTTTCCGCGATGTTTATTCGGAAGCATTTCCGACACATTCCGAGGCGGTGGAAGCAGCCAGGATTGTCGCGGCCGAACAGCAGGTCGGGGGTGACTCGGCCGAAATCAGCTGGCAGGACGAAAGCGGCAAGTGGCATGAGGAATATGCCGATGGCGGCGACCGGCCGGAAACGGAAGTTATCGATGGCCAGATGCATTTCCCGCCGGTGGATACGGCTCCCGGAGCCTAGAATTACGGCGTACCTGATGCCTTGTCGATGATCGCATCGACGAAATGCCGTTTCTCGGCGGTATAGCGATCACCATCGCGTCGGTGCTTTTCCGCCAGATCCAATTTCAGCCTGGCATACGCGGCCATGTCGTCGGGGTGCGATCTCAGATGATCGCGAAAAATGACCCTTCTTTGATGCGTCTGGTTGTTCGGCGGGCAGAGATAGATGCGTTCCGGCGGCTTGCCATCGCGAAGCATGAACGCCCAGACATCGTCATCGTAGCGATTGCCGCGTGGCTCATAATTTTGATCCAGGAGAAGCTGTGTTGCTAGTGGCACGTCGCCGGAGCTGCGAAGAATGATGTCGATATCGACAAGCGGTTTTGCTGCCAGGCTGGGAATGGATGTGCTGCCGATGTGCTCGATTGCCACGACATAGGGTGTCAACAATCGCTCGAGCTTGTCGCGAATACGCTGGAAGGCTGCCGGCCAGTCCGGATCATAGGGCGCCAGTTCCACGGCAATACTCATTGTCACGCTCGCTCTCCAGCGGTGTCACCCTTGATATAGTTCAGCAGGCCGGTGACCAGCGCATCGAACGTCACGCGGCAGCGCGGCGATGTCTTCAGGTTTTCATGCATGACGACCCAGGTGTCGAGCGGCAATTCGATCTCGGGCAGCAGGCGCAGGAGGTCTCTCTCGCGCCTTGCCAGAGGTATCTGGAGGAAGCTGATTCCGATGCCTGCGCGCAGGGCGTTATGCTGCGCAATGCTATGGTCGGACCGAAAGACGAAGGGGACGCCGTCGAACACGGGATAGCGCTTCAGCATCATCCTGATATAGGCCGTCTGGCGATCGAAGCCGATCAGCTTGTGTCGACGCAGGTCTTCGAGGCTCTCGGGTTTGCCGTGTCGTTCGATATAAGTGTGATGGGCGAAGAAGCCGAGCGGGATGACACCGATATGGCGGGAGAGCAGAGCTTCCTGCGCCGGTTCGACCATGCGAACGGCGATATCCGCCTCGCGCTGCAGAAGGTCCTCCACCGCATCGGAGGCGGAAAGCTCCACGATCAGCTCGGGGTAGCTGGCCTGCAGCCCAGCAAGGATCGGTGGCAACACCTCCGCGCCGATGACTTCGCTGGCGCTGATGCGCACCGTGCCGCTCACCTTGTCGCGCGAGCCCGAAGCCGTGCGCAACAAGGCGGCGGTGGTGCTGGCCAGCGTCTCGGCGTATGGCCTCAGGGCGAGGGCGGCATCGGTCGGAATGAGGCCTTGTTGCGAGCGCGTGAAGAGTTCGGCGCCAACGGCATCTTCCAGCGCGTCGATATGGCGACCGATGGTCGGCTGGGTCAGTCCGAGATCGCGCGCGGCTGCAGACAGCGAACCATGCTGCAGCACGGCAAGGAAGGTGCGATAAAAATCCCAACTTGGTTCAGGTGTCATCATACATTCATGTATAACATCTGCAGATTTTTTGGCAATTTTGTTTATTTGGCGCACGCAGCATAATCGGCTCATCGAACCAGTGGAGATGACAATGAGCAACCAAACAGACAATACGAAAACCGCTTTGATACTCGGCGCTACCGGCGGCATCGGCGGCGCCGTTGCCGAGGGGCTCGCCGCGCGCGGCTGGCGCATCCGCGCGCTGAACCGCGACGCGGCAGAGGCGGCTCGCCGTCAGCCGCGCTTCGACGGGATCCAGGGTGACGCCATGCGAGCCGAGGATGTCTTGAAGGCTGCGGCGGGAGCCGATGTCATCGTGCACGCCGTCAACCCACCCGGCTATCGCAACTGGGGACAGCTCGTATTGCCGATGCTTGATAACACCATCGCGGCCGCAAAGGCTGTCGGCGCGCGGATCGTGCTGCCGGGCACGGTCTATAATTTCGGCCCGGATGTCTTTCCCAATGTCACCGAGGATAGTGCGCAGCGCCCGAAAACCCGCAAGGGCGCCATCCGCGTGCAGATGGAGCGGCGCCTGAGGGCGGCTGCGGAGGAGGGCGGTACGCCGGTCATCATTGTTCGTGCGGGAGATTTCTTTGGCGGAACCCGAGCCAACAGCTGGTTTTCACAGGCGATGGTGACGCCCGGCAAACCGATCCGTTCCGTAACCTATCCAGGCAAGTCCGGTATCGGGCATCAATGGGCTTACCTGCCCGATGTCGCCGAGACGATGATCCGCCTGATCGAGAAGGGCGACGAGCTGCCTGTCTTTGCTGTCTATCACATGCGCGGCCATTGGGATGGCGATGGCAGGCAGATGATCGATGCCGTGGGGCGCGTGCTCGGGCATCCGGTGAAGGTCAAGGTGTTTCCCTGGTGGCTGGTGCCGCTGGCTGCTCCCTTCGTGCCGTTCATGCGGGAGCTGCGCGAAATGAGCTATCTGTGGGACGTGCCGTTGCAGATGAGAAATGACAAGCTGCTGACCGCGCTGGGCGAAGAGCCACACACGCCGATCGATGAGGCCGTGAAGACGAGCCTTGCAGCAATCGGTTGCTTGCCGGCGGCATGAAGCCGGCCGTCAGGCGTTGAGCTCGGCAAAGGCAATACCGGCGACCGTGAAATCCGAATCCGCGTTCTTCGTGTCGCCGTCGCTCAAGAACCAGGCGGCCGAAAGTCCCGCATAGGCGATGATCCATCGCAGCAGCCGTTTCGGCTCGAGGCCTGCCTCGGCGCAAACGATCGGCAACTGCCGTTGCAGGCGGCCCGGTTTGGTGACGGTCGGCAGCTCCGGATTGCAGAAGATATTGGCGAAGTCGAAACCGCGCTCGCCGTAGACCCGCTTGGGATCGATGGCGAGCCAGCCACGGGAACCGAAATCCAGAATATTCTCGTGGTGGATATCGCCGTGCAATATGGTCTGGTCGCGTTGATCCGCCAGAAGGCGTGCGGCCACCTCGGCGCAGGCGGTGAGCATGCCGCCGTGAATGCGCGCTGCCGGTTCGAGCTCCCGGAACCAGCGATCCAGAGGTACCAGATCAGACGGAAGCGGCTTTGCCCTCGGCCCATGCAGTCTTGCCGCCGTGCGACACATGATCCGGCTCGCCTCGTCGTCTTCGCCCTGTATCGCCATGGTGAGCAGCGAGCCTGACCCGATCGCCCGCTCCATAAGCGCAGCATTGTCATCATGCTCGTAGACGAAGGCCGTGCCGTCACCGTCCCACCAGCGCAGCACGCGATTGCGGAACTTCTCATCGACATGCAGCGCGATCTTGAGCATGGCGGGCTTGTCCCGCCAGAGGACCGGCAACAGATGGCTCGAATGGGTAATGATGGGATCGCCGTCCGGCGTCAGCGACCAACGGTCGATATAGGGATCAAACATGTATCGGCTTTGCTATACCTGCGCATTATGCTTTTGAAGCGTGCATGCCTGTTTAGCTCGGTTGTGCCGTGTCTGTTTTCAAGCTTTGAAATGGAAAAACCCTCGCAACGTTTCGTCGCGAGGGTGCTTTGTCGGTATCGAATTAAATCCGAGATGCGTGCTTGCGCGTGAAAGCGCCGCTTGCGGCTCAGGCTGCCTCATCGAGCGTCGGATAGTCGGCATAGCCCTTTGCACCGCCGCCATAGAGCGTCGCCTGGTCCCACGTTGCCAGCGCAGCATCTTCCTTCAGGCGGTGGACAAGATCTGGATTGGAGATGAACGGCTTGCCGAAAGCGACGACATCGGCCTTGCCGCTGTCGACGGCCTCGATCGCCATCTCGCGGGTATAGGCATTGTTGACCATCCAGCCAGCCTTGCCGCCTGCGGCCTTATAGGCTGCATGCAGGGCGTCGTAGTCGAAGGACAGGAAGTCGCGCTTGCCGCCGGTCTGGCCTTCAACGACATGGATGTAGGCGAGGCCAAACTTTGCCAGGCCCTCGACCACATAGGTGAACAGCTGCTGCGGAGCGGGATCGCTCGCATCACCGGACGCGGTTACCGGCGAGATGCGGATCGCCGTGCGGCCGGCACCGATTTCCCTGGTAATGGCATCGACGACTTCGAAGAGGAAGCGGCCGCGGTTTTCGATCGAACCGCCATACTGATCGGTGCGATCGTTGACATTGCCGCGCAGGAACTGGTCGATCAGATAGCCGTTCGCGGCGTGGATCTCGACGCCATCGAAACCGGCATCGATGGCGGCGCGGGCAGCCTTGCGATAATCCTCGACAATGCCTGATATTTCCGAGGTTTCGAGCGCACGCGGCTCGGAGACATCGGCAAAGCTGCCGGTGCCGTCGCTGTTGACCAGATAGGTCTTCGAGGTTTCAGCGCGCTTGGAGGTGGAGGAGACCGGCTTGGCGCCGTTCGGCTGAAGGGTTGTGTGGGAGATGCGACCGACATGCCACATCTGCACGACGATCTTGCCGCCATTGGCATGCACTGCGTCCGTCACCTTCTTCCAACCGTCGAGCGCTTCCTTGGTGTAGAGGCCCGGTACATTGGCGTAGCCTTGACCCTGATGGGTGATTGCGGTCGCTTCAGTGATGATCAACCCGGCGGAGGCGCGCTGAGCATAGTACTTGACGTTGAGTTCGTTCGGCACGGCATTCGGGGAACGATTGCGCGTGAGAGGTGCCATGACGATGCGGTTGGCAAGGGAGATATCGCCAAGTTTCGTCGGTTCGAACAATTTGGTCATGGGTCGTCCTTTCTTATGAGGGGGCGGGAGAGGGGGAGTTGTCAGGACGAGGCGAGGGCCTCGCCCTTGGGGCGGGCGGCTGCGAAGGTCAACAAGACGGTGATGAGGCCGAGGACCGCCATGGCCGAGCCGGCGAGCGGCACCTGCGAGAGCGAAAAGCCTTGGTCGATGACCATGCCGCCGACCCAGGCGCCGAGCGCGTTGCCGGTGTTGAAGGCGCCGATATTGATGGTTGAAACCAGGTTCGGCGCGTCCTTTCCGAAGGAGACGACGCTGATCTGCAGCGCAGGCACGGCGGCAAAGGCTGCCGCCGCCCACAGGAACAGCGTGATCTCAGCGCCGATGAAGGAATGAATGGTGATGCTGAAGATCGCCGATGTCACCGCGATCGCGATGAAGACGCCGGCAAGCGTCGTGCCGAGGCGCCAGTCGGCGAGCTTGCCGCCGATCAAATTGCCGATCGTCAGGCCGACGCCGATCGACAACAGCGTCCAGGTGACGGTGTTCGGCGAGACGCCGGTGACGTCGCGCAGCATCGGGGCGATATAGGTGAAGAGCGCGAACATGGCTGCCGAGAAGAACACGGTCGTCAGCAATGACAGCCAGAGGCCGGTGCCGCGCAGTGCCGAGATCTCGCGTCCGAGGTTGCCCTGACGTACTTCTTCGCCCTTCGGCAGTACGGCGATGAGGCCGATGATCGAGGCGACGCCAAGAAGAGAGACGATCCAGAACGGCGCACGCCAGCCAAAGGCCTGGCCGAAAGCCGTGCCGAGGGGGACGCCGAGCACGTTGGCAAGCGTCAGGCCGGTGAACATCAGCGCAACGGCGCGAGCCTTGCGATCATCCGCAACCAGGCTTGCCGCGACCACCGAGCCGATGCCGAAGAAGGCACCGTGGCAAAGCGCGGTAACGACCCGGGCGATCATCAGCACCCAATAGCCCGGGGCTATGGCGCAAAGGAGATTGCCGAGAATGAAGAAGCCCATCAGCATGATCAGGGCCGACCGCCGCCGCAGATGGGCGGTCGAGACCGCCATGATCGGCGCGCCGATGGCGACTGCCAGCGCATAGCCGGTGACGAGCCAACCGGCTTGCGGAATGGTGACGGACAGGTCCGAGGCCACTTCGGGCAACAGCCCCATGATGACAAACTCGGTCGTGCCAATGGCGAAGGAGCTGAGCGCGAGAACGAGGAGCGCAAGCGGCATGTTCAAAGTTCCTTCTGCAGGGAGTCGAGGAATTCGGCGATGGTTTCCTCGTTACGCTTGTAGAAAATCCACTGGCCCAGCCGTCGCGTGGTCACCAGGCCGGCGCGGTGCAGCGTGCTCAGATGGGCCGACACGGTGGATTGCGACAGGCCGCAGCGCTCGAACTGGCTGGCGCAGACACCCAGTTCCAGCGGATGCTCCTGCGTCGGGAAATGAGTATGCGGATCCTTGAGGTGGTTGAGGATTTCAAGCCTGGCCGGATGGGCCAAAGCCTTGAGTATCTCGCTTTTGTCCATGGTGTTCACCGCATGAATATCGAATAATGACGATATATGTATCGATGGTTTTCGATATATCAAGACCGACGCGGGATATTATTTTCCGCATAGCAACAAGGGTGACTGCTCAGAAAATGGGCAAAAAAAGAGGGCCACCGGAGTAAACCAGGGCCCTATAGGTATGAAGGTCAAAAACCTCCAGAGGGGAACAGCCAATGCGGTGGAACTGGGAGGAAAAGCCACCATGTGCATCAGCTGTGTGCGTTATGATGCTAATTTGTGCAGTGCGCAATGCTTTTTTGTGCATGGCAGTTATGCGTTTGCAGGGTCAGCGCCAAAAAGGCAAAAAAAAGGGCCACCGGAGTAAACCAGGGCCCTATAGGTATGAAGGTCAAAAACCTCCAGAGGGGAACAGCCAATGCGGTGGAACTGGGAGGAAAAGCCACCGTGTGCATCAGCTATGTGCGATATGGTAGTTAAATGGGCAGGCTTCAACTCTATTTTGTGCATATCAGCTATGCATCATACGCGCGGCTGATATATTAGTCTCAAAAAGAGTTTGTTATCAGTAGTTTACCCTTATCTAGAAATTCCAGTTCCGGGCCTTGGCGACGATAAAATCTCGGAAAACCTTGAGCTTAGCCGCATTTTTCATCTCGTCAGGATAGCAGAAATATGTATCGAAGGACGGGACATCCGCATTGATCGCAAGTTGAATCAGGCCTGGATCCCGGCCGACGATGTAGTCGGGCAGCACGGCGATGCCGATGCCGAGCAGGCAGGCGCGCTTGATCGAGGTCTGGCTGTTGATCTGCAGATGCGGTATGCGCTTGTTGTCGGAAGAGCGTCCGGCGATCTCCAGCCAGTTGACGTCGAGCAGGTAATTCGGCGCCGGCTCGCCGAAGCTGATGATGCGATGCTCGTCCAGATCCTCGACCGATTGCGGCTCGCCGTGGCGATTGATGTAGGAGGGGGCCGCATAGACGTGCATATGCACGGTGAAGAGCTTGCGCTGGATCAGGTCCGACTGCTGCGGCTGCCGCAGGCGGATGGCGCAATCCGCATGGCGCATGTTCACGTCCAGCTCCTCGTTGTCGAGGATGAGCTGGATCTGCATATCCGGATAGAGCTGCAGGAATTCCTGGATCTTGTCGGTCAGCCAGCCCTGGCCAAGGCCGACCGTCGTCGTCACGCGCAGCTTGCCGCTCGGCTTGTCGGTCGTTTCGGTCAGTTGCATCTTGACCGTCTCGAGCTTCAGCAGAACATCATGTGCGGTGCGGTAGAGCAACTCTCCCTGTTCGGTCAGAATGAGGCCGCGCGCATGGCGATGAAAGAGCTTGATGCCGACATCCTGCTCCAGCGCGCTGACCTGCCGACTGATGGCGGATTGGGACAGATGCAGTTTATCCGCCGCATGCGTGAACGATCCCGCTTCGGCAGCCGCGTGAAAAATACGCAGCTTGTCCCAGTCCAATGGCATGCCGCTTCCCCTCATCGGCTGCCTCACTCCGCAGCCACGGCGACGGGCATATGCCCAGTCAAGTAACGTTCCGCCTCAAGCGCGGCCATGCAGCCCATCCCCGCTGCGGTGATCGCCTGTCGGAACGTATCGTCGGTCACGTCGCCGGCGGCATAGATGCCTTCGAGGCTGGTCGCCGTCGAATCCGGTGCGGTCCAGAGGTAGCCATTGTCCTTGAGCTTCAATTTGCCCTTGAAAAGCTCGGTCGCCGGCGCATGGCCGATGGCGACGAAAATGCCGTCGATCGCCACATCGGTGACGGCACCGGTGCGCGTATCGCGCAGGCGTGCGCCTGAAACCGATGGCGGCATCGGCGGCTTGGCCGGCGTGCCCGTGATTTCAGCGACTTCGGTGTTCCAGAGAACCTTCACGTTCGGCTTGGCGAACAGGCGTTCCTGCAGGATCTTTTCGGCGCGGAAGGAATCGCGGCGGTGTACCAAGGTCACCGACTTGGTGATGTTGGAAAGATAGAGCGCTTCCTCGACGGCGCTGTTGCCGCCACCGACCACGATCACGTCCTTGTTGCGATAGAAGAAGCCGTCGCAGGTGGCGCAGGCGGAAACGCCGAAGCCCTGGAAGTGCTGTTCGCTCTCGATGCCGAGCCACTTCGCCTTGGCGCCGGTCGCGATGATGAGTGTGTCGGCGGTCCAGACCTGGCCGCTGTCGGTGCGGGCGAGGAAAGGACGCTGATTGGTGTCGACCTCGGTCACGAGGTCATTGACGATCTCGGCGCCGACATGCTGGGCCTGCTGCAGCATCTGCTCCATCAGCCAGGGTCCCTGGATCGGGTCGGCAAAGCCCGGATAGTTTTCGACATCGGTCGTGATCATCAGCTGGCCGCCCTGTTCCAGGCCGGCAATCAGGACCGGCTGCAGCATTGCGCGCGCAGCATAGACAGCGGCGGTATAGCCGGCTGGGCCGGAGCCGATGATGAGCACCTTCGTGTGGCGGGCAGGCATAGTCAGTCCTTTCAATTTCAGCGCTTGGGAAACCGCGGCTTCAAACGGGAAAAGCAGGCGATTTCACGATCCGCCGGTCCATTTATGATTGCCGCATGCATTTATTCAAGGGCAGCCTTGCATTACTAACAGAGCAAATCTGCTTTGTGTAAGAATCGGTTACGCCAGAGAAACTTTCTTGCGAATTTTCCTGCCTTATATAGAAGCTGGCGAAGGGGAATTAAAGAAAGGCCATAAAGTGCTTCGCGCTGAACTCGATGCCATCGATATCAAGATCCTGCGGGAGCTTCAGCGGGACGGGCGGATGACGAATGTCGAGCTGGCCGATCGAGTCGGCATTTCCGCGCCGCCCTGTCTGCGCCGGGTGCGCAAGCTGGAGGAAGCCGGCATCATCGAAGGCTATCATGCCATGCTGAACAGCCCGAAGCTCGGCTTCGATCTCGTTGCCTTCTGCATGGTCGGTCTCAAGCATCAATCCGAGGCCAATCTCAAGGCCTTTGCCGGCGCTACCGCGGAATGGCCGCTGGTGCGGCAGGCGTGGATGGTTTCCGGCGACAGCGATTTCCTGCTGCATTGCGTCGCGGAAAACCTCACCAGGTTCCAGGATTTCGTTATCGAGGTTCTGACGGCGAATGAGCACGTCGATACGGTGCGTACGATGCTGACCATTCGGCAGGTCAAGAAGCTTGGGTTGGTGGAGCTTTAGGACGGATGGCGGATCGCCCGTGGCACCGATCGCTCATCAAGTCCGGCGTGCGCCTCGTGCTGGGCGGTTCGCTGGCTCACGTGCAGGATTGGTTTCCCGGGCTTAGCATCGTTCGCAGCCAAAATGTGAGCGAAGTGCTCTATCGTGGCTCCAGGGTCGCCGTCCTCGCCGGTCCGGATCAGCTGCGTGAGCGCTCCGGCGAGCAGATCTATATTGTCGGCTCGGGGCCATCGATTCGCGATTGTGATCTAAGCGGACTGGAATCCGGTAGCGCCATTCTGCTGAACGGCGCCATCGGGCTCATCGGCGACCGGATCGCCGAGCCGCTCGCCATAGCGATCGAGGACGAGCGCTTCGTCTGGCGGCATATCGAAATGATGCGGAAGAAGATCGCGCCCGGCTCGCTTTGCTTGTTCTCCATTGCCGTACTGCGTGCGCTTTGCGAGAGCGACAAAGGCTGGCTGGCGGACAAGACGATCATTCTGATCGATAACATTTACAAACCCTATGGCACACGGCGCCGCACCCTCGACGACATCAGGCAGCTCCAATATGTGCGTCTGGATGCAACCGGTTCAGCCGGTTTCTCGCTCTCACCGGATCGCGGCGTTTTCCTTGGCGGCTCGGTCGCGGTGTCTGCGCTGCAATTTGCCTTGTATTGCACGCCAAAGACGATCGGCTTTCTGGGTATCGATATTTCCAATGCGAGCGAACCTCGCTTTTATGAGACCGGCCGCGACACTGCTTTCTCAGGCATAGCACGGGCCGAAGATCGTATTGTCGAGCATCTCGTATTCGCCCGGCAAATCGCTGGGGAACGCGGTGTTTCGTTCATCAATTATTCGCCTGTTTCGGCGCTGCTGAAGTATGATTTCGGTTATGACGACAGGTTTGCTGCAAGGCCGAACACCTGAATCTGCCTTGAGACGCTGAAATCCCTTTGGTCGTTCCGCCAGGACTGTTCAGCTCGGGGCTTGCCAATGCAAGCCGTTGATTGCTAGCAACGCATCGTTCCGTTGCAGAGAAAGAGGCTGATGCGCTGGCTGAAACCCAAGGGCTCCGATGCCAAGAAACTGACCATCGATCCGCCCGAGCCACGGGCAGGGCGCCATGGTGTTGCGATTGCCGCATGCGTCAAGAACGAGGTGCGCTATATCGAGGAATGGGTGCGCTTCCATCGGGCCGTCGGCATTCGCCACTTCTACATCTATGACAACGGCTCCACGGACGACACCTGCGCGCTCCTTCGCAGCCTCCTGAATGAGGACACGCTGACGGTTATCCCCTGGGCCGGGCGGATGCGCGATACGGCGACATCAACGATTCTGAACGGCCAGGTCATCGTCTTCGCGCACGCCATCCTCAATTTCGGCTGTTATTACCGCTGGATGGCTTTCATCGATGTCGATGAGTTCCTGTTACCGAAACAGGCGCGCACGGTCGAACAGGCGTTGGAGGCCGTCGGCGATTTTCCGAATGTTTCGCTGCCATGGCACATGTTCGCCACCAGCGGCCATGAGGCGCCTCCTGACGGGCCCTTGACGCTGAACTACACGCAGCGTGGCGCCGATCCGATGACGCGTAACGAAAATGTAAGCAATTTCAAATGCATCGTCGATCCATGTGAAGTGACTGAGGTCAGCGTTCACCAGTTCCAGACGCGAGCTTACGGGGATCTGACGGCCAACGATGCCGGCCAGCGCTTCACGCGGCGGGCGCGGAAGTCGCCCGAGTTCTATTCGAACCGGTTCCTGCAGCTCAATCATTACTATACGAAATCTAGACAGGAGCTGATGGAGAAGCTTGGGCGGGGATGGGCTTACGACAGCAGCGCGACGAAATACCGGGACAAGGTTCTGTCCATCGTCAAAAGCATCGAGGAAGATATGGTGGAAGATCGTTCGATGATCGACTTCATTGAACGTTATCATATCGATCTCAGCCGCTAGCCTGCCCGTTCAATCGTTGGCGATGAGCAGCCGTCGATAGACATCGCCAATGGCAGTCGCTTCCTTTTCCAGCGCGAATTCGCTGCGCACGTGACGCACGGCGTTTTCGCCCTGACGAAGCGTCTCCTCCGGATTGGCAAGATAGAAGTCGATAGCCCTGGTCAGCGCTTCACCATCGCCGGCGGGGACGACGGCACCGGTTTCGCCCGGAACGATCAGCTCCGCATAGGCGCCGGCATCCGAGGCGACAACCACGGTGCGGGACGCCATGGCTTCGAGCGGTGTCAAGCCGAAACCCTCGTTGCGGGAAGGGGCGACGTAGAGGGTCGCTCGGCGATACCAGGGCTTGATATCGTCGACTTCGCCCAGAAAACGGATGCGATCGGCAAGGCCTGCGTCGGTTACCAGCTTCACCAATTCATCGCCGAAGCCGCGATGTTCGGCAGTCACCCGGCCGCAGATGACGGCGGTCCAATCCGGATAGCGCGGCAGAAGCTCGATCATCGCCTTGACGAAGAGATCGGTACCTTTCTGATGGCGGACGCGGCCGAAGCAGCCGATGAGATAGGTGCCGGGCAGGCCCGTGGCGGCCATGCGGTCGTCAGGAGTTTCCGGTGGATGAAAGCGATTGAGATCGATGCCGTGCTGGATAACTGTGTGCGGCACATGCAGGAAACTGCCGGAGCGGGTGCTGGTGGCGATGACAGCGTCCATGCGGCGGATGAGCCAGCGCGTATAGCCGGTATGGCGGCGCTGGGCCGCCGAGGTGAACACCAGCTTCAACGGCATGCGCAGAACGGAGCGCAGCAGCAGGCCGACCAGCATCTCGTTGTTGCGGCGGGCATGCCAGACACGCACGCGATGCCGGCGCGGCTTGGTCCAGAGGCCGAAAAGCCTGATCCAGCCGAGCTTGGGCAGATCCGCCGGCAGACCGGGGCCGAGCGTTGCGATGTGATAGCCTAGCTCGATCTGCTTGGGGATCAACTGCACGATCGTGGAGGTAACGCCGGAGAGCCGGCGTTTGAAATTCGTCGCGACGATCTCGATCTCGCGGAGATCGCTCGCATGCGTTGAATCGCGATCGCGCACGGGGCTGATTAGCCCCAGGTGACGGAGAGGATTCCGTAAGCCTTGGCGCCGCCGGGTGCATTGACCTCGATGGAATCGCCGACTTCCTTGCCGATCAGGGCGCGGGCGATCGGCGAGGATATGGAAATGCGGCCGGCCTTCACGTCGGCTTCCTGGTCGCCGACGATCTGATAGATCTTCTCTTCCTCGGTGTCCTCGTCGACGAGCTTCACCTTGGCGCCGAACTTGATCTTCGAGCCGGACATCTTGGAGAGGTCGATGACTTCGGCGCGTGCCGTCAGGTCTTCAAGCTCGCCGATGCGGCCTTCATTGTGGCTCTGTGCTTCCTTGGCGGCATGGTACTCGGCATTTTCGGAGAGGTCGCCATGGGCGCGCGCTTCCGCAATTGCCTCGATGATTCTCGGGCGCTCTTCCTGCTGACGCCAGCGCAGTTCTTCCTGCAGCTTGACGAACCCGTTCTGTGTCATCGGTACCTTTTCAACCATTTGCCTTGTCCTTCACTCCCTGCGCTGCTCTTCCGCACACACAAAAGAAAACAGGTTCCGAAGCGGTACTTCGGAACCATGTAGAGCCAATATTTTGTCATCTATAGCAGATTGCGACAGCCGATTTCCAGAAAATTCGATGACTTATGGGAGGCTACTCCACGTCTTCGCATGCCAAGGCCGGGTGCCCGGAAATCGGCCATGAGGCTTCTTCACCGATCCTCGCGATGCCCATTCCGCGCCGCGACGAATGTGATCCGGCTATTGTATCCGCATTCGTCGTGACGGAAATTCGTCCTTAGAAATAGCTCTGCAGCGGCCGCACTTCGAGGTTCCCGGCCTTCAGGGCCTTGATCGCCATGGCGGCGGCTTCGGCGCCGGCCATGGTGGTGTAGTAGGGCACCTTCTGCATCAATGTCGCCCGGCGAAGCGATTTCGAATCCGAGATCGCTTTGTTGCTGTCGGTCGTATTGATGACGAGCTGGACCTGACGGTTGCGGATGGCGTCCTCGATATGCGGGCGGCCTTCCAGCACCTTGTTGATCTTGGTGGCCTCGATGCCATTCTCGGCGAGGAAGCGCTGGGTTCCGCCGGTTGCGAGCACCTTGAAGCCCTGTTCCGTCAGCATGCGGATGGCGGGCAGGACGCGCGGCTTGTCGTCGTCGCGGACCGAGACGAAGACTGTCCCGTCGCGTGGCAATTCGACGCCGGCGCCGAGCTGGGACTTGGCGAAGGCCAGAGCAAAATCGGTATCCAGGCCGATGACTTCGCCGGTCGAGCGCATTTCCGGTCCGAGCAGGATGTCGACGCCGGGGAAGCGCGCGAAGGGGAAGACGGCTTCCTTGACGGCGATGTGCTTCAGCTTGCGCGGATCGGGCTTTTCGCCATAGGCGGCAAACACCGCATCCAGCTTTTCGCCGGCCATGACGCGGGCGGCGATCTTGGCGATCGGCGCGCCGATGGTCTTGGCGACGAAAGGCACCGTGCGCGAGGCGCGTGGGTTGACTTCGAGCACGTAGACCGTGCCGTCCTTGATGGCGAACTGGACGTTCATCAGACCGCCGACATTCAGCGCCTTGGCCATGGCCTTCGCTTGGCGTTCCAATTCGTCGATCATGGCAGACGACAGCGTGCGTGGCGGCAGTGAGCAGGCACTGTCGCCGGAGTGGATGCCGGCTTCTTCGATATGTTCCATGATGCCGGCGACGTAGACGTCGGTGCCGTCGGACAGGCAGTCGACGTCGACTTCGATGGCGTTGGCAAGATAGCTGTCGAACAGGAGCGGGTTCTTGCCGAGCAGCGTGTTGATCTGGCCGGTCTTGTCGTTCGGATAGCGCTGCTTAATGTCTTCCGGCACCAGTTCTGGGACCGTGTCGAGAAGATAGGTTTGCAGCATGCCTTCCGAATGAATGATCTGCATGGCGCGGCCGCCGAGAACGTAGGATGGGCGCACGACCAGCGGGAAGCCGATTTCCGACGCGACGAGGCGGGCCTGCTCGACCGAATAGGCGATGCCGTTGTTTGGTTGGTTGAGATCGAGCTTCATCAGCAGCTTCTGGAAGCGGTCGCGGTCTTCGGCAAGATCGATGGCGTCAGGCGCCGTGCCGAGGATCGGAATGCCGTTCTTTTCGAGCGCTTCTGCGAGCTTCAGTGGGGTCTGGCCGCCGAACTGGACGATGACGCCGACAACTTCGCCATTTTCCTGCTCCGCCTTCAGGATTTCGATCACGTCTTCGGCCGTCAGCGGCTCGAAATAGAGACGATCCGAGGTGTCGTAGTCGGTCGAGACCGTTTCCGGATTGCAGTTGATCATGATCGCTTCATAGCCGGCATCCTTCAGGGCGAAGGCGGCGTGGCAGCAGCAATAGTCGAACTCGATGCCCTGGCCGATACGGTTCGGGCCGCCGCCGAGGATGACGACCTTCTTGCGGTCGGAGACCTGTGCTTCCGAGCGAGCGGTACCGACGAAAGGCGTCTCATAGGTCGAATACATGTAAGCAGTGGGCGACGCGAACTCGGCGGCGCAGGTATCGATGCGCTTGAAGACCGGGCGCACGTTCAGCTTGTTGCGAAGCTCCGCCACTTCCTTCGGCCGCTTGCCGGTCAGCGTTGCGAGACGCGCGTCCGAGAAGCCCATCGCCTTCAGCATGCGCAGATTGGTCGCATCTTCCGGCATGCCATGCTCGCGGATGCGGGCTTCCATGTCGACGATGCTTTTGAACTGCGCGATGAACCAGGGGTCGATCTTGCAGCCTTCGTGCACTTCTTCCGGCGTCAGGCCGAGGCGCAGCGCCTGAGCAACCATGCGCAGACGGTCCGGTGTCGGCGTGCCGATGGCGGCGCGGATGGCGTTGCGGTTTCCTTCACCCTCTTCGGTGCCGGGGATTTCGATCTCGTCAAGGCCGGTCAGGCCGGTTTCGAGGCCGCGCAGCGCCTTCTGCAGCGATTCGGCAAAGGTGCGGCCGATCGCCATGACTTCGCCGACCGACTTCATCGCTGTGGTCAGAACCGGCGAGGCGCCTGGGAACTTCTCGAAGGCAAAACGCGGGATCTTGGTGACGACATAGTCGATCGAGGGCTCGAAGGATGCCGGGGTTGCACCGCCGGTAATGTCGTTTTCCAGTTCGTCGAGCGTATAGCCGATGGCCAGCTTGGCTGCGATCTTGGCGATCGGGAAGCCGGTCGCCTTCGATGCGAGGGCGGAAGAGCGCGACACGCGCGGGTTCATTTCGATGACGACGAGGCGCCCGTCCTTCGGATTGACCGCGAACTGCACGTTCGAGCCGCCGGTTTCGACGCCGATCTCGCGCAGCACCGCGATCGAGGCGTTGCGCATGATCTGATATTCTTTGTCCGTCAGCGTCAGCGCCGGAGCAACCGTGATCGAATCGCCGGTGTGGACGCCCATGGGATCGATGTTTTCGATCGAGCAGATGATGATGCAGTTGTCCGCCGTGTCGCGGACCACTTCCATCTCGAATTCCTTCCAGCCGAGCACTGATTCTTCGACCAGCACTTCGGTGGTCGGCGAGGCATCAAGGCCACCGCCGACGATTTCGAAGAATTCCGAGCGGTTATAGGCAATGCCGCCGCCGGTGCCGCCCAACGTGAACGAAGGACGGATGATGGCGGGCAGGCCGACATGGTCGATCGCCTGGGCGGCGATTGCCATGGCATGGCTCATGTAACGCTGCTTGCGGTCGCTTTCGCCGAGGTTCCACTGGTTTTCCAGTTTGTCGAGCGCCTTGTCGAGCTCGGCACCGGAAAGCTGTGCCTTCAGCTTAGTGCGCTCGGCTTCATGCGTCTTGCGGTCGGTATCCTTGATGTCGGTGGCGTTCGCCAGCATCGATCGCGGCGTTTCGAGACCGATGCGGGCCATGGCTTCGCGGAAGAGGGCGCGGTCTTCGGCCATGTCGATCGCGGCCGGCTTGGCGCCGATCATCTCGACATTGTAACGGTCGAGCACGCCCATGCGCTTCAGCGACAGCGCTGTGTTGAGCGCGGTCTGGCCGCCCATGGTCGGCAGCAGGGCGTCCGGGCGCTCCTTGGCGATGATCTTGGCGACGACTTCCGGCGTGATCGGCTCGACATATGTGGCATCCGCCAAGCCCGGGTCGGTCATGATCGTCGCGGGATTGGAGTTGACGAGGATGACGCGGTAGCCTTCCTCCTTCAGCGCCTTGCAGGCCTGTGTGCCGGAATAGTCGAATTCGCAAGCTTGGCCGATAACAATCGGTCCTGCGCCGATGATGAGGATCGATTTGATATCTTGGCGCTTCGGCATGGGCTCACATCCGTTTTTTTGTTGCGCGAAAAACCGGCCAGGGTGGGAGATCACCGGCCGGGGGCGCATGGCATGTCTTTTCAGGCTAGAAGCGGCTTATAGGCAAATGTATTTGCAAACGGAACCCCATAAATCGCGGAATCGACAGGAATTCGGCATGTGCTCCTCAAGGAGCGGTGAATTAGCGGGAGGTTCCGCTCATCATCACTAGTCCTCTATATAATGAGGGACGAAGCGCGAGGTATCGCGCGTGATGGGCGTATCGTCCTCGCGAATACCGATACCCGCCGGTTGGCCTGCGACGATCCAGGATCCGATCACGGTCCAATCGTCTCCGAAGCGGGGAAGCAAATGCAGTGCCTGCCTTATATATCCCTCTTCTCCGTAGGGGCCTTCGACGTGATACAAACCGCCACCAGCTTCGTAGTTGACGAGCGTCACATTCGCGCCTTCGCGGGATAGCAACGGTTTACGGACATAGCGGTCCCCAAGATGGCTGCTGCGCAGATCGTCCTCGAAATAGGCGGGCAGCAGATTTTCGTGGCCGGGGAACATTTCCCACAGCACGGGCAGTAGCCCCTTGTTGGACAGCGTCAGTTTCCAAAGCGGCTCGACTATTCGCGTCGGTGTCAACGGCAGATGGCGACCGAAAGGCTCGCGTACCATGTCTTCCAGCGGATAAAGCTTGAATATGCAGTCGATGCGCTCGTCTTGAAGATCAATTAGCCAATGTTTGTCGTCGACGCCGATATCGGGCATGGCGATCAGCTTTGTCTTGCAGCCAGCCTGTGCAGCGCAATCGACAAGATAGTTCAACGTCACGAGGTCTTCCTCGGATTCCAACATGCCGGCGAAGTGCATGCGCTGCGACGGTCCAGCAAGGACGCGTATCGCGTCGATCAGACGTTCATGCACGGAATTGAACTGGTCGGCTGAGGACGGAAGTTCGCCGCGTTGCTTCATGTCTTCCAGCCAGCGCCATTGGAAGACTGCGCTTTCGAACAGGCTGGTCGGCGTGTCCGCATTGAATTCGAGCAGCTTTGCCGGATCGTTTCCATCGTAAGAGAGGTCGAATCGGCCGTAGAGATCATGTTCGCGATTGCGCCAGGAGCGTAATATTGCATCGTGGTAGGCGGGCGGAATGGCCATGCGGTGCATCAACTCACCGTCCGAGGCAATTTTCTCGACGGCAGCGTAACACATTTCCAGCAATTTGGCGGAAGGATCCTCCAGCCTCGTCTCTACTTCCTCAAGGGTAAAAGCATAGGCGTGCCGTTCGTCCCAATAGCGTTGGCCATACATGGAATGAATGGTGAAGCCACAAGCCTCGGCGTCGGCCTTCCAATCCGGTCTCTCGTTCATGACGACGCGTTTCATCCGCTCACCCGTTAACCCGAAAGATGGAAGCCGCGAAAGCCCCAGCCGCCACGCTCTACCATGCCGGCCGAGCGCGTCGAACGTTCGGAAGACGACCCCCAGAAACTATGGCCGCCACCGCCGCCACCCGAAGATGACGATTGTATATCGTCGTCCTTTTTCTTTGCCGCATAGTTTGTTTTTCCAAGCAGCATGCCGTTTGCGAGGCTGCGACCGGTCGCCGTTCGAAAGTCGCTGCTTCCACGCGGCTGGTAGAGCGCTTTGGTGCCAAGCGTTCCTGCAGCACTGCCGACGAGATAGCCGGCCAGCAATGGAATGAAGTGGCCCGTACCTGCCTGATGGGCGCCGGTTGTTGGTTGGCACTTGTCGGCACCATACTCCTTCTCGCAGTTCGCCATCGTCTCGTAGGCGGGCGCATTCTGCTTGCGCTCGGTTTCGGCTGCGGCAAACTGGGATCGACATTCGTCGGCAGAAAAGGCTTCGCTCGCGATGCAGGCGTCGGCGTCCTTGTATATTTGCGCGGTATCTTCCTTTTGGCCACAGCCCGTCAACGCTGCTGTTCCCATTAGCAGCAGAGACACACTCATCGATCGCTTCATTAGACCCTCGGCGCCTTCGCGTTCATACCCGGATATTCCGGACGTTGCCCGCACAAGTCTATCAGCCGCCACACACGCAGGTGCGGTTGTCTACATGTGCAAAGATTGCAACGTAAAGAATATGGGCGAGAGAATAATTAGGTGTAAATCGGCCATATTTAAAGAACGTAGACGTGCGTTCTTTTGATTTTTTTGACCAAAGGTTGCGACCGCAAAAAGAGGTCTTTCCAATTTTCCTAAGTTTTGGCGACCCTTATATATCCGGGAGAAGGCGGGACTCATTTATCTCTGGGCCCACGGGGGTTACCAGGAGATAGACTATGGATTGGCGGAGCGTCGGCAATCCGACAATTGCTAGCCAAAACGGTGCCGGACTGCATCGGCATAAGGGCGGCTCACGGGCATTTCCATGCCGTCGCGCGTCACGATGAAAAGTTTGCCGTTGTCGCGTTTCAAACGGGCGACATGGTCGGCGGCAATCCAATGGGATCGATGCAGGCGCATGCCCTCGGTATCGCCGATTTCCCTCAGCGCATCGCCGAAGCGCAGCAGGACGAGCTCGCGGCCGCGGCTGGTGACGACCTCGGTATAGTGATCCCGCACGGCAAGCCGTATGAGCGCTCCCCGATTTTCCGGTTTCAGGCGCGACAGGATCGGTGCCTGCGAGGGCAGGTCGCGAATCTCCGATGTCTTTATAGAGGTGATTGCCGGCTCGTCGTTGCTTGGTCGCTCGGCGGCCACCGCGATTTGCCGATGCATGGTCAGGTAGCTCAAAAAGCAAAAGAGCAGGCAAAGCGGTATCGAAGTCAGCGATTGGCGCAGGCTGCCTGCCACGGTGGGTAAGGTGCCGAAGAATGCCAGATCGATCAGCCCGATGCCGAAGCCGATCGGAAGTGCTGCAATGATCGAGCCCGTCATCATCCGGGCAAACATGCTGGCCACCCGTTTGCGCAGGAGGATTTCGGCGATGACGGAGAAGACGATGGCTATCGACCAGGCCATGGCATGAAGGGCTAGCCAATAGCCGAGCCGAGTGCCCGGCATCAGCCGTGCGAATGTGTCGTAGGGACCGGTCAGGGCAAAGATCAGGACGACCGTGACGAAGGTTGCCCAGAATCGCGGCGAACGCTGGAAGACTTGCAATTCACGAAGCGTGGATTGCAGAAAGGTGTGATCCACGAAATTTTCCCGTTCTTTCGCGCAATTTCAATTGAGAGAACAACAATATCGCGGAAAGGCTCGACAAACTCAACCGGATCCCGCCATGACCTTCGAGCCGCTTCTTCATGCTTCGATCGCAATCCAGATTCACGTTGCGGCAGTCATCCCGGCCGCCGTGCTCGGCGCCTATCTTCTGCTGAAGCCAAAGGGGACTTCGAGGCATCGATTGCTCGGCAAGATATGGCTGAGCCTCATGCTGGTCACGGCGCTATCGAGCTTCTTCATTCACCAGATCAACATGGTCTATGGCTTCAGCCCCATTCATCTACTCTCCCTATTGGTTCTCTTTGGCTGTTGGGGAGCGATCGCCAATGCTCGCAATCACAATATTGGGGCGCATACGCGCATCGTCAGAAGCCTCTACTTCGGCGGCATCGTCGGTGCGGGGGCGTTTACGTTCCTTCCGGGCCGTATCATGCACATGATAGCCTTCGGCGGCGACGAAATTGTGCCACTCGTCGTCGTCGCAGCTATTGCGATCGTTCTTCTATGGCTGCTGTCGAAAGAAATATGGCGTCGCCGAGGTTTAACTTGACGTTCTGTCGCTCGCCAACTGGTGTTGCCCGTCCTCCTGGATATATAAGTGCTTTAAGGGACATTGGCTTAAGGCATCGCCAGGAGGTGCAATCATGGATTGGAAGGGGCGTCGGCAATCCGACAATATCGAGGATGAACGCGGCTCATCGCCCATGGGCGGTGGCGGCGGCGGCTTCCGCTTCCCCGGCGGCGGGATAGGCGGCGGCGGTTTGAGCCTGCGCACCATCATCGTTCTGGTGGTGATCTTCCTCGTGCTGAGAGCCATGGGCGTCGATGTCATGGGCCTGCTGCAGCAGAGTGGCGTGCTGGGCGGCGGCTCGGGATATCAGCAGAGCACATCAACCGGGAATAGTGGTCGGCCCGCCAATGACGAGATGAAGCAATTCGTCGCGACTGTTCTTGCCGATACAGAGGATACCTGGACCGGCATTTTCAAATCGATGGGCCAGACCTATACCGATCCGAAGCTCGTGCTGTTCTCGGGCAGCTTCCCTTCGGCTTGTGGACAGGCTTCGGCCGCGACCGGGCCCTTCTATTGCCCGAGCGATCAGAAGGTCTATCTCGATATGGCCTTCTTCCAGCAGATGAAGGATCAATTCGGTGCATCCGGCGATTTCGCTCAGGCCTATGTCATTGCGCATGAGGTCGGCCATCATGTTCAGGATCTGCTCGGCATCCTGCCGAAGTTCAACCAGGCCCGCCGGACCATGAACGAGGTGGATGCCAACAAGATGTCGGTGCGCATCGAGTTGCAGGCCGATTGCTTTGCCGGCATCTGGGGCAAGTTCACACAGCAGAAGGGCATCTTGCAGGCAGGCGACCTTGAGGAGGCACTGAACGCCGCCCAGCAGATCGGCGACGACACGCTGCAAAAGCGCACACAGGGCTATGTCGTTCCGGATAGCTTCAACCACGGTACTTCCGCGCAGCGTATGAAGTGGTTCAAGCAGGGCTTCGATTCCGGCAAGCTCAGTGATTGCGATACGCTGAACAATCCCGTTTGATCTCCTTCGCCCGCTCTCCGGCAGGGAGCGGGCGAAGTGCCAATTCCCTTTCCTTATTTCTCGCTATCCAGATGCGTCAATTGCGCTTCCGGATAGCGCCCGCCCGCGGCGGCGTCCTTTGGCACGGCGCGTTCGATCGCCGCCATATCGGCTTCCGACAACTCCACCGAGAGCGCGCCTAAAGCTTCAGTCAGGCGATCGCGGCGGCGGGCGCCGACAACCGGCACGATGTCCTGGCCTCGGGCCGCGACCCAGGCGATGGCGACCTGGGCGACGCTGGCATCCTTGGCTTCGGCGATCCCTCGCAATGCTTCCACCAATTCCAGGTTCTTTTCGACATTTCCGGCCTGGAAGCGCGGGCTCATGAAGCGGAAGTCGCCTTTCTGGGCGTTGTCCTTCTGCCAATGGCCGCTGATGAGGCCACGCGAGAGGACGCCATAGGCCGTGATGCCGATACCGAGTTCGCGGCAGGTCGGCAGGATACTGTCCTCGATGCCGCGCGAGATCAGCGAATATTCGATCTGGAGGTCGACGATCGGATGCACGGCGGCGGCGCGGCGGATGGTCTCCGCACCGACCTCGGACAGGCCGATATGCCTGATGTAGCCGGCCTTGATGAGATCGGCCATGGCACCGACCTGCTCCTCGATCGGCACGTTCGGATCAAGACGCGCCGGGCGGTAGATGTCGATGTGGTCGACTCCGAGACGTTGCAGCGAATAAGCGACGAAATTCCTGATCGCGGCCGGTCGGGCATCATAGCCGAGCCAGCCGCCGGCCGGATCGCGCAATGCACCGAATTTCACGCTGAGCAGGAAATCGTCCCGCTTCAGCCCCTTGATGGCCTCGCCGATCAGCATTTCATTGTGGCCCATGCCGTAGAAGTCGCCGGTATCCAGCAGGTTTATGCCGGCATCGAGAGCGGCATGGATTGTCGCGATGCTCTCGGCGCGGTCGGACGGCCCGTACATGCCGGACATGCCCATGCAGCCGAGGCCGAGGGCGGATACCTCGGGGCCTGTCTTGCCCAATTGGTGGTTTTGCATTGCAGTTCTCCTTCGGTCGGAAGCGCGCTCTCATCTCCAGAGCCATCTACGCAGCTTGTTTACTCGATCGGCCTTTGTGCGATAATCCGTGTAAATCGAAACGGGCTGTTTGGAATTTCGCACAATGGATGACTTGCCGCTGGCCGATCTTGTCGCCTTCACCGCTGTTGCCCGCGAGCGTAGCTTTCGCGTGGCCGCGCGCAAGCGCGCTGTTTCCGCCTCATCACTGAGCGAGGCGATCCGGCGGCTGGAGGAGCGGCTTGGCGTGCGCCTGCTGAACCGTACCACGCGTAGCGTGACGCCGACCGAAGCGGGTGAGCGGCTGATGGAGCGGCTGACCCCCGCGATGAGTGAGATCGCCGTTGCGCTCGACGACATCAATAGCTTTCGCGACCGTGTGGGCGGGACTTTGCGGCTGAATGTGCCGACAGTCGCTGCCATGGTGGTGATGCCTGATATCGTCAATCGCTTTTTGAAGAACTATCCGGGGATATCGGTCGAAATCGTTGCCGAAGACAGCTTCATCGATGTGCTCGCGGCCGGGTTTGACGCCGGCATTCGGTATGACGAGAGGTTGGAAAAGGATATGATCGCCGTGCCCATCGGGCCACGGCAGCAATCTTATGTGACCGCCGCGGCGCCCGCCTACCTGGCGGCAAACGGTACACCGCGCCACCCGCGCGATATACTCGAGCATCGCTGCATCGGTCATCGGTTCCTCAGCCGCTCCAACGCTCCCTGGGATTTTGAAAAGGATGGCGAAACGATCGTCATTTCGCCTTCAATGGTGATTGCCACGAATTCGATCGATATCGAACGCAGTGCCGCGGTTGCCGGTCTCGGCATCATCAGGACGTTTCGGGAATTCCTCGCGCCGCAGCTTGCGACAGGCGAGCTGGTACCCATTCTCGAAGAATGGGAAACGGCCTTTTCCGGTCCGTTTCTCTATTATGCGAGCCGCCGCCATATGCCGGGTCCGCTCCGGGCCTTCGTCGACTTCCTTAATATCGAGCAGCGACGGACCCGGGAAAAACAAGTGTCATTATAGCCCGCAGATCAAAAAAAGCGGTCGATAAATCGATAAGATTGAAGCGTTCACGGATTGTTTCCGCCAAAATCTTTAGGTATGGGGAACACTCCGGTTTTTCGTTCACGTTCTGTCTCTTCATGGAGGCGGGGCCGCCAAAAGGCAAACTCCATGATCGATCAGAAATTCGCGCGGCGCGGCCTGTTCCTCGTCTTCCTTATCCTCTTCCTCGATGTCATGGGCATTGCGATCATCATGCCCGTGATGCCGAAATACCTGGAAGAGTTGACGGGTGCCGCAGTCAGCGAAGCTGCCACCGAAGGCGGCTGGCTGCTGCTGGCCTATGCCGCGATGCAGTTCCTGTTCTCGCCGCTGATCGGCAATTTGAGCGATCGGTTCGGACGCCGTCCACTCCTGCTCGCCTCGGTGCTGACATTCGCGATCGACAATTTCATCTGCGCGATCGCGGGTACTTACTGGATGCTGTTCGTCGGCCGTATCCTCGCCGGTATCAGTGGTGCGAGCTTCTCGACCTGCTCGGCCTATATCGCCGACATCAGCAATGACGAGAACCGTGCGAAGAATTTCGGCCTGATCGGCATGGCCTTCGGTGTCGGCTTCGTGCTCGGTCCGGTCATCGGCGGTTTTCTGGGCGAATTCGGTCCGCGGGTGCCGTTCTATGGAGCGGCTGCCCTCGCATTCCTGAATTTCGTCGGAGCCTATTTCCTCCTGCCGGAAACATTGGACGCCAGGCATCGCCGGCCGTTCGAGATCTGGCGGGCCAATCCATTCGGCGCGCTCAGGCAGATACGACGCTATCAGGGCATCGGCTGGGTCTGCGTCGTCATGTTCCTGAACTGGCTGGCGCATGGCGTCTATCCGGCCGTCTGGTCCTTCGTCACCTCCTATCGCTATGATTGGAGCGAGGGGCAGATCGGCTTTTCCCTTGGGGTTTATGGTATCGGCGCGGCCCTCGTCATAGGGCTTGTCCTGCCTCGGCTGGTGCCCATGCTCGGGGAGTGGAAGACCGCATTGCTCGGGCTGGCGTTTTCCTGCCTCGGCCTGATGGGCTATGCTTTCGCGTGGCAAGGCTGGATGGTCTATGGGGTCGTCGTCGCAACGGTCATCGAAAACGTCGCCGATGCGCCCTTACGTTCCATCGCCGCGAGCAAGGTTCCGCCTTCGGCGCAGGGTGAGCTGCAAGGCGCGCTCGGCAGCCTGACGAGTATCACCGCGATCATCGGGCCTCTGCTGTTCCCGTATCTGTTCCGCTATTATACCGCGCCGACGGCGCCCGTGACCTTTGCCGGAGCACCATTCGTCATGGGTGCCATTCTGGTCGCGACAGCGCTCATTGTGCTTCTTACCAAGGTTCGCAAAGATCAGCCGAAGGCGGCCGTGCAATCGCAAGCCGGAGAGGCGGCCTAAAAATTCATCAGATATTTTGATGGTATGATGAATTCTTTAGCATCGTTACCTTGTTGGCTGGCTTTTCCGCCTAAGTTGCGGTATTGCGACAGGCTCGCGCATCCAGGGGTGGGGCGGTTCGCGCGATTCTAGAAATCGAGTTTTCATGATGGATATGCCGCTAGCTGCGCGCCCGTACGCGCACGACAACAATAATTCGTGGTCTGCGCATCTACGTGCCACCCTTGCGCTCGGCATACCGCTGATCGGCGCACAATTGGCGCAGCTTGGCATCAATACCACGGACGTGATGATCGTCGGTCGCCTCGGCGCCGAGCAGCTGGCCGCGATGGTACTCTCAGCGCAGTTCCTGTTCACGATCCTGATTTTCGGCTCGGGCTTTTCCATCGCCGTCGTGCCGCTGGTGGCGCAGGCCTACGGCCAGGGCGATGTCGTGTCCGTGCGACGGGCGCTGCGCATGGGCCTGTGGGTCGTGACCATCTATTGGCTGATGGCACAGCCTGCCTTTCTATATTCCGAGGAGATCCTTCTGGCGGCGGGACAAAAGCCCGATGTGGCAAAACTGGCCAGCGACTACATCGCCATCGGCCATTTCGCCCTGTTGCCGGGATTGCTCTACAACGTCATTCGCGCCCTCGTGAGTGCTATAGGCCGTGCCGGCGTCATTCTCAATGTGACCATCGCCATGCTTGTCATGAACGCTGTGCTTGCCTATGCGTTGGTGCTCGGTCATTTCGGCATGCCGGCGCTCGGTCTTCATGGCGCGGCCATCGTCTCCGTTGCCGTACAGACGGCCGGCTTCATCTTCATCGTCGGCTATGTTCAGAGCCGGGAAGAAATGCGTCGCTACGAGATCTTCGTCCATCTGTGGCGGCCGGATTGGCATGCCTTGTGGGATGTCATCCGCCTGGGCTTCCCGATCAGCATCACCGTTCTCGCCGAGGTCAGCCTGTTCACGGCGGCGTCGTTGCTTATGGGGCGGATCGGCACGATCGAGCTTGCTGCCCATGGCATCGCGCTTCAATGGGCATCGATTGCCTTCATGATCCCGCTCGGCCTCAGCCAGGCGGCGACGGTGCGGGTGGGCGTCGCGCACGGGCAAGGCGATCATCTCGGCCTGAAGCGCGCGGCGATCGTCGTGCTCATCGTTTCGAGCTGCATTTCGCTGTGTGGCAGCATCCTGTTCGCCACCTTGCCGGCATGGTTCGGAAGCTGGTTCCTCGACATTACGTCGGCCGATGCCCCGAAAGTGCTTGCCTATGCAACGCCGCTGATCGTGGTCGCCGGCCTGTTCCAGCTCGTCGACGGCTTGCAGGCGATTGCGAGCGGCCTGTTGCGCGGCCTGAAGGATGCGCGCGTGCCGATGATCCTGGCGCTGATCGCCTATTGGCCGATCGGCTTCTTCCTGGCATGGCTGCTGGCCTTCCCGTTCGATTTCGGCGGGATCGGCATATGGCTCGGTTTCCTGCTTGGCCTTGCTTCGGCGGCGGCGATGCTTTGCGCGCGATTCTACATTCTCGTGCGTTCGGAAAGAGAACCCGCATAATATCTGCGGCGGCGATCGTCGGGCGGTGAGACTACTGACAAATACTGTCAGCATGGTCGCGTATATTCCCTTCATACCAATGACGGGAGACGACCATGACACTCAGAGCCAGCGATCGTAACGATGCCGCGCTTTTGCCGCGGGAAGACTCCATCAACGAGGGCACGACAGTGCGCCTTTTTCCGCACGCCAATACATCGTCCCGGCGGCCCGAACCGGCGCAGAAGTCCTATTGGCTGGCGGTGGCTAGCGCAGAGCACGTACGCCACGGGCGCGAGCACGGCTTCATGCAGGTGAACCACGGCAAGCAGGGGCCATTGAAGCGCATCAAGCCGGGCGACGGCATCGTTTATTATTCGCCGTCTGTAAAGATGGGCGAGAAAGACAGCTTTCAGAGCTTTACCGCCATCGGCTTTGTCCGTGAAGGAGAGCCCTACCTTGCGCAGATGGGTTGCGGAAAAGCCTATCGCCGGGATGTCGACTGGCTGGATGCTCCCGAGCAGCCGCTCCGCCCCTTGCTGGGTTGGCTTGATTTCACCCAGGACAAGAACTGGGGCTATAGGCTGAGATTCGGCCTTGTCGCCTTCGGACAGTCGGACTTCGAGTTCCTGGAGGAAATCATGATGAGTGAGCTTGAGGTGGTGAAGCAGCGCCGCCTGCAGGCTTGACCGGGCATGGAGCATTTGGGCGTTTCACATCCCGACGCAAACGAGAAAGGCCTCGGATTGATAGTCAATCCGAGGCCTTTCGCATCATGAATGGTTGTGGAGCAGCTTAGGCGCGTTCGGCCAGTGCCGGCTCGCCCTTCTTCTCGCGTACCAGATTGATGAAGCGGCGGAAAAGGTAGTGGCTGTCTTGAGGGCCGGGCGAGGCTTCCGGATGGTGCTGCACCGAGAAGACGGGCTTGCCGGAGACGCGCAGGCCGCAATTGCTGCCGTCGAAGAGAGAAATATGTGTCTCCTCAATGCCTTCCGGCAGCGAACTCGAGTCGACTGCAAAGCCATGGTTCATCGAGACGATCTCGACCTTGCCTGTCGTGTGGTCCTTGACCGGATGGTTGGCGCCGTGATGGCCCTGGTGCATCTTCGCTGTCTTGGCGCCGAGTGCGAGGCCGAGCATCTGGTGACCGAGGCAGATGCCGAACAGCGGGATTTCCGACTTCAGAAGGTCCTTGATGACGGGCACGGCATATTCGCCTGTCGCAGCCGGATCGCCCGGGCCGTTGGAAAGGAAGATGCCGTCCGGATTGAGGCCGAGCACGTCTTCGGTCGAAGCGGTTGCCGGCAAGACGGTGACCTTGCAATCGAGACCGGCAAATAGGCGCAGGATGTTGCGCTTGACGCCGTAGTCGAGGCAGGCGATGTGGTACTTGGCTTCGTCGGCGCCCAGCTCGCCATAGCCCTCGTTCCAGACCCACGGGGTCTGCGACCAGTGCGAAGACTGGCCGGATGAGGCGACCTTGGCGAGGTCGAGACCTTCGAGGCCACTCCAGGCCTTCGCATCCGCCTTCAACTGTTCGATGTCGAAGACGCCGTTCGGGTCGTGGGCAATCACGCCGTTCGGCATGCCGTTCTCGCGGATCCAGGCGGTCAGCGCGCGGGTGTCGATGCCGCAGAGGCCGATAATGCCGCGGGCCTTCAGCCATTGGTCGAGATGCTTGGCGGCGCGGTAGTTCGACGGATCGGTGATGTCGGCTTTGAAGATGACGCCGACGGCGCCGTGCCGGGCGGCCGGCGTCAGATCTTCGATGTCTTCCTCGTTCGTGCCGACATTGCCGATGTGAGGGAAGGTGAAGGTGACGATCTGGCCGAGGTAGGAGGGGTCCGTCAGGATTTCCTCGTAACCCGTCAGCGCCGTGTTGAAGCAGACTTCGGCCTGGACCTTGCCGGTCGCGCCGATGCCTTTGCCTTCGATCACGGTGCCATCGGCAAGAACGAGAAGAGCAGTCGGCTTTTCAATGGTCCATGGGGCTGTGGCGGTCATAGTCATCCCGTTTCCGGCGTCGTGCGCGACCTTGAAGAGGCCGTAGGCTTCCGCCATGTTTGTAGCAAGGTACCGCCGGCGGCACTGGCCGCGGCTTGAGATCTTCATATCGATCTAATGTGCAGGTGATGGACATAGCCAAACAAGGCGAGCCGGTCAATGCGCGCTTTTCGTTTCCTGCCGGGGAATTCGTCCTGTTTCGGCCGGTTTGACGCAATTGCATTGATCGGCGCTGATGGTCTATGAGACAGGCAACATGAAATGAGAGGCCGGGCGATCGTCGCCTGCCTGCTTGAGGAGTTACAGACATGATCCGCGAGACCCTTTCCAATGCCCAGAAGGATGCGATGAAGGCAAGGGATACGGCGAAGCTTTCAACCGTGCGTCTTATCCTTGCCGCCATCAAGGACAAGGACATCGCCAATCGTGGCCAGGCCAAGGAGCAGGCAAGCGATGACGAAATCCTCCAGCTGCTTGCCAAGATGATCAAGCAGCGCGAGGAGTCGGTGAAGATCTACGTCGACGGTGGTCGCCCTGAGCTCGCCGACAAGGAACGCGCGGAAATCACCGTCATCCAGGGATTCATGCCGGAGCAGCTCTCCGACGAGAAGGTGCGTGAGATATGCGCCGGCGTCGTTGCGGAACTCGGCGCCCAAGGCTTGAAGGACATGGGCAAGTGCGTGGCGGCTTTGCGCGAGCGCTATGCGGGGCAGATGGACTTCGCGAAGGCTTCGGCTATCCTGAAGGAGTTGTTGAAGTAAAGACCAGTCTCGGCTTCGGCATACGGGCCTGCCGTATGCCGAGGGCTCGCTGCCAGGCGGCGTCCATGATGGCAAACTTTTCGGCCTGATAGTTCCGATATTCCTGAATGAAGCCGCTGGACAGCCACAGCTCGCTTTTTCCCGAGCGGCCTGTCCAGCCAACGCTTCGCATGTTTACGGCTTTGCGCATGAGCCGCTTTGCGTGCGTTCTTGAGATGTGGAAACGGCGACAGATGTCCGTGAACGCGACCGGCCCGACAATTGCTCTTTGTGTTTTCGGATCGATCATACCGACGCGCGAGATCAGGTAATCCATGATTATGCCGCCGGAATTTGCCCAGGTGAACAGATCGAATGTATCGCCTGGATGGCGGACGGCGTCGCTGGCAATGATGCTGACCGAGATTGCAGGCTGCAATGCCGCAACGAGTTCCGGTCTCCCGGCGAGCAGGCTGCTTCGTTTGCTTCCGTCCAATTTGTCGAGCGCCGCCAAGTGAATGCCGAGCCATCTTGCAAGCTGTTTGACGGCTTCTTCTGTCGGCTCCATCGGTCGTACCCGACGATCTGGCATGACTGTCTGGTAGCGCAGAAAATGATGGTCGAGCATTTCCTGAATGAAGCTCAATGCCGTGTTGTGACTGGCGATTTCGTGCTCGACGACAAAGTCGGCGAAGCGGTTGGCATGGATACCGGGCGGCTTCCCATCTACGCCGCCGTAATATAAGGCGAAGCCGGCGAGGGCCATCAACCAGCGCTGCTGTGAAGAAAAAACGGAGCCTATTCGAGGATTTTCTTCGTAAGCCAATACAATTTCTCGGGTATAGTCGAGAAGTATAGCGAAAAAATCAGGATTATCGGCAAGTTCCTTCGCGGATAAAGACATGCAGCCATCCCCCGATGAGCTGAGCAATTCTCTACGCTGTCTTAGGAAATCATCATCTAGATTATTGATACATGAAATATCAATTGTGGCCTTCACGTCAAGATACTGGCCTCATTTGAACTCTAAATGTTCTGCCGCGGAGGTTCGGTGCTTCCGTCATCGGAAAAATTGGGATCGTAAAATTAGAGAAGGCAGGAGCTGGGGGAGCTCCTGCCTTCTTGCGCTTTGCAGCCGTTTGATGACGCAGGGTGGGGCCCAAAAATCAAACGTCTATTGCAAAGGCACTCAGGTGGGGCGGCGCCGGGGGTAGGGATGGTGCCCCACCTGAGTATCCCGTAAAACTTATCTGAGAATCCTGACTTGCTGCGGCAAAGCCAACGCTTGCGGCGTCAATCCGGACATTTGAACTTTAACGCCTGCGGTGAGAGCAGGGATCTTCATATCCACCGGCAGCTGATAATGCGCGCCAGCGTAGAGCACATTCCGATCGTCAGCGCTGCCGGTCGTCGTTGCCGAGCTATAGGTAGCTGTGGCGAAGATAGCCGCGGCGGCTAGGGGTACGATCAGAACCCGCATTTCCTCTCCTAAACTGAAAGCCCTGTACCTGATGGCTTCCCGTTCGTGGGGCGTCTCGGCATGTCGCGTCGCGAAGCAATTTTCTTCGCCGGCTTGTCTCGCCCCGTGAGAAGAACGCTATTGCGCCGCACATCAACAATCAAATTACAAAAAAATAATGTTTGGCTTACGAACCATGCCGTAAATGCGCCACCAAACAGATGGGTCGCAGTCATCGAGCATTGCAGCTACTGATTGTTCGAGATGCGTCCGACGCACTGTTCCATCCACTTCAAGGTGTGCAAGTCTTTGCTTTTTCGCGTCTTTTCCGCAAAGGCCGATGCTCGTCAGGTCGGCCGAACACTTAATTCCGGCTAAGTGAGGTCAATATCGATCGTGTTTTTGGTGACTCGGAAACGACGCCTCAAGCCGGTGCGCGCGGCCTGATCCTGATAATAACCTCACGAAGTTGTGATCAAGACGATGAAATTGCAATTGCCTGCAAAGGGCTGTGAATACCGTGTGTGCCGGTCGTGTCGTCGTGGCAATGCGCGCCATTCCTGTTTATATGGGATAAGCCAGAGGTAGCCATGCGATTTTCCAATACGTTTCTCGATGAGATTCGCGACCGCGTTCTGATTTCGGACGTGATCGGTCGTCGCGTGAGCTGGGACCGCCGCAAGACCAACGTGCCGCGTGGAGATTTTTGGGCCTGCTGCCCTTTCCATGGCGAGAAGTCGCCGAGTTTCCACTGTGAGGATCGCAAGGGCCGCTATCACTGCTTCGGCTGCGGCGTGACGGGCGATCATTTCCGTTTCCTCACCGAGCTGGAGGGACTGAGCTTTCCCGAGGCGGTGCAGCAGATCGCCGACATGGCGGGCGTCCCCATGCCTGTGGCCGATCCCGTGGAGGCAAAGCGGGAGAAGGAGCGCACGTCGCTGCTCGACGTCATGGAGATGGCGACTCAGTTCTTTCAGGATCAGCTGCAGACTGCCAACGGCGCCCGTGCTCGCGCCTATCTGCGCGATCGTGGTCTGACCGGCCGCACCATCGAGACTTTCCGTCTCGGCTATTCCCCTGACAGCCGCAATGCGCTGAAGGAGTTTCTTGCCGGCAAGGGCGTATTGAAGGAGCAGATGGAAGCCTGCGGCCTGGTCGTGCACGAGAACGTGCCGGTCTCATACGATCGCTTCCGGGATCGCATCATGTTTCCGATCCTGTCGTCGCGCGAGAAGGTGATCGCCTTCGGCGGCCGCGCCATGTCATCGGACGCGCCGGCGAAATATCTCAATTCCAACGAGACCGAGCTCTTCCACAAGGGCAATGTGCTTTATAATTTCACACGCGCGCGCCGCGCTGCCCAGGGTGCCGACGGCGCAGGCACTATCATTGCCGTCGAAGGCTATATGGATGTCATAGCCCTGCATCAGGCGGGCATCGAGAATGCCGTTGCGCCCCTCGGCACGGCGTTGACCGAGAATCAGCTGGATCTCCTGTGGAAAATGACGCCGGAGCCGGTACTCTGCTTTGATGGCGATGGCGCGGGATTTCGCGCCGCCAACCGCGCCGCCGACCTGGCGCTGCCGCATATCAAGCCGGGCCGCACCGTCCGTTTCGCACTGCTGCCCGATGGTAAGGATCCGGACGATCTCGTCCGTCACGACGGTCGTGCGCCTTTCGACAAGGTTCTCGCACAGGCAAAGCCGCTGGCCGATCTGATCTGGGTCAGAGAGGCCGGTAGCGGCACGTTCGAAACGCCTGAGGCGCGGGCGGAACTCGAAGCCCGGCTGAGGCGCATCGTGTCTGTTATCGTGGACGAGGATGTCCGCCGACACTATCAGCAGAATATGCGCGAGCGGTTGAACAGTCTCTTCCAGCCGCAGTTCCAGCGTGGCGGCAATCAGCAGGGGCGAGGCTTTTCCCGTGATGGCAATGGCCGCAATTTCACCGGTCGCGGCGGGCAGCAGGGCCGGGATCGGCCGGTCAGTACGACGGCGTCCGATCGCTTGACGCGTTCGGCCATGATCAAGGGGCATCAGGACATTCCGAGCCTGCGCGAAAGCGTTCTGGCGCTGACCATCGTCAATCATCCGCTGCTGTTGCAGGACGAATATGACGAGATCGCCGCTATCGACTACGAGAGCCGCGAATTGCAGCGTCTCTGGTCGGCGGTTCTCGGGATCGCCGCAGCCATGGCCGCGCCGCAGCTCATCCGCGAGCGGCTGGTCGAGCAGTTGGAGGAGCAGGACTTCGGCTCATTGCTGAAGAATCTCGACCAGCAGGTCCGCAACGCCAGGCTATGGACGGCAACCGAGGAAGCCGCGATGGAAGACGCGCGCGAAGGCTATCGCCAGGCGTTGGCGCTTCACAAGCGTTCCAAGGCACTGCGCTGGCACAAGATCGAATTGGAAGGCGCGATTGCCGAGGCAACGGAAGATAGTGACGGCGAGCTTATCGAGCAGTTGATGCGCGCCTTGCAGGAAGTGCAGCTCGAAGCGGTGCGGCTGGAAAACCAGGAGGCGATCATCGATGGCTTTGGCGTGCTTTCCGGCAGAGTCAAAAGCGCTGCGGGAAAGTAGGGAATAGATGTCACTGCCGGATAGACTGGAACCGCGATTTTCCGCCGATGATGCCTTGTTCGGCGATCGTGCCGGGGCGCCCGCGCCGCTCGATGTGCTGAAGCGTGTCTATGGTTATACCGCGTTTCGCGGCAAGCAGCAGCAGGTGGTCGAGCATGTCGTCTCCGGCGGCGATGCCGTCGTGCTGTTTCCGACCGGGGCCGGCAAGTCGCTGTGTTTCCAGATTCCCGCACTTTGCCGTGACGGTATCGGCATTGTCGTTTCGCCGCTGATCGCCTTGATGCGGGATCAGGTGGAGGCGATGAAACAGCTCGGCATCCGCGCGGCCGCCTTGAATTCATCCCTGTCGCGCGATGAGGCGAGCGGTGTCTATCGCGCCGTCTCCAGCGGCACGCTCGATATGCTCTATGTGACGCCCGAGCGCATTCTCACCGATGGCTTCCAGCAGATGATCGCCAGGGCGAAGATCGCGCTGTTTGCGATAGACGAAGCGCATTGCGTGTCTCAATGGGGGCATGATTTCAGGCCGGAATATCGGGATCTGGGCAAGCTTGCGGAACTTTTTCCCGGTGTGCCGCGCATCGTGCTGACGGCGACTGCCGATCCGCATACCCGCGACGATATCATCGAGCGGCTTGCTCTCGACGGTGCCAAGGTTTTCACCACCAGTTTCGACCGGCCGAATATTGCCTATGAAATTGTCGAGCGCGATCAGCCGCGCCAGCAATTGCTGCGCTTTCTCGATGGCCACCGCGGCGACAGCGGCATCGTCTACTGCCTGTCGCGGGCAAAGGTCGAGGACACGGCTGAATGGCTGAATGGGCAGGGCATCCGGGCGCTCGCCTACCATGCCGGGATGGACCGATCGCTTCGCGATGCCAATCAGGATGCCTTCCTGAAAGAAGAAGACCTTTGCCTTGTCGCGACGGTCGCCTTCGGCATGGGCATCGACAAGCCGAATGTGCGCTATGTCGCCCATCTCGATCTGCCGGGTTCGGTCGAGGCTTATTACCAGGAGACAGGTCGTGCCGGGCGTGACGGCCTACCGTCCGAGGTTTGGATGGCTTACGGCATGGCCGATGTCATCCAGCGGCGGCGCATGATCGATGAGGGCAATGCAGCCGATGAGATCAAGCGCGTGGAGCGAGGAAAGCTCAATGCGCTGCTCGCCATCTGCGAAACTGCCGGCTGCCGGCGCCAGGCCATTCTTGCGCATTTCGGCGAGGCGCATGGCGGCCGTTGCGGCAATTGCGATACCTGCCTGAAACCTGTGGAGACCTGGGACGGCACGGAAGCGGCAATCAAGGCGCTGGCGGCGGTCTATCGCACCGGTGAGCGTTTCGGCACCGGTCATGTGATCGATGTGCTGATGGGCACGGTCAATGACAAGACGGAGCGGTTCGGCCATGTCGATATGCCCGTTTTCGGCGCCGGAAAGGATATTCCGTCTCGCACCTGGCAATCGATCTTCCGGCAATTGCTGGCGAACGGCTTCATCACCGTCGATCATACGGCTTTTGGCGCGATGAAACTCGAAGACCAGGCGAGGGCGGTCTTCAAACGCGAGCGGCAGGTCTTCTTTCGCAAGGATCGGCCGGAAGCGGGTCGCCGGAACAAGAAGGCGGGACGGTCGGAGAAACCGGCACATGGTCTTGCCGGCGAGGCGCAGGCTCTGTTCGATGCGCTGCGCGCCGAGCGGACCAGGATCGCCAAAGAACTGGGCGTGCCGCCCTATGTCGTCTTTCCGGACACGACCCTTATCGCCTTTGCGACGGAGCGGCCGAAGAACCATAAGGCACTCCTCGGGATTTCGGGCGTTGGGCAGTCGAAGCTCGAACGCTACGGGGATGCGTTTCTCGCAGTGATTTCAGATTTCACCGGCCGGTGACATTTCGCATCTAAATGTGAAATCGAGACAATCTCACGCTACATGCGTACGGTCATGCCACCGTCGACGGTCAAGACATGGCCGTTGACGAAGGAGGCAGCGTCGCTGGCGAGGAACAATGCAGCGCCCGCGATCTCGTCCGGCCGTCCCCAGCGCTGAACCGGGATGCGCTGGCGCACGAAAGAGACCAGTTCCTCATTCGAGGCCATCGCGGCATTCGTTTCCGTCGCGAACCAGCCTGGAGCGATGGCATTGCTGGTGATGCCGTAGGGGCCGAATTCCACCGCCATGCCGCGCATAAGGCCGGTCAGCCCCTGTTTGGCTGCGGGGTAGACGCAGTCGCCAGGCATGACGACTTGGCCGCTGATCGAGGTGACCGAGATCAGCCGCCCATGATTGTGGCGTTTCATCAGGCGGGCGGCATCGCGCGAGAGCGTGATCGAGGCGGCCAGATCCGTGTTGAGGAGGGCGAGAATCGCTTCGTCGTCGAAGTCGGCCAAGGGCCGTCTGTCGCGGGCGCCGACATTGTTGATCAATATGTCGAGCCGGCTATGATTTTTCTCGATATCCGCCATCGCCGCGCGCTGCGCTTCACGGTCGGCAATGTCGAAAGCTGCTGCTTCGGCGGAGCCGCCAGCTGCTTGAATGGCTTTCACGGCGCTGTCTACCGTTGCGATCGTGCGCCCATTGACGATGACATGCGCTCCCGCGTCGGCAAGTGCTTTCGCCATTTCGAACCCAAGGCCTCGCCCGCCGCCGGTGACGAGCACGACCCGTCCCGCGAGGGAGAATCTGTGATATATGCTCATTGCTCTCCCTCTATCATGCGATCAAGATCGACCTGCAGCAAGATAATGGACTCAGTCAAGTAATTTTTGCAATAGCAACCGATGAACCCTGGCCAAGAACTTGCGTATATCCGGGTCAGTTTGACAGATAATATCGAACCTGCTCCCTATCGCGCCGACGTCACGGCGCTACGCATTTTTGCCGCTGCTGGATGCAGCAAGGGGCCGAATCCTGTGTTATTTCTTGAATAGTTAGGCACTGTGACCAGCATCGGAATGCGACAATGACCTCAGAATTTCTATCACATCTGCGCAAAGAACTTCTCGGCTTGAAAGAAGCTGGTCTCTACAAGCCCGAGCGCGTCATCACCTCCAAGCAAGCCGGTGAAATCGCTGTCGTCGGCGGCGCCCGCGTGCTCAATTTCTGCGCCAACAATTACCTTGGCCTCGCCGACAACGAGGAGCTTGCCGAGGCGGCAAAAAAGGGGCTCGATCGCTACGGCTACGGCATGGCCTCGGTTCGCTTCATCTGCGGCACGCAGGAAGAGCACAAGCAGCTGGAAGCGCGGATTTCGGCGTTTCTCGGCATGGAGGATACCATCCTCTACTCCTCCTGCTTCGATGCCAATGGCGGGCTGTTCGAGACGCTGCTGTCGGAGGAAGACGCCATTATCTCGGATGCGCTCAACCATGCCTCGATCATCGATGGCGTGCGGCTTTCCAAGGCCAAGCGCTTCCGCTACGCCAACAACGACATGGCGGCGCTGGAGGAAGAGCTGAAGAAGGCCGAGGGCAGCCGCTTCAAGCTGATCGCGACCGACGGCGTCTTCTCCATGGACGGCATCATCGCCAATCTCGGCGGCGTGTGCGATCTGGCCGAGAAATACGGTGCCATGGTCATGGTCGATGACAGCCATGCCGTCGGCTTTGTCGGCGCTCATGGTCGGGGATCGCCGGAGCATTGCGGCGTCGAGGGGCGGATCGATATCATCACCGGCACGCTCGGCAAGGCGCTTGGCGGTGCTTCGGGTGGCTATACCTCGGCCAGAGGCGAAATCGTCGATTGGCTGCGGCAGCGGTCGCGCCCCTATCTCTTTTCCAACACGCTGGCGCCGGTCATCGCCGCTGCCTCGCTGAAAGTCTTCGACCTGATCGACAACGGCGACGCTCTTCGCGATCGTCTCCGTGGCAATGCCGAACTCTTCCGCAGCGAAATGACCAAGCTCGGTTTCACGCTCGCAGGCGCCGATCACCCGATCATCCCTGTCATGCTTGGCGACGCCAAGCTGGCGCAGGAGATGGCGGCGCTGATGCTGCAAAAGGGCGTCTACGTCATCGGCTTTTCCTTCCCCGTCGTACCGAAGGGACAGGCGCGCATCCGCACGCAGATGTCGGCCGCGCACTCGAAGGCCGATGTCGAAAAGGCGATCGCCGCCTTTGCGGAAGCCGGACGAGAACTCGGAATCATTTGAATTGGTTGGAGAGAACCGATCATGTCGAACATGATGAAAGCGCTGGTCAAATCCAAGCCGGAAGTCGGGCTGTGGATGGAGCATGTTCCGGTTCCCGAGGTCGGGCCGAATGATGTCCTGATTCGGGTCAAGAAGTCGGCGATCTGCGGGACCGATGTCCACATTTGGAACTGGGACCAATGGGCGCAGAAGACCATTCCGGTGCCGATGGTCGTTGGGCACGAATTCTGTGGCGAGATCGCCGAGGTCGGTTCGGCGGTGACGAAGTATCACGTCGGCGAGCGCGTCTCCGGCGAGGGGCACATCGTCTGCGGCAAATGCCGCAACTGCCGCGCGGGCAGAGGCCACCTCTGCCGCAACACGCTTGGCGTCGGCGTCAATCGACCCGGCTCCTTCGGCGAATTCGTCTGCATTCCCGAATCCAACGTCGTTCCGATCCCCGACGATATTCCGGATGAAGTCGCCGCGATCTTCGACCCGTTCGGCAACGCTGTGCATACGGCACTTTCCTTCGATCTGGTCGGCGAGGACGTGCTCGTGACGGGCGCAGGCCCGATCGGCATCATGGGTGCCATGGTCGCCAAGCGCTCCGGCGCGCGCAAGGTCGTCATCACCGATATCAATCCCACCCGGCTGGCACTTGCCCGCAAGGTCGGCATCGAGCATGTCGTCGACGCTTCGAAGGAGAACCTCGCCGATGTGATGAAAGCCATCGGCATGACCGAAGGCTTCGACGTCGGTCTGGAAATGTCGGGCGCGGCACCGGCCTTTCGCGATATGATCGACAAGATGAACAATGGCGGCAAGATCGCCATTCTCGGCATCGCGCCGGCCGGCTTCGAGATCGACTGGAACAAAGTCATCTTCAAGATGCTGAACCTGAAAGGCATCTACGGTCGCGAGATGTTCGAGACCTGGTACAAGATGATCGCCTTCGTGCAAGGTGGTCTCGATGTATCGCCCGTCATCACCCATCGTATCGGCATAGATGATTTTCGCGAGGGCTTCGAAGCTATGCGCTCCGGCAACTCCGGCAAGGTGGTCATGGACTGGAATTGACCCCCAACTGTCGCTTTTCTACATCGGTAGCAGGTCTCGATGCAGGAAATGCGAGCGTTTGGTTCGCATGCTCTTGTCATCGCGCGGGGACTTCCTAAATACCGAAAGCAATCGTTTATGGCGCACCGAGCCTGTGGATAAGGCTTTTTCGGGTATTTAACGGGCTTTTTTGCTGGAAAAGCTTGACGAGAACAAAAAATCTAGGAATCACCGTTTGACTTCGGAAAGAACGGTATACTGGATCAAGCGGATCACCTAATAACATGGCCGGAAATCCAAACGCAATCCAGCTTTGCCATCCGGTAGCGGCGATCGTGGTTAATCGGGCATTAAAGGTCATTCCGTTAGGTGTTTGTCGGTGAGTCGAGGCTGGCGCAGGGCGTGCCGGCCAGATTGAAATGTTCTACCGCGTGTAAGTTTGCAGCGTCAGGGAAAGCGACGATATAGAGATGGCAACCAAGGTCAAAGAGAACGAAGAAGCTGAAGTCGAACGCGACGGCACCTCCGACGGCCCGCTTCTCGATCTTTCCGATGACGCGGTCAAGAAGATGATCAAGGCCGCGAAGAAGCGTGGCTACGTGACGATGGACGAGCTCAATGCCGTCCTGCCGTCCGAAGAAGTGACATCGGAACAGATCGAAGACACGATGGCCATGCTTTCAGACATGGGCATCAACGTCATCGAGGACGAGGACGTCGAAGAGGCGGGTGCCCCGTCGAACGACGATGACGATGCCGGTGGCGACGAGGACGGAGAAGGCGGCGAGCTGGCGCCTTCGACGGGTTCGGCGCTCGCCACCGCGAAGAAGAAAGAGCCGACAGACCGCACGGACGACCCGGTGCGCATGTACCTGCGCGAAATGGGTTCAGTCGAGCTGCTATCGCGCGAAGGCGAAATTGCGATCGCCAAGCGCATCGAGGCCGGCCGCGAAACCATGATCGGTGGCCTCTGTGAAAGCCCGTTGACGTTCCAGGCGCTTATTATCTGGCGCGACGAACTCAACGAAGGCACCACGCTGCTGCGTGAGATCATCGATCTCGAAACCACCTATTCCGGTCCCGAAGCCAAGGCTGCGCCGCAGTTCCAGAGCCCCGAGAAGATCGAGGCCGACCGCAAGGCGGCCGAGGAAAAGGAAAAGGCACGCCGTGGCCGTTCGCCGAATGGCGACGACGACATTACCAATGTCGGCGGCGAAGGCATGCCGATCGAGGAGGAAGAAGAGGACGAGGACGAATCCAGCCTCTCTCTCGCCGCGATGGAAGCCGAGCTGCGTCCGCAGGTCATGCTGACGCTCGACACGATCGCCGAGACCTACAAGAAGCTGCGCAAGCTGCAGGACCAGCAGGTCGAACAGCGCCTGTCGGCCTCGGGCACGTTGTCGTCGGCGCAGGAGCGCCGTTACAAGGAGCTGAAGGACGAGTTGATCAAGTCGGTCAAGTCGCTGTCGCTGAACCAGAATCGCATCGACGCCCTCGTCGAGCAGCTCTATGACATCAACAAGCGCCTCGTGCAGAACGAAGGTCGTCTGTTGCGTCTTGCCGAATCTCATGGCGTCAAGCGCGATAGCTTCCTCGAGCAGTATCAGGGTGCCGAGCTCGATCCGAACTGGATGAAGTCGATCGGCAATCTGGCCGCGCGCGGCTGGAAGGAATTCGCCCGGAACGAAAACACGACGATCCGCGACATTCGCCAGGAAATTCAGAATCTTGCGACTGAAACCGGAATCTCTATCTCAGAATTCCGCCGGATCGTGCACATGGTGCAGAAGGGCGAGCGCGAAGCCCGCATCGCCAAGAAGGAAATGGTCGAAGCGAACCTGCGCCTCGTCATTTCCATCGCCAAGAAATACACCAACCGCGGCCTGCAGTTCCTCGACCTCATTCAGGAAGGCAATATCGGCCTGATGAAGGCGGTCGATAAGTTCGAATATCGCCGCGGCTACAAGTTCTCGACCTACGCCACCTGGTGGATCAGGCAGGCGATCACCCGCTCGATCGCCGACCAGGCCCGCACGATCCGTATTCCGGTGCACATGATCGAGACGATCAACAAGATCGTTCGCACGTCGCGCCAGATGCTGCACGAGATCGGCCGCGAGCCGACGCCGGAAGAACTGGCCGAAAAGCTCGCCATGCCGCTCGAAAAGGTGCGCAAGGTGCTGAAGATCGCCAAGGAGCCGATTTCGCTCGAAACGCCTGTTGGTGACGAAGAAGATTCGCACCTCGGCGATTTCATCGAGGACAAGAACGCGCTTCTGCCGATCGACGCCGCCATCCAGGCGAACCTGCGCGAGACGACGACCCGCGTTCTGGCATCGCTGACGCCGCGCGAAGAGCGCGTGCTGCGCATGCGCTTCGGCATCGGCATGAACACCGACCACACGCTTGAGGAAGTCGGCCAGCAGTTCTCGGTTACGCGCGAACGTATCCGTCAGATCGAGGCCAAGGCATTGCGCAAGCTTAAGCATCCGAGCCGCAGCCGCAAGCTCAGAAGCTTCCTCGACAGCTAGGGCCGGGCGCAAGCCGGCATTGGGTTGTTATGAAATCGAACCCGGTTTGCGAAAGCGAGCCGGGTTTTCCATTGATAACGGATCGGGATCAGGGTTCGGGCCATGGCGAACAAGCCGCAGACTATCGAAATGTCTCTGCCGGCACGGCTGCGCGATCTGCTCGCGGGATATGATTGGCGACCGGCCGAGCTCGGCCGCTCCCCGGCCCATGTCTTTCGGCTCGAAGCTGTTGGCCGAGCGCCCATCTATCTCAAGACGGAGATCATTCATTCGCTGGGCGAGCTAGCGGGTGAGGTTTCCAGGCTGCGATGGCTCGCATCGAAGGGACTTGCGTGCCCCGAGGTGATTGCCCACGAGACATACGGTGGACGAGAGTGGCTGTTGATGAATGCGCTTCCGGGCACTGATCTCGTCAGCGATGATCGATTGCCGCCGATCGAAAGAGTGCGGATCTTGGCCGCGGCGCTGCGGCGGCTTCACGGCCTGGATATTGCTACCTGTCCTTTTGATCATCGCCTGGAGAACAGGATTGCGGATGCAAAAGCGCGGTTGCTTGCAGGCTGTGTGGACGAAGACGATTTCGATGACGCAAGGCTGGGGAGATCGGCGCAGGATCTGTTCCGGGAGCTTGAAGAGCGCAGGCCGAAGACGGAGGATCTGGTGGTGACCCACGGCGATGCCTGCCTCCCGAATTTTGTCGCTCACGAAGGCAGCCTCAGTGGCTACATCGATTGCGGCCGCCTCGGCGTTGCCGATCGCCATCAGGATATCGCGCTGGCCTGCGGCAGCATCGCGCGCAATTTCGGGGAAGATCTTGTTGCCGACTTTTTGAAGGCCTATGGAAACTTTGAGATGCACTCTGAAAAGGCGGCTTACTATCGGCTGCTGGATGAGTTCTTTTGACGATGGATGAACGGATTCTCAGGTCACCCGATCACGCAGGTGTGTTTTTGAGCCATTGCGGATAGAACGGTGGCCTGACAAGTTCGATTTCGGCAATTGCCTCTTTCGTGTCGTGTTGTTGCATACCATATGTCTGCGGGCCGGCGAGGTCCGATCTGTTTGCCGCTAAGGATCGAATGAATCGATGCGCAATTTCCTCTTGATTGCTTTTTCTTCGCGAGTCATCCGCTGAACGATGGAAAAGGTTGCGGAAAAACGGGACAAGGAGATGAGGCCGGGCTTTGTCCTGTCGATCCTCCTGCATGTCCTGTTTGTTGCTATTTTTCTGCTGCCGCTGCTGCCCGCACCGCCACAGGCGAAGCCTGAGCAGAGCGTCAACGTCGAGCTCGTGCCGCAGCAGGAGGAAAAGCAGGAGCTTGCGACAAAGGCGAACGAGAAGCCCGACCAGCCTCCGAAACCGACGCCTAAGCCCGACGAGAAGCCGCAGCAGCAGACGGCCGAAGCTCAAGAGCAGCCGCAGCAGCCCGAGGGAAAAAAGGCGGACGAACAGCCGCCAAAGCAATCCGATCCCAAGGGCAAGGAGCAGGCAGAGAAGCCTGCAGCCAAGCCTGACGACGCCAAGGCCGACAAGCCGGTAGAGCAGGCGAAGCCAGAGCCCAAACCTGATGATCCGGGTGCTGACAAGCCCGTCGATAAGGCAGAACAGCAGCCCTCGGCTACCGAGACGCCTCTTCCTGACATGAAGGGCGATCAGAAGGATCCGACGACCACGCAGCAGGCTGCTGATGCCGCCGAGCAACCGAACGACACACCCCCAACGCCGCCGAACGACGCAGCCGCCGAGCAACAGGCGCGGGCCGCTGCCGATCAGGCTCAGGCGCAAGCACAAGCCGCGCGGGAGGCGCAGGAAGCCCAACAGCAGGCAGAAGCCAAGGATCAGCAGGCAAATGCTGCTCAGTCGCCGGCAAGCGACTCGACCGCCAAGGCATCCTCTGCGGCACCCGATGTGTTGGCGACCAACGAGCCCTCGGATTCGCAGGTGCAGCAACCGCAGGCGCCGTCGGCCGATCCAAATGATCCACAGGCGCAAGCCGATCCGCAGCGGTCTCCCGCCGCGCAGGCAAAGGATGAGGCGAAAGACCCGCCGCAGATCGTCGTTCCCGCGGTCAGGCCATCTCCCGCGCAGCAAAGCGCTGACAGTCAATCTGCTTCGAACAGCCAGGGCAATCCGGCTGAAGGCGGTACTGCATTGGTTGCGGAGCCACCGCGGCCTAAATCTCTCATGCCGAAGCGGGCTGTTCAGGCCAAGAAGCTCTATTCGGGTGCCGAGATGGCCCGCCTTTCGAAGAGTGACTACGACGCTTGGAAGAAACTGCCGCGGCGCGATCGGGTAAGGTATCTCTGCAATTCCGAAGAGAAAATACAGTTTGGTCGTGATTTTCGCGCAGTTGGATACGTCTATGCTAATTCAGCTCTATCGCAGGCGATGCTTTCTGATATCAGCCTATTCGGTGACGGTGCTGCAGTGCAGACTCCCAATGGTTGGCGGAGAGTGGCATTCACTTGCGAGGTGGATAGCGATGCCCTCAAGGTTATAGCTTTTTCTTATACGGACAGGGGCCCCGTTTCGCCAGATCAATTCGACAGGCTGGGTTCTGTTGGAAATTGATGTGGCTCCTTTAGCGCATCCACCTGAAACAATAGTTTATTAGCATCCCCATCGAAATTCGGCCTATTTCATCATACAATTGGCTGTATCTACCTGATTCAATTCTCCTCCCGTCGCATTGTACGATTCCGATGTCCTCGATTACTGCCGATTCAAGTTCCGCAGCCGCCGGCCGCTCCGCCTTGCGTGGCGTCCTCGTGGCATTCGCGTCTTATGCCGTCTTTGCCTTCAGCGATGCCTCGATCAAGATCCTGCATGGTGTGGTTCCCTCCTATCAGGTGGCCTTCATCGGCGCTCTGTTCGGCTTTGCCGCCGTGCCCTTCCTGAAGCGGCGGGAGGATGGCTGGATCGATATGGTGAAGACGTCGAACCGGCCCCTGTGGCTGTTGCGCTTCATCTGCGGTGCTACGGGCGCGATCTGCTCCGTCGTCGCCTTTACCAAGCTGCCTATGGCGGAAGCCTTTGCGCTGCTCTTCCTGCTGCCGTCCTTCGTGACGATCCTCTCCGTTGTCTTCCTCAAGGAAGATGTGCGCTGGCAGCGCTGGACGGCCGTCATCCTGGGGTTCGTCGGCGTACTCATCGTCCTGCGGCCGGGTTTTCGCGAGCTCTCGATCGGCCATCTCTGCGCCGCGATCGGTGGGCTTGCTGCCGCGATTTCGATCGTCATCAACCGCGCGCTCGGATCGAAAGAGAAGCGTATCTCGCTCTATGGGGCGGGCCTGTTCGGCACGCTGATCGTCAGCGGCTTCCTGATGCTCTCGGAGGTCACGGCGCCGACGGCGACGCAGTGGATTTTCCTGGCGAGCTATGGCCTGCTGGGCGCCTTCGGCAACGTGTTGTTGATGAATGCCGCCCGTATGGCGCCGGCCAATCTTGTCGCTCCGCCGCAATACAGCCAGATGCTGTGGGCCATCGTGTTCGGTTATCTGCTGTTCAATGACAGCATCGATACGCCCATGGCCTTCGGCATCGTCCTCATCATCTTTTCCGGCCTGCTGACGCTGGCGCGCGAGCGCAAGCGTGGCACGCCGCTGCCGGCGGCCGTTGCGGGTAATACCCAGACGGCATTGGCGACGGCGCAGGATGAACGGACGGAAGCACCCGGCAGGTGACGCGCATCTGCCGATGGGGCACGCATTGCATGCGATAGCGCCGCCGCGCTAATCTTTGTCGAAGTTTTCGGGGCAGGAAGCCTGTCCGTTTGGAAAAGGATCATCATGAGATCCGGCCAGTTCAGGATATTCCGCTCCCGTGCGGCAGGTATCGAGGTCGTGAAGGCCGAGACCAGTCACTGTTTTCCCAAGCATACGCATGACCAATTCGGTATCGGCATCATCGAATCCGGCGCGCAGGCGTCGCTCAGCGGGCGCGGAATGGTGCGGGCCGAGGCGGGGGATGTCATCAGCGTCAATCCGAATGAAGTGCATGACGGCACGCCCATCGGCGAAAGCCGCGCATGGTCGATGCTCTATTTCGATCCGAGGCTGATCGGCGATCTGCTTGACGATATCGGCGAGGGGAGCCTTGGCGGCGCGGAATTTCCGTCGCCAGTCATTCGCAATGGCCAAGTGGCGTCGTGTCTCAAAACCCTGTTCCCGCTTCTGGCTGGCAACGCCGCGCCACAGGATGCACTGTTGCAGGATGGGTTGTTGTTATCGCTGGTTGCTGCTGTGATGAGTGAGGGAGTGCCGGCGCCGCGCGATACAGCTGTTCCTGCAGCCATCGGTCGTGCGCGCGATCTGATCGAGCATGATCCCGCGGCACCCCTGACGCTTGCCGAACTCGCGGATGCCTGCGGGTTAAGCCATTTCCGGTTTCTGCGCGCATTCACCAAGGCGACGGGGCTCACACCGCATGCCTATCTCTTGCAGCGCCGTATCCACGAAGCGCGGCGGCTGATTGCGGCGGGGACACCATTGGCTGAAGCGGCCTTTGCCAGCGGCTTTGCAGATCAAAGCCACATGACGCGGCTCTTCGTTCGCAATTTCGGCATATCGCCGGGCGCCTATGCAGCGGCCGCCGGCTAGAGCCTCTGCAATTTTGTTCAAGACCGGGCGATGACAACGGGCTTTTCTGCGGCACCAAGCCAGAGATGCAGAAGGAGAAGCCATGTATTTCCGCCATTCGAACGAGATGTGGAGCGAGTTTCCCGAATTGGTTCCCGGCGTTTTGTTTGCCGAAGGGATCAGCGCGGATGCTATCGTTACAGATCGCATCGCCGGTTATCATGCGACCGCCGCGGAGCGATTGGCGCAAGGCTCCGAAAGTGAGATGCCCGAAATTCAGGCCTGGCGGCGCAGCTTTTCAAAAATGGGGCTGAAGCCGACCCAGTATCGCTGCGCCTCGGAGGCTCTGCTACGCCGTTTTCGTCAGGAGGGCTCCTTGCCGCAGTTGCATCCGCTCGTCGACCTCTGCAACGCCGTGTCGATCGCGTTCGCCATTCCCGTCGCTGTTTTCGATCTTGCGAAGATAACAGGTGATCTCGAGGTGCGGCATGCAGGCGGCAGCGAGTCTTACCTCACCTTTTCTGGCGAGACTGAGCATCCGGAGCCTGGAGAGGTGATCTTTGCCGATACTATCGGGCAGGCGCACGCCCGGCGCTGGACCAACCGGCAAAGCGGCCGTTCCGCCGTGCGCGAGGATACCAAGTCCGTGCTGATCGTCGCCGAGGCGCTGCATGGCTCGGCAAGCGCCGATGTCCCGCATCTGATCGGCATGATCGCGGCGGAGCTGGCGAGCGTTTGGTCGGTAGAGGCGCGGTCGGGGCTTCTTAGCCGTTCATCACCGCGATTTGATCTGTCGTCCGCGATGAATTTGCAACCTGAGCAAAAACGCGGTTGACAACCGGCGCGTTCGGGCAGAGCAGGGGCTTCGACAGAATTTCGAACGATTGAGAAAACATGTCTCCGCGCAGCCGCGCCGGGAGACGAAGAAAGCCCATGGATACGCTGCAGAATCAAGACCGGCCGGGTGTGCTCGGTCACCCCGGCTACCGTTCTTTTGCGGCGTCGCGCGTTTTTTCTTCGATAGGCTTTCAGTCGGTGACGGTCGCCATGGGCTGGATGATCTACGATCAGACCCATAGCGCCTTTTTCCTCGGCCTGGTCGGCTTCTGCCAGTTTCTTCCCATGGTCATCCTGACCTTCGTCGTCGGCCATGTCGCCGACAGGTTCGACCGGCGCCGCATCGGTCTCGCCTGCCAACTGGTCGAGGCCTTGACCGCTCTCGTGCTGGCCGTGGCGGTCTGGCAGCAGTGGATCGGTCCCGCCGGCATTCTCGCCGCCGTTGCCGTCATGGGTGCTGCCACAGCCTTCGAACGTCCGACAATGGCGGCATTGCTGCCGAATATCGTGCCGCCGTCGTTGCTTCAGGTCGCCATTGCCACCTCGACCTCGATGATGCAGACCGCCTTCATCATCGGCCCGTCGCTCGGCGGCCTGCTTTATGGCGTCAGCCCTGTCGCGCCGTTTGCCGTTTCCGCGGTGCTCTACGTCATTGCGAGCATCAACGTCATTTCGATACGTGTCGAGCGGCAACAGCCGTCGTCACGGGAGCCGATGACGCTGAGTTCTGTTTTTGCCGGCGTTTCGTTCATCAGAAGCCGGCCTGTGATGCTGGGGACGATCTCGCTCGATCTCTTCGCCGTCCTGCTTGGCGGCGCGACGGCACTCCTTCCGATGTTCGCCCGCGATATCCTGCATGCCGGCCCCTGGGGACTCGGCCTATTGCGCGCCGCCCCGGCGGTCGGTGCATTGGTGATGTCGATCTGGCTGGCTCGGCGACCACTGCAGAGCGATGTCGGCAAGAAGATGCTGTTTGCGGTGCTGATTTTCGGCGTCGCCACCATCGTGTTCGCGCTGTCGAGCAATATCATCCTTTCCGTGGCGGCACTCTTCGTCGTCGGTGCGTCGGATACCGTCAGCGTTGTCGTGCGCAGCTCGCTCGTGCAGCTTCTGACGCCGGATACCATGCGTGGCCGCGTCAATGCCGTGAACTCCCTGTTCATCGGCACATCCAACCAGCTCGGCGAATTCGAGTCCGGCATGCTCGCCAGCGTTCTTGGGCCGGTATTGACCGGCATCGTCGGCGGCGTCGGCACCATAGCCGTGGTGCTGCTGTGGATGCGGATCTTTCCGGATCTGACCAAGGTCAAGACGCTCAGGGGCTAGGTGCTCCGATAATCGGACTGATCTGCCGCGCCGTTGTGCAATCCCACATCTCGCAGCAGATGTTCGTTTGCTACGCAAAGCGTATCGCGTTTGCCATTCATTTTTATCGGCGGCTTTCTTTCACGACGACGCCAGCGGATTGATCGAGCCAGGTGCTCGGCAATCCGATGCCTCCAACCATATACATGAGATTTTCTCATCTATTGCAAACCCGGTGGTTTCCCCAGATAGAACAGATGCGCTGAAAATCTTGTCGTGTATAATGAAGCCTCCGATGATTAAACATGAGAGATTTTCATGGGAAAGAGGCCGCTTCCACCCCTGTCGGTGCTGCAGGCATTTTGCGCGATCGTCGAAACCGGCGGCTTTGGTCGCGCGGCTGATAGAATCGGCCAGACGCAGACCGCCGTCAGCCATCAACTTGCGCAGCTGGAGGGGTGGATCGGAGGCAGACTGTTCGATCGGGGCCGGGCCGGGGCGAGGCTGACGCCGTTGGGCGCGCGCCTGCATCCGGCAATTGCGGGGACGATCTCCGAGCTGGAGACGGCGCTCTATCAGGCGAGGGCAAGCGTCTCGGTTCGCAGCGTTGCCGTTTTCGTCTCGCCGGAGTTTTCAAGCCAATGGCTTGCTTCGCGACTGCCGGATTTCTGCCAGCGGCATCCGGATATCGAATTGAAGATGGCAGTCGGTTATCAGCGCCCGGATTTCAAGCCCGGCGGCGCCGATCTGGCGATCTGGCTCGGTCGTGCCGAAGCCGGACTTATCGAGGAGGAATTGCTGACGGATGAGGAATTCGTCGTCAGTTCGCCGGCGCTTTCCAAACAATTGCCGCCGCGTAACGCCATAAGGGCCGCCCCGCTGCTGCGCTATACCGGCATGCGCCACACGATATTGGACTGGCAGCGCTGGTATGAGCAGATCACCGGCGGGAGCGGCGAGGCAGATACGCAGTTTGATATTGTGGCTGCTGTGGAGGATGGGCTTCTGTTCGAGAGCTTTGCGGATATGCTTGACGCATGCCGGGAAGGGCGCGGTTTCGCCCTCGTTCGCAGTTCGCTTGTCGCGCGTGACATCGCCGACGGTAAACTGGTGCGGTGTTTTATCGAGGCCCAGCCCGCCGCAGTCAGCTACAATCTTGTCTATCCGCAGAATGCCCTGCAAAATCCATCGGCGGCGTTGTTTCGTAACTGGCTGCTTTCGCAAGTCCGTTCGGCCGCCTGAGCCGGGGGACAACGCGGTCCCGTGTCAATCGCGCAACCTTATCAGACCCGCTTCCGTGGCGGCAAAGCCGAGCTTTCGATAAAAGCCGGTGAGATGCGTTTCGAAATCGACATGAAGCCACTCGGCGCCGCGTTGTCTGGCCAGCATCTTGGCCCTCTCCACCAGGTTGGTCGCGATGCCCCGCCGGCGGAATTCGGGATCGACGCAGGTATCGAGAATAAAGGCGTGGATGCCGCCATCCCAGGCGACATTGACGAAGCCTACCAGTCTCATGCCTGCGAACGCGCCGACATGAGCGAGGCTTCTTGCGAGGATCGGCGAGAAATTGCGTGAGGAAGGATCGTTCCACGCGTTCGCCCAGAGCGCGTTGAGCGCTTCGTTTCCGGGATTTGGGTCATCCCTGTATTCTATGTCCATAGGCATCTCTGAGGCGGACGCTCGATTGGGCAATGGTCGGAAAAACTGCGCGCCCTATGTCGGATATAGTCGTGGCCGATCGTCATTCTAACGTGAGCATAGAACAGAGGAGGCTGACATGTCCTATGTGGATGGTTTTATCGTTGCCGTGCCGAAAGACAAGATGGAGGCATACAAGGTGCTGGCGCGCATGGCCGGCGAGGTCTGGAAGGAATATGGGGCTCTCAGCTATGTCGAGGCCTTCGGAGACGATGTGCCCTATGGCGAACTGACATCCTTCCCCCGCGCGGTGCAGGCAGCCGAGGATGAGGTCGTCGTCTTTTCGTGGATCACCTATGAATCCCGGCAGAGCCGAGACGAAATACTGGAAAAGGTCATGGCCGACCCACGCTTGAAGAATGGGATGGAGAACATGCCGTTCGATGGCAAGCGCATGATCTACGGCGGCTTCAACATCTTCCTCGAGATGTAGCCTGTCGGCCGCCGGACTTGACTTTCCGGCTGTTGCGGCCGACCTGATGCGGATCGCTGCCATTCTTGCCGGAAGAAGCCATGCCGCAAACCGTCATCACGCTGTCCACCCGTGGCCAGGGACTTTACGAATTCACCGACCCCGCGGCGGATTTCGTCCGTGCGTCGGCGTCGGGTAGCGGCGAAGGGCTTTTGACTGTCTTTGTGCGCCACACATCCTGCTCGTTGCTGATCCAGGAAAATGCGGACCCCGATGTGAAGACCGACCTCAACGCGTTTTTCCGCCGGCTGGTGCCGCCGTCCTCCGATCCCTCTATGCGCTGGATCGTGCATACGACGGAGGGACCTGATGATATGCCTGCGCATATCAAGGCGGCGCTGACCCAGGTGTCGATCGGCATTCCCGTGATGAACGGCCGTCTGACGCTTGGAACTTGGCAGGGCATCTATCTCTTCGAGCATCGCGACCGGCCGCACCGGCGCGAGGTCGTGCTGCATCTTTCCGCCTGAGCTGCCGCGATTTTCGCGTCAGCCGATCGGTAGCCGCCATGAATACAACCTGAATGGTCAATTCGCGTTCGGTTCAGCTTGGCTGACATAACGTGAGTTCAATCCCAAGGGCATCGAGCCGGATATCGGGATTACAACGATCCGCAGCAAGGATTTGAAGGAGAAACACCCATGACCAATCTTTTCGCCAAGGCAGGCATCGCAGCTCTCATCGCACTCGGCGGCATTTCCGCAACGGCCGTCACCGCATCGGCCAATGATTTCCATCCCGGCATCCAGCAGGTGCGTTACGATCACCACCGCGGCCGTGCGTGCTCGCCGGTGCTAGCAGTTCGCAAGGCCCGCGACATGGGTCTGCACCGCGCCCGTATCAACAACATCACGCCGCGCCGTGTTGTCGTCGAAGGCTTCGGCCGCCGTGGCCATGATCGTGTCGTTTTCGCCAATGTGCCCGGTTGCCCGTTGATCCGCCGTTAACGGCAGCCAGGTGGGAAAGGCCGCGTTTTCCACATCTATTCGATAGTTTCGAAGTCGCCTCCGCTCGGGAGGCGGCTTTATTTTTTTACATTGTGCTATGATGAGGCATCTGGCGTCGTTTTAGCGTTCATTGTACCTGATTAGCGGATGAACGGTTGATTCTGAGCTTGTTCAGCATCGCGCCGTTACTTCTCGGGCACTCGCTCAGCACATGTTGCAGGCATGAGAGGGAAGCCCTTTGCTCTATGGAGGACACAATGAGACAATTGCTGGCAAAGTTGGGGGTAGCCGTCGCCATCGCAGTTACCGCACTGTCGGTCACGGCGGATTTTGCCGCCGCACAGGGGGTGGATATCTATGTCGGCCCCGGCCGTCATCGGCCGCCTCCGCCGGAATACGACAATCCGCCGCCGCGCTTCGACCGCCGTCGTGGCTGCGATCCGCGTGAAGCGTTGGATGTCGCCCGCAGTTATGGCCTGCGCCGCGCCCGCGTCGTGGATGTGACGCCGCGCCGCGTCATCGTCGATGGCTTCGGTCGTCGCGGTCCGGATACGATGATGTTTGCCAATGTTCGCGGCTGCCCGATGCTGGGCCGCTGATCGGAAAAGCGGGCGCATATTGCGCCTGCCATTCCATATTTGACCTTTTCGCCTTTTGGCGGGGGCCGCGGAACCGCCCTTTGCTCGATTCTGATGAATCCGAGCGAAGGGCGGTTCTGTTTTCAACTACTGCTGGATCGCGTAGGTGATGCTGACCGAAGCATTGTACTCGTTCTCGCCGGTTGCGACGGGAACGGCCTTGTCCATCGGGGCCGCGGCCATTGCCTGGCGCATATATGGCTGAGGCGGAGCGGCAATGCCGCCTTCGTGGATCGCGATGACCCGGCCGAGCTTGACGCCGGCGGCATCCGTCAAGGTCTTTGCCTTGGCGGCAGCATCGGCCACTGCCTTCTTGCGGGCTTCCTCAAGCGCGGCATCCGGCTTGTCGTTGGTGAACTGGATGTCGCCGCCCTGGTTGATGCCGAGCTTGATCGCCTGGTCGAGCAGCGCACCGAGCTTGGAGAGATCGCGCACGCGAACGGTGAGGCCGTTCGTCACCTGGTAGCCGTTTAGAACCGGCGGCTGCGCACGGCCGTCCTTGTTGTTCGGATAGGTATATTGCGGCTGAATGGAAAAACCTGACGTCTGAAGGTCACGCTCGGCGATGCCGATATCCTTCAGCGTTGCAAGCACAGCGCCCATAGCCTTGTTGTTCAGGTCGAGCGCGTCCTGAGCGGCCTTCGCCTGCTGAACGACCGCCAGCGTGATCACCGCCATATCCGGCGCGACTGCCGCATGTCCCTCGCCGGTGACGGTGATGACGGCTTCGTGCGGCTTTGCATCCTCTGCGAAGGCGCCGGCGGCGGGCACGAAGAAGGCAGCGCTGACAAGAGCGGCAAAAACAAAATCTCTGGTTTTCGTCAGTGGCATGGTTCGTTCCTTGGTTGGTGTTTCCTCGGGATTCGCTTTTGCGGATTGATTGTGAAGGTATTGCGGCAGTCCCTTGTGGGAAAAGAGAAATTGGGCTAGAGCCAAGTCGGCTTCCGGGGAACCATTGCTCCGGCGCTGTAAGCGCGACGATTTTCTCTCGTGCCGGGCCTGTAGCTCAATGGTTAGAGCCGGCGGCTCATAACCGCTTGGTTGGGGGTTCGAGTCCCTCCGGGCCCACCATTTTATTTGATAATTTTTCGCTGGCTGCGTTTTACCGGAGTTTTGTTGATGGTCTCTCCGTTTCAGGGATGAGGGCCGGGTATCGCTTCTCCAAGGGCAACATGATCTCGAAGTATAATGTGCCCATTACCTCTCCCACCGCCTTTTTGAACTGGCTGCGCAGCGTTTCATCCTCGACCGCGTCAGCAGATTCAAATAATTTGTTTATCAGCGGATCGAGCGCGATCACACGCGCGTAGACTACCCTCGCAGTCTCGTCTCTCATCGGCCGCAGCTCCCCAGCGTCGAGCAGAATTCTCGCATTTTGCTCGACATATTGGAGGCTACCACTATTCGAACTGATAAACAGCATTGAGGTGCCGATTGCCTCGGCACCTCCTTTATTTACGGTAACTTAGCCGTCCAGATGACCCGAAAAAGCCTTGTCGGCTGATTTTACCAGGACGGCGACATCCACGCCCTTGGTGATCACTGCGCCGCTTGCCCGTAGATCGACGACCGGCTTCAGCGTGCCGGTGACGTGCGTGGTCAGTTGCACGACCGTTCCTTTGTCGAGATCTGCAACCCATAGGCCTTTTTCACCGGCCACTCCAATAATAACAACTCTAGCCATGCAGATTAGTCCCTTTCTCTACCTGGTTTGATGTCAAAATCCTGCTTTCTTAAGGCCTTCGCGATAGATGTCCTTTTGCCATTGCTCTTGCAGAGGCACGACGGCCAGCCATCTATCCACATCGAAATCAGGATTCGTTTCGAGAGCCCGGCTGACGAAGAAGCGTGCCTTCTTGTCGTTGCCAAGCATTGCCCAGCTTGCGGCCGAAAGCCGGTCTGCCAGATCGGCATCGACCATCCGGTCGATATATCCAAGCGCATTCTCGAAGCTGCCCAGGCAATAGCTGGCCCCCGCAGCCGTCCAGAGATATGAGTCCGGATTGATGGGGTTGAGCTCCATGGCCCGCTGGATTTTCTCAAGAGCGAGGCCGGGGCGAGAGAAGTGGACCAGCGTGTCCGCGTGATCGGCAATGACGTCCGCGTAATGCGGGCTCAGCGTCTCCGCCAATTCCAGCGCCTCGACGCTCTCGTCGATGGACCCCTGCAATAGCTTGGCGACGCCGAGCTCGCGATAGCCGTCGGCAAGATCCTCGCGAATCGTGATGGCTTGGGTGGCATAGGTCTCGGCCGATTTCAGCAGCTCGATATCGCCGCGTGCCGTCAGCAGCCATTCCTTGGAATAGGTGCGGGCAATGGAGCTCAGTGCCGGTGCGAAATCGGCGCTTTCGCGCAAGGCAGTCTTCATCTCCTTGCGGGCGCGCCGCATGTTCGGCAGGGTCAAGCGATGGAGATATTGCTGCGCGACAAGATATTGGTGATAGGCAGCGGGGCTCTGTTCGAAATAGGCGCGCGTCATCCCATGCTGTTCGACCTGCCCAGCGACTTCGAGGATGATGTGCCGCGAGATGTCGTGTTTATTGCGGGCCAGATCCAGCTTGCGAAAGCTGAAGCGTTCGGCCCAGACGACCTCGCTGTTCGACAGATAGATGAGCTGCGTAAACAACGAAACGTCATCGCCGAGGCCGCTCAGCCGGGTATCGAGAACATAGTTGATGTCGTATCGCTGCAGGAGCTCGAATTGGTTCTCGCTTTGCCTGCTGATCTGCATGGCGGAGTAGGGGGCGATCACCCGCAGGCTGTTCAAGGCGCAGAAGCCAAGGGTGATATCCTCGACCAACGAGGTGGCCACCATCGCAGCGCCGGGGTCGGGACTGTGGTTGATTGGCGGCAGCAAGGCCAGACGCGGCAGGCGCGGGATGGGCCTAGTCGTCGCATCACGATCCGACAATGCGCCCGATTCGGACTGGTGGACGGGCGCTGGGGTCTGGCCTTGAGGCTGCATCGACAATTTTGCCGGCCACGATGAAATGAGCTCCTTGCGCCGTTCGAATATGCGTTTGAGCTGCTCCAGCCCACCTTCGGCGTCGAACGCCTTCAGCAATATGCGGTGCGTGCTCTCGTCCTGCGGTTCGGCCTCGAAGAGAAGGAGTGCGGCCTCCTTGATGAGCGCGATGCCGTCGGGCGTCGCGGGAGCCGTGACGACGTCATCAAGCGTCTCCTTCAACATGGCGAGATGTCGCCTGCTTTCGCCCGCCCGCCAATCAATGAAAACCCTGCTTTGACAGTTGGCCTTCCCGAGAAACCTTGCGCGCAGGCCTTTTGCAAGGAAAGCAAGCTTATCCAATGGTTTCTTGAGCGTGTCGGCACGCGCGGAAATAATATCGCTGGTTATAGAGTCGCGCTCGAGATGGACGTCCGTCTCGTCAAAGGTCAGGAATGCGGTCTTCAGGTCCGACTGCCGGCTCTTGATGCGGGAAACAAGCTTTCGCAGATTCGTCAGGGAGTTGGCGATATCATCCTCGCCCCAGAGGAGCCGCGCCATGCTTGCCCTGCTGGCGGAACTGTTTTCGTTCGCAAGTAGATAGGCAAGTATCAGCAATGCTTTTTCCGGAAACGCGACCGCCTGACCCTCCCTGTCGAGAAGAACGATTTCTCCGAATGTTCTGAGTGAGAATCCCATCGCGCTTTCTATATCGCTTTAAACGTGTAATAGCCGCCGAGGTGCCGTATTTCAGTAATTGTAGGCAGATTGACGCCGGTACGACAACGAAACTGGTCCTATATTTCTGCTGCAACGCGTGATTAATTGCAACTCAAGCCCTCACAATTCTGTGTTTTAGTGAAGGTTGTTGCTCCAAATCCCGAAAATGGTAGTTCTGAATGCGGCGGTGTTTGCTTCCGGACTTGAAATTTCCAACCGTACGTGGCTCCGGGAGGTCGGAATGCGCGCCGAGAAGAGGATTTTGGGTTCACGATGAAAGTTATCTTTGCCGGACCGACCTTCCATGGTGCGACTCTGTTGCCGGCTGCGGGCTATGAGCTGCGCCCGCCAGCCAGGCAAGGCGACTTTTCCCGCGCCGTGGACGATGGTGCCAACGTCATCGGATTGATTGATGGGGTCTATGAGTATGTACCGGCGATCTGGCACAAGGAAATCCTGTTTGGCCTTGCTCAAGGAGTACAGGTCTTCGGCGCCGCGAGCATGGGCGCGTTGAGAGCGGCCGAATGCGCGGCCTTCGGCATGGTCGGCATCGGCAGGATTTATGACGATTACGTCAGCGGCGCCTTGGAGGACGATGCCGAAGTCGCTCAGTCCCATGCGCCCGCGGAACTCGGTTTTCTTCCCTTGAGCGAGCCACTCGTCAATGTCCGGGCAACGATCGCGCATTGCTTGCTGCTGGGGTGCATAACCGGGGCAGAGCACGATCGTCTTCTGGAGACGGCGAAAGCGATCTTCTTCAAGGAGCGTACCTATAAGTTGCTGGTTCAGTCCTGTATTTCGGATGACAAGCGTGCCTCCGGAGTGCTGGCAGCCTTGCGGATAAATTCCGTCAATCAGAAGCTGCTGGACGCCCGGCTGCTCGTCGATGCTGTCGTCAAGGCATCGGATCGGCGCCTTGTTCCCAGCTTCGACTGGACCTTCGAGGCGACAAGTTTCTGGAATGCAGCATTTCCTTCTTCCCGATAGGTCGAAGCCCGACTTCAGGATGCTTCCTAACTCCTTTCGTGAGTATGATTTCATCGCCGCCGCCAAAGCCCGCGGCCTGCGAAATCTCGGGCGCTATACTTTGGTATAATTGCGATGCACCATCGCCTGATTGATCCCCCTCAGTGGTTGTGACAAGACGGCCCTGCCTGCGCAACACAATGCGAAGGCTGACGAAACAACTGATCAAGAGACAAATGGACAGCTACCCTAGTCGCTGTCCGGCTGCGGTTTCGAGCCGCATCCGGACGGTCATCGCAACAACCTGGACCGCTACCGGCATCCGCCGGGCGAGCGCCGGTCGGGCATAGCCTGTCCGGCTCGCCATCCGGATCCGTCGACAAGCGGACCGACGAGGTGAGCCATGAACAACATCGTTCTTTTCCGCGGACGGGCGTCCGCATCCAAATTTTCCGCCTTGCAGATCCTGCCCGCCGTGGTTGCCACGCCGAGGTCTGATCGGGCTGTGATCGTTCAGCGCCCACGCATGATCGCCATCTGGCACATCAATCCTCGCAGCGGGAAATTGGAGTGCTTCTGGACGACCGAGCGCGGAGGTGCTCCCGACGAAGACGGCAGTCGTCGAGCGGCATAGGCCCGCTTTCCCGAATTCTTGCTTTACCGCGCATGTCCCTGGCTCCGCGACTGGGGTGCCACGAACATGCGTCATTCGCGACCTCTTGTTTTCAAGGGATTAGACATGGTCTTCCTTCCTAATGATCGGCGGGAGCGCAGCGCCGTTGCCGCGCTTGCGGGCGCCCGTATACTGCCGAACGGCTACGACCTTGCTGCATTCGCCTTCATTGTCGCAGTCGCGTTTCTTGCGCTTCACGGCGTCGCGGAAATGCGGGCGCCGCTGTCGGGGCTTGCTGCCGCGCCGCTCACGCTCGATCCCGCCAATCTGCCTGAATATGCGCTGCGCACGACATTGCGCATGCTGGCCGCGATCGTCGCCTCGCTCGTCTTTACCTTCGTCGTCGCCACGCTTGCCGCGAAGAGCCGCCGCGCCGAAACGATCATCATTCCGGCCCTCGACATATTGCAGTCGGTTCCGGTGCTCGGCTTCCTGACCTTCACCGTCACATTCTTCATGGGATTGTTTCCCGGAAGCCAGCTCGGTGCCGAGTGCGCCTCGATCTTTGCGATCTTCACCAGCCAGGCTTGGAACATGGCCTTTTCTTTCTATCAGTCGCTACGGACGGTGCCCCGCGACCTCGATGAAGTCAGCCGTGGATTCGGCCTCTCCACCTGGCAACGCTTTTGGCGGCTGGAGGCACCTTTCGCTGCGCCCGGTCTTATATGGAACACAATGATGTCGATGTCCGGCGGCTGGTTCTTCGTGGTTGCTTCGGAGGCGATCACCGTCGGCAATACCACCGTACAGCTTCCGGGACTTGGCTCCTGGCTCGCACTTGCCATCGACAAGCAGGACTTTGCCGCCGTCGGCTGGGCCGTGCTTGCCATGGGGATCGTGATCCTCCTCTATGATCAGTTGCTCTTCCGGCCGATCGTCGCTTGGGCAGACAAATTCCGCTTCGAGCAGACGGCGGGACAGGAGAAGCCACGGTCCTGGGTCTATTCGTTGGTGCGCCGCACGCGCCTTCTGAAGCACCTAACCGCACCCTTTGCCGCCGTCTGGGGCCGCGTGATGCTCATCCGGCTGCGGTCCAGGCCGACAATGGTTGGCCGCAGGCAAGGCGGACGGCGGCCGATTACGCGGGTCATCGATTATGGCTGGCTCGCCCTGATCGCTGTCGTCGGTGCCTGGAGTGTCTGGAGTGCCGTATCGTATCTAGATCAGACGCTGTCGTGGAACGACGTCGGGATCGCTTTTGCCGGCGGATTCGTCACCCTTGTCCGCGTCGTTGTCCTGATCGCGGTGGCCAGCTTGATCTGGGTTCCGCTTGGCGTCTGGATCGGTCTTCGTCCGGCCGTTGCAGAGCGTGTTCAACCCGTGGCTCAGTTCCTGGCCGCATTTCCGGCGAATGTGCTCTTTCCTGTTGTTGTGATCGCAATCGTAGCAACGGGTGCCAACCCCGACATCTGGCTGTCGCCGCTCATGGTGCTGGGCACGCAATGGTACATCCTCTTCAACGTGATCGCCGGTGCAAGTGCCTTCCCCACCGATCTCCGGGAGGCTTCCTCGGTCTACAGGCTGCGCTCATGGACGTGGTGGCGCCGTGCGATACTGCCAGGAATATTTCCCTACTACGTCACCGGAGCGCTGACGGCGTCGGGCGGCTCCTGGAACGCGAGCATCGTCGCTGAACTGGCAAGCTGGGGAAACACGAAGCTCGAAGCTTTCGGGCTTGGTTCATACATCGCGAAGGCGACGGAGGCGGGCGACTTTCCGCGGGTAATTCTCGGCATCGTCGTCATGTCCGTCTTCGTCACCCTCTTCAACAGAACGCTCTGGCGGCCGCTCTACGTCTTCGCTGAACGCCGCCTGCGTCTCGATTAATCACATATCGGAGAACCGAACATGGAAAACGCTGTCATCTCCAAGAAGGTCGACATCACAAAGAGCTCGCCGCTGGTGCTGGCCAAACAGGTCTGCCAGACATACGACAAGGGGGCTTCAGGCTCGCTGGTCGTGCTCGAGAATGTCGATCTTCAGCTCTATCCCAATGAAATTGTGGGGCTGCTTGGCCGTTCCGGCTCGGGCAAGTCGACGCTGCTGCGCGCCATTGCCGGTCTCATCCGCCCCAGCAAGGGTGAAATCACTTTCGAAAGCAGGCCGGTGACCGGTCCCAATTCCGGCGTTGCTGTTGTCTTCCAGAGCTTCGCCTTGTTTCCCTGGTTGACCGTCTTGCAGAATGTCGAGCTTGGCCTGGAAGCCCAAGGGGTTGAATCATCGGAGCGCCGCAAGCGAGCGCTGGCGGCCATCGACCTGATCGGTCTCGACGGCTTCGAAAGCGCCTATCCCAAGGAGCTGTCTGGAGGCATGCGTCAGCGTGTCGGTCTTGCCCGGGCGCTTGTCGTTCGTCCCAAGGTGCTGCTGATGGATGAGCCCTTTTCCGCACTCGACGTGTTGACCGCCGAAACGCTTCGCACCGACCTTCTCGACCTGTGGTGCGAGGGCCGGATGCCGATCGAGTCGGTTCTGATGGTGACGCATAATATCGAGGAAGCGGTGCTGATGTGCGACCGCATTCTGATCTTCGGATCGAACCCCGGCCGTGTCATCGCCGAAATCCGGGTGGAGTTGCCGCAGCCGCGCAATCGTCTCGATCCGGCATTTCGTATGCTGGTCGAGGACATCTATGCCAGGATGACGGCAAAAACCGGTGCGCCGACACGTGACGGCTTGTTCCCGGGTACGGGCATCGCCATGGCGCTGCCGCGCGTCTCGACCAACCTGATGTCCGGCCTCATCGAGACGGTTGCAGCAGAGCCCTATCGAGGGCAGGCCGACTTGCCGCCGCTGGCGACACACCTGCATCTCGGCATCGACGATCTCTTTCCGGTGGCGGAAACACTGCAGCTTCTGCGTTTCGCAGATCTCGAAGGAGGCGACATCAAGTTGACGGCGTCCGGCTTGCGTTTCTCCGACAGCGATGTCGACGAGCGCAAGCGGCTCTTCGAGCAACATCTGGCAAGCTATGTGCCGCTTGCTGCTCATATCCGCCGCGTTCTGGACGAGCGGCCGACGCACCGCGCGCCGGCCCGGCGCTTTCGTGACGAGCTCGAGGATTACATGTCTGAGGATTATGCCGATATCACCCTCAAGGCCGTGACGAACTGGGCCCGCTATGCCGAGTACTTCGCCTATGACGAAAATGCTGATCTCTTCACGCTGGAGAACCCAAGTTGATACACGCGATCGGGTTGGATCCAGAAGGGCTGCCGGCGGATGAGGCGGCGGCCAAGCAAGAAGCGTTTTTCAATTTGATAAGCACCCAAGGCACGGCCTAACGCACAAGGCTCCAACGGGATCGCCGATCCATTCGCTCTCGCGGCCTCCTTGGTCGCGGGAAGGATTATCGTGCCCAGGGACAATGAAGAACCTGGCCGCCTGCTGGAGGCTCTCAGCAGATAGAATCGAAGCAACTCCAGCAACAGGAAGGACCAACCTCCCAAAGTGCGAGGGCATTTCGGCAAGCGAGCGGCGCGCCTGAAGGACTATGCCGGGCTGCCGGGCGCAGATATTTTTTTGAGGCGCGAATCGGCTCATGCAATGGACCACGCGCCTATATTTTCGCGGGTTCTGCCTGCGAGGCAAACGCGCCTGCTGTTCGCGCCGCAGCTCGTCCGAACAGAGCAAGTCTCGCCATCCTTCGACGTCGGCAACGCTGCCGTTTTTGCAACCACTATGCAGGGAACGACAATCATGACCGTCGCACTTGATCAAATGACCCTCAATCTGGCACGGCGAAGGCCGCGGTTGTTTTCGGACTTTGGGTCAGGCAGTTTGCCATTCCCGTACGCAATGTGCTGCGAACGCTGAAACGGGGACGAAGGGCATGAGGCGCGAGTTTCTGAAGTATCTTCTCGAAATGCCGTTCCTTTGGCTCGGCATCGCGATCCTTGCCGGCCTTATCTTTATTGGCGACACGATCACCGACTTGGAGATCGCGTTCGCCGTTCTGTACGTGTCTGTGATCCTCATATCTGTGTATTCCGGGCGAACGGGAGCGATCGCGTTCGTGGGCGTCGCCTGTGCCGTCCTGACGGTCGTGAGTTACTTCCTGACGCGTCATGGAGCTTCGCAAGCAGGTCTGGTCAACAGCACGCTCAGCCTGCTCGCTATCGGCGCGACGACCTATCTGGCGATCAGGATCGAGAGGCTTGACGCAAGAGCGAGGCTCGCGCAATCCGAGCTTGCGCGGATGTCGCGCCTCATGATCGTGGGCGAACTCGGCACATCCATCGCTCACGAGGTCAGTCAACCGATTACGGCGATAGCTGCCAACGGCAACGCTGCGCTCCGATGGCTTTCGGCAACGCCTGCCGATCAGGATGAGGCGAGGCGCGCGATCGAGCGGATCGTCATGGATGCCGGGCGGGCAGGCGATGTCATCGGCCGCGTTCGCGGACTTGTGGCGCGGTCGGCTCATTCGCGCGACAGGATCGACCTGATCGAGGCGATTACGGATGTGTTGGAACTCGTTCGCAGCGAGATCCGGAAGAGCCAGATACTTCTTCGCACCGAGCTTGCGAGCGATCTGCCATTGGTCATCGGCGATCGCGTGCAGGTCCAGCAGGTCATCCTCAACCTGATCATGAATGCGATCGAGGCTCTGACTGAAGTCGACGCAGAGGCGCGTGAACTGCTTGTCAGTGCCGCTGCCGATGAAAGCAAGATCACAGTCAGCGTGCGTGATTCCGGTATTGGCGTGCCGTTGGCGACGCTCGACACGATATTCGACGCCTTTTATACGACCAAACCGAACGGCATGGGAATGGGATTGGCGATCAGTCGGTCGATCATCGAGGCACATGGTGGTACCGTCTATGCGGCGCCGAACTTCCCGCATGGAACCGTTTTCGGCTTCACCTTGCCGTTGGATGCGAAGGTGAGAGGGTAGGGCATGGAAGAGCAGCGATCAGCCGTTTATGTGATCGATGACGATGCGTCCGTGCGAGACGGGCTCGACAGCCTCCTGCGCTCGATCGGCTACGACACGCGTGGCTTTGCCTCGCCGCGTGACTTCCTGTCGCACCCTCGTTCGGTCGGCCCGGCCTGCATTGTCCTCGACGTCCGGATGCCGGATGCGAGCGGCCTCGATTTTCAGGACGAGCTAGCGAAGGCAGGTTATCTGACGCCTATCATTTTCCTTACCGGACACGGCGATGTGCCGATGTCCGTAAGGGCCATGAAGGCCGGCGCGGTGGAGTTTCTCCTGAAGCCGTTCCGCGAGCAGGATCTTCTCGACGCTATCCGGCAAGCTCTCGAAATCGATCGGACTCGCCTTCGGAAGGAAGCCGCGGCCATCGATCTTCAGGAACGTCTTTCGACGCTCACATCACGTGAACGCGAGGTCATGGCGCTTGTTGCGTGCGGCCTTCTGAACAAGCAGATCGCCGCTGAGATCGGCCTGAGCGAGATCACCGTGAAGGTCCATCGTGGTCAAGCCATGCGCAAGATGCGGGCCGACTCCGTGGCCGACCTCATTCGAATGGCCGATAGTCTCGGATTGACCAAAGCAAGTGTCGACCGTCGGGGAAATGGTGTGGCGCCCGGGCAGCGTTAGTCTCGGTCTCTTCGCTAAGCCGGTGGGGCGGTGACGGTGCCCTGATGAAATATCATCTGCCACCTGCCATCGATGCGCTGCCAGATCGAACTGCGCAAGACATGCCGCGGCGGCTTACCATCTTTTAATGGCCGAATGGCTCGATAAGTCACCAGGACTGCATCGGGTGAAATCGATCGAAACGCGTAATCGCAGGCGGTGACCAACGCTGAAGGTTTATCCGCCGTCTCCTCCGCCAGCCGTGCGATGAGCTCGTCTCTATCGTTATAGATCGTTCCCGAACTGCCGAATTCAACGAATCCCTCCGCCAGGAGCGCCGCCACTGCATCCGGCGACTGGCGGATTTCCGGACGATGCAGTTTCTCCTCGAGCATACGAATTTCTTCACGCTCGCGCAGCGGAACTTCCGTGGCCATGGCAGCATCCGTTTCGGTTTGATTTCGGTGTGAAAGCCTCAATTTCAATGTGCATCAGGCCAGCGACTCCAGGATTCTTTCCCGCTCGACCTTGTAGACGTGGTCATAATCGGTCTCCCTGAATTGTTCCAATTCACTGGCGAAAAGCTCGGCTGCATGATGGCCGGCATGTGTCTTTTCGTCTTCTATGACCGCAGCTATCCGGCGAAACAGTTCGGACTCGAAATTGCCTGTGACGTTCAGTGCGCTCGGCCTTGCCAGTCTCGCCCCGCCATCCAAACGGATTGCAGAGACGTAAAACTCATCTTCATAACCGGCGCCCGCCGATGTCAACTCGGCGCGCCCATAGAGCAGCAATCCGGTTTCCCAGCGATCGCAGAGGCGAATGCTCAGCTCATCGAACGAGTATTCGCAGGAGAACACATCGGTGTGCATTGTCATTCTGCTGCCTTCGCGTTTGACATGGAGTCCACACGTCCTATTTTCCTGTTGTCCATCATCACTGTGTCCGCCAGATCCGTCGCAGTAGTGTTGGGCTTACTGGGCATTAACGGCACTTCCTTTCAGCATGCTTCCGGCTTCCAAATCCATGGCCTGTCCGGTTTCGCTGACTTCGTGCAAGGTTTTAACGCTTGCGCGGGCTCATTCCTTTCAGTGCCAATAGGCTCTTAATGAGAAATTGCCATTCAACACGATACATGTCAACATTATTTGTGTTTATTTAGGTCGAGAAAGACACTAAAAGTGTTTGAGGCTTATGACCGCCGACATATCCAGCGAAAGTCACAGATTTGGTGAGCTATGCGAAAGGAGAAAAGGCGGGCTTGCTACTTCCGCGCAATATGTCCGCAGATGCGGCCGATGATCGTCAGCCGCTCCAGTTCGACAGTGAATGTTTCCAGCGCCGGATTGTCCGAAATGATTTTCACCTGGCTCGGATGCGTGAAGGGCACACGCTGGAGACGCTTGATCTGCGGTTCGGAATAGCCGTCGCTAATGGCGTAAACGGTATCGGTCGTCATCTGGTTTTGGGAGAGATCGACGATGACGCGATCGCCTGGCATATATGTAGACTGCATGGAGTCGCCGATCACCTCCATGATGATGGTATGGTTTGGCGAAGCTTTCGCCTCGTTGCGCAAATACCCCGCGGGAATCAGCCATTCCGCAACGATCTTGTGGCCGGCGACATTCCCGGAGCCGACGGGCAGGTTGATGACTTCGCCGACAACGCCGCTGCCGGCACCCAGCTTGACATCCACTTCCGGCGTTGCGCCTGCGATCTGCGGCTGCCAATGCTCGCGGCTGTAGCTGAGCTCATCGTTATCTTCAGCGAATCCTTCATTGTATTGCTCGTCCGGATCGAAGGAGGTGACCATGTTCGGTACCGAGCGGGCCACTTTGCGCGGCCCTTCGCCGGTCAGGAGATAGGCTGCCGTCGTGCCGAATTTCTTGGCATAGCGGTTAGCGATCTCGGCGTTGAATTCGTTTTGGCCGTTCTCGTGCGCCCGGTAGGTGGAAAGGCTCACGCCGAGCGCTTCTGCCGCCTTCGTGGCTGATGGATAATTTGCGGCTTCGCGCGCGGTCTTCAGTCGTTCGCCCATGGATTTTTGCATCAGGTGACACTCGCAAAATTATTAACATAAATCATGTTGACATCGACATTATTATCAACATAATTTGTGTTTATCAAGGAGCCTGCGGTGCAAATCGCCGTGGCCGGTACGCTGGCTTAACCGGCGTGCGATGGAAGATGTGTTTAGGGGTGATGGCATGATCGCGAGCTGGAGGGGCAGGAAATCATATTTGCAGACGGGATATTTCGACCGCTTCTGGGACTGTCCAGGCTGTCATCGGGCTATGTCGATCGCAGAGATCATCGAACTGCATTGCGAAAACTGCGACGCAGCCGTGGAGCCGGCGGAGATGGACGATGCCGAGCCTGTGACACCGGCGCCGAATCCGGAGGAGATGCCATGAGCGAAATGTTACGAGGCTTTCTGGCGTGTATCGGCGCCGCGCTCTTCTTCGGCGGTACGCTGGCGGCGATAAAATCCGTCTTCTGGAGATCAGAATATTCAGGCGATCAGGATGACGCCTGCGGTGCGCCTGAGGGTGACCAGATCCATTTCCGGATGACCGGCGACAAAGATGCCGGCGCGGCAAAGCCGACACGCTTCGCGAAAACGAGCTGAAAATCGGCTTCTGCACGAAAAATCAAACCACAGAATCCAACTCACAGACCTGGCCTTGCCGGCCAGAGGAGGTTGCTATGAATGAATTTCAAATCGGAACAGAAGCGGTTACCGGCGGTCATCTCGGCTGGATTCGCAAGGTTCATCGCGCGACGAACGAGATCCTCAAGGATCGAAGCGGCGAACCGATTGTCTTTGCGACGCAGGATGCAGCAAAGGCCGCCGCCGGCGAAGCCATGGTTGCCTATCTGAACACGCCCATGCTGCGCGATGGCGCGAGGGTGGAGGCAATTTCCAGGGCGGAAGCTTTCTTTAAGCCCAAGCCGGTCGGCGTTGCGGCCGGGAACATGGCGTGACCGATATGCCGCGGTGGAACAAGCATACATTTTCTTGCGAAAGGAGCTGCAGGATCGATGACCAAGGGCAAGCTTGATCTTCTTCTCGATGGCCTCGGCATCAAGCTCGTTCCGGTCCATCGTCGCCGCGCGCCGGCCCAGAGCCATGCTCGCGGGACCATGCAGGAAATCCGGGGGCGATATGGCGACGGACATCTGGTCTTCGTTCTGCGCTGCATCCGTCAAACCGGAAATAATCGCGACGAGCTTTGGTCGGATACGATCGGAGCAGTCTCCGATGTTCTTATGCAGCGTCAGGATTGGGCGCTGCAGCGTCCGGGCGACCTGCTTGACGCCTTCGACGACATCGCACTTGCTTCGCTGCGCTTGGATGCCGTGGCGAGGCGGCCTTGGCCGGTTCGCGCGACGCTGCGAACCCTAATCTATTGGGAATTGGAGAGACGACTTGATGCACCGACCCGCCTCGCAGTTTGACGATCTATCCCATCATGCGGCTGAGATCGCCGATTTGAGCCTGATCGTTCGTGCTCGCTTCATCGAGGCGGCCGATACGATGGTTCACCTCGATGTCCGCGGCGTTCGCCCGGACAGAATGCGCACGCTCTGGCCGGATGTCCTGCCCGAGTCGATGGATCATGCCGATCTCCGCATCCGTTATCGCCCGAGCGCTGCCGCCATCAGTCGGGCCGAAGAGGTGTTGCAGGATTGGCTGCGGATCCACGTCCGGGACGAGGAGCGCCGCATCCTGCTTTCGCGCTGGTCCGTTTGCCTTGCTGCACCTCGTGTCGCCGGATCTTTTCGGGATTTCTGCGCCCGAACCGGGCGTGTGCGGCGCACCGCGGAGCGGCGCATTCAGAGCGAATTTCAGAATGTCGCCGGCGCACTTCTCGCCACTTCGCCGATATTGCAGGAGCCTGACTGGTCGCGCATATCGCCGATGATGCCGAATTCGGCCGGCGGTTGCGAGCGGGTTAAACCGCCGATGACCAAACATGCAACGCATTGGTTGCCGGATGACGCCCGGCCGGTGTTCGATGCAGCCAGCCCTGAACTTGCGGAGCTTGCCAAGCGGCTTGAGCGCGGAAATCGCCGGCGTGCCAAGATGAAGGTCTAGATCGCGACGGCATTTCCGGTCCGAATCCGTATTTGCCGCTGTGGTCGACCTTGATCGTTTTTCACCTTATGGTGACATGCTGCTTTCGAATGCAAAGACGCCGCTTAGCCGAGGGCTTGCGGCGTTCTCGCCAAAATCCGGCACGGCATATTCTGCCAGAAGCCGAAGTCGCGATGCCGGCAGGTGAGCGCGCCACGGGTCGCCGATTAGAACCACAGCGCCTTGTGCCAGACAGCGATCCAGAAATGCGGTGACGCGTTTTGCAAGGGCCGCTTCATAGAAGAGATCACCGATACAGACGACATCGACGGCGGGAGGTTCGCCTGTCGTCAAATCGGCGAGGACGGGCTGGACAGCCACGTCATTCAGAGCCGCATTGAGCCCGATGGCTGCGATGGCATAGGGATCGATATCAGCGGCATGCACGTCCGCCGCTCCGGCCTTTGCGGCTGCAATGCCCACAATTCCTGAGCCAGCACCGAGGTCGAGCACGCGGCAACCGGCGACGGTTTCTGGCCTATCCAGAAGATAGCGAGCAAGTACCAACCCTCCACCCCAGTAATGTGCCCAATAGGGGGAGCCGAATTGCGGATCCTGCTCTGCGAGATGTCGCAAACCACTATGCGGGCCTGCCTTGTGCAGCCGAATCTCGGGAATGCCGGGAACGGGCAGAATCGGAAGATTGGTGGTGATGAACTGCCGTGCCCCGTCGAGGCCTGGGCGGCTTTCCAAGTTGTGGCTCAATGCTTCCTCTTGCTTCGCCTCTTGGGAACTATCATCAGATAGTCGCCGGAGAGAATATTGATCAATTCGTCGGACTGCGGAGCGCGATATTCTCAAGGGATTTCAAATAATTATCCATTGTCTTCGTCAAGATTCGTCAATCCTTGCAGAGCCGTTATCCTTCAAGGGTGTCGCCAACAGCGCCGAATTGGGGTATTGGTTTTGACATGATGAGAACAGTTGCAGCGACGCACTGTTGACCGCAAGCGATGTTTTAAACCGCTTGTTTCCTTTCAAGGCTCCATCGGAATTTCAAGCATGTCCAATGCCGACAAGCCGGTCGTGCAGCGAAAGCCGCGCGCGCGCCGGCGCAAAGCCGTTCCGGCCGGCGATACGCCGCTCGATTATATGTTGAAGGTGATGCGTGATGATGAGGCGGATCAGAAGCGACGCGATGAAATGGCGAAGATCGCAGCATCCTATGTTCACCAGAAGCCAAGCGAGCGCCCAGGAGCTGGGGCCAAGGGAAACCGGGCTTTCACGATCGATTTAACCAATGCCACGGATGAGCAGCTTGCGACACTCGAATCCCTCTTCGGTCCGCTTGCCGGATCCGGTGACGATGATGGCGGCGATCCAAGAGGAGAAAGCGAAGCGGACAGTTGAGCGTGAGCGGGCTCAGCGTAACAGACAGATCGCCGCGGATGCCGAGCGGATTCGCGCCAATTGCCAGTCGCTGGCCGGCTTCGTCCGAGAAGCCTGGCATGTCGTCGAGCCATCTGCGGACTATGTCCATGGCTGGCACGTTGACGCGATCTGCCGGCATCTTGAAGCAGTCACTTCAGGCGAAATCACGCGGTTGCTGATCAATGTGCCGCCGGGCACGATGAAGTCGCTTCTCTGCGGCGTCTTCTGGCCGGCATGGGAATGGGGACCGAAAGACAAACCACAACTGCGCTATCTCGGCGCGTCCTATTCGGAACATTACGCCAAGCGTGACAACAGACGCATGCGCGATCTGGTTGCCTCGGAATGGTATCAGGCGCTGTGGGGGGACCGGGTCAAGCTGACGAGAACCGGCGAGATGGCCTTTGCCAATACCCGCACGGGATCGCGCCAGGGCGTGCCGTTTTCAAGGCTGACCGGAGGTCGCGGTGATCGGGTCATCATCGATGATCCTCATTCAGTCGATGGTGCGGAATCCGAAGCGGAGCGTCTGTCGACGGTTCGGACATTTCGCGAGTCCGTGCCGACGCGGCTCAACGACCCCCAGCGTTCGGCCATCGTCGTGGTGATGCAGCGATTGCATGAGGCGGATGTGTCCGGCACCATTCTGGCGCTTGGGCTCGGTTACGAGCATCTGATGCTGCCCATGGAGTTCGAGCCGGAGCGCTGTTGTCGCACATCGATCGGATTTGTCGATCCGAGGATGGAAGAGGGCGAACTGCTCTTTCCGCAGCGCTTTCCGCGTGCGGTGGTGGAACGTGACAAGATACCGCTCGGATCCTATGCGGTTGCCGGTCAGTTTCAGCAGCGACCTTCACCGCGCTCGGGCGGGTTGTTTCAACGCGGCGATTTCGAAATCGTCGAGGCGGTGCCTGCCGGCGCGAAACGCTGCCGCGCCTGGGATTTCGCTGCCTCAAAGGAGCGTCCCGGCCGTCAGCCGGACTGGACCGTCGGTCTGCGCATGGCATCGGCTGACGGCGTCTTCTACGTCGAGACTATCGCCCGCGGACGATGGTCGGCCGCCGAGGTGGAACGCAATCTGAAAAACATGGCGTCGCAGGACGGGCCGACGGTGACGATCCGTATGCCGCAAGATCCGGGCGCAGCCGGCAAGGCCGATGCGGAAACGAAGATCAAGCTGCTGGCTGGTTTTCCGATCAGAGTCTTGTCTGCGACCGGTGACAAGGCGACGCGCGCCAAGCCGGCGTCGGCGCAGGCGGAAGCCGGGAACGTCAAGCTGTTGCGTGGAGACTGGAACGAAGCATTTCTGGACGAGATCTGCGCCTTTCCGAACGGGCAGTTTGATGACCAGGTCGATGCCTTTGCAGACGCTCTGAACGAGCTCGCGCTGAGCTCTTCCTTCAGCTTCACGAATTTCTAGGCTCGCTGGCGCGGGTCTTTCATCACATCGATATCAAAGGACAATCCATGGGGCAGATATTCTCGATGGTTCGCGACGGATTGGTGAGCCTTGCATCCCGCATGGGCACCGAAAGAGACAAGGCGGCTTCGGTCTTCTATGCGCAGCCGATCCTGACAGACGAGCAGATTATCGCGGCCTATCGTGGCTCCTGGCTGCCGCGAAAGATCATCGACATCCCGGCACTGGATAGCTGCCGGAAGTGGCGAAACTGGCAGGCCACGGGCGACCAGATCGGATTGATCGAAGCGGAGGAGCGCCGGCTCAATCTGCGCGGCAAGGTGCTTGAAGCGTCCACGAAAGCGCGTCTGTTCGGTGGCGCTGCCTTGTTCATCGGTACCGATGAATCCGATCCGGCACTGCCGCTCGACATGGAGGCAGTTGGAAAAGGCGGCCTCAAGCATCTGACCGTGCTGACACGCCACCAGCTTGCAGCCGGTGACATGGATGGCGATCCGGCGTCCGAGTGGTACGGCAAACCGAAATTCTACACGCTAACCGGCGCCAACGGGACGCAGGTGGTTATCCATCCGTCGCGACTGGTCATTTTCAGAGGTGTCATGACGCCAAATGAAGAGTTCGGCGGCATGGGCAATCATGCTTGGGGCGAAAGCGTGCTGGCCGCGACATTCGACGCGATCAAGAATGCGGATAGCACAGCGGCCAATATCGCCAGCCTCGTCTTCGAAGCGAAGATCGATATCATCAGGGTGCCGCAGTTCTCTGCCAATATCGGCAATCAGGCCTATGAGGACGCCGTGTTGCGTCGCTATACGCTCGCCAATGCCATCAAGGGTGTCAACGGGACGCTGATCCTCGATGCCGAGGAGGACTATGACAGCAAGGGTGCGCCGCTCTCCGGTCTTACCGACATTCTAATGGCTTTCATGCAGATCGTTGCTGGTGCCGCCGATATTCCGGTGACACGCTTGCTGGGCCAATCGCCCGCCGGCCTGAATGCCACCGGCGCTGCCGACATGAAGAACTATCACGACCGGATCCAGGCAATCCAGGAGCTTGACTATACGCCCGCAATGGCGCGGCTCGACGAATGCCTTATTCGTTCCGCCACCGGTGCCCGCGATCCGGCGATCTATTCCAGCTGGGCGCCCTTAGAGCAGATGAGCGAGAAGGAGCGGGCCGATATCTTCAAGACGAAGACAGAAGCGGCGCGAGCCTTGTTTGGCTCAGCTGCCGGCGAGGAGATCATCGCGCGACAGGCGCTCTCGGAAGCGTTGGTGAATGCTTTCGTCGAGGATGGATCGCTGCCCGGATTGGAGGCGGCCATGAAGGCATCCGACCAATCGGAACATGCCGCCCGGCCCAAACTGGCTTCTGACCCGATCGAAGAACGCAACGTCCTGTCGATGTAACCGCCCATGCATCCGGCTTTGTCATAGCCAGAAACTCCTATTCTAAACTCCATTAGGCTCCGACCAGGAAAAATCCCAACATGAATTTCACAGACACTGTCACCGTCGCGGGAACGCGGCGGACCGGAGACGGCTATCTTGTCGCCGACGCCAGGATCGCCCGCACGGGCATTCAAAGCTATAGCGGTGCTGAAATGGGCCGGCCCGAGATGCACGCCGTGCGGATCTATCGGCCGGGCACGGAAGTCTTTTCCGACGATACGCTGAAAAGTGCCGCTCACCGGCCGGTGACAAACGAACATCCGCCGGAAATGGTCACGTCGGAGAACTGGAAGAAATACTCTGTCGGCCAGACCGGTGACGAGATCGCCGGCGAGGGCATCTTCCTCCGCGTGCCGCTGATGGTCAGCGACGAAGCGGCCATTCAGGACATCGAAAGCGGCAAGCAGGAGCTTTCGGCCGGCTACGTCTGCGACGTCGACTTTACCGCGGGCGTAACGCCTGCAGGCGAAGCGTATGACGCCATTCAGCGAAATATTCGCATCAACCATATCGCCATTGTGCGCCGTGGCCGAGCGGGCTCGAAAGTCCGCATCGGCGATGCAGCCGCACCGTGGGGCTGCTCTCCTCTCGCAGCCCCACGTTCCATTTCCGATCATCATCAGAGCAAGGAAGGAATGATGCCCACGAAGACAATGACGATCGACGGCATCGACATCGAGGTCAGCGATCAGGCCGCGGAGATCATCACGACATTGCAGCAACGACTTGCGGACACGGAGGCTGCGCACCACAAGGCGATCGCCGTTCGCGATGCGGAACTCGATGGGCTCAAATCCGCACTTCCAAGCGATGCCGAAATCGATCGGAAGGCCGAGACGCGCGCCGACTTGATCGGCCTTGCCAAGACGATTGCCGGCAATATCAAGACATCCGGCCTCACCGATGCGGCGATCCGCAAGGCTGTCGTTATCGCCAAGGCAGGCGAGAGTGCCGTACAAGGCCGATCGGATGCCTATATAGACGCGCGTTTCGACATGCTGGCCGAGGGTCTGCGCGAAAAACCGGATCTGTTTGCCGATGCGGTCAAGGACGGCATCAACTCGACGCAGACGTCCATGTCCTCAGCCTTCACTGCCTATGCCGCCATGGTTCGCGACCTCCAGTCCGCGCATCTGGCCGCCAACCCCACCTAACCAGGTCAACGAAAAGGAGACGCTTCAATGGCGACTTATCAGACCACCTATGGAAACGCTCCTCGGAAGGGCCTGCATGGGCAGATCGCTTCGGAGGAACAGGCCAACAAGATCAGCCGTACGGTGGAGAATGCCGCCGGAATCAAGTTCGGCCAGCCCGTCCAGCGCGGCCTCGCCGACCACGGCGTGGTGCCTTACGCCGCCGGCGGCAAATTCCTCGGCATTGCCGTGCTGACGCCGACCGTGCTGCCGGATGTAGCACCAGCCGGCGGCTTTGCGCAGTTCGTCACGGGCGCATTCCTGACCTCCGGTCAGATGTATGTGCGGGCAGGCGGCGCCGTCGCCGATGGTGACGCTGTCTACTACAGCGCCGCTGCCGATGCCTATGTCAACGCAGCCGGCACCGGCATCGTCGGCCCCATCCCCGATTGTTTCTTCGACACGAGCGGCAGCAACGGCGACATCGTCGAAATCTCGCTCAAGCACAGGAGCGCCTAATCCATGAACCAATTCGTTCGACAGCATTTCGCGGACGCCCAGGCGGCCTATTCCTTCGTTATTGCGCAGGGTCGCAATATCGAGACCCGTATCTACCAGCGGCGCTATCCGACCCTCAACTATGGCCTCCATGTTCCTGTCGTCACTGAAGGTAACGAATGGGCTGCCGGCACGACCTTCTTTACGGTCGACAGCGCCGGCGAGGCGAAGTTCCTCTCCGCAGCCGGCACGGACATGCCGTTCAACCAGTCAACGCGCGACAGCGCCAGCCACGACTTCGCGATGCTTGGCTCGGGCTGGGAATGGAATCTCGAGGAGGTCAATCAGGCCGCGCTCTACAATCTCGATCTCAACGCATCCAACGCCATTTTCGCCGCCGATAAGATCGAGCGCCTGCTGAATTCCGTCGCCATGATCGGCTCGACGGAAAAAGGCTGGACCGGTTTCGTCAACGATCCGAACGTCTCGCGTGTCGATGTCGCTGCCGATGGCACAAGCGGCTCGACGCACTGGTCTGCCAAAACGGCCGACCAGATCTTGCGCGACGTCAACGATCTTATCGGCGGCGTGCGGAAGAGAACGGGCGAGGTCGAGTGGGTCGACAGCCTGCGTCTGCCGCCCGAAGCCTTCCGCCTGATCGCCACCAAACGGCTTGCCGATGGCGACGGCTACATCACCGTGCTGGAGTTCCTGCGGCGCGGCAATGTTTACACCGCCGAGACCGGGCAGCCGCTGGACATCCAGCCGCTGCGTGAGTTGGCCACAGCATCGCAGGATGGCGGCGGCCGCATGGTGGTCTATCGCCGTGATCCTGAGGTACTGCGTTTCCATCTGCCGATGCCGCGCCGCGTGCTGCAGCCGCGCCAGAAGTCGATCATGAGCTTCGAAACCGGCATCATCGCGCGCACCGGCGGCACGGAAGTGCGCTTGCCGGCCGCGATGGCTTATGGCGACGAGATCACGGCTGCGGCCTGACGCTGATTGCCCTCTTTCCGCCTCGCGCGGGGAGAGGGCGTCTGTCTTCTCAACGATCGATACGGAGCTTTCATGTCCGCATCCTTTTACGGCACGCTCGCTGCCGCCGATGCCTATTTCGCCGATCGTGCCAATGCCGGCTGGGCGCTGGCCAGCGATGGCGATCGCCTGGCGGCGCTGGTGCGCGGATCGCAGGTGGTTGATAGCCTCTACGAGCCCAAATTCCGTGGGCGGCGAACCGGGGGCTATGATCAAGCCTTGTCTTGGCCTCGTAGCGAGGCGACGACGGTGAATGGTGAAGTGATCGCTGACGATGCATTGCCGCTGGCCGTGACTTATGCGGCCTATGAAGCGGCGGCACTCGAGCTTTCGGAACCGGGCAGCCTGACGCCTGTCATCATTGCGGCCCGCACGGTGAAGCGCGAGAAGGTGGGGCCGCTGGAGACGGAATACGCAGTCGCTGACACGAGCGACGACATGATCGCTGCCGCAAGGCCGGTGCTGACCAAGCTCGACGGCCTGCTTTATCCCCTCCTGCGTCCGGTTCTGCCGGGCATTCTGGTGGTGTGATGGAGGCTTTCGATTATGGCAAGACCCGGGCGACTGCCGAGCGGCTGATCGCCAAGTTCGGCCAAAAAGGCAGTCTGCGGCGCATCAACAATTCCGGCCCTGATTATGACCCCGTTCAGGCGAGCGACGACTTTCCCTGTTCGTTCGTCGATCTCGATCAGAGCCAGGCGCATGTTGCTGACACGCTGATCCAGCGCGGGGATCGCATGGTCTATCTCTCGACTGAGGGGCTCTCGATCACGCCGACATTGGCCGACAAGATGCTGATCGGCGGCGTCGAGCATGCGATCGTCGATATCCAACCGCTGTCGCCGGGCGGAACTGTCGTCTTCTGGCAGCTGCAGGTGCGGCGATGACGGCGCTGGTGCGTTTCAAGACGATCCTGACGCTTTGGCTGCTGTCGCGAACCATCCTGCTGCTCAATCGGGTTTCACCGTTGCCGGGAATTGAGAGGAGTGGCGGAGCGAAGGCCGAATCCCAAACCGCCAGACCTGCGGTTCGCGCCCGCTACGGTCATCTCACCCTTTTGAATTTCGAGCGGCGTGGCTCTTCACCGGGCGACGCCGCCGATGATCCATAACGCTATCAAGGGGCAATCGACATGGCTTCCTCTAATTTCTCCGCCGATATCGCCACCTGGGCCGAGCGGACCAAGAGGCGCATGGAAGAGGTGGCGAACCTCTCCGCGCAGCGGCTGGCCGGGGCGATCGTCGAGGCAACGCCTGTGGCCTCCGGCGAACTTGTTAATTCCTTCCGGGTCTCCGCCCCGCCACGGCAAAGCAGGGACGCGGAGGGATCCAATGAAGGCCAGCCGGTCGATCTGGCCGGCCTCGGCGTGCCATTAGGCGGGATGATCCATATGGGGTTCACCGCGCCGCACGCCGCCGCAGTCGAGTATGGCAAGGATGGGCAGGCGGGGCAGGGCATGGTGCGGCTTGCGGCGCGCCAATGGCCTGACATCGTCGAGCGCGCCGCACGCGACTCGGCGGACTGATCTCTCTAAATTTCAACATCATAGACATGGGTGACGCATGGCGACGGGGACGGACGCTCTCATTCTGGCTGCGCTGCTGGACCATCTGGCCGCACTCCAATTCCAGCCGCCATTGCCGGTGGCGCAGCCGGGCATTGCCTTCCCGCCGGCGGGGCAAGAAAAGCCGGATAATTATCTGGCTGTCAGCTACCTGCCCAACCGTCCCCGGCAGGTGACGCTCGGCGACGATCCGCAGCAGAAGCTCGGGCTTCTGCAGGTTTCCGTCTATTGGAAGGCCGGCGGCGGGCTGATCAAGCCACTCGATGCCGCCGGCCAGGTCATCGACCATTTCAACAACAAGACGCTCTTCGCCTCTGGCGTGAAGATCACGATCAGTGGCGAGCCGTGGGCCGCAGGCCCGATCCAAGAGGATGACCGGGTGCAGATACCGGTCACCATTCCCTACACCGCCTTTGAACCGGAGACATGATCCATGGCGAACAAAAGCACGAAGAAGGGCTCGAAAGTCTACGTATGCGAGACGCCCCAGAATACCGACTTGACGGCCAGCGCCTATGCCGCGCTGACCTGGGTGCAGGTGGGCAAGGTCGGCAAGGTCGGCGATTTCGGCTCGGACTCCACCATCAACCACTACGATACGCTGGACGAGCCCGTGCAGCAGAAGCAGAAGGGCGTTTCCAACGCCGGCGATCCGGAGCTCGAAGTTGCCTCTATCGCCGACGATCCGGGCCAGGACATCCTGCGCGTCTTCGGCGATCCGCTTAACATCAACAACATGGCGATCAAGGTCGAGCGCAACGACGCGCCTCAGGGCAAGACCAACACGGTGTTCTATTCGCGCGGCGTCGTTTCCGGCCCGCTTTATCCCGGCGGCGGCTCCGACGATTTCGATCTGGAGAAGTTCAAGGTCGGCCTCAACCAGCTGCCGATCCGCATCGATCCCGTCACCACGCCGTAAGCGCCATCTTACGGAACCTTGCGCGCGTCGCTCTCCTGCGGCGCGCGGCCACTCCTACATGTTCCAACCGATAAGGTGTTTCCTTGGATATCTCCAGTCTCGTCAATTCCGAAGATCTCTTCGAGCTGCAGCTCCTGCATCCGGCCACCGAGGAGCCGCTCGGCATCTCCTTCATGATCCGCTCGGCCGAGAGCAACGAGGTGAAGAAGATCGTTCGCCAGCATAGCGATCGTTTCCTCGCCAGCCGCAAGAAGAAGCTGACCACCAGCAAGGTCGAGGCCGAATATCTCGACAAGGCCGCCGCCGCCATCGCTTCCTGGAGTTGGGGCGAGCAGCAGTGGAAGGGCGAGCAGCCGGCGCTCTCCTTCGAGAAGGCTCGTGAAGTGGTCGAGGAAGCCGGCTGGATCTACGATCAGGTGGCCGCCGCCTCGGAGGACCGCGCAAATTTTATGAAGAGCTTGCCGAAGGGCTTTCAGAAGCCGTAGGGGTCGTTGCGCGCTATGATTGCGTGCGCGATACAAACGGCGAGACCCGGCGCGAGCGCAACGAGGCCTTCGAGCTTTTAAGCCCGGAGGCCGAGGTGCCGGAGGCCGGCCATGCGCTCTGGGACTGGTTCTGGGACCTGCGCTCGGCGCAAGCCCCCGGCTTTTCCGGCCCGGCGCCGCTCTCCCACCAGGAGATGCTGGCGTGGCTGCAACTGACCGGCAACCTTCTGCGCCGCGAGGACATCGCCGTGCTGAAGGCGATGGACGGGCGCTATTGCCAAGCGGTGGAGGAGGAGACAGAGGCGATCAGGGCGCGGGAGGCGGGGTGAGGTGCGCAGTTGCTCCATTATAAATGGATCTAGTTTGGCTTTATTTTGCTGAAACTCCACTCAAGTTCATTTAGCCCATCGACCGACGTATTAACTTCCCAACTGAGAGGCGCATCGCTCCTCTTGCCGACATACACGCATTTTGCGGCGTGCCTCACCGGCTCTTGAAGATCATTGAGCGTCTCATAAACTATCGATGCGCTGAAAAAAGAAGATCTTGAGATGCCACTATCAAACGCCTTCAGCTCGGTTTGGATCCATGCATCGTCTATAGCTAGCGGGTAGCCCGACGCTCTGGATCGCTGTTGTCTCGTGACGAGATAGCTTTCAAGCAATTTTCTATCTAATTCTAATTCGTCGAGTTCGGAAACCTTTATGCGTTTATATTCCGACGACGAGGGTAGGCGTTCTTTGAGAACTGTTTCGCAGGCCGTGACAAGTTTCGAATCAAACAAGTCGCAGCTGTTTAAGAACAATGCGCTAGCCACCAGGCACATAGTGCTCGCTATAGGCTTCGTTCGGTGAAGATGCATTATAATTCCGCTGGGTGGTGCTTTTTGACAATTGCAACTTCAGCGCATATTGCACTTCATGTTGCGCGCGTCAATAAGTTTGTTCTCCAAATGTTCTTTTTGGCAAAATGTCGACCGCGTCGGGATGACGCTGCGGCGCGACAATGATGAGCCATGAAATGGCGACGAGGCGCATAGTCATCATCGCAGAAGAAGGTTTGCGCCCTACCCATTCTCTACAATGGCATGACTCGGTAATTCCCCTTGAACGAAGGTGTTTTTGGCGCGCCGGGATTTGAATATATAGAGGGTCCACAACGAATTACGGTGACAGTGCACTAATTCCCAACGACCTTGGCTTTGCGAATTACGGTGACAGTGCACTAATTCCCAACGACCTTGGCTTTGCGGCCGCGAGGAGCCGGCTTGAGGGTGGCGTCGGTGAGGTCTTCGAGCCGGTCTAAAAAGTCGGTGTTGCCGATGGGGC